>Ga0335398_10000001_pt1 | contig 508578 bp, 532 predicted proteins | sample BON03_FD_205742 | JGI IMG/M metagenome (GOLD analysis project Ga0335398, IMG submission 205742) | Freshwater microbial communities from Lake Bonney liftoff mats and glacier meltwater in Antarctica - BON-03 (spades assembly) (version 2) | ecosystem: Environmental > Aquatic > Freshwater > Ice >...
CTATGAATGATCACAAGATTGCTAGCGGTGACTTGTTGGTCGTCGACCGAAGTTTGGGTCTTAGCAATGATTGCATTGCTATCATTAATTTTAATAATGAGCTGGTAGTTAAAAATATTATTAAACAGCAACAACGTTTTTATATTAACCACACTACAAGAAAAATACTCATTGAAGAGCACTCCGATATTAATGTGTGGGGAGTGGTGACTTATATTATTCATGCAACACACAAATAATAATATTATTGCATTGGTGGATTGTAATTCTTTTTATGTATCTTGTGAACGTTTGTTCAGACCTGATTTAAGAAGAAAACCAGTAGTCGTATTATCTAATAATGATGGCTGCATTATATCTAGATCTAATGAAGCAAAACAAATTGGAATTAAAATGGGTGAGCCTTTGTTTAAAGCAAAGCCTTTAATTAATAAGCATAAAGTTTCTGTTTTTTCATCCAATTATGAACTCTACGGAGATCTATCTAGGCGCGTAATGAAAATTTTAGAACAGTTTGCATCTAATATTGAATTTTATTCCATCGATGAAGCCTTTTTAGATTTAAGTGATATCAAAATGAATAATGTTGAAGCATATATTATTCATATAAGAAAAATTATTTTACAGTGGACAGGAATTCCAGTCTCGATTGGTGCTGCTAATACTAAAACTTTAGCCAAAGTTGCAAATCATATTGCTAAGAAAAAAAATATAGGTGTGGAAGAGTTTGTTTCAAAAGATCAAAAGTATATGGACCAAGTATTACAATCTTTTCCAGTAGAAGAAGTATGGGGAATAGGAAGACAGTTATCTAAATTTTTTAGAAATGGAAATATTATGAATGCTTATCAATTAAAGAATGTCGATAACTACTGGATAAGAAAAAATAGAACTGTGATGGTAGCGAAAACAGTGCATGAATTAAATGGCATTAGTTGCTTTCCATTAAATGCTATTCCTACTTTACGAAAAAATTGTTGCGTCTCCCGTTCTTTTGGAACTACTATTACCAATCTTCCTGATGTAACCGAAGCTTTAGTGAATCATTGTATTACTGCTGCAGAACGTATTAGGTCAGAGGGATTAATTGCAAAATCATTATATGTTTTTATTAAAACGAGTAGATTTAAAAGTAATTACGTTTCAAGAGTGAAGCAGGTGGATCTTCCCATTGCAACCAATAATACCATGGAATTAGTGCATACTGCGATCAAAGCTTTAGAATCGATTTATGTGGTAGGTTATCACTATAGCAAAGCTGGGGTTTTATTATCTAATTTGAAGTCAAAAGATGAATACGCAGACAACCTCTTTTCTTATGTAAGAAAACCTTTGGATAAAGTTATGCAGGTTATGGACCAAGCTAATCATCGTTTTGGCAAAGGCTCGATTACACTAGCTGCAGCAAGAGGAAAGCATCATTATAAAATAAGAAGAGGACACTCTTCTCGAATTGATACTTCTTATATTGCTATGGCACCCACTGTGAGAGCCTAAAAGATAATATTATTGAAGAATAAAAAAAATTGATAATATTATTTATTATGAAAAAATTATTTGTTTCATTGTTAATATGCTTGGTAGTTATTTCTTCTTCAGCGAGCACTGAACCGATTGTGTTTAAGAAATATTATCCAGCAGGAAATGGTCCTTTTCCAGTTGTCATAAATTTACATACAAGCGGTGGTCCATTTGGCAAAGGGATGACAAGAAGATCAGAGATGTTGGTTGCCAATGGTTTTGCTGTTTATGAACCAGATTTTTTTTCCAGACATAATATTACTCATAAAACGAGAGTAGATACTTGGACTAAATATAGAAAAAATATTGAAAGTGAATTATCAGAAATTGTTGAGCTTGCTAAACAAGATTCAAAAGTTGATTCCAAAAATACTTTTGCCGTAGGTTGGTCAAATGGTGGTTACTGGGCAACTTATTTAGCGGCAACTAAGCAGGTGAATGCTGGAGCCTCCGTTTATGGGGTTTGGTAGTTCCTTGAGTGGATATCCTGCAAATTATATCAATAAAGATAGTCATCCAATTTTGGCATTGCATGGAAAAAAAGAAACAGTGCAACGATTTGATAGAGTTATGCCATTTATTAAAAAAGCTCAGTCTGCTAATTCTAAAGTAGAACTTAAAGTTTATGATAATGCAGGTCATTCTTGGGATGTGCCAAGAGCAGGAATGAAAGATGGATACAATCAAGAAGTAACTGAGGATGCCAATAAACGAATTGTTGCTTTTTTTAAAAAAAACTTCAAAGTTTTCTTCGGTAGTTTCCCTTCCAAAGCTAATGCGAAAAGCATTTTCAACCCGATCGTCATCCAAACCTAATGCAGTCAACACATGAGATTTTTCAATAGAACCCCTGGTACAAGCTGATCCAGAACTGATAGCTACTTCTTTTTTACCTTAAAATTGATCTAAATTTATCTCTTAAATTGTCAATATACTTTTTTCTATCAACCCCTTCGTAATCTTTTATATTTAATAGTATTTGGCTAATCTTCCTTATAATTCCATATATCCATCCCGTTCCATTGCCCAAGATTATCGGGTAGAATTCTGGGATGAAGATTTTTAAGAGATACTTCAAAAATAATACATCTTTAGATCGAGTAGATAAATATATTCGTTCAGTTCTTAAAACCTTTAATTCTGATGACGATGTAGAAATATCCTATCAAGATTAATCAATTCAAATAAAAAGGAGCTTAAATGAGCACAAATCAAGAAATTAAATGTCCGCATTGTGATAAATTTTTCCCGATACAGGAAGGTTTTAAGGATCAAGCAGAAGAACTTAGAAAAAAATTAGAAGCCAACGAAAAACAAAAATCAGCTATTAGACAAAGAGAAATTGAAGAGGCATATAAAGCCAAAGTGTTAAAGAAAGAGGAAGAACATCAGGCCCAATTGATAAAGATGAAAGAGGATGCTTCAATAAAACAAAAAAAAGACGCTCAAAGATTAGCAGCAGAGCAGGATAAAAAATTCGAAGAAACTATAGCTAAGCAATCTAAAAAGATAAAAGATGAAGCTGACGCTAAAGCTAAAAGAGATCAAAAAGAAAACGAAGTTTTAAAAGAAGAAATGGTAAAAATTAAAAAAGCTCATCAAATCGATTTAGATAAAGTAAGAACTAATGCAGAAGCGCAAGCACGTGTTGCAAGCCAATCACCTGTTGAAAGAAAAGGGGAAATTCAGGAGCAGTTAATTGAAGAGTATTTAAAAAAACAGTTTCCAATGGATCAATATGAACCAGTAAAAAAAGGTAAAAGAGGTGCTGATGTGATTCAATTTGTGTACAACGAACAACAAGAAGTTGGGAAAATTCTACACGAAAGCAAAGATGTTTTAAATTTTGATGAGAAGTGGGTGGGTAAATTAATTGATGACATGCACCGTGAAGATGCGATGTTAGGTATAATTTTTACCAGAGTAATGCCTAAAAAATCAAAAGGTGTCATGGATTTAAGAGAAGGTGGAAGAATTACAATTTGTTCTGATGAATCTGTTTTCCTATATGTGGTAGACATGTCTAGAAAATTAGTTATTCAACAAAAATTACTAAGAAATAATGTAAAACATGATATTTCTTCAAAACTACAGCGGCTTCATGACTATGTAAATAGCAATGAATTTAAACTGCAATATAGAAAAATCAGAAATAATTTTCAAGCAACAAGTGATCAATTAGAGAAAGATGAACGATCATATGACATTCAAATAAAAAATCGTAAAAAAAATCTAGATGAAAGTAAGAAGAATATTCATGGTGTGGTTACATCCTTAATCTCAAATGCTGGAATTTCTGATGATCTATTATTGGAGTAACTAAAAAGTATAAAAAATAAAATAAAAGTTATTAAATAAACGAGTATTGATGGAATATTAGTTCTAGACACTATTCTCTTGATTTATATAACATTTTTATTTATAGTTTTATTTAGTACTCAAGGAAAGCTTCACACGATGCTAAGCGCCGAAAGTACTACAAGTACAGATGGAGAGCTCGCAGGATGTAGCGCCGGAAGTGATTAAGTAACTTAAGTCATTCCCCACACACTCGATGTTTTTTATCTTAATTTAACAATTAGGAGAAAAAAAATGTTTAAACCCAAAGAAAAAGGCCCAACAACAGAAGAAACATCTAGATTAATTAGCGTGCTATTTTCTAGACTTGATGCAGAAAAGAAAACTTTTTTATTTAATTTAATAGATCGTTTTGTTTTGAATGATCTAAAGATCCCTGAGCACCAAGTGCCGTGGTTAAATTCCAAATTTAATAATTTAAATGATCATTGTCACTTTTTAAATATGGTTAGGCTTGCATATGCCAAATTATTTAATTGCTCTGAAATACAATTCAAAAACAACATACATTAAGCAATAATTATAGATGGAAAGGATCTGAAGGAATGGATAAAATAAGTGAAGTGAGAATAGAAGAAGTAAAAGACTTTGAGGAAAACAGACACTTTTGGAGAATCTATTACACCAAGAAGGAAAGAATTATTATCCTAGGAGAGTCTAGAGTAAAACCTCAACTCACTAGGATCGTAGCGGTGTATAAATGAAAAATACAAAAGAGGAGAACCAATTGACACAACCCCCCCCAAAAAAATAAAGAAGGGTTATTTGAAGAATCAGCTCGTATGGCAAGAGAAGCTTGGGATGATGGAGATAAAATCTTTATGAAAGCTTTAATGGAGCCTGTAGATGAGGAGTTACATAAGGAACTGCACCCACATTTAAGTGACAATTATATTTTAACCAAGACCAAAATTATCTATGGACAGACATGTCAAAAAAAACTTTGGTTTGATTTTCGCGAACCCATTATTAACGATAATTCTAGAATTCGATTAGGTAATCGTTTTGAAGAAGTTGTTAAACAAAAATACAGAAAAGATTTAAAAGTTTTAGATTTATCCAATAAAGATGAAAACTCTTTAACAAAAGCAATTGATAAAACACAACAAGCTATTGAAAAAAAAGATGTAGATTTAATATATGAGGGTCATTTTTTAAAATTCGACACTTTCATTAGAACAGATATTTTAAAAAAGAATGAAAATGGCTGGGATCTTTATGAAATTAAAGCCACAGGAGAGATAAGGGATAAAAAAGGGAATTTCGAGGGTAAGTATATTAAGGATATAGCTATCCAATCATATATTGTAGAATCGTGTGGTATTAACTTAACCAGTATTAATGTTGTTTATATAAATAAAGAATTTGAATATTTAAAAAATCAAGACTACCAAGATTTAGATAAATTCGAAAATATTACGGATGAAGTAAGAAAAGAAAAAGAAAATATAATTAAGGACATTAAGGGCTTCAAACTACTTGCTGAAAAAAACTTTCCCTCTCCCAAAGTAAGCATGGGCAGTCATTGCAATAACCCAAAATGCAACTATTTATCTAAATGCAAATCTTTATTGCCAGACGATACATACACAATATTACCCAATCTAAGTCAGAAAAAAAAAGACAAGTTTGAATCAGAAAATATACTACATCTAAAAGATGTTAGTATTTCTGATTTAAGTGATCGTCAGGCACTCATTCAAAAAGTTCATGTTTCGGGAAAGATTCACTTTGATAAAAAAAAATTCAAAGAAACTTTAGCTAAATTTACATTCCCATACTACTTTATGGACTTTGAGTTTGTAGGGCAGGTGGTGCCACTCATTAAGAATACAAGACCACTTGTTCCCTTGTTGTTTCAGTGGTCGGTACATAAATGGAATTCTTTAGATGAGAAAATTAGATTAGAAGATGGGCATTTCTTCTTGGAATTTAATAAACCAGATATGGAAAAAAATTTTATTGAGAAATTGTTAAAAGAGGTTGGTAAAACAGGAACTATATTTTGCCACCACAAAAGCGCAGAAATTACTCAGTTAAATAATTTAAAGAAATACAATTATGCAAACTTATCTGATCAGATAGATTCGTTAATTGATAGGATCGAGGACACAGAAACTTTGGTAAAAGATTGTTTTTATTCTCCAAAAATGAACGGAAAGCTTGGACTGAAAGAAATTATTAAGGCAATACCAAAAAGTAACACCAATATAAGCTATGGAAAAGATGATGGTTTAGAAGGTGGAACAGGCGCAGAATTAGCGTGGGCTATTTGCACAGACCCAAATACTTCTAATGAAGAGATAGAAAATCAGAAAAAACTTTTAATAGAATACTGTGCAAAAGATACTTTTGCCCTGCACGATATTGTTAAATACTTACATCAAAAATACAATCAGGAATTATCTAAGTGATAGAAATGCAAAGACTTAAGAAACTAAAAAATAACCAATGATACATGATTTTTTTAACTGGTGCGTATGGGCATTGGAAGTCATAGGTGAATTTACAGGCATGGGCTACGAATTAGCCAATATCGTTATCTTTGTGATTGTACAACCAGCTCTAATTCTTATATTTTACGCCTTATGGAAAAAAGAAAGAAAAAAAATTTTTAAGAAATTGCAATGAGTAAGGAAATTAAAAATTTCAATAATCTTTTGGAGAGTTTTTTACAAGAGGATAATATTAATAATTTCTTAAACAACCATCATTTTAAAATAGATGAAAAAACCTTTTATGCAAATTTAAAAAAAGTATTTTCATTTACTAATAAAATTTTATCAAATTTAAATTCAGATTTGATTATTGTCTGCCCAGGAAAAAAAGAACTTGCTTATTTAACCAGTATTTTTTCTTCTTTGTTTTTTTTTTAAAAAAATTTTAATGAAAGGCATGCCAATTTTAGAAATTGGTTAACAGTTGGGACAAAAGTAAAATTATGCTCTAGCGGTGATCAGACAGGAAAAGTTTATAAATATCTAGGTCCCAGCCAAAAAATTGCCAAAAATATCAAATTAGGTTCCTTAAGTAATAAATTTAATTTTATTGATTTTCCAATAAGCACAATACTACAGTTATGTCCGACCAATCTTGACAAGCCTGAAGGCAATGGAAAAAAAATACCGGATCCAAAATTAACAACAATTGATTCATTTTTAGAAATGAAAAGTTATGGAAATCCAATTCTTTATGAAGATAGAATAGTGCTTTTAACAAATACATATTTGTCATATGTGAATTTTTTAAATAAAGAAAAAATTCTACATACTAAAAATTTAAACTTAGATCATTGTTATGGGGAGCTTATAAGATGCGAAGAAATAAAAGAAGATGGTAGTTACGAATCAAATAAAGATCCACTAATATTATACACTAAAGCATTAGCTCATATTTACGAATACTCAGCAAGTATTGATAAAAATAAAATAGTAATTTCAGATCAAATCACTAAATTTAATAATGATTTTATAATTTTAAATCAAATTAAAAATAGAAATATTAATATTAAATTTTTAATTTTTTCTGAGGATGACGAGCAAGAAGAAATTTTAAATCTTCAAAAAAAAAACAAGATAAATGTTTGGAAGTTAAATAGCGAAGAGATTCGCGAATTATTTAGTAATGAAAAAGAGGATTTTGATAATATTTCAAACGTCGGTAAAATCCTTTTAAAAAATAAGATTTATTTAAACAAAAAAAAAATATTTTTAGATACAGGTGATAATATTTTCAATAAAATTGATTTTCAATTTAAAAAAATAATAAAAATACAAAATAGAAAAAGTGAAGAAATAAAAGAAATAACAAAAGATATTCTTGCTGAAATGTACATCAAAATGTACGTTTTGAGGGATCATATTTTTGGGTTTACAGAGGAATTGCAAAAAGATTTTGAAGATTCCTTGGAAAGATTTTCAGAAGGCCTAGGTTCAAGAAAAAATTTTTTAGATCAGGATATCTTGGATTATTTAGTTGATCTAAAAAGCTTGTTTAATGAAATTCCAAAATTTGGCAATGGACTATTTGATCAAAGAGTTAAAGAATTGGGTGAAATCTTAAAACTAAGACACTCTTATCCCAATGAAAACTATTCACTTCTAGTTCATAGAGCTAAAATAAAGCAATATTATAAAAAACAGATTAAAGATAAATGGAATCTTGAACCTGAAATAATTTATTCCTTAAATAATCCAAATTTTTTTAAACATTTAATTATTCCGTCAGAATTGCCACCGAGCAAAATAAGCAATTTATTATTAAGTAACAATTTTGAAAATATATATTTTCTTGGAGGTCGAAATTTAAAGGAAGAAATCAACAAAAAAGAGTTGTTGTTAGATGCAAACTGGAGAAGAATTGATATAGATGGTGAAAAAAAATGCAAAATATTAGGCATTGATAAAAAATTATCGAATGTTTTTGCCCAACAAAATAATCTTGAAGTTAACAAGTACAAAGATCAGTCTTTTACAGGGAGTGTCTTGGAAAATTTTTTTCATTATAGTGTTGATGATCTGCTAAACAGGAATGTCACATCCTCATCTGAAAAAAATGTTAAGGCTCTACCGATTGTCTTCAATAGCAATTGCTATGCATATCTAACTGAAAATTATAAAACAGAATTGTACAACAAGGTTTTCGACAAGTCCAAAGATGAAAAAAATAGAAATTTATTTAGAAGTGTAAACTGTAAAGATTTGCAAACTGATGATGTTATTTTTTTGAGAGATGGAGTGGATAGAGATGCTCTTGAAAGTGAGTCTGTCAGAATTTTAAAAAATAATAAAAATGAATATCTTGCTCTAAAATTAAAAACCTTAGAAATATCTTCTACTTTAAATTCGTGCTTCGGGAAAGATTTTAAGAAAAAAGATATTATCCCCTTTTTAAATCAAGCAGGTTATGAGCGTGATCCCAATAATGTTATGTCAATTTCAAATCCTAGCGAAGGAACACTTTGCCCCAATAAATTTACAGATTTAGAAAAAATTTTTTTAGCTTGTGAAAAAAAGGATCCACATAATTTTAAGTATAATAAAGCAAAAACTAAAGATATTTTTTTCCACGCTAAAAAATTAAAACAATTGCATATTCAGGCAGGAAGAAAAATTACCGAGAAATTAAAATTCTCTATTAGAAATTTAGGAAGCTATGATTACGATGGAGACCCTTTGCGTATAGATTATGATAAAAATGATATTCGTATAAACTCTGAAGAAAGTGGAAATCCTGAGGGCTGGATTGTTCAAGTTAATTCTGTAAGTGAGAATAAAGAATTTAAAGAAGTAAGAATGAGTTTAACGAATAGGGTTATATTTTTATGATTATGATACCTCCATACTGTTCCTCCAATATAGGAGAGAAAAAAGTTTTTGAAAAATTAAAAACTAATAACAATTCAAAAACTAAAGATTGGGTTGTTTATCATTCTTTAAATTACCCAGTAAAAATTCAAAAAAATGAAAAAAAATCCTTTCAATATTTCGGAGAGGCTGATTTTGTTATTCTTATTCCAAATAAAGGATTAATTAATATAGAAGTAAAAGGAGGCAGCATAAGCTGTGCAGATGGTATTTGGTCAAGATCTACCAAAAGTGGATTAGAAAATTTTGACAAAAGTCCAATAAAGCAAGCTAGTGACTCAAAATATAACATTCGAAAGTACATTGAAACTAAAATTGGAAAAAAAATTCCACAGGAGTTTTTGCTAGTTTTTACTGAGTGCCCATTTGATCTTGATGATGATAATATAGAATATTCAAAATCTAATATAATAGATTCAGATGGCTTTCAATATAGCTTCATAGATAGACTCATAAGTCTATCAAACAAATTAATTTCAACGGGAAGTATTTTTCAAATATCTGAAATTGATTTTGATAGTCTAAAAAAAACAATTCGACCAAATTTTGAAAACTTGATTAAAAAATCCACTATTCTAAAAGAGAGCAGTAATGAAATTTATGACTTTACTGAGGAACAGTTAAAAGTTTTAAATTTTTTAGATGATAAGCCAAGATTATTAATTTCTGGAAGTCAAGGCACAGGCAAAAGTGCTATGGCAGAAGAAATTTTAAAAAGACGAGCAGACACAACAAGTAAAATAATTTTCATAAATTCGAATAGATTGGCAAATGCTGAAATGAAATTCAAATTTAAGGAATACAAAAATATTGAATTTAGAACATTTTATAGTTTAATAAAAGAAATGGCTTATCCCCATGAGCTTAGTACAAAAATCCAAAAAAATTTTTTAGAATCTAATAATTATTTAATTAATAAATCTATTGATTTTTTTGAAGAATACAAAAAAAATAAAGAAGTAAGTACTAATCAATTTTGTTATGATATGATTGTATTTGATGAGATGCAAAACTGCTTCTTCTTTGATAATTTTTACAAATTACTAGAATTGATTTTAAAAAATGGATTAATGAATGGTAACTATTACTTTATGGGTGATTTTAAATATCAAAACCTAGTATCGGAAGGAAATCATATTGATCCAAAAATTATTGCAGAAAGAAGGCCAGAAACTAATTTGTTAGATTATACTCCTCAGCTACTTTTTAACAATGTTAGAAATGCTAGATCTATTTCTGCACAAGCTCCTATATTGTCGGGCTTGTTTACAAAGTTTCCCTATGAGCTAGGTAAAGCAGAGCATGGAGAAGTAAATCATTTTTTTTTAATAGATAAGGAAGCTAAAATTAGAAAACTAAAAGAAATTATTATAAAGCTTCATCAAGAAAAAATATCTGGAAACGATATTGTTATACTTTCTGACTATTCTATAAAAAATAACAAAAACTTTCTAAATGAGATTGATGTATCTGATTATTATCAAATAATTAATCTCACAGAAATTAAAAAGACTGACATTCTTCTTGAAATGAAGCAACAAAAGAACTCTATTTTTTTCTCAACCACATCTGCCTTTCAAGGCCTGGAAAGTAAAATTGTAATTTATCTAGATCCTCTAGAGCATGAAGAGAATTTCTCTCTTTCAGACAAAGATAACATGAAAGCTGAAATGCTGGCTTTTAACGCTATGGGTAGAGCAAATACTTTTTTATATATTCTTTGGGATAAAAGATATGAAAGCATTTATCAAAAAAAGCTGCAGCTTTTAGGTGCGTTGATTGGAGAGAGAAATTTATGAAGAAAATATCTAACACATTTCAAGCCAGAGAGTATTTGATAAAGCATCTTAAAAAACAAATAATTGGACCATTAGATGGGCACTTTGAGAGAAATGTCCCTTCTTTTCAGTTTTGTCCTAATGATCACGCAAGGCACAAACAGGAAATTTTAACAAAATCACCAAGACAAATTTATACAGCTGGTATTCTTTACCCACAGAAAAATTTAGATAATCAAAATAGCAATACCACGAAGGATGTTGATGAAGAAATCGAGAACGAAAACCCAACAGAATCTGAAAACTCCAAAGAAGATTCTAGCATGTATGAAAATATTGAAAAAGACAAATTAACTGAAGAAAAAAATCAGAAAGAAAAAGAAGAGGAGGAGGAAGATCGTGTAGAATCTGAAAGCCCTGACAATAATCATGATGTCGACCTCACAAATGAATTGAGGCAATCTGCGATAGGAATATCTGTTGTGGTTAATACTGAGAAGTCTTTAGTTTTAGGTATAAAAGATGTTGGCAGGTATCATAAGCTTTCAAAAAACCCACCTAAAATTCTTTTGACAGCTTGTTATTATATGTCAAAGTTTTCAAAAAACGAAGTTTCTTATCAATGGTTTTGCAATCAATTCAATCTTGAAAATAGTCAACGCTCCACTGTTCTGAAGTTTTTGCAAGAAATATCTTCGATTAAGCATACCAAGATTAAGGCTAGTTATGAAGATTATTTTGACAAGTATTTTGACAATAGAATTGGCTGGAAAGATAGAGTTGATACTTCTCTAGATTTAATTGCCCAAGATTTAAAAAATTTAACAAAAGAAGAGCTTGAAACCAATATTGAAAATTTTTTATTAAAAGAATTTGATGAACCTCAAAACAAAATTTTTTTTGCGGGTTATGGTAGAGAGTCATTAAATATTGAAGTTTTAGTTTCGGCAGAAGAAATTATACAAAACAATCATATTGTAAAAAAATTAAAAAAAAATGAAATAGATTTGGAACTATCTTTTTCAGTAGTAGTTAGGAATCATGAAGATCAAAATAAAAAATACTTAACTATATCCCTAGTAAACACAAATAAAATTAATGGAGATAAGGTTTTAAATAGTGCATGTTTTTTTCAAAGTAACTTTTTTATTAAATCTCATAATAACGATAATAATTTATTTAATTCTTTTGAAACTAGTGACCTTCGTGACCTTACAAAAGAAGATCAGTCTTTATACTTACTACATCATAATAGAAAGTCCTATGCTATAGGCCACGGATGTTCGGTTACATGGAGCAATGATAAAAACAATTCTTTGATAATAAGTTCAGCTGTAATACCTGAATTTGAAACAAAGCCGATAAAGCCCACTAAGTTCGATGATATCAAATTAAATATGAAATTATTTTCTGAAGATATTGACTTTGCTATTTCTGAATTAAAAAAATTAACTAATAAATATGATTTGTGGTTAAGAAAAGAATTCAAAAAAGGGGACTTGTTTCTAAATGAAATTTTTAAAAAAAATTCTTTAAATAATATTGAGAAATGTAAGGAAATTTTAAAAAGAATTAATGAAGGTATTCAAATACTTGAGCATGATAAAAATGCTCAAAAAGCCTTTCAATTTATGAATAAAAGCATGTATTTACAGCAAGCTCATTACAAAATTTCAAAAAAAGACTTTAGCAAAGAAATTGATTATCAAGAAATATTAAATAAAAATCCGGCCAGTCCCAAAGGAAATTGGTACCCATTTCAAATTGCATTCATTTTGTTAAATATAAAAAGCTTCACAAGCCCTGAAAGTGAAGATAGAAAAATTATGGATCTTATTTGGTTTCCTACTGGGGGTGGAAAAACTGAAGCCTATCTTGGAGTTACTGCTTTTGTTATATTTTTAAGAAAGCTAACATCAAAAAATTTGACTGGTTGTGTGGTTTTGATGAGATATACTTTAAGGCTCTTAACTACTCAGCAATTTGAAAGAGCTTCAACTTTAATATGTGCGTGTGAAAAAATTAGACTAGAAAATGAGTCGCTACTTGGAACTGAAAGAATTTCTATTGGTTTATGGATTGGTAGAGATTCAACACCTAATACCGAAGAGGCTGCTCAAAATGAGCTGTCTCAGTTTTTAGATAAGTTTCAAGATTATAACAATAAGTTTATTCTTCTAAACTGCTCTTGGTGCAATCAACGATTAGTTCCTAGCGAAAGAGACTCAGCCAATATTGGGTACAAAATAATAAATAAAAAATTAAAATTTGTCTGCCCAAATAATTTATGTGAATTTTCCACCGACACTAATTGTTTGCCCGTTTGTGTAGTTGACGAAAGCATATACAAAAATCCTCCCTCTTTATTAATTGGAACAATTGATAAATTTGCGTCACTTCCTTGGTCACCAGAAGCAATATCGATGTTAGATTCAAAGGAGGAAAGTTTAAAACCTGAACTAATTATTCAAGATGAGTTGCATTTAATATCTGGACCTCTTGGTTCAATTGCAGGAATGTATGAAATTTTAATTACTGCTTTGACAGAAAAAAAAATTAATAACAAAATTATATCAGCTAAAATTATAGGATCTACCGCAACTATAAGTAGAGCTGAACATCAGATCAAAAATTTGTATGGAAAAAATTGTAGTATTTTTCCTGGACAGACCAATCAATTAGAAGACTCTTTTTTTGCTTACGAAGATCAGAATGAAATTGGAAGAAAGTATGTTGGTATTTTTTGCCCATCCGCTTCATCACCACAAATCACCTTGGCAAAAATTATGTCTAGTATGTTACTAGGAGCAGCTGATTTGAAGTATCTATCTGATAATAATGAAGAAATTTTTGATCCCTACTGGACTAATCTTTTATACTTTAATAGCATTAGAGAATTGATGTCGGGTAGCTCTTTGATAAAAGCAGATGTCAGCGGAAATATTTCAGGAGAATACTTAAGGACCGGTATTACAAGATCTATTTCGGGAGATTTGTATAAAGATAGAAAAAGAAATATTAACAATATTAAAGAATTAACATCTAGAGAAGAAAATAGTCAAATACCAAAAACTCTTAGAAATCTTGACATTTCGTGTGTGAATACCAAGGAGTGCATAGACTTATGCTTGTCTACAAATATGATTCAAGTAGGAATTGATATTCCTCGTCTTGGTTTAATGACTATTGTGGGCCAACCAAAAACTACATCTGAATATATACAAGCTTCTAGTCGAGTGGGTAGGGCAAAAGACAAGCCAGGTCTGGTTCTTACAATGCTTTCACCCTTCAGACCAAGAGATAGATCTCATTATGAAAAATTTTATAGCTATCATGAAAATCTTTATAAGTTTGTTGAGCCTACAAGTATTACATCTCATTCTAAGCAGGTTAGGGAAAGATGCCTGCATGCAGTAGTTATAGGTCTTGCCAGACTTTGGGGTAAAAATTCAAGATTAAATCCAATAGTTCCCAATGAGGAATTGAAAGAAAAAATTAGAAAATACATTTTAAAATATGTAGAAATTTCTGATCCAGATCACCCAGATGAAATTAAAAACACTTCTTTAGAAATTGATTATATCTTTGACAGATGGGAAAGTATTTCACCTCAAGTATATGGAGAAATGAAAGGTATTGCAGATCAAAAAGGTATTACTTCAGTGTTAATGATACCATTTGGTTCTGAGTTACCAGAAGAGGGAGATCCCTTTGAAACGCTCACATCAATGAGAAATGTTGATAAGGAGTGTCAGGCGTTAATTATTAAATCGTACGGAGCCACAAACTGATTAAAAAAAAGAAAAAAATTTTTTCTAAACGTTCGATAAGAAGGTCTCAGCTATTATCAACTTTCGGTGTAGGATCTATTCATTCCTTTAAAAATCATTATAGCAAAAAAGGAGATTCTGATTCACTGATGTTAGCAGGATTGGAGGCTTGGAATCAAATTTTTAGAGGGTATAAGGTACCAGCAACTTGGAAAATATTTGAGCCAAGATTACAATCGATTATCAAGCCTGACAAGGACTTTTTCTTATTACCTCCTGAATTTTTAAAATCTTCATCAGACCCTGAGTTAAGGCAAATATTTTTACCGTATATTAGATTTCCAAAATGGCATTACTGTTATGATTGTGGAAACATGAAAAAGCTAAGTCTCTTTTCAGATTCTCAAAAATGCTCACCAATTAAAAATGATGATGGCAAGTTAAAACACGCAAAAGCTTTTGCAAATTGTGCAAATAAAACAGATGAAAAAAATGAATGGAAAAAAAATTTTTTAATTCCAATGAGGTTTGTTATTATATGCGAAAAAGGTCATATCGATGATTTTCCATTTGAAAAATGGGTTCATAGAAAAAACAAATATATAGATGGAGAGTGTGAATTGAAATTTATAGAGGGAAAAGGTGGCAATAACTCTTTAATGACTCTGAAAGTTGAATGCGTCAAATGTAAAGAGGGGTATACATTAGGAGAAGCTTTTATGAACTTTGGAGAATCTGAGGTGTTAAAAAATGGCGATGAAAAGGATAAATTGTGGAAAGGTAGAATAAATTATAGCTGCACTGGTAATAGACCTTGGTTGGGTCAGAATAGTCATGAAAAAAATTGTGAAAAAAAGCCAACCGTTGTTTTACGTCTTGCATCTAATGTTTATTACCCTGTTGTCAAAAGCTCTATTTTTATTCCAATTAAAACTGAGCATGTAGATAGAAAAATTTCAGAATTTATTAGCAAGCCGGAGGTTTGGGGGTTGATACAAAGTAATAAAAACCAATTGTCAAATTTAGATCTACTTGTCACAGCATTATTGGTTAGGTCAAGACTCGATAAAAAAAAGGTTATAGATGCAATAAAAATAAAATTAGAAGGGATAACAAACCAATCTAAAGAAACCAAAGATGATGATGAGATGTATAGGTTTCAAGAGTATAATTTTTTAAAAAACAAGGACCCCCTAGACGATTCTGACCCAGAGCTTAAGATTAGAAAAATTTCAATGGAAAAATACAAAAGTTTAGCAAACTATTTCTCTAATATATATTTGTTGGACAGTTTGATAGAAACAAAAGTCCAAGTTGGTTTTACTAGGTATTTTCCATATGATCCAATGAAGCCCGAAAATGTTCAGAATTTGTCATTAAATTCACAAAATTGGTTACCTGGGGTAATAAATAAAGGAGAGGGTATTTTTTTTGAGTTCAATGGAGAAAAAATAAAAAAATGGGAATCGGAATTTAACTCTGATCATTTAATAAAGATTCAATTGAAATATAATGAGTTAAGAAAACAGAGGGCCCAAAGTGAAAGAAAGATTAATAACAAGCTATTCTTAATTCACACTTTTTCTCATCTCTTAATTAATCAGTTAAGTTATGCATGTGGTTATGGTAGCTCATCTTTAAAAGAGAGAATTTATTGTAATAGCAAGGATAGAGATATCGATATGCAAGGTGTTTTAATCTATACCGCCTCTGGAGACTCAGAAGGAAGTCTGGGAGGATTGGTACGTGAAGGCGAGCCAGCTAATTTAAAAAGAATTGTAAGAGATGCTTTAAAAAAAGCAATAACTTGTTCTTATGACCCAGTTTGCTTAAGTCACAAATCACAAGGATTAAATGGCACTAATGCTTCTGCATGTCATGCATGCAGTTTTTTACCAGAAACTTCATGTGAAGAAGCTAATCAACTATTAGATAGGACTACAATAGCTGGTGACGCAATAAATGGTTACAATGGTTTTTTTAAAAATTTAATTGAAGATTAAGTTAAATGATTAAAATAATTGATTTATATTGTGGTATCGGAGGTATGAGACTTGGATTTGAGCAGGCTACCAAAAACTTAAAAACACCAACCAAATGTATTTTGTCTAGTGAGATCGATAAATTTTGCATACAAACTTATATTTCCAATTTTGGAGTTTCGAATTTTTTTGGTGATTTGACAAAATTAAATAGCAAAAAAGAAATCCTTAAAATTATACCTGATTTTGACTTATTGTTAGCTGGTTTTCCCTGCCAACCGTTCTCAAGAGCAGGAAAAAAGAAGGGCTTTGATGACAAGCGAGGCAATCATTTTTTTATAATTAATAAAATTTTAAAAGTAAAAAAGCCAAAAGCATTTTTATTAGAAAATGTTAAATTTTTAAAATCACACGATAATGGAAGAACATTAAATGAAATGTTAAGAAATCTAAGAAAAAATTATTACGTTCCAGATCCAGCGTTTCTTAATTCTAAAGATTTTGGATTACCTCAAAACAGAGACAGAATATTTATAGTTGGTTTTTTAAAGAAAAATGAAGTTTTTGAATTTCCTAAACCCACGCAAAAGACAACTAGCGTAGGAAGAATTTTAGAAAAATATGTTTCAAATAGTTATGTAATTTCTGACAGGCTTTGGAGTGGGCATAAAAAAAGAAAGATTAGGCACAAAAAAAATGGGAATGGATTTGGATTCAGTATAGTCGATAAAAATAATCATTACACAAACACTCTATCAGCTAGGTATCACAAAGATGGTGGAGAGATATTAATTTCCAGAGGTAAGAAAAAAAATCCAAGAATGTTAACTGAAAGAGAGTGTGCAAGACTTCAAGGATTCCCTGATAGTTTTAAAATACCAGTCAGTAGAGTTAGGGCGTATCAACAATTTGGTAACAGTGTTTCAGTAAATGTTATCAAGGTAATTGCAAAAAACATTATTAGATACTTAGACAAAAGAATTGTTTCTATTAAAAAAGTATCATAAATTTTTTTTGTCTTTTAAAATCCCATACATGCTTTCAAAAAATATTGATATTATTAAATTCTAGACGATATTGACATTTATGGATATTCCGGCATAAGATCGATTATTGTTAGATTTGATTCTAACAGTAGCAGAACGAAGTTGCTTTGAACTTCGCCCCTTAAATTTATTGCCGTTTACGGTGGGACTTTATTAGCAAACATTATTAATCGTACGAGCACAGCTATGTCAGCTTGATTCGTGCACAACAACGGAGCTTATAAGTATGCTTATATCTAACAAAAACCCAGCCAACCTGGTGCCTAATCAGAATGGGTCTGATTATTCTAACATAAACCAAAAATGCATTGAGCTTTTGAAGCGATGCTTATCTTCTAAAAGATCTAACTATGCCAAGGGTGGCAGCGTTGGCTCGTTAATGGACAACGGTAGGATCGATCAACCGATGAAACCTTTATCGATGCGTCCGATGCAAGTGATGCAACAGATGCGCACTTTGCTGTCTACGGGAGGCATGGTCGATGATGAATCGCAAATTCTTTATTTAATCTCGGTCCTGGAAGGTGGCCACTTAAATCCTATGGAGCAACAATTGTTGTTAGAGCTGTATGACGATCTGAAGAAGTTGGGAGGTAAGACGAATGACTAAAGTTACTTCCCTCAAAAAAGTATTGGCAAATAGAAACAATGCCAAAAAAAGTACAGGGCCTCGAACAGAAAATGGAAAGGCTTGGGCAAAACGCAATGCTATCAAGCATGGACTGCGAGCTGAACATATTATCACTATTGGTGAAAGCAGAATGGAGTTTGAAGAGCTGAAAAATCAGTTAGTAAAAGAACTTCAGCCTATGGATATCATTAGCATGCAGCTGGTGAACCGCATTGTGCTGACAGCTTGGAACCTTAACCGTTCTGATAAAATTCAAAGCGGGATCTTGGCTTATGAAATGCAAAGCTATGAAGCGGATGAATACAAAAGTAAATTAAAAGTAATTCATCATGCTGATTTTGCAGGTAGTGAAGCAAAAGTTCCTTATCAGAATTTGTTGATGGGACTTTCATTCTTACGAGACTGCAATAGTGGTAACGCGATGATTAAGCTTGGAAGCTATGAAACAAGAATGCTCAATCGTTTCTCTCAACTATTAGATCAGCTCAAGACCTATAAGGAAGCGCAATATGGATGATGATCTAATTAGTTCGATTAAGAGAGATAAACAAAGTTGGTTTGGTAAAGACCGCAAGACCAATTTTAAATCAGCTGAACCTAACCACCGATATTTTACAGGATTGGTACATCAGGTAGTTGATTCTTTTGTGACAAGTACTAAAGATTATTTGTTAGAAAAAGATCCTGCACTGTTATATTCGATGAAAAACAAACCTCTTCCAAAAAAATATCAAGAAAAAGTTACTGCAGATAATACTGCGGCAACTTCTGAAATCATTTCTGAAAAAAAAGAAGAGATCATTAAAGAAGCAGTTGAGCAAGTTGTTCAGGTACTTAATCCTCTGGATCAATATCAGGAAGATATGAAGAAAAAGAGACAGGAGCAGTTGGACAAACGAAGCCAAATTAGCATTGGTAATCCATTGCGATTTTCAGCAACAGTTAAAAAAGATCCCGATCGAGGTATGGGCTGGGTAGATGCTCATGAGTCGATTAACAGAGGGAGGCTTGGTCATTCGCAGTCGTGGAAATATAAAGAAAAGAAGAAATATAACTACTATGGTTAGTTTTTATGATTTTAATGCAACCAATAAGCTGTTGTTTAGTTTGATTATTGCTTTAAATAGAGTGTTTTACGGGAGAGACTATTTAAATATAGCGCTGAAGGATCAACTGCTCAGGAAAATCTCAAGCAAAAGGACCGCAAAAATTAAAACTCTGGAAAGCGAGCTTTGTGCTCCACCGAAGGATGGAAGATCTCAGGTACTCAAGACAGATGAGCAAATAGAGTTTACATGAGCAATTTAAAAACAGCGTTATTTGATTTTCATAAAGCTAGTGGTGCAAGGCTAGTTCCTTTTGCAGGCTATGAAATGCCCGTGCAATATCCCTTAGGGATTGCAGGTGAGCATATACATGTTCGAACCAAAGCTGGAATTTTTGACGTCTCCCATATGGGGCAATTTTCTATCATTGGAGATGAGGAGATATGCAAACAATTAGAGCAAATTATTCCCATTGATTTATCTTTACTGAAACTAAATCAATCTAAGTACTCATTTTTAATGAATGACAAAGGTGGAATTGATGATGATTTAATTGTTACTAAAGTAGAAGTTGGAATTAACATTGTTTTGAATGCAGGTTGCAAACACAATGATATAAAGCAAATTAAATCTGTGTTCGCTAAGTCTGCAGAATTTATTTTACATGATGAGCTGTCCTTAATTGCTTTACAAGGTCCCATGGCAGTTTCAATTTTAGAAAGCTTTATTCCTGGAGTATCTGAATTAAAGTTTATGAACGGAGGATCTTTTTCTTTTAAAGGAAAATCTGTCTATGTAACCAGATCAGGTTACACAGGAGAAGATGGGTTTGAAGTTTCTATTGATAATGAATCAGCACAAACATTTTGTGAAACGTTATTGACCAATGCAGATGTCGCTATGATTGGGCTTGGTGCTAGAGATTCTTTGCGACTAGAAGCTGGACTTTGTTTGTATGGTCATGATTTAAATCCTGAAATTAGTCCCATTGAAGCTGATTTGTTATTTGGAATTACCAAACAAAGAAGAGAGACTTGTGATTTTATTGGAGGATCTGTGGTGAAGGATCATTTAGCCAATGGTATGAAGAAAAAAAGAGTTGGAATTCAGCCAGAGGGAAAAATTATTGCACGTGAAAATACAAAAGTATTTCAAGGAGATAAAGAAGTAGGTTTGGTTACCAGCGGTGGTTTTGGTCCAAGTGTTGGAGCTGCGGTTGCCATGGGTTATGTGAATTTTAATTGTTCAGAAGTAGGAACTTCTTTAGAATTAGAAGTGAGAGGTAAAAAATATCCTGCAAAGGTTTGTTTGTTACCGTTTTATAAAAAGAGTTACGCAAAATAGGAGAATTTATGGCAGAAGTGAAGTACTCAAAAAAACATGAATGGGTGTCTATAGATGGAGATATAGGAACTGTTGGTATTACTAAACATGCAACAGAACAATTAGGAGACATTGTATTTGCAGAAATTCCAGATGCTGGAAAAAGTATTGTTAGCGGAAGCGAAGCGGCTGTAGTCGAATCTGTGAAAGCTGCAAGCGATGTGTACACACCAGTGTCAGGAGAAGTCACAGAAGGTAATGCTGCGATTGTAACTGACCCTTCTTTAATCAATAAAGATCCTGAGGGCCAAGGTTGGTTCTTTAAGGTAAAACTATCTAATTCAGGCGAGCTTAGTTCTCTAATGAGCAAATCTGATTATGACAAATATGTAACTGAAAACCCAAGCTAATGAACGATAATAGATCATCTGAATTTATAAGTAGGCATATTGGACCCTCAGCATCTGAAGAAACTAAGATGCTTAAAGCCGTTGGATACTCATCCATGGACCAATTCATTAAAGATATTGTTCCTTCTTCTATTTTAGAACAAGAGCAATTAGATGTTAGAGATTCAGTATCGGAAAATAAAGCTTTAACTATTTTAAAAGAAATAGCGTCTAAAAATATTATCAATAAAAATTTTATCGGTATGGGATATTACGGAACCTATACGCCCAATGTTATTTTAAGAAACATTTTAGAAAATCCAGGCTGGTACACGGCATACACTCCTTATCAACCAGAAGTCGCTCAAGGTAGATTGGAAATGCTACTAAACTTTCAGCAAATGATTATCGATTTAACTAAAATGGATATTGCCAACGCATCTCTACTCGACGAAGGAACGGCAGCCGCAGAAGCAGTGGCACTATGTCAAAGAGTGGGAAAAGAAACTGCAACCAAAGTTTTCATTTCTGAAAACTGCAATCCACAAACTATTGATGTTATTAAAACAAGAGCAGAACCATTTGGTTTGGAAGTGATTGTTGGACCTATTAGCGATCTAGATAGGATCAGCGATGAAATTTTATGTGGAATTTTACAATATCCAGATACTTACGGTGTTATTGAAAATATCGAAACACACATCAAAACTATTCAAAATAAAAAAGGAAAAGCGATTATTGTAGCGGATTTACTTTCGTTAACTTTATTAAAAGCCCCAGGAGAAATGAATGCAGATATCGTTGTTGGAAATTCACAACGGTTTGGAGTTCCGATGGGATATGGCGGACCTCATGCAGCATTCTTTGCAACTAAAGACGAATACAAGCGTGCAATGCCAGGAAGAATTATTGGAGTTTCTATTGATAGAAAAAACAATCAAGCCTTACGTATGGCTCTTCAAACTCGAGAGCAACATATTAGACGAGAAAAGGCGACAAGCAATATTTGTACCGCCCAAGCTTTACTGTCAATCATGGCTGCGGCTTTTGGTATTTATCACGGACCCAAAGGATTAAAGCATATTGCTGAGCGCACAAGTGCTTTTGCAAATATGTTTGCTAGCGCAGTTGAGAAAAAATATAAATTAGTGTCTAGAAATTTTTTTGATACCGTTTGCGTTATTACAGGAGCTGATACTAAAAAAATTATAAAGGAAGCTCAACAATTAGGAGTTAACTTAAGACAAGTTAGTAACGAGAAAATTTCTGTTGCTTTTGATGAAACAAAACAAATGGATGATCTTGCACTTCTTGCTAAAATATTTTCTTTAGATGGAAGCTTTGAGGGCAAAACTTCTATTACAAGTATCCCTAAAGATTTGAGCAGAACTTCAGAGTTTATGAAACACCCTGTATTCAACTCTTATCATTCGGAAACGGAAATGCTGAGATACTTAAAAAGATTGGAAGACAAAGACATTGCTCTTAATCAGTCTATGATTGCACTTGGTTCTTGCACCATGAAATTAAATGCTGTTGCTGAAATGATACCGGTAACTTGGCCAGAATTTGGTGCTTTGCACCCATTTGCTCCAAGTCAACAAGCTCAAGGATACCAGGCTTTATTTAACGATTTGAAACAAATGCTATCTGAAATAACTGGATTTTCTGGAATCTCATTGCAGCCTAATGCCGGTGCTCAAGGGGAGTATGCTGGTTTGATGGTGATTAGAAAATTTCACATTAACAATGGAGATCTAGATAGAAATATTTGCTTAATTCCAAGTTCAGCCCACGGAACCAATCCTGCTTCAGCACAAATGGCAGGCATGAAAGTAGTTGTGGTGAATTGCGATCATGAAGGAAATGTGGATGTAAATGATTTGAAAGCAAAAGCAGAACTGTATTCAAAAAACCTTGCGGCATTGATGGTTACCTATCCTTCTACACACGGTGTGTTCGAAGAGGGCATTAAAGATATTTGTAAAATTATACATGACCATGGTGGCCAAGTATATATGGATGGAGCAAACCTAAATGCCTTAGTTGGAATTGCAAAGCCTGGAAAATTTGGTCCAGATGTATGTCACATGAATTTACACAAAACATTTTGTATACCACACGGTGGTGGAGGACCAGGAATGGGACCTATCGGTGTTAACAAGCATTTAGAACCATTCTTACCTAATCACGTAGTAGTCAAAGAAAACTCTGGACCCTCTACAGGAATGGGATCGGTGTCATCGGCTCCTTGGGGAAGCGCTAGCATTCTACCTATTTCATGGATGTACATCAGAATGATGGGTTCGCATGGTTTGAGAAAAGCAACTGAAGTTGCGATTCTTAACGCAAATTATATTTCTAAGAAATTAGAAGGTCATTTTAAAACCCTGTACAAAGGCAAAAAAGGATTAGTAGCACATGAGTGCATTATTGATCTTAGGGAAATCAAAGTACAAAGCGGCATTAGTGAAGAAGATATTGCAAAACGTTTAATTGATTATGGATTTCATGCTCCCACTATGTCATGGCCTGTGCCAGGAACTTTAATGATTGAACCTACAGAGAGCGAAAGCTTAAATGAAATTGATAGGTTCTGCGATTCACTGATCAATATTAAAAAAGAAATTGTCATGGTTCAAAATAAAATATTTGATGCGCAAGATAACCCATTAAAAAATGCTCCCCATACTCACTTGGAATTATCAAATGATGTGTGGGAACATAAGTACACAAGAGAACAAGCCGCTTACCCATTAAATTTTTTAAAAGAAAATAAATTTTGGCCCCCAGTTGCAAGAGTAGACAATGTGTATGGGGACAGAAATTTAGTGTGCTCTTGTCCTTCTCTTGATTCTTATAGAGAAGAAGCTGTATAAATGCTGAAATGGGAATTGCTCTATAATCCAGGTAACGTTCTTTGTGATTATTTAAAAATTAAAGACGATCATAAATTTATTTTGAGAGTATTTGTTAATGTTACGTATTTTGGTCATTTTATTGCAGGAGCTGTACTGTTCTTAGTAAGGAATACCAATCTTTTATGAACTTTTGGAATAAATACAAAAGTTTAGCTTTAGTTATTGTTCTTACTTACCTGATCTCTCTGCCCGCTGGTCTTGCAACTTCTCAGTCAGTAGGAACTTGGTATGTGAATATAATCAAACCAAGTTTCAATCCACCTAACTGGGTATTCGCTCCGGTTTGGACAATGCTCTATTCATTAATGTCTGTCGCTGCTTGGAATGTTTGGAATGGATTAAAAGAAACAAATAAATCAAGAGCAATAAAGATCATGAGTATTTATTTTTTTCATTTATTAGTAGGTGCGAGTTGGAGTTTTGCCTTCTTTGTTTTTCACCAAATTTTTTTATCAGTATGCGTAATTATCTTAATTATCTTATTTATTATATGGCTCATGAAAACCTATTGGCTTATTGACAAAGCATCATTTTATTTAATGATTCCTTATTTGCTCTGGAGTTCTTTTGCGTTGATCTTAAATATTTCTATTTGGAAACTTAATTAATTCTATTTACAATATAGAAGGCCAAGTCTTGTAATCGTTTACGTTCCTTACTTTCTGGAAAAATTCCTAAAGAATCAGACGAAACAGATGAAAAATGTTCTGCTCTTTTTTTGCAAGCAGCAATCACTTGGTATTTACTCATTAAGCTTAATGTGTAGCTCAACTCTTCTTCAGTTCTTTCGTTTGCTCGGAACATTTTTTTCAGATGCAATCTTTCTGCTTCTGAGGATTTTTGATAAAGCATAATAACTGGCAAGGTAACTTTACCTTCGTAAAAATCATTTCCTATTTTTTTACCAAAGCTAATATTGTCAGAGTAGTAATCTAAAATATCATCTGTGATTTGAAAACAAACTCCAAAGTTAAGTCCAAAAGAAGTTAATGCTTCTTTTTCATTTTTAGACTTGTCATTGATGCAACCGCCCACTCTCATGGCAGCTGCAAATAAAGAAGAGGTTTTGGAACCAATAATCTCTAAGTATGTTTTTTCCAATGTTTCTATTTCTTTTTCATGCTGTAATTGCAAAATTTCACCTTGTGCAATTTCTGACGAAACAGAAGAAAGCAATTTCAGAACTTCTAGAGAACCATCTTCGACCATAATCTCAAAACATCTGCTAAGAAGATAGTCACCTGTTAAAATGGAATTTTTATTTCCCCAGATATTGTTGTTAGTCTTTTTTCCTCTTCTAAAATCTGATTTGTCGATCACATCATCGTGAAGTAGAGTTGCGTTATGAATAAGCTCTACACATGCAGCTAGCTTTACATGTCTATCCCCTTGGTACCCGAACAAGCTGGAAGATGCGATGGTCAGTAAGGGCCTCAATCTTTTTCCACCAGACTTTATTAAATAAGAAGACATTTCACCAATAAGCTCAATATGACTAGACAATTTGTCTTTAATGAATTCATCTACTTTTTCAATTTCTGATTGATAAGTTAGCCTAAGCTCCTCGTATGGATTGAAGGTTTCTACTTTTATAAGTGGAACTACATTGCTTGGCATAGAGATAATTTAACTCATTTAAATTGCCATTGTTAATTATCTAATGACGCAGCAATTGCAATTGAATCATGCTATAATTCTTTACTCTCAATTTCTTAAGATTTAAAAGGCTTAAACTAAATATGTTTTTTAAAAATAAACCACTAATAGCTCATATTCGCCTCAGCGGTGTAATTGGTAATGTTGGAAGATTTCAACAGGGCCTGAGCTATTCTTCTCATCACGAAATTATCAAAAAAGCCTTTTCTTTGAAAAAAGCAAAAGCAGTTGCTATCTCTATTAATTCGCCAGGAGGATCTCCTGTTCAATCTCATCTTTTGTATTCTCTTATAAGAAAACTAGCTGAGGAAAAAAAAATTAAAGTAATTACTTTTGCAGAAGATGTGGCAGCCTCAGGTGGTTATATGCTTGCATGCGCAGGAGATGAAATTTACGCCAATGCCAGTTCCATTGTCGGATCAATTGGTGTTATTTATTCTGGATTTGGTTTTCAAGATTTAATTAAAAAAGCTGGAGTGGAACGCAGAGTTCACACTGCGGGAAAAAGCAAAAGTATTTTGGACCCATTTATGGAAGAAAAGCCAGAAGACATTGTAAAGCTAAAAGCGATCCAAGAAGATCTTCACAAAGAATTTATTCAACTTGTTAAAAATAGCAGAAAAGAAAAAATTAAAGCAAGTTCAGACGACTCTTTGTTTAACGGGGAGTTTTGGGCTGGAACAAAAGCAAAAGAACAAGGATTGATTGATGGGATTGGGAATGTATTCCAAGTGTTAGAAGATAAATTTGGAAAAGATGTTAAAATTAAAAACTTTGAGAAGCAAGAAGGATGGTTAAAGAAAAAATTATCTTCTAGCATGGCTAACGCTGTTTCTTCTGCAATGACAGAACTGGAAACAAGATCGTTCTGGAATAGATTTGGATTATAAATGGTTGTAAAAAAATCAAAAACAAAACCTCTAGCTACATCTAAGGCAAAGACAAAACCTACCTTCTTAAGTTTTCAAGAAATTATTTTTAAATTACAAAAATTTTGGTCTGACCAGGGGTGTGTTATCCTTCAGCCATATGACACAGAAGTTGGAGCAGGAACATTTCATCCGGCAACCACTTTGAGATCGCTTGGACCGGAAACTTGGAAAGCCGCTTATGTCCAGCCATCAAGAAGACCAACAGATGGAAGGTACGGTGAAAATCCTAATCGTTTACAGCATTATTATCAATTTCAAGTTGTGATCAAGCCATCACCAAAAGATGTTCAAAAACTTTATTTAAAAAGTCTTGCTGCAATTGGAATTAATTACAAAGATCATGACATTAGATTTGTGGAAGATGACTGGGAAAGCCCTACGCTTGGAGCTGCCGGACTTGGTTGGGAAGTTTGGTGTGATGGCATGGAAATTACTCAATTTACTTATTTTCAGCAAATGGCAGGTTTTGAATGCAAGCCTGTATCTTCAGAAATCACCTACGGTTTAGAACGACTTGCTATGTTTATTCAGGGGAAAAAAAGTGTTTTCGACATTGAGTGGAATAAAGAAGGCGTAAAATACGAACTAATTTACAAGCAAGCTGAACAAGAGTTTTCCGCTTACAACTTTGAGCATGCCAACACAGATAACTTATTACAAATATTTAAATTTGCAGAAGGTGAATGCATCGCTCTATTAGAAAAGAAGCTTTGCTTGCCAGCGTACGATCAGTGTCTAAAGGCAAGCCATACATTTAACATGCTTGATGCAAGAGGCGTTATTTCCGTATCTGAAAGAGCCGGTTACATTACTAGAATTAGAAATTTAGCCAAAGGTTGTGGCCAAGCTTGGCTTGATGGTCAAAAAAAATAAATGTCTGAATTTTTATTAGAGCTGTATTCTGAGGAAATACCGCATGGTTTGCAAATAGACTGCAGAACTAATCTTGAGGCTTCTTTTCAAAAAAAATGCGAAGATCATAATATTAAATATAAACACATTAATGTGTTTTCCACGCCCAGTAGACTTTGTATTTACATAGAAGGACTACCAACAAGCCTATTGTTAGAAGCTAAGGAAACCAAAGGACCAAAAGTTGGTTCTCCAGAACAAGCACTAAAGGGTTTTTTAAAATCTAATAAGCTCGATAAAAAAGATATTTTTGAAAAAGAAATAGACAAAGGAAAATTTTATTTTGCAAAAACAAAACAGCAAAAAATAGATTTGCAATTATTATTTGCCACTCAAGTTCCCGAGATATTAAAGACGTTAAATTGGAAAAAATCAATGCGATGGTCTAACCATTCTTTATTATGGGGAAGGCCACTAAAATCTATTTTATGTCTATTTGACAAACATCCAGTAGTTTTTGATTTTCATCACTTAAAGTCATCCAATAAAGTTCATGTGGGAGGACCTTATGACGAGAAGTCTTTTATTGCCAAAGATATTGCTCAGTATTTCAGTACTTTAAAAGACAAAAAAATTATTTTAGATCAGGAAGTTAGAAAAAAAATGGTTTTAGAAGGATTAAAAAGTGTTTTTAAAAAATCTAAATGCGAAGACAATCCAAATGCAAAATTAGTAGAAGAGGTAACTAATTTAGTTGATTATCCAACAGCTTTAAAAGGGCAGTTTTCAAAGGAATTTTTAGAATTGCCAAAAGAGCTTTTGCATTTAACAATGATGCAACACCAAAGATATTTTCCGATGAAATCTTTAGAAACCAATAAGATCACAAATAGTTTTATAACTATTTCCAACAATACAGACGAGAAAAAATTAATTATTGCCGGCAATGAAAGAGTATTGCAAGCAAGATTATCAGACGCCAAATTTTTTTGGGATAAAAACAAAAGACAGAATCTTGTTAAAAATGTTTCGAAACTAAATGGAATTACTTTCTATAAGGATTTGGGCAGCTTGTACGACAAAACACAAAGAGTTAGACAGTTAGCTTCTTTAATAGCTGATATTATTGGTGCTAACAAAGGAGATACGGAAATTGCAGGATCTATTTGTAAAGCTGATTTGGTTTCTGATTTGGTGGGAGAATACCCTGAGTTACAGGGAGTGATTGGAAAATACTTTGCACTATCCCAAGGATTTAGTCCTGAAATTGCCAATGCAATCTCTGACCACTATTTGCCCGTAGGGCCAACAGATAGAGTTCCTAAAGATAAAATTTCTATCTGTGTAGCACTTGCAGACAAGCTAGATACTTTAATAGGATTTTTTGGAATTAACTTAAAACCCACAAGCTCTAAAGATCCTTTTGCTTTAAGGAGAGCTGTTCTTGGAATGATAAGAATTATTTTAGATAATAAAATTTCTATTTCACTCAAAGAAATTATTAATAATGCTAAAAACTTATATTTGTCCAATAACGTTGAGATAATAAATGATCGTTTAGCTGACGACTTAATAGATTTCTTCAACGATAGATTTAAAAATTTATTAAAAGATAAAGAAAAAAGATTAGATGTGGTTGATTCTGTATTATCTAATAACCGAAGTGATGATTTTTACAATCTGTATTTAAAAATTACAACTATTGCAAAATACATCAAACAGCCAGACGGGATTAATTCTATAGCCGCTTATAAGAGAGCCAAGAATATTCTCGAACAAAACGATCAGATGGTTAAGGATAATATTTTTGGAAATCCAGATCCTGTTTTGTTTAGTACAGAAACAGAAGAGAATTTGCTTGCAAGCATTCAGGAAGTTAGAGAATATTTTACAACCCCAAGTCGATTACGCGATTCTCAAAAATCTATTAAAATGCTTTCAGATATTAAGATTCTAACAGATAAGTTTTTTGAAGAAGTGAAGGTTAATGATGATAATGAAGAGGTTAAGAAAAATAGACTGGAATTATTGTTTTTGATGTGTAAAATCTTTGACAATTTTACAGACTTTTCAAAACTTGAGGGAGCATAATGGTTAAAAAGGCGAAGAAAATCAAAGCTACGAGCCCAAGTAAAACAAAATGGATTTATAGTTTTGAAGAAACTCCTCGGGCAGATAAGCAGTCCTTAAAAAATTTATTAGGCGGCAAAGGAGCAAATTTATCAGAAATGATAAAGATTAAGCTCCCCGTTCCCCCAGGATTTACAATCACAACGGAAGCTTGCAACGAGTTTTATAAATTAAATAAAAAATACCCGAGCACACTCATAAACCAGGTGAATGATGCGATTAAAAAAGTAGAAAAAAAAATTAAGAAATCATTTGGAAATGCGTCCAATCCTTTATTAGTCTCCGTTAGATCCGGAGCTCGTGTTTCTATGCCAGGTATGATGGATACCGTTTTGAACTTGGGTCTAAATGACAAAACAGTAGTTGGCTTGGCTAAAAAAACAAACAATGAAACGTTTGCTTATGACAGCTACCGAAGATTTATTCAAATGTATAGTAGTGTGGTTCTTAATGTGAAGCATCATAATTTTGAAGATTTGCTTGAAAACTACAAATTAACAAAAGGTGTCATTCTAGATACAGAAATGGAAGCGAACGATTGGAAAGCATTAATTGGTTTTTTTCGTGAGCAGGTTAAAAATGAAACTGGCAAAGATTTTCCTCAAGATGTACACGAGCAGTTGTGGGGAGCTGTTGGTGCAGTATTTCAATCTTGGCAAAATCAAAGAGCAAAAGTATATAGAAAATTAAACAATATTTCTGAAGAGTGGGGCACAGCTGCAAATATACAATCTATGGTATTTGGCAATATGGGGGATGACTGCGCAACCGGTGTCGCCTTCACAAGAAATCCTTCTACAGGTGAAAATAGTTTTTATGGAGAATACTTAATTAATGCTCAAGGTGAAGATGTGGTTGCAGGAATAAGAACGCCACAAAATATTACCAAAAAAGCGAGATTAAAGTCTGGATCAAAAGATCTCTCCATGGAAGAGACGATGCCCAAGGTTTATAAAGAATTGGTTACTATCTACAAAAAATTAGAAAAGCATTATCGCGATATGCAAGATATCGAGTTCACAGTTGAAAATAAAAAACTATGGATGCTTCAAACAAGGTCTGGAAAAAGAACAGCAAAAGCAAGCATAAAAATAGCTGTAGACATGGTTAAAGAAAAAATGATCAGTAAAGATGAGGCTTTATTAAGAATAGACCCGAAAATGTTAGATACATTATTGCACCCAACTTTAGACCCTAAGGCTAAAAAAGATGTAATCGCCAAAGGTCTGCCGGCATCACCAGGAGCAGCAACAGGAAAAGTAACTTTCTCAGCAGACGATGCTGAGCAATTAAAGACCCAAGGACAAAAATCTATTTTAGTTAGGCAGGAAACTTCTCCGGAAGATATTCACGGCATGAATGCAGCCGAGGGTATTTTGACCTGTCGAGGTGGAATGACAAGTCACGCAGCCGTTGTTGCAAGAGGTATGGGAAGACCTTGCGTTTCTGGAGCAGGAACTATTCAAATCGATTATGAAAAAAAATTATTTAGAGTGAATTCTAGAGAGGTTAGAGAGGGAGATATTATTACTTTAGATGGCTCTACAGGCGAGGTTATGATTGGTGAAGTAACTACAATTAAGCCCGATATATCTGGAGATTTTTCAACAATTATGGCTTGGGCTGATAAAACACGAGTACTAAAAATAAGAGCTAATGCAGAAACGCCTTTAGACAGTAAGGTAGCTAGGGATTTTGGAGCTGAAGGTATTGGTCTGTGCAGAACGGAGCATATGTTTTTTGATGAAGAGAGAATTCTTTATGTACGACAAATGATTTTATCAAAAAATACCGAAGACAGAAGTAAAGCTTTAAAAAATATTTTACCTTTCCAAAAGAAAGACTTTGTAGCTATTTTTAAAACTATGCGTGGATTGCCCGTCACTGTTAGATTGTTAGACCCTCCTTTGCACGAGTTTTTGCCAAAGAGCAAAAAAGAAATAGCAATAATAGCCAAATCCTTAAATATTTCTGAATATGAAATTAATAATAGAATAAGTGATCTCCACGAAGAAAACCCAATGTTAGGTCACCGTGGATGTAGACTTGCAATTTCTTATCCAGAAATTTACGAAATGCAGTGTGAAGCTATTTTTGAAGCACTAGTAGAATGTCGTAAAGCAAAAGTGCAATCTGTGACTCCTGAAATCATGATTCCTTTAGTATGCACAGCAAAAGAATTGGAAATATTAAAAGCATTGGTTGATAAAATTGCCAATCAAGTTCAGAAAAAACATTCAATGAAAATTGATTATTTGGTCGGAACTATGATTGAATTACCAAGAGCCGCTTTGAATGCTTATGAAATTTCAAAACATGCAGATTTCTTTAGTTTCGGAACAAACGATTTAACTCAAACAACACTTGGAATTAGCAGGGATGATTCAGGTAAATTTTTAGATGACTATGTTAATAGTAATATTTTTTCTATCGATCCTTTCATTAGTATTGATGTGGATGGTGTTGGTCAGTTAGTTAAAATTGCCTGCGAAAATGGAAAGAAAAATAATTCTAAAATTAAGCTAGGAATTTGTGGAGAACACGGTGGAGACCCAGACTCTATTGATTTTTGTCATAAGGCAGGATTGCATTATGTTTCTTGCTCACCATACAGAGTGCCTATTGCAAGATTAGCAGCTGCTCAAGCTCAAGTAAGATCTAAAAAATTAAATTAATTATTTGTTAATTTCTAAAGAAAAATCAAAATTAGAAATGGTATGTGTTAACGCACCCATAGAAATTCTTTGCACACCAGATTTTGCATAGCTAATAATGTTTTTTTCATTAATATTTCCGGAAGCTTCTGTCTGAATTTTTTTAGATAGTATTTTTATTCCAGCTTTGATTTGACTTGGATTCATGTTGTCGAAAAGAATTCTATCTATTTTAAGGTCTTTGATTTCTTTTAATTGAGTCAAAGTATCCACTTCTACGGTAATAATTTTTTTAGATTTATTTTTTTGTATCACTTTTTTTATTAAAGAGGCAATATTGTTAGAGCTTGCCAAATGATTGTCTTTAATAAAAATTTCTTCACTTAAGTTCATTCTATTGTTAGTGCCACCCCCTAAAATAACAGCATATTTCTGCAAATCCCGGAGGTTAGGAATAGTTTTTCTAGTGCAGCAGACTTTGGTTTTGAATTTCTTTATTTTTAAAGCTAAACGATTAGTCTTAGTAGAAATACCAGTGGCAAAACCTAAAAAATTAAGAGCAGTTCGTTCTGCTTTTAAAATAGAACTTTTTTTCCCAAAAATACTCATAATTGTTTGGTTTTTCTTAATTTTATTACCATCTTTGAATTTTGTTTTAATTTTTAACTTAGAATCTACTGCTAAAAAAACTTTTTTAGAAAGTTCAATCCCACACAAAACTCCCTGTTCTTTTGAAGTAACTTGAGCAAAAATTTTTTCTTTATTGGAAATAGTTAGTATCGTAGTGATATCCCCATTAGGCATATCTTCACGCAAAGCATCTTTAATAAGCTTATTGTGATTTTTATTTAGTTTGTCCAAGGTAAATTAGTCTTGTCTTCCAATAGCAATCATTTTTTCAATCGAGCCCCTGGCACGTTCTGTAATATTGCTATCAATTAAAATTTCATTTTTTTTATTTTGCAAGCAGTCTAAAATATTAGACAAGCTAATAGACTTCATGTGTGGGCAAATATTGCATGGTTTAATAAAATTAACATCGGGATTTTCAATTTGAATATTATCACTCATAGAGCATTCGGTAACTAAGAAGACATTTTTTGGTTTTTTATCTCTTACATAATTAACCATGTGAGATGTCGATCCAGCAAAATCAGAAGCCTTAATTACTTCAGGTGGACATTCAGGATGAGCTATAATGGTCAGACCAGGATAATTTTTTCTCAATTCTATAATTTCTTTTTCACTAAATTTTTCATGGACTTCACATTTTCCATGCCAGGAAATAATTTCTACCTTAGTTTTGCTTGCCACATATTTAGCAAGATACTCATCTGGTAAAAAAAGAACTTTGTCTACACCAAGAGATTCTACTACTTTAACAGCATTAGCCGAAGTGCAACACACATCCGTTTCTGCCTTAACATCAGCTGAAGTATTTACGTAACTAACGACAGGAACTCCAGGGTATTTTTTTTTAAGATTAACAATATCCTGTCCAGTAATTGAGGCTGCCAAAGAACAGCCCGCTTTTAAATTGGGAAGGTAAACCTTTTTATTTGGAGACATTATTTTTGCAGTCTCCGCCATAAAATGTACTCCACACATAATAATATTGTCTTCTTTTACTTTGGACGCTTCAATTGCAAGTGCAAGAGAATCCCCCGCGATATCTGCAACTCCGTAAAAAATTTGAGGTGTCTGATAATTGTGAGCTAGGATAACGGTATTAGTTTGCTTTTTTAGTTTATTAATTTCATGAATATAAGGAGCAATAAAAGGCCACTCAATATCCGGAATGCTGTTTTTAATTTTATTATAAATTACCGAAGTGCTTGTTTTCACTTCATCTGTAAAAGAAAGTTGTCTATTCATAAACAAACAAATAATAGCAGAATATTGTTAATTCTTACTGTATTATTGTCACATTTATATCTATTAATATAATAAAAATCATTATTGCGGCCATGCTGAAATTGGTAGACAGGCACGGTTGAGGGCCGTGTGGGCTTTGCTTGTGAGAGTTCAAGTCTCTCTGGCCGCACCAAAATTGTTACTCTGCTTAAGTAATTTTTTTAATCCTTGCAAAATTAGCATATCGTTACGTCTTTATCAAAACCACAATTTCATAAGAGTTTCTCTTCAATATAAAAAAATTAGGATATAATTAAAAATATGAGCAATAAACTTTATACAGACTCAAAATATGAGCGCTACAAAAAATATAAAAAAAAGTATTCTAAGGGAAGTAACTTTGATTTAGATTTAAAAGAAATACCTGTGGCAGGAAAAGAAAACGATCCAGGATCAGCCGTGAAAGATAAGGTTGACTGGGATCGCGTTAGAAAAGAATTTAAATTATCAAAAAAGCAAATCATGATTTTGATAGACACGGGTGTAATAGACCATACTTGGCAAGATACCACCCATGATGACAAAATGTATAAAGGCACTGTTTCTTTTAAAAATAGAGAACCATTAAAAGAAAAATAAAAAAATATCTCTTTTTTGTAAAAGCCTTAACTAGGTTTTTGCTTTCCCCACATCTCAAAGTATTTTCCTTTTTGCAATAATAAGTTGTCATGCGTTCCTTGTTCAATAATAGCGCCTCCATCAAGAACGATTATATTATCAGCATTTGCAGCTGTAGAAAGTCGATGCGCAATTATTAAAGTTGTTTTATTTTTAGAAACATTTTCTAAGTTTTTTTGAATTTCTTTTTCAGTGCTTGTATCTAAAGCGGAGGTTGCTTCGTCAAAGAAGAATATTTTAGGATTTTTTAGAATAGTTCTTGCAATAGCCACTCTTTGCTTTTCTCCACCAGATAGTTTTAATCCTCTCTCTCCTACAATCGTTTCATACCCATCCGGTAAAATTGATATGAAATTATGTATATCTGCATTTTTAGCAGCACTAATGACTTCCTCTTTAGTAGCACCAGTGTTTCCGTAAGCTATGTTGTAATAAATTGTATCGTTAAATAAGACCGTGTCTTGTGGAACCACACCGATTATTTCTCGCAAAGATTCTTGAGAGATTTTGTTTATATTAATATTGTTAATATAAATCCCCCCTGCTTTGGGGTCATAAAATTTAAAAAGTAATCTACTGATTGTTGATTTCCCAGCTCCGGTGGGCCCTACAATCGCCACTTTTTTTCCATTAGGAACTACAAACGAGATATTTTTGATGATAGTTCTTCGAATGTCATAATCAAAACTAACATTATCAAATTTAATTTCAGCAATATCACTTTGCGGTATGCTCTCAAAAACATCCTGTGTTGTGGGTGATATCTGCAATAAGCTAAACATATTTTCCATATCAGTTAATGCTTGCCTAATTTCTCTATAAACTGAACCCAGCCAGTTTAGAGGTTGGTATAACTGCAACATATACGCATTAATCACCACAAATCCTCCAACATCGATGTCTCCATTTTTAATGCCGTAGGCAGACATTACTAGCATGATAGTAATCCCAGTCATTATTATGAATGTTTGAGCTACATTTAACAATGAAAGTGAATGACGGCTTTGGTTAGCGGCTAATTCATATTCCTCTAAAGATTTATCAAGTCTATCAAATTCAAATTTTTCATTATTAAAATATTTAACTGTTTCAAAATTTAATAAGCTATCAATCATTTTTGTACTGACATCATTGTCAGCCTGATTCATTCTTTTTCTAAATTCATTTCTCCATTCCGTGATCTGAAAAGTTAAATAGGAATAAAAACCAATAGTTGTGAGAGTTATAACGGCATACCATGGTCCATAAAGATAAAATAAAATTCCTGAAACTAAAAAAATTTCAAAAAAAGTAGGAATAATATTAAACAATACATATCGTAAGAGAAAATCTATTCCCTTCGTTCCCCTATCTATAAATTTTGCAAGCGCACCTGTTTGTCTGTTTAAATGAAATTGTAATGAAAGGTTATGTAGGTGCTTGAACATATTCAAGGATATTTGTCTGATAGAATGTTGTGAAACTTTTGAAAACAAAGCATCCCTAACTTCAACAAATGTGAAAGTAATTATTCTTGCAATACCGTAGCCAACTATCAAAGCAATAGGTACCAGCATAAATAAATTAATACCTGAACTTAATTCTGTTAGTGAGTTTACCGAGGCCCCCAATACCAAGGGAGTAGTCACACTTGCTATTTTTGCTAATACTAAAGCGATAACTGCAAAACCAACTCTTATCTTTAGGTCCCTTCTTTTTTTTGGCCACAAATAGGGAAGTAGCAGTTTAAAAGTCTTAATATATTTTCCTTGTTCCATAATTTTAATATAGCTGATTACTCACAATTTGTTATGAACAAAAGAGCAGGGGTGATCTATTAATAATTTTATTTTTTGTATTTCATATCTGACATATGAAGTTTTAGCGCTCTAGTTGATATATGAACTTCTACTATAAAAAAAACTATTAATATCAACATGGAAGTGCAGCAAGACACAAAAATAATTTTGGCAATAAATACTTTATTTAAATAAAGAGCAAAAACAGTTAGCATATTAAAGAAAAAACCTAGCGCTGCAAAAAGCATAGTATATTTTGCAATTTTTATTCTACTCTCTAAATTTTCAAGCTACCTTTCCCAATGAGCGGGCACATGCTTTCCAAATATGAAATCATCATGAATTTTTCCAATTAAAACACTCAATGAATGAAATCTATTGTTATAAACTGTCATTAATAAAGGTATGGCTGGAAACATTAAGGCAGTAACGGTCTAATTTGTATTCATGTAGGAACCAGATTGTAACATGAGTTAAATTTATAGATTAGATTTTTTTTAATATTATGTGTAAATTTAATCTTGGATCAGAACTTATTTAAAGTAAAGGTAGCCTATGTGAATGGCCAATGGATGAATGAGTCCAAATCCTATGTGGTCATTAACCCTTAAAACAATAAAAAATTAGCAGATATTCCCGTTTCTTCAGAAGAATAATTGGAATTTATTGTGGTTTACCTCAGGCTATGGAATGTTTTAGAGTAGTTAAAAAAGTTTTAGATGAGGAAAGATCTTAACAAAATAATTTTAATTTAAGTTAAGCCAGTGCGGTTTTAAAATTTTAATACTAGATTGCTCTAGGGAAATAGTTTGCTCGAATAGATGCTTGCTTTCTTCTGCATTTAGAACAGCAAAGCAAGCAGGATCTAAAGAAATTATTTTTCCAATTGTTTTTTCATTATCTTTAATGAGCTGTCCAATCTCAACAGAACCTTGAATGATCTGAATGGGAAAAACTCTTTTTCTTATTTTATTTTTTAAACTCATTCTTGCAGTATTTTCCTGACCTACAAAACATCCTTTTTTAAAACTAACTCCATTCAATTCTTTTAAATTTAGCTCTAATGAAAAATAATTAGACAAGGCGCTTGCGGGAACTAGATCTGTTAGTCCGGCATTGTGATATATTTTAGAAAAAGTGTTTAAATTTAACAAATCTAAATTTAAATCTTTAATTAAATCTTCTTTTTTACTTTCTTGAACAATCCCATGAATTCCAAAGTCATTTAGTCTTGGATCGTTAAAGAAAAATCCATAACTATTGTTTAGGGTAAATCCTTTTGTGGCTTGAAATGAGGGGGCAATTATTTCATTCGCCATATTGAAGAAAAAAGATTTATATTCACGATCCTTTTTTTTAATCTCAATTTGAGATCTAAGTTTGTACATGTTCAATTTGGCAATAAAATCATCTACAATAGTAGTGTTGCATTGAACAAGATAATCACCCTCCAATCGTTGGATAATCATAAAATCATATAAAAACTTTCCTTGAGGAGATAGCAGACAAGAGTATATGGAGCGATTTTTACTAACTAAATTTATGTCATTAGAAATTATATTTTGCAAAAAAGGGACACAGTCAGCCCCTGTTATGGAAATAATTGACTTGTGGTCTAATTGGATTGAAAAATTACTGTTCATCTTAATTATTTTTGTATATTAATTCGCTATTCATTATGTCAAATAAATATACTTTAATTATCAAAAATGCCGAATGTTATGTAGATGGAAAACTCATTCTTACGGATATTGCTATAAAAGATAGCATTATCTTAAAAATATCTAAGAATATAAGCGATATAGCTGACCAGGTGTTAGACGCAAAAAGTTTAACTGTCTTTCCAGGAATTATAGATACACAAGTTCATTTTAGAGAGCCTGGAGACCCAAACAAAGAAACATTAGAAAGTGGAAGCAAAGCTGCTGTTCTTGGGGGCGTAACTTCAGTATTTGAAATGCCTAACACTTCACCTCCCACAGATAGTCTAGAGCGTTTTCAGGAAAAATTGGATAGAGCCAAAGACAGAATGCATTGCAATTACGCTTTTTATTATGGGGCTACCGAGAGCAATTCATCATCATTGGATGTCACTAAAGATCTGGAGGGATGTTGCGGAGTAAAAATGTTTGTTGGTTCCTCTACGGGAAATTTATTAATTAAAGACGACAAGTATATTGAGCAGGTTATTAAAAATTCTCCGAGAATAGTATCTATTCATTCAGAAGATGAGGATATGCTCAATGCTAGAAAAGATAAAATTATAAATGGAGATGTTAGGTCTCATTATGTATGGAGAAGTGTGGAATGCGCAATGGCTTCAACAACCAAAGTAGCAAAATTTGCAAAATCTTTAAAAAAAAGAATTCATGTTCTGCACGTGTCCACAAAAGATGAAATAAATTTTTTAAGAGATTATAAAGATTTCGTTAGTATTGAAACAACACCAAATCATTTGAGTTTATTCGCACCAGACTGTTATGACCAGAAAGGAACCTTTGTTCAGATGAATCCACCAGTGCGAGAAAAAGAGCATATGGATGGAATTTGGAAAGGAGTTTTGGATGGAACGGTTGATGTGATTGGTTCAGATCATGCACCGCATACGAAAGAGCAAAAACTTCAAGTGTATCCAGCAAGTCCGTCAGGCATACCTGGAGTGCAAACTATTTTTCTTTTAATGCTCAAACATTATACCGAAGGAAAGATTGAGCTTTCAAAAGTAATAAGCTTACTCTCAGAGAAACCTTGCGATTTATTCGGCATAGAAAAAAGAGGATATATCAAAGAAGGATTTTATGCTGATTTAACAGTGGTGAATATGAATAAAGAATTTGAAATTACTAATAGCTGGATAGCAAGTAATTGCAAGTGGACCCCTTTTGACGGATGGAAAGTTAAGGCCACTCCATTTGGAACTATTGTGAATGGAAATATTTCGGTTTGGGAAGAAAAATTAATAAACAAGAAATTTGGAAAACCTCTAAAGTTTAACTAGTTTTTTCCAAAAAATTAATTTAAAAAAATCTTAGTCTATATTTCGTATGCTAATGGATTATATTGCTCTTTTTTTTATAAGTTTTTTTGCTGCAACTATACTGCCAGTTTCGTCAGAGCTAACTTTGGCGGGAATGATGTCTACCAGTATTTACTCTAGCTCTCTATTGTTGTTATTTGCTAGCGTAGGTAATGTTCTAGGATCTTGTGTTAACTGGTATTTGGGCATTCATTTTATAAGATTTAAAGATAAAAAATGGTTTCCTTTTTCTGATAAGCAGATCCAAAAATCATCTTTTTGGTTTAATAAATATGGAAAGTGGTGCCTGCTATTCGCTTGGCTTCCAATTGTGGGAGACTCACTAACCTTTATTGCAGGAACCTCTCGAGTAAATTTTACTCAGTTTGTAGTTTTGGTTAGTCTTGGAAAAATTACCAGATACGTTGTGGTGATTTATTCTATTAATTTGCTATTTTAATATTTTTTTTGCAGTTAAGCAGTGCGGTAAACGCAGCTACTAGAGCAGTGATTTTTGATTAGAGGATATTTGCCTTTATAAATGAATCTTTTATTTCATCTAAAATTTTTGGATCATCAATTGTAGCTGGGATTTTGTATTCCTCTTTGTCAGCTATTTTTCTCACTGTGCCACGTAGAATTTTTCCAGATCTTGTTTTGGGAAGTCGTTTTACAACAATTACCGTTTTAAAAGCTGCAACTGGCCCAATTTTATTTCTTACCATTTCGATACATTCTTTAGATATGTCTTTGTCTTCTTTATTAGTACCAGTTTTTAAAACTACTAGACCTATAGGTAGTTGCCCCTTTAGCTCATTGGCAATTCCAATAACCGCACATTCAGCCACATCTTTGTGTTCGGAGAGAACCTCTTCAATTGAACCGGTGGATAATCTATGACCAGCGACATTAATAATGTCATCAGTTCTCGACATGATCCAAACATAACCATCCTCATCCATGTGCCCCGCATCATATGTTTGATAGTATCCAGGATAGGTATCCATGTAGTTTTCTTTGTATCTTTTGTCTGCATTCCATAGAGTTGGAAAAGTACCTGGAGGAAGGGGGAGCTTAACTACAATATCTCCCATTTCACCTGGTTTTGCTTCTGAACCATCGCTTCTTAATACTTTAACATCATATCCAGGAGCTGGTTTTCCCGCAGACCCATATTTAGTAGGAAAGAGTCCTAAACCTTTAAAATTAGATGTAATCGACCAACTAGTTTCAGTTTGCCACCAATGATCAATCACTGGTTTTTTTAGCAAATCTTCTGCCCAATGTATTGTGTCAGGATCTGCTCTTTCTCCCGCTAAAAACAAAGATTCAAATTTTGATAAATCGTATTTGTTAAAAAACTCTCCTTTAGAGTCTTCTTTTTTAATAGCTCTAAATGCTGTTGGAGCAGTAAACATTGTTTTGATTTTGTATTCAGAAATTATTCTCCAGAAAGCGCCCGCATCAGGAGTTCCCACAGGTTTTCCCTCAAAAATTACAGTAGTACATCCATGAAACAATGGAGCGTACACAATGTACGAATGACCAACAATCCAACCTACATCACTTGCAGACCACCAAACATCTCCCGGATCTATGTCGTAGACATTTTTCATTGTCCATTTCAACGCAACTATGTGTCCTCCAATGTCTCTTAAAATTCCCTTTGGGACTCCAGTGGTTCCAGAGGTATACAAAATATAAGCAGGATCATTTGCATCGCACTCTACACAGGGAGCTTTAGGAGCTCCTTTAATAAAATCTATCCAATCAATATCATTGTCACCCAATATAGCTTTATGCTTTTCTCTTTGGAAGACGATAGTTTTTTCAGGCTTGTGTTTTGCTAATCGAACTGCTTCAGTTAGCAAAGGTTTATATTCTACAATTCTTCCAGGCTCTAAACCGCAAGATGCTGATAAAATTAATTTTGCTTTCGAGTCATCAATTCTGCTGGCTAGTTCATTTGAAGCAAATCCACCAAATACAACTGAGTGAATAGCTCCAATTCTTCCACAAGCTAACATAGCCATGATTGCTTCCGGTATCATAGGCATGTAAATAATAATTCTATCTCCCTTGACCACTCCTTGTCTCTGTAGGGCTCCAGCTAAAATAGAAACTTCATCTGTTAGTTCTTGGTAGGAATATTTTTTTTTAATATTTAACATTGCACTATCATAAATTAGTGCAGTTCGTTCACCGTTTCCTTCTTCTACGTGACGATCAAGAGCATTGAAGCAAGTATTTATCTTTCCACCCTTAAACCATTTGTAAAATGGAGGGTTGCTTGAATCTAATACTTGATCATATTTTTTAATCCATCTCACATCTTCAGCGGCTTTAGCCCAAAAACCATCCCTGTCCTGAAGTGATTCTTTAAAACTCTGATTGTATTTGCTACTCAAATTCCCCCCCTCCTTTTTTTTTGCTTTAAGAAAATAATATTGAATTATTAACCGAAATTAACAAATTAGTATTAAAAAATAGCATTTTAAAAGAATATTTTGCCATTTTAGAGGTTTTTTTATCTAACAAATCCTTATAGAAACATATTTGTATTATGCGAATCTAAAAAAGATTTACATTTCTTGTTTAAACAAAAAAAAAGGGAGTAAATTATGAAAACTGCTATATTGGCGTCCAATGATTTTACTGGAATTACATTCTGGTTAATTTCAATGGCACTATTAGCTTCTACTGTATTCTTTTTTGTAGAAAGAAATTCAGTAAAAGCATCATGGAGAACATCGATGACTTTATCAGGCCTTGTTACTGGTATCGCGTTCTTCCATTATATGTACATGAGAGAAGTTTGGATCACTACTGGGTCTTCTCCAACTGTATTCAGATATATTGACTGGTTGCTAACAGTTCCTTTATTGATGATTGAATTCTATTTCATCTTATCGGCTGTTAAAAAAGTATCGTCAGGAATTTTCTGGAGATTGTTAGTTGGAACAATTGTAATGTTAGTTGGTGGATACTTAGGTGAAGCTGGCTACATGAATGTTACTGCTGGTTTCGTAATTGGAATGGGCGGATGGATCTACATTCTATACGAAATATTCTCAGGAGAAGCTGCTCAAGAAGCCTCAAAATTAAAAGGTGCTGCAGCTGACTGTTTTAGTTTCTGTAAATGGATTGTTACACTAGGCTGGTCTGTATACCCACTGGGATACCTATTCGGATACATGCTAGGTGGAACTGACGATGCGACTCTTAATCAAATTTATAACTTGGCTGATTTTATCAACAAGATTTTATTTGGTTTAGTGATTTACTCAACAGCTAAATCTCTTACTACTTCAAGAGATTAAATTTAAATCTTAAAGTTAGAAAAAAAGGCCTCTTTTTAGAGGCCTTTTTTTTTACCCCATTCAAAGTTAAAATTTAATTTAGCCAACCCGTTCTTATAAACAATTCCACACGAGCGATCTTTTTTTAGAAAGTAAGGGCCATCTAAATCTAAGTAATCGCAATACTTAAAATATCTGAGAGCAGGATAAAGTGACAAGGATGAGCTCACCATACAACCTAGCATTATTTTTTTTTTGGCTTTCTTTGCAATATGTATGTGTTTTAATATTTCTTCATGAGTTCCGAATTTATCTAATTTTAAATTCACACACTGATAGTGCTTGATAGAATTTTTTAAATTCTTGTTTTTCAAATGAAAAGATTCATCAGCACAAAATTTCAGCTTAGACCTGATATTTTTTAAATAATGATCTTTTCCTTTTGGAAAAGGTTGCTCGATTAATAAAATATTAAAATTTTCTAAAGTTTTTATATTTTCTTCAATAAATTTTTTATTCCAAGATTCGTTAGCATCAATAATTATGCTTGATTTTGGGCATATGCGTTTAATTAATGATAATTTTGGTATAACCTCATTTTGATCAAGCTTGATCTTGATAATTTTAGTTTTAGTAAATTTTTTTAAAATTTTTTCAGTTTTTTTTAAGTTAAAAATAGGAATGGTAATTGATGTGGTGAATCTTTTTTTAATTTGATTTGATTTGAGAAAATCTACTTTGTTGTTTTTCAATTCTATATCCAGGACTGCAGAGGAGAGTGCGTTCTGAAGGCACAAAAAAGGTATTTGCTGAATATTTTTATTTTCTATCATCTTTTCAATTTTTGACTTATTTTTTTTTAAATACTCAAGAATATCCTCAAGTGATTCATTGTATCTGGGGTAGGGAACGCATTCACCAAAGCCATAAGTTGCTCCATAGTTAAGAAAAATGTCTACAACCCTAACGAATTTTTTGGAAACCCTAGATATCTTAAACTCATCAGCTAATTTAAATACTTTTGTCTTATAATTTAATTCAATTTTATTTAAATTCTTCATTGTCATTGTCCCTTGGATAAATATAAAGGAGATCATGCCAAAAGTAACCTATATTGAATTTGACGGTACCGAACACATAGTCGATGTTGACAAGGGCCTTTCCATTATGGAGGGAGCTGTGCAAAAAAATATCCCAGGTATTGATGCTGACTGCGGTGGATCTTGCGCTTGCGCTACCTGCCAAGTTTATGTGGATGATGATTGGTTAGATAAATTACCTGAACAATCAGAGGCAGAAAAAGATATGTTAGATTTTGCTTTTGAAACAAAAACAAGTAGCAGATTGAGTTGTCAAATATTTTTAGATGAAAAATTAGATGGTATTGTTGTTTCGTTGCCAGAAAAACAAGGATAAATGATTAAAACAGACGCTGTAATTATTGGAGCCGGTCCAGTTGGTTTATTTACTGTTTTTGAATTAGGAATACTGGGGTTGAATGCTCACGTAGTTGATAATTTAGATAAAGCTGGCGGACAATGTATCGAGCTTTATCCGGATAAGCCCATTTATGATATTCCAGGACTTCCGGTCTGTACTGGGGAAAGTTTAACAAAAAATCTTTTAGAACAAATCAAACCATTTAAAACTGAATTTCATTTAAACCAAAGAGTAAACTTTATTAGCAAACAAGGTCAAAACTGGATAGTTGAAACAAGCGGTAAGACTGTGTTTGAAACACCGAATGTTATTATAGCCGGAGGCGTTGGATCTTTTGAACCAAGAAAACCACCCTTTAAAGGGATTGAAAATTTTGAAAATCAAAACCTATTCTACTCGGTGAAAAATAAAAATAATTTTACCAATCAAAACATTTGTATATTTGGAGGAGGGGACTCGGCCTTAGATTGGGCAGTTGAGCTTTCAAAAATTGCTAAAAAAATATTTTTAATTCATAGAAGAGATGATTTTAGGGCTGCTCAGCATACAGTTGATCAAATGATGAAGTTTAAAGAATCTGGAAAAATAGAGCTTTATACAGGCTACCAACCAAAAGATTTTGTTGGAAAGCAGAAAATAGAAAAAGTCATCATTGAACATGCCAGCAAAGGCTCGAAAGAGTTAAGTGTAGATTCTGTGTTAGCTTTTTTTGGTCTTAAAATGGAACTTGGTCCAATAGTTAATTGGGGCTTAAATTTAGATAACAAAACTATTGTGGTGAATACAGAAAATTTTGAAACAAACAAAAAAGGAATTTTTGCAGTAGGAGACATTTCTTCTTACCCAGGAAAATTAAAACTTATTTTGTGCGGTTTTCATGAAGCTGCTCTAGCTGCTCAGGAATGCTTCAAAAGAGCAAAGCCAGATGAAAAATATGTTTTTAGATTTACAACCTCGTCTAGCGATATTCACAAAAGACTTGGAATTAAGTAGTTTTAATTTTACCTATCGTATAAATTGGTTAGTTCTTTAATATTATTAGAACTTTCTTCTAGTTTTTTCATATCGTCATTTCTGGATAGAAAAAACATGAACAGCATAAAAATCCAAGAAAGCATGGCTGGAATTAAAAAGTAAGAAGATGAGTAGTGGGCTGCAAAAGTAAATAGCATGGCCAGCATAGCAGATCTAAGAAAAATAGTTTCACGAAATGTAGCCGAAATACTTAATGAATGCTTTGCCAGTCTGAAAAAGCTCATTTTTGAAGGACCAAAATATCTAGTCCCTCTTACAGATTCTATAAATACAATGGATGAAAAGTTTTTAGCAATTGATCCTGAGAAGCTAAGCCAAACTGAACCATTAGAAAGAATTTTTTCTACAGCTGACTTGGAGAGACATGAATAATTTCCAAATTTGATCATTTTTCCAGTCATTAAGTAAGTTAAGAATTTATGAGCAACGTAACATGCCTTGAATACAGGTCCTTCGCTTCTTTTTACCCTATTCGCTGTGATAATTTCAGGGGAGGAGGAATCCACAAGGTCAAAAAAATTTTTTAATTCTTCAGGTCTATCCTCTCCATCACCATCCATGGGAATGATGTAGTCAAAGTCAAAATTTTGATGGGCATATTTTAAGCCAGTTGCTATGGCGTGGCAGTGTCCATCATTATTTATTAAATTTAAAATCTTGACTGATTGAAGATTGAAAAAATTATTATTTATTTTCAGCATTTCTTCAGTCGAAGAATCATTAATAGCCATAACCGATACTTGGATATTTTTATTTGATGCCTCTTGATCAATATTTTTCAGTAGCTCAAATAATGATGTCCAATCATTATAGACCGGAATTAGAATGAGATATTTCTTCATTTGCCCAAACATATCTCTGTTTTTTGTGGAGTTCCAATTCCTAAATTCTTGGGAGGAAATTCTGGGAAACAAATTCCATCACCAAAAATTTTTTTATATCCAACCCATTTAGGTCTAGAAGAAAGATGGTAGGATAGATTCCCTGCATGCCACTCATCGCCACTTATCAAGCTTGATTCTTTGGCAATTCTATTCTCAATTTCTTTAGCAATAGCTTTCCCAGGATAATCCGTTCTTTTATTGTCCTGAGAAAGAGAGATGTACAGATAAATTGTTGGGGATATTAAAAATACAAATCCAAACAGAAAATAAAAACTTCTTAATTTTTTTAAATCAATAGTGTTTTTGAAAATATAAACAGCCAATACTCCAGAAGACAAATAGAAGGGAGTCATCCACATGGTTCTAATTTTTACTCCCATAACTAACGATGTTAAAAACATAAGAGCAATTGGAACAATGGTTATGAATATTAGAAATATTAATTTACGATCCCTAAAGTTTATTTTATTTTTTAATTTTTTAACTAACAAGCCAAGCATTAGAAAAAATAATGCCAGTATACCAATTTGTTTTGTCAGAAATATCAAGGGATTAATCACATTGTTCAAAGCTCCAATGGTATTGCCAGTTCTCTTCAAGCCATACACAACTGTAATATAATCATTTTCTACCAACCACATTAAATGGGGTGCAAGAACAGCTAATAAAATAGTTACCGAAACAATAGATCCTGTTCTAATTTTTTTTTCTTTAAAAAAAACATAAACAAAAAACATTCCAAGACTGATAATCAGGTAGACAAATAAGTATTTGGATAAAATGCCAAGCCCAACAAATAGACCTAGTAGAGCATAATCTTTTAACTTTTCATTCTCAGCACACTTCCAAGCATAATGTATAGATAATGCCCAGAAAGGAAGCTGGCAGACATTTACGTTAAATTCAGGTGTGGTAAAATTATAAAAAAAAATACTCTCAAGTAATAAAATAGAAATAATTGCGTGGTTTTTATTTTTAAGGAAGTCTTTAGCGAAAATATAAATAATATAAAAAGAAGAGACCACAAAAATTTGACTTAATAGGTAGTAAGCCCAATCAAGGCTGCCAAAGATTTGGTAAAAAACTTCAACAGCAAAAGCGCTCATAGGGGGATGCTTGTTAAATCCCCAATCCAGATTACTACCCCAAGCTAGCGCTTCAATTGTATCTAGGGGCAAATTATGGTTTGAAATAGCTGGTATTAGCGTCCAAATAATTAGATGTGTTGATAAAAAAATAAATAATTTTTTATTTTCTGACATTTATTTGCTTTTATATCCTTTATTATTAATTGACACTTAAAATTAGAACCCTATTATCCAGCCCTTCTATGGCAACAAAAATACCAAAAAATTACAAACCAACCAGTAAAGAAAAGTATATGTGCGCAAAGCACAAGGCTTATTTCAAACAATTGTTGTTTAATTGGAAATTGGAGTTGATTGAGCAAAATAACAGGATTGTTTTTAATGACCACGATGACAATTCAGCTTCAGCCGATGTTATTGATCAGGCAACGTCCTACACAGGAAAAACAGTTGAGATGAAAACTGTAGCTAGAAATAAAAAACTGATCAACAAAATTGACAATGCGGTAAGTAAAATTGAAGAAGGTACTTACGGCTATTGTGAAGAAACAGGAGAAGAGATTGGTTTAAAACGCCTTATGGCTAGACCAATAGCTAGCTTAACAGTTGAAGCCCAAGAAAATCACGAAAAACAAGAAAAAGTTTTTGCTGACGATTAAACAGCAGGAACGTTTTCACCTCTTTTTAAAAAATCATATCCTTTTATAACAGCATCTCTTTTTGCAATGCTTGAATACCATCTCGTTAAGTTTTTAAAATTTTTTAAGCCAATGTCATGAATCTCGTGTCTTGCAATCCATGGGAATGTTGCAATATCTGCAATGGTATAATTTTTGCCAGCTAAATATTCAGACTGACCAAGTCGCTCATCTAAATCAGCATAAATTCTTTTAGCTATTTTAAAATATCTTTCTTCTCCAAATTCACTCTTCCCAGAATTGTAATGATGAAACTGGTGGTGTTGTCCTAGCATAGGACCAACGTAAGCCATCTGACCCATTAGCCATTGGTTTATAATTAGCCTCTCATTTTTATCGTAAAACTTTCCACTTTTTTCACCTAAGTAGATAAGTATCGCTCCTGATTCAAATATTGAAATGTCACCATCTTTAATAACTGGAATTTTGCTAAAAGGACTAATCTTTCTAAATTCAGGATTGAATTGTTCGTCTTTATTGATATTTATTTTAGTTACTGAATACTCAAAACCTATCTCTTCCAGCATAATAGAAATTTTTTTACCATTGGGAGTATCTGCGCTTAAAAGTTCGATCATTTTCTAATTTGCTGTTTCTAGGTATCTATTATATATTTAATTTTTTCTAATAAAAGATATAGATCTAGTTAAATGAAAGTAGAATATTATTACAGCGTAGCATCACCTTATGCGTATTTAGGTGTTAAAAAATTCCAAGAAATTGTTAAAAAGTATTCATTAGAAGTTATTGAGAAACCAATTGATTTAGTTGGAACAGTTTTTGCCGAAACTGGAGGCACCCCAGTTCCTAAACGACACCCATCTAGACAGAAGTATAGATTAATAGAGATAGAACGATTTGGAAAGAAACTAAATATTAACATTAACAAGCAACCAAAGTTTTTTCCTCCAGCAGATCCTCATAAGGCTTCATTGTTTACTATAGCTTCTATAAAAGCAGGGTTGAGCATTGATTTTGGTAAAGAGGTCTTAACTAAGTTGTGGTCTGAGGAAAAGGATATATCCCAAGATTCAGTTCTAGAAGAGGTGTGTAGTAAATTTAAACTGAATTTTAATGAAATTAAAACTCTAGCAAATTCAGAGGAGGCTAAAAGCATCTATCTATCCAACTCTAATGATGCAATTGCCAAAGGAGTCTTCGGGGCACCCTCATTTATAATTAATAATGAGCTTTTTTGGGGTCAAGATAGACTTGATTTTTTAGAGGACAAGATTAAATCTATCTAAAATTAAATGCGTTTTTTAACGAAGCTCTTATGTTTTTGTTTGTTTGTAACGCACGTATTTGCGGAAGAAACTCTATTTAAATCGCTAGCTTCTTCTTATCTTAATAATCCACAAATTAATTCTCAAAGAGAAAAAACAAAAGCTGTTGATGAGACTCTGATTCAGGCTTATAGTAATTTTAAGCCAACTATAGAAGGCGCCATAAGCAAAACAGATAGCACAAATAAAAATACAACGGATTATACCGGAGCATCGGTAGCAGATTCGAATTCCCAGTCTCAAACAAATTCTATAACCATTACACAAAAATTATTTCAAGGAATTTCTAATGCCCAAAAATTTGATAAAGCTGTTGAAATTTCTCGATACGAATTGAAAGAGGTTGAGCAGCAAGTTCTTTTTAAGGCAGTTCAGGCATTCACAGAAGTTTTGCTATTTGAAAAACAGACTCTAGTTAATAAAGACAATTTGGATCTTTCGGATAAGCAGGTTGAATTAGACAAGGCAAAATATAATACGGGTCTAGTTAAGCTCTCTGATTTGGCTCAATCAGAATCTTCATTGGCTTCTGCAAAAGCAAAATTGCTAAGCTCTGAAAATGCATTGCAAACTAGCAAGAGTAACTTTAAAAATATAGTTGGATACCTTCCTGAAAATCTTAAAATTTCAGATTTAAATAGCATTGAAATTCCAAAGTCTTTAAATGAAACAGTCAGTCTTGCTGAAAAAAATAACCCACCGTTAATAATAGCTGAGCTAAAAGTAAAAAAAGCAAATCATGAACTAAATTCATTTATGGAAGATGCTTTTGCACCTAAGGCATCTGTATCTTTTAAAGTTTCAGAATCTGATGAGTATAGCTCTTCTTATGACAAAAGAACTCAAACGCAAGCATCAGCGCAAGTTACAGTTCCAATCTATTCTGGAGGAAAAGGCTACTCTTTGGTTAAAGAAAAGCAGGCTTTAAAAATAAGTGCAGATTTGGATTACACAGATATAAAAAATAACACAGCAAAAATTTCTTCATCTGCTTGGTCTAATTTTAAATTAGCTCAAAGCAAACTTGATTTGGCTAAAGCACAATTGAAAGCAGCAGAGATTGCTTACGAAGGAATAACACAAGAGTATGAATCCGGACAAAGAACAACTCTTGATGTGTTAAATACAAGAGGCTTTTTATTAGATGCCAGATTGAATTTAATTAACTCAGAACGAGAAGAGATTCTTTCTAGATTTAATCTTTTATTAGTTACGGGAAACTTGACCGCAAATTATCTTAAGTTAGAAGCGAAGATATACGATCCAAAAGAATTTTATAAAAAAAGTTGGATTAGGCATATTTTTTAGTAAAAAAATCAAACAAATCAATAACTTAGTTTAATAATTGCAAATAAGAACAAAATGTGTACATTTGTTTGTGTAGATTCGTTTAATCAAAAATAAAAATAAAGGAACAAAAAATGAGCAAAAAAGAAGGTAATTTAAAAATAGTGAGTGAAGCGCACACTGACCATAATGAAAAGCAAAAAGCTTTAGACGCAGCAATTAGTCAAATAGATTCAAATTTCGGAAAAGGTTCTGTAATGAAACTTGGCCAAAGACATGTAATGGATATAGAGTCTATCTCCACAGGTTCTCTAAGTCTTGATATCGCGCTTGGAATAGGTGGTTTGCCAAAAAGTAGAATTGTAGAAATCTACGGTCCTGAATCTTCAGGAAAAACGACTTTAGCCTTACAGGTTATTGCTGAGGCTCAAAAAAATGGAGGGGTGTGTGCTTTTATAGATGCTGAGCACGCATTAGATCCTAGTTATGCAAAAAAACTTGGAGTTGACACTAAAGAACTTTTAATTTCACAACCTGATACTGGAGAGCAGGCACTAGAAATTACAGATACATTGGTTAGATCGGGAGCCGTTTCTGTTTTAGTGATAGATTCTGTTGCAGCATTAACACCAAGAGCAGAGCTTGAGGGTGAGATGGGAGATCATCATATGGGGTTACAGGCTAGACTGATGAGTCAGGCTTTAAGAAAACTCACAGGAAGCATATCCAAATCAAATACAATGGTAATTTTTATTAATCAGATAAGAATGAAAATTGGCGTTATGTTTGGAAGCCCAGAAACAACTGCTGGAGGTAATGCGTTAAAATTTTATTCTTCAGTAAGATTGGACATCAGAAGAATTGGTGCAATTAAAGATGGAGAGGAAATTGTTGGAAACCAAACTAGAGTAAAAGTTGTCAAAAACAAAGTGGCTCCTCCATTTAAAGTTGTTGAGTTTGATATTATGTACGGACAAGGTATTAGCAAAACTGGAGAGTTGGTAGATCTAGGTGCAAAAGCTGATATAGTAGAAAAATCAGGGGCTTGGTATGCATACAAAGGAGAAAAGATAGGACAGGGAAAAGAAAATGCCAAAGAATATCTTAAAAATAATCCTAAAATAGCAGCAGAAATTGAAATGGCCATTAGAGCAAATGCTGGATTAATAGCAGACAAGATGTCAGGCAATCCATCGGTTAGCGAAAAAATCGAAGAACCAGCAGATTCTTCAAAAGAAAAAGAAGTAGTGAGTAAAATTTCTAAAGAAGAGAAAAAATAAAAAAACTTTATTATTAGCCATCTTAAAGTACACAAAGGCACCTAAAACGGTGCCTTTGTCTTGTGTGGACTTATATTTCAAAAACTGTATTTATTGAAATATGTCTAAAAAAACTCTTCAAGATGTAAGAAAAACTTTTAAGGACTTCTTCAAGTCTAATCATCATGAAGCTGTAGCATCTAGCCCCTTAGTTCCTCAAAACGATCCTACTTTAATGTTTGCTAACTCTGGAATGGTTCAATTTAAAAATGTCTTTACAGGACTTGAAAAACGAAATTACAAAAGAGCAACCACCTCGCAAAAATGCGTTAGGGCAGGTGGTAAACATAATGATTTGGAGAATGTAGGATTTACACCAAGACACCATACTTTTTTTGAGATGCTCGGAAATTTTTCTTTTGGAGACTATTTTAAAGAACAGGCAATTACTTACGCATGGGATCTCATTACCAAAGAGTTTCAGCTACCTAAAGACAAGCTGTATATGACTGTATTTTCAGAAGATACAGAGGCTTATGAATTGTGGAAGAAGATTACAGGTTTTTCTGACAGCAGAATTATAAAAATACCAACAGCAGATAATTTTTGGTCTATGGGTGATACGGGACCATGCGGACCATGCTCAGAAATATTTTATGACCATGGAAGCCATCTAAAAGGAGGGTTGCCTGGAACAGTAGATCAGGACGGAGATAGATACACAGAGATCTGGAATCTTGTTTTTATGCAGTTTGAGCAAATTACTAAAGATAAAAGGATCAGTCTTCCAAAACCCTCTGTTGATACCGGAATGGGCTTGGAGAGAATGACGGCAGTTATGCAAGGAACTCATGACAATTATGAAATAGATTTATTCAAAGAAATTATTAACTATTCAGAAAACTTAATTGAGAAAAAATTTTCAAAAGAAAACATAGCTAGTTATCGTGTGATAGCTGATCATTTGCGAGCAAGTGCTTTTTTAATTTCTGATGGTATTAGTCCTTCCAATGAAGGTAGAGGTTATGTTTTGAGAAGAATTATGAGACGAGCAATGAGACACGCTCATACCTTGGGAAAAACCGACCCAGTTCTGTTTAAAATACTTCCTTGTCTAATCAATCTTATGAAAGAAGAATATCCACAACTTAAAACCGCAGAATCCTTAATTGCAGAAACACTGCTAACAGAAGAGGAGAAATTTTCCTCTATGTTGAAGAGTGGTTTAAAAATTTTGGAAAATGAAGTTCTAAACGTATCTAACAATACTCTTTCAGGAGCAGTAGCTTTTAAACTTTATGACACTTATGGATTCCCATTGGATTTGACAGAAGATGTTTTGAAAGAAAAAAAAATCAAAGTAGACCATTCTGAATTTGAAAAAATAATAAATCAAAAAAAACAAGAAGCAAGATCATCGTGGAAAGGAACCGGAGCCCAAGGAATAGAGAAAGTTTGGTACGAAATTAAAGACAAATTTGGTCCAACTGAATTTCTTGGCTACAATTTTGACAAATCAGAAGGAAAATTATTATCCATAATAAAAGATGGAAAAATAATTTCTTCAGCAAAAACTGGTGATAATGTTCAATTAGTCTTTAATCAAACGCCATTTTATGCCGAATCTGGAGGTCAGATTGGTGATCGTGGAGAAATATTTTTAAATTCAAACATTTGCGAAGTAAAAGATATGCAGAAATTTTTTGGTGACCTATTTGTGCATTTTTGTGAAGTAAAATCTGGAACGTTTGTTTCAGATCTTGAGGCGACTCTTTCTGTGAACACCGAAAGAAGGGGTAAAATAAAATCTTATCACTCAGCAACACATCTTTTGCATGCAGCATTAAGAGACACCCTGGGAAAGCATGTTTCACAAAAAGGATCTTATGTTGGTCCAGATAGGTTACGTTTTGATTTTAGTCATTCTCAATCACTTAAAAAAGGAGAGTTAGTTAAAATAAATCGTATAGTTAACGATGTTATTTCTGGAGGCGGAACTGTTAATACAAAAATTATGTCACAAAACAAGGCCATAGAGTCAGGAGCTATGGCTTTGTTCGGAGAGAAGTATGGAGAAGAGGTTAGGGTTGTCACAATGGGAAATTATAAAGATAATATTTTTTCACTAGAGCTTTGTGGAGGAACTCATGTCCAGAATTTATCTGATATTGGAAAATTTGAAATCATTAACGAATCTTCAATTGCTTCTGGTGTTAGAAGAATTGAGGCTCTGAGAGAAAGTGAGCTTTTTTCTCACAAAGATTCGTTAAATTTGGCATTTAAAGAAAAAGAAGAAAATCTAACTGCTCAAATTAAAGAATTTCAAAATAAAATTATTTCCCTAAAAGGCAATTCGAATAAATTTAATGAATTAAAAATTGAGGAAAGAGTAGTTAAGCTAAAAGAGCTTAGTGAAGCATTGTACAAAGAAAGTATTTTAAATGATGCTAGTAAAAATATTATTCAAGATCATAAGCTAGAATCTTTTGTAGTGCGATTTCAATACATTTACGGTTTATCCGGAAAAGATTTGAGACCAATTGTGGACAATGCAAAAAAAGAAATAAAAAAAGTTCTTGTTTTTGTTTTTAGTGAGTCTGATAAAAAATTAAGTTTAGCTGTAGGAGCATCAAATGACTTAGTTGAGAAATTTGATGCATCTTTTTTTGCAAAGCAGATATCTTTAGTGATCAATGGAAAAGGTGGGGGAGGTAGAAAAGATTTTGCTCAAGCTGGAGGAGAAACCCAGCCTAACATTGAAGTTGTTTACAAGTTTATTTTAAATGAGATTAAAAAAATAAAAATTTAAATATTTTTATTTACAAATTCTATTAACGTCTCTGAGCTTAACAATTCAATTTTCTTATTTTTTTGTTTACAGTCATAAATATGCACCCCTTGCCTTATTGGTTTAAACTTCTCTGATTTTTTTTGAAAAAAACAGAAAAGCTTAGAGTGACTTAGTCCAAGCATGTGCATAACACCATTGTCTATAGTTATGCTAAATTCCATTTTGTTTCCCAATGCAATAACAAGCGATGGATTTTTAAATTCTGCTTTTGCCAGATGCTCAGGAAAGTAGGATGTTGGAATATTTTTTTTTATTTCAATAATTTCTTGTGTGTATTTTTCCTCAACAAAAAAAACTGGTACAAATCCTTTGTTCGCAAAATATTGGGCAGTTTTGATCATTTCTGATAATTTTATTTCCTTTACTCTTGTGGGGTGACCAGCTTTTATGGAAAAACCAATATATCTTTCATTTTTATTGGTTAGTCTTTCAGCTTCTTGAATATATTTATTGTCAATCTCTATAGAAAAGCTTTCAAAATTTATTTTCTTATTTAAGAACTGCTCCAGGTAACTTACTACCCTTGTTTGAGTATGAGGTATTTTTTTAAAGATGGAGATTGGATTGCTCAGAAAACCTTTTAATGCAAAAGTTAAAAAGTATTTGTGAGGAATTTTTTTATATATAAGTGAATTTCTAATTTTCGACTGATTGTCTATAATTAAGTCATAATACTCACCTTGCCTGACTGTCTTCTTAAAGAAATGCACAAATCTAAAACCAAAATATAGAGGATAATGCTGTATTGTAGTTACATTATTTGGTTTTAGAGATTTTAAAGCGTTTTCAAACCAAAAATAATTCAAATCATTTCCGTAATAAAATATATTTGGATTGGAGAATTCTTTATTGATTATCTTAAATAATTTTACAAATTGCAGGGCATCACCAATACCCCCACCTGCATTAATAATTAAAATATTTTTAATCTTGCTTTGCAAACTTTATTTTAGCTTACTTTGTAAATTTTTATTTATTGCTTCTAAAAAATTAGAGGTTGTAAGAAATTTTTGATCTCTGCTAATTAAAATAGCTAAATCCTTAGTCATCTCTCCATCTTCAACAGTTTTGATGCATGTTTCTTCAAGAGCTTTTGCAAAGCTTATTAATTCTTGATTAGAATCTAACTTTCCTCTGTGAGCAAGACCTCTGGTCCATGCGAATATGGAGGCTATAGGGTTTGTTGATGTTTCATTTCCTTTTTGATGCTCTCTATAATGTCTAGTCACCGTTCCGTGAGCCGCTTCAGACTCTACAGTTTTTCCATCTGGAGTCATTAGAACGCTGGTCATCAATCCCAAAGAACCATATCCTTGAGCAACAGTATCACACTGAACATCTCCATCGTAATTTTTACAAGCCCAAACATAACCACCACTCCATTTCATTGCGCAAGCAACCATGTCGTCAATAAGTCTATGTTCATAAGTTAGTTTATGTTTTGAAAATTCTTCTTTAAATTCTTTATCAAAAACTTCCTGAAACAAATCTCTGAATCTTCCATCGTACGCTTTTAAAATTGTATCTTTCGTAGATAAATATACAGGCCATTTTCTCTGCAATGCATAATTCATGCACGATCTTGCAAAATCTTTAATTGAATCGTCTAAATTGTACATTGACATAGCAATACCGGAGCTAGGAAATTGAAACACGTCATGTTCAATAGAATCTTTTCCGTCTTCAGAAGTCCATTTAATCGAAAGCTTTCCTTTTCCAGGAATTTTGAAGTCAGTAGCCCTATACTGATCTCCGTAAGCATGTCTTCCTATAACAATTGGACTAGTCCACCCAGGAACAAGTCTTGGTACATTTTTAATGATTATAGGTTCTCTAAATATTGTCCCACCTAATATATTTCTAATTGTTCCATTAGGAGACTTCCACATTTTTTTAAGCTTAAACTCATCCATTCTACCTTTGTCAGGTGTGATAGTTGCGCACTTAACCCCAACTCCGTATTTGTTAATTTCATTAGCGCTATCAATTGTAATCTGGTCATTGGAGTTATCCCTGCTTTCCATACCCAAATCAAAATACTTTAGGTCTATATCCAGATAAGGAAGGATCAGCTTCTTTTTGATAAAATCCCAGATAATTCTGGTCATCTCGTCACCATCAAGCTCAACTACTGGGTTTTTAACTTTTATTTTTGCCATACTATTAATTTAAAAAAAACTGTTATATATAGACCGCTAATTAAATCAATTATAATTTATATGCTAGAAATTATTTTTCCACAAATTCACAAAGAAGGTAAGAAGATATTGTTAATTACTCTGGTAATTAACTTTTTGCTTTTTTTTCTATCAAACACAGTGGGATTAATGGGTATTGTTTTGAATATTTGGGTTTATTATTTTTTTAGAGACCCAGAGAGAGTATCTATAAATGACAATAGCTACCTTGTTAGCCCAGCTGACGGCAAAATTAGCATGATCACCGAATGTAAAGGGCCCAAGGAAGTGGGCTTAGATACCAAGGACTTTCTCAGAGTCAGTGTTTTTATGAATGTATTTAACTGCCACGTTAATAGAGTTCCTTTGGAATGCTCAATAGAAGAAATATTTTATAAGCCAGGAAAGTTTATTAATGCTTCCCTAGATAAAGCCAGTGAACACAACGAAAGAAATATTTTAAAAGTAAAAGCATTAAATGGAGACGAGTTTGGAATTGTTCAAATCGCAGGACTAGTTGCTAGAAGAATTGTATGCGAAACAGATCCAGGAAATCAGCTAATCCAAGGTGCTAGGTTTGGAATTATACGTTTTGGTAGTAGAGTTGATTTGTATTTTGATAAAAGCTACGAATTGCTTGCAAAAACTGGACAAACCGTTGTTGCTGGTGAATCTTTATTGGCTAAGAAAAAATAAATAGATAAAATAAGTCCCATGAAAAAAGCAGTCAGCATTAGAGCTGTCATTCCTAATGTGATAACAATTATAGCCTTAAGCTTGGGCCTTACGGCAATAAAATTTACACTGGAGCAAAATTTTTATTATGCTGTAATATGTGTAGTACTAGCAGCGGTCTTAGATGCGGCTGACGGAAGAATCGCAAGATTAATAAAAGGCACTTCAAAATTTGGCGCAGAGTTGGATTCGTTGGCAGATTTTGTCAATTTCGGAGTTGCTCCTGCCTTAATTGTTTATATTTGGGAATTAAATACTTACGGTAACATAGGATGGCTTGTTACACTTATTTTTATTATTTGTTGCTGTTTGAGATTGGCAAGATTTAATGTTTTGTCAGAATCTCCCAAGAGTCCTTTGCTTGATAATTTTTTTACAGGCGTTCCTTCTCCTGCAGGAGCTGGAATATTATTGTTACCAGTCATTGTTAGTCTTAGTAACTTTTCATATTTGTTAAATAAAATGGAAAATTTATCTTTGTGTGTTATGTTATTTTCTTCTTTTTTGATGGTAAGCAAAATACCAACTTATGCCTTTAAAAAATTTAAAATTACCAAGCCACTTGTCTTATTGGTAATGATTATTTCAGTAGTTCTTTTTGGTTTTTTAGTAAATTATACTTTTGAGACTCTTTTTGTAATTGGACTCTTGTATTTATGCTTAATACCTGTGAGTTTTTTCCATTATAAAGCAATTAAAAAAAAACATAGTTTAAAAACAAGAAGTGATGAAAGCTTGTTTTCAGAAGATCTTTTGTAAACCTTTTTTTAATAAAAAAAAACTTTGAAAAAATTCCAAAAAAAAAATTTAAGTCATAGCTCAAAATTGTGGTTAACAAGACAATTAAATGATCCTTTGGTAGCTGAAGCCAAAAAGCAAAATTACAGATCTAGGGCAGTTTTCAAGCTAATAGAAATCAATGACAAGCATAAATTTTTAAAAAATAATTTAAAAATTGTTGATCTTGGAGCGGCTCCAGGTAGCTGGTCTCAGTATTCCAGCAAAATAAATAACATGGGATTTAATTTAGCTTTGGATTTATTGTCTACAGAGCCCATTGCAAACTGCGAAATTATAAAAGGAGACTTTACAGATTCGTTAATGCAAGAGAATTTGATAAAAAAAATTAAGGGAGAAAAGTTTGATATTGTTCTGTCTGATATTGCAGAAAACTCCACAGGTAATAGATCTTTAGATTCTATGCGTAGCAACATTATATCAATAGAAGTTATGCATTTTGCGTTAAAATGTTTAAAAAAAAACGGTACAATTTTAATTAAGACCTTTTCAGGAAACGGCAATCAGGAGGTGGTAGCTTTTGCCAAAAAAAACTTCTCAAAACACCTTTTTATTAAGCCAAAATCGAGTAGAAAAGATTCTAAAGAGCTTTATTTGCACTGTATTCTATAACTTATTGACATTGGGCCGTTTGCAAAATAAATAGGTTTATGGAACTAAAAAAAGCACTTACATTTGATGATGTACTACTAGTGCCCAAAAAGTCATCACACCTTCCCGCAAGTTCTATTACAAGAACCAGTCTAACTAACAATATTTCTCTCGGTATCCCCATAATATCAGCTGCTATGGATACTGTCTCTGATTACAGACTAGCTATAGCGATGGCTCAACTAGGAGGCATTGCTTGTATACATAAAAACATGACTGTAGATGAGCAGTCTACTCAGGTAAAAAACGTTAAAAAATTTGAATCTGGAATGGTTGTTGATCCTATTACCATAGGTCCAGACGAAGATATTTCTGCTGCTATACACCTAATGTCATCCAATAAGATTTCTGGAATACCAGTTGTAGATAATAAAAAAAAATTGGTAGGAATTCTTACTAATAGAGACTTGAGATTTGCTAAAAATACTAAAGCAAAAGTTAAAGACTTAATGACCAAGAAAGTAGTTACTGTGAACGAGGGCGTTAGTTCAGAAAATGCTAAAAAATTATTACACGAACACAGAATAGAAAAACTTGTTGTGGTTAATAAGCAATTTCAGTGCGTAGGCTTAATAACGGTAAAAGATTTAGAAAAATCACAATTGTATCCTGACGCCTCTAAGGATAGCAAGCAATCATTAATGGTTGCTGGAGCAATAGGCGTGGGTGAGGAGGGCTTGCTTAGAGCGGAGCGTCTCATAGAAGCTGGAGCTGACGCCTTAATTCTCGACACCGCTCATGGTCACACAGAATCTGTATTGGTAACTTTAAAAAGTATTAAAAAAAATTTTAAATTTAAAAATTTAATTGTAGGCAATGTTGCCACAGCAGAAGCGGCAAAAGAACTTGCCGATCTAGGAGCTGATGCAGTTAAAGTTGGTATTGGTCCAGGATCTATATGCACCACAAGAGTGATTGCTGGAGTTGGTATGCCACAATTCACCGCCATTCAAAATGTTGCTGAAGGACTGAGGAATTATAAGGTTAGAATTATAGCTGACGGTGGAATAAGATATTCGGGAGACATAGCAAAAGCTATAGGTGCAGGCGCTGACATGGTAATGGTAGGTTCGCTATTGGCAGGAACGGACGAATCACCCGGAGAGATATTTTATTATCAAGGCAGAAGTTATAAATCTTACCGCGGAATGGGTTCTTTAGCGGCAATGGCCAGAGGATCTGCAGATAGATACTTTCAACAGGATATTACAGATGCCTTAAAGTTAGTTCCGGAGGGAATCGAAGGAAGAGTGCCTTATAGAGGGCCAGTTAAAAATATAATTAATCAATTGGTCGGTGGCTTAAAATCATCAATGGGTTATGTGGGCGCCAAAACCATCGATGAACTAAAGAAAAAAGCTAAATTTGTCGAGATTACAAATGCAGGCATTAAGGAAGGTCATGTTCATGACGTTCAAATTACCAAGCAATCTCCTAACTATCCAATAGAGAGTTAAATGAAGTTTTTGTTATTAATTGTTCTTTTTTTTAGCAGTTATGCAATTGCCCTTGAAAACAAAAACTTTTTAAATGGAAAAATTTCTTATGAAGAAAAAGATTTGAACAAAGCAAAGATAGAATTTGAAAAAAGCATTGTCGTCAATCCAAAAAACATTGATAGCTATATTTTCTTATCAAAAATATTTTTTGAAATAAAAAATCAAAAAGAAGAAAAAAAAAATCTTAAAACAGCTTTATTGCTAGAGCCAAAAAATGAAGAGGCTTTATATTTGATAACAAAGCTAAATATTGATGAGGGAGATTTTGAGGCAGCAGAACAAAACTATAAGCTTCTCACGACTATTTGCTCGAAGTTTTGCGATAAATTAACCAATATTGATGTGTCACTTAAAAAATTCAAAGGGTAATGATCAAAAAAGAAGATACGCAAAAAATTTTAATTATAGATTTTGGATCTCAAGTCACACAGTTAATCGCCAGAAGAATTAGAGAGCTTTCTGTTTATTGCGAGATCATTAGTTTTCAAAACTTTAACAAACTCCTTAAATTAGAAAATGTAAAAGGGATTGTTTTATCAGGAGGCCCATCTTCTATATCTGAGCTAAAATCTCCAAGAATTAAAAATTTTAATTTATTAAAAAAAATTCCGATTTTGGCAATATGTTACGGTCACCAATTAGTTGCAAAAAAGTTTGGTGGCAAAGTTAAATTTTCAAAGAAAAAAGAATTTGGCAGAGCAGAGCTTTTTTGCAAAAGCAGCTCACCTTTGACTAAAAATTTTTTTAAAGATAGAAAAAATACAGTGTGGATGAGTCATTCTGATCAAGTTACAAAAATTGGTACAGGATTTTCCACAGTGGCATTCACTAAAAACTCAAACTGTGCAATCACCCAAAACTTAAAGGAACAAATTTTCACTGTTCAGTTTCATCCTGAAGTGGTCCACACAAATAAAGGAAGTGTGATTTTCAAAAATTTTATTTTTGATATTTGCAAATGTAAAAAAAATTGGACAGATGGAACCAAACTTAAAAAAATTATTAGTGAAATTAAAAACAAAGTTGGTAGCAAAAAAGTATTGTGCGCCCTTTCAGGTGGCGTAGACAGTAGCGTTCTTGCTCATATATTGTATAGAGCGATTAAGAAGAATGTACTCTGTGTTTATATAGATACAGGTCTAATGAGAAAAAATGAAAGTCTTGAAATTGTATCTATTTATAAAAAGAAATTTAAAAAGAATTTTATTCATTTGAGCAAAGGTAATATTTTTTTAAAAAGGCTGAATAAAGTATCTGACCCAGAAAAGAAAAGAAAAATAATAGGCAAGACATTTATAGAAATTTTTGAAGATTTTAGTAAAAAATATAAAGATATAGATTTTTTAGCACAGGGCACCCTTTACCCTGATGTAATTGAAAGTCAGAGTTTTTCTGGAAGCCCAAGTTCAAAGATAAAATCTCATCACAATGTAGGCGGTCTTCCTAAAAAAATGAATCTTTCTTTAATAGAGCCTTTTAGGGAGATGTTCAAAGATGAGGTTAGAATCTTGGGAAAAAAAATGAACATCAGCAACATAATTTTAGACAGACACCCATTCCCCGGACCTGGATTGGCCATAAGAATTCTAGGAGCAATTGATAAGAATAAAATAGAAATCTTACAAAATGCCGATGATCTTTTTATTAAAGAGTTAAAAAAAAGAAATCTTTATAAAAATATCTGGCAAGCCTTCGCTGCTTTGCTCCCTGTTAAAACTGTGGGAGTTATGGGAGATTCAAGAACTTACGATTTTGTCTGCGCATTAAGAGCTGTTACTTCTGTGGACGGCATGACTGCTGATTTTTATAATTTTAATTATTCTGACTTATCTGATATTAGCAGTATAATTGTTAACGAAGTTAGAGGCATTAATAGAGTGGTATATGACATCACGTCAAAACCTCCAGGAACGATAGAATGGGAATAAAAAAAAATAAAAAAATATTAAAATTTTGCAAAACCAAACGTCCTTTGGTTTGCCTTACAGCCTACACTACTTATATGGCTGAAATTTTAGACAACGATTGCGATGCACTTCTGGTCGGAGATTCTCTTTCTATGGTCATATACGGAGAGAGCAGTACGGCGACAGTCTCTTTGCAAACAATGATTAATCACGGTAAAGCTGTAGCTAAGGGTGTTAGAAAAAGCTTATTGATCATTGACATGCCGAGAGGAAGCTATGAAAAATCATCGAAATGGGCATTGAAGAATGCAAAAAAAATTATCAAAGAAACAAATTGTGATGCTGTTAAAGTTGAAGGTGGAACTAAAATTAAAAAAATTATCAAAACACTAGTGACCAATGGAATACCTGTGATGGGACACATTGGGTTGTTGCCACAACAGGCTCTGAAGCCAAATGACTATAAGGTTAAAGGAAGAACGGAAGAGGAGGAGAAAGTTATTATTGAGGACCTTAAGGCTGTGCAGGAATCTGGTGCATTTTCAGTTGTGATTGAGGCAGTTCCAAAAGTTCTTGCCGATAAACTATGTAAAATTTCCAAAATTAAAACAATTGGAATTGGAGCTTCTAAAAATTGTGATGGCCAAGTCCTGGTAACAGAGGATATGCTTGGTTTTTTTGTTAGAAATGCCAAGTTTGTTAAGAAATATAATAATATGAGAGATAGAATAATCAAGAATGTCCAGAAATTTAAATCTGATATAATTAAAAGAAAATTTCCTACACAGAAAAATATATATTAAATGTCTAACGAACTAGATAATCAAATCAGTGAAAGTGTTTTTGATGATAAAATTTTAAATTTTTATGATAAGAGAAAATACTACATTATATTTTTTGTAATAATAATTATAGCAACACCAATCTTATACCAAGCAAAAGTAGCTTTTGAAAAACACAAAAGCGCAAGTGAGCTAGAGAGCTATAGCGTCGTTGTAAATGAACTGATTAAGAGCAATCCAAAAGAAGCAGTCATCCAGCTACAAAAACTAACAACATCCAATAATGACACTATAGTTTTGCTAGCATTGAATCAGTTGCTGAAAATTAACAAAAGCTCAAAACAGGAATTGGTTAAAACTTTAGACACATTGATTAATGAAAAAAAACTATCAAAAAGAAACAACCAGCTTTTAAAAATAAAAAAATCACTCTTGATTTTTGATGGGGCCACAGAAAATCAAATGCTTAATCTTTTGGACGTTAGCAACAAAGATTCCTCATTTAGAAAAACCAGTTTGCAGATATTGTATGATTTTCATCTTAGCAAAAACCAAAAAATTAAAGCAGAAAAGGTTAAAAGGTTAATTAATGAGAACTAATCTCATTTTTTTTTTTATTTTATTAATTATTTCATGCTCACCAAAAGTAAACTTGGAACTGGATATTAAAAATTTAAAAAATGAAGGTATCGTTATTCTTCAAACTAAAAATTCAGATAATGATAATGAAGAAATATACAATATATCAAAAATAACCACATACCCGGTAGTATCCGGTAAAAACTGGAACTATCCAAATTTTAATTCTTACAACTTAATACCAAATATAAGCCTTGATGTTAACCTCTCTATTTCCAAAAGTAGTAATTTTTTCAAAAATTCTAGTAATAATTTTTATAAAAAAGAACTTTTGTACATAGATACAAATATTGTTTTTGTAGACGATCGCGGAACTCTTTATGTTGTGAATGAAAATTTTAAATTACTGAACAAGTTTCAAGTGCAAAATTTAAAAAACCACAAGGGGTACCCGTTGAAATTTTCATTAGTTTCTGAAAATAATATTTTGTTCATCGCAGATAATCTGGGATCAATTTTAGCTTATGATTTAAAAAACTACAAAATAATTTGGAGAAATGATTTGGAAGTTCCTTTTTTATCTAATTTAGCCTTATCAAAAAAAAGTATTTTTGTTAGCAACTCTAACGGGAAGATTTTCTCCTTTAATACTCTTACAGGCAAGCAAAACTGGAGTTATGAAACGGGGACTCAAACTGCAAAATCCCACAACGCTTACAAGGTATCCGTTTTTAATGATAAGCTATTGTTTTCCAACGATTTTGGAAAAATTACCTGTATAGATCTAGTCAAGCAAACCATTGCATGGAGTCACATGCTACAACTGTCAAATGCTTATCATGATATAAATTTATTAGAATTGGCAAATTTTGTTATAGAAGAAAGCAATCTTTATATAGCGTCAAGCTTTGGAAGATTTTTGAAGTTAGATTTGAATAGTGGAAAAATTCTTTGGTCTAACGATGTTCATTCTGCAACGACGATTCCCCTAATCAACAACAATACTGTCGTCCTTGTTAGTGACGGTGGCTTTTTGAATATATACGAAAAAACTTCCGGGAAAATTTTATTTAAAAAAAACTTAATCAATTTTTTAAAAATAAATAATAGTAAAACAAAAAACATAAAACTTAATAATATTTTTTTATTATCTGGAAAAATTTACATTACAAGCAATGAAGGCTATCTTTTTTCTGTCAATTCTAATAATCTGCAATCTATCGAATATAAAAAAATATCCGATACAATAAATTCAAACATCGCAATTTCCAGAAAAAGTATTTCTTTTTTTGGTAATGACGATACAATTTTCAAAATACAATGAGCATAAACATAGCAATAGTCGGAAAGCCAAACGTTGGAAAGTCTACTTTTTTTAATAAAATATTTAAAGCCAATATTTCCAAAGTTGCTGACGAGCCAGGAACAACCAAGCAAGTAATAACAAAATCTTTTGAATTTCAAGGAAGCGAATTGATCTTTCATGATACGGGAGGTTTAAAAAAAAAAGCAAAATCAAAAGATGATAATCAATCCTATATTACAAAAGAATGCCTATCTGCAATAAACAAATCTTCAATTATCATTTTTATGATGGATGCCAATGATAAATTTACCAAGAACGACAAGCAAATATGCAGAATGATTTTGAATAAGCTAAAAACCTTGATTGTCATTATTAATAAAGCTGATTTAATTAAAGATGAAATTAAAACAAGGACAAAATATTTCAACTACTACTTTGAAAATTTGTTTTCAGATATTTTAATTAAGCCCCATTTTTTTTCTTCTATAATGGAAAAAAGTCCTGAAATTTTTATCAAAAAAATATGTAGCTTGGACGAATCTACGAAAATAATGATTGAGAATAGAAAGCTAAATGCTTTTTTGGAAAAAACTAACAATTCTCATCGGGCACCACAAAAAGGGCATTTTCGACCTAAGATAAAATTTTTAAAACAAGTAAACTCAAGACCAATTATCTTAAAAGCTTTTGGTACAAGATTGAAGGGTATCAATACTGATTATAAAAATTATTTTTTAAAACAATTTTTAAGTTATTTTGGAATTTATAACAAAGTAGCTATTATTAAATTTGTTAATAACGACAATCCTTTTGACAAGGATTAGCCAGCAACATTGCTCAGTAATGACAATTGTTTATTTTTTTCACTTTGATTTTTTAAATCAGTTGGTTTTACGGGGTAATCACCTGTGAAACAATGATCTGTGAATTGAGGGCTCTCATTATTTCTTTTTTCGTGCCCCAATGCTTTATAAACACCGTCTATACTTAAAAAAGCTAAAGTTTTTACCCCGATAATTTTTCTCATTTCTTCTATGCTATTGTTAGCTGCTAATAATTCGCTTACATTTGGCGTGTCTATTCCGTAGTAGTCAGGATATCTTATCGGTGGACTTGAAATTTTCATATGCACTTCTTTTGCACCCGCATCATATAACATTGATACAATTTTTTTAGATGTGGTTCCTCTAACTATGGAATCATCGACTAATACAAGTGTTTTGTTTTTAATAGCTGCTTTATTAGGGTTGTGTTTTAATTTTACTCCCAATTGTCGAATTTGCTGTGTGGGTTCAATAAAGGTTCTTCCTACATAATGGTTTCTTATAATGCCCATATCAAACTGTATCTTTGATTGTTCAGCGTATCCAATTGCAGCTGGATTGCCTGAATCTGGAACGGCAGATATTAGGTCTGCATCAGTAGGAGATTCTATAGCAAGTTGCCTACCAAGGTTTTTTCTGTAATCATAAACACCTTTGCCACCAACAATGCTATCTGGTCTTGAAAAATATATGTATTCAAAAATACAAGGTCTAGCATTTTGCTTTGGGAATGGTTTAACACTCTCTACGCCATCCTTATTAATTATGACTATTTCACCATTTTCAACTTCCCTAACAAACTCAGCTCCAATAATATCTAGGGCACAAGTTTCAGATGCAAAAATATATGAATCTCCTAACCTTCCCAAAACCAAAGGTCTGATCCCATGAGGATCTCTGATGCCAATAAGTTTTTTATTAGATAGCATAACCATTGCATATCCACCTTGGACTTGAAATATGGCATCAATAATTTTGTCTAAAATTTTTGCTCTTCTAGATTTTGCTATTAGTTGAACGACAGTTTCGGTATCAGAAGTAGTTTGAAATATTGCACCATCCTTAACCATCTGTTCTCTAATGTGGATTGCGTTAGTTAAGTTTCCATTGTGTGCAATACTGATACCACCAAGGTGCAAATCTGCAAAAAATGGTTGGATGTTTCTAATAATTGGTAGCCCAGTTGTTGAATAGCGATTATGTCCAATGGCAGCATTTCCAGGCAGCTGTTTGATTATTTTTTCACTAGTAAAATTATCGCCTACAAGACCTCGTCTTTTAACCGAGTAAAAGTTTTTCCCATCAAATGTATTGATACCGCAAGCTTCTTGACCTCTATGTTGAAGGGCATGCAGTCCTAGCGCTGTAAGAGCTGCAGCATCTTTGTGGTTATAGATACCGAAAACACCACACTCTTCTCTTAATCTATCATCTAGCACAGCACCCAAGTACATTAAAAAATATCAATAGTCATTTGGTAATTTTATCAACATTTTCTTTGCTTTTTTCTATGTATTCGTACCTTTTTGGAAGGTTTTCTTCTAAAAATTTCTGACCCCAAATTATCGATTCAAAGAATTTTCCATCATTAAGATTCGAGCTCCATCTAGTATGTGGATGCATAAAATTTAACAATGTAAATATTGAAACAAAGTAAACATAACCTTTTAAAAAACCAAAAATAAAACCAAAAAATTTATCTATACCACCAAAACCAGTCCAAGACACAGTTCTTTTTAGTCCTTTGGAAACTAGAATGATCAGAAATACTGAGAGTATGAAAACAATACTACCGAACAACATGTCATGAGTGAACTCTGATTTGACAAAACTCTCTGTATAAGGCGTTAGGATAGGTAAGAATATTTTTACAGATATTAAAGCGAAAATCCATTTTAAAAAAGACAATAGACTTAATACAAAACCATTATTTAGAGATAGGAGTGAATTTAATATTAAGAAAGCAATAAATATAAAATCAATTATTGAAAATGTTTTTATTAAATCTAAAAAGCTATCCATTGTTTTTAGGAGCAAACTGAATAAGAAGTCTCGGTAGCAATGTTAAAACTAAAATTAATGCTGTAATCATTGCCAATCCTGTGAAGAGACCAAAATAAATTGTTGGAATAAAATTTGAAAAACCTAAAATAGAAAATCCGAAGACTATCGTTACTGAAGTGCTAATAATTGCTTTTCCTACGCTATGGTGGCAAATATAAATAATTTCATCTTTTGTTTTGTTATTTTTCATCTCTTCTCTAAATCTGTAAATGTAATGAATGCTATTGTCTACAGCGATACCAATCGTAATTGCAGCTATAGTTATTGTCATCATATCCAATGGTATGTTTAAAGCTCCTATAAATCCCAAGACAAAGAAAGCAGCTATAAAATTGGGGATAGTTCCAATAAGAGAATAAACCAATGATTTAAATAGTATTAAAAACATTAAAAATATTCCTAGCATAACAATACCAAGGGTTTTGATTTGAGAGTCAAAAAGGCTTTGAAGCAAATTGTTAAATATGACCAGAACACCAGTGATTTTGTATTCGTCTTTTTTGAATGAAAATTTATTTTGCAGGTCGTAATTTATTTTTTCTATCAATTCTTTTCTTCTTAAATCTGGCTTTGAATCAATAATTCTCATAATAATCCTAGCTTCATCATTATCTATGGAGATGTAAGGATTTATGATATTTTTCTTAATATCTTCAGGGAGCTTACTGTACAGCACTCCCATTTCTAAACTGCCAAGAGGTTTGTCTTTGTTTAGGCTTTCAGCGATATCGAGTATTGACGAGAAAGACAGGACTTTTCCAATGTCAGGATTTTTCTCTAAGTATTTATGAACAGATATAATTTTTTCAATCTTATCTCTTGTAAACCAGTATTTATACTTATCGTCGTACAGTTTTTGTTTAGCTTCTCCAAGATAATCGTCTTTCTTATTGTCTGATCCTAAAAAATCATCATCATTTTTTGTAACGCTAGTATTTTTAAATTTTAAAATAATTTCAAGGGGTGTCGTTCCTCCTAGTTTTTCATCTATATTCTTCATGCCTTTATATATTTCTGTTTTGCTACTGAAGTAATTAATAAAGCTGTTTTCTACTTTTAGTTTACTGATTCCATAAATGGAAAAAACAATAAGAATAGTTGAAAAAATATAAATAGAAGCGGAAAATTTTGTAGATATATATGCGAGAACCTCTGCAAATTTTGACTTACTTTTTTTTATAACAGGAGAAACTTGAGGTTTAAAAATTAAAATCAAAGAAGGCAAGAGCAAAAAAGACAAGGCAAAGGAAACCAGGAGCCCGTATGTCATCATCCAGCCAAAATCAATTACTGGCTTTATATCACTAAATATTAAGGACATAAAAGCGCAAATAGTAGTTAGAACTGCATAAAAAATTGGGTAAAAAATATTTGACGAAGTCTTAACGACCAGCTCGGTAAGTGAATCTTCAGGATGTTCATTTTTATTTTGCACATACCTAACAAGATAGTGAATGTTCATCGAAATTGTTAGTATAAGCATTAACGCAATAAAATTAGAGGATATCACGGTAACTTTCCATTCTAAAGCTCCTAAAAATCCAACCATAATTACAATGGAAACAAAACAATTAATAAGTGGAAATGCCACCCATTTAAAGTCTCTGAAGACAGTCCATAGTATAAATATAATAAATGCAAAAACACCAAAGCCAAAAATAACAATATCTTTTTTTATAAAAGAGATCATGTCGTCAGCTATCATGGGAATACCGCTGAGTCTTATTTCTGCAAATTGACTTTGGTCTTTAGTTAAATCTTTAATTGTTTGATTGTATTTTGATATTAATTCACCATGTTTCTTTTTTAATTGATCAAGAGCTAAATTTGTTTGGTTTAATTTTATTACTTCAGAATTTGTTAATTTTCTACTTTGTTGAGCTGTAAGTAATTCTGACTTGTCTTGAATTCTTTTTAAATACTCCTGATTGTCTTTAAGATAAACGACAATTCCAAATGTTTTGGAATCAGCGCTGATTATTAAATCCTTATAGACCGGGCTATGGGTTAGCTCATTAAGGGCGACTTCAAATTTTATATCTGGATTTGTTATATATTTAAGATTCTTAATCCGATCCATTAGCGGTTCATCTGAACCTTGGAGTAAGGGAGCATTGATTATGCTAATTGTCTTGCTAACCCATTCTAATTGGTTAATTTTTTTAACAAATTTTTCCAACTCTAGAATTGATTTTGAATCTATGGCTGTTTTTGGTTCGTAAGTTAAAATAAAGAATTCTTCTGAACCATACCTTTTGTTAATTTCCCTCAGGTATTGTAGATCAGGATCGTTTTCCAATAGAAGAGTATCTGCTGAAGCATCTAATTTGAAATCTTTAGAAAAATATAAAGAAAAAAGTACAATTGTTGAAATTAAAATAATAATTAGCTTTGGAAATGATAGTAATTTTTTATACATAGAAAATTAACTTTCTAAATATATTTTTTATCATATCTTGACGACATACAGGTTATAATTCTGTATGGAATTGTTCCTGATTGTTTGGCAAAATCGTCTATAGTGTAGTTTTTATTGTATATATCTATGTAATCTCCAACTTTTATTTTATTTTTAAATTTAGTTATATCCAAAATAATCAAATCCATGGAAACTCTTCCAATAATAGAAACTTTCTTTTTCTTGAAATGGAAATAACCCTTGTTGCTTAGTCTAATGTTCATGCCATCAGCATATCCAACAGAAATAGTTGCAGTTATAGTATTTTTTTTTGCAAAGTAGGTTCTCGAGTACCCAAAGGACTCTCCTTTCTTGACTTTATTGATTTGGATAATTGGTGCTTTAAGAGCAACAGCATGTTTAATTTTTTTATGAAAAGTTCTTTTTCCTCCATAAAGACTTATTCCCGGTCTTACCATATCGTAATGATATTTTTTCCCTAAAAATATTCCACCTGAGGCAGCTAAGCTATATCTACATTTTGGAAACTCTTTTTTAAACGTATCAAATTCTTTTTTTTGCTCTAAGTTGAATTTGTTAGTCTTGTCATCAGCGCATGCTAAATGACTCATGACAGTAACGTTTTTAAATTGTTCTAATTTTTTTTTATTTCTTTTTAATTTTTCAATATCGATTTTCTGAAATCCTAATCTGTTCATGCCGGTATCAACATGCAACATGAGAGGTCTGTTGAAATTTCTCTTAATATAGCTAGTCCATCTCTCAAATTGATTATAGTTATTAAGAACAGGAGTTATTTTGTTGTTAAAAAATGTTTTTTCTTCACCTTTGTTTAAGCCATTCAGTACAAAAATAGTGATTAATTTAAATTTTTTTCTAATTTTTAAAGCTTCAACAATATTTGCCACAAAAAATTTTTTGCATTTAACTTTTTCTAAAGTCTCAACAATTTTATTTTCACCCCCGAGACCATAGCTGGAGGCTTTTACGGTTGCGGCCACTTCTGCGGGAGCGCACAGCTTTCTTAAAAATAGATAATTATTTTTAATAGCTTTTAAATCAATGGAAACTTGGCCAGTAGAGTAATTCATATTTTTAAGGATATTTGTATAAAGGATTTCTATATATCTGTAACTAAGATTTTATTATGCCCGAGTATCTTTAAACTTGGTAAAAGCACTCTCAAATTCAAGCCTCACAATTCCCGTAGGACCATGTCTTTGCTTGCCTATAATTAGCTCTGCTTGACCATGTATTAAACTCATTTTTTCTTGCCACTCAACATGCTCTGCAGTTCCAGCCCTTGGTTCGAGTTTTTCAAGATAGTATTCTTCTCTAAAAACAAAGCCAACCACATCAGCATCCTGCTCTATAGATCCAGATTCTCTCAAATCAGATAGTTGAGGTTTTTTATCATCTCTTTGTTCTACCGCTCTTGATAATTGTGACAAGGCCAACACAGGAACGTTGAGTTCTTTCGCTATGGCTTTTAAACCCTGGGTGATTTCAGCAACTTCTTGGACACGACCTTCATTTCGGTAGTTACCAGATTTCATTAGTTGAATATAGTCGACAATAATTAAATCGAGTCCATGAAGTCTTTTAATTCTTCTGGCTCTATTGCTTAGAGTTGAAATTGTGATCGCTGGTGTATCGTCAATAAATAGAGGTAAGTTTTCCAGATTTTTTGAAGTCTCAATAAACTTTTCAAACTCATCTTGATTAATTTTACCTCTTCTGATGTTGCTAGATGTTATTCTAGATTGTTCAGATAAAATTCTTGTAGACAGCTGTTCAGATGACATTTCAAGAGAAAAGAAAGTAATAGAAGATTTTTTTTGTTTTTCCAATATTCTCTTGGCAGCATTAAATGCAATATTTGTTGCTAAAGCTGTTTTTCCCATAGAGGGTCTACCAGCAATAATTACCAAGTCTGATTTGTGTAGTCCACCAAGCATGTTGTCTAGATCCCTAAGACCAGTAGGCACACCCACTATGCCTTCTTCGTTTTTGTATGCAGAGGAAGCCATAGCTATTGTTTCAACTAAGGCTTCTTTAAATTCTATGTAGGATTTGTTAAATTTCCCTCTTTCAGCTATATCGAATAATTTTTTTTCAGCAGATTCTATGATTTGCTCTGCATTTATTTCTGAATTTTTATTCAATGCCTCGTCAAGAGTTTCTCTTGAAATATCAATTAAGCTTCTTCTAATTTTTAGATCATGAAGTAAATTTGCGTAATATTTTATTTGTAATTTTGATGTTGAAAATTTAGTTAATTTAACGAGATATTCACTGCCACCAATATCGCTAAGCTCATCCTCATTAGAAAAAAAGTTTTTTAATGTTATTGGGTTTGCAAGCAGACCTTTGGACATAAGGTCATTAATAATTTTGTATATTTTTTTATTTACAGGATTAAAAAATGATTCTTCATTAATATCAGGAATCTCATCGTAAATTTCATTGGATATAAGCACAGATCCCAAAACCGTTTGTTCTGCCTCCAAATTCTGAGGGGATTCATTTAGATTGGAAAGTATTTCTATGTTTTTAAGAGAGCTCATTTTCTCTGATAGTATTAAGATAAGAGAATAGGTTCAACTTAATGTTTCGGAATTAAGGATGTGGAGAACTTGATTAAATAGAATTTTCTATTCTACTTTTGGTTTAACATTGAGGTTAATAACCGCTTGAACATCGGCATGTAAATTTATATAAACCTTGGATATACCGGTTGTTTTAATCTGACCTTTAATTTCAATTTTTTCAGCAGAAACTTCTACATTTTTCTGCAATCTGATTAATGCGATAATTTCTTTTATATTGATAGAGCCATATAGCTGACCATTTTCCATAGCTTCTTTTTGAATGTCTAGCTCAGTATCGTGAATTATTTTAGATATTTCTTCTGCCTTTTCTTTTTCAATCTCATTTTTTTTGTTTATTTCTGTTTTTTGCTTTTCAAATAACTCAATATTTTTTTTATTAGCCAAAAGAGCCTTCTTATTTTTTAATAAGAAGTTTCGTGCATAGCCATCGCTCACGGTAACTTTTTCACCGATAGTTCCTAATTTTTTAATATTTTCTAAAAGAATTACTTGCATGTTAGTTTCCTACGTAGGGCATCAAGGCTAAAACCCTAGCTTTTTTAATTTCCTTTGATAGAGCTCTCTGCTTTCCTAGTGACACGTTTGTTATTCTGCTTGGAAGTATTTTCGCTGTATCAGAAACGTATTTCTTTAATAATTTTAAATTTTTATAGTTGATTTCTGGAGCATTTTTTCCGCTCAATGGACAAGACTTGCTTTGTCTTTGATTTGTTTTGTTAAACAAAGAATTCGCACCACCGCTTTTGTTAAATTTCTTTTTATCTTTTTTTCTTTTCATCATTAGGAAGTTTTAACCAGTTCAGAGCTTTCTTCAGGAATTTTTTTTATTTTAATTGATAAAAACTTCATCACTCTTTCGTCATATCTTTCAAATAACTCTATTTCTTTTATTACCTTGTTGTTTCCCTCAATATAAATGTTGCTGTACTTTCCCTTGCTGTTTTTTTTAATTGGATAGGCCAAAGATCTGATTCCCCAGTCTTCTTCTTTAAGAATTTTCCCGTCATTCTTTTCAAGTATATCGGTAATCTTTTTTCGTACAGAATCTGTCTCTTGAAAGCTAAGCTCAGGTGAAGTGATGTATGTGTGTTCGTAAAAGTTCATTATTTAATGTTTTGTTGTTAAAAAAAGTTGTTAAATATAATATAATGCATATCTTATCAAGCTATATTAAAAAATTAGAACATTGAAAAAATCTATACTATTTCCAGGCCAGGGGTCCCAGTATGTGGGAATGGGGGCTGATCTTTGTCAAGCCTATCAAGAAGCCAAGGACACGTATAAAGAGGTCGATGACACGCTAAAAACCAAATTGAGTGACGTTATTTTTAACGAAGGTTCTGGAGACATAAATTTAACAGAAAATACCCAGCCAGCAATAATGACAACGGGTGTAGCTATATTTAGAGTTCTACAAAAGCATCACAATATCAAAATAGACGATTTTTCTTTTTGCGCTGGCCATTCTCTAGGTGAGTATACGGCCTTAGTGTGCGCAGGCTCATTATCACTTGCTGAAGCAGCAAGCATCTTGAGAGCGAGGGGAAAGTCCATGCAGAGCGCAGTGAGTCCAGGAGAGGGAAGTATGGCAGCAGTTTTGGGTGCGGAAATTTCCGAGATAGAGTTGATTATTAATGAGAACAATTATTCTTCTGTAGAAATTTCAAATGACAATTGCCCTGGCCAAATTGTAATTAGCGGAAGAAAATTAGAGGTTGAAAAATGTTGCCTAGATATTAAAAATAAAATTTCAAAAAAAACTATTTTTCTTTCAGTTTCAGCGCCATTTCATTGCAAGTTAATGATTCCGGCTGCAGATGCTATGAAAGATTTAATAACAAACTGCAACTTGCAAAATCCAATTATACCCATTATTTCAAATGTTAATGCGAAAGAAGTTGTGGACAGTGAAGAAATTAAGCAGCTACTTATACAGCAAATTTATAAAAGAGTTAGATGGAGAGAAATTGTTGAATATATGTTTAAAAATTCTGTAAAAGATTTTGTGGAAATTGGCCCTGGAAAAACTCTTAGCGGTATGCTCAAAAGATTTAAGCAAGACATTTTAATTAAAAACTATAATAATTGCGAAGATATTAAAAATTAGAAATTAAAAATATGGACTTAAAAAATAAAAAAATAATTTTAACAGGTGGTTCTAGAGGAATAGGCCTGTCAATACTAGACAAGCTACACTCTCTTGATTCTAAAATTTTAATAATAGGATCAAATAAAGAAAATTTAGAAAAAACAAAAAAAAATTACCCAAATATTTTAATAGAAGCTTTTGATCTCAGTCAGCACGATAGAATACAGGAGCTATTTAAGAGCTGCATGCAACAACTAGGTGGCTTGGACGTCCTAATTAACAATGCCGGCATAACAAGAGACAATTTTGCTATTAGAATGAGCAAAGATGAGTGGTCACAGGTTATTGACGTTAACCTCACGGCATGTTTCTTGATGTGCCAAGAGTCTATTAAGTTAATGCTAAAAAATAAAAGCGGGTCAATTATAAACATAAGTTCCATTGTTGCTCACCTTGGAAATGCTGGCCAAGTTAATTATGCAAGTTCAAAAGCAGCGCTTATTGCTATGTCAAAATCATTAGCCAGAGAGTACGCAAAAAAAAATATTAGAGTTAACTGCATATCCCCTGGGTTTATTGAAAGTGATATGACTGCGATTTTAAAAGAGGAGCAAAAAAACATGTTATTAAAAAGCATTCCAATGGGAAAAATGGGGGTAGGTGAAGATATTGCCAATGCAGTCTTGTTTTTGGCTTCTAACTTGTCCAATTACGTTACTGGAGAGACTCTTCATGTAAATGGTGGAATGTATATGGCTTGATTAATTCCATTTATTAATCTAAAGAAAATTAAAATTACAAATCATTAACAATATAAAGGAAAAAATCATGAGTGAAGTTGGAGATAAAATCAAAAAAATTATAGTTGATCATTTAGGTGTGAATGCTGTAAAAGTTACAGAGGAAGCAAGCTTTATAGACGATCTTGGAGCAGACAGCCTAGACACAGTAGAGTTAGTTATGGCTTTTGAAGAAGAGTTTGGCGCAGAAATTTCAGATAGCGAAGCAGAAAAAATATTGACTGTTGGCGATGCAATTAGTTTTGTTGAAAAAGCTGCTAAATAGTTTTTGCTAAAAGTAAAAAAAAAAGGTGTTTTGATTGTAATTTCTTCCCCATCCGGGGCCGGAAAAACTACTATTGCTAAAAAGCTAACATCTAAAAAATCAAATATCGAATTATCAGTTTCACTCACAACAAGAAAACCAAGGGCTGGAGAAATTGATGGTATTGACTACAAATTTGTTTCTCCAAATTTTTTTAAACAAAAAATTAAGCAAAAAGCATTCCTGGAGAATGCGAGAGTTTTTGACAACTTTTACGGCACGCTTAAAAAGAAAATAGAAAGCAAGCTAAATAAAGGAAAAAATATTTTGTTGGATATTGACTGGCAAGGAGCTAGGCAGGTCAAAAAGAGACTGCCCAATGATACGGTAACTATTTTTATTTTACCACCTTCATTAAAGGAGCTTGAAAAAAGACTTAAAAAGAGAGAGAGAAGCATCGCTTTTGTTAAAAAAAGAATGAGTAAAGCAAAGCAAGAGATTATGCACTGGTCTGAGTATGATTACGCAGTTGTCAATAAAGATTTAAATAGTTGCTTAAACAAGATAAAGAATATTCTTCAAATAGATAATTGCAAGCCTAGAAGACAAGTCATTTTAAAATCTTAAAATATTAATTTTTACTTCAGCAATCTAGCCAAAGTAAAAAAAGTATCCCTATCTAAATTTTCAGCTCTTAAGTCAAAATAGTTTTTTAAATTATTTTTTTCTATAGTTTCGCCATCAAAAAGCAACTCAATCTTATTTTTTAATTTTTTTCTTCTACTTGAGAATAGGTTATTTGATAAAAATTCTAATTTTTTTATATTTTTTAAATCTAAATGAGGTTTATTTAAAGGTTCAAATTGCAGAAGAATTGAATCTACTTTTGGAATAGGAAGAAAATTGTCTTTACTGATATCTAGGACTTTTGAAACTTTGAACAAACACGATGTTATCAGTGTTATTCTTCCATATTTTTTTGAATTTTCATCTGAAATAATTCTTTCAGCCACTTCTTTTTGAAACATTAAAATCATTTTTTTAAACCATGGTTTGGTGGAATGCTGATAAATCCATTTTATTAATAGTTTTAATGAAATATTATAAGGAAGGTTTCCTATTACTACAGCATCACCAATGAAGTGAGATGTTTCGTCAAATCTTAATGCATCGGTGAATAGGAGTGTGTGCTCTTTTTTGACAAAAAGACTATTTAATTGATCCTTTAGAGACAAGTCAATTTCAACCGATAAAAACTTTTTTGGATTTTTATTTATGATTTCCTTGGTTAGAGCTCCATCACCCGGCCCTATTTCATAGACGATTGAATTTTCATCAATTTCAGCAATATTTATTATTTCATTGATTATTTCTTTGTTTCTTAAAAAATTCTGACCGAATTTTTTTTTCATATTTTTTTGTAATATTTTTCAAAAAAATTTAATGCATATAAAAAGCTATCAGGATTAGCCATATTTTTTCCTTGAATTTTTTGGGCTGGCCCATGGTCAGGTGAGATTCTTAAGAATGGCAAACCCAGCGTTATATTTACCGCCTTAAATTTATTTATATATTTAAAGGTAGGCAAAACTTGATCATGATAATTTCCAATTAAACAATTAATTTTTTTACTTTGAATTTCATTGAAAGCGGAATCGGGTGAAAGAGGTCCTTGAACTTGTATATTTTTTTTTCTCATTTCTTTAATAGCGGGTTTAATAATTTTATCTTCCTCAAGACGTTCTTTGAAGTCCATCCCATTGTGAGGATTGAGGCCCATAATTGCAATGGTGGGTTTTTTAATTCCTAAAATATTTTTATAAAAGTTATAAATATTGTAAATATTTTTTTTGATAATTTTTTTTGATAATTCCTTGCTTACGGAATTCAGCGGTATATGCGTTGTGTTTGGGCATACTGAAAAACTTTCGCTATACAAAAGCATACTCTCTTTACCACCAGTTTTAAAAGAATTTGAAATGTACTCCGTAAATCCAGGGTATTTTTTAGGAAGAAAATTTTTATTAAGGGGTAGATTGATAATACCATGAGCTTTTTTATTTTTTAGAATTTCAAAAGCTTTTTCAAAGCAATTTTTTAAATAGTTACGTGTATTTAATTTTTTTTTCACATCCACAAAGTTTAAATTTAATTTTTTTGATCTTAGATAATTTGAGAGATCATTTTTATCACCCACAAAAAGATAATTATTTTTATTATTTTTCTTTTTAAAGAAAAATAAAGTTTTTTTGATTATTTCGTAATTAACACTGTGAGGGTCTGAGGGTAAAATTAGAATTATTTTTTTCATTAAAAAAACTTGATTAAAGACCTTTTTTTAATTTGCTCTAAATGATTATCTGAGTAAATGCTTAATTTTTTATTTTTTTCAATCGTTATTAGATCTTCTTTTATGGCTAGCAATTTGCTTTGGTCTCCTGTTTTTTCTTTTGTATTTTTTAATTTTTGGTCAACTTCATTCATATTGATGTTTACTTTCCAAGAGTATTTTTTTGCTATTAGAGCATTCCATTCATAATCTAATTGCATTTTATTATATATTTTCATTTTTATATTTTTACTAACAGAGGGATTGTCTTGTGTGATTTTCTTTAGCAATTCCGCATACTGCTGGTCAATTCGATTCTTATTACTTGTCTCAATATTATTCTTTTTTATTTCAGAAGTTTTTAATATTTCATTTATTGCATTTTCTAAAGCTGCTTGCTTTACACCAGGGCTGTTTGGATCCACATTTTTATTTAGCAATCTAATTACACCGATTTCATTGGAAATATCAATGCTAGTTATAATTTCATTATTTACTCTGGCCACCAGCGTCAATTTTTGTTCAGCGTCTAAACTCTGAGTAATTAAAAAAAAAAATAAAAATAAAACTTTTTTCATTATTTTAATTTAAAAAACTGGAAAGGTCAGGGGAGATGGGAGATCCAAAAGGTTTAAGAACCAAAGATAAAGTAAAGTTATTGGACGGCTTCAAATCTTCATCTTGGTAAAAAGTTTTTGCCAAATTTAAAGAAATTTTTATACAGTCTGTTTCATAGGCAATTCCAATAAAATTATTTTCAGTGAAACTGCTCTGAATATTTTTCCTAATGCCAGTTGCAAAAGTAAAATCATCGTATATTTTTCTGTCGTATTTTATGTCAACATACTGCTCATTAGAAATATCGTGAGTTTCATAATATTTTGAGGACCAGGTGTTTTTTGTATCTGCGTAAGAAATATCAATATCGTTTTTTAGTATTTTGTTTAAATCATTAGATATAATGTAGCCATAATTGATATTTAAGCCTTTCTTCAAATAAGTTGTTTGTGTTATTTTTTCCTCATTCTTGCCGTCATAAAAAAATGAAACATTTCCAACAAAGTCAGATCTGGTGTTCGCCAACGAAGAGTTTTCCGGCATTTCTTTTAATTTTTTATTTTTAATTACTTGGCCAATTGAAAAAGCTCCATCCATATAAACCTCACTGAGGTTGTTTTTTTTTCTTATGTTGTAATCAATTCCATATCCAATATCACCGCCTGTTTCAGGATTTGTGACGCTGTTCATTCTGTTCATTGAGTAAATATCTTGATATGAAAGAATCTTATTTAGACCGCTTGCATTTGTCATTGATCCAGAAGTAAATTTGGTAAAAATTCTAGGTGTTAAAGTCTCTTCTGTGTTTTTGTTAACTTTCATTAAAGGCAAGCTATTTTCAACTCCCAACGTTAAGTAAGTATCGCTATTAAAATTATCTTTTAAATCTGAGATATTTTGATTTTGTACATTTATATTTTTAGTTGAGGTTTTGAAGACATTTGCTACTCCAGGAAGAAAATCTAGCAATTTAATTTTACTTTCGCTATTTATCTGATTTGTTAAATAAGCTTGATTTGAATTCGTACCTAAATTTTTTGCTGCAAAAGAGCTGTTAATATTAACTAATTGATCGAATTTGTTAAAATAATTTCCATACTCTATGGAGGGAAATGTATATTGATATTTTAAGTTTTTTTCCTCAATATTTAAATTTTCGTAGATATTAGATTCTATCTTAATTCTTTGACCGCCCCCGTAAGAATTAAATATTATGTTGTTATTAAGCGAATTCATGTCCTGCTTCACATGCTCGGTATTAATCTGATTAACATTCAAATAGTTTTTTTGAGATATTCTTTGTATATTAACTTCAAGTTCGTTTTGGCTAAATAGCAAGTCTTCATAGCTACCTAAAAAATTAAAAAATAAATGATTTCTAGCCCCATCAGTTCTTTTTATTTCGTTTCCAGAATTATCTTTTTTGTTCAAATTTTTGTAACCTTGTGTGTAGCTAGAATCTATATAAAATTTACTTTTTTCATTTTGCTGACGGTATTCAGTTAGAAATATTGAATTTTCATTAAAGTAATAAATGGGTGTAAAAGTCAGATCTTTATTGTCACTTATTGCCCAAAAATAAGGAGTTTTAATGGTTTGGCCCAAATCAGTAAAGTTTTTTACCGATGGAGGCAAAAAACCACTTTTTCTTTTTACAGATGGATCTGGATGAGAAAAATAAGGAGTGTAAAAAACTGGAATATTTTTTATTTTTAGAACTGCATTCCTATGGTAAACCATTTTTTCATTTTTATCATGAGTTGTTTTTGTAGTGTCAATACTCCAGTCTGGACAGATTTCCGGAATTGTTTTTGTAGAATTTTCTTTGTTTTCGCAAGGGGTGTATGAATTTTTCTTGAGTAGAGTTACTGTGCCTAATTTGTTGTCGAATTCACCTTCAGCACCTTCCATTGTGCTTTTATCCTTTAGTTTTGCTCTTAAGTCTTGGCCAATACCTTTCTCCAATTCTTCATAATACTTTAAGCTGCTAAAGTTCAGTAAGTTTCCATCTTTATCTATGTACTTTACATTATTTTTCGCATCGATTGTTTTTAAACTGATGTCATAATAAAAATTATCCGCAAACAGCTTGTTACCTCTGTTGTCCGCATAAATGGATTTTCCTTCGCTCTTAATGCTTGCTTCTTTTTTGTTATAGGTGATTTTGTCAGCAAAGATTTCTTTTCCAGACTGGTCTTTTGCATAAGCACCACCTTGGGCCACAATTAAATTATTATCATTGGTATAAATTATTTTTTTACCCTGAAGTTCATAAATGGGAGTTTCGGCATAAATATTTTCCAAATAAGAAAAAAACACAACAAAGACAGCAAGGGCTAGTTTAAAAAAAGAATTTTTATTTTTCATTAATTTTTAATAAATTTATAGTACTTAAAAATACTATTATCATAATCGGTGACCATACAGAAACCGCTAAAGGAACTTTATTAGCAAGACCAACAGCTATAGACAAGTCGTTCAAAAAATAAAGCAGAAAGCCAAGAACTAGACCAAAAAACAAATACATCATGGTGTTATAATCTCTATTAATGCCAATTGTAAATATAGTAGACAAAAGAATCATGCCGAACAAATATATAGGCAAAGATAAGTATTTGTGGAATTTGACCTTAAGCTCGTCAGCAGAATAGCCTCTTTTATTCAATTTTTCTATACTACTTGTAATTTCCCAGAAGGAAACTGTATCAGCATTAGAAAAATATTCCTTTAAATCGTTAATGTTTATTGTTGATACGAAATCAATGTTTGAGTTGGTACTTTTGCTCTCCAAGTTTGTCTCGTTATTGGCAGACAATATTTTCGCATCTTCTAGAGTCCAATTTTTATTTTTTATCAGGACTTGTTTGCTGTCTGATCTGCTGATGAAATTAAAATTTTGATCGAGACTATATATTGTAACATTTTTTAATTTAGAAAAATTGTTATTTGAGATCGTGTCAGCTCTAATTATATTGTAGCTATTAGGTAGAGTTTCCATGAACCATAAGCCAGTATTGTTTATTACAATTAGATTTTCATTTGCTGCGTAGATTCGCTTTGCATTCTCATAGAATTTTAATGAAGCGGATGAAATGGGGCTTAGCAAAAATATTAAAGCTAAACCAAAAAAAAATGAAATGATAGCCGGAACCAGTATTGGCAATAATTTTGAAACCCCAGAAAAAAGTATTGTATTAATCTCACTGTTTTTTTGCAATTTTACAAAAAAAAGTATTCCTGAAAATAAAAAAATAAAGATAGAAAGTTCTATAATTGTATTAGGAGTTTTACTTAAAGCCAAATGAGACACCATCCAAATAAAGTCATCTATTTTTTTTTCTTTAAAAAATGTAATTTCTTCAACAAAATTAATAAGTAATGACAGAGACAAGAAAACTAGAAAAACTAGAAATAAAGAATAAAAAAACTCTTTAGACAGGTAGTTTATTAATTTCAGGGGTGTATAATTTTTCATACGGCTGTTGCTTCGCTTTTGAGGAATTTGCTTAACAAAAAATACAGGAGTAGACTTCCGAAAAAAGGAAAACAGTACAATAAATACTTAAAATATATATTTGTAACGCTCAAATTCAAAAGCACTTCTAAAAAAATTATTAAACAAGTTGAGAGGGAAAAGATTAAAATTTTAATTTTATTTGAGCTAATTTTTTCATTATTGGCATAAAGGGTAAAACAACAAAGAATAGCAATAATTGGGATGAAAAAAGGTTTGAATAATCTTTTGTGTATTTCGTAAAGAACATTAGAATTTTTTGTTTTTTTATATTCATTCACAACCCAAAAAATATCTCTTTCTTGAAGCTTGAAGTACGTTGTGATGTTTGATTGATATTTCGTAAAATCAAATAAAGTTTTTTCAAATTTAATAGTTGTTATGTTGTTCTGGGTATTTTTTTCATGAATAACTCCATCAGTAAGCTCCAAGAAATTTTTTTCCCCCTCATTCAGAACCCTTCCTTTTTTCGAAATAATTGTTTTATTGTTCTCAAATATATAAACTTTTTCCAAGTTTCCTTGGTTGTCATTTTTGTTTACAAATATAGTTAAGCCTTTTAATGGAGAGTTGAAGTTATTTTTTTTCACGAAGGAGTTTACAAGAGAAAATTCCGAATTAGCGATTAGATCTCTTGATTGCTTGCTACTAATCGGAGTCAAGTACATGAAGAAAAATAAAGCTAAAAAAGTCAAAAGTAGTGAGATTTTGATAACTAGAAAAACAATTTCTTGCTTGCTTATTCCGGATAGCCAATAAATCTCAAGCTCTTTATTGTTTTGTAATTTCATTATGCTTAAAAAAAGACTTATTAAAAAGCTTATGATCATTAATTGGGAGATACTTTTGGGAATTAGAAAAAATACGTATTCGCCATAGGTTGATATGGACAAGCCTGAATCTGTCACCAAATACAACAGTCTGGCTGATTGCGTAACCCATATTAGTAAGGACAGTGTGGCCAGTACAAAAAAGTAGGATTTTATAATTTCAATTGTAAAATAATTCTTCAGCTTGTTTTTGAACATAAATTGTGTAATTAGTGATCTGATTTACTATTACATATGTTTAATATTTCACACAATTTAAATAAAAAAGCTCAAATTACTGTAGTTTTTGTTGATAAAAACTTTAAGTTTTTAAATCAAGCTAACTTTTTTTCAAAAAAAGAGTTGGGTCAAATATCTTTGTTTAAAAATGATCTTGGTAAGTCCGATTTTCTCAAGCTTGACCTGCTAGAGGGTGGCAAAAAGCAAAAAATTATTTTATACAAAATTAAGGAGTGTTCATCAGAATACGATTATCAAAAAATAGGCGGAACTGTTTATTCTGAACTTTCTAAATTTGAAAGTGCAAATATTCTTTTAGAAACCGAACATGGTATTAAAAAAAATAATTTTCTATTTTCCTCAAATTTCTTATTGGGCTTTTTTTCAAAAAGTTATAATTTTAAAAATTATAAATTAAAAAAAGATAATAATAACAATCTGCTCAAGCACCTATCAATACTGTCTTCTGAAAAAGAAAAACTAAACAAGGCTATCAAGCATGCAAAAGACATTTTTGACGGAATTGAAGAAACTAGAAATTTAGTTACGTTGCCTGCAAATATTTTGAATCCTAAAAAATTTGTTGATGAAATTAGTAAGTTAAAAAAAATTGGAATTTCAGTAGAGATTTTAGATGAGAAAAAAATGAAATCTTTAGGCATGAACGCTCTTCTTGGAGTTGGCCAAGGAAGTTCTAATGATTCTTATCTTGCAATCATGAGATGGAATGGCGACAAGTCATCCAAAGAAAAACCTTTGGCATTCGTGGGAAAAGGAGTCTGTTTTGACACCGGTGGAATTTCCTTAAAATCAGCCAGTCATATGGAGGACATGAAGTATGACATGGGAGGAGCTGGAACTGTAACTGGATTAATGAAGACACTTGCGCTTCGAAAAGCAAAAGTCAATGTTGTAGGAGTTGTGGGTTTGGTTGAAAATATGGCGGATGGAAATGCGCAAAGACCAGGGGACGTTGTGATTAGTTACTCAGGACAGTCCATTGAAGTCCTAAATACCGATGCAGAAGGCCGTCTAGTATTGGCTGATGCAATCGCATATACAGAAGATAGATTTAAACCAAAATTCATAATTAATTTAGCAACTCTTACTGGAGCAATAGTTGTTGCTTTGGGGAATGAATACGCCGGGATGTTTTCTAATAACGACAAATTAGCTCAAGAAATTCACGAAACAGGATTAAAGGATAATGAAAAAGCTTGGAGATTTCCTTTGCATGAAAACTACGATCGTTTGATGGATTCTAAAATTGCTGATTTGCAAAATATTAATTATTCAGGAGGAGCTGGGTCTATAACCGCAGCACAATTCTTGAAAAGATTTATTAAAAACAATACCCCGTGGGTACATCTTGATATTGCAGGTATGGCTTGGGCAAAAAAAGACACGGAAGTGACTCCTGAAGGCGCCACAGGTTATGGTGTGAAATTATTAAACAGACTAGTAAAGGAGCATTACGAAAACTAATATGGAACAAACTTTATCCTTAATTAAGCCAGATGCAATTGAGAGAAATTTAATTGGAAAAATAGTTAACGTTTTTGAAGACAGTGGTTTAATTGTTAAAAAAATTAAAAAAATTCATGTTGATATGAAATTTGCTCAAAAATTTTACGAAATGCACTCGGCCAGACCATTTTTTAATGATCTTTGCAGCTTTATAAGCTCAGGTCCTTTAGTTGCGATTGTCTTAGAAGGAGATAACGCCATTCAAAAAAATAGAGACCTGATGGGAGCAACCAACCCTGCTGAAGCCAAAGAGGGTACGATTAGAAAAATGTATGCCACCTCTATAGACAAAAACGCAGTACATGGATCAGATTCTGCTGAAAGCGCAGAAAGAGAAATAGATCTTTTCTTTAGCAAAGATTAGCAAATTTTATTAAGAGCCATAGGATATATTTCGTTTTCGGCTTCCAAAATTTTCTTTGTAAGACTTTTTTCATTATCTTTTTTTAAAATTCTAATTTTTTTTTGTAAAATTATTTTACCACTATCCAATTTGGGAGTGACATAGTGGACGGTACAGCCAGAAAATCTTTCTTTTTTTGCAATTGCTCTTGCGTGAGTATTTAGCCCTTTAAACTTTGGCAATAGCGAAGGATGAATATTAATTACAGGTATACCTACACTCTCCACAAACTCCTTGCTTAAAATTCTCATAAATCCAGCAAGGCACAAAATATTTATTTTATATTTTCTTATCAGCAATGAAGATTCTTTTTCAAATTGTTTTATTTTTTTATCAATAAAAATTGTTTTAATTTTTTTAGATCTTGAGAAGACCAATCCTTTTGCTTTTTTTTTATTGGAAACCACTAGGGTCACATCATATTTAGATTTTGATGTCTTGGAGAATTTGTAAATATTTTTTAAATTAGAACCTCTGCCAGATATGAAAATAGCTACTTTTTTCTTAAAAGTTAACATTTCCTTCAAATTCAATTTTAGAAGAAGTTTTGGAAAAAATCTCTCCAATCACATACGGCTTGTAAAGCAGGGGAAATATTTTAGATATTTTTTGTAGATTCTCTTTTTTTGCGAACAACACAAATCCAACTCCACAATTGAATGTTCTCAGCATCTCTTTCTCTTCTACCCCATTTTTTTGAATCCATGAGAAAATTTTCTTCACTTTGATTTTTGCCAAATCTATTTTTGCAGTCACATTGTTTGGCAAAACTCTCGGGATATTTTCCACCAAGCCACCACCGGTAATGTTGCATGAGCCATTTATAAGATTTTTATCAATTAGCTGATTAATTTCTTTCACATATATTTTTGTCGGTGAAAGAAGATCTTCGTATATTTTTTTATTTTTTTTATTATAGAAAACTTTTTTTTCTTTTAAAATTTTTCTAACCAATGAGAATCCGTTCGAGTGAACTCCTGATGACGGTATAGAAAGTATCAAATCTCCTTTTTTAATTTTGTGACCACTCAGTATTTTTTTCTTATCTACTACACCTACAGAAAATCCAGCAAGATCAAATCCGTCCCTAGTATAAACTCCTGGCATTTCAGCAGTCTCACCACCAGCAAGATAGCATTTTGCCATTTCGCAACCTTTGGCAATTCCCTTTAAGAGATCTTTGTATTTTGAAGGGACAACCTTACCAATAGCAATGTAGTCGAGAAAAAATAATGGCTTCGCACCTTGAACAATTAGATCGTTAACGCACATGGCAACCAAATCGATACCAATAGTGTCAAACTTTTTCATTGTATTTGCCAATTCAAGTTTAGTTCCCACCCCATCTGTAGAAGAAACGAGAACTGGATTTTTTATTTTGTATTGAGAAAGATCAAATAAAGAACCAAATCCGCCTATATTCTTGAAAGATTTTACTTTGCTGCCTTTAATTTTGGTTTTATTTGATAAATTAGAAATATATTTTACAAGTCTATTTGTGGTAGTGATATTGACACCGCTTTGTTTGTAGGTAAATTTTTTTTTTGGCACTTAAAATATGGTTAAAAAATTTTTTTTTGAAGAATATAGTAAAAAAACAAAAATAGTTCTTTTTTTTATAATTTTTTTACTAGTTTCCAATAACTCTTATAGCGATGTTTATAGAGTTGAAAATATAATTATTCAGGAAAAATTTAAAAATTCAAAAGATTTTAGAGACAATCTGATAAACAGAGGAATTATTGCTTCTTTTAAAAAGTTGTCTAGAAGACTAATGATAGAGAGAGAATTCTGGAAGATTAAAAATATCGAATCGAACAACATAAGAGAATTGGTTAATGAAGTTAGTTTTTTAGACGAAAAAAAAATTAATGAAAATTATCAAATAAGCATCTCTGTTCTTTTTGACAAAAATAAGGTTAGAAGGTTTTTTAATCAAAAAAATATTATTTACACAGAATCTATTAGCGACCCTATTTTAGTTTTTCCAATTATTAAAGACAAAAATACATTAAATCTTTGGAACGATAATTTTTTTATAAAAAATTGGAATGTATTAAATACTAATTACTTAGTAGATTTTTTATTGCCCGAAGGAGATCTGACGGATCAAAAAAATATTTTACTAAATAGCAATGAGGTTAAATTTATTGATCAAAAGAAAGTTGTCCAGAAATATGGACTGAACAATTCCCTTGTTTTGTTGGTAGATCTAGATCTAGAAAAAGACAATGTGAGTTATAAGTTGAATTTGGCTAATACCAATTATTATAAAAAGTTTACAAAAAAATTTATAACAAAAAATTATGACAAGGTTTTTGCAGAAATAGTAGAAGAGGTTAGGCAGTCCGTTGAAAATACATGGAAAAATAAAAATACAATTTTTTCGGGATCAGCCCTATCACTTGAATTTATTCACAATGTTAAAAATTTAAAAAGCTTAAACAAATTAAGAAATGACCTCAGGAGCATTAATTCAATAAAAGAGATTAAAAATTTAGAAATTTCATCAAAGACTTACAGAGGTAAGATCTATTTTTCAGGAACAATTGAAGACTTGAGGAGTAACCTGGAATATAAAAATATTATTTTAAAAGAAACTGCAAATTCATGGATAATTATTAACAATGAATGAGCAGCAAATTTTCAATCTAAATAGTGAAGAGCATTTTTTTGAAGATGACTTTTGCATTTCTCAAAGCAATCAGGATGTTTATGACTACCTGTTTAACTGGCCATCATGGGAAAGCAATATTTTAAATATACACGGTCCAAGCAAATCTGGAAAAACTTTTTTGCTAACAATTTTTGCACAAAAGCATTCTTTTATAAAAATATCATCCAAAGATCTTTCCAGGGAAAAAATTGATTTTTTGCTTTCGCAAAAAACACTAATTGTTGAGGACATTGATCAGTCGACTAGCGAAGAGATGCTTTTTTTAATATTCAATGATTTTAAAGTAAATAATAAATTTTTAGTTTTTTCTTCGACGCAAGATAGCTCAAATATTAAATTCGAATTGAAAGATTTGGCTTCAAGATTTAAGTCAGTATTTAATTTAGAAATTTCAAATCCCTCAGATAATTTGCTTTATTCGATCTTACTAAAACAGCTTTCTTCAAGACAAGTCGTTATCAAAAAAGAATTGCTAACTCATATAATTAATAGAATAGAAAGAACTTACAACGCTGTTAATAAATTCGTAGTGAATATTGACAAAGAAAGCTTAGTTAATAAAAAAAAAATTGATTTGAAATTAATTAATCAAGTTTTGACTAATCAGTAAAAATTTAAAATATTCCTTTTAATTTTTATACTAATGTTTTTTTTTAAAAGTTTGTCAGTAATTTTGTAAAATATTTTTTCTCTCCAATAGCTATTTTTTTTAATTTTGTTTTCTATGTATATTTTGATGTCATTTTTATTCGATATTAATTGTTCTGAAATATTATTTTGTTTTGAAACTTCCGATCTTATAATGTTAATTAGTTGGCTGATGTTTTCATTGGTTGTATTTTTCTTGTCTTTTAACAATCGTATTTTTTCAAAACTTTTTATTAATATTTTTTTCTCACCATCATTTAAGTTTTTATTATTTTTTATACTGCTGTAGTCTTTGTTTTTAATAACATTAGATATCTCATCGTCTTTAAAGACCCAATTTTTTGGCAAATTCTTTTTTTGCGCCATCTCTTCTCTTGTTAAAAGCAAATTTTGAAATTCTTTGTTATTTATTGAATCGCTGTTTATTTTTTTTCTTATAATACTGCTACTTATAATTTTACTTGAATTATTTAGTCCGATCATTTCTTCGTTAAAGAAAAGTCTATTTTTATTTTTTTTTAAAATTTTATCTAAATGTAAGTAGATTTTCTTTAAATACTTCACATCATTTTTTAAATACTCAATTGCTGTTTTGCTAACTGGTCTTTTTAACCAATCACTATTTTGTAATTTTTTATCAATATTTATTTTGCAAATTTTTAGTACGGCATTCGCATAAGAAATTGGCTGTTCATAACCACAAAATTGAGCAGCTATTTGGGTGTCAAATAGCGGGCTAGCAATCATGTTTAGATTTTTAAATATTTCTAAATCTTGTTGTGATCCGTGAATTACTTTGAGTATTTTTTTATTAGCAATTATTTTTGATAAAATATTAATATCAATATTGGCTAGAGCATCTATGATCCAGTACTTACTTCCATCAGATATGGTTACATAAGATAACTTTGAGAAGTAAGTGTTTCTTCGATCAAATTCCGTATCTATAAATAGAATTTTCTTTTTTACAGCCAATTTGCAAAATTTTCGAAGATTTTCGTCCGTCTGTATGATCATTAAAATTTTAATTTATTGTTTTTTTTATTTATTAAATGTATTCAATTTTTGGAGATACATAGTGAATATTTACAGAACACACAATTGCAATGAACTTTCAGCCAAAAATAGTGGTGAAAAGGTAGTATTATCTGCTTGGATTCATAAAAAACGAGATCATGGAAATTTGTTATTTATTGATTTGAGAGATAATTATGGAATTACACAATGTGTAGTCCAGAAAGACGATTCTTCATTTTCTGAATTGGAAAAGCTAAGGCTTGAAACGGTTGTCAAAATCGAAGGTACCTGCGTTAAGCGTTCTTCCGATGCAATTAATTCAGAATTGACAACTGGGGAAATAGAGGTGGTAATTAACTCTTCTGAAATATTGGGCACATGTAATGAGTTGCCGATGCCAGTATTTAGTGACCAGGAGTACTCTGAAGACATAAGATTAAAATATAGATTTTTAGACCTTAGAAGAAAAAAAATTCACCAAAATATTATTCTTAGATCAAAAGTAATTTCCTACATTAGAGACAAGATGAAAGAGCTTGGATTTCTTGAATTTCAAACACCCATATTAACAGCATCTAGTCCAGAAGGAGCGAGAGATTTCTTGGTCCCGAGCAGACTAAATCCTGGAAAATTTTATGCTTTGCCTCAAGCTCCACAGCAGTTCAAACAATTAATTATGGTAGCTGGTTTTGATAAGTACTTTCAGATAGCTCCATGTTTTCGAGACGAGGATGCCAGAGCTGATAGGAGTCCAGGAGAATTTTACCAATTAGATATTGAGATGTCATTTGTTGAACAAGAAGATGTATTTCTAATTTTAGAAAAATTAATGTCTGATGTTTTTTCCACTTTTTCTACTAAAAAAATTCTTAACACTTCTTTTCCTAGAATTACATATGATGAGGCACTTTTGAAATATGGATCAGACAAGCCAGATCTTAGAAATCCATTGCTAATTTACGACACAACTAATTTATTTTTAAGTGACGAGGTTAAATTTGAGATTTTTAAAAAATTAGTCAAAGCGGGTTCCATTGTTAGAGCTATTAAAACAAAAAATACCACTGAAAAACCTAGAAGTTTTTTTGATGGTATTGATAAGTGGGCAAAAGAGCAGGGAGCATCTGGATTGGCATATCTAACTATTGAAAACAATAACAATATTATTTCAGCCAAAGGCCCGGTGGGAAAGTTATTTTCAGAAATTGCATTGAAAGAATTAATGAGCATATGCGATGCTGAGGTTGGAGATAGTATATTTTTTGCCTGCGGTGCAAAATCCGATGTAGAAAAACTTACTGCCCAAGCAAGGGACAAAATAGCCAAAGCATTAAATCTTATTGACGAAAATATTTTCGCATTTTGTTGGGTGATTGATTATCCAATGTTTGAGATGGACCCTTTGACAAAAAAAATAGATTTTAGTCACAATCCTTTTTCTATGCCACAGGGAAAAAGAGAAAATATCGATTTTGCAAACCCATTGAATATTAAAGCTTATCAGTACGATATAGTTTGCAATGGAATAGAATTGTCTTCCGGAGCGATAAGAAATCATGTTCCAGAGCTAATGTATAAACTGTTTGATATTGCTGGTTATTCAAAAAAACAAGTAGATGAAAAATTCAGTGGAATGATCAATGCCCTGTCATATGGCGCTCCACCACACGGTGGTATTGCTCCAGGTATAGACAGGATTGTCATGCTTTTAGCGGATGAAAAAAATATTAGAGAAGTGACCATGTTCCCCATGAATCAAAGTGCTCAAGATTTAATGATGAATGCTCCAAGTGAAGTTTCTGAGAACCAGTTAAAGGAATTAAATTTAAAAATAATTAAATAAATATTAAACAGCGTTTTTGCTTTTAATATTCAATCGAACATTTGTCAGGTCAATCAGCTTTTCTTTGTACTGATTTCTCACAAAGCCTTTGCTTGTGATATTTTTTAGCACATCTAAAAATTGACTTTGTTCTAAATTTTCAGCTACAGATTCTTGCTCTGGTTTTCCAATCGAAGGAGTGTGTGCAAGATCTTCTCTATTCAAGTAAGAAATAGCAAGTTCTCTAAAAATATAATCTAGAATTGAAGTTGCGCTTAGAATTCTATCATTGCCAGTAATTTTTCCAGAAGGTTCAAATTTTGTATCTATAAAAGCGTCCACAAACTCTTCAAGGGGAACTCCATATTGCATACCTAGAGAAATGGCTATTGCAAAATTGTTCATCAATGCCTTTACAAGCTCACCTTCTTTATTTGTATCAATGAAAATTTCTCCTACTTTTCCATCATCATACTCTCCAATGTGGAGGTAAACTTTATGGTCACCAATAGTTGCTTTTTGAATGTAGCCTTTTCTTCTGTCGGGCATTTTTCTTCTTCCATTAAAAAATTTACCATCTCTAGTTCCGGTATTATCTTTTAAGTCTGATGTACCGACTGATTTTTTTGCTGTGGACTGGATTAGCTCTTGTAAAGTTTCTTCTTTTCCAGATAAATTCTGCTTTATTGAAGCTAGATCATTCTTTATATCGCTTATAGCTTTAGTTTTTCTTTTATTGAATTTTATATCAATAAGGTCAAATTTTCCGTCTTTTCTAGTTTCTAAATCTTTGAGACTTTGGTTTGTTACTTCTTCTAATTGGTGAGTGATCTTGAACAAACACGTGTAAAAACTCTCAGCTAAGTATTTGCTCATAATAATTTTAAATAAGAATCAAATTGAAATTAGATTGTTTCTAATTTACATTCTGAGATAAGTCTAATAAAAAAAAAACAACTCAAGCTTGAATATGTTTATTAATTTTTTAAAGTCAATTTTTACCTGGTGGAATACGCAGACTGTCGGAACTTTTTTATTTACAATCTTTTCTGGAAAAGCAGTTGGAGAAGATCAGTTTGGAAACAAGTATTACAAAACCTCAAATGATTCTAAGAGATGGGTCATTTATAATGGAGATGTGGAATCATCGAGAATTCCTCCAGAATGGCACTTGTGGATTCATAGAACTACAAATTTAACCCCAGACAAAATAAATTTCGTTAATCATGATTGGATAAAGAATCATCATGAAAATTATACAGGCTCCAAATTAGCTTACAATCCTACTAAAAACTTAAAGGCTAAAGAAGAGGCTTATAAAAAATGGCATCCGGAAAATTAATTTTTTTCTTATTTTTTTTAATACCCACTAGTTTTTTATCAGCTCAGGAAAATATAGAAATTTTCAATACAAATAAAAATAAAGCAAAAATAGTCATTCTTGACAAAGTAACTTCGAAAAAAACAAGCCACACTCTAAAAATTGATTCCGTTTATCAAATGCATTCACTGGATATTTTAGTTAAGAGATGCGTTCTAGATAATAGCAAAGGATCATTAGAGGTACTGGCCTATGTTCAGGTTCAAGAATCTGCAATAAAAAATAAAGATAAAGTTTATATATTTAACGGGTGGATGCTGTCTGGGCACCCTTCAATTAATGCTATGGAGCACCCTAATTATGATATTTGGATAGAGGGCTGCTACTAATCTAGAATATTAGATTTGACTAACCAATTTGTGTCATAGTTAGAGTTTATAAAGTCTTCATGCCTCAGAATTTTTTTGTGCAGACCAATTGTTGTTGATACTCCCATAACAACAAACTCATCCAATGCTCTTTTGAGTCTTGTCACAGCTGAATTTCTATCTTTGCCATAGCAAATAAGTTTTGCAATTAAACTATCATAGTAAGGCTGAACCTTGGCGCCTTGAAAGATGCAGCCATCAACTCGTGTTCCTGGACCAGAAGGTTGATGGTAAATATTAACTGTTCCAGAGCTAGGTTGAAAATTTTTTAGATAGTCTTCAGCGTTAATTCTGCATTCTATAGCATGCCCAGTAAATTTGACGTCTTCTTGTTTTAGATCTAGCATTCCAGTTGAGGCAATTTCAATTTGTCTTTTAACAATATCAACTCCGGTCACGGCTTCTGTAACAGGGTGTTCTACCTGCAATCTTGTGTTCATTTCTAAAAAGAAAAATTGACCATCTTCATAAATAAACTCCAAAGTTCCAGCCCCTTCATAACCAAGCTTAGAAATTGCATTCACGCAAGTATTTAGCAAATCCTCTCTTTGTTTTTCTGTCAAAACAGGACTTGGAGATTCTTCTATTACTTTTTGATGCCTTCTTTGAATCGTGCAATCCCTTTCTCCAAGATGGATTGTATTGTTTTTACCGTCAGATAGTATTTGAACTTCAATATGACGAGGGTATTTAAAATATTTTTCAATAAAAACCTCATCATTCCCAAAGAATTTTTTTGCTTCATTTTTGGCAATTTGAAGACTTTCCAAAAGATCAGATTCTTTCTCCACAATCTTCATCCCTTTACCACCACCACCACCTGCTGCTTTTATTAAAACTGGATATCCAATGTGATTTGCTATTTTTTTTGCATCATTAATTTCAGAAACTCCTTTTTCCGATCCCTGAATAACGGGCAGACCAAGTTCTTTTGCTATTTTTTTTGCTTCAATTTTGTCACCCATTTTTTTTATAAGTTCAGAGCTTGGACCGATAAATTTAATTTTATGATCTTCCAAAATTTTAACAAAATTGTAATTTTCTGATAAAAATCCATAACCAGGATGAATGGCATCTGAACCCGATATTTCAAAAGCCGATATTAAGGCTGGAATATTTAAGTAGCTGTCCTGAGCTTTGTGGGGTCCTATGCAGATACTTTCATCAGCCAATTGAACGTGCATAGATTCGTGATCAACATTTGAATGAACAGCGACAGTTTTTATGTCAAGCTCTTTGCATGCACGGATAATTCTAACCGCCACCTCACCTCTGTTGGCAATTAATATTTTTTTAATCATTTTTATTTTATTTTAGCAAGAACCTGATCGTACTCAATGGCTTCACCATCTGTAACGCACATCTCTTTAATTTCACCATCTGCTGTTGCCTGAATATGATTCATTGTTTTCATGGCTTCGATAATTAAAATAGTAGAACCCTTCTTTACCTTATCACCAATAGAAACAAACGGTTTTGCACCAGGCTCTGCAGACAAGTAGGCGGTTCCAACCATTGGACTTTTGACTACATGAATAGACGGATCTTCTGTAATTTTTGCTTCCTTGTTAGCAACCACAGGAGAGGCAGTAGCTAAAGTTTGTTTGATACCTTTGCCAACCTTTACAGTAATATTTCCATCTGAATAGCTGAGCTCGGTCAGGCCAAACTCATTAAGATGCTCTGTTAGTTTTTTAATTAAATCTTTATCTATTTTCATTTTTAATAATATTTTCTACCGCATCAACTGCTAAAATATAGCTATTTAATCCAAAACCGCAAATAATTCCATTCACTGATTTGCTGATCATAGACTTGTGTCTGAACTCTTCTCTGGCAAAAATGTTAGAAATATGAATCTCAATCTTTGGAATGCTCAGTGTGTTCAGGGCATCAAGAATAGCCACGGATGTATGGGTAAATGCAGCAGCATTTATTATAAGACCATTCATAGTTTCGGATATTTCTTGAATTTTATTAACTATCTCTCCCTCAATATTAGATTGGTAAAAAGCTGTTGCAATGCTTTTCTTTTCAGCATGCCTTTCAACTTCGGTTTTGATTTGCTCCAATGTGAGATGTCCATAAATATCAGGCTCTCTTTTTCCTAATAAATTTAAATTTGGACCATTGATAATTTGTATTTTTAAGGCCATATAAGTTTAGATACTAATTATAATAAAAATGATAGAAATACAATTAAATGGGGAAACTCATAAGTTCGAAGAAATCTTGAGCGTTGAAGAGCTTTTAAAGAAACTTTCAATAGACAAAAACAAAGTAGCTGTAGAATTAAATCAAACTGTTGTTTCCAAGCAGACATATTTCAATACAAGGATTGTTAATAAAGATGTCGTTGAGATTGTAACTTTTATTGGAGGTGGTTAAGACATGGATAGTTTTAAGATAGGACATAGAACTTTTAATTCTCGATTAATTGTCGGCACTGGAAAATATAAGGATCTCCAAGAAACAGCTGATGCAGTAAAAGCGTCCGGAGCCGATCTGGTTACCGTTGCTGTTAGAAGGGTTAATATTACAAATGCAAAAGAACCTTTGTTGATGGATTTTATTGATCCAAAAAAAATCACATACCTTCCCAATACAGCAGGCTGCTATACCGGAGAAGATGCCTTAAGAACTTTACGTCTCGCAAAAGAAAGTGGCGGATGGAACCTGGTTAAACTGGAGGTTCTTGGTGATGAAAGAACTTTATACCCTAACATGCAAGAAACAATAGGAGCTGCAAAAATTTTAGTCAAAGAAGGATTTGAGGTTATGGTCTATTGCTCTGACGATCCTATTGCTTGTAAGCAGCTAGAAGACATTGGTGTTGTATCTGTAATGCCTCTTGGATCTTTAATAGGATCTGGACAGGGCATACCGAACAAACTGAATATTGAGATTATAAAAAAACAATCAAAGATTCCCGTTATTGTTGATGCAGGAATTGGAACGGCATCTGACGCTGTTATTGCTATGGAGTTAGGTTGCGACGGTGTTCTGGTTAATACAGCGATAGCTAAAGCAAAAAATCCTCTTATGATGGCAGAGTCAATGAAGAATGCGGTTATAGCAGGGAGACAATGTTTTCTCTCAGGCAGAATGGATAAAATAAATATAGCATCAGCATCCTCTCCAATCGCAGGAAAAATTAATAACTAAGCTACTTCCTTACCGCCACTCGCTTCTTTATCATTGGCAATTTCCTTATCGTTGCCAGGCTCTTTTTTAAATCCTCTTTTTTTGAAAAATTTTCTTTTTTTATTAAAAAACTTTTTTTTACGAAAAGGTTTTTTTTCTGGGCTTTCGGAATCTTCACTCTCCTCTACGACTACTCTAACTGGTCTAACGCTTTCTTCAACAGAAGTGTCCGGTTCGTTTTTAATCTCTTCAATTTCTATGTTTTTTATATTCTTAAAAACTATTTTGTAATCTCCAGATAGAAAATCAGCATTAATTACAAAATCTATTTTAAATTTAAATTTTTTCTCAAAAAAACTAACTTCTTCATGCATATTTGTTTTTATGCAATCAATAATTTTTTTAGGAAGGTCAACAGATACGGTCTTGACTTTCGGTAAAGAAAATATTTTTTCTTCAATTAATTTAAGTATTTTTTGAGAAAAAGATTCTACACTAAGGACTGTTCTCCATTGAATGGAGCTTTCTCTTAATCTTTGCCTAGTCATCTCAAGCAAGCCAAAGCTGCTTATTTTCCCAACCTGCACACGCGCCTTGTCAGTACGCAAAGATTCCTTTAATTTTTTCTCTACCAATCTACGATTTGAGTAGTTTTCCATATCAATAAAATCAATCACGATTAAACCAGCCAAGTCTCTAAGTTTAGCTTGTCGGGCAATTTCCATTGCCGATTCAATGTTAGTAGTAAGAGCTGTTTTTTCAATATTTCTTTCTTTTGTTGATTTTCCAGAGTTAATATCAATTGCAACAAGCGCCTCTGTTTGGTTTATTATTAAATAGCCACCTGATTTTAGAGTAATTCTTGGTTCAAAAATATCATTTAAATATTTTTCAATACCCTTCGAATGAAATAATGGAATTTTTCCTCTATATTTTTTAATTTTTTTAACTTGTTCTTTGGCAATAATCCCAGCATATTTTTTAGCTTTATCGTAACCAGCCTCTCCATCTATTATTACTTCAGTTATGTCGTTGCTAAAAAAATCTCTTATTGTTCTGTAAATCACATCACCCTCCTCATGTATTAAAGTGGGGGCATTAGAAGTGATTGTTTTTTGCCTTACCTCTTCCCATACCTGAATGAGTATATCGAGATCATTTTTAATTTCATTTTGTGTTTTTTTTGCACCAGCAGTTCTTACAATCAATCCCATTGTTTCTGGAATTTCCAATTGATTAATAATTCCTCTAATACTTTTTCTATCTTGTGAATTAAATATTTTTTTGGAAATCCCACCGCCTTTTGCAGTATTCGGCATTAGAACAATATATTTCCCAGCCAATGATAAAAAAGTAGTTAACGCAGCTCCTTTTTTTCCCCTTTCCTCTTTTACAATCTGCAAAAGAATAACCTGACCAGGTTTTATTACTTCTTGAATTCTGTATCTTTTGAATTTTCTTCTAGCCCTTATATCGCTAATTTTTTTTTCATATTCAGATTCAGAATTAGCAAATTCATCTGGGCTAGTTATTTCGTTCTGCTCTTCATTTTCACTACTCTCATTTGAATTTTCATCCTCAGGGGAATCGGTGTTTTCTTCTAGATTTTCTTCCACATCTGAATTGTTTTCTTCTTCACCTGCATTGTTGATTTCATTGGGAGATAGATCCTTGGTTTCTTCCAGCAACTGTTTTCTTAGTTCTTCCTCTTCTCTTAAAATAGCTTCTTTATCAGAAAGAGGTATTTGGTAGTATTGAGTTTGAATATCATTAAACGCTAAAAAGCCGTGGCGTTCATTCCCAAAATCTACAAACGCAGCTTGTAGTGAAGGTTCTATTCTGCTTACTCGGCCTAAATATATATTGCCTTTAAGCTGTTTTTTTTGTTCGTTTTCGTATTCGTATTCCTCAACTCCACTATCAGATTTGATAGCAACTCGCGTTTGCTTCTGCTGAGAAGCATCGATAAGAATCTCTTTTTGCATGTTTGTAATTTCCAGTTTGTGTTATTTAAAATAATTTTCATAAAAACTTTTAAAGCTTCAATACTAGGATAATATTGTATTAGATCTGTTTTTAAAAGAAATAAGATCCAAAAATGAGAATATGTCCCAAAAAGGACAATTTTTAATGCTTTAAGAAAATATGTTGAGAATAGTAAAATCACTAGTTTTAGGCTCCCTAGCTTTTTCATTCGCAGGCTTTTTTATAGTCTTTTTAGCGCTTTGGTATTTTTCTAGCGATCTTCCAAATTACCGTTTTTTAGAAAATTACAAACCATCTGTATCAACAAAAGTCTACAACAAAGAAGGAGAAATCGCAGCGGATTTTGCTGTTCAAAAAAGAACATTTATTAGCATCGAAGAAATACCACCTTTTGTAATCAATGCCTTTTTATCAGCAGAGGATAAAAATTTTTTTCAACATCCGGGAATCGATGCAAGAGGAATTGTTAGAGCAGTATTTAAAAATATTAAAAATATAGCAACAGGTCAAAGATTAGAAGGGGCATCTACAATTACGCAGCAGGTAGCAAAAAATTTTTTATTAACTTCTGATGTTTCTTTTTCTCGAAAAATTAAAGAAGCGATATTAGCTTTTAGAATTGAAAAATATTTAACTAAAAAAAGAATTTTAGAATTATATCTAAATGAAATTTATTTAGGTGAAAGAGCTTATGGCATAGCTTCAGCTAGTATGATCTATTTTGACAAATCATTAAAAGAGCTAAATATTTCAGAGGCCGCTTTGTTAGCAACACTTCCCAAGGCACCCAGCACTTACAATCCTTATAGAAGTTTAAACGCAGCTATAAAAAGAAAAAATTGGGTATTAGAAAGGATGTTTGAAAATAAATTTTTGGAAAAAAATGATTATGCTCTTGCACTTAAAAAAGAAATTGTTCTTAAAAAAAGAAAATTAGATTTTTACAAAGAATCTCTTTTTTTCATCGAAGAAGTCAGGAGGTTTCTTTATGAAAAATACGGAGAAGATATTCTTTACAAGCGCGGCTTATATGTAAAAACATCTCTGGATAATAACCTTCAAAGAATTGCAACAAGTGCCCTCAGAAAAAATTTAGAACAATACGATAGAAGGCACGGGTGGAGAGGGCCAATAAAAAATATCAACAAACCAAATGACTGGAAAAAATACATAGCTTCAACCAAGCATGACGAAATAAATAATTGGAAATTAGCTTTGGTATCTAGTGTACAAAATACTTTTGCTGAGATAAAAACATCAGAGGACAATGTTGTAAAAATTCAGCTAGAAGATTTAAAATGGGCCAGAAAGCATATGGGTCCAGACAGCCTAGGACCAGTTGTTAATGATGTTAATCAAGTCTTGCAAATTAATGACCTGATTTGGGTTGAGCAGATTTCCAAGGGTAAAAAATGGTATCTTAGGCAAATACCTGAAATCAATGGATCTGTAATAATTTTAAATCCATGGAACGGAAGAGTTTATTCAATGGTTGGAGGATATAGTTTTGATCTAAGTCAATTCAATAGATCCAGTCAGGCAAAGAGACAGCCTGGCTCAGCGCTCAAGCCATTTGTTTATGCCTCGGCATTAGAAAATGGATATCAGCCAAACACAATTTTGTTAGATGCTCCTTACGTTGTTCAGCAACCAAAAGACCCAGTTAAGTGGAAACCAGACAACTATGGAAATAAATTTTATGGCAAAAGCACTTTAAGATCAGGTGTTGAGCAATCAAGAAACTTAATGACCGTTCGCTTAACTCAATACATTGGTAATGAAAAAATATTAGATTTAGCAAAAAAAACAAAAATTTATGAAAATCCTCAAAATTTACTATCCTTTTCTTTGGGCGCTGGTGAAACAACTTTGTTTAACTTGGCAAATGCATACGGAGTTTTCGTTAACGGTGGAAAAATGATTCAACCTTCTTTAATCGATTTAATTCAGGATCAGAACGGAAAAATTATTTATCAGAAAAAAAATTATTTATGTGAAGGATGCAATGAGATTTCTACAGACATCAATGAGTACCCTAGAGCAGTAAATACCGAGAGCAGAGTTTTGACGGAAGCCACTTCCTACCAAATGGTTTCCATATTAGAAGGAGTTATTGATAGGGGGACTGGAAAAAGAATGAGAGATTTAAAAATTCCCATTGGAGGAAAAACAGGAACCACAAATAACAATATGGATGCCTGGTTTGTTGGATTTACCCCAGACCTGGTCATAGGTGTTTATGTCGGATTTGATGAGCCAAAAACGTTAGGAAAATCAGAAACGGGTGCAAAAGCAGCTCTACCGATATTTCAGGACATTGTCCAAAATTTGCCCAAAAAGGAAATATCTTCTTTTTTCAAAGTGCCACCTAGCATTAATTTGGCAAACATCAATATTGCTTCTGGATTGTCTTCTAAAAATACCAAAACAAATACACTTCTAGAAAGTTTTAAATTAAAAGAATTTCCTGAAGATAAATATATGGATTTAAACGAAAAATTAAGTACAGTTTATTAACAATGTACGAGCAAAAAAAAAATATTTCTAATTTAGAAAAAATAATAACAAAGATATGGAGTTATCTTTGACAAAATTCAGTGCATTCAAAAATTAGAAGAGATTGAAAAAGAAATCGCTAATCCTAAGTTTTGGAGTGATAACAACAAGGCTCAGATTGTTGTTAAGGAAAAAAATCACCTAGAAAAAATTTTGAATGACTACAATTCTTACAAGCATGAACTGGAAAACATCAAAGAGCTAGTAGAACTTAACTCAAAAGAAAACGACGACAGCTTAAGCGCTGACATTCAATCCAATTTATCTGTTCTAGAATCTAATATTAAAAAAATAGAACTGTTTTGTTTTTTATCAAAAAAAAATGATGAGCTTGATGTTTATGTTGAAATTCACGCTGGGGCAGGTGGTATAGAAAGTCAAGATTGGGCAGAAATGTTAAGAAATATGTATATTAAATGGGCTGAAAAAAAATCATTTAACTATCAACTGATCAGCGAAACAAAAGGAGAAGAGGCTGGATTCAAATCTTCAACAATAAAAATTGAAGGCAAGTATGCTTATGGATTTTTAAGGCACGAATCTGGGGTTCACCGACTAGTAAGAATTTCTCCATTTGATTCGAATAAAAGAAGACACACTAGCTTTTCTAGCGTTTGGGTTTACCCTGTTGTCGATGAAAATATTGACATTGTTATTAATGAAAAAGATTTGCGAATAGACACTTACAGATCAAGTGGAGCTGGAGGACAGCATGTCAACACAACTGATAGTGCTGTGAGAATTACTCACCAACCAACAAATATTGTGGTTCAATGTCAAAATGAGCGTTCGCAGCACAAAAATAAAGAAACAGCTATGAACATGCTAAAAGCAAGATTATACGAGCTTGAAATTCAAAAAAAAGAAGATGAGAGCAAGACTTTAGAATCTGGAAAAACTGAGATAGGTTGGGGGCACCAGATAAGATCTTATGTTCTGCAACCCTATCAGATGGTAAAAGACAACAGAACAGGATTAGAGCGAAGTGATCCTGAAAAAGTATTGGATGGAGATCTTGATTCCTTTTTGGAAGAAGCGCTTTATAAATTGGCATAAATTATGAAAATAATAAAATTTCTATCTCTTGTCTTCGTTTTGCTCTTTATTTGTTTGTTATTTTTAATAAATGGATTTGAAACCTCATCGTTAAATAAAATTATTAAAGCGCAAGTTGAGTCTAAGATTCCCAATAGTCAAATAAATTTTGACAACACAAGAATTTCTTTGGGGGTAGATTCTTTTAGCGTAGTAGTAAAATTAAATAATCCAGAATTTTTATACAAAAAAAATAAAATTAACATCAGGGATATAAAGGTAGATATCGACTTATTTTCTACACTACAAAAAAAATACAAGGTTAAATCAGCATATCTTGAGTTAGACAGGACAGAGATGACAGCTATCACATCATTAGCAAAAGAACTGGATGCAGGATCATACACTGCTATTGCTAGTAAATTCTTAGAGGGAAGTTTGGAAGGACATGCCAATATTAACTTTGAAAATCTCAAGGATATAAGTTTTGACGGTATTTTAAAAAACACAACTATTCAAATTTATGAAAATTTTCCTTACGCAACTGAAGTTAGTGCAGAATTAAAGTATAAAAATTCAGTTTTAGAAGTTCTTATTGATAGGGGAAAGTTAACTGATCTGGATATACAGCAATCCAACATAACTTTGGATCATAAAAATCCCGAAGAATTATCTGTCAGCACTAAAATTTTTATTAAAGGAAAAATTGACTACTTAACCAAGCTGAAAGAATTTAAAATCTTAACGGAGAATATATTGCCGGCAGGTGTTGAGAATTTAAAGGGTGATTTGAATATAGACATTTTATTAAGTGCAGCACTTGATAAGGAATTTTCTATCAAGAACATTAAGAGCAATAGTAAAATTCGCACCATTAATGGAAGTTTTGATTATTCATTTGCAAAAGACAAAATCAAAAAAGACAGAGTTCTTATTACACAATTTAATAGCAGTTCTGATTTGTTAGATAAAAATTTTACCACAAAGGGATCTTTTTTGCTAAACGACAAGCCAGTTAATTTTTCCTTTTCCAAGAAGGTAGATTCTAAGAATTTTCAGAGTAGCTTTTCTGGTTCACTAAACACTTTGGATGTCGAGCCTTTTTTTAAAACTAAATTAATCAAAGGATTGGTAGATTTTAAATTCAATATCAGTAATCAGCAAGGTTATAATGTTTTTGATGCCAGTTTAAACTTAGACAAGGCTGTGGTTGAATTGCAAAATATTAACTATAAAAAAGAGGAGAATAGCAAAGCTAATCTTGATTTTGTTTTTGATAACAAGTCCAAACAAGTAACCAATGTCTCAAAATTAAATTATGTATCTAAGAACTCTAAAATAAATTTTAGTAATTTAATTTTAAACCAAGATTATCAAATTGAAAATTTTAAGCAGATCAATATAAAAACACCAAAAAATTCGCTGACTATAAGTAAAAATAAAAATCTAGTTAGTGTAAATGGTAGCTCTTTGGATCTAACAGAATTTATCAAATCCTTAACAGACCTTAATGACCATGAAGAAAGCATTTCTGCAAAATTTAATTCAAATGTAAAATTGAATATAAAAAAAGTTTATATCGGAGAAGATGCCCTTAATGATGTGGTATTATCCTCAACGATAAGAAACGGTGATTACGAGTTCTTGAATGCATTTGGTTCTTTTTCCAACAATGAAACAGCCTCAATCCAAATTTCTAGAAATAAAAAAAATAATTTAGAAACTTCTTTGTCATCCGACAGATCTAGGCCTTTTCTTTCTGGCTTGGGATTTGCCAAGGGATTTAGCAATGGAAAGTTAAGCTTTATATCTGAAAAGATGGATAAAAACACTTCGCACGCAAAAGTCACCCTAACAAATTTTTATATTAAAGAGATGCCCATTCTTGCAAATCTTCTTTCATTAACCTCCTTCACAGGGATTGTAGACACACTGACCGGTAAGGGAGTTTTTTTTGATAAGTCATACTTAGAATATCAAATTAAAAATAAAATTTTAACCATTAAAGATGCGTATGGCACAGGAGACTCCCTTGGTTACACTCTTGAAGGAAAAATTAACTCAGATGGCTTTGTAAGTATTGATGGAAATTTAGTCCCGGCTTATTTAGTTAACGACATTATTAGAAAAATACCTATTTTAGGAAAAGTAATAACTGGCAAGCAGGGTGATGGAGTATTTGGAGCTAACTTTAAAATCAAAGGACAGCCAGATGCTTTAAAAACCACCGTTAATCCCATAAGAACCTTAACTCCACGATTTATACAAAGATTTTTTGATTTATTTAGAGAAAATTCTAAATAACTTTAATGACAAAGTGTTTCTTTTTTCCAAAAGATATTTTTATTTGCTGATCAACAGCATCTTCAGAGGTAATTTTTTTCACCTCATCAGTTTCGATATTGTTGTTAATTCGGTAGGCAAGATTAGAGATGTTTCTTTTGAAGTCACCTCCAGAAGTGGCAAATTCAATTTCTAATAATAGATCTTTCAATAAAATACCTTTTTCAAGATCAATTTTTTTCATATCTTTGCTTGGTAGGTCGTCACCAGCTGAGCGATCCTCAAAAGTTACTTTGGATGTCAGCTCTGCATTGCTAGACGCCTTCTCCCCATGAAGTAGTTTGGTAGCTTCATTGGCCAATAATATCTTAAGTTCATTAAGTTTGTTACCTGAGTAGTTTTGATATTGATTAATATTTTCGGTACTCAGTTCTGTAAATAGATATAAATATTTCAAAACATCTCTGTCATCAGCATTTCTCCAGAATTGCCAATAGTCATAGCTGCTGACTAATTTTTCATCCAACCAAACCGCACCTTTTTCAGTTTTTCCCATTTTAGTTCCTTGGGATGTTGTAATTAACGGCGTAGTTAGACCAAGAGCCTCTTCCTGAATCTCTTTTCTAATTAATTCTACTCCATTGACAATATTTCCCCACTGGTCAGAGCCACCTATCTGCAGAGTACATTTGTTTTTTTTAAATAATTCCAGGTAATCGTAAGCTTGCAAGATCATGTAGTTAAACTCAAGAAAGCTCAATGATTGCTCTCGCTCCAATCTCAATTTAACACTATCAAATGTTAGCATTTTATTAATAGAAAAATGTTTTCCATAGTCTCTTAAGAAATGAATATAGTTTAATTTGGAAAGCCATTTTTTATTATCAACATAAACAACTTTGTTTTTTCCCTTATGGTTTAAAAATTTTGAAAAAACATTTTTAATTTTTTTGATATTCTTTTGAATTTCAGATTCGGTTAAAATTTTTCTAGTCTCTTCTTTGCCCGAAGGATCCCCGATCATTGTTGTTCCTCCACCAAGCAAAACAATAGGAGTGTGTCCATATTTTTGAAATAATCGAAGACACATTATTTGAATTAAACTACCTACATGTAAACTTGAGGCCGTACAATCAAAACCAATGTAAAAAGATATTTTTTTGCTTTCCAGAAGCTTTTCCAAATGTTTTTCATTCGTGCATTGGAAAAAATATCCACGGTTTTTAAATTCTGTTAAAAGATTTTTATTCATTTATAAGTGTGTGTTTATTGGATTATTATACAATATTAAACTATTTTAAAATATTATTTATGGGAAGAATTTACACAAGCTTGGGGACGATGAGTGGCACTTCCTTTGATGGTATTGATCTATCTATTATTGAAACAGATGGAAAAAAACACCTGGTATTAAAAAAAGACCTTTATTGTCCTTATAGTTACGAGATTAAATCACAGCTGAAAAAATTTAAAAAAAAGTTATCCAGCCAAAGTTACAAAGACATGCTTACGTCTAAATCATTTTTAGAATTAAGTCGGTCAATTACATTGCTTCACGCAAAAGCAGCAACCAAATTAATAAAAATTTATAAAAAAAAAATTGATGTAGTGGGTTTTCATGGAGTTACTGTTTTGCACGATCCTAAAAAAAAAATAACGATACAGCTAGGCGACCCTTCTCTATTAAGGCAACTTTTGCAAACAAGTGTTATTTTTAATTTTAGACAAAATGATTTAAATAATGGAGGGCAGGGAGCGCCACTAATACCAATTTATCACAAAGCCATCAGCACAAAAATAAAAGAAAAAAAACCATGCCTCTTTATAAATATTGGTGGAATTTCAAATTTTACATACATAGATAATAGAAAAATGTTTGCAACGGATATTGGTCCGGGAAATTGCCTCTTAGATGAGTGGATGCTACTTAATAGCGGTAAAGATTTTGATAAAGATGGAAAGACTTCAGCAAAAGGAACTATAAATTTTAATCTAATTGCTAATTTTCTAGATAGGTTTGATTATTTTCACAAAAAAAATACTTCCTATGATACGGGCGATTTTAATATTTCTGAACTTAGGGGACTCAGCTTGGAAGATGGTGCTGCAACATTGTCATATTTATCTGCAATTTTAATAGCTGATACAATTAAAAAATATAACAACATATACAATGTTTATTTTGGTGGTGGAGGTAGAAAAAATTTATTTATTATGAAGGTAATAAAAAAAAATACTAACGTTAATATAATTAATTTGGATAAGAAAAAAATTAATGGTGATTTTGTTGAATCTCAAGCTTTTGCTTATCTTGCTATTAGATCGTTACTTAAGTTGCCAATTAGCTTCAAGGAAACCACTGGTGTTAAAAAAAATGTTTCTGGCGGTGAGATTTATAAAAATTAAAAAAATCTAGATTCTTTTTTTATATAAGTATCGAGCACTTTTATAAATTCCTTATCTTTATTAAGAAAGAAATGGTCAGCACCTTTTATTTCTGCAAAATCTACAGAAATCTTTTTTTGATTGGTTAGCTTTGATTTTAAGCCATTCATAGATTCTTCAGTAACAAGCTGGTCGCCATTTCCATGGATAACCAATCCATTAGTTGGGCAAGGAGCTAAAAAATTAAAATCAAAAATATTTGGCTGCGGAGAAATTGAAACAAACCTAAAAATTTCAGGTCTTCTCATTAAAAGTTGCATACAAATTAGAGCGCCAAAAGAAAACCCAACAACCCAACTTTCATTTGAACCTGGATTGTCTCTTTGAATAAAATCTAGAGCTGCAGCTGCATCAGATAACTCACCAAGACCATTGTCAAATTTTCCTTCGCTTTTTCCAACACCTCTAAAATTAAATCGACAGACAGAAAATTCGTTTTGCAAGAAGGTATGAAATGCATTGTAAGTAACACGATTGTTCATCGTTCCACCGTATTCAGGGTGTGGGTGCAAAATTAGTGCAATAGGAGCGTTATCTTTTTTGCTTTGAATGTATTTTGCCTCAAGTTTGCCATCAGGGCCATTTATAAATATCTCTGAGTTATTGTATTTCATTAGATGTAATTGAATAAATTTGAAAAATGCTTATATCATAACTTAGCTATTATTAAGTTAATAAATATTTTTCAAATAATAGCTCATTACGCCATAATTAGCAGAATATAAAAGATTTTATGAGTAACGGTCAGGAGTTTATAAAAAATTACAACCAAGGTTCCGAATACGCACACGGATTTGTAACTGATATTGAAACAATAGATGTGCCAAAGGCTTAACTAAAGAGACTGTTCATTTTATTTCTAAGCAAAAAGAGAACCAAAATGGATGTTGGATTGGAGACTAAAAGTATTTGATAGATTACAATCAATGCAGGAACCAGATTAGCAAAAACCAAAATACCCAAAAATGAATTACGAAGATCTTTATTATTATTCTGCTTAATTTTTATTCATCTGACATTGGACAAGATGGCAATGGTTCCAATTTCTCTTGGAGTTTTTCTGATGTAGTTCGTTCTTTTTTATTTTTTTTAGATTGCTGATAACTTTCGGCTAAATCTTTTTTTTCTTTCTCAGCTTCTTCTAAAAAATCTCTACGCATTGTGTAATTTTACTAAATTTATAATAAAAATTAATGTTAAGACTTCTTAAAATCATACTAAACATAATTATTTTAAAATTATATTTTCTAATTTTAAGGACGTCACCCTTTCGGTAAACTCCAAAAAAGTTCCACTATAAGTGGCGGTCTAAGCCAAAATCCATAATAATGGATCTATGTTTTCTTGATCTTACTTAGTCTTTTATTATTTAGTCACAACCAGCTAAACTTCAGGTGGTGATAGGCTCATAATCGACCTCTTTTGTTGATATTTAGACAACACCATTTCTAAATACTCTATTCAAAACATTTATTTTCTTTTATATTAAATATATTTATTGAATTTCACTTTAATAAATAATAAAGTTTCGAAAATTTAAAAAACTTTTCTTTGCATACTTTTTGCTTATAAAAAATATTTTAAACCATCTCAATTTTATTGAACTAATCTTATAAATAATATAAAATTTTTATAAGTAATTAATTAAAAATATTAATCTAATGAATATACAAACAGAAGCTACTCCAAATCCTTCGAGCCTGAAATTTTTGCCAGGCAAAAACGTAATGGAAAAGGAAACAGCCGACTTTCGTAATGTGGAAGAAGCAAAATTCTCTCCATTCGCCTTAAATTTATTTAAAATTGATGGTGTTGAGGGAGTTTTTTTTGGCTCTGATTTTATTTCAATAACAAAAGCTGACAATCATGATTGGCAATATCTCGAACCTTCAATTATTGAAACAATTAGAGAATGTTATAAATTAGAGATTGCTTTCATGCTTGCTGGTCAAGATAATGCAGATGATACAAGTACTACCGAAGATACGGAAGCGGTAATTCAAATAAAAAAAATAATAGATACCCAAGTAAGACCTGCTGTTGCAAGAGACGGTGGAGACATTACTTTTCAAAGTTTTGATAACGGTATTGTCTATCTTCAGATGAAGGGTGCTTGTTCAGGTTGTCCAAGCTCAGCCCTAACCTTAAAAGCGGGCATTGAAAAAACACTCAAACATTACATTCCTGAAGTGCTCGAGGTTCGACAAGTAACTTAAAATAATAATTATGAAACTATTAAGATGTATAATTCCATCAGTAATTAATTTCTTTATTTATTTAATCTTATCGCTAATAGCAATTTACTGTTTAATTTTTATTGCTAGTTATATTGCAAGCCAAACTTATGCCATAACTCACGGAGAATATTTTCTAATTTGGATTGTAATGGCAGTTTTTATTAGACAAGTCAGCGGAGATGTTTCGCTATTATTTTTTAAAAAATCTAAAAAAAAATAACCTTCAAATATATAGATTAATTTAATTCTTAATTTCCTTTTCCAGGCTTTTCACTAAAATATTTTAACTTGCCTTTGACCCCTCGCCATCTTTCTTGATCTTTAGGAACATCCTCTGGTCTTTTTTTGGTAATATTGGGCCATAGATCGCTGTACTTTGTGTTATGCTCAACCCAATCACTTGCTCCATCTTCAGTATCAGCCTTGATTGCATCCACGGGGCACTCCGGTTCACACACTCCACAATCAATACATTCATCAGGATTAATCACGAGCATATTATCACCTTCATAAAAACAGTCTACCGGGCAAACTTCCATGCAGTCCATTAATTTACATTTGATACAATCATCTTTAACAACATAAGTCATATTTTATTTTGATAAATTTTTTTCATTATTAATTTTTATTACTCATCTGACACAGGATTAGTAATTGGCGTTGATATAATAGGTTCTAATTCGTCTTGTGATTGCTCTGATATCGTTTTCATTTCTTTTTTGTCTTGTTTTTTATCTTCAACTAACTTTAGCGCAGGTAACACTTTATGTAATTCTGATGCTGATCTTTGCTTTTTTTTACGTTTAAGTTTTTTTAATCATGTTTTACTTCACTTTTTAATACAAAAAATAATCCTAAAAGAAGATACCAAGTAAAATTAATATAGATTTTGTGCAGCTACCATAGAAAGTAACATCGGTAGAGATAAAAGAGTATTGGTTCTAGAAAATAACATTGCAGTTCTCGCTGATTTTGCTTTTACATCAGGCTCACATGCTACAATTCCTAAAGCTCTTTTTTGATTGGGCCAAATTATAAACCAAACATTAAAAGCCATATATAATCCAAGCCACATACCAATACCTATGGCAGTATTTTTGCCACCACCAGAACTAATGCCTAAAGTCATAGCCTCATGAACGTATCCATTTAAGTAAGCTAAAATCAATCCTGAAATAACCGTAAGTAAAGCAGCCCATCTAAAATAAAATAATGCTGCAGGTGCAATAACTTTAGCTATAGCAGGTTTCTGATCGTCAGGAATTTTCGCCATGTTAGGAATTTGAACGAAATTAAAATACCAAAGTAAACCTACCCACATGATTGCAACAGTCACATGAATTAATCTTGTTAACCAACTAAAAAACATTATATCAAAATCAAACCCCCCATTTGCATAAAATAATCCTATAAAAAAAATTATTGCTAAAGCTAATGATGCACAAATTGTTTTAGGTAGAGATGACAATAAATTTCCCACAATTTTAATAACATACACTAAAAATGTTAAATTTATCAACTATTCATTAAATATTTCCTCAAGCATTGGTTTTAAATATTAACCTGTATAAATGCTTTTAATTTTTACTATTTCCTCTGGTTTCCCTTCGGCCCAATATGATCTAGCACCAGAAACAGACATGTGTATTAACCGTGAGAAGAGTAAAAAGATAATTGTAGCAGTAACCATTGACCATAAATCAGGGCCAATATGCGTTAACCGTTTTAATTCAAATCAAATTCAATTAGATGCTGCGATTAACTCTGGAAGTAGTGGAGGACCTATTGTCAATGAAGATGCTGATTTAGTAGCTACCGCAAAATAATGACTATAAAAACTTCTACGATTTTGTTATCAGTAAGTGTTATTGATTATTATTCTCAAAAAAAATTACGTCTATCATAACTAAGCGACAATATGTCAACTTTTTTATACAATCTATACTTGACTAATTTAGTCAAGTTTATATAAATAGGTCATACAAATATGAGTAAATATGAAATTAACGTCAAAAGGTAGATATGCAGTAATGGCATTAGCTGACTTAGCTAATTTCAATAGTGTGAATCCTGTATCTTTAAGAGACATATCATTAAGACAAAACATATCATTAGATTTTCTTGAGCAGATATTTTCAAAACTAAAAAAAAATAACATAGTCAAAAGCATCAGAGGTATCCATGGGGGGTATGTTTTAAACAAAGACCCTGTTCAAATTAAAATAGCAAACATACTTAATGCTGTAGATGAAAAAGTTAAAACACTCCAATGTAAAAAAGAGTCAAAAAAAGGCTGTAATAGCAAAACATCAAAATGTATTACTCACAATTTGTGGGATGAGCTTGAGATGCATATTAATTATTTCTTTGAACAAAAAAATTTAAAAGACCTTGTAACTAACACCTCAGAAAGTATTAATTAAAATGGACGCTAGACAACAAGAAATAGAAAAATTAAAAGATTACAAATACGGTTTTTCAACTGATATTGATAATACAAGAGCACCCAAAGGATTGAGCGAAGAAGTTATTAAATTTATTTCAAATATAAAAAAAGAACCTAAGTGGATGCTCGATTGGAGACTAAAAGCTTTTGAAAGACTAAAACAATCAAAAGAGCCAAATTGGCAAAAACCAAAATATCCTAAAATAGATTATCAAGATCTTTATTATTACTCTGCACCGAAAAGTATGGATGATAAGCCTAAAAGTTTAGATGAGTTGGATCCAAAATTATTAGAGACGTACAAAAAACTTGGAATACCATTGCAAGAACAAGCAAAATTAAATGGCATAGCTGTAGATGCTGTATTTGATTCTGTTTCTGTTGCAACAACTTTTAAAGAAGAGTTAAATAAAAAAGGAATAATTTTTTGCTCAATGTCCGAGGCAATTCTAGAGCACCCTGAGCTTGTGAAAAAATATCTAGGAACAGTAATTCCATTGTCAGATCATTACTTTGCAACATTAAATTCTGCAGTATTTACAGATGGTTCATTTGTTTACATTCCAGAAAATGTTAAGTGTCCAATGGAACTCTCAACATATTTTAGAATTAATGATCCGGAGACAGGTCAATTTGAAAGAACATTAATTATTGCTGATAAAGGAAGTTATGTTAGTTATTTGGAAGGTTGTACAGCACCCATGCGAGATGAGAATCAATTGCATGCAGCTAATGTAGAATTAATTGCACTAGATGATGCTGAAATTAAATATTCAACAGTTCAAAATTGGTATCCAGGTGATAAAGATGGAAAAGGTGGAATTTACAACTTTGTTACTAAGAGAGGATTGTGCAAGGGAAAAAATTCAAAAATTTCCTGGACCCAAGTTGAAACTGGTTCTGCAATCACATGGAAGTACCCAAGCTGTATTTTGAAAGGGGACAATTCACAAGGAGAGTTTTACTCTGTAGCTATTACCAACAATTACCAAAAAGCTGACACTGGTACTAAAATGATTCATTTGGGAAAAAATACTAGAAGTAAAATTATTTCAAAAGGAATATCAGCGGGACATGCAGATAACACCTATAGAGGCATGGTTAGCATTCACCCCAAAGCAACAGGTGCAAAAAATTATACTCAATGCGATTCATTGCTAGTCGGAAACAAATGTGGAGCCCACACAATTCCTTACATTGAAAATAAGAATGCATCTTCTGAGATTGAGCACGAAGCAACAACTTCAAAAATCAGTGAAGACCAATTGTTCTATTGCAGACAAAGAGGACTGAACCAAGAAGAGGCTGTTAGTTTAATTGTAAATGGATTCTGCAAAGAAGTTTTGCAACAATTGCCGATGGAATTTGCAGTAGAGGCACAAAAATTGGTTGGTATTAGCTTGGAAGGAAGCGTTGGTTAATGATTGAAATTAAGAATTTAAAAACAAGTGTAGACGATAAAGAAATTTTAAAAGGCTTAAATCTAAGCATTGGAAAAGGTGAAGTACATGCAATTATGGGACCAAACGGGTCTGGCAAAAGCACGCTATCTTATGCTTTGGCGGGAAAAGAAGGGTACAATGTATCGGGAGAAATTAAGTTTAATAAAACAAATCTTCTAGAGCTTAATGCTGAGCAGAGGGCTCAAGAAGGAGTTTTTTTAGCTTTTCAATATCCAATTGAAATACCAGGTGTGTTTACTAATAATTTCTTAAGAACTTCATTAAATTCAGTGCGCAAAGCAAAAGGAAAACTTGAGCTTAATGCAATTGAATTTTTAAAAATTGTTAAAGAAAAATCCAAAGAATTAAATATAGACGCTGAAATGCTAGCAAGACCTTTAAATGTTGGTTTTTCAGGAGGAGAGAAAAAAAGAAATGAAATTTTACAAATGTCATTGCTGGAACCAAGCTTCATCATTATGGACGAAACTGATTCAGGGCTAGATATAGATGCGTTAAAAGTAGTATCGAATGGAGTAAATAGTTTAAGAGATCCAGACAGATCTTTCCTGATTATCACTCACTACCAAAGACTTCTGAATTATATCAAGCCTGATTTTGTTCATGTATTATCTGATGGAAAAATAGTTAAAACGGGAGATTGGAAATTGGCGCTAGAACTGGAGAATGAAGGTTATGGTCAATTTATCAATTAGATGGAAAATTATAACGACATTAAAGTAAATTTTGAAACATTTATTCAATCATTTAAAACAGATGATAACGATCTTGAATTTAGGAAAAAATCTTTTAACCATTTTTTAAAAAGTGGCTTTCCTAAGCCTAAAGACGAGAGTTGGAAATATTCTCCACTCGTTAAAGATTTGAAAAAATTTTCAAGTTTTAATTTTAAAAATTCGAATACAAAAGAACTTCCAAAAAATTTACTAGAAAATTACGACCATTACTCAATAGTTTTTGTAGATGGAGTTTTGATCGCTAATGACATTAAGGAGCAAGGCTTAGTCATTAAGAAAAACAACTCTTTTCTAAAATCGGTGAAAAAAGAAGGAGTGAATCCAGTTTTAAATCTAAACAACGCCTTTGCCGACAAAGGTTACTTAATTGAAGTTGAAGCTGACACGATTATATCTAAACCTATCGTAGTTTATCATTATTACTCTAATAATTTTTCATCAAGCTTTGTTAGCGCGAAAAATTTTATTTTATTGAATGAGAATGCAAATATAACTGTATTTGAAAAAGTAATTTACGATTCAAGTATAGAGTTTTTGATTACAGCTAATACAGAAATATTTTTGGCCAAAGGTGCAAAACTTAAAAAATACGATCTTAATAGTGATAACAAATACTCAACTATTTTTAATTTTGTTAAGGCAAACCTAGATAGCAATTCTGATCTGGAGTATTTCACTTTTTCAGATGATGTTAATTCCTGTAGGGATGAAACTATCGTTAATTTAAATGGAAAAAATTGCTTCGCATCTATTAACGCAATTCAATTATTGCACTCCAACTGCAATCATGAAATTAAACTGCAGATCAATCATAATGAGGAACACACAAGAAGTTCACAATTTGTTAAATCTGTTTTACACGATAGCGCCACGGCAGCATTTCAAGGAAAAATATTCGTAGATTCTAAAGCGCAAAAAACAGACGGCTATCAATTGTCCAAAGCTTTGTTGTTGTCGGATACTGCTAAATTCTTTTCTAAGCCTGAGCTTGAAATTTATGCGGACGATGTAAAATGCTCACATGGCTCTTCTTCTGGGAGCATTGATAAAGAATCCGTTTTTTATTTGAGATCAAGAGGTATCAATGAGCAAGATGCTAAACAGATGATGATCAAAGGTTTTTTGGCAGAGGTCATTGAGAAAATAACAGATGAAAAATTTAAGAAAATCTTTTCTAAAAAATTAGGGCACAATTCTGACGATGTTTAAAAATATTAAAGATCAATTTCCAATATTTAAGAAAAAAATAAAAGGTAAAGAGCTGGTTTACTTGGACAGTGCCAATTCTTCGCAAAAGCCACAATCAGTTATTGATGCAGTCAGCAATTTTTACAGCAATGAATTCGCTAATGTCGGCAGAGGCATTTACACCTTAGCTGTTAACGCTTCTGAAATGTATGAAAATTCTAGATCAAGTTTGAAAAATTTTATCGGTGCCAGTTCAGATTTTGAAATTGTCTTTACTAAAAATGCAACTGAATCTTTAAATCTAGTTGCTAGCTGTTTTGGAGAAAAGTTTATTGAAAAAGATGATGAGATTATTTTAACAGAATTAGAACATCATGCTAATTATGTTCCTTGGCATTTTTTAAGAAAGAAAAAGGGAGCTGTTATTAAATTTTTACCAATAGATGAAAATGGCAACTTAAAAATAGAGCAATTAGAATCTTTGATTACAAGCAAAACAAAGATTATTAGCGTTACTCACATGTCTAACGTAACTGGGTCTATCAGTTCATTGGAAGAAATAATTGAAATAGCTAAGAAGCATAGCATTCCGGTTTGTGTTGACGGGACACAAGGAGCTGCCCACCTGGAAGTCGATGTAAAAAAACTGGATTGTGATTTTTATGCTTTTTCAGGACACAAAATGTATGGACCAACAGGAGTTGGCTTGTTAGCTATTAAATATAAATGGCTAGAGGTATTCGAACCCTTTATCGGTGGAGGTGGAATGATTGACTATGTCTCTAAAAAAGACATTGCCTATGCAAGAGGTGTTTGGAAAATGGAGGCGGGAACCATGCCAACAGCTGAAGTAATTGCCCTGAATGAATCGGTAAATTTTATTAATAAGATTGGAAAAGAAAATATTATTAAGCATGAAATAGCATTAACTCAAATTGCTTTAGAAAAACTAAGAAGCAATAATGCAGTTAAAATTATTGCCTCTCCCAAAAATCAGGGTGGAGTTTTTTCATTCAATATTGATCAAATCCATTCTCATGACGTTTCTACTATTTTAGATCAGGAAGGAATTGCAGTAAGAGGAGGACATCATTGTTGCCAAGTATTGCACGAGGTTCTTAAAATTAATTCTTCGGTCAGAGTATCATTTGGTGTTTACAATAACGAAGAAGATATAGATGTTCTTTGCGAGGGTATTAAAAAGTGTCAAAAAATTTTCAAAAAGTAAATGGATGTTAAAGAGCTTTATCAAAAGCTAATATTCGATCACGGAACCAACCCTAGAAACAGGTTTCGATTGAAGTCTTTTAATAGGGATATCATTGGATTTAACCGGTTGTGCGGTGATCAAGTGCATGTTTTTATAAGCTTGGCTGGCAATATCATTGAGGAAGTTAGTTTTGAGGGAGAGGGTTGTGCTATTTGTATTGCAGCAAGCTCTGTAATGACAGAGGTTTTGAAAAACAAGTCAGAAAAAAATGCCATTATTATAGCTCAATTTTTCAACAAACTTATTACAAACAAAAATGAACCAGTACCATCCATTTTAGACAAGGAAGACCAAGCCAAATTAAACTCCTTTATATCAGTGGGAGAGTTTCCAATGCGCATTAAGTGTGCTACATTACCTTGGATTGCTGTAGAGTCGGCAATTGAAAATAACACTAAGGAAATTAATATAGAATAATTAAACCAATGGACCCAAATCATTCAGCGTTAATGGACAAGGTTGTGGAAAAACTGAAAACAGTTTTTGATCCAGAAATTCCTGTAGATATATATGAGCTTGGATTAATTTATGATGTTCGAATTGAAGGAAAAAAAGTTTCAATGGACATGACTTTGACAAGCCCGAATTGCCCAGTCGCAGAATCTCTGCCTATGGAAGTGAGAAGGTCAGTTGAGACAATTCCAGAAGTTGAAGAAGTGGAAGTCAAGATTGTATGGGAGCCAGCTTGGGATAAGACAAAAATGTCTGAGGCTGCAAAATTAGAACTAAATTTATAATTATGAGCTCACAAGTTATTAACGTTACAGAAGCAGCAGCAGAACGAATAAAAGAAATTATGTCTGGAGCTAAAGATAATAGTGTTAAGGGGGTTCGTGTTACCGTGGTAACCGGAGGGTGTGCAGGCATGGCCTACGAAATGAATTATATCAAAGATCAAAACCCAGGTGATGAGATTATAGAAGACAAAGGTGTAAAAGTTTATATAGATCCAAAAGCGGTTATGTATTTGCTTGGCACCAGTATGGATTACAAAAAAGATAAGTTTTCATCTTCTTTTGTTTTTAACAATCCCAACGAGACAGAGCGTTGCGGTTGTGGTGAATCTTTTAAAATTTAAATTGCTCTGCGAGGTTTCTTTCCTGAAGTCCAAATTTTTTATTATACAATAGCTTAAAGCCAATTGACTGGTTTACAGATATTTTTATAAGAGTTGCATTTCTAATTTCTGTATTATCAGCAACAGCACTAACAGGTCTTTTTTTAGGATCTAAATTTTTGATAATAATTTTTGATTTGCTAGATACTATTGCGCCTCTCCATCCCCTTGGGCGAAACGGACTAATAGGAGTAATAGCCAAATGAGGACTATCAAGATTAAGAATTGGACCGCTCACAGACAAATTGTAAGCAGTGCTTCCAGCCGGGGTTGCAACTAAAGCTCCATCACCAGTCAATTCTTTAATTCTCATTTTACTATCTACCCTAATCTCCAATTTAGAAGCTTGTTTGCTTTGTCTAAAAATAGAAACCTCATTGATCGCTATTTTTTTTTTCACATTTTTTCCGTGAACGCTAACTGTCATTTCTAATGGATGTAGAGTAATTTTGTTGCTTTTTCTAATATTGGCTTTTAAATTTTTGATTGAAAAAGGATTGAGTAAAAAGCCGTGGTTACCTCTGTTCATTCCATAAAAGGGCTTGTCATATTTGTGGTACTTTTTTAAAGAATGTAGCATAAATCCATCACCACCTATAACAACGATAGTGGTACATTTGTTGAGTGGATAATTTTTGTAAGATTTTAATATTTGTTTTTTTGCTAAAAGCGCTTTAGGTGTATGGTCTGCTATTAGACAAATTTTTAAATCGTTCATTATAAAGGAAACAATAGCATAAAATAATTAAAAAAAAATGCACATAAAAAATTTGAAAGAATCTTTTTTAGCTCATTGTTCAGAGCTTAAATTAAAAAAAAACCATGAGCAGATAGACATCATTGAAAGTCTTATTCAATTTTATGATAATAGCGCAAGTTCAGGGACTATTTTTGCAAAACTATTCTTTAAAAAACCAAAAAAATTAGGATTCTATCTTCATGGAGGTGTTGGTGTTGGCAAAACCATGATTTTAAATTTTTTTTATGATTATTTAAATGTCCCTAAACAACGACTGCATTTTAATGAATTTATGATTGGTGTTCATGATTTTCTCCACGCCAATAAAGACAGGGCCAAAAATGAAAATTTACTAGAGCTATTTGTGAAGAGCCTTAAAAAGAAAACAGAAATTATCTATTTTGATGAATTTCAGGTAACAAATATTGTTGATGCTATGATCCTGGGAAAACTATTTGAAACTATTTTTGAAAACAATATCAAAACAATATTCACCTCAAACACTAAAATTAACAATCTCTACCAAGATGGTTTGCAGCGTGATCAGTTTATTCCTTTTATAAAAACTATAGAAAAGCACTGCATAGAAGAAGAGCTTATTATTAGGGAGGACTACAGAAAATCTGGTATTAAAACATTGGAACGTTTTTTTTATCCAAACAATGAAAAAATAACATTTGATGTAAATCAATTATTTAGAGAGATCACTAAAGACAAGCAGTTATCAACCTATGTCACCAAAGTTAAGGGAAGAGATCTTTCTATAAGCAATTATTACGAAGGTATTGCTAGGTTTGATTTTAAAGATCTTTGCAAAGACAATTTAGGAGCAGAGGATTATATTGTTATTGCAAACAAATGCTCCATGATTGTCATTGACGGTGTTCCTAATTTTTATGATGAAAATGTTAATGAGCAACAAAGATTTGTTACATTGGTTGATATTATTTATGAGAAGCGAATTCCAATGATGGTTACTTGCGAGGTTTCTCTCGATAAATTTAGATCTTCAAAAAAATTAGAGCAAGTATTCAAAAGGACACTGAGTAGGCTCTACGAGCTAACATCTCCAGATATTAAGATTGACTAATATTGTTTTTTGCGATTTTCACCAGAGTGTCTATTAAATTAGAAAGACCACTTTGTCTTTGAGCGGTTAGCAATTCTAAGATGCCAAGAGTTCTAAAATTTTCTCTGCTTAATTCTGCAATTTCAGAAGTCTGCTCACCATTAAGTATGTCAATAACAAGTCTGGCAGTCCCTTTTGTAATAAAGGAATCTGCATCAAATTGATAAAGCATACTATTGTCTTTTTGTTTATGTCCAATAACCCACAAGTTAGATGCGCACCCGGTAATTTTATTTTTTTCAATTTTATGTTCATTGCCCAGAGAGCTATTTTCCGCAGCAATATCTATTAAATATTGCAAACGATCAGCACCATCCAAAACAGATATTTCAACACCTTTTTGTTTAATTTTATCAATGATCATTTTATTTTTGGTGTGTCGAGAATAGCATTGATTGGTAAAGCAATACACTCTTTCCTCGAGTTGTTTTCTTTTTTTAGCAAATGCTTAAAATCAAAAATTACCAAAGTTTGATTTTGCTTGTCGTTACTAAAGTAATCATAAATTTGATTTTTTAATTCTTGCAATTTTTCCAAAGTTAGTTTGCTTAAGTTTTTAGACAATAGAGATGCTGAAGCTTGGCAGTATACGCAAGCCTCTCCTTCGTATCTGAAATTCATTAATTTTTGTTCATTAAGATCAAATTCGATCTTGATCTCATCGCCACAATTTTTGTTCTTTAATGCATGCTTAAACTGACTTCTGCCTTTTAGGCCATAAGCGTTTGTTTTTGCAGCAAGTTTAATAATCTTTTCCATGAAAGAGTATTATTGAAGTAAAGTAATAATTCTTAAAATAACCTGTTCTTTAGCAATATAGTAATCTTGGAATAAAGGAGCAGCTTTCATTAATTTGTTTTTCATTAGATCTAAAAAACCAACTAAAGCAGTAAAAAAAATAAAAAAAATAATTATCTTATGAAGAAAAGGAGTCGTGTAATCTAAAGAAGAAATATTTCTCTTTTTAGAACTTGTAGTCGAAGAAATTTCACCATGCACCCAGCGTTCATTGCAAATGCCACACTGAACTTCTCTTCCAGAGGCCCCAATGTCTGACTTTTTTACATCAAATTGATATTTACCACATTTGCAATTTATAATCATTTATCTACTCACTCCAGGTGTTTTCATGGCAATAATTTTTAAATTAGAATTGTGTAATTTTTTTAAAAACAACGCTTTTCTTTTAACCGGTTCATACTTTATAATATTCGTAAGTAAAAGAGGTTTGGTAAAAATTTTCTCTTTCTTTTCAATTTTTGGCTTTGTAACTTGTATTTTTTCTGTGATTATCTTTTTAATAATGACTTCATGAGGTTTGGAATCTATTTTTTTAATTTCGATTTTTTTTTTATTCAATTCTTCAATCGCTCTTAAGATCTCTTCATTGCCAAATTTTTTTTCACTATGTTTTTCAGGATGGATAGCATTCACTGCTTTCAAAATGTCACTTATGGAATATTTTTGACTCATGCAGGTCTTTTATATCAGTTTTTGTAAATTAATATAATTTTACTTTAGGTTTAAAGAATTGCATATGTTGATATAAAAAATGAGAAATACCTTTTTGTTTGTTGCAACTTTACTTTGTTGGTCACCCACTTGGTACATTATTAAATTTCAACTTGGTTATATCGACTCATTGATTTCCGTATTTTACAGAATATCACTTGCTGCTGCCATTCTTTTTTTTATTCTTATCCTTACTAAAAAATCTTTGAGATTTAATTTAAACCAGCACCTCTGGTTTTCAATGCTTGGTTTGTGTCTTTTTTCATTTAATTATATATTTTTTTATTTGGCTAACACATATTTAATTAGCGGAGTCGTAACCATAGCATTTTCCACCAATCTAATTTTTAATATAGTCGGTGAAAAAATTATTTACAAAGTCAACGCTTCTGCCAGTACTTGGATAGCTGCATTGTTAGGTTCAATTGGAATTTTGATTATTTTTAATAATGAAATATTTCATTTTAATCCAAACGACAAAACCCACATTGGTTTGGCATTTTCTTTTGTTGCTACATTTTTTTGGTCTTGCGGAAACATGATCCATATTCGTAATGCAAAAAACAAACTTCCATTTTTTCCCTCAATTGCATACGCAATGCTTTATGGAAGTATACTTACCTTGCTTGTTGCCAAAGTAAGAGGAGCTGAGATTTTATTTGAATTTAGTTTTTCTTATATTTCTGCACTTTTGTTTTTGTCTATTTTTGGAACAGTTATTGCTTTTTATTTGTACCTAACCTTGCTCAACAACATCGGCCCCGCAAGAGCTGGCTATGTCGGTGTTTTAATGCCTGTCTTGGCGCTTTTAATTTCTACTCATTTTGAAAATTTAGAGTGGTCAAACAATCTAACTATTGGACTGCCGATTTTGATTGTGGGATCTGTTTTTATTCTTAATCAAAAAGCTAAATTAGCTAGTTAAAAACCAAATTCTTTTGTATTGTTTTCATTACATTAATTATGTAAAAACCATTTTCTTTTGCCCCCTTAGCTCATTTGGTAGAGCAACTGATTTGTAATCAGTAGGTGGCCTGTTCGAATCGGGCAGGGGGCACCATCTACTTTACTAATTCTCCATATACTACCTGTGTTCCAGTTGAGCAGTGTTTGTTGGAATCATTAATCGATTCATAACAAGTGGACACATCTTGTAGTGCCCGTGTAGTGGCCAGAATTTCTGGTTCCTATTTGTTCTTCTAGGAATTTTAATCTCACCCAGGACTAACTATTTATAGAAGAAACAAAGAAAGGAAGACTACCAATAAATAAAAAATATTTAATAGAAAGCATGATTAATAAACTCAGAGGATTGGATAAACGTAAACTTTACTTTGACGAAAGAAAACCTGGTTTGGTTTTAATAGTGCAAAAACAGAAGCTAGATCAAAGAGGAAATGATATCAGCAAAAAATCTTGGCTGTTTAATTATAGACCAAGAGCTTCTGCCTGAAGGCATTGAGCAGGCAAAGAAGCTTTGGGAACAGAGACAGCAACAGCTGCAGAAAGAGTTAATGCAGCCTGTTAGAAAGTATGCTCAAATGTTAAGGGGTGTTCAGCACATCTTACCCAAACATTCAACTGGATGGAAAACGGTATTAGAGGAAGACCGAAAGATCGAAGAGAAAATAGACCGCCTAAAAAAAAGTACCCTGAATATTATTAACCATCTTGATTAAATTTTTAATCTTGGTTAAGATTCTAAATCATTAGTATGGTAGCTGTTTGATATCTTTTCTTTTTCGACCCAATCCTAAAAGCGACGAGTTAACGCCAGGCAGCTACTTCTTCTTGCCTAAAAAAATAGGCCAACCTTTCCATTCTTTTTTGTATGCTCGGTTAAGATCAACGGGAATATCTTTTGGAAAGTTTTTTGATTTTGTATGGGTAAGCCATTCTTTTTGGCTTTTAAGATTTAAAGATTGGGCATATTTTTTAGCCTCCTCATAAGATCTAAATTTTTTGAATTGATTGGCTACATTTCCTGTTCCTAAAAATACTCCGTATCCTTCAAATTCTTTTTTGTAAATTTTTTTATTAATAATAAGGTTTCATTGCTCACATGGTGCTCCATTCCTTCCGAGTCTTCTTCGGCAATTTTTTTACTCACACCAATCGATAATAAAAAATTATAAACTATTTCATGTCTAGATTTTGTTAATTTGGCCAATTTTAATCCAGAGTTTGTTAAAAATATTGATCGATAAGGTTTGCTCACTACAAGCCCATGATGAATAAGTCTTTTAAGGTTTTTGGTAATAGTTGCTTGCGAAACACCAAAATATTTTGACAAGTCTACATTTCTAGTTTCTTCATTTTCTTGATTTATAGAATAAATAGCCTCAACATAATCTTCTAGTAGTTCGCTTTTATTCTGTTTTTTGGTTTGATGAAAATGAGCTGCACTACTGTATCTAGTTAGTTTTTTAAGCATGATACACAATATATCACTAATTTAGTTTGTAAAGTGTACTTGAATATTGTTAGCTTTTACTATAAAACTTAGCCATGTCTAATTTTAATTACCACTAGAACTTTAAATAAATGGTTGAATACGTATTGCGTTTAGGCAACTACTTGCCGAATCTACGATTAGCAAAATTATCTTTATTAGGAATATTTCTATTGTTACTTGCGCACCCTGCAACCCAAGGCTGGGTTATTCAATCTGCTTCTGCAGCTTTTATTTCTGTTACTTCATTTGTTGCAGCAACAATTTATATCTTTTACTATTTTGAAGTTAGAAAATATGATCTTGAAGCGTTTATATCTAGGAATAGAAAATTTGAAATTTTAATCGCCTCTTTTCTTGGAGTTATACCCGGATGCGGAGGGGCCATCATGGTCATAACTCTTTATGTAAGGGGTGCTGTTTCATTTAGTTCAGTGATCGCAACTTTAGTGAGTACAATGGGCGATGCTGCCTTTTTACTAATTGCCTCAAACCCTAAAGCTGCCCTGATTATTTTGCCAATTACTTTTGTTACAGGAATTGTATCGGGCTACGTAGCACATTTATTTGAAAATACAATTGCTCCACCGCTAAATCTATCAAAACAAAAAGCAATCTTAGAGGATTTTCCAGAAAATAAAATACCTCTATTTTTTTATAAGGCTTGGTTGTGGATGATACCACCTGCAGTAGTCTTAGGATTAGATAATGCGTTAGGGAATACGACTAGTCTTCTATTTTATAATGTTGATTGGGTTCTAGTTTTTAGCTTTGGAGGAGCTTGTTTTTGTTTTTTAATGTGGTTGTTCAACCCTTTGACAGATATTCAATTGGCAATTGTTTCTCATAAAGAAAAAAGTTCTAAAAAGGTTGTTGATATGACGTGTTTTGTTACCGTTTGGGTGATAGTAGCATTTGTTGCCTTTGAGATTATTAACGGTTTTACAGACGGACTAATTTTTGAAAAACTAAAAATTTTAGGACCATTCATCCCACTGTTTGCCATTTTAGTTGGATTTATTCCAGGATGCGGCCCACAAATTATGATCACAACAATGTATGTGGAGGGGCACATTCCAATTTCGGCACAAATAGGAAATGCAATTTCTAATGATGGTGACGCACTATTTCCAGCACTAGTACTAGCACCCAGGGCTGCAATTTTAGCAACATTGTACAGTGCAATTCCAGCAGTGATAGTTGCCTACGCTTGGTATTATTTTATTTAGATTTTTTTACCCAGGCGCGGTGATAAAAATTATCTATATTTTGTTGAATCAATTTGTAGTTATAGAAGGAAGATCTATTTTTAACTATGCAAAATTTGATTATATAAAATTGTTAGGTAACTATCTTTTAAAGAAATGCTGCGTGGAGCATCAAAAAGAAATGATGATGGTGGAGCATGGTGTATTAGAAGTAGATCGTATTAATAAAGAGACCATGAAAATGGACATGGGGAATGGCCCAATGACTCATGACGACCCTAACAGTGTCTTATTAGAACCTGGCAAGCAAAGTGAAATTATTTGGAAATTTAAAGACAAAATAGCTTTAGAGATCGCTTGCAATGTTCCCGGTCATTATGATGCTGGAATGGTAAGTAAGGTCAAGTTTAATTAATTAAATGATTTTTAAATTCAACCTAATCGGATGTTTAAATAAAAATTAAATTACAAGTTGGTTTAATATTAATGCGGCAACTTGATACAATTAGACAAGTTGATTATTTTTTTTTACTAACTATATGTTTAGTAGTAATTTATTAACCCATATGTCCAGAAAGTTAAATCAAGCATGACCAATAAAATAAAAAAACTAGCTATCCTAGTTACAACTTTGTTTTCAGTAATTTTTTTAAACGCTACTTCCTTTGCAGCTGATGCAACAGTAGAAATGCTAAATAAACAAGATAAAGAAAGCATGGTTTACTCTCAAAAAATTGTAAGAATAAATGTTGGAGATAAAGTTTTTTGGAAAGCTACAAATAAAGGACATAATGTGGAGTTTATTAAAGGTGGCATTCCCGAAGCTGTTGAACAATTTAAATCTGAAAATAATAAAGATGTAGATTTTAAATTTGATGTCCCGGGTATTTATGCTTATTGGTGCACGCCACATAAAGGCATGGGAATGATTGGATTTGTAATTGTCGGTGACGACAAGTCTAATCTAGATGCTATTAAAGCAATTAAATATTTTGGAAAATCTAAACAATTAGCACTTGATCTTATTAACTCATTATAAGAAGAGTGTTCTTAGCAGTCACTCTATAAGATTTAATTTTTCATTTCTGCAAATAAATAGTTTGAATTGGTTGCAAAGTAAGAAAACGGATACTGTAAAATTAGGGCTTAACTTTAAATCTAAACCTGAAACAGAATTTGCAAATTTATATGAAGTTCTTATGCAATCAAAGATCTGCAAGGGGCGTTCCCTGAGCCATGTGCCATGTGCCATGGACCAGTTTTCAATAATCCTACTTCATAAAAAAATTGATCTAGAAAAAGATTAGAATTTGCATAGTTACTATTATTTTAAAACACAAATTAATTTTTAAATTTATAAATATTTCTTAATTATTCTGTAGATATTATCCAATGTTTCAAGCTGACTAATTCGTTCAATGTAATTACCATTGTTTAATAAAAGTATGGAAGAGCTATGATTAACCAAATAACTTCCATCTTCGGAAAAAATTTTTTCACTTGAAATACCCCAAGATTTTGACAGTAAAAATACTTTTTGTGGATCTCCAGTTATTCCATAAATTTTATTTTTAAATGAATCTAGATAATCTTTCATTATTTGAGGACTATCCCTTTCAGGGTCAATACTTATAAAATAAACTTTAAATTTTTTTCTCTGATCATTATCTAGTTTTTCAATAAGCTGGTCGAGATTAGTTAATGTTATTGGACATACATCGGGACAATTTGTAAAACCAAAAAAAATTGCAGTTAATGGACCTTGAAAAGATTTTTCTGTTATAAGTTTATTATTTACATCCACCAAAGCAAAAGATGCTCCAGAATATGGTGTGACAATGCCTTTTTTCTTTTCCTGCATTGGCAATACAATAGAAAGCATAATAAATAGAAAAATTAACAAACATACTCCAAGGATAGTTATGGATGTTTTTAATTTCATAATTTAAATGTATATATTAAAAATATTTATGCAATTATCATTGGTGCTGCACCAAGAGCTTCACCAAGGCAGTCAGACGTTATGATTGTTGCGGGAACTCTAACCAACAAAATGGCACCAGCACTCAGAAAGGTTTACGACCAAATGCCAGAGCCGCGTTATGTTATTTCCATGGGCAGTTGCGCTAATGGAGGAGGATATTATCATTACTCTTATTCTGTTGTTAGAGGTTGCGATCGAATTGTTCCTGTAGATATCTATGTACCAGGTTGCCCTCCATCTGCAGAAGCTTTGCTGTATGGAATTTTGCAACTTCAAAAAAAAATTAGAAGAGAAGGAAGTTTGCAAAGATAATGTCTGAAATTTACAGCAATTTAAAATCTTTAGTCGAGAGTAATAAGGAATTGAAGGTAGGTACGCCAGAGATGTATTCATGGCATATACGCAGGCTGTTACATTTTCCATGGGGATATTTAAACAAAAATTAATATTCAAAGTCTATTTAAACAAATATGTTGCAAGCCAAGGTTGAATACTGTCCTAAATCTATGCATTTTATGGATTGATTAATATCGACAATTAAGATTCAATAGAGGCTTGATGACAAGGACTAAGAAGAAGAAGATTATAAAAAAGAAGATTTTAAAGAAAGTCACAAATCCTAAAAAAAAGGTTAAGAAAAAAACATCCAAAATTAAAACAAAAATAATTAAAACAAGAAAAAAAATTCCTACTAAGCTTAATAAAAAAATAGCTAAAAATATAGCAAAGGAGAAGATTGGTAAAATAGCAAAAGAACCTTCTTCAGCTAATCCTGTGGTAGTTGATTATTCAGTCTTGAATGACATGGAAAAACAAAGACAAGATCAAGAAATTTCAGAAAAAAAACAAGAATTGAAACAAAAAATAATCAAGATTCGAGATGAGAATACCAGTTCTAATGAGATACCCCATAGCTCTGAAAAAATACCTGTATATAATGCTGATAAGCATCCTTTGAGTAGGGATTTTTCACAAGAACCTTCATCTGAATTGGATCAAGAGCAAGAAAAAAAAGAAGAAGAAGAAAGAGAGCGGCAAGAAAAAAAGAAGGACGAGGAGACCGATAGCAATAAAATAAAATGAGTAATTTCGATTAAATCCAGTATAGGCTATTATTACTCCAAAATGGGTGTTGATAAATTCATGTAACTGCTAAGCAGCTAATTGGAAATTCTGGTAGTAGTTGTTTATGTTAAAATAGGTAAATACTATTAAAAAATGAAAAAATAATCTTTTAAAGCCAGAAGCAATGATCGTTTTTCATCAGATATAAAAAATATTATGATTACCGTAGGTCAATTTTTAGAAGAAAATAAAAAACAAATTTGGGCATTAAGTTCAAATAATACTGTCAAACAAGCTCTTCAATTAATGTCTGATAAAAATATTGGTGCAGTGGTGATTAAAGACCAAGATAAAGTGAAAGGAATTTTTTCAGAAAGAGATTATGCAAGAAAAGTAGTTTTAAAAGGCAAGAATAGCAATGATACCAAACTTCATGAAGTGATGACTAAAGACTTAATTACCATATCTGCTGACGTTACAATTGATGCATGCATGCAATTGATGACGGATAAGTTTGTACGCCATCTACCGGTTATGGACAAAGAAAAATCTGTAGGAATTATCTCAATTGGAGATGTGGTACGTTTGATGATTAATGAACAAAAATTTCTTATAAAAGAATTACAAAAATATATCGCAGGTTAAACAATTATGAAATTTTTTAGAAACATCTTGAAAAATATTTAATGCATGGGTAGTCGGGAGAACTACTATGAAAAAAGAAGAGGTTCTTGAAATTGGAATGAAGCCACAGCCCATCCAATAGAAAATAAAATTATACTAATGATGAATGAAAAATCTCCACCCTTCGATCAATCTGTAATTAGTATTGCCCACGCATGGGAGTACCTAAAAAAAGAAAAGAGTATAAGAGGACAGCTAAACAACCAAACAACAAAACAACTAAACAACTAAACAACTTTAAAGATATTCTGGTTAAACTAGGTTGTGAACCTTTGGGAGAATCTCTCCATAGGTATTCAAAAAGAAAAGTTACTTTGTATATTATTCGTAACCACGAATTCTTTGGAGATAAAAGGAAAAGTCAGATTGCTACAGATTATTTTTTCCCAGAACCTTGCACAATTGGTGAACGCTAAATAGAGTCCAATTTGGAAGTCTAATGGCCATGTTTTATTGAGAGTTTTATTTATTTTTTGTAATTGATTTTAATTTGCAAAGTAAGGAAATGTAATGCTTTGCTGGCTTTGATAATTGATCTTGTAGTGTCCATGTAGTGCTCAAAATAAAAGTTATTTGACGTGAGTCTATAATTGTTTAGTATCAATACTTAAGTGAGTATAGATAGAATTGGAATGTGATTTGTAATCAGTAGGTGGCCTGTTCGAATCAGGCAGGGGGCACCAGTTATTTAAAAAAATATTTGTTTATTTTCCTACATTTTCGTCGTGATTGAAAAATTTTTAAAAATTGTTGCATTCAGTTATATAAAGGATCTAAGATAAAATTTAATTATGAACAATGTATTAATACTAGGGTTTGGTGTTGCTAGCACAGCATACATTTCTTTATTAGATCACAACAAAAAAAAAGTGTCTGTGGTCGGCACTCCTTACGATCTAAAAAAAATAAAATCTTTAAAAGAAGCTAAAATTAAAAAAGAACGTAACTTTGGATTAATTTTCTCTAAAAATATTTATTTCTATAAAAATCTAGAAGAAGTAAATAGCAAGAAGTACTCCTTAATAGTTATTGGTGTTAATTCTAATGGAATTTTTTGGGCTGCAAATCAGCTGAAAAAATTAAAAGCAACTTGCCCTGTCTTGATATTAACTAAGGGCTTACATAAAGAAAAAAACAAAATTTATACTATGAGTGATTTTTTTAAATCAAAAACTGGATTTAAAAAAATAGTATCTGCAGCAGGACCTTGTCTTGCTGGAGAGTTGGTAAAAAAAACACACACAAGAACTGTCCTCGCAAGCTCTATTATTGCAGATGGCAGGTACGTTAAGAATATTTTGGAGAATGATTATTACCATCCTGATGTGACAACAGATATTAAGGGTGCGGAAATTTGTGCAGCTACTAAAAATATTTACGCAACTATTATCGGTGCTGCAATAGGGCAGTCCAATTCTTATTTGGGCATGGCTGAAAAAAGAAAATACCATTTTAATGCGGCATCGGCTTTATTTGAACAGTCTCTTCGGGAAATGAGCGTTATTATCCAAAAATACAAGGGTTTAGTATCTACTGTTATGGGCCCAGCTGGAGCAGGCGATCTTTATGTTAGTGCCTTAGGTGGAAGAAATAGCAAAATGGGTTCATTCCTTGGAAGGGGATTTCTTTATAAGAAAATTATAAACTCACAAATGAAGAACGTTACAGTAGAGGGAGCTGAGCTGATGCTTGATGTTGGTTCTTTGCTATTAAGAATTGTCGGAAGAAAAAAGCTTCCTTTGGCCTCTCTTTTGCTTGATGCATTAACCAAAAATAAAAAATTAGTTATAGATTGGAAAAAATTTATTAATTAATTAAGTTTTTCGCGTTATTTTGTGTGGGTAATTGCTAAAATGGCTTATTTATTAGGCAATAATTTAAGTGTATAGACTCGGCTTATGGAAACTGAATTCTTAAGAGATTACGCTACTATTTTAATCTTTTTGTTTATTTCTGTTGCGCTCGGGTTTGGATTTATTGTTGTTAATTTTTTATTTTCACCAAGCAACCCAGACACAGAAAAATTGTCAGCATACGAATGTGGATTTGAAGCCTTTTCGGATTCAAGAATGAAATTTGACGTCCGCTTTTATCTTGTGGCAATTCTTTTTATTATTTTTGATTTAGAGGTAGCTTTTTTATTTCCATGGGCGGTTTCCTTAGGAAAAATTGGTGCGCTAGGTTTTTGGAGTATGATGATTTTTTTAACATTGCTAACTGTAGGTTTTATTTATGAGTGGAAAAAGGGAGCTTTAGATTGGGAATAGTAGCCGCTGACAGACTGGAAAAAATTCCTCAAGAATTTAGAGAGGTCGCTGAAGAATTTACAGAAAAAGGTTTTGTAACAATTGCAAGCGATCGTCTAATTAATTGGGCAAGAACGGGGTCATTACATTGGATGACTTTTGGACTTGCTTGCTGTGCAGTTGAAATGATGCAAACTTCAATGCCCAGATACGACCTAGAACGTTTTGGTGCTGCACCAAGAGCTTCACCAAGGCAGTCAGACGTTATGATTGTTGCGGGAACTCTAACCAACAAAATGGCACCAGCACTCAGAAAGGTTTACGACCAAATGCCAGAGCCGCGTTATGTTATTTCCATGGGCAGTTGCGCTAATGGAGGAGGATATTATCATTACTCTTATTCTGTTGTTAGAGGTTGCGATCGAATTGTTCCTGTAGATATCTATGTACCAGGTTGCCCTCCATCTGCAGAAGCTTTGCTGTATGGAATTTTGCAACTTCAAAAAAAAATTAGAAGAGAAGGAAGTTTGCAAAGATAATGTCTGAAATTTACAGCAATTTAAAATCTTTAGTCGAGAGTAATAAGGAATTGAAAATTAATAGCATTGAATTAATTCACGATAATCTAATTTTAATCTGTAGCAGAGAAAACCTTATTCAAAATATAGATATTTTGAAAAGAAGTGGTGAGTTTAAGTTTCGGCAACTAATTGATATTATCGGAATCGATTATCCTCAAAAAGATAAGCGATTTGAAGTTGTTTATTTGTTTTTAAGTCATGAGAAAAATTTCAGAATTTCTTTAAAAATTCATATTGATGAGAGTGAAATTGTTCCAACATTAACTGGTATTTTTCCCTCAGCAAACTGGCAAGAACGTGAGGTTTTTGACATGTATGGCATTAAATTTGCAGATCATCCAGATTTAAGAAGAATTTTAACAGACTATGAATTTGAGGGTTACCCGCTAAGAAAAGATTTTCCTTTAACCGGACATAAAGAAGTCAGGTATAGCGCTGAACATCAAAAAGTTATTTATGAGCCTGTTAAGCTTGCCCAGGACTATAGAGACTTTGACTTCGAGAGTCCTTGGGAAGGTTCTGAGTATATCAAGAAAGAACAAGATAAGGCAGACGAAAAAGCAAAATGAGCAAGCACACTAAAACCATGAATTTAAATTTTGGACCGCAGCACCCAGCAGCTCACGGAGTGCTGAGATTGATTTTGGAATTAGATGGAGAAATGATCGAGAGAGCAGACCCTCATATTGGCTTGCTTCATCGTGGTACGGAAAAATTAATTGAACACAAAACTTACATGCAGGCCATACCTTATTTTGACAGATTGGATTATGTAGCTCCAATGAATCAAGAGCACGCATTCGCTTTGGCAATCGAAAAATTATTGAAAATTGAAGTGCCTCTGCGCGCTCAGTATATTAGGGTAATTTTTTGTGAGATAGGAAGAATTTTAAGTCATATATTAAATGTTACAACTCAAGCATTGGATGTTGGAGCGTTAACTCCTGCGCTATGGGGTTTTGAAGAGCGTGAAAAGCTTATGGTATTTTATGAGCGTGTTTCGGGTTCAAGGTTGCATGCTAATTATTTTAGACCAGGAGGAGTTCATATAGACATGCCATCAGGTTTAGCTGAAGATATTTATAAATTCTGTGAAGATTTTCCAAAAGTGATAGACGATCTAGAAACTTTATTAACAGACAATAGGATATTCAAACAAAGAAATGTCGACATAGGTATAGTGTCCAAGCAAGAAGCTCTTGATCATGGATTCTCCGGTGTAATGATGAGAGGATCGGGAGTTCCTTGGGATCTGAGAAAATCAAACCCTTACGAGTGTTACCAGGAATTTGGTTTTAAAATTCCAGTAGGTAAGAACGGAGACTGCTACGACAGGTATCTTTGCAGAATAGAAGAGATGAGAGAAAGTGTTACGATTATGATGCAGGCCTTAAGTAAAATTCCAAAAGGTCCAATAATGACATCGGATACAAAAATTGGACCACCAAAGCGAAGAGATATGAAGATGAGCATGGAAGCGTTAATTAACCATTTTAAATTATACACTGAAGGTTATAACGTTCCAAAAGGGGAGGTGTATGCCGCTGTCGAAGCACCAAAGGGAGAATTTGGAGTTTATTTGGTAGCTGATGGCTCAAATAAACCTTACCGCTGTAAAATTAAAGCTCCTGGATTCGTTCATTTGCAAGCCATGAATTACATGATCAAAGGCCATATGCTAGCAGATGTTCCTGCAGTTTTAGGATCCATGGATATTGTTTTTGGAGAGGTGGATCGATGAGTGGAAAACATATAGCAAAAGACCAACCTAAAACTTTTGTTTTTTCTGGAGAAAATTTAAACAAAAAAGATAATGTTTTAAAAAAATATCCGGAAACTAAAAAAAAAAGCGCTGTAATGCCCTTGTTATATTTGGCTCAGAAACAAAATGATGGATGGATTCCATTGATCGCTATTCAGTATGTCGCCGATCTTCTAGAAGTTCCTTACATTAAGGTTTATGAAGTGGCTACATTTTACAGTATGTACAATTTAGCACCTGTTGGAAAATATTTTGTCCAAGTTTGTACCACAACCCCATGCGCAATTAGAGGGGCTGGAAAAATTGTTGAGATGTGCAAAAAGCATATTTCAGAAAAAGAAGCTCATTTAAGCAAAGATCAAAAAAGTTCTTGGATTGAAGTCGAGTGCCTAGGGGCCTGTGTTAATGCTCCAATGATTCAAATCAACGATGATTATTTTGAAGACCTGGATGCAGAATCTGCTGAAAAAATTTTCAAAAGTTTTAAAGATGATTCTCTTCCAGAAATTGGATCGCAAAAGGGAAGAAAAGGATCTGAGCCAATTAAGCAAAGACTAGCTTTATTAAAAAACTAAATGCTTCAAGACAAAGATAGAATTTTTAAAAACTTATATGGAGACGAAAGTTTCGATCTTCCTTCAGCTATTAATCGTGGTGATTGGAAAGATACAAAAGAAATTTTATCCAAAGGAAAAGAATGGATTATTGATGAAATCAAAAAATCAGAATTACGTGGAAGAGGTGGAGCTGGTTTTCCAACTGGTGTTAAATGGTCATTTGCTCCAAAAGAACCAAAAGAAGGCAGACCTCATTATCTAGTTATTAATGCGGACGAGTCTGAGCCTGGAACCTGCAAGGACAGGGATATTATTAGATACGAACCTCAAAAATTAATTGAAGGGTGTCTTATCGCTTCTTATGCAGTCAGTGCTCATGTTTGTTATATTTATATTCGTGGAGAGTATGCGAATGAAGGAAAAGTTATGCAGCAAGCAATTGATCAAGCGTATGAAAAAGGTTATTTGGGAAAAAATGCTGCTGGATCTGGTTGGGAGCTTGATATGCATATTCACTTTGGTGCTGGAGCATATATTTGCGGAGAAGAGACAGCTTTACTGGAAAGCTTAGAGGGAAATAAAGGACAGCCAAGATTAAAACCTCCATTCCCCGCATTAATTGGTCTTTATGGATGTCCTACTATTGTGAATAATGTTGAAACTATTGCAGTAATTCCAACTATCATAAGAAGAGGAGCTGAATGGTTTGCTTCTTTCGGTAGACCAAAAAACAGAGGGACAAAAATATTTTGTATTTCAGGAAATGTAAACAATCCCTGCAATGTTGAAGAAGAGATGAGCATTCCCCTAAAAGAATTAATTGAAAAACATGCCGGTGGCGTTGTTGGAGGGTGGGATAATTTGCAGGCTGTAATTCCAGGAGGGTCTTCCATGCCTCTACTTCCTAAAAGTATCTGCGAAACTATTATTATGGACTTTGATGCATTGATCGAAGCTAAGAGTGGACTGGGTACAGCTGGAATAGTTGTTATTGATAAGTCTCAAGATATTGTTAAATGCATGGCGCGTATTGCAAGATTTTATAAACATGAAAGCTGTGGTCAATGCACACCTTGTAGAGAAGGATCTGGATGGATGTGGAGAATGTTAGAGAGAATTGGAAGAGGTGAAGCGGATATTGCTGAAATTGACATGCTTATGGATGTTACTAAGCAAATAGAAGGTCATACGATCTGTGCCTTTGGAGAAGGATCTGCTTGGCCTGTTCAGGGTTTGTTGAGACATTTTAGAAAAGAAATGGAAGATAAATGTGATCCAGATAAATACTGGTTAAGGGAAGACGTAGTTTAATGCCAAAAGTTAAAGTAGATGGAATAGAGCTGGAAGTTGAAAGTGGTACTACTGTTTTACAAGCTTGTGAAATTGCAGGAAAAGAAATTCCCAGATTCTGTTATCACGAAAGACTTTCCATAGCCGGTAATTGCAGAATGTGCTTAGTGGAGATGGAGAAATCGCCTAAGCCAGTTGCTTCTTGCGCAATGCCCGTTGCTGAAGGTCAGATTATTTACACAAACACTCCTATGGTAAAAAAAGCAAGAGAAGGTGTGATGGAGTTTTTGCTTATTAACCATCCCTTGGATTGTCCTATTTGTGACCAGGGAGGAGAATGCGATCTTCAAGATCAGTCAGTGAAATATGGTGGTGGAAGTTCAAGATATGATTTGAACAAAAGGTCAGTAAAAGAAAAATATATGGGTCCATTAATCAAAACCCAAATGAACAGATGTATCCACTGCACTAGATGTATTCGTTTTGCGGAAGAAATAGCTGGTGTGCCAGACTTGGGAGCTATTAATAGAGGTGAGAATATGGAGATTACAACTTTCCTAGAAAAAACTGTAGATAGCGAATTATCAGCCAATGTCATAGACTTATGTCCTGTTGGAGCTCTAACTTCTAAGCCTTACGCATTTGAAGCAAGACCGTGGGAGTTAACCAAAACTGAAACAATTGACGTAATGGATGCGGTTGGTTCAAATATACGGGTAGACACAAAAGGCTGGGAAGTAAAAAGAATTTTACCTAGAGTAAATGAGGATATCAATGAAGAGTGGATATCTGACAAAACAAGATATGCTTGCGATGGTTTATTAGCAAATAGAATAGATCAACCCTATATTAGAAAAGAAGGAAAATTAGTTCAGTGTTCATGGGATGATGCTTTCTTGAAAATTAGCCTAGAGTTTTCTAAGACCAAAAAGATTGGGGGATTGATTGGTGGCATGATCGATCTTGAAACTATTTTTTCTTTTAAAAATTTATTAAGTAGTATTTCAGAATCTTCCTTTGTGGACTTTAGGCAAAAAGATTTCTATTTAGATCCTACTCATCCTTCAAATTATCTGTTTAATACCTCGATAGCAGGAATTGATGAGTCTGATTTGGTTTTGTTAGTAGGTGCAAACCCACGGTTAGAAGCGACCATGATAAATTCTCGTATTAGAAAAAACTTTGTTAGTAAAAAATTAGAAGTATTTTCCATAGGCAATCCTGGAGACCAAACTTACAAATTAAACTTTCTTGGTGATAATTTAAATATTTTAAAAGACATTGAAAATGAAAAATCTATTTTTGTCGAAAGAATAAAACTAGCCAAAAAACCAATTATTATTATTGGTGAGAGCGTTTTAAATTCAAAACAAGGAAAGTATGTTTTGGAAACTTCAAAATCTATTCTAAAAAAGTATAACGCCTTAAGCGGTCTTAATATTCTTCATCAAAACGCCTCTTCAGTAGGAGCTATTATGCTTCAAGCTTATAACTTGAACGAAGAGGTGTTAAATAATGAAATACTGTATTTGATCGGAGCTGATGAAATTGAAATTGATAAAGAAGATAAATTTATCATCTACCAAGGATCGCATGCTAGCAAAAACACGAAGTTAGCTGATGTTGTTTTGCCAGGAGCGGCCTATACAGAAAAAGATGGTCTGTACGTAAACTTGGAAGGCAGAGTTCAGGCTGGATACAAAGCTTCATTCCCACCAGGAAATGCAAAAGAAGATTGGAAGATTTTAAGAGCCCTTTCAGATGTTGTTAAAAAACCATTGAAATTCAATACGATTGAGCAGTTAAGATCTAAAATTTATGAATCTTCTTCGCTTTTGCCAAAAATTGATCAATTACCAAAAATAGACACTGGCACCTTAGGGGTTGCTACTGTGAACGCATTAGATTCAAAAGTTGCTTATGCACATATTGATTATTATCAAACGAATGAAATCACGAGGTCTTCAAAGACAATGTTGGAATGCAAAACGGCACGAGAGCAATTGGCAAAAACAGGAACTAAAAATTAATAATGATTAATGAATATTTAAGTATTATCTTTTTTGATAGTTTGAAAATTTTAGCTTTATTAGTCCCAGTCCTTATTGCTGTAGCTTTAATCGTATGGGTGGATAGAAGAATTTGGGGATTGGTTCAGCTAAGAAAAGGTCCTAATGTCGTAGGTCCTTTTGGGTTATTGCAGACTGCAGCAGATGCCTTGAAATATATATTTAAAGAAATCATTATACCAGCAGGAGCTAACAAAGTTATTTTTATTTTGGCACCTGTGGTCACGATGTCATTAGCTTTATTGGCGTGGGCTGTTATTCCTTTTGGAGAAGATTTATTTGTAACAAATATTAATGTTGGGATTTTATATCTTTTTGCGGTTTCTTCCTTGGGTGTGTATGGAATTATTATGGCCGGCTGGGCATCCAATTCTAAGTATCCATTTCTCGGAGCTTTAAGATCTGCAGCTCAAATGGTTTCTTATGAAGTTTCTATTGGATTTATTATTGTTACAGTTTTGCTTTGCGTTGGATCATTAAATTTAGTTGATATAGTTTTGGCACAAAAAAACATTTGGTTTGCCATTCCCTTATTTCCTATGTTTGTAATTTTTTTTATATCTGCTTTAGCGGAAACAAATAGACCTCCATTCGACTTACCAGAAGCAGAAGCGGAGTTGGTGTCTGGGTATCAAACCGAGTATTCAGGAATGATGTATGCTCTTTTTTGGTTGGGAGAATATGCAAATATTTTATTGATGTGTGCTTTAGGATCAATCTTGTTTTTAGGGGGGTGGTTATCTCCAATTGATATGGTTCCATTCAATTTAATTCCATCTCCAATCTGGCTAATTTTAAAAATATTATTGCTATTTATTTTATTTGCTTTGGTAAAAGCAATTGTTCCCAGATATAGATATGATCAACTTATGAGATTAGGGTGGAAAGTTTTTTTACCCCTATCTTTATTCTGGGTAGTTTTAACCGCAGGATTTTTATTTTATTTCAACCTATTACCTAACCAATCATGAAATTTAATAGAATTTTAAAAACAATATTTTTAACCGAGTTTGTAGTTGGTTTGTTTTTGGCAATTAAGTACATGTTTAAGCCAAAAGCCACTATCAATTACCCATTTGAGAAAGGGCCTTTAAGCCCGAGATTTAGAGGTGAACTTGCTTTGAGAAGGTATCCAAACGGAGAAGAGAGATGCATTGCTTGCAAATTGTGCGAAGCCATTTGTCCCGCTCAGGCCATTTCTATTGATGCCGAACTTAAAGAAGACGGATCTAGAAAAACTACTAGATTCGATCTTGATATGGTTAAATGTATTTACTGTGGCCTTTGTCAGGAGGCTTGTCCAGTAGATGCAATTGTTCTAGGACCTAATTTTGAATTTTCAACAGAAACCAGAGAAGAGCTTTATTACAATAAGGATAAACTTTTAGATAACGGAGACCGATGGGAAAAAGAAATCGCTCATAATATTAAAAAAGATAAATCGTATAGATAATGTTAGCTCACGCAATTATATTTTATTTTTTTTCTTTTGTAGCAATAGCATCTTCATTAATGGTTATTTCTAGCAAAAACACAGTGCATGCTGTTTTCTTTTTAATTTTAGATTTTGTGAGTATTGCATGTCTTTTTATTATGCTTGGAGCTGAATTTTTAGGAATGATCATTTTGATTGTTTACGTAGGTGCAGTTGCTGTTCTTTTTTTGTTTGTAGTGATGATGATAAATGTTGATTTTTCCGAATTAAAAACTGGTTTTTTAGAATATATGCCTTTTGGATTGTTGGTTGGCCTTGTTATTTTGTTAGAGCTTGCAATGATGATCGGTACATGGAAATACAAACCAGATTTTATTAATGCAAAATCTGCAGCAACAACTGCTGTTAGTAATACGGAGAGTTTGGGTTTGGTTATTTACACTGACTATTTTTATTTCTTTCAATTGTCGGGATTTATTTTGTTAGTTGCCATGATTGGCGCAATTGTTTTGACCTTTAGAAGAAAAGATTCATTACGTAGGCAAGATATTTCTATTCAAGTTTCCAGAGAAAGAGAAGATTCTGTGGAATTGAAGGAAGTGCCAAATTTTAAAGGAGTTAAGATTAATGATTGATATAGGGTTAACACACTATCTTTTCCTCGCTGCAATTATTTTTACAATTGGAGTAATTGGAATATTTTTGAATAAAAAAAATGTGATTGTAATCTTGATGTCGGTTGAGCTTATTTTGATAGCGGTAAATATTAATCTTGTTTCATTTTCTGTTTATTTGAATGATATCGTGGGTCAGGTCTTTACCATGTTTGTTTTAACAGTTGCAGCTGCTGAAGCGGCAATCGGTCTTGCAATTCTTGTGGTATTTTTTAGAAACAAAGGAACTATCCATGTTGAGGATATCAATTCACTTAAAGGTTAAAACATGGCTTATTTATTAGTTTTTTTACCATTGGTTGCTTCTTTTGTAGTAGGTTTTTTTGGTAGAGCGTTGGGAGACAGGCTTTCTCAAATTATTACATGTGGGTGTGTAGTAATTTCAGCATTCTTATCTTTTTACATGTTTGTCGATGTTGCTCTTCATTCCCATGTTTATAATTTTAAAATTGTAAATTGGATATCTTCAGGAGGGTTGAAGCTGAATTGGTCTATTTATATAGACACACTAACTTCAGTGATGCTGGTTGTTGTTACGTCAGTGTCTGCATTGGTCCATATTTACTCCATCGGTTACATGAGTCACGATCCAGATAAGGCTCGTTTTATGTCTTACCTATCTCTATTCACTTTTATGATGTTAATGTTAGTTACATCAGATAATTTTTTACAATTATTTTTTGGCTGGGAAGGTGTTGGCTTGGCCTCTTATCTTTTAATTGGATTTTGGTATAAAAAACCATCTGCCAATGCAGCCGCTATTAAAGCTTTTGTTGTTAATAGAGTGGGGGATTTTGGCTTGGCAATAGGTATATTTTTAATTTACAAATATGTAGGTGACCTTACTTTTTCAGAAGTATTTAAAAATATCTCATCTATAAAAGACAACAATATTTACTTTCTAGGTTTTGAAGCACCCCTAATTAATTTTATCTGTGTTTTTCTATTCATTGGAGCTATGGGAAAATCTGCCCAAATATTTTTACATACATGGTTGCCAGACGCCATGGAAGGACCTACGCCAGTATCAGCTTTAATTCATGCAGCAACCATGGTCACAGCTGGAGTTTTTTTAGTTGTTAGATGTTCACCAATTTTTGAGTATTCTCAGTTTGCGTTAAATCTTATTGTTTTAGTAGGAGCCACTACAGCTTTTTTTGCGGCAACGGTCGGACTTGTTCAAAACGATATCAAAAGAGTAATTGCTTATTCGACTTGTAGCCAATTAGGATATATGTTTTTTGCTGCTGGTCTTGGCGCTTACCATATCGCTATTTTTCATTTGTTTACCCATGCATTTTTTAAAGCTTTGCTTTTTTTAGGAGCCGGATCTGTAATTCATGCATTTCATGATGAGCAGGACATGAGAAATATGGGAGGAGTATGGAAAAAGATTCCCTACACTTACGCTTTAATGGTTATTGGAACTTTGGCTCTTACAGGTTTTCCTATGTTTGCTGGCTTTTTTTCTAAAGATGCAATTATAGAAGCTGCTTTTAATTCTAAAACAATATTTGCTGGTTATGCAGTTACCATCGGTGTTGTCACAGCATTTATGACCTCCCTATATTCTTGGAGGTTAATTTTCATGACTTTTCATGGCGATTTTAATAACAAAAATACAGACCCCTCTAAAGTCCATGAGTCGCCATTGGCAATGATTCTACCTATGGTTTTATTATCTCTTGGGGCTATTTTTTCTGGTTATTTATTTAAAGATTACTTTATTGGACATAATTTTGTTCAATTTTGGAACAGTTCTATTTTCTTTTTAAAGGAATTTACATTGCCTCACCCACCTTTGTGGTTTGCTTTGCTCACACCGATTTTAGTTCTTTTAGCGATACCGCTTGCCTACCACTTTTTTGTTAAAGACAAAAAATATTTAGATGGATTTATTTCTATTAACCAGCCTCTCTATAATTTTTTAGTTAACAAATGGTACTTTGACGAGCTTTATGATTTTTTATTTGTCAGACCTGCAAAAAAAATAGGACAATTCTTTTGGAAAACTGGAGACGTGTTTATTATTGATGGTTTTGGACCGGATGGATTAACGAAAGTAATTAAAGCTGTATCTGATAAAGCTGTTCAGTTTCAAAGCGGCTTTCTATATCATTACGCTTTTGTAATCCTTATTGGACTTTCTCTTTTGCTAACTTACTTTATGATTTTTTAAATTATGAACTTACCCATTTTAACAATTCTTATCTTTCTTCCATTGGTGGGAGTTCTTTTTATGCTTCTAACCAAAGGAGACGAAGAGAAAGTAAACAAGATTAGTCTAAATGTTTCCTTGCTGACCTCAGCTCTTGTTTTTGCTTTATCATTACTATTATGGAAAAATTTTGATGCCAGCTCGGCGGAATTTCAATTTGTAGAAGAGAAAAATTGGATTGTTAATTTTGTTAAATACAAAGTAGGCATTGATGGTATCAGTATTCTATTTGTGGTTCTGACAGCTTTTATTACTCCTCTCTGTATTCTTAGCACCTCTAATAGCGTTAAATTTAGAAAGAAAGATTTTTTTATTGCTTTATTGCTCATGGAGACAATGATGCTCGGAGTTTTTTGCTCTCTTGACCTATTTATTTTTTATTTGTTTTTTGAAGCCGGTCTAATTCCGATGTTTTTAATCATAGGCATTTGGGGTGGCATCAGAAGAGTTTATTCTGCTTTTAAGTTTTTTTTATATACCTTGCTAGGTTCTATTTTCATGCTTGTTGCAATTATTTTTATATATTTGAAATCTGGCACAACAGATATTCAGGCTTTACTAAAATTTGATATTGATCAAAAATATCAATACTGGTTGTGGCTTGGTTTTTTCACTTCTTTTGCAGTAAAAACTCCTATGTGGCCTGTTCATACATGGCTACCAGATGCTCACGTAGAAGCTCCAACTTCGGGATCTGTTATTTTAGCCGCTATTTTGCTTAAGATGGCGGGATATGGTTTTATTAGATTTTCTATAGGTTTTTTTCCTATAGCTTCTGCTTATTTTGCTCCTCTTATTTTTACATTAAGTATTATTGGAATTATTTACACATCGTTAGTCGCACTAATACAGAAAGACATGAAAAAATTAATTGCGTACTCATCGGTAGCACACATGGGTTTCGTAACTATTGGAATATTTGCTTTCAATGCAGAGGGGATCCAAGGAAGTATATTTCAAATGATTAGTCACGGAATAGTTTCTGCGGCTCTATTTCTCTGTGTTGGTGTTATTTATGACCGCATGCATACCAGAGAAATTTCTGAATATGGAGGTGTAGTAAACACTATGCCAAAATACTCAATTATTTTTATGGTATTTATTTTAGCAGGATTAGGCCTTCCAGGAACGAGCGGTTTTGTAGGTGAATTTTTGGTGTTAATCGGTGCTTTTAAAGCAAATTATTTGGTGGCTTTTTTTGCAGCAACTGGAGTCGTGTTATCAGCTTGTTATAGCTTATGGTTGTATAGAAGAGTTGTTTTTGGTGAGATTGCCAATGATAATGTTCGTGCCTTAAAAGATATTGTTAGAGTAGAAGCCCTAACTTTAGTTCCATTGCTTGTCCTTACAATTGCGCTTGGTGTTTTCCCTAATATTATTTTAGATACAATATCAGTAAGCGTAGATAATGTTGTTGCAATATATAATTCAAAAATTTCAATATTAAATGGAGTTGCGGTTAAATAAAAATGGAAAATCTTAATTTAATATATCCCGAACTTTTTATAGGGATTTCAATGCTGATATTATTGCTTGTCGGTGTTTTTAAAAAAAATAGTTTTAATTTAGTGAGCAAATTTACGTCACTTACTTTGCTGGCCGCAATACCAATGGTCTATATCAACGATAGCGTTTCAGCAAAATTATTTGGAGATAATTATTTGATTGATGGGCTGTCTTCTTTTTTAAAAATATTAATTTTGGGATCAAGTGCTTTTGTCTTGTCTTTTACCAATCAATACATCAATGACACTAAGATAAATCAATTTGAATACCCTATTTTAATTATTGCAGCTACTTTAGGAATGTTTGTTATGGTTAGCTCTAATAATCTAATTGGGCTATATCTTGGAATTGAACTGCAGTCCTTGTCTCTTTATGTATTGGCGGCTTTAAATAGAGATTCTGTTAAATCAACAGAAGCGGGTGTAAAGTATTTTGTTTTAGGAGCCTTGTCCTCAGGGCTTCTTCTTTATGGATGCTCATTGATTTATGGTTTTACGGGATCCACCAATTACTACACAATCGCCACTAATTTCGATTCACATAATATAGCATTATTGTTTGGCCTGGTATTTATCTTAGTTGGTTTGGCTTTTAAAATTTCAGCAGTTCCTTTTCATATGTGGACACCAGATGTTTATGAAGGTGCGCCCACATCGGTCACTGCTTTTTTTGCTTTGGCCCCAAAAGTTGCTGGCTTTGGAGCAATTATTAGAATTTTATATGTAGCTTTCGGAAATGTTTTTCATGAATGGCAGACTATTTTGATTTTTATATCTGTTGCCTCAATGATCCTTGGAGCGGTAGCAGCTATTGGACAAACTAATATCAAAAGACTTATGGCCTATAGTAGCATTAGCCACATGGGCTATGGTCTTGCTGGATTGGCTACTGGAATTAATGAGGGAGTATCCGCATCAATTCTTTATATATTTTTATATGTAGTTATGAATATAGGAAGCTTTGTTTGCATTCTCATAATGAAAAGAAAAAATATTTATCTGGAAAATATTAGAGACTTGTCAGGATTGTCAAAAAATCATCCGGTTATTGCATTTTCATTCACAGTAATTTTGTTCTCACTTGCGGGCATACCTCCTTTAGCTGGATTTTTTGCAAAATTTTATATTTTTATGGCAGTAGTCAAAGCTAACTTGTTTGCTTTAGCTATTATTGGATTAATTGCCTCTGTTATTTCAGCCTTTTATTATTTAAGAATAATAAAAATTATTTACTTTGATCCAGAACAGGAAAAATTTGATCCTATTACAAGCAAGGGTATTAGGGTGTCTTTAGCTTTTTCAACAATTCTAGTTCTATTTTATTTTTTAAACCCATCTATTTTGAATTACTTTGTTACTATTGCTGCTAAAGTAATTCAGTAATTATCAATGTTGGGATCAATCTATTATTATGATTATGTTAGCAACACTAACAATGAAGCTAAAAATTTAGCAGAAAAATACAAAATTACATCAGGGCTGGTCATTGCAGACTGTCAAAAACATGGAAGAGGTAGGTTTGGTAAAAAATGGACATCTATAAAGGGTAATTTCATGGGTTCTTTTTTTTTCCCAGTCAAGAATTATAAGGAAGTTTCTAAGATGCAGCATCTTTCTCTGGATATTCTGCTAAAGTGTTTTGAAAAAATATTCAAAAGTACTATTTTTAAAATCAAGGAACCTAATGATATTTTAATTGGTGATAAAAAAATATCAGGTATTCTGATTGAAAGTTTTAAAGTCAACAGTCAGTTGTTTATTATTATCGGTATGGGTATTAATCTGGTTAAAAATCCAATGCTATCAGAATACAAAACAACAAATTTATACAAAGAATTTAAAAAAAAAATGAGCGTATTGGATTTTTCTAAAATTTTAATTAAAGAAATGGAAAGTGTATACAAATGTTCATAATAGGAGATGTTGGCAATACACAATCAAAATTTGCCTTTTACGATAGTAAAAAAAATAAAATCATTAACCTCATCAACTTCGATAGCAGTGGTTTGGATAAAAATAAAAAATTTATACGATTCATTAATAAAAAAAATATAACAAATGCAGTCATTACTTCTGTTGTCCCAAAAGTTTTTTTAAAAATTAAAAAATTGTTTATTAAAAAAAATGTAAAATGCTTTGAACTTCTCGATGCAAAGTTAAAAAATCCTATAAAAATAAATATTAACAAACCAAAACAAGTTGGTTCAGATAGAATTGCAAATGTAATTGCAGCTTACAATTCCCACAAAACTAATTGCATAGTTGTAGACTTTGGTACGGCTACTACTTTTGACATTTTGACAAGCAAAGGAACCTACGAAGGTGGACTTATTACCCCAGGAGTGAGACTTTCTTTGTCGACTTTAAACTCTTTAACGGCTTTACTGCCTTTGATTAAATTAAAAAAAACAAAGCAAATTATTGGCAAAGATACCGTTTCCGCTATTAATTCTGGAGTTTATTGGGGGTATGTGTCGATGATTAATGGAATACTGGAAAAAATTATATCTTCTACTCAAAAAAAATATAAGATTATTTTAACTGGCGGTTTGTCCTATATTTTTTCCAATTCTTTAAAATACAAGTCAACCCTTGATAAGAATATTACACTCCGGGGTGTGATTGAAATAATAAATTTTAATAAAAAAATATTTAAAATATGAAGAATGAAAAAAATGAATTAGTTTTTTGCCCCTTGGGAGGATCAGGTGAAATAGGTATGAATATGAATCTGTATGGTTATGGCCACGCCGACAATCACAAGTGGATTATGATTGATATTGGGGTTGGATTTACAGATGAATCTGTGCCAGGTATTGATTTAATGGTTGCTGATCCAGACTTTATTGTTCAAAGAAAAGAAAATTTACTAGGAATTTTACTAACCCACGCACATGAAGATCACATAGGCGCAATCGCTCACTTATGGCCACTATTGGAATGCCCCATCTACGCAACACCATTTACAGCAATATTAATTAAAGAAAAATTTAGAGAAAAAAAAATTCAAATTGATGGAAAGCTTAAAATTATTCAATTAGATGGAAATGTTAAAGTAGGCCCATTTGATGTTAATTATGTAACTTTAACTCATTCTATTCTTGAGCCCAATGCTCTTTGCATAAAGACACCGGTTGGAACAATCTTGCATACAGGGGATTGGAAATGTGACAGCGATCCATTAATTGGAAAAAAAATGGATGAAGTTAAGTTAAAAGCAATTGGAAAAGAAGGTGTGCTTGCAATGGTATGCGATTCAACTAACATTTTCACTGAAGGTCGCTCTGGATCCGAAAAAGACGTGAGAGACAGCATGATGACTATTATGGAAAATATTAAGAACAGAGTAGTAGTGACAACATTCGCTTCTAATGCCGCTCGAATGGAAACTGTTTTTAAATGTGCCGAAAAAGTAGGTAGGCACCTTTCTTTAGTGGGGAGGTCTATGCACCGAATTTATAATACTGCTAGAGAATGTGGTTATTTGCAAAATATAAAACCACCAATAGACCCAAGAGACGCGAAAAAAATTCCAAGAAATAAAATTGTATATTTGTGCACTGGTAGCCAGGGAGAGCCCATGGGAGCAATGAATAGAGTTGTGAATGAAGAGCACCCAGATGTAATGCTTGATGCTGGAGATACAGTTATTTTTTCTTCAAGAATTATTCCAGGTAATGAAAAAAAATTATTTAAAATTCATAACTTATTAATCAAAAGAAAAATCAATGTAATTTCTGAAGACAATGCTTTTATCCACGTCTCAGGTCATCCGGGAAGAGATGAAGTGAAAGATATGTATAGCTGGATCAAGCCGCAAATTGCAATTCCCGTTCATGGAGAGCACAGACATATGAAAGAGCACTATGATTTTGCAAAATCTTTGGGCGTTCCCAATCCAGCGTTGATAGAAAATGGAGACATTATTAGAATCTACCCTGGCGAACCAAAAATAATTGACAAGGTTCATAGTGGAAAACTATTGGTTGATGGAAATAGATTGATTGATGAAAATTCAAGATTTTTAAATGACAGGAAAAATATAGCTAATAACGGATTGATGGACGTCACTTTGCTGATATCAAAAAAAGGTAACCTGGATAGAAATCCAATTATTAATTTAAGAGGACTTCCAGTAAACGAAGAAGATTTAGAGGAGATTTTGTATGATCTTGAAGATGCTATTATTAATACTGCAAAAAATTATTCGTTAAATAATAAAAAAGACGAGAAAAATTTAATCGACGCGCTAAAATCTAATTTAAAAAAAGTTGTTTATAGCAGTGTGAAAAAACGACCTTATACAAACATTGTATTGATACGACTATAAAATGTCATTAACTGGTGAATTGGTAATCTTCATAGTTATTTGGATGCTCATTTTATTTATAGTTTTGCCTTTAAAAATAACTTCTCAAATCGAGAATAGAAATGTTATTTTAGGAACCGATCCAGGAGCTCCTTCAAATCCACATATATTAAAAAAATTCTTAATAACTACAGTGGTTACATTAATAATATTTGCGATTATTAATCTTTTAACATATTTTGAAATAATAAATTTAAGAGAATATTTTTCAAAATAATGAAACTATCCAAACTTTTTTTACCCATTTTAAAAGACATTCCTTCAGACGCTAAAATAAAATCTCACCAACTAATGTTAAGAGCTGGAATGATAAGACAATCTGCAGCCGGTATTTATTCCTGGCTACCCCTGGGTTTTAAGGTTTTGAAAAAAATAGAAGCTATTGTCAGACAAGAGCAAGATAGAGCAGGAGCTCAAGAAATGTTGATGCCAACGATACAGGCAGCTGACCTATGGAAAGAAAGTGGTCGTTATGATGGCTATGGTCTGGAAATGTTAAGAATTAAAGACAGACAAGATAGAGAACTTCTTTATGGACCGACAAACGAAGAGCTAGTTACGCAGATCTTTAGAGACAATGTCAAATCCTACAAGTCGCTACCCTTAATTCTTTACCATATTCAATGGAAATTTAGAGATGAGATTAGACCTAGATTTGGAATTATGCGATGTAGAGAATTTTTAATGAAAGACAGCTATTCTTTTGATGAGACCAAAGAAGGAGCAATAATTTCTTATAATAAAATGTTTTACGCTTATTTAAAAACATTTGAGAAACTTGGTTTAAAAGCCATTCCTCTTGCTGCAGACACAGGACCAATTGGAGGTGATCTTTCACATGAGTTTATCATCTTAGCTGAAACAGGAGAGAGTCAAATTTACACAAGTAAAAAAATACTAGATCTGAAGATTAGCAGCTTTGACAATGATGATAAAAGTTTAAAAGGCATGGTTAAGTCTTATACTGAAATTTATTCCGCCACAGATGAAAAATTTGACCAATCTGAATTTGATAAGCTAGTTAAGAAAGAAGATCAGCTAGTTACGAGAGGAATTGAGGTCGGACATATATTTTATTTTGGCGATAAGTACTCGAAGCCAATGAAGGCAACGGTTAATTCTTCTAGTGGCGCAAATACAACAGTTGAAATGGGATCTTACGGCATCGGAGTTTCTAGATTGGTAGGAGCCATCGTCGAAGCTAACTATAATGACAACATTATGAAATGGCCCACATCCGTAACTCCTTTTCATGTTGCAATTATCAATTTAGGAAAAAAAAGCGACAATGATACTAAAGAAAAATCACAAAAAATTTATGAAAAACTTCAAGAAAAGTCTTTCGATGTATTATTGGATGATACAGATGAAAGCCCAGCAAGCAAATTTAAAAATTTTGATCTCATAGGCGTACCTTATCAAATTATCATTGGTTCAAAACAAGGACCAGATGAATACGAATTTAAAGAAGTCGGTTTTGATAAGCAAATTGTTTCTTTGGAATTTATTATAAAAAAATTAGAAGAAGTATATTTCAATTGATAACAGCAGCTGAATTTCTAATCATCAGGAGATATCTTAGACCCAAAAGAAAAGAGGGAATTCTAAAGGTAATTTCTATATTTTCTTTTTTTGGGATTGGACTGGGTGTTGCTACTTTAATTATTGTGATGTCCGTTATGAACGGATTTAGAACAGATCTTATAAATAAACTTTTGTTATTTCAGCCACATATTTTAGTTTATCAATTCAACGATTTTGAAAAAAGTAAATTTAAAATTCAAAAATATTTTCATGAAAACAAAATACAATATTCGAGTATAAATTTGTCCTATTCCATACAAGCGCTAATTATTAGCAAAGATATAAATAAGGGCTCAATGATAAGAGCCTTAAAAAAAGAAAATTTTCTTTCAGACAAGCTAATAAACAAAAATATTATTGACGGGAAAATAGAGAATTTTGGAAAGAATCGTATTTCTATCGGATCAAATTTAGCAGAGAGCCTGGGTGCTTGGGTTGGTGACAAAATAACTGTCATGTCGTCAGCCAAAGAAAGCACTCCATTTGGAAATGTTCCTCAACAATATACTTTTGTAATAGGATCGGTATTTAAGACTGGCATTTACGAGTTTGATAATAATTACATACTATTAGATATAGACACGTCTGGAGATTTTTTGATCAATCAAAAAAATAATAAAAATATTGAAGTTAGATTAAAAAATCCTGATCAATCTAATTTTGCCAAGGAAGTTTTGCAAAAAGATAAACTTAAAGCTCTTTCTTGGATAGACAATAACAAAACATTCTATGACGCTTTGTTGGTTGAAAGAAATGTTATGTTTATTATTTTAACATTAATTATTATTGTAGCCGCATTTAATATTATTTCCGGACTGACAATTTTAGTCAAAAACAAAACCAAAGAAATTGCAATTTTGAAGACTATTGGATTTACAAGTTTTTCGATAAACAAAATATTTTTCATAACAGGCTCAGCAATAGGGGCGGCAGGAACATTGTTCGGAGTAATTTTAGGTGTTTTATTTTCTTACAATATAGAAAGCATTAGAGTGTTTTTGAGCGCTGTTTTGCATATAGAAATATTTCCTGCAGAAATTTACTTTTTAAGCAAAATGCCTAGTGAAATTCACATGCCAACAATTTTGCTCATTTCTGGCATTGCTTTATTAATAACATTTTTTTCATCTATAGTTCCGTCGCTCAAAGCATCAAAAATTAACCCTATCGAATCTTTAAAATATGACTGATGATTTTTTGAAAATCTCTAACTTATGTAAGTCTTATTTTGACAACGGGGAAGAAATTAAAGTCTTGCAAAATCTAAACTTAGTTTTGTCAGACAATAAGATTGTTTCACTACTAGGTCCTTCTGGCTCTGGAAAGAGTACTCTTCTTCATTTATTGTCCCTATTAGACAAGGCAGATTCTGGAAATATTCTATTTAATAATAAAAATCTAACCAAGATAAATGACGAGGAACGAACTATTTATCGAAGAAACGAAATTTCTATAGTTTATCAAAATAATAATTTAATTTCTGACCTAAGTGCCCTGGAGAATGTTGCTATAGCCAATATCTGCAAAACGGACGACAAAAATAATGCAAATTTTTTAGCTTTAAAAATTTTAAAAGATTTTGGCCTAGAAAATAGAATTCATCATTATCCTTACCAGCTATCCGGTGGTGAGCAGCAAAGGGTAGCGATCGCAAGAGCCGTCATAAATGATCCTAAATTGATATTTGCAGACGAGCCAACAGGTAATTTAGATCAAAAAAACTCAGATTTAATTTTAAATTTTCTTTTTAAGTTAAAAAAGAATAACAGGTTAATTTTTATTGCAACTCACAATAGAGAATTGGCTAACAAAACAGATTTAAGATTAACATTGTCCAGTGGTAATGTTAGTGTTGAATCTTAATGACAGCTAAGAATTCTCAATTTAATCATCTAAAAATTCACACTCAATACTCGATATGCGAAGGTGCATTAAAAATTTCAGATTTATCTGAGTATTGCAAAACTCACAAGATAACTAGTGTTGGAATATCCGATTCTCGAAATATGTGTGGTGTATTAGAATTTTCTGAGGAAATTTCTAAAGCGGGAACTCAACCGGTTATTGGCACGCAAATTAATTTTTCTTTTTCCCACAATAATCTTGAAAAAATTGGAAAAATTTCGCTTATAGCAAAAAATATCGCTGGTTATAAAAATTTACTAAAGCTTTCATCTCATTCTTATTTATCGATTGAAAAAAATCAGGATCCTCACTGCGCTATAGAGGAATTGATCAAGTATTCAGATGGAGTGATTGTTTTGCTTGGAGGATCGTACTCTTTAATTTCCGATATGATTCTCAGCAACAATATTTCAGAATGCGAATTTTTAATTCAGAAAATTGCTCGCGTTTTTAAAGACAATGCTTACTTAGAAATTCAGAGGCATGGAGAGATTCATGAGAAGGATTTGGAGATTAAGCTTTTAGAATTTAGCTCCAAGTTTGATATTCCAATCATAGCTACCCATGAAGTGTTTTATTTAGAAGAAGACATGCATGAAGCTCACGATGCTTATATATGTGTAGGACAAAAAACTTATGTAAATGACACAAAAAGACTTCGTTATTCAGATCAGCACTATCTAAAGACAGATCTGGAGATGGTTGAGCTTTTTTCAGATCTTCCAGAAGCTTTGGAAAATAATCAAAATATACCTCTCAGATGTAGTTATAGGCCACTAACGAGTAAGCCCATCTTGCCAAATTTTAACACAGAATCTTCAAATGTCGACGATGAATTAAAATCTCAAGCGAAAAGCGGATTGGCAGTTAAGCTTCAAGATTTTATACTCAATAACATTTCAGATTTAGCCGAGAAAGATCTAGTAAGAAAAAAATACGAAGATAGACTTAACTATGAAGTTGAGATGATTTCTAAAATGAAGTTTTCTGGATATTTTTTAATTGTTTCCGATTATATTAAATGGGCAAAAAGCAAGAATATTCCAGTTGGTCCGGGCAGGGGTTCAGGAGCAGGATCATTAGTTGCTTGGTGCCTGTCAATTACCGACTTAGATCCTATTAAATTCGGATTAATTTTTGAGCGATTCCTAAATCCAGATAGAATTTCAATGCCAGATTTTGATATAGATTTTTGTCAAGAAGATCGAGACAAGGTTATCAATTACGTAAAAAACAAATACAAAAATAAAGTTGCACAAATTATTACATTCGGAAAACTCCAAGCCCGAATGGCTTTACGTGACATTGGAAGGGTGATGGGTCTTCCGTACGGTAGAGTTGATCAGCTGACTAAAATGATACCTTTTGATCCTTCTAGACCACTATCTTTGGCAGAATCTATTGCTATGGAACCAAGAATTCAAGAGGCTCAAAAAGAAGATCCTACCATTGATAAGCTTATTAAGCTGGCTCTAAAACTGGAGGGTCTATTTAGAAATATAGCCACTCATGCAGCCGGTATTGTTATTGGAGATAAAGATCTAACTGAAATAATACCCCTATATAAAGATCATGACTCTAGTATTCCAATTCCGGTAACTCAATTTGACATGAAGTGGGCAGAAGAAGCTGGTTTGGTAAAATTCGATTTTCTTGGTCTAAAAACTCTTACGGTAATAAAAAAAACTATTACATTGATAAAGGAAGATGGAAAATCTTTAGATATAGAAAAAATCCCTTTAGACGATGAAAAAACTTTCAAGCTCCTCAGTTCCGGTGAAACTATGGGGATTTTTCAACTGGAGAGTTCCGGGATGCGCGAAGTTTTAAAACAAATGCAGCCAAATAAGTTTGAAGATATTATTGCGCTAGTAGCGTTATACAGACCGGGACCTATGCAGAATATTTCTACCTATAATAATAGAAAACATGGTCTGGAAGAGCCTGACTATTTGCATCCAAAAATCGAAAGTATTTTAAAAGAAACCTACGGTGTTATTATTTACCAGGAGCAGGTTATGCAAATAGCCCAAGCTTTGTCAGGTTTTTCAGCAGGTAAAGCGGACATCTTAAGAAAAGCAATGGGAAAGAAAAAATCTGCAGAAATGGATAGACAAAAAAAAGATTTTATCGAAGGCGCTATCAAAAACAGTATTCCAAAAGAACAGGCAGTATACATATTTCAGCTAGTTGAAAAATTTGCCCAATATGGATTTAACAAAAGCCATGCTGCTGCTTATGCTTTGATAGCTTATCAAACCGCTTATTTAAAAACTCACTATCCATTAAGTTTTTTTTCAGCATCAATGAGCATGGACATGTCTAATACAGATAAGCTTAATCAATTTTACGAAGAGCTAAAAAGACTTTCGATTAATGTACGCAATCCCTGCATAAACAATTGTTTTGCTGACTTTGTTCCTAAGGGAAATACAATTTATTATGCACTGTCAGGAATTAAAGCTGTAGGTTTTGAGGCCATATCCAATGTCATTAAGGAAAGAGAAGAAAATGGAAAATTTCTTTCAATTGAAGATTTTATAACAAGAGTAAGTAGTAAAGATATTAACAAACTGCAATTGGAAGGCTTGGTTAAAGCGGGAGCATTTGACTGCCTTGATAAGAATAGAGCTAAGATTTATCACAATATTCCAGAGCTTATTAAGCAATCCAAAAACTATGATGAAAATTTGGAGCCTAATCAAATCAATTTATTTGAAAGTCAAACCAATCAAGATTTCAAGATCTTTTTCACGGAACAACCCGAGTGGGATGAGCCGGAAAAAATAAAAAGAGAATTTGAATCAATCGGTTTTTTTGTTAGCGATCATCCACTAAAAAATTACAAACAAGTTTTGCAAGGATACAATGTAATTAATTATCAAGAGTTCATAGAAAGTAGCAATATCACAGAATGCATGTTGTCAGGAACCGTTATGGCGATTCAAGAAAAGAAAACAGCAAAAGGCATGCCCTTTGCCATAGTTAAATTTAGTGACCTGAGCAGAATGTTTGAGTTTTTTATATTTTCTGAGGTTTTGATTTCAAATAGAGAAAAATTATCTCCAGGAAAGTCTTTTTTAATAAGCATTAAGAGAGAGATGCTGAAAAGTGGGATCGAAAGAACAAATGTCTCAAAAATTTTTTCAATTGATGACATAAAAGAAAAAAGCATTAGCAATGTTAGCATTGAAGTTAAAGATGCCGATGCTTTAAAAAACATTAAGAATGAAATAGCAAAAGATGGAAAGACTTCTGTTTCCTTAAGCTACAATGAAAATGGTAAGAATTTTATTTTTAAATTAAAAAATGCAAAAAATATTACCTCAGAATCGCTTAAAATCATCGAAAACCAAGGGTTTTTGACAAAAATCGTTAATTAATAGCCTTGATTTAAATTCTCATTCTTTTATAAGATCTTAAAAATTTCGCACGAAGAAAATGGCGCAAGCCCCCGGTCCTGAAAAGGTAGTTTCTTCGGTGGATTAACCGGAAAAAAAACTATGAACTTACCAAGCGTTACAATTAAAGATCTTTTAGAAGCTGGAGTGCACTTAGGTCACAAAACTTTTAGATGGAACCCAAAAATGAGACCTTATATTTTTGGAGAAAAAAACTCAGTACATATTATAGATTTATCTCAAACTTTGGAGCTTTTGAATAGAGCCCTATTAGAAATTCACAAATGCGCATCTAGCCGTGGAAAGATACTTTTTGTTTCTACGAAAAAACAGGCTTCTGAGCTTGTTGCGAACGTTGCCAAAGAAACAAATAACTTTTACGTTAACCATAGATGGTTAGGCGGAATGTTAACCAACTGGAACACAATTAACCAATCTATTAAAAGATTAAAAAGAATAGAAGAAGATTTAAAGCTAGAAGACACAGGTTTTACTAAAAAAGAGCTTATTCAGATGAGCAGAGAAAAAGAAAAACTCGAAAGATCATTGGGTGGAATTAGCAGCATGAAAAAACTTCCAGACATGATTTTTGTTATTGATACCAACATAGAATCCCTAGCAGTTCTGGAAGGAAAAAAATTAGGCATACCGATTGTTGCAATAGTAGATAGCAATTCAAATCCTGAAAACATCAGCTTCCCAATACCTGGAAATGATGATGCTAGAAGAGCAATAAATTTATATTGCGACCTTGTTCAAAAAACAATTTTAGATGCGCAATCTAAAATGAGCAATGACAAGGATGAAAAAGAAGAGCCACTTGAACCCATAGTATCTGTCATATCTGAAGTTGAAAAAACAACAGTTACACCAGAGCAAAAAATAATCAATTAATTTTTTCTATGAGTATTTTTGAAAAAGTTAAAGAGCTCAGAGACATAACTGGAGCTGGCATGCAAGATTGCAAAATCGCATTGTCAGAAAATAACGAAGATATAGATTTAGCCATAGAGTATTTGAGAAAAAAGGGCATAGCCAAAGCAGCCAAAAAGTCTGATCGTGGCGCTACAGAAGGTTTAATTACTCTGTACAGCGCAGGAAGCAAATCAGCAATTATTGAAATAAATTCAGAAACTGATTTTGTTGCTAAGAATCCAGAATTTAATTCTTTTTGTGAAAAAATTTCAGAACTGTGCATTCATTCAAAAGATATAAACGATCTTAAGGAAAAAAAATTTGACGAAAATGAAACTGCATCATCAGCATTAGTCAACTTGATCGCAAAAATTGGTGAAAATATAAAAATTCGAAGATTTGAGAATATTGATCTTGGTTGTAATGTAGCAAGTTATATTCACAACAAGCAATCCGATCACTCAGGAAAGCTGGGAGTTTTATTAGCTTACGAATCTACTCATGACAAAGCAGCAAAATCTAGCGTTGGATTTGTGGTGCCATCATCTGAATTGGCTAAAGATTTTGCAAATAAACTATGCATGCATATAGCAGCTTCTTCTCCTCTATCGTTAAATGAAACAGGAATAAGCCAAGCCTTCTTAGAAAGTGAAAAAAATATTATGAAAGAGCAGCTATTAAATGAGGGAAAAAAACCAGAAATGATTGAAAAAATCATTGCTGGAAAGGTCTCTAAAATAATAAAAGACAATACTCTTTTGGGTCAAAAATGGGTTATGAATCCAGAGACAACAGTTTATGCGGCTATTAGGGAGTTTGAGCAAGAAACCAACTCTTCTTTTGTAGTTAAGCACTTTGTTAGGTATAAAGTAGGAGAAGGTATAGAAAGTAAAAAAGCTGATTTTGCAGAAGAAGTAAAAAGCTTAACTAAGTAAATTAATTTTTTTTATGAGCACCAATGCAAAACTCATTCCCTGCGAGCAAAAAATGCAATCCACATTGCAAAGTCTTACACAGGATCTCTCATCAATAAGGACTGGAAGGGCTCATGTTTCTATGTTGGATTTGATTAGAGCGGAAGTTTATGGTCAGAAAATGCCATTAAACCAACTTGCAACAATATCAACGCCAGAATCGCAACTTGTAACCGTTCAGGTTTGGGATGCAAATAATGTTAAATTTGTAGAAAAGGCAATTAGAGAGTCCGATTTAAATGTAAATCCTTCAGTTGACGGTCAAATTGTAAGAGTTCCAGTACCCAAGCTGTCAGAAGAAAGACGAAAAGAGTTAATAAAAATTGTTAAAAATCAATCTGAAAAAATAAAAATATCCATAAGGAATATTAGAAGAGAAGGCATGGATTCTTTGAAAGAATTTTTAAAAAATAAAGAAATCACTGAAGATGATAATAAAAAAATATCAGACGAGCTTCAAAAAATTACAGATAAATTTATCCAAGAAGTAGATAAAAAAATTACTGACAAAGAGCAAGAAATCTTGAAAGTATGAATCCGTTAAGTCATATTGCCATAATAATGGATGGCAATGGAAGGTGGGCGGAGCAGAGAAAGAAACCAAGAAATTTTGGACATAAAAAAGGGCTGGATAATATTAGGCCCATAATAAAATTCTGTAAAAAAAAAAAAATTTCTTTTTTAACACTATATGTATTTTCTTTAGATAATTGGAAAAGATCTGAAAAAGAAGTTGAATATTTATTTTCTCTCATAGACCAATTTTTTGGAAAATATACGAAATATTTAATCAAAAATAAAATAAGAATTAATTTTATTGGTGAAAAAACCAATTTAAAAAAAGAGCTTATTAATAAAATAATAAATATTCAAAAAATCACATCTAAAGACTACGATACTACTGTTAGTTTGGCATTTAACTATAGCTCCAAACTTGAAATTACCAATGCTCTTTCAAAATGTATTAAAAACAAAAAAATTACACCAAAAATTATTGAAGGAAATCTGTATACCGCAAACATCCCAGACCCTGAAATTTTAATAAGAACAGGTGGCTTGCGTAGAATTAGTGATTTTTTATTGTGGCAAATTTCTTATACAGAAATTTTTTTCTTAAAAAAATTTTGGCCTGACTTTAAAACTTCAGATTTGAGTAAGATTTTAATAGACTATCATAAAATTAGAAGAAATTTTGGAGCAATTAATGAATAATTTTTCTTTAAGACTGTTGTCAGCTTTAATTTTGGCGCCTCTATTTCTTTACTTGGTATTTGTTAATAACATTTTTTTTATTGTTTTGCTCTTATCCGTTCTGCTTGTGTCTTTGTACGAATTAAAATTTTTATTTGCCGCTAAGAAAATCCATTTTTTCTTTATAATTTTGCTAGTTACTATCTTTCTGCTTTCTTTCCATAATTTAAGAGGATCTAGCGAATTAGATTTTCATTATCTAGTATGGATTGTCGTCACTGTCTGGTTATCTGATATCGGTGGTTTTTTTGTCGGAAGGTTTTTTGGAGGACCAAGACTCAGCAAGTGGAGTCCAAATAAAACATTATCAGGTTTTTCTGGGTCACTTATTTTTTCACAATTAGCATTTTATATAATCTTTTTAACTACAAAAGAAGTTGGTTTTTCGTATAAATTTTTTATTATACAAATTTTTATTTGTATCATTTCTGTATTTGGAGATTTGTTTTTTTCTTACATAAAAAGAAAAAACAACATTAAAGACTACTCATCTATCATTCCAGGCCATGGCGGACTTATGGATAGAATTGATGGACTTATTTTCGCTATTATATTTGCAAATATTTTAAAAGTTACTCATGTCTATTAAGAAAAAATTAAAAATTGGAATTGTGGGTTCGACAGGAAGTGTTGGAAAAACAAGTTTAAATATTATTTCAAAATATCCTAAAGATTTCAAAGTAGAGCTTTTGGTTTGTGATAAAAATTATCGGGCAATAATCCTTCAAATTAAAAAATTTGCACCAAAGTATGTTTTTATAAATAATGTAAAATCTTTCAATTTGGTTCAAAATAAAATTAAAAATAAAAAAATTATTATATTAAATGATTATAAAAAATTTCAAAAAATATTAAATTTAAAATTTGATAAAATAATATTAGCGATCCCAAGCACGCAGGGTCTAAGGCATGCTTTTTTTCTGACCAAATATTCAAGGCAATTGTTAGTTGCCAATAAAGAAAGCATAGTTTGTGGCGGCAAGGTATTGTTAAATTTTGCCAAAATGCACAAATGCAAAATTACATCAATTGATTCAGAGCATTATTGTATACAGCAGTCTTTGCATGAAAATAAAATTGATGAAATAGATTCTGTATACTTGACTGCATCGGGGGGTCCATTTTTGGGAATTAACGCCAGATCTTATTCTAAAGCTTCAATCACAAAAGTGATAAACCACCCTCGTTGGAATATGGGCAATAAAATATCAGTTGATTCTGCAACTCTTGTAAATAAAATTTTTGAGTTAATGGAAGCCCACGTTCTCTTTGGTATTCCAATCAATAAAATAAAAATAAAAATTCACAAAGAATCCTTGATTCATTCTGCTATTGTATTAAAAAATGGCTTAGTAAAATTGATTGCGCACGACACCACAATGTCAATTCCTATTAGAAATTCTTTATTTGATAATAAATTTTTTTCTCAAGAGAATAGTTTTTTTAACTCTAAAAAAAAAATTATTTTTAATTTTCAAGAAACTAACTTATCTGAATTTAAAATCGTGAAAACAGGCTATAAGGTTTTGAAAATGGGCCACAGGGCCTGGATTTTATTCAATGTTATCAACGATTCTTTGGTCGATAGGTTTCTCAATAATGAAATTTATTTCTATGAAATAGTCTTGAATTTAATTAAAATATTTCAAAAAAAATCTATTGCTCTATACTGTAATAAAAAAATTAAAACACTTTCAGACATTGAAGAAACAATTGTTTATGGTAAAAAATATTTAATAAATTATGAAACTAGATAGAAAATTTTTTACTACTTTGTTTTTTTGTCTTTTTTATTTGACATCTGCTTTTGCTGTCGAATTTAAAAAATCAGATATTAAGATTATTGGCAATAAATCTATCAGTAATGAAACAATTTTAAATTATACAGATTCTAAAAAAGAAACTCTTAACACTGAGGAATTGAACTCTTTTCAAAAAAAACTTTTTGAAACTAATTTTTTTTCCAAAATCGATGTAAGGATATCTGGAAATAATGTTGCCATTTATTTGATTGAGAATCCTTTAATTGAATATGTTCTTATAAGCGGTCTAGAGAAAAGAGATGACTTAAAAAAAGAAATAGAGAAAATTCTAACTTTGAAAGAAAATAATATTTTTTCTGAAACATTTTTAAATAACGATACAAAGTCTATATATGGATTTCTTTCTTCCATTGGTTACTTGCGAGGCAATGTGGAGTACACAGTGAACAAAATTCTTAATGACAAAGTAAATATTTTTTTAAATATTAAGCTAAATCAGCAATTTTTTGTTAAAAATATTTTTTTTATAGGCGATAAAAAGCTTTCCACCTCTACTTTAAAATCTGCAATATCCACAAGTCAAGATAGTTGGTTTTCAATATTTAGCAATTCTGCCATTCCTTCTGTTGATAGAGTTAGTTATGATATTTCCTTACTTAAAAAACTTTATCTTAGCAAAGGCTATTATGACGTTCAAATTTCAAATGGGTCAATAGATGTTATCGACAAAAAACATGCTAATGTTACTTTTGTAATCAACGCTGGAAGCAAATATTTTTTTGAAAAGTCTTTAATTAATAACAAGACAATATCACTCAAAGATAATGATCTTTTATTTCTTGCAAACAAAGCGAAAACTCTAGAAAATAAAGATTACAATCCATCAGAAATTACCCGGCTTCTAAAAGCATTTAGGGATTATTTTATTAACAACAATATTACAGCTAATATTGATTATAGAGTTGAAAAGCTGCCTCTTAATAAGATTTCTATTATTTACGACATTAGTGAAGTGAACGAAAAAAGGTTTGTAGCCAACATTATTGTAAAAGGTAACGAGATAACTGAAGAGAAAGTTATTAGAAATAACTTGTTTTTTTCTGAAGGAGATCGTTTTAATTCTGAAAATTTAAACAAGTCTACAGATTCTCTAAAATCTCTAGGTATTTTTAAAAATATAAAAATTGATGCACTGAATTCAAAAAACTCTGAAAATGTAAATCTTGTTGTTTCTGTTGATGAAAAGCCTACAGGAGAAATTTCTGCTGGAGTAGGATATGGCACCTCAGGAGCAGCGATCAACTTTGCCATTAAGGAAAAAAACTTTCTAGGAAAGGGTATTGAGTCAAACATTTCCATGCAGTTAGGAAGCGAAAAAGTATTGGGAATTATATCTCTTTCAGATCCAGATTTTTCAGACACAGGCAACTCTTTGAAAGGGAGCTTTTTTGTATCGCAGTACACTTACGACAATGCCGGTTATGACAATAAAGTTATTGGAAGCAGCCTATCAAAATCTTACCGAGCTTTTAAAGATGTAAATTTTGAATCAGGTTTTTCAGCCGATTACGATACTATCGACTCACAATCGGGAGCTTCCAACCTCATTAAATCACGTGAAGGCAATTACCTAACAACAAAGTTTTTTTACAACGTTATCAATGACAAAAGAAACAGAAAATTTCAGCCTACCTCTGGATACACCGTTGGTTTCGGACAAGGTTTGGCGACTTTAGTCTCTGAGATCCCTTACGTAACCAACACGGTATTTGGTTCTTTTTACAAAGAGTTTTCGGAGGATTTTATTGGTACAATTAAATACAAGGCAAAATCAATCAATGCCTTCAACAGCAAAGATGTTAAACTAAGTGATAGAATTTTTCTTTCAGATTCTGAATTAAGGGGTTTTGCTTTTAGAGGAGTTGGGCCCAAAGTGAGCGACGAATATGTTGGCGGTAACTATTCATATTCCACAAACTTTTCAACAACAGTACCCAATGGCTTGCCTGATAAATGGGGCACAAAGAGCAACATTTTTTTTGATGTAGCCAATGTATGGGGTAAAGATTTTTCAGAAGGTGTAGACAGCAACAAAATCAGATCATCAGCTGGTGTTGGATTTGAATGGATATCTCCCCTTGGACCATTAAGCTTTACTTATGCGGCGCCAATAACCAAGGTCTCTACTGACAGCGTAGAAAGTTTCAATTTTAAATTGGGCGGAATTTTTTAATTTTTAGATGAGCACTAGATTAATGATAAAAAAAAATCAGTCGTCTTTAAATACAATACTTAAAAAAATTAACAATAAGTTAAAATTAAAAAAAAAAGATGATATTTTAATTGTCGATGTTAAAGATTTGTTTAATTCAAAAAAAAATGAGCTGTCTTTCTGTGTTAGTCCAAAATATATTCCTTTTTTAAAAAAAACCAAAGCTTCTGCAGTCCTTGTTCTGGATAAATTTAAGAACTATGTTCCAAAAAAAACTATAGCTATAGTATCCAAATATCCCGAATTAGATTTTATTAAAATTTCCAATTTACTTTATCCAGAATCTTATTTTTCAAAAATATCATATACAAATTTAGATTTGAAAATAATTAAAGCTAAATATAAAAAAATAAAGTTTGGCATGGGTTTGTGTTTGGAAGAAAACGTAAAAATTGGAAAAAATGTTTTTATTGGCAATTATGTGACTATTAAAGAAAATTGCAACATTGGAAACAATGTAATCATTGGTTCCAATGTTGTTATTGAGAATTCGTTTATTTCAGACAATGTGCATATTTGCGATGGATCTATAATTGGTAAAAAAGGTTTCGGGTTTAAATTTATTAAAAAAAAGTGTTTGAGAATACCGCATATTGGCAAAGTGATCATAGGAAAGGAATGTGAGATTGGAGCCAACTGCGTTATTGATAGAGGATCTATAAAAAATACCACAATAGGAGAAAAAACTTTCTTAGATAATCATGTTCATATTGCTCACAATGTAACTATCGGCAAACAGTGCATTCTTGCCGCTCAAGTAGGAGTGGCTGGTAGCACTAGAATTGGCAATAATGTAATAATCGGTGGTCAGGCAGGAATTTCCGGTCATTTAATAATAGGTAATAATGTAAAAATTGGTGGGAAAAGTGGTGTTGTTAAAAATATTAAAGACAACGAAACAGTAATGGGTTATCCAGCAAAACCTTTTCGGGAATTTGTTAAGGAAAATAAATGAATAAAGAAATTGATCTAAATCAAATAAAAAAACTTCTGCCGCACAGAGAGCCTATGCTCTTAATTGAAAAAATTTCAAACATTGTGTCTATGCAATCAGCGACTGGACATATAAATGTCCAAGCTAACAAATTTTATTTTGACGGTCATTTTCCTGGACAGCCTGTTTTTCCAGGAGTTTTAGTTGTTGAAGCATTTGGGCAGACTGCGGCAGCGCTATCAGCTTACTGCTTGGACCCAAAAGAATTTGAAAATAAGTTGGTTTTTTTAATGACTATAGACAAGGCAAGATTTAGAGTTCCTATTATGCCACCATGTGAATTATTGCTTAATGTAAAGGTTGAAAAAATTAAAGGGAAAATATGGAAATATTCAGGTGTTGCTATGGTTCGCAACAAAGTAATGGCAGACGCACAGTGGATGGCAACTATTGCGGACAGAAGTGATGATAAGCAGTAATTCTATAATTAATCCAAGCGCCCAAATTGGAAAAAATGTTAGCATAGGAAATTATTGCGAAATAGGACCTGAGGTTGTGATCGGAGATAATTGCAAGATCATGAGTCATGCTGTCATAATAGGAAATACCACCATAGGATCTGATAATTCAATTTATTCATTTGCCTGCATAGGAGCTAGCCCCCAAGATTTAAAATTCAAAGGAGAAAAAAACAAAATTGTAATTGGTAGCAAAAATACAATAAGAGAATATGTTACAATCAATCCAGGAACAGAACAGGGAGGCAGTATAACAAAAATTGGAAATGGCTGTTTATTCATGATCTCTTCCCACATTGCTCATGATTGCGTTATTGGAGACTCTGTAATTGTTGCAAACAACGTTCCTATTGCAGGACATTGTTATATAGACAATGAAGTAATAATAGGAGGTAACTCTGCCGTTCAGCAGTTTTGTTCTGTTGGAAAAGGAGCAATGATTGGAGGAATGACAGGGGTTAATAAATCAGTATTGCCATACACTTTAGCGACAGGAAATAGATGTTACTATGAAAACCTCAACCTAATAGGATTAAAAAGAAAGGGTTTTGAGAATAGCGTTATAAATGAATACAAGAACTTAGTTGAGTTGTTTTTTCAAGACAGAGCAGTAATTGAAAAAACTAAAGATTCAAAAAACCCACTAATACAAGAATTGCATTTGTTTTTACAAAAGAATGACAATAAGCAAATTTGCAACCCTACAATTAAATGATTGGTATTATAGCCGGAGAAGGAAATTTACCCAAAGTTCTTATAAAAAAATTAAATGATAAAAAATTAAAATTTATTGTAATTGATTTAATTAATAAAAAAAATTTTAAAAAAAATTTCTACAATCTTAATATTTCTCAATTTTCTAAAATTATTAGTATTTTAAAAGATAACAAATGCAAAGAAGTTGTTCTTGCTGGCAAGCTAATTAGACCAAGCATTAAAGATTTAAAGTTTGACTATCAAATGCTGAGATTATTACCGAAAATTATTGCTAGCTTGCAAAAAGGAGACTCTCATGCATTAGATTTGGTTATTGGCATTCTTAAGAAAAATAATATTACAGTTGTTTCTTGCATTAAATATTTGCCAGAGCTGCGTGCTGAAAATTTTAAATCGTCAAATAATGCATCCAAGCAAGAGCTGGCAGATATAAAAAAAGGCAAGTCTATATTGGATCGCATTAATTCAAAATTTGATGTGGGGCAGTCTATTGTTATTAATAACGGCTTTGTTGTTGGTATTGAGGCAGCAGAAGGCACTGATGAGATGCTGTCCAAGTCATCCAGTATATTAAAAAAAATTAATAAAAACAAACCCTCTGGAATTTTGATCAAAATGCCAAAAAAAATACAAAACTTAAGAGTTGACTTGCCAACCATTGGTTACAAAACTATTAAGAAATGCATCGATATTGGCCTCAGAGGTATAGCTTTAAAAAAGAATGCAAATATTTTTTTAGATCAGGATAAATCTTTAAAGTTAATAAAAAAAAATAATTTTCTTATTAAAGTTATAAATTGAAAAAAAAAATATTCATAATTACAGGAGAAGCCTCAGGGGACAAGCTTGCTGCTAGCCTAATAAGCTTTTTTGATCAAAGCAAATTTGATATTCGCGCTATAGGGTCTGAGCATTTAAAAAGTAAAAAAATAAAAATTCTCTTTGATTCTTCTGAACTGTCAGTGATGGGATTGGGAGATGTTTTGAAAAACATTTATCGCTTAATAGATCGAATTAATCATACAGTTAATTTTATAAAGAAGTTTAAGCCTGAGGTTATTTTTTCGATTGATGCTCCAGACTTTTCATTTAGAGTCGAAAAAAAAATAAAAAAAATATTCCCTAAAATTAAAATTATTCATTTGGTGGCCCCGACAATTTGGGCTTGGCGTGAAAATAGGGCAGCTTCCTTTAAAAAATTTATCGACCATATGCTATTGCTTTTTCCATTCGAAGTATCTCTTTTTAACAAGTGGAAAATCAAGAATACATTTGTCGGCCATCCTTTTTTTGAAAAAAAAATAATTTATAAAAAATTTGCACTAAAAAAAAATAATAAAATAATTACTCTTTGTCCTGGTAGTAGGGATTCTGAAATTAAAACTTTTATGCCAATTTTTCTAGAGCTGGTACAAAAAATTAATAATAAGTACGGAGAAATTTTTTCATATCATTTTCCTGTACAATCTAAGCATAAAAAAATTATTAGTAATTATTTTTTCTCAAACGATTCGATTATTATAAGTTCTGATGAGAGTAAAAAAAATTTTTATATAAAAAATTCATTATTATCCATTGCCAAATCGGGAACTATTTCTCTAGATATATGTAAAAACAGCTGCCCTCTAATTACGATATATAAAACTTCTTGGTTTAACTATTTTTTAATCAAACCATTTGTGAAAGTTAAGTTTGGTAATATTTTAAACATTATTGCTAACAAGGAAATTATTCCAGAGTTAATACAAAGCAATTGCACACCAGCTAGTATTTTTGAGATTACTACGAAGTTTTTGGATGATGAGAAATTTAGAATTTCAAATGTATCTAATTATAAAAAGATTATTAAAAAAATATCAAAGCCAAATACCAGTAAAATAATTGCTGATACTATCAAAAGTTATTCTTAGTCCCTGTCTTTTAGGGCTATGAATTCTCTTGGTTTTTCACCAATGTAGAGCTGCCTTGGTCTTCCAATTTTATTTTGAGGATCTAGGCACATTTCTTTCCAATGAGCTATCCAGCCAGCTGTTCTTGCCACAGCAAATATGGGAGTGAACATGGTTGTGGGAAATCCCATGGCATTAAGTGTTATCCCTGAGTAAAAATCTATATTTGGATATAGTTTTTTCTCTACAAAATATTCATCTTGCAAAGCAATTTTTTCTAACTCTAGGGCTACTTGAAGAATTTTGTCATCTTTCCTGCCAATTTCTTCCAAAACTTCATGGCATGTTTTTTGCATTACTTTCGCTCTTGGATCGTAGTTTTTATAAACTCTGTGACCAAAGCCCATTAATTTAAATGGATCGTTTTTGTCTTTTGCTCTTTTAATATAGTCAGGAATATTTTTAACATCTCCAATTTCTTTTAGCATGTTAAGAGCCGCTTCATTCGCTCCTCCATGTAATGGCCCCCACAAAGAAGTAAATCCTGTCGATATAGATGCAAAAGGATTAACACCCGAGGATGCTGCCAGTCTAACAGTTGATGTAGAGGCATTTTGTTCGTGATCCGCATGTAAAATAAATATTTTGTCTAAAGCTTTGGAGAAAACTTTATTAACTTTGTACTTTTCTGCTGGTACAGCAAAAACCATTTGCATAAAATTTTCACAATAATCAAGTGAGTTATCTGGATAAATAAATGGCTGCCCAATAGAGTATTTGTAGGCCATGGCAGCAAGCGTTGGTACTTTCGCTATCATTCTTCTTGCTGATATTTGTCTTTGCTCCAAATCATTAACATCAAGAGAATCTGGATAAAAAGCAGATAGAGCGGCAACTACAGATGTTAATATTGCCATAGGATGAGACCCTCTTCTAAAACCATTGAAGAAACTTTTCATCTGCTCATGCACCATTGTATGATTCTTGATAACTTCAGAATATTCATTCCACTCGGATTTTGTTGGTAAAGAACCCTGCCAAAGCAGGTGAACGATTTCTAGGAAAGAGCTTTTTTCAGCAAGTTCATCCACAGGATAACCCCTGTAATAACATTCACCTTTTTCACCATCTATGTATGTAATTGAGGATTCACAGCTCGCTGTGGATGTAAATCCAGGATCTATAGTGAATTTGCCTGTTAATGAGTAAAGTTTTCTAATGTCTATAACCTCAGGACCAACTGTTCCCTTAAGAATAGGGAAGTCGTGCTTCTCACCTTCAATATCGATAGTTGCTTTTTTAGACATAAAATTGCATTTTTTTAACAGTTTTGAAGAATAAAGTCTATTTTTAAAGATACAATGCCAGTCTATTCTTAACCTCTTGAACTCCAAGACAACCTACAATCTCATTAATTGAGGGTGCAAATTTTGTTCCCGTTAAAATCACTCTAATAGGTTGCCCAAAATCTTTAAATTTAATTTTCTTTTCAAGTATGATTTCGTCAATGATAGGTTTTATTTTTTCTATATCACTATCCGACACCCCCTCTATTTTTTTCACAAATAAAAATATTAATTCTTTTTCATTATTCGTTATCAGATTATCAAAATCAATTTTTTTATAATCAAAGACAAATTTGCAATTGTTAAAAATATCTTCCAATGTCTTTGCCTTGTTTTTAAAAGTTCCAAAATTTTTCTCAATTTTTTCTAAAGATTTAACATCAATAACTGTTTTGAATTTTTTTGAGTATTCTAGAAACAGTATAAATAATTTTTTTTCATCAATATTTTTTATATAGGTCTCATTTAGTGACAATATTCTATCCATATCTAGTTTGGATGGTGATTTTCCAACTTCCCCCAAATCAAAGAGCTCTATGCTTTCTTTTAGTGAAAAGATCTCCTTGTCTTTGTAAGACCACCCAAGTCTCAAAAGATAATTCCTTAAGCTTTCAGATAAAATTCCTATTTTTTGATAATCTTCTACCGTAGCAGCACCATCTCTTTTAGATAATTTTTTACCTTCTTTCGAGTGTATTAATGGTATGTGCGCATACTTTGGCACTTCCCAGTGCATTGCCTTAAATATTTGCGTTTGTTTGAATGTATTGATTTTGTGATCGTCGCCTCTGATTACATGTGTAACATTCATTAAATGATCATCTACAGAAGCTGACAATTGATATGTAGGTGTGCCGTCTGTTCTAAGTATTACAAAATCTTCTATTGTGGAATTTGATATTTGAATTTTTCCCTGAACAAGATCGTCAAGATCTGTCGTGCCTGTAGCCTTCGACTTAAACCTTACAACAAATGTTCTAGATCTTTCTTTTTCGTCTCTGCATTTTCTGCTGTATACGTAGGGCAAATTCTTTTCTCTAGATAGAGTTTTTTCTTTTTCCAGCTCTTCATGAGTGCAGTAGCACTTGTAAGCATTACCACTGCTAAGCAGATTATTAGCAATTTCAATGTGCTTATCAATATTTAAGCTTTGCTTAAAAGGCTCCTCATCAGGTTTTATTTCCAACCAATTAAGAGTATCGATTATTTGATCTTCAAATTCTTTTTTTGATCTTTCTTTGTCGGTATCTTCAATTCTCAGTAGACAAATACCCTTGTGTTTTTTTGCAAATAACCAATTAAATAATGCTGTTCTTGCGCCACCAATGTGCAAGGGTCCTGTAGGGGAGGGAGCAAACCTAACAATAATATTATTATTCATCAGTAGTGTTTACACCAACTGATTAAAAGTTTCTATAAAGAGAAGTTAAAACACCTTGAATTTTTATCCTGTCAGGACCAAAAATCCTTGTTTCGTAGGCTGGATTTGCACTTTCAAGGGCAATTGCATTTGATTTTTTTCTGTAGCGTTTTAGTGTGGCTTCATGATTGTCAATTAATGCCACAACTATTTTTCCATTTTCTGCTATATTTGTTTTTTTGATAATAACGGTATCTCCATCACTAATTCCAGCGTCAATCATAGAATCTCCCTCAACGCGCAATGCAAAATAATCCTCTGGATTTTTTGTTCCAGGAGGACACGGTATGTCTTCTGCATGCTCTTCAATAGCCTCAATAGGAAGACCAGCAGCAATTTTTCCAATAAGGGGTATAAAATTCTTACTTATTTTTTTACTATCGTCTAGACCACCTTTGATCAAACTCGGTGTGAAATTATTAAACAAATCTTTAGCACTGGCATTTTCTGGAAGCTTTAACACCTCAAGAGCTCTAGCTTTGTGAGCAAGTCTTTTTATAAAACCCCTTTCTTCCAAAGCTGATATTAGTCTGTGAATTCCAGATTTTGACTTTAAATTTAGAGACATTCTCATTTCGTCATAAGACGGAGAAATTCCATCTTTTTTCAACTTCTCGTTGATATAAACCAGTAAATTTTTTTGTTTTTTAGTTAGCATAGAACAAAACCTGTACATATGCGTTCTACAAGTGTTCTTTATTTTTTTCAATGCTTAATTTACGTTGGTATATATAGCTTTTAGCTAATCAGTTCTTTTATTTTATCAGATATTGAATCTGATTTTATAAGTGATTCTCCCACAAGAAAACTATTAATACTAGTTTTTTGCATTACAAAATCAATATCATTTTTCGTATTTATTCCACTTTCGCAAATCACAGTTCTATTCTCTAAATTAAATTTTTGAAAAATATTAACAGTAGTTTCAATTTTTGTTTCAAAGGTTTCTAAATTTCTATTATTTATACCTATGATAGCATCTTCATACTTTAAGGCTATTTTCATTTCATTTTCATCGTGAACTTCAATAATAGAATCTAGACCACATTCCAAAGCTGCCTTGTAAAGGGATGTTGCCAAATGTTCATTAGTAGATTTTAATAATATCAAAATACAGTCAGCACCTAAAGATGCAGCCTCATAAACTTGATAAGGGTCAATAAAAAAATCCTTACATAAGACGGGAAGATTATTTTCTCTTCTAATCTCCTTTAAATATTCTTTGCTCCCAAGAAAATAATTTTTTTCAGTTAGAACTGACAAGCAGGCAGCACCAGAGATACGATACTGCTCTGCAATCTCAACTGGATTAAAATTATGCAAGAAAATACCTTTTGATGGACTAGCTTTTTTGACCTCAGCTATAAGAGCTATTTTTTTCAATTCCTTAAATAAAGAAAGTTGTTTTTTAAAACTAAAATTTTTTTTTGTTATTAATTTTTTTACTTTTTCCAAAGAATTCTTTTTTTTATCGAGATCAACTTCTTCTTTTTTTTTATCAATAATTTCTTTTAAAATGTTCATTTCTTTAAAGCCTCTAATGTTTTCAATACAGCGCCAGATAATATGTGTTGCTTAACTTTATTGTAGGCAACTTCTAAAAGCGTTTCTTTTCCAACAACTAGTAATGCTGCTGCACTATTTAAGGAAACAATTTCTAAAAAAGCGTTATTTTCTCCATTGAACAATTGCATGATTTTTAATGCATTAAATTCTGCATCTCCTCCGACAATGTCTTCAAATTTATAATTATGCTTAATAAAATTTCTTGGATCAATTGAAATTTTTTTAGTACCCGATGGACTAATTTCCACAACATCTGTTTTTCCAAAAATGGATATTTCATCAAGGCCATCATGACTGTGAAAAACCCAAGCCTTTTTAGTTCCTAGTTTTTTTAAAGTTTCCGCATAAATAGTTAAGAGATCTTTTGAGAATATGCCCACACATTGGTAATTTACCGAAGCTGGATTACACAAGGGTCCCAATAAGTTAAAGATAGTTCTTAGTTTTAATTGTTTTCTAACATTGGCAACATTTTTCATTGCCTGGTGATATATGGGCGCAAACATAAATCCAAAATTGTTATTTTCTATGTCTTTTTTTACTTCCTCGGGATGTTTGAGTATATCAATTCCAAGCTTTTCTAGAACATCGGCAGAACCGCATTTTGAAGTTAGACCTTTATTCCCATGTTTAGCAACTTTTACTCCTAGGCTAGCCAAAACCAGAGAGGCTGTTGTTGATATATTGAGCGTGTGTTTTCCATCACCTCCAGTACCGCACATATCTAAGGCTTCAGTATTTAAATTAACTTTTAAAGATTTCTCTCTAAGCACACTTGCTCCACCAGTAATTTCATCTGAAGTTTCCCCTTTGTCAGCCAACTTGATTAGTATGGAAGCAATTTTTTCCTCACTAAGATCACCACTCATTATAAGGCGAAATATAAACTGCGTTTCCTCAATATTTAAATTTATTTTATTTGATATTTTTTCTATTAGTTGGTCGATGTTCATTTTAGCCTTTTAAAAAGTTACTAATTATTTTTTTACCCAAGCTAGTCCTTATGCTCTCGGGATGAAACTGTATTCCATGAACATCATAGCGCTTATGCGATAAGCCCATTATAACACCATCTTTTGTTGTGGCTGTTATTTCTAAATCTCGAGGTACTTTTTTAGGATCAACAACCAAGCTATGATATCTAGTACCTATTATATAGGTAGGCAAATTTTCAAAGATCTTAGATTTGCAAACCTTTATAGAGCTAGTTTTTCCATGCATTAAATTTTTTGCTTTAATTATTTTTCCACCCAATGCTTGAGCTATTACCTGATGCCCTAGACAAATTCCAAAAATAGGTTTTTTATTTATATACTGATCAACAACCTCCAAACATAAACCGGCTTGACTGGGATTTCCAGGACCGGGAGATATAGCAATTTTGTCAAATTTTTTAAGATCATTAATTTTAAACTTGTCATTGCGCACTACCGTTACTTTACACCCAAGGTCAGAAAAATAATGGAAAACATTATATGTGAAGCTATCGTAGTTATCGATTAGACAAACATTTATCATTATCTTATTGCTTCTATTAGTGCTTTAGCTTTATTAACTGTTTCTTGGTATTCTTTTTCAGGGTTGCTATCGGCAACAATTCCAGCACCTGCTTGAACATAAACTTTTTTATTTTTAATCAAAGCTGTTCGTAAAGCTATGCAAGTATCCATATTATTATTAGGTGAAAAATAACCTATTCCACCAGCGTACAATTTTCTTCTAGTTTTTTCCAATTCATCGATTATTTCCATAGCTCTTATTTTTGGAGCTCCCGAAACGGTTCCAGCAGGAAATCCTGACAGCAAAACATCGATTAATGAAGTATTTTTTTTATATTTTCCAGTAACATTGGAGACTATGTGCATTACATGTGAATATTTCTCTACAGTAAATTGACTATCGACTATGACACTCCCAATTTCTGAAAATTTTCCAACATCATTTCTTCCGAGATCTAAAAGCATTAAGTGCTCTGCCAATTCTTTCGGATCACTAAGCAGTTCCTTTTTGAGCTTGGAATCTTCTGCTTTTGTTGCCCCTCTCGGTCTTGTTCCTGCTATTGGTCTTATAGTAATTTTTGAATCTTTGACCCTTACTAAAATTTCTGGACTACTGCCAACAATCTGAAAGTCTTTGTAGTTAATAAAGTATAAAAAAGGAGAGGGGTTAGTTTTTCTAATTTTTTTGTAAATTTCTATAGGTTCTTTTAGCAAATTAGCCTCAAATCTTTGACTGAGCACTACTTGGAAGATATCTCCAACCTCTATATATTTTTTGGCTATAGCAACATTTTTTTTAAATATATTTTTTGAAATATTGCTCTTAATCGCAAGGTTTTTTTGAGATATCACTTTTTTTGGCAAAATCAATTTTTTATTAGATTCGTCAATCAGGTTTTTTAAATTGTTTTTAGATGCTTCGTAGGAATTTTTTGAAATTTTTTTTATTCCATAGTCACAAGATATATAAAAAATTCTCTTCTTGAGATTGTCGTGAATAATAATTTTTCTCGGTCTTTGTAGTCTTGCATCGGGTATATTTAGGTCGTCTTTGGTTTTGTTCGGTATCTTTTCCACAAATCTAATGATGTCATATCCAAAATAACCGACCAGCATTAGTGACATCGGAGGCAATTCTTTTGGTAGCTTGTAATTAAATGATTTTACTAGATTTTTTAAGTATAAATAGGGGTTCTTGTTGACTATTCTTTTTTTATTAACAAAAATCTGATTGCTTTTTATTTCATAGACCTTATCAGAATCGTAACCAAATATTGTATACCTTCCCCTATGAATTGCTTTTTCAACAGATTCAAAAACAAAGCTATTTTGTTTTCTCAAAATAACATCTATTAAATTTTCTATCTTTGTGGCTTTGGAATTGTCTTCAACAGCGTAAAGTAGCGAGATCTTATTTTCCTTGTGGTTTTTTTTGTAATCTTTGTAACTATTAAAGCGTAACATTAAAAAGAATTGGTTATCCTGTCTAATACTTTTTGATTAATCTTAATATTATATTTATCGTTTAGAAATTTATCAAAAGACATAATAATCTGATCCTGAAAATTAGCCGCCGCTTGTTTTTCATAAAGTTTATTCATAGCGTCGCTAGTCTTTTTGTTGTCAAAAGAGGTTTTTTCCATTTTAACCAAATAGTTATTTTTATCATTAATTATGACCAGCTCATTATTGCCTAGTTCGAAAATAGCCTGAATGTTATCAGGTGAGAAAACTAAATTTTTTTCAAATCTAGATTTTATAAACAATTCTTTGGTTAAGCTTTTATTTTTTTCCTCTATATCCCCGAAGATTTTTGTGTCTTTAATTGTGTTTTTTAATTCTAGAATTATTTTTTCCAAATGAAAATCCGAAACTTTTCTGGCTATAATATTTTTTGTGTTTTTGTTCATTTTTCGTGGCTTTTTATCAATAATTTTATTCATAGATATTAAGTAAAAAGAATTCTCTACTTCCAAAAGCTCAGAACTAATTTGAACACCCAAATTAAAAGATTTTTGAATAATCTTTTTATCTAAAGCTATTTTTTTATTAGTATCCTTTTCCATCCCACTTAAGTTGAAAAAAGAACTTGTGCTTGTGGTTAGCGAAAATTTTTCAATTATTTCATTATAACTTTTGTTCGAAAGAACTTCATTTTCTATAGCTGATATTTTTTTAAAAAATTGATCAGTTCCTTCTTTGCTATTCTTGTCTAAATCAATAACTGAATATTTGATGCTTCTGTATTCATCTGTGTAAATCGGGTTTTTTTTATAGTATTCTTGGATTTCGTCTTCAGAAGATTTGTGGTTATCGTAAATAGGATTTAAGTTTATATACTTTACTAATGCTTGCTTAGTGAAATAATCACCAACTAGCTTTGCATGGTAAGTTGTTGCAGAAACACCAGATGATTGGCTATCAATGATAATCTGTCTTAATAAGTTTTTCTTAAAATTATTTTCAAATTCAGAACTAACCACACCATTTTGCAAAAGATATTTTTCATATTTAGTTCTTGAGAATTTTTTATTTTCCTGGAAATCTGGAATTTGTTTTAAAAAACTTGCTAGAGCCTTGTCACTAATTATTATTTTTTCCTCTTCTGCATAAATTTCAAGAATTTTATTGGCTATTAGGGAGTTTAGTATTTTGAAGTGCAGTCTGTTTTTTACAGCTTCTTGTCCGTTAGAAATATTCTGGACCTGAATCTCTCTTCTAAACTCATTAACAAATTCCTGGGTGTAAATATTTTTTCCATAAACCTCAGCTACAACATTAGTTTTTCCAGCGCTAAACATGTCACCAACGCCCCATAGCGCAAAAACTCCAATAATTAAAACAATCAATACTTTAATTAGTAGATTTTTGGATAATGCAAATAGTGTTTTTCTCATATAATTAGTTTAAAAATAAAGATTAATAGATTAAAAAAACGTTTATGTCTTCGAAAAGTACATTCTTTATCGCTAACTGGAAAATGAACGGAGTTCCTTCAGATTTTAAAGAAATTAATAAAGTAGCGGTTTTTTTGAAAAAACAGTTGAGGCAATTTAAAAAAAAAGTGGTCTACTGCCCACCAATCTCACTGTTAGCTCATTTTTTTAAAATGAATTCCATATCAGATATTGAATTTGGCGCTCAGAATATATCGAATACAAATATAAATTTTGGAGCTATGACAGGATCAGTAAGTCCAAAACTAGCAAAATTAAGCGGTGCGAAATATGCAATCATTGGCCACTCAGAAAGAAGGGCAATAGGGGAAGATTTTGATAAAATTAAAAAAAAATTAATACTCAACAGTAATAGCAGCCTTAACTCCATTTTTTGTATTGGAGAAACTCTTTTAGAAAAAAAGAAAAAAAAATCTGCGAATGTTTTGAAAAAACAATTGGCAAAATCCCTGTCTAGAAATTTAAATTTTAATAACATAATATTTGCTTATGAGCCGATCTGGGCAATTGGTACTGGAGAAATACCTGATCACGAGTACTTAAGTAAAATATTTATTTTTTTGAATAATTTTTTAAAAAAAAATTACAAAATAAAGCACCCCAAAATTTTATATGGAGGGTCCGTAAACTCTAGTAATATTAAAGATTTGCGATTAATACCTCACTGCTCAGGCTATTTGATTGGTGGCGCATCATTTAAGGCAAAGAATTTTATTGAAATAATTAAAAATTATTATAATTAGCCTTCAATGGAAAATATCATTTTAATTATACATGTTATCGTCGCAGCGCTTCTTATAGGCTCGGTTCTTTTGCAAAGATCCGAAGGTGGAGCATTGGGTATAGGAGCTGGAAATGATAGCTTGATGTCATCTCAATCTGCAGCAGATTTTTTAACAAAGTTTACTTCTGTGATGGCCGTTTTTTTTATTATAACTAGCATTTCGCTTACAATCATTCATAAAAAAGAAAAACCTTCAGGATCAATTATAGATAAAATTGAAAAATTAGAGAAAAAAAACAATTCACCACAAATACCTATAACCAAGTAATTAAGCTTTAATTTCTTAGAAAAATATCCTATAACATTATTCCATGGCTCGTTATATATTCGTTACTGGCGGCGTGGTTTCCTCTTTAGGCAAAGGTCTTTCTTCTGCTTCATTAGCTTATCTTCTTCAGTCCAGAGGTTTTAAAGTTCGTTTAAGAAAACTGGATCCGTATTTAAATATCGATCCTGGAACAATGAGCCCTTTTCAGCATGGAGAAGTTTTTGTCACTGATGACGGAGCCGAAACAGATTTGGACTTGGGTCACTACGAAAGATTTAGCGGAATATCAGCAAAGCAATCAGACAATGTTACAACTGGAAAAATATATAGCGATATTTTAAAAAAAGAAAGAAAAGGTCTTTATTTAGGGAAGACCGTTCAAGTTATACCTCACGTCACAAACGAAATTAAAGATTTTATTAAAAATGATATCAGTAATGAAGATTTTGTTATTTGCGAAATAGGCGGAACAGTAGGTGATATTGAGAGCTTGCCTTTTTTGGAAGCGATAAGACAATTTTCAATTGATGTAGGAATAAAAAATTCTTTATTTATTCACCTGACTTTAGTTCCCTACATGAAAGCTTCTGATGAAATCAAAACAAAGCCAACTCAGCATTCAGTTAAGGAGTTAAGAGCACTAGGAATTCAGCCAAACATAATTATTTGCAGATGTGAACAACCAATACCAATCGGGCAAAGAAAAAAAATATCTCTTTTCTGCAACGTTCCAATTGAAAATGTCATTGAAACTATAGATGTAAAAACTATTTACGAAGCCCCTATAAGTTTTAGTAAAGAAAAGCTAGATCAGCAAGTTTTGGATTATTTTAAAATTAAATCTAGAAAAAAAGCAAATTTAGCTCCATGGAAAAAAATCACAAAGATTGTTTTGACCTCTAAGCAATCTGTGAATATCGCGGTTATAGGAAAATACGTTAATCTTAAAGACTCTTACAAATCTCTAGATGAAGCTTTAACTCATGGGGGAATAAAAAATAATCTTCAGGTCAATCTTGTAAGAATAGAATCTGACAATTTAAATCCTGCAGAGGTTAAGAAAAAATTGGCTGGTATACATGGAGTTTTAATTCCAGGAGGGTTTGGGAAAAGAGGAACGGAAGGAAAAATTGCGGCCATTCAATTTGCCAGAGTTAACAAAATCCCTTTTTTAGGGATTTGTTTTGGTATGCAAATGGCAGTTATAGAATTTGCGAGAAATGTTCTCAAAATTAAGAATGTAAGTTCAAGTGAAATCTCTAAAAACTGCATTCCATTAGTTGGATTAATTAACGAATGGGATCGAGATGGAAAATTGCAAAAAGGCACAGATAAAGAACTTGGTGGAACTATGAGATTGGGTCTGTATCCAGCAAAATTAAAAGACAACTCTCTTATTAGAAAAATTTATAAATCTAAAATTATTCAAGAAAGACACAGACATAGATATGAGGTTAATATTAATTATCAAAAGCAATTTGAAGAAGCGAAGATGGTTTTTTCTGGAATCTCCCCAGATAATAAATTACCAGAGGTGATTGAGTATAAAAATCATCCATGGTTCATAGGAGTGCAGTTTCATCCAGAATTTAGATCTAGACCTTTACTGCCCCATCCTTTATTCTCATCATTCATTGCTGCTGCTAAAAAATATAAATGAAGCAAAAAATTATAAAAATCTCCAATTTTAAAGTTGCCAACAATTTACCGCTAACTCTTATTGCTGGCCCATGTCAGCTTGAAAGTCAGGCGCACGCATTTAAGATGGTTGATAGAATTCAGAGGATTGCAAAAAAACTTAAAATTAACTTTATTTACAAAACCTCTTTTGACAAAGCAAATCGCACTAGCCTTAATGGGAAAAGAGGTCTTGGCCTTGAAAAGTCTATGGCCATATTCGATCAAATTAAAAAAAAATTTAAAGTACCAATTTTAACAGATGTCCACACAGCAGAGCAGTGCTCTATTGTTTCACGTCACGCAGATATTTTGCAGATACCAGCATTTTTGTGCAGACAAACAGACCTATTGATCGCAGCAGCAAAAACTGGAAAAATTATAAATGTTAAGAAGGGTCAATTTCTTGCTCCATGGGATATGAAGAATGTAGTTAGCAAGATTCAGAATAGTGGTAATAAAAATATTCTAATCACAGAAAGAGGTGTTTGCTTTGGTTACAATACTCTTATTTCTGATTTTAGGGCAATCCCTACATTAAAAGAATTTGGTTACCCGGTTATTTTTGACGCAACTCATTCAGTTCAGCAACCGGGGGGTAAAGGAAACTCAAGCGGCGGCCAAAGAGAGTTTGTTGATCCCTTATCAAGAGCAGCTGTTGCCGTGGGTGTGGCTGCAATTTTTATTGAAACTCATGACAATCCAGACAGAGCACCTTCGGATGGAGCGAACATGCTTCATATTAACAAATTAGAATCTTTATTAAAAAAATTACAAAAAATTGATTTAATAATAAAAAATAATTTTTCAAATTTTTAAAAATGTCAAAAATTAAAAATATTAAAAGCAGGCAGGTTTTTGACAGTAGAGGATTCCCTACGGTTGAAGCGGAGGTAATCCTGGAGGATGGAAGTATAGGATCTGCCATTGTTCCTTCTGGAGCATCGACAGGAACACATGAAGCGCACGAATTAAGAGATGTAAATGAAAAGTATTTAAATAAAAGCGTTTTAAATGCAGTTGAAAATATCCGTGTAAAGATTTTGCCCGCACTCAAAACGAGATCGGCTTATAATCAAAGGGAAATTGATAAAAAAATGATCGAGCTTGATGGGACTTCAAATAAATCAAGTTTAGGGGCCAATGCAATTTTGGCCGTTTCTATAGCAAACTGTAAGGCTGCAGCAATTTCTCAAAAAAAGGAAATATACGCTTATTTGAGCAAGACCCAAAAATACACATTACCATACCCAATGCTAAACATTATTAATGGAGGCGCACACGCTAATAATTCTTTGCAGATTCAGGAGTTTATGATTAGGCCGGACGGAGCTAAAAGCTTTTCGGAATGTATGCAAATGTCTTTTTTGGTCATACAGCAATTAAAAAAACTTCTTAATCAAAAAAAACTAAGCACAAGTGTGGGTGATGAAGGTGGATTTGCTCCATCGCTAGATAACGATCAGCATGCTTTAGATTTTATAATTCAAGCAATTGAGAAGTCAGGCTTTGTTCCAGGAAAGGATTTTAATTTATGTTTAGACGTGGCTGCAAACGAAATTTATGACGGGAAAGTATACAGCATTGAAAATAATATAAAAACTGAACCTATGGGCATGATTTCTTATTATGAAAAACTCACGTTAAAATACCCAATCAAGTCTATTGAGGACCCGATATTTGAGGATGACTGGGGTACTTGGAAAAAACTTACAGAAAAAATTGGAGACAAGGTTCAGATAGTCGGCGATGATTTATTTGTTACAAATTCGCTCAGATTAAAAAGGGGAATTGAAAATAAATCTGCCAATGCAATTTTAATTAAGGTTAATCAAATAGGATCTGTGACGGAAGCTATAGAGACAATTGAGCTTGCTCAGAAAAATTCTTTTAATACAATTATATCTCACCGATCAGGAGACACGGAGGATACATTCATTGCAGATTTGGCTGTAGCAACAAATTCAAACCAAATCAAGACAGGATCCTTAGCCAGGTCTGAAAGAGTATCTAAATACAATCGATTATTAAGAATCGAAGATTCCAACGAAGGAAAAATTTTAATGGCAAGTATATAAATGAAAAAAATTTATTTCTATTTATCTCAACGTAAATTTTTTTTTATTAATCTATTTATTTTTTTTTATATTTTTGTAAATTTGCTAGATGGTAATCGTGGTTATTTTTCTTATGTAAAGAAAAGTGACTTATTGATAAATAAAATCGAAGAAGAAAAAAATATTTTCGGACAGTTAGAATCTTTAAGGTTAAAAAATTCAATACTATCATTTCCAAATCTGAATCTCGATTTTTTAGATCAATTATATAGATCTTATTTTGTGCTCGGCAAAAAAAGTGAAAAATTATACTTAGTGAAATAAAAATGGAAAAAATTAGGCACCCAGAAAAAGTAAATAAAGATTTTAATCCTATCCAGAAAAAACCATCTTGGATAAAAGTTAAAATTAGTAACTCAAGTGTTTTTTCCGAGACAAAAAAAATTATAAAAGACAAGGGTCTCGTCACTGTTTGTGAAGAGGCTAACTGCCCAAATATTTCTGAATGTTGGTCAAAAAAGCATGCCACTTTCATGATTTTGGGAGATACTTGCACCAGGGCTTGTGCTTTTTGTAATGTCAAAACCGGAATACCAAGAGCTGTTGACGTTTCTGAGCCGGAAAAAATTGCAAACTCCGTTAAGGAACTCCAATTAAATCATGTTGTCATAACCTCTGTTGATAGAGACGATCTTGATGATGGGGGAGCCCAACATTTTGCGAATGTAGTTACTTCAATAAAGCTAAGAAATCCCAAAACTACTGTTGAAATATTGACACCAGACTTTCTAAGAAAAAAAGATTCTTATAAGATTGTCGTAAATTCTAATCCAGATGTTTTTAATCACAATTTAGAAACCGTTCCGAGCCTTTACTTGAAAGTTAGGCCAGGATCTAGATATTTTCAGTCTTTAAATTTGTTGGCTAATGTAAAAATACACAACCCAAAAATTTTTACAAAGTCTGGATTGATGGTGGGTCTAGGGGAAAACAAAGATGAGCTGTGCCAAGTAATGGATGATTTGCGATGTGCTAATGTTGATTTTTTAACTATTGGTCAATATCTACAACCAACAGCAAGACACTACCCTATTAAAAAATTTATTACGCCAGAAGAATTTGATATGTATAAGGAAATTGCTTATTCGAAAGGTTTTTTAATGGTAGCTTCTAGCCCCTTAACTAGATCTAGTTATCATGCAGGAGAAGACTTCACTATTTTGCAATCCAAACGAAAAGCCGGACTAGATAATTGCCAATAAAAAAAGTTGTAAAAAAATTTGATTTTCCAAAGAAGGAGCTGATAAATTTAATTTTAGATATTAATAGTTACAAAGATTTTTTGCCCTGGTGCAAGAATTCGATTGTTACAAATGATCGTGAAGAAAACGCCAAAAGAATTATCTTTGCGGATCTTGAAATTGGATACAAGCAGATTGCAGACACTTATACTAGCGAAGTTATTTTCGATAGAGAAAATTCTCAAATTATTGTGAAGCCGTTAAGTGGACCGATAAAAAAATTAACCAATATTTGGGAATTTAAAGAAATCACGGAAAAGAGTTGCGAGGTAAATTTCTATATAGAAATTGAGTTAAATAATTTTATATTAAATACTGTGTTTGAAAAGTTTTTTGATGCAGGATTTGAAAAAATTTTTACATCATTTGAAAATCAGGCAAAGAAAGTTTTGGGCTAAATACTTTCCTCTAGGAGTTGCAAAACTTTCGAGCAAGCAAGTTTTTGAATTTGAACTCTATTAAGATTTTTGTTAAATAAGAATTTTTTTACCTTAATATTCGTACCCTTGATTATTCCAACATAAACAAGGCCAACAGGTTTTTTTGCAGAGCCTCCAGAGGGCCCGGCAATACCAGTGATAGACACTGATATATCAGCTCTGCTAATTTTTTTTAGGTTTTTTACCATTGATAAGCAGCATTCCTCACTAACAGATCCGTATTTTTCTATTATTTTTTTTGGAACATTCAAAATTTTTATTTTTGATTGATTGGAATAAGTAACCAATCCCATAGAAAAAACCTTGGAAGAGCCGCTAATAGATGTTATTTGACTTGAAAGAAGACCACCAGTACAAGATTCCGCCACAGAAATTTTAATCCGTTTTTTTTGTAATTTTTTTATTATTCTATCAATCATTTTATAAGCAGCTCAAATAATAGGTATAAAACAATTGTTGCGTATATACCGGCAAGAACATCATCCATAACAACGCCAAAACCATTTTTTATTTTATCAATTAAATTTATAGGATATGGTTTTAAAATATCAAAAAATCTAAAAGCTAAAAAAGCAACAGTGACAAACTTAATAAGCATCCACTTATCTTGCTCCCAAATAAAGTTTTGGAATTCAGGATAAAAATAATATCCAATTAGCATAGGAATGGATTGGCCAATATACTCATCTATAACTATTTCTTTAGCATCAATTTCTGAAAATAGTTTTGAATTTTTATTAATGACGATTATTGAGTAGGGGATAATTGAAAAAAATACAACTAAAGGAATCAGAAAGTTTACATTGAATATAATTAGTAGAAAATAAAGCGCAGAAGTAAAAAAAGAAGCGAAGGTACCAGAGGCAATTTTTATATTTCCAATTCCAAACAGGGTAAGAAAATGTATGTTAATTTTTTTAATCATATTTTAAAACAGAGATTACTTCGCAAGCCAAAGCTTTGTTTTTTCCAATAATGCCCAATCTGTCAGTTGTCTTAGCCTTTATATTGATTTTGTCTTTATTGACTTTGCAAATCTTAGAAAGATTTTTTTTTATTTTGTCTTTATATTTTCCTAAGTTTGGACTTTGAAGAATGATATTCAAATCGATACTGTCAATTACAAGTTTTTTTTTCTTTAGTATTTGAATAGTCTTTTCCAATAACCTTGTGGATTTGACATCTTTGTATTTGCTAATATTGGGAAACAAGGTGCCTATGTCACCTTTCTTTGCTGCACCCAGAAAGCTATCTATCAATGCATGCAGCAAGCTATCACCGTCAGAGTGACCTACTGGTCCCATTTTAGACGGTATCACAATACCACCTACAACCAATTTCCTTCCCTTGACCATTTGGTGAATATCGTAGCCAATTCCATAAAATTTTTCGTTACTTTTTTTTATGTCCTCCAGGTAAGTAATTTTTTTATTATCAAAACTTCCTTTTATAATTTTTACAGGATAATTTTTTTTAAAAAATAACGTCGAATCATCACTTATGTTTTTATCCGAATTTTGACTGTGCAATTTGTAAATAGTTTTAAAATCAAAAGCTTGAGGTGTTTGAATTTGCAAAACTTCATCCCTAGGAATAATTTTATTATTAAAGACTATTGTGCTGAGCGATTCTAGGGCCGGTATTACAGCTTTAAATTTTTTTAAATATTTTATTTGAAGATCAATTAGCCTTGGGGGAAAAAAAGGTCTTGCAGCATCATGTATCAAAATTTTATCAATTTTTAATCTATTTGCTTTTATTAAGCCGTTGAGAACAGATAGTGCTCTTGTTTTTCCACCATTAACTACTGTAATTTTTTTATTTTTTAGTACAAAATCTCTATATTTGCTGTAACTTTTCTTCTCTATTGCTATTATTATCCTTGAAATATTTTTATTATTTAGAAATTTTTTTATACTATAGTTTATAATAGTATCGCCCTTAAAAATATGAAATTGCTTTGGAGTATCACTAACAAATCTTTTGCTAAAACCTCCAGCAACAATTAAGGCAGCTATCGACATTTTATTATGACCATTAAAAAATTAAACATTAATTATGCAGTTGGATTTATCACAATATTGTCACTGATTGTAGGTTTTTTAACAATCCAAACATTTGCCTCCAAGGGAGGTATTCCATTAACTCCCATAAACATACAAATCTTGCTTATAACGAACCTAGTTTTGTTGTCTATATTTTTGTCATTTGTTGTTTATAAAATTTTTAATTTATACCAAAAAAATAAAAACAAGAATCTTATTGGAAGCAAAACTAGGACTAAATTTTTACTATACTTTATCTCACTAGCAGCAATACCGTCTATTGTTGTTGCTATTTTTTCTTTAATAATTTTTAATTTCAGCATTGAAAAATGGTTTGATAAAAAAATCAATCAAGCAGTTCTCAACTCTGTAGAAATCGCAAAAAAATATCTTAATGAGCATCAGTCATCAATAAGCAAAGACATACTTTTGATGGCCAATGACTTTAATAGAAATAAAAATCAATTGCTTGCTAACAAAAAACAATTTGAGCAATACATAAAAACTCAAGCTGATTTCAGATCTATAAACAATGCTTTTATTGTTTCGGAAAAGGGTGATTTTGCTTTTTCTTTGCCAGACTTTGATAAAAATAAATTTTTAAAACCAGATACCTATATCTTGTCAGCTGCCAAAAAGGGAAAGCCGGTAATTATTTCTAGTGCCTATACGAACAAAACATATGGTATGGTTAAGCTATCAAACTTTGAAAATTTGTATTTATACGTAGTTCAAAATGTTAACCCACAAATTGTAAACTACCTCAAGCAAACTGGTGAGATATCAACCTATTATTTTCAAATAAAAAATAATATTTTTAGTTTGCAGATAACATTCATGGTTATTTATATAATGATCACTTTTTTGTTAATTTTTTTAGCAAGCATTGTTTCGATAAATTTATCCACTTATGCAACAACACCCTTAATATCTCTTTTTGATGCAGCTAACGAAATTAAAAAAGGTAATTACAATGTTGAGCTTGAGCTAAACAATCTAGACAGTGATTTTTTACAACTCAATTCTACCTTTAATGCCATGGTTAAAAAAATTAAAGAAGACCAAAAAAGAATTTCTTTAAGCGGTCGTTTTGAGGCATGGAATATCATAGCAAAAAAATTAGCTCACGAAATAAGAAACCCACTCACCCCAATACAGCTATCTCTTGATAGAATTCGAGACAAATTTAAAAACCAAATTATAACTGACAAAAATCAGTTTGATGAGCACATCCTTATAATCAACGAACAAATAAAAGAAATTAGCGCTTTGCTAAACTCCTTTTCAGACTTTGCTAGAATGCGCACTCCGGAACTCAAAGATTTCAATATTGTCAATATTGTTGATAGCGCTATAAATCCTTATAAAAAGAATTATCTAAATATTGATTTTATTTTTAGCAATATTTTAAATATTCAAGATATAAAATGTGACAGGAATCAAATTTTTAGACTGCTTACAAATCTTATTAAAAACAGTGTTGAATCCATTGAGGAAATGGAGAATCCCAAGAGCAAAAACACAATTTCTATTTCAGTTTCTGAAAACGTTGATTTTGTGAATTTTGAATTAGTTGATAGTGGCCCTGGTTTTTTATCTGAAAATTTTAACAATGTGTTCGAACCTTACTTTACTACAAAAGCTCATGGGTCAGGCCTGGGTTTGTCGATTGTCTCTAAAATTGTACACGAACACAAAGGTGACATTGTGTTTGCTAATGATGAAAATTCATTAGGAGCAAAAATCAATTTTTCCTTAAGTAAAAATTTATGAAAAGAATTTTAATTATTGACGACGAAAAAGACATAAGATTTTTATTATCAACTATTCTTGTAGACGAAGGTTATGAAACTTTACAAGCAGGCACAGTTGAAGAGGCGGAGGGTATTATTGGTAATAAAGCGTTTGATCTTGCGATTGTCGATATTTCTTTAAAAGATAAAAAAAAAGATGGAATTTTTCTATTAAAAGAAATTAAAAAAATAAACAAACACATCCCGGTTTTGATGATATCTGGTCACGCCACCATTCAGCTGGCTGTAGATTCTATGAGATTAGGAGCTTATGAATTTTTAGAAAAACCTTTTAATAAGGACAGATTATTGAATTTTACAAAAAGAGCTTTGGAATCTTTTGATTTGCAAAATCAAAACAAAAAATTACAAAAACTTTTTTTTGATACTTATGAAGTTATAGGCGACAGCAAAGAGATAAAAAATATTAAGGACATAATAAAAAAAATATCCACGACTGATACAAGGGTATTGATAACCGGACCTTCTGGTTCAGGTAAAGAATTGATCGCTAGAACAATTCACAAAAACTCATTAAGACAGGATGGTCCATTTTCTGTTTGTAACGGAGCGCTATTAAATCCCGAAACATTTGACATAGAGTTGCTTGGAGTAAAAAATCCTGATGGCAGCATCTTGCAAGGTCACTTTGAAAAAGCAAATAATGGGACTTTGCTAATAGACAATGTTTCAGACATTCCTTTGGACACCCAAGCAAAAATACTGAGAATTCTAACAGAACAAAAATTTCGTCGTGTTGGTGACGACAAGGAAATAGTAACCAATGCAAGAGTGTTGGCGTCTAGCAGCAAAGATTTAAGAAGTGAAATTGAATCTGGAAACTTTAGAGAAGATTTGTTTCAAAGAGTTTCAATCGTTTCTATTAATGTTCCAGATTTGAAAAGTCGTCACACGGACATACCTTTATTAGTTGAATATTTTTCAAAAAAAATTTCCCAAAACTTAGGCAAGAAAGAATTTTCACTGAAATCCAATCTTACAAAATTATATCAACACAATTGGCTTGGTAATGTTAGGGAGCTTCGAAATTTGGTTGAAAGAATAATAATATTATCAGAAGGCAGCAATAAAAATGCTGACGATATTATAAACGAAAGCATTAACGCTAAAAAATCAAGCGGATCCATCGATTTATTAGACTTTGATTCCCCCTTAAAAACGGCTAGAGAGCAGTTTGAAAAAGAATATTTAATTCACCAGTTGAAAAAAAATGGTTCAAATATATCAAAAACTGCTGAAAATATTGGGATGGAAAGATCAGCCTTGCATAGAAAATTAACTTCTTTAGGAATTAGCTATAAATGAATATTATAATATGTGGAGCTGGCAGAGTCGGTTTTTCAATCTGCAATCAGCTGTCTAAGCAAGGACATTCAGTAACAGTAATTGACAAAAATGGTTCTGATATTCAAAAAATTAACGACACTCAAGACGCCAAGGGTATTGTCGGTATAGCAACGTATCCTTCAGTCTTAGAGAAAGCTGATGCAAAAAATGCAGATATGATCATAGCCGTTACTAGAAATGACGAAACAAACATGATTGTTTGTCAAATAGCACATTCTCTTTTTAAAATTCCTAGAAAAATTGCACGAATAAGGTCAAAAGAATTTTTAAAACCTATTTGGAAAGGTCTTTTTACTAAAGAAAATTTACCAATAGATATAATTATTTCTCCAGAATTTGAAGTTGCAAAATCATTGTATAGAAAGCTAGAAGCTCCTGGAGCTATAGACAATATTCCTTTTGCAGATGACCTGGTTAGATTGCTAGAAATTCAAATAGACGAGAAGTGTCCCATAGTTAATACAGCGCTCTCTAAATTGTCAGATATATTTTCCGACCTAGATGCAAATGTTCTGGGAGTTTTGAGAAATGATAAATTTTTAATATTAAAAAAATCAGATAAACTAATCAAAGAGGATAAAGCTTATATTTTAACAAACTCAAAACAAGTCGATAGAACCTTGTCAATTTTTGGCAAAGATGAAAAATTTGCAAAAACAATTTTGATTATTGGTGCTGGGAATATTGGTTTAGACCTTGCTAAAATACTTGAGGAAAATGAAAATAGTCCTAGAATTAAAATTATCGAAAAAAATTCAGAGCGTGCTGAATTTATTGCAAATGAACTAAATGAAGCCATAGTCATAAAAGGAGATGGTCTTGATGAGAATCTTCTTAAAGAAATCAATATAGAGGAAATAGACACAGTTCTCTCCTTAACGGACGATGATGAAGTTAATATTATGTCAGCTCTTTTGAGTAAGAAAAAAGGGGTTAAAAGAACCATTTCTATTGCGAACAGCTCTAATTATGCATTGTTGCAGTCATCATTGAAATTAGACGATATTGTTGACCCTCGCATGACTACTGTTTCGACAATTTTGAAACATGTTCATAAAGGAAAAATTGAAAGCGTCTATACTTTGGATAACGGAGATTATGAAGTTATTGAAGCTAAAATTTTAGAAAGTTCAGAGCTATTAAACATATCTTTAAACAAGGCCAATATACCCGATGGAATTAAAATAGGCCTCATTGTCAGAGACAAGGTGGTTCTTGTTCCTAAAAAGGACACTGTGTTTAGTTTAAATGACAAGGTTATATTGTTATCAAGTAGGGAAAACTTACCAAAAGTAGAAGGTTTGTTTAAAATTTCTCCTTATTTTTAAATAAATAAAATCAATGAATTTCAGAGCAATTTTTTATTACCTGGGATGGTTTAGTATTCCCGTAACCGGAATGGCTACACTTGTAATATGTTTTTCTTATTTTATAGAGAACAAAACAGGAATTGGAATTTATTACTTAATATTTCTTCTATCTGGAGTATTTTTTTTTCTAAGCAGAACTTTAAAGGTAAAAAAACAATTAACAAAAATGGATTTGTTAATTTTTATTTTTCTTGGCTGGTTATTGTACCCCCTTGTTATCGGCATTCCTTACTATTTTAGCTACTACCAATTAAATTTTTTTTTATCTTATTATGAAGCAGTATCTGGATTTCTTGGATTTGGATTATCTGTTTTTAATAGACCGGAAATTTTAAACGATCCCTTGCTTCTCTGGAGATCAGGATCTCAGTGGATCGGAGGTTTTTATTATTTATTTACAATTTTTGCAATATTATCAACTTTAGATATTAACTTTATTCCCAGCAGATACATTTCCACTGCTTCAAATTCTTTAAATTTCGAAAATAAATTTGTTAAGAATTTTTTAAATATTTTTTATTGCTATTTTTTATTTTCTTTATTTGTGCTTTTTTTTTTGAATTTTACTAGTTTAAACTTTTTTGAAAAACTAAATCTTATGATGACAATAGTTTCCTCTGGTGGTTTTTTTATTAAAGAGCAGTTAATAGTCATGAGCAAACTCGACAGCATCATTATATCTCTGTGCTTCTTGCTAAGTGCTTTAAATATTTTTATTTTTTATGAATTATTTAGATTTGGCAAAAACTACAATTTCAAAGAGGACCTTAGTATAATTATTTTAGCTTTTGTAGCAGCATTCTCATTGCTGTTTATATTTGCAACTACAGATAATTTTTATGATATTTTTTTATTTGTAACCACGTCTCTATCCACTTCAGGAATAGCACTGTCTGTTAAATCTAATTTTCTTTATATAAATATCTTTTTAATACTAACATTTGTTGGAGGATCAATTTACTCAACAGGATCAGGCTTTAAGTTGTTGCGTATTTTATTTTTTATAAAGAAGTTTTTAATAGAAGTTACAAAATTGCTCAGCCCATCAACAATTGTAAAAAAGAATATCTTCAACAGTCAGGAGCCAATTAAAAACTCAGACTATTATATTGCATCTTTAATATTCGTTTTTTATGGAGTCATTTTCCTTTTCGCATGCTTACTACTAAGTTTTGACAGTCTTGGATTTGAAGATGTCTACAAATTAGCCTTTTTAAGTATGAACAATACTCTTCCATACAACTATCTTAGTAAGGCCATTTCTTTTTACGACTTAAGTTATCTTTCGCATTCAGTTATTTTGCTCTTGGTATTTGCTTCCAAGGTTTATTTTGTTTCTTTTTTGGTGGTAGTTAAAAAGCTACTTTGGAAATAAAATTATTATATTTACTCTGATAAGTTATTTGGCTAGAAGGGGTTAAATATTTGCGCCCGTAGCTCAGCTGGATAGAGCATCGGTTTTCTAAACCGAGGGTCGCATGTTCGAATCATGCCGGGCGCACCAATTTAATGAAATTAAACCCTCTTCAAAAAAAACAGTCCTTCTTTGTTTACATGCTCTTCAATGACCAAGGAAAAGTAAGTTATGTCGGTTATACAGTTAATTTGGAAAATCGGTTAAAAGCACACAACTCTAATAAGGGAGCAAAGTTTACTAGGGGCAAAAAATGGAGATTAATTTTTTCAAAAAAATTTAAAACAAAAGTTTTGGCAATGAAGTTTGAATATAAGTTCAAAAAAGATCGAATTCTTAGGAAAAAGATGATCTTAAAATTTGCATACAACCAAGGATTGCCTAGTTAGTTTTTGTAAACCTACAATTTCTTTTGTATAATATTTTACCAAATAACCAATAAGGGGATACAAAAATGAAAAATATCTTAAAATCTTTTGGTTCAATTGCTTTGTTAGTGGCGTTTGTAATTTCAAGCGTAGCAGCAAATGCGGGAACAAAAGACGATGTAATTAAAAAAGGATCTATAAATTGTGGAGTTTCTCAAGGAGTTCCAGGATTTTCAAATGCAGATGCTACAGGTAAATGGTCTGGTATCGATGTTGATATGTGCAGAGCAGTTGCGGCAGCTGTATTAGGCAACTCTGATAAAGTTAAATATCAGCCTTTAAGCGCTAAAGACAGATTTGAAGTTTTAAAATCTGGTCAAATAGACATGCTTTCTAGAAACACTACTTGGACCTTGTCTAGAGACGCTGGTTTAGGTCTTGAATTTGTTGGAACTAATTTTTATGACGGTCAAGGTTTTATCGTTAGAAAAGCTGCAAAAATTAATTCAGCAAAAAAACTTAATAACGTTAAAGTATGTGTTGAAACAGGAACTACTACTGAATTAAATTTAAGAGATTATTTCAAAGCAAATAAACTTAAATACGAAGCAGTTTCTTTCACAAAAGCGGACGAAGCTGTAGCAGCTTACGATGCGGGTCGATGTGATGTTTATACTACTGATAAATCAGGGTTGGCAGCACAAAGAACAAAGATGAAAAATCCTAAAGATCACACAGTGTTACCTGAAACAATTTCCAAAGAACCTTTGGGACCTGTTGTTAGAGGTGACGATCAAAACTGGAAAGATATCGCTTCTTGGTCTCTTTACGTAATGATTGAAGCTGAGGAGCTTGGTGTTTCTTCTAAGAACATCGATTCATTAAAATCTACTGACAATCCAAACATCAAAAGACTTCTTGGATTAGAAGGTGATACAGGCAAAAGTTTAGGACTTTCTCCCACTTGGGCTTACAACATTGTTAAGCAAGTTGGTAACTATGGTGAAGTTTACGAAAGAAACGTAGGCTCAAAAACTCCTCTTGGATTAGCAAGAAAAGGTTCGCCAAATCAACTTTGGTCAAAAGGTGGAATTTTATACGCACCTCCAGTAAGATAATTTTATCTTAAATATAAAAGGGCCAAAAATTAATTTTTGGCCCTTTTTTTTAATTAATCATGTTTGATTTTACAAATATAAAAAATTCGTTTAAAAAAAATTTGCAACTGAGTAATTTTTTGCCTCAGTTTTTGTTAGTAGCGTCCTTCTTTCTTTTAATCTATTATTTTACGAATAATGCCCAAACCAATTTGGAAGCTAGAAATATTTCTTCTGGTTTTGATTTTTTAAAAACTAACTCAGGATTTGATGTTCAATTTAGTTTAATTGATTACGACGGCTCTTATAGCTTTGGAAGAGCCTACCTCGTGGGCTTGTTGAATACATTATTCGTTTCTTTTTTTGGTATTATTTTTGCTTCTTTATTGGGTTTTCTCATCGGTGTCGGTCGTCTGTCTGACAATTTATTATTATCAAAATTGTCCGCGGTTTATGTAGAGTTGTTTAGAAACTTACCTTTAATATTGCAGTTATTCTTTTGGTACTTTGTAGTTTTGAGAAATTTGCCATCGACTGAAAAAAGCCTAATTTTGTTGAATTTTTTAATCATAAATGTGCAAGGTTTTTACTTTCCTAAATTTATCTTTTCCAATTTTCATTTTATTATTTACGGAATCTCATTTGCCATTCTTACGATTCTTCTAATCAAATATTATTCTAATAAAATGTTTTATGAGCGCGGAAGATCATTGCCTATATTTAGAATTTCAATTATTTTATTATTTTTATTTCCCATGGTCTTTTCTTTAATTGGCGGAGTAGAACTGAGGTTAGAGCAGTCTAAGCTCATACAAAATTTTGGTATTTTTAACTATGTTGGTGGTGTTAAGCTAGTCCCTGAATTTTTAGCTCTTCTTTTTGCGCTATCGTTATACACGTCAACATTTATCGCTGAAAATGTCAGAGCTGGAATACTATCTGTTAGCAAAGGACAGAAAGAAGCTTCAAGATCTTTAGGGTTAAACAATTCCTTATCACTAAAATTAATTATCATTCCTCAAGCATTGAGAGTGATTATACCCCCGACAACAAATCAATATTTAAACTTGGTCAAGAATTCCTCACTAGCTGCTGGTATTGGTTACCCAGATCTTACCAGTGTATTTGCTGGAACTTCTCTTTCTCAAACTGGTAAGGCAATTGAAATTATTTTTATAGTCATGCTGACCTATTTAACAATAAGTCTGTGCATATCTCTAATGCTAAACTGGTATAACAAGCGAATATCTTTCATATCCAAATAACAATGAATATTAATAATTTAACACATTGGTTTAAAAAAAATCTTTTTTCAAATTGGTACAATTCAATAATCTCTTTATTTTGTATTTATTTAATTGTGATTACAGTTCCTCCTTTTATTGATTGGGCTTTTGTTAGTGCAAATTTTGAAGGAAAGCTAAAAACTGACTGCACAAATAGCGGTGCTTGCTGGGTTTTTGTTAGGGTTTGGTTTGAAAAATTTATGTACGGATTTTATCCTGTAGAAAATATTTGGAGAGTAAATCTAAGTTTTGCAATATTGGTGGTGTCCATTTCCCTGTCATTTTTTTTGAAGGATAAATTCAAATTATATATTTTATTTTTTTTAATTTTTGTATTTCCATTTGTAGCCTTTGGGCTTATTCGTGGATTGTTTGGTATGGAAATAGTTGAAAGTAGAGAGTGGGGAGGTTTGGCCTTAACATTTATTCTTGCCATTTTTGGCATCATTTGCTCCTTTCCTTTAGGAGTGATCTTAGCTTTGGGTAGAAGATCAGAGCTACCTGCAATTAAATACTTTAGCATCGGCTTTATTGAATGTTGGAGAGGCATACCTTTAATCACCGTTTTGTTTGCTGCAGCTGTGATGTTTCCACTACTTTTACCCGCGAATATGTACTTTGATAAAACACTAAGAATTGCTATCGGTATTGCAATATTTGAATCCGCATACATAGCTGAGGTTGTTAGAGGAGGACTGCAGTCTTTACCAAGAGGTCAGTACGATGCAGCCCAGTCTTTAGGCATGGGTTATTGGAAAGTTAATTTTTTTATAATTCTTCCACAGGCAATCAAAGCGGTCATACCAGGTATTACAAATACATTTATTGCTTTGTTAAAAGATACGCCATTAATTGTTTTGGTTGGCATGGCAGAAATTCTTGGCATGGTAAATTTAGCAAAATCCAATCCGTATTGGCTAGGAATGGCAGTAGAAGGCTATGTTTTTGCAGCGGCAATTTTTTGGGTGGTATCTTTTCTTCTTAGCAGTTACAGTCAAAAATTAGAAAATAAATACAGTACAGAAAAAAAATGACAAAAGAAAAAGTTATAGAATTGGTAAAAGTAAACAAATGGTATGACGAATTCCATGTTCTTAAAGATGTGGATTTATCCGTGTACCAAGGAGAAAAAATTATTGTCTGTGGACCATCTGGATCTGGAAAATCTACATTAATTAGATGCATCAATAGACTGGAAGAGCACCAAAAGGGAATGGTCAAGGTTCGGGATGTTGTTTTGGACAGTAATACAAAAAATATCGAAAAAATTCGTGGAGAAGTAGGTATGGTGTTTCAGCAATTCAATTTGTTCCCTCATTTAACCATACTAGACAACTGCTCTTTAGCTCCTTCGTGGGTTAGAAAAATGCCTAAAAAAAAGGCGGAAGAATTAGCCATGAAATACTTGTCCAAAGTTAAAATTGAAGATCAGGCTGACAAATTCCCAGGACAATTGTCCGGTGGACAGCAGCAAAGAGCTGCCATAGCCAGAGCGCTGTGTATGGAGCCTAAAATCATGCTTTTTGATGAGCCCACATCAGCTTTAGACCCCGAAATGATCAAGGAAGTGCTCGATGTTATGACCGATCTTGCCAAAGCTGGAATGACCATGATTGTTGTTTCTCATGAGATGGCTTTTGCAAAAGAAGTTGCTGACCGTGTTATTTTTATGGACGAAGGTAGTATCGTAGAAGAAAAACCAACAGCTGAATTCTTTGCACATCCAGAGAATGAAAGAACTAAACTTTTTTTAAGTCAAATCTTAGGCTAACCAATCAGGGTAGGGTAAATTTTTCGATTTTAAGAAGTCTACATTAAATATTTTACTAGCAGATCTAGACCCAGTATCACAAAGAATAGTAACGATGGTTTTTCCAGGACCTATTTCTTTAGCCATTTCAATAGCACCTGCCACATTAATTCCTGAGGAAGCACCAAGGCAAAGTCCTTCGTTTTTAAGAAGTTTAAAAATTACATTTAATGCATTGGTGTCATCTATTTTGTAAGCATAATCGACTTTGGTATTTTCAAAATTCTTTGTAATTCTGGATGTACCTATGCCTTCGGTTATAGAAGATCCTTCCATTTCTAAAGTGTTGTTTTTGACATAGCTATACAAGGCAGAGCCATAAGGATCGCTAAGGCCAATTTTGATATTTTTGTTCTTGCCCTTCAATCCTTCCGCAACACCAGCTAAAGTTCCCCCTGTGCCTGCGGAACAAATAAATCCATCGACCTTTCCATCTGTTTGCAACCAAATTTCCTCAGCTGTAGTTTCTTTATGAGCCTGTCTGTTAATGGTGTTGTCAAATTGGTTAGCCCAATAGGTTAGTTTTTCATTCTCTTTAGATATTTGTTCAGCAATAGTAGCAGAATATTTTACATAATTTTTTGGATTAGCGTAGGGAACGGCATCTACCTCTATAAGTTTTGCACCTAGCTGTCTAAGAGTATCTTTTTTTTCAGGAGCTTGTGTATTTGGAATTACAATAACAGTTTTTATCCCAAAATAATTAGCCACCATAGTAATTCCAATGCCGGTGTTACCAGCGGTTCCTTCAACTATAGTGCCACCGACTTCTAACTTTTTTCTGTCAAGAGCATCTCTGATTATGTAGAGAGCAGCTCGATCTTTTACGGATTGTCCTGGGTTTAAAAATTCAGCTTTACCATAAATTTTACATCCAGTTAGTTCAGATGCTTCTTTTAGGTAAATTAAAGGGGTATTGCCAATAAGGTCTATTACGCTTTTTTTCATAATTTATGATTTCTTGAGAGTATAACTATTACAGTATTTAAAATTAAGCAATTTTCTTCAAATAAAACTGACTAACATCAGTATGATTTAATGCAAATCCTGTTTCGCAATAGTCAAAGTAATAATTCCAAATCCTTCTAAATCTGTCATTAAATTTTTCATTTTTGATATTGTCCCAACTGTCATTAAATCTTTTTTTCCATTCCATTAAAGTTTTGCAATAATCTTTACCAAAATCTATTTGACGAACCAATTCCAGATTGTGTTTTTTAAAAAGACTGTATAAAATCGATTTACTAGGAAGCATTCCCCCAGGAAATATGTATTTTTGTATAAAATCAACATTGTTCAAGTAACTTTTGAAAGAACCGTCATTAATAGTTATAATCTGTAGGCAAGCTTCTCCATTTTCATTTAAAGAAGAGTGTATTTTTTCAAAATAGGTATCCCAGTATTCTTTCCCAACAGCCTCAAACATCTCAATAGAGACAATTTTGTCGAACTTTTTATCAATTTTTCTATAATCCATAAAATTCAGACTTGTATTTTTACTTTGCATATCGGGAAGTACATTTTCACTAACAAAGTCATATTGGCTTTTGCTAATAGTGTAAGCATTTAAGTCAATGTTATGAAATTTTTCAGTTAGGTTTTTAATAAAACCACCCCACCCACAACCAATTTCACAAACCTTATGGTCGTTATTTATTTGCAAGTTATCAATGATGGTATTGTATTTATTCTGTTGGGCTCCTATAAGATTTTGAGCATCATCTGTATATACGGCAGAAGAGTAGCTCATCGTTTGGTCTAGCCACTTAGAGTAAAAATCATTCCCAAGATCATAGTGAAATTCTATATTTTTTTTAGCTTGAGACAGTGAGTTTTTTTTTAATAGAAAATTAATTTTTTCTAAAATTTTTACAAAGAAATTAGGCTTTATCTCATTTTTATTAATATATTGATTTTTTAGTAGAATTTTTAACAAATTATTTAAATTAGAAGTTTCCCATTTGTTGTTAATATAACCCTCTGCAAATCCCAATTCTCCTCTAAAAAAAACATCTTTAATCGCTGTATTATCCTTAATATAGATATCCGAAGCTAGACCAGACTGGCTACCATTGAAAACTTTTTCATAGTTATTTTGAAAGTTTATCCTGAGAGAACCCCAGGTAATGTTTCCTAATTGGTTTGCTAAAATTTTTTTTACCAGTTTATTCATTATAAGAAACTGTATCTTTATTTTTTTTGGGTTTAAAGAAAAAGCTTTTGCTTTTAATTAAAATTTTAATGGCTTGAAAATGAATGAGCAGCATTATTTTTTGAGTAAAAAATAAATTTACAAGTATTGCTTTAGCAATATTTGCATTTGTAAACTTACTTTCTTTAGCAATCAAACCAGTTTTTAAGCGCATAGATTCGTTATGTGCATTTATGGACAAGTTAATATTTGGAAAAAAACTCTTTAAATCAAAGTCGTACTTAAGACTCATTTTTAAGAAAGGGGATACGTAAAAAGCTTTTGCAGTAGAGTGTTTCTTGTAATTCTTTTTATTAATTTTAAAAATGTAAGTATGCTGTTCGTGATGGGTGTTTCTTACTTGATAAATTGCAAATTTTAATTTTTTTTTGCTATCAAGACAAAAATATATGGATATCGGGTTAAAAACATATCCAAGAAATCTAGGTATAGAAAACAAATATACTGATAATTTTTTTTTATAATTAAATTTTTTAATTATTTTACTTATTACCCAAGAATACAAATGTGCATGATCTGATCTGGAGCCATGATCTTTCTCATAAAAACTCAACAAATTGAATGAATTAATAGAAAAAAAAAATTTCTTATCAATATCTTTTGTATTTTCCAAGTTGATCATTATGGAAGGATACTTATAAGAAAAGAAATTTTTAAAGGGCTTTATGCGTTTGTGAAATACAGTTGTTTCATAGAAATATATATTTTTCATGAATTGATTTTTTTAATTACATTTAAGGATGATTTTATTCCATCCTCATGAAATCCATACCCTTGCCAAGCACCGACAAACCAAACATTATTTTTTCCTTGAATCTTAAGCAACGCTTCATTCAGATCATCAATTTTGCTGTTAAATACTGGGTGTTTATAATTAATTTTTTTTATAATTTTTGATTTTTCAATCCTATCGTCGCAATTAATGGAAACAAAAATGTTTACCTTAGTTTTGAGATTTTGTAGCAAGTTCATCCAGTAAGTTAATGCAAATGCTTTGTTAATTTCTAAAAAATTCCAACTAGACCAGTTAGATATATTTTTTGGCATAACGCTTTCATCAGTATGTAGGATTGCGGTATTGCGCTTATAGCTAACCATATTGAGCACTTTTTTTTGCTCTTTGGTTATAGGGTTAATAATTTTTTTTGCATCATCAGCATGGGTTGCGATAACTACGTGATCGTATTTGTATTTTTTACCCTGTTCAGTAAGTAGCGTTTTTTTATCAACTTCAATTTTTACTACTTTTTCTAATATAATTTTGCTTTTCTTTGATAGTTTTGTGATTTTTTCAACATAGGTTTTGCTGCCATTTACAATTGTGTACCAAACCGGTCTTTTTTTTATAATATTGACTAGCCCATGATTGGAAAAAAAACTTAAAATAAAATGAATTTTATACCCTCTTATTTTTCCTATAGGATTTGACCAAATAGAGGCACACATGGGGTAAAAGTAAAGATCTCTAAATTCATTTGAAAATTGTAGTCTTTTTAAAAATTGACTAACTGTTTCATTTGAATTTATTTTATTGGCAACATATTGTTTTGAAATTTTATTAAATTTGAAAATATCTCTTAATATTCTCCAGTATCTTAAGGTGAGTATATTATTGCTTAAAAGCAATGTTTTAAAATTTCTACCTGACCACTCGTATTTTTTTTTATTACTAATAACAGAAAAGCTCATATCGCTTACCTGATACTTGATTTTCAGTTGTTTTATAAAATCTATGAAATTTTTATAATTGTAATTGTTAAAAACTATAAAGCCACTATCAACATTTACGATACCGTCTTTCATAGTCAAGCTATGGGTATGAGTGTGCCCACCCAGATAAGTATTTTGCTCAAAAAGCATAACTTTGTGATTTTTGCTCAAGTAGTAATAGGCTGACATGCCAGAGATCCCTGATCCAATGATGGCAATTTTTTTTTTCATTTATTTTTTTAAATCTGCAAATGCTTGCAATGCTAGCTTTCTTGCTTCTTCATGCTTTACAATCGGTTTGGTGTAATCTTTTTCTAGATTAAAATTAATTTTTTTACTTTCTTCACCTGGCAATTCCCAGGGCTTATGAATAAATTTTTTTGGAACATTGGACAATTCTTTGACCCATTGTTTCACATAAATTCCCTCCGGATCAAATTTCTCTCCCTGCAGGATTGGATTGAAAATCCTAAAATAGGGAGCAGCATCAGCCCCACAACCTGCAACCCATTGCCACCCAGCGATATTGTTTGCCGTATTGAAGTCAAGTAGCGAATCTCTAAAATGTTTTTCACCCTCCATCCAATGAATCCTTAAATGCTTCACCAGAAAAGAAGCTGTGATCATTCTAACTCTATTGTGCATCCAGCCTGTTTCGTAAAGTTCACGCATACCTGCATCAACAATGGGGTAACCAGTCATTCCCATTTTCCATTTTCTTAACTTGTTATTGTCCTTAACCCACTTGAACTTATCAAATTGTTTTCGTAAATTTCCTGTTTCCATATCTGGAAAGTGATTGATCAGATGATGAGAAAACTCTCTCCATCCAATTTCATTTATATACTTTCTGAATCCAATATTTTTCTTTGAAATTTTGTAACATTCATCAAAGATGTGTTGAGCCGATATTTCTCCAAAAGCAAGGTATGGTGATAATCTTGATGTTCCTGAAGAAGATGGAATGTCTCTATTAGTTGCATAATCAGAAATTTTTTTATTAATAAATTCCTTAAGTAGTAATTTTGCAGATTCTTCACCAACGCTCCAGTATTTTCCAAATTTTTTATGCCAATTTTTTTTTGGTTTTATGCGCTGTTCTAAAATTTCTTTATTATTGTTATCGACTGGCTTAGCCTTAAACTTGCTTATTTTTTTAGAGTAATTTGAGCTTTTTAAATACTGCTCTTCAGCGTTTCTCCAGTAAGGAGTAAAAACTTGAAAAGGTGTTCCGTCCTTTTTTTTTATAGAGAATGGACTTTGTAATAAATTTCCCTTGAATTTTCTAAATTCGATATTTTTAACTTTCAGAAAAGCTTCTATTGCTAGGTCTTTTTTTATTTCATTGGGCTCGTATAGTTCATTGCAGTAAATGCTGCCAACTGTTTGGTTCTTAGTTATATTTTTGATTGTTGAAATTTCATCTGATGCGTAAATAGTAAAAAGAATTCCTTTTTCAGATAGTTGTTTTTCTAATTTTTGAAGTGTTTCATATAACCACCATCTTTGAGCTGACCTTTCTTTAAATTTTTTCTCATCAAAAGAATAAAATATCTGAAATTTTTCTTCACTATTGGAGATAACTTGAAATGCAGGGTTGTCATCGAGCCTAAAATCCTCTCTAAGCCAAAGAAATTTTATTTTTTGCATATTCAAAACTTATATAGAAATCAACTTATATATGTACTATTTTATCTCAAATTAGACTTGCCTAAACTCTTTTTTTCGACTTTATTGGTATAAAAAAAAGAGGGGACAATTTTTTTATGAGCGCACAATTAAATCAACACCTAGGTAAGAAATTAAGATTAAAAAGAACATCATTAGAACTGACCCAAACTCAAGTAGCACAGGCAATAAACGTTACATTTCAGCAAATTCAAAAATACGAAAAAGGTACCAACGGAGTTTCTTCGGCTAGATTGTTGCAGCTTGCTAACTTTTTAAAAGTTCCCGTTAAGTATTTTTTTGAAGATTATCAGGATTATTCTGAGACAGTTACCAGCAATGGAGAAGCACAAAGTCTTAACTACTCTTTTTTAATCAAATTATTTAACGATTTAGCTCCTTCAGAGAAGTCTAAAATTTTAGAATCTTTAAAAGAGCAAAACAATTTAAGAAAAGCTATCTAGTTTTGGCTCCTCGAGCAGGACTCGAACCTGCGACCAATTGATTAACAGTCAACTGCTCTACCAACTGAGCTATCGAGGAATTTGGTCACAATACAAATTTTTTTTATAAAAACAATAAAAATATGTGGAGGCCACGTCCAGAATCAAACTGGGATACAAGGAATTTGCAATCCCTTGTTGGTTTTCAATTAAACTTAACTAACTCCAACAACTTAGAGGAGTTATAATGACAGTGAACACAACGATATGTCTGCGTTGTAAAGGAAATGGGTTTAAATATTTAAGCTTTAAATCAATAGCAATCGAGCCTTGTGACGAGTGTAAAATGTCAGGGGAAAATATTTATACGGATTACAATTCAACTCAAAAACTGGAAGGAGTTTCTAATGTTAAACAAGCTAGATGCTAATTTCATAGAAGATCAAAGAGAAGGGGAAATGATACGCTTAGGTAAAGCGCGCTTCGACATTAACTTAAGAAAAAACATAGACAGAGGAAGACAAGGAGTAACTCCAGCATATATTTATTTAACTAAAGAATTGTTATTACCTTTAGCATTAAAAATTGACGAGTTTGTAGATGATCGCAATAAAGAACTCGGAAACGCCTGAAGCGTAGGCCCAAAGAAGTTCTGGAGCCTTTAATGAATTTAAAGGATAATAAAAAAGTTTCATTAATAGTATTAAAGTCAGTCATTGAGAGCGTGTCACTTGGTAAAACTTTAGTTTAGTCCGCTACTGACATTGGGGCCATGATTGAAATTGAAATACAAAACCAAATATTTAAAAAAACACTACCCAATCTACACGCTAAAATATCAAAAGATCAAATTAATAGAACTAAAAACTTGCAGTATAAGAAAAAAGTTTTTTCCTACACACTGGCTAAATGCAATGTTTCTGTAGAGCATTAGCTCATTGAAAGGAAAGTATAGATAGGAAATTAAAGCACAAAACAAGGCCAATGCCAGTTTTAAAGATCTCTCTAATGCTGCATCTGAAGAAACTATGGTGAAGGCAGGTAAGAATTTTTTTTCCTGTGATAATTTTCAAAATTTTAAATCTAAAAACATAAGCTCAAAGCTAGAAATCATAAGCAAAATTAGAAACCGTTATCTTTAAAATAATGGTGAAAGAATAGGGAATGAGGAATTTGCAAAACTTAAAGACACTAAAAACCATGAAATCTCTTAATCCAATTTTGATAAAAAGTTATTTCTTCAGCTTTGGAGTATATATTGTATGATGGGTTTTTATCGTCATCCCACCGAAAGGAATTATCACCAAAAAACCTCATGCTACTCCTGCAGTGTTAACAGCGGATCTTACAAGATTACTCTACCCATTATTAAAAAATTGTAACAAAAATATCTCTAACAATTAAAGCAATCAACAGGAGAATAGTTGCAGGGCATTAAAATTCTATTTGAACCACTATTGAATTTCTTTAAATATATTAGATTTATTCATTGTAAAATACTGGTTTCTGTTTCATTTGTCAGAAGTAATTTTAAATAGTTTTATTGTTTAATAATTTTAAAAGCTTTTCTCTGTTTCCATAGGTTAAAAGAAATTTAAAATTATCTCGCACAGATGTAATACACCATTGTGAATAAGCAATAACAACTTCTTCTGAAGGTCTAATATTCTGAATTCTATTGTCTGTTAATTCATCAAGAAATGGATTCATTTTTAGAAACAAACCTGCTTTTAAGCCCTGAGCAATATACTTGTGTAAAGTTTTGGCAGAAATGTTAATTTTTTTACTTAATGATTCCTTATAAGAAGCTTTACCCAAACTAGAGAGTAGAAAAATTTGATTAAGCAGTGCCCATTTATCTCTATTTTCATAAAAAAAGCTTAAATGTTTATTAGATTTAGCAAAATTACTTTTTACAAGTTGCACATCAGATAATGCTGCGGATATTGATCTAAGCTCAGTTGCTTTTTCAAAATCAAGATCATATTTGACATGAATTGAATCGTAAGAACTCTTCAATGCTATCGCAACGTTATTAAATCTTTTACGCTGTTCATCAGAAAATTTTTTTTTCTTTTCTTTATTAATTTTTTTTTCGTTCATAAAAAAACAAATTAAAGTATTTTTTTTTTTCCGCAACTTTATTTTATTATTTAACCTGTTTTACAAATTTTTTTTTGTTTCATCAGTTTTATTTGCAGTCATGAAAACAATCTTGTGGATTTCTTTTTTAATATTGCGACATTTTGTCACTTTTTTATAAACTTTATATTTTCTGTACGAAGTTATGGTAGTTGATTAATGAATTATATTCATGTATATATTACTTGTATTTATTACATGAATTTAGTACTTATAACTATGAAAACATACGTGATTATGTTAAATTTGTTAAAATTGATCTACATAGGATTTATTTTCTCGCTTACAATATTTGCAGTAAAGGCAGAAATACTACCTACAGGGGGTAATATTGTCTCTGGCTCTGGTAAAATCAGCCAAACATCTAACGGCATGATCGTGACCCAAACCACAGCCAAGATGGCCGCGGATTGGCAAACCTTCAACATTGGATCTGGTAGCAGTGTTAAATTTGTTCAACCTTCAGCCTCATCTATTGCACTTAATCGTGTATTAGGTAGCGATGTATCTTTGATTCAGGGTAATTTAAGTTCTAACGGACAATTATTTTTAATTAATCCTAATGGGGTGTTATTTAGCCCAACCGCACAAGTCAATGTAGGCGGTGTTGTTGCTAGTACCTTAAACATAAGTAACGCCAATTTTATGGAAGGTAACTTTAATTTTTCTGGTAACAGTAGCAATTCTATTACTAACCAAGGCAATATCAATGCAACTAATGGCGGTAGCATTTCCTTAATAGCAGCTAAAATAAATAACAATGGAACACTGACTGCCAATGAAGGTAATGTATTATTAGGATCTGGATCAGAAGTTACACTAGACTTTGGTGATACAATTAAATTACAAGTTTCACAGGGAGCTATTGATGCTCTAATTCAAAATGGTGGAGCGATTAAAGCCGATGGTGGCTTGGTGTATCTTACCGCTCATGCAGCAGGTGAATTGTCGTCTACTGTCATTAACCATACCGGCGTTATAGAAGCTCAAACTCTAGTCAGAGGCAAAACAGGTAAAATAATGCTGATGGGGGGCATGAGTAACAATAAAATAATAGCTAACAATAGCATAGTGATAGATGGTACTTTAGATGCCTCAGCACCTAATGGTGGTAATGGTGGTTTTATAGAAACCAGTGCAGCTAATGTAAAAATAGTTAATAATGCAAACGTTACTACTGCGTCTCCACTAGGAAAAACTGGAACATGGTTAATTGATCCAACTGATTTTATAATCGGAGTGGGCAGCGATGCAAATACATTGAGCGGGATAGGGGCCACAACTCTTAGCAACTCATTAGTTAACAATAGTATTACCATTGAAACCTCTGCCATAGACAAGGGTACAGATCTAGGAGATATTAATGTTAACAGTGCGCTGTCTTGGAATTCTAATGCACTAACTTTGATTGCTCACAATAATATTAACATTAACGCTGTGATGACTGCAGCTGGTACATCGACTTTAGCTCTGAACACAGGCACTGGCAAAGGCGTAAATGTCGGTATGGATTCCAGTGGTTTCTTAGGAAGAGTTGATTTTGCAGAGACAAATGGTTCGACGCCACGATCAGGAACTGGTATTTTAAGTATTAATAATCAAACCTATAATATTCTCAATTCTGTAAGTCAATTGTCAGGCATGGCTATCACTGGAAACTTTGCTTTGGGTGTTAACTTAGGAGATGAAGCATCTACTATTAATTTTACGCCGATAGCTAGTTTCGCAGAAAACTTTAATGGATTGGGCCACACAATTACAGGAATGAATATAGACGGTGCCGCAGCTGCTAACACAGGTATGATTAAAGTTGCAGGAGCCACATCTGACATTCGTAACGTGGGTTTGGTAGGAGGTGTAGTTAGTAATGGTGGTGCAGGCACAGGTGGTTTAATTGGATCAGGTTCAACAGGAACGTTAAGTAATAGTTATAATACAGGAAGTGTTGCAGGAACTGTTGGTACTGGTGGTTTGATTGGATCAACTACTGGTATTGTCACAAATACTTTTGCAACTGGTAATGTAACTGGTGCCGCAGGTACAGGTGGTTTAATTGGAATTACTACTGGAGCTGTTAGTGAAAGTTATGCAACAGGTAACGTAATTGGTGCCGCAGGCACAGGTGGTTTAATTGGAACTACTACTGGCACTGTCACAAATATTTTTGCAACAGGTAATGTAACTGGTGCCGCAGGCACAGGTGGTTTAATTGGAAGCACCACTGGTGTTGTTACGAGCGCTTATGCAGCGGGAGCAGTTTCTGGTAATGCAGGCACAGGTGGTTTAATTGGAACCAGCACAGGAGCTGTTATAAAAACTTATACGGCAGGAACTGTTTCTGGTCATGCTGGTACGGGTGGTTTAATTGGTACTAGCACAGGAAATATTACGAACGCTTTTGCAGCAGGAAATGTAACTGGTGCCGCAGGTACAGGTGGTTTAATTGGAACCTCGACTGGTAATATCACGAATGCCTATGCAGCAGGAACCGTTTCTGGTGCTGCCGGTACAGGTGGGTTAATTGGTACTAGCACAGGAGTGCTGACTAACAATTTTTGGGATATAGCTAACGCTACTACTTCAATTGGAAGCACAACACCAGGAGGAACTACGGGATTGACCACTGCCGTCATGAATACCAAGGATGCTTATGCTGACTGGAATTTTACAGATACCTGGTATACGAAAACTGGAAGCTCATACCCTCTATTACGTAGCTTTAAGACTCCAGTGATTGCTAAAGTGATTGCTCCAGTGACCGCGACAAAGAATATTGCCACAGTGTTTAAAGAGAGTTACGTTAATAATACCAATTTCTTTGTGCTGCCTCCAGCTCAGGCAGTCGTTCGTTCGGCTCCTGTTGCCGCCACGACAAAGAAGTCTGATCAAAAATCAGATTCAGATACCAATACCAAAGATTCTAAAGATAAATCTATAGATATCTTGTAAAAAAAATAGCTATCTCGCAAAGTGTAAAATAAAATGAACAGGGTGTCGATTTTTAAAAATAAGTATCAACTAGATAAAAAAAATATCACTACCACATTCATCTTGTTTGGATTTGTCATCATATTTTTTTTAGTTACGTCTTGGAATTTTGCAGATACTTGGTATACGAAAACCGGAAACTCATACGCGCAATTACGTAGCTTTATCACTCCCGTGATTGCTTCAGTGACTGTGACAAAGAATATTGCTCCAGTGACTGTGACAAAGAATATTGCTCCAGTGACTGTGACAAAGAATATTGCTACTGTGAAAAAGAATATTGCCACAGAAAATACTTTTGCTGAATATGCCACGGGTAATGATGTGATTGCTGTAAAAAATATAAGTTTTACTGGTAATACCAAATATAGCAACGCAGCCCTTAGATTAGTATTGGCTGATGCTGTTGGAAAAACTTACAACCTGACAGAACTGAGAGAACTCGCTAATCGCATTACTAATCATTACCGCAGTAATGGTTTTGCTTTTACTCGTGCGCTACTACCAGTGCAAGCCATGACCGATGGAGAATTGGTTATTGAAATCATCGAAGGTAGATACGGTGACATCGTGGTTGTGGCCAAGAATGCTCACGATGCGATAGAAGCTATAGAGGGTCCTCACGATGATCATGTTTATGCAGCCCAATTATTTTTAAAAACACTAATAACAGGTGAAATTATAGATCTTAACAGTTTAAAAGAAGTGGTATTAATTTTAGATGATCAATATGGCTATAAAATCAAATCTGTACTCACCCCTGGTAAAAAAGTTGGTACAGGCGACCTAAAAGTAATTCTAGACCATGATAAAAAATATAGTGGAAAGGTAAGTATTGATAATTACGGCAACCGTTACACGGGTCGAAACCTTTATCATTTAGACTTAAGCATTAATAGCCCATTTTTATTTGGAGACCAGATCAAACTCAACACTCTGTATTCAGAAGAAAATATGTGGATGGGAGGAATCAACTACAGTCTGCCATTAGGCGTTTCTGGTTTAAAAGCTAAAGTTGGCTATACTAGCAGCTACTATGAACTAGCTAAAGAATTTACTAGTAGTGAATTAAATGGTACCGCCAAAGTTATCAGTACGGGACTAAGCTATCCTATTCTTCGTTCACAACAAACTAACCTTAGAGTAGATAGTACCTATAATCACAAAGTACTTAATAACATCAACAATATTACAAAAAGCAGCAACACCAATAGTAGCGAAAGTTTAAATGTAAGATTAAACTATGATCATCCTGACAAATTAGCTGGCGGTGGTATTACTTATGGTGATGTCACCTGGACGTATGGTGATTTTACTGTAGCCAGTGCTAACCGTACTACAGACAGTACTACCGCTAAAACAGCCGGTGGCTTTAATAAATTTAATATAAATGTAAATCGCCTACAAGCGCTCCCTGGTAAATTTACTTTATTTGGCAAACTATCAGGACAATGGGCTGGCAACAACCTAGATTCATCAGAAAAGTTTGGCTTAGGTGGTTTGCAAAGCGTCAGAGCTTATCCCAGCGGTGAAGCTTATGGAGATGAAGGAGTGTTAGCTCAGCTAGAATTACGCTATGCTAGCAATAGCATGACCACACTGTATGCATTTTACGATGCAGGCACACTCAATATCAACCACAACACTTGGACTACGGGCAATAACAAACGCAGTCTTGAGGGGGTAGGTTTAGGCTTACGCTTTAACACGACGAATTTAGATATAGATGTCGCTGCTGCATGGCGCACAGCAGGAACATTCTCTGATGCAAATCAAACGGATGTACCTATGGTTTGGATGAATTCTGCCTATAAGTTTTAGCTTTGGGATTTTAGATTTAAAGGCTGCCGTAATTTACAGCACCAAATCTAAGTTCAAAGGATTTGGTAGTGAGAAATATTTAGGTGAATATCAAACAGCGATTACTAGTCACGAACACTATGTTAGAAAATATTCAAAAATATCCAAAACTATATAAAAAAATGCCAATGGTTTAAAGCTTACAGATACCAATCTAGTAAGTAGTTGCATTTAACGGATCTATAAAAAGTATTAACAAATACTGGCTACAGATTAGTGAAATAATATCTTTGCAATAGGAGGATATTTTAGAAAGATTATATCTTTATACCTGAAGATTGGGCTAAGAATGTGGAAAGCAGACACGTACCTATTTTTGAAGATACTCTAAAAATATTTAAGAGTAAAAAAGAGACTTGGTTTAGCGCGTCCATTTCATTATAATATTTCTCACTGCGAATACGCATAGATACAAATAAAAAAACAAATGGGTATAGAAAAAGAGAAAGAGTTTGCAATTCATTTTCTTCGATATGCTTATATTACATGTTTATCAAAACGTAAGGTCGGCATTGAGATGGTACAACGGATAGTCGGAGGTAAGGATATCTGCATGACTTTGAGGTATAATCACCCAACTCAACAAGACATCTACGATGCAGTAAATATAAAAAGTGAGCAAACAGTGGAAAAAGCGGTTAGTTAAATTTGGTTGGAGGCCACGCCCAGAATCGAACTGGGATAAAAGGATTTGCAATCCTCTACGTAACCATTCCGTCACGTGGCCAATATATTCAAAATATTTATTAACTCTGAAAGATGTATATATATATTTTAAAGACGTATAATCAATAATATGAAATTTGAAATTCAAAGAAATCAAATGGTTGAAAGCCAATTAAGAGCCAATTTGGTGATCGACGAAAATATTTTAGATGCTTTTTCTAATGTAAAAAGAGAAAAATATTTTCCTCAGCACCTCCAATCTGTTTCTTACATTGATGACAATATTTACCTAAATAGCAAAAGGTTTGTTTTAAGACCATTTATACTAGGCAAATTAATATCTAACTTAAACTTGGGAGTAGAAAAAAACGTTCTCGATGTCGGATCCTGCAATGGATACAGTGCCGCCATACTCTCTCATCTTTTTAAAAAAGTAACATGTGTAGAAGAGGATGATGAGTCTTTTAATTTTTTAACAAATGTATGCAAAGAAGAAAAACTACAAAATGTTAAAATTTTAAAACAAAAATTTTCTTCCACTAAAGATCTCGGAACTTTATTTGACAATATTTTAATTAATGGAGAGATAAATTCAGATCCTGTAAATCTAATTAATCATCTAAAATTGGGCGGAAAATTGGCAACAATTATTAGAGAGCATAGGGTATCCTTCGCTGTTGTTTATATCAAAAAAAACAATAACACTTTCGACAAAATTAGAATTTTTGACGCCTCAGCTCCGCTTTTAATTGATTACAAAAGCAAAGAGCCAGTTTTTTCTTTTTAACATGAAAAATTTTGGATCTTACAATCATGAAAAAATAGAAAAAAAAATTTATAGTTTTTGGGAAAAAAAAAAATTATTCAAACCAATTAAAAATAAAGATAAAAAAAAGTATTTTTCTATAGTTATACCACCACCAAATATAACTGGTAGTTTGCATATGGGTCATGCCTTAAACAGCACTATTCAGGATCTGCTTATTAGATTTAAAAGAAATCAAGGATTTGAGACTTTATGGCAACCAGGCATAGACCACGCAGGCATTGCAACACAGATGGTTGTGGAGAAGCGGCTATCTTTAAGAGGCTTAAGCAGAAAAGAGTTGGGCAGAGAAAAATTCATCAAAGAAATTTGGAAATGGAAAGATCAGTCTGGCAATGAAATAATATCCCAATTAAAAAAACTTGGTTCATCATGTGACTGGGGTCGGGAAAGATTCACCATGGACGAAGGCTTGTCTAAGTCAGTTATTAAAGTGTTTGTGGATTTGCATAAAAAAAAACTTATCTATAAAGACCTGAAGCTTGTAAACTGGGATCCTGTGCTTCAAACAGCAGTTTCAGATCTTGAAGTAATCCAAAAAGAAATTAATGGAAAACTGTATTACATTAAGTATGCAATTAAGGACTCTGATCAGACAGTTACTATTGCCACCACAAGACCCGAAACCCTGTTTGGCGATACCGCCCTGGCAGTTAATCCAAAGGATAAAAGATATAAAAATATAATTGGAAAAACAGCAATTATACCAGTCGCAAATAGGGAAATCAGAATTATAGAGGATATTTATGCTGATCCTGAGCAGGGTAGTGGTGTGGTTAAGATAACTCCCGCTCATGACTTTAATGACTTTTTGGTTGGAGAAAGACATGGTCTTGAAAAAATTAATATTTTTACAAAGGAAGCCAAACTTAACAACAACGCTCCTGCAAATTATGAAGGTTTAGATCGTTTTGAAGCTAGAGATAAATTAGTAGAAGAGCTAACCCAATTAAATTCTATTGAAAAAATAGACAATATTAAACATTCAATACCCTTTGGAGACAGGTCAAACTCTATTATAGAGCCGTACCTTACTGAACAATGGTTTCTCAATGCCAAGAAATTATCTAAAGAAGCGATCGATAAGGTTAAAAAAAAAGAAACTTCATTTTATCCAGAAAATTGGTCAAAAACATATTACCAATGGATGGAAAATATTCAGCCATGGTGTATTTCAAGGCAGTTATGGTGGGGTCATCAAATTCCAGCTTGGTATGCTCCCAATGGTGAAATTTTTGTAGCTAATCACAAGAAGGAAGCTGAATTATTAGCTAAGAAAAAATTTAAAAAAAAGACACCGCTTAAGCAAGACAGCGATGTTTTGGACACATGGTTTTCGTCAGCGCTTTGGTCATTCGCAACTTTTGGCTGGCCTAAAAAGACATACGAATTAAAAAGATTTTATAGCACTTCAGTTTTGGTTACCGGTTTTGATATCATTTTCTTTTGGGTGGCAAGAATGATGATGATGTCACTATACTTTATGAAAAAAGTTCCTTTTTCACACGTTTATGTGCATGCATTAGTGAGAGACGAAAAAGGACAGAAAATGTCCAAATCAAAAGGAAACGTTATTGATCCACTGGTTTTGATAAGCGAATATGGAGCTGATGCATTAAGATTTACCTTGATAGCCATGTCCTCACCTGGTCGAGATGTTAAGCTAGCGAAAGAAAGAGTTAATGGTTACAAAAACTTTGTTACAAAGATCTGGAATATTTTTAATTTTTCAAAATTTAACAACACATTCACGAATCCAAAGGTCAATATTGGAAAAATCAATGACCCTGTTAATTTGTGGATTTTAAATGAGTTTAGCAATTGCAAATTAAAAACTAACGAGTGTATTAACTCATATCGTTTTGATGAGGCTGCAAAGCACGTGTATCAATTTACTTGGAATTTTTTTTGCGATTGGTACATAGAGTTTTCAAAGCCAATTTTATATTCTGAGAATAAAAAAAATATCACTGAGCTGAAAAATACAATGACATTTCTTCAATCAGAAATTTTGTTATTGTTACATCCTTTTATGCCATTTGTTACAGAGGAGCTGTGGGGCTTGACTAAATTTAATAAATTTTTCAATACACCTTTAATTTCTTATACTAGTAAAAATTCATGCAAACTTACAAAATTACAAATTAATAAAGCCAAAGACATAAATGCTATTATCGATTTTATATCAGAGATAAGATCCTTAAAAGTAACTTTGGGAATTAGCCCCGCAAGTTTTGCAAGTTTGTTTTTAAACGAAACGTCTAAAAACTTCCAAAAATTAATTACGAACAATATAAACATTGTTAAAAGACTGGGCAGAATTCAAGATATAGATTTTGTTAAAAATGTTAACGAATCTATTATTAAAATTGTAATCGTTGACGAGAATGTAAAAATTAAATTTGAAAGCAATGTTAACTTAGATGATCAAAAAGCAGTTCAGATCAAAAAACAACAGGAAATTATTAATAAAATTTCAATTTCAGAAAAGAAATTAGAGAATGTTAGCTTTGTCGAGAATGCCCCAAAAAATATTGTTGATAATGAAAGGGAAATGTTGTCAAATTACAAAATAGATCTAGAAAAAATTAACAATATTTTAAGGAGCTTTTTATAAATGTCTAAATTCGATAAATCAAAATTACCAAGTCGTCACACTACTGTTGGCCCTGAGCGTGCTCCACATAGATCTTTTTACTATGCCATGGACCTAACCAGAGAAGATGTTGCCAAGCCATTTGTTGGCGTGGTGTCTACCTGGAACGAGGCTGCACCTTGTAACATTTCATTAATGCGTCAGGCTCAAAGTGTAAAAAAAGGAGTTTATGACAATCATGGAATGCCAAGAGAGTTTTGCACGATAACAGTTACTGACGGTATAGCGATGGGGCATGAGGGAATGAAGTCCTCGTTAATCTCAAGAGAAGTGATTGCAGATTCTGTAGAATTAACAGTGCGCGGACATTGTTATGATGCTTTAGTTGGTGTTGCCGGATGTGATAAATCATTACCAGCATTAATGATGGCTATGTGCAGACTGAATGTTCCCAGTGTATTTATTTACGGTGGATCAATTTTGCCAGGAAAATTTAAAGGTAAAGATGTAACCGTGCTTGATGTTTATGAAGCTGTAGGTATGCATGAGAATGGAAAAATGTCTGACGAAGATCTTTTGGAATTAGAACTCAATGCATGTCCAAGCGCAGGAGCTTGTGGTGGGCAATTTACAGCTAATACTATGGCATGTGTGTCAGAAGCAATAGGTTTAGCTCTGCCTTACTCTTCTGGAACTCCAGCGCCATACGAAGAAAGAGACAAATACGCTTATGAAAGCGGCAAGGCAGTTATGAATCTTTTAAAAAAAAGAATTAGACCTAGAGATATTGTAACAATTGATGCATTAAAAAATGCAGCTGTTATTGTTGCTGCGACTGGTGGATCTACTAATGCAGCCTTGCATCTTCCTGCTATTGCTAGCGAATGTGGTATTAAATTTGATTTAATGGATGTTGCTGAAATTTTTAAAAAGACTCCTTATTTAGCTGATTTAAAACCAGGTGGAAAATATGTTGCAAAAGACATGTTCGATGCCGGAGGTGTTCCAATGCTACTTAAAACTTTATTGGACGGTGGTTTTATAAACGGCAATTGCAAGACCGTTACTGGGAAGACAATGGCTGAGAATTTAAAGGATGTTAAGTTTAACAAAGATCAAGATGTGATGAGACCGTATGACAACCCCATAACAGCAACCGGTGGCGTTGTTGGCTTGAAGGGTAATCTCGCGCCAGAGGGAGCAATTGTGAAAGTTGCTGGTATGAAAAAACTTCGTTTTGAAGGCGTTGCGAAATGCTTTGATAGTGAGGAAGAAGCATTTAAAGCAGTGAAGAGTAAAAATTATAAAGAAGGAGACATTATAATTATTCGCTACGAAGGACCAAGGGGTGGCCCTGGCATGAGAGAAATGCTTTCCACTACCGCAGCTATTTATGGTCAGGGAATGGGTGAAAAAGTTGCTCTTATAACTGACGGAAGATTCTCAGGAGCAACAAGAGGTTTTTGCGTAGGCCATGTTGGCCCAGAAGCTTTTGTTGGAGGTCCTTTAGCCCTTCTTGAAGACGGAGATAAAATTATTATTGATGCAGAAAAAGGATCTATAGATGTAGATTTAGATGCAACCACTATGCAAAAAAGAAAAGACAATTGGAAACCCAGAGAAGGAAACTTCAATAGTGGAACGTTGTGGAAATATAGCCAGACAGTAGGTTCTGCTCAAAATGGAGCAGTAACCCATCCTGGGGCATTCAACGAAAAAAGTTGTTACGCTGATATCTAGTGAAAATTAAACCAATAATTTTGTGCGGAGGCGCTGGTACAAGACTCTTCCCAAGCTCTTTCAAAAACGATCCAAAGCAGTTTATGGACTTTGGTGGATGGACTTTGTTTCAAAAAACTCTTGAGCGCATACAAGATCCTATTTATGATTTTCCTGTAATTAGCTCAAATGCAAAATATGAAAGAATAATTAAAAAACTTTTAAAACAATATAAAATTAAAAAATACAATCTTGTTTTAGAGCCATTTAAAAAAAATACTGCAGCAGCAGTGGCTTCATCCGCATTGCTGAAGAATATTCTTCCTGAACAACCATTAATTTTTTTACCCGCAGATCAACTGATAGAAAATAAAAAAAAATTTAACTCTGCTGTTAAATCCAATGCAAAAAAACTAACAAATGACAATATTTGTATTTTTGGAATCAAGCCTCTAGAGCCCTCTAATCAATTCGGATACTTTTTGACAAGCGGATCAAACAGCAAGGTTGTCAAATTCATTGAAAAACCGAAAGAAGCGTTGGCTAAAAAAATCATAAAAAAAAATGCATACTGGAATTCGGGTATTTTTTACATGAGGAAAGATTCCCTGATTAATCATTATAAGCAATATCAGCCAGCTTTATTTAGGCATTGCTTGAATTCAGTGGAGGGATCTAAGCGTAATAACTTTGTCACCAATCTTAGCAAGGCTTCTTACAAAAAGGCAAAAGAAATATCTTTTGATTATGCCATTTTAGAAAAATCTAAAAATATCTTAGGAGTTAAGCTCAATATTTTATGGTCTGATCTCGGTAGCTGGAGAGCTATTACTAATTTATTTCAAAGAATTAAAAAAAAATACTACAAAAAGAAAAATACTTTTATCAAACCATGGGGGAAGTACTTTAATTTGCATCGTGGCCAAGGCTTTTTGATCAAGGAATTGGTTGTAAATCAAAACTCTTCCATCAGCTTGCAAAAACACAGGCACAGATTGGAACATTGGACGATTACACAGGGAAAACCCAAAGTAACCATTGATAGCAAAAAGATTTATCCGAAATTAAATGAAACGGTTTTTATTCCACTCGGAGCAATACACCGTGTTGAAAATAATTATAAGCAAGATGTAAAAATTATTGAAGCACAGGTAGGAAAAATTTTAAAAGAAAGTGATATTATTAGATATGTTGATCAGTATGGGAGAATCAAGTAAGAACACATCTAATTGGAACATGGTCTGACGGTCTCTCATTGTCTCTAGTGAACTTGTCAATCTCAATAACCTTTAAGCTATCGACCATGTTATCGGAAACAAGATAATGATCTATTCTAAGACCCTTGTTTCTCTGCCAAGAACCTTGTTGGTAGTCCCAAAAAGTATATTGCTTCGCCTCTTTATTAAATAGTCGAAATCCATCTTTGAAGCCAATATTTAGCAATGACCTAAATTTTTTTCTAATTTCTAATTTGAACAAAGCATCGTTTGACCATCCCTCAGGATTATCCACATCTTCCTCGCTCGGAATAACATTAAAATCTCCAGTAATAATAATATTTTTATTTTTTTTAAATTTTGTTTTTATAAATTTTTCAAAAAGATCCATCCATTTTTTTTTATATTCATATTTATCTGTATTAACAGGATTTCCATTAGGTAAATAGATAGATATCAAAGAAAAAATTTTCTTTTTGTATTCAATCTCAGCAGAGATGTATCTAGACTGATTTAGAGGATCTTTAAAATCACCACTGCTTACCTTTAGTTCTTTTTTGGAAATTATTGCCACACCATTATAAGATTTTTGCCCACTGCTATATGAATAGTATCCTTCTTTTTTAAAATCATCATGAGGGAAGTTTTGATCTTCGGTTTTAATTTCTTGTAGTGCCAAAATATCAATTTTTTTCTTTTTTAAATAATCTATGACTTGATTAGTTCTTATTCGGACAGAGTTAATGTTCCAACTTGCAAGAATCATTAAACAGAAAAAGAAGTTCCACAACCACAAGAGCTTTTGGCATTAGGATTTATAATTTTAAATGATTTTTCAATAAGTGAATCGTTATATTCAAGGACAGAACCTTTTAAATACTCCAGACTTGTTGGGTCTATAATGACCCCCTCTAAGTGAAGGTCGTCGTCATTAACTTTTGAATCTATAGTAAAATGATACTTAAATCCTGAGCATCCACCACCTTCAACGGACACTCTAAAAAAAGAACCACTTTTTTCACTGCTTAAAAGAGACTTGATCTCCTCATTAGCTTTTTTTGTAATTTCGATATTAGTTTGCATGAGTCTATTAAATAAATATTATATACAGTATATTTTCAATGAACACATCCTTAGACAATTATAATAGCATCTTAAAAAAATACGCCTCTAATAACGAGAATTTTCTTGGCAGGCACTATCCTGAAAAAAATAGCTTTTATAGATCTGAGTATCAAAGAGATAGAGATAGGGTTATTCACTGCTCTTCATTTAGAAGATTGAAGCATAAAACCCAGGTTTTTGTATATCATGAGGGGGATCATTTTCGTACCCGACTGACCCACTCGTTAGAAGTTTCTCAAATTTCCAGATCCGTAGCTCGTCATATGGGACTAAATGAGGATCTTTGTGAGGCGCTTAGTCTTGCACATGATCTTGGGCACACACCATTCGGGCATGCTGGCGAAGATGTTCTTTCAGATTGCATGTCTAGCTATGGAGGCTTTGATCATAATATTCAGTCTTTAAGAATTTTATTACTACTTGAAAATATATATGAAAATTTTTCTGGATTAAATTTGTCATTGAACTGCATAGACGGCCTACTGAAGCACAATGGTCCTGTTACAGATGAGAAAAGACTAGTATCTTTGCTTCCAGAAGTCGAAAATTACAAGCTAAACCTACAAAAATTTGGCTCTTTGGAATCTCAGATTAGCTCGCTGTCAGATGACATCGCGTATAACAATCATGACATAGATGATGGATTAAGAGCTAAATTTTTCTCCATTGATGACTTAAAAGACATACCTATCCTTAAAGATATTATTTTGGAAACATACGATAAAAATTCTGACAAAAACAATCACAAGCTAGTAAGAAAGCTGATTGATTATATGGTTACAGATTTGATAGAAAATTCTAAAAAAAATATAGTTTCTAATAATATTGCAATTATTAAGGATGTTTATGAGGAGAAAAAACCAATGATTAGTTTTTCTGATAAAGCTGCCCAATTAATTAAGGATATAAAAAGTTTTTTATTTTTAGAAATGTATAAGCATTCGCACATCCAAGACTGGTCTGAAAAATCTAAGCAAATAATCAATAAAATCTTTACTTACTATATGAATAATTACCCAAAAATTGCCAATAAATTCAACAATAATTATTCAAAAGAAAGAAATATTAGCGACTATATCTCCGGTATGACTGACAAATATGCCATCGACCTATACAATTCCATTAAATGAATATTTTTAGATTTTATAAAGACGAGTTTTCAAAATTATTGAAAGATAATAATTACAACTGCAACTATGAAAAACTTTCCGTAGATTCACCGAGACAATCTAGCTTTGGAGATTTGGCATTTAATGCTCCACTAATACTTTCTTCATCCTTAAAAAAAAATTCTCTAGATATTGGAGCCGAAATTGCCGATCTAATAAAAAAGAAATTTCCTGAGTTTGAGAGTATTGAGATAGTAAAGCCAGGTTTTGTTAATTTGAGACTAAAGAAAACATTTTGGTTTAATTTTCTCTCGTCATTTCAAGATGATAAAGGAAAATTGGCAACTGAAACAAAAAAAATTAATATAGAATATGTATCTGCCAACCCAACAGGACCGCTCCATGTTGGTCATTGCCGAGGTGCCGTTTATGGAGATGTTTTAGCAAATCTTTTAAGTTTTATCGGAAACAATGTAACCAAAGAATATTATATAAATGATTACGGTAATCAAATTCATATGTTTTCGAAATCCGTATACGCCAGACTTCTCGAAATAAAGGAAAATATTAAATTTCCACTAGACCAGGGTTTGTACCCCGGAGATTACCTAAAAGAGATTGCTCATAATTTAATACAAAAAAATACAATTAAAGACTTGTCAAACTATGACTTAATAAAAAATGACATTGGAACTATGGCCATGAGTGAGGCTATGGTTATGATAAAAAGTGATTTGCTTTCCTTGGGAATTAAGCACGACCTGTTTGTTTCCGAAAAAGAACTTGTAGGCAAAGATCTGGTTGCCAAAACAATAAAAATTTTGGATGAAAAAGATTGTATTTACGAGGGCATTTTGCCGAAGCCAAAAGGAAACGAAAATGAAGAATGGGAAGAAAGAAATCAGCTACTTTTTAAATCTACCAAATTTGGGGACGATGTAGACAGGGCCCTGAAGAAATCAGACGGTACATGGACTTATTTTGCAAACGATGTTGCATATCATGCTTATAAGTTAGAAAGAAAATTTGATAAATACATCAATGTTCTGGGAGCTGATCATTCTGGGTACTTAAAAAGATTAAAAGCTTGCATGGATGCGCTATCTGATTTCAAAACAGATTTTGAATGCAAGGTTTGTCAGCTCGTTAAGCTTTTTAAATCTGGCGAGCCTTACAAAATGTCAAAACGAGCCGGAGATTTTATTACAGCCAAAGAACTTGTCGAAGCAGTTGGGGTAGATGCGGTTCGATTTATGATGATTTATAGAAGTAACGATAGTCAGCTCGATTTTGACTTTGATTTGGTTACAGAAAAAACAAAAGAAAATCCAGTTTTTTACGTTCAATATGCATCCGCTAGAATCCACTCTATTTTGAGAAAAGTCGAAATGAAAAAAAATGACTTTGATAAAAAGAATTTAAATTTATTAGATTCCGAAGCTGAGATAGACTTGATAAAAAAATTATCACTTTGGTCTAAATGCTTAGAATTGTCATCTAACAATCTAGAGCCCCATAGAATTCCATATTATTTATATGATCTTGCGTCCTCATTTCACTCTTACTGGAATTTAGGTAAAGAAAATAACGATTTTAGAATAATTGAGAATGAGAATATAATACTAGTTCACGCAAGAGTTTTTCTTTTAGAAAAAGTTTTAATGGTAATTAAATCCGGCCTGTCCATTCTTGGGGTTAGCGCTCCAGATTCTATGTGATGCATTTAAGAATTGCAAAAATATTTTCACTTGTTCTATTCGCTTTATTCTTTTTCTTTAATTTTTATTTTTATCAGTCTGATATATTCAAATCTAATTTAAACACTACAAGACAAAAACAAGAAGCTTTTATTAAAAATTATGGAATGAAACTTGAAAAAATAGAAACCAATAAGAATTTTAAAATTTTTATTGATAATTCTGAATATTTTAAAAAAATTGAAAAACAACCAAAGTTCTGGGAGTTAATTAAATGAACAGCTCTTTTAAACCAGTCATACTAGGATTGTCCGGACCTCAAATTTCAAAAAAAGAATACTTTTTATTCAAAAAACATCTTCCATTAGGCTACATTATTTTTACTAGAAACATTGAAAATTTTAGTCAATTAAAAAATCTAATAACTCAATTACGATCTATCAATCCTAATAAAAAAACATTTATAATGATCGATCATGAGGGTGGAAGAGTTAATAGGTTTTTGAATTTTTTTAATCAGTTTGACTATTCAGCAAAAATTTTCGGAGAACAATTTAAGAGCAATAAAAAAGTATTTAAAAAAAAAATGAGCAAATTTATAAATTTTAATTCTAATTTATTTAATTATCTTGGAATCGATTTGGTCGCAGCTCCTGTTCTGGATCTTTTTCACAAAAATAAATCTGCTGTTATTGGTGATAGGGCTTACTCAAGTAACGTTAGTGAAGTTCAGTCTATCGCTAAAATCGTTATTAGCGAGTACGGAAAAAAAGGAATCTACACTATTGGAAAGCATGTTCCTGGACACGGTCTATCCGATCAGGATTCACACTTTGTTTTGCCCATTATTAAGGAGAGTAAGCATTTTTTAATGAATAATGATTTTGCTTGTTTTAAGGATATAAACCCACATTTCTTTATGACAGCTCATATTGTTTATGAAAAATTTGACAAAAATAATCCCGCAACTTTTTCATCTATCATTATCAACGATTTGATAAAAAAAGATTTTAAATACAGGGGAATTGTTATGTCAGACGATATCTGCATGAAGGCTCTTAGAGGATCTGTTGAAGAAAGAGCCCGAAAATCTTTGCAAGCAGGTTGTGATATAGTTTTGCACTGTAATGGAAATTTTAAGGAAATGACCAAATTACTAAGTATGGTAAAACCAGCGAACGATCTGCTGTTGGCTAAAATGATTAAAATCTTTAATTATCATCTATAATTTAGTACGCTTTTTTTATGCAAGAGAATCACGCTGAAGTTTTAACAGAAAAATTTAAACTAAATGTAGATAACTATGAAGGTCCACTAGATCTTTTGCTGGATCTGGCAAAAGCTCAAAAAGTTGATCTAATGCAAATATCCATCGTGCAACTTGCTGATCAATACATCGATTATATTTCTAAGCTAAAAGACAATTTGGAGTTAGCTGCTGATTTTTTAGTGATGGCATCTTGGCTTGCTTACTTAAAATCAAGATTATTGCTACCAGATAACTTTGACGATGATTTCTCTGCTATTAAAATGGCGGAAAAATTAAAACTTCAACTTAGAAAGTTGGAAAGCATCAGGTTACTTTCGGATCAATTAATGAGTAAACCAAAATTGGGTTTTGAAGTTTTTATGAGAGCAATGAGAGAGGGTATTAAGCCCATTAACAAATCAGAATACAGCGTTTCTCTTTATGAGCTAATCAAAGCATACGCTGACTTTAAAAAAAAAGAAAATTTTTCTTCCATTAGTATTAAAAAACTTCCAGTTTATACCATGGAGGAGGCCATAAAAATGATAACCAAAATGTTTGATCAAATAAAAGAATGGTGCGATATAAATAGCATTATTCCTAAAAACTTTTTAAAAACTAAAAAATTAAAAAAATCTGGCTTGTCAGGAACTTTTGCTGCTAGCTTAGAATTGGTTAGAGAAGGAAAGCTTTTGATTAAACAAGAGCAAGCTTTCGAAGATATTTTTATAAAATCAAAAAATTAAATTTTATGTCTACTATTGATAAAAAAGAGAAAAAAATTATAGAAGCGTTTTTATTTGCCGCTGATGAGCCGCTTGATCTCGAAACATTAAAATCTAAAGTTAAAAAAAACACAGATGTTCTAAAGATTGTTGATGATTTGCAAAAAGACTATCAGGATAGAGGTATCAACCTAATTAAGCTTGCAAATAGATGGTCTTTTAGAACTTCGACTGACCTAGCAGGTCAGTTGCGCGAAGAAGTTACAAATCAAAAAAAATTATCAAAAGCTGCAGTGGAAACGCTTGCAATTATCGCTTACCATCAACCTGTAACAAGATCTGAAATAGAAGAGATTAGAGGCGTTTCTTTTTCAACTGGTACTATGGAGGTTTTGTTTGAGCTGGGATGGGTAAAACCAGCCGGAAGAAAAGATATTCCTGGAAAGCCATTAGCCTACGGCACTACTGACTCTTTTTTAAGTCATTTTAATTTAAACAGCCTTGAGGATTTGCCAAATTCTGAAGAGCTTATGGCTGCGGGCTTAATTGATAGCAGGGTAGACAGCTCTATTTTTGGTACCTCTAAATTTGTTAAAGAAGAAGATTCTGAAAAAGAAAATATATTCACCAATATTGACGATATGATTAACGATACCTTAGATCCAAAAGAGCAGGATAATGAAGAAGACGACGAGGACGAGGATAGCGAAGAAGATGAAGAAGTCGAGAATAGTGATAAGCGAAAATAGATATTGTTTTTTTAAAAATTTTTAGATAGAATTCCTTTATATGAGCATTGGTTTCTGGCAAATAGCAATAGTGGTAGCCCTGGTGGTTCTTCTTTTTGGAAGAGGAAAAGTGTCCGAGTTAATGGGAGATGTCGCAAAAGGCATTAAGAGTTTTAAAAAAAACATCTCATCAGTTGAAGATTCTGACAATAAAAATATTTCTGACAAAAATAACAAAAATTCAGAAAGTTAAGCTACAATGCCACAAATTGGGTGGTCTGAACTTCTAGTTATCGCAATTATTGCAATTTTAGTTATTGGTCCAAAAGATCTTCCTATTATAATGAAAAAGTTTGCTGGTTTTGTAAAAACTATCAAAGGTTACGCAAATCAATTTCAAGGAAGTTTTGAAAATATTGGTGACACAGAAATAGTTGATCTCCAAGACATTGAGAATAGCAGAAAAAAGAAAACAAAAAAAAAGAAATCTAAGTCAGATTCGTAATATTTGATGACAAGTAAAAAATCTACCGTAATAGGTCACTTAAAGGAGTTGCGTTCTAGATTGTTTAAGTCTGTTATTTTTTTGTTTATTGCATTTATTATTTGCTATGTATTTGCGGACAAAATTTATTCATTTTTGCTCGATCCCTATGTGCAAGCAACCAAAAACGATGTCACTCAAAGAAGAATGATTTTTACAGGTCTGCACGAAACCTTTTTAACCTATCTTAAGCTAGCTTTTTTTTCAGCTTTCTGCATTTCTTTTCCAATTATTCTGCTGCAAATCTGGAAGTTTATAGCGCCAGGATTGTACAAGGATGAAAAATTGGCTTTATTACCATTCTTGATTGCCACACCTATTTTGTTTATTTCTGGTGGCATGCTCGTTTACTATCTTATTATGCCAATGGCGATAAATTTTTTTCTTTCTTTTGAAACCACAGCTGCAATGTCCGGTCTTCCGATTCAGCTTGAAGCCAAAGTAGATGAATACCTTTCTTTGATAACTCGACTTATATTTGCATTTGGTCTAAGTTTTCAACTTCCAGTTTTGTTAACATTGCTGGGAAAAGTCGGTTTTATAACTTCAGACTATCTCAAAAAAAGAAGGAGATATGTTATTGTAATTATTTTTGCTGTTGCAGCCGTATTAACCCCTCCTGACCCCATAACTCAGATTGGTTTGGCCTTGCCGTTGTTGCTCTTATATGAGGTGTCAATTTTCACAGTTAGGGCAGTAGAGAAAAAATAATGCTAAATTTAAAAGATATACGAAAAGATATCAATTTTTTTAAGAAAAAATTAGAAGCCAGATATATCAAGAATTCAGATACTGCTCTTGATGAGTTGCTAGTAAATGATGAGAATCTCAGAAAAGTTTTAGATAAGCAGCAAGAGTTGCAAAATCAAAGAAACACTATTTCTAAAAATTTATCTTTTGAAAAAGACAAAACTGGAGACAGCTTCAAAAAATTATCTAAGGAAGTTTCTGATATTAAGAATGAAATTTCTTCTTTAGAGGCAAAGGTAGTAAAATTTCAAAATGCTATTAATAGTACTTTATTTTCTTTACCAAATATTCCTCTTGATGAAGTACCTGTGGCGAAAGACGAGTCTGGAAATAAAGAAATAAAAAAATCAGGTAGTATAAAAACTTACGACTTCAAACCTTTGAGCCACGAAGTTTTGGCAAAAAACCTCGATTTAATTGATTTTGAAACAGCAATAAACATGTCCGGTTCAAGATTTGTTATTTTAAAGAGAGATCTTGCAAAACTAGAAAGAGCTTTGATTAATTTTATGATCGATGTTCACACTAACGATAATGGCTACGATGAATATAACGTACCCATACTAGTAAATGAAAAATCAATGTTTGGTACTGGCCAATTGCCTAAATTTAAGGATGAGCAATTTCAGACTAATAACAATCTTTGGCTAATACCGACTAGCGAAGTTTCTCTGACAAACATGGTTGCTGACAAAATTGTTAAATATGAGGACTTGCCATTAAGGTTTGTTGCATGCACACCTTGCTTTAGGCTGGAAGCTGGAGCTGCAGGTAAGGATACGCAGGGCATGATGAGACAGCATCAATTTTCTAAAGTAGAACTTGTTTCAATTGTTCAACCCGAGTTTAGAATAGAAGAGTTAGAAAGATTACTTTCTTCTGCTGAAAAAATCCTAGATTTATTAAAATTACCTTACCGTGTTATGTTATTATCAAGCGGAGATATGGGTTTTAGTGCAGAAAAAACTTATGATCTAGAAGTTTGGATACCTTCACAAAACAAATATAGAGAAATTTCAAGCTGCTCTTCTTGTTCAACTTTTCAATCGAACAGAATGAAAGCTAGATACAAAACTGTCGATAATAAAAATGAGTTGTTGGCAACTTTAAATGGGTCTGGTCTCGCGATTGGTAGAACAATCATTGCAATTTTGGAAAATTACCAAAATAAGGATGGTACAGTAACAGTTCCTGACGTTCTTCAGAGCTATATGTCGAAAAAAATTATTAGCTAATATTGAAAAACTGCTGAAAATTTAATAAGTTTTTTTGCAACAATCAAATATATATTGTATATCAACGCTTAATTTAATTGGTCGGGTGCGTGAGAGGCTGAAACGAGTCGTTTGCTAAATGACCCTACGAGTAAAATTGTAGCGAGGGTTCGAATCCCTCCCTGACCGCCATTAATTTATGATAAAAAAAGATCTTCTAATAAGCGAAATCCTAAAATCATCATTTGATTTTATTTTTTCCAATATAGTTCGCAGAGTTAAAGAGGGTTTTTTGGTTGTCTTATTAATTACCATTGCTTTTAATGGGTTGAATTTTTTAATAACCAATTCCTTAGCTACAAATTTTACAATTTTTTTATTTATAATTTTTTCAATGTTGCTCATGAGCTCTATTGGTATAAGCATACATAGAGAAATATTAATCAATCAAAAACAAAGTTTTTTATCTGATTTTCTAACTTTTAAAAATCTAATATACTTATTAAACATTCTCACAATAACTCTTGTGGCTATTTCACCACTTTTGCTTCACTACATGTTTAAAATTTTTGGGAAAGTCAATTTATTCGGATTTGATATATCTTATTTATTTGCCTTATGGATATTTACTTGCATCTTATCTTTGAGGCTTGTATTTATACTGCCAAAAATTGCTCTGGATCGTAAATTTAAATATTCATTTTCAGAATTTAATTCAATAGGCACAAGGCTATTTGTTCTTTTTGTTATTATTACAATAATTTTTTTTATCCCTTCAGTGATAATATTGTCTTTTCAACTTTCTTTATTAAGCGGGAATTCTCAAACATATATTTTTATCAAACCAATTTTTGATCTGGTTTCTTTTTACATTTCTTATTTAAATTATTTAGTTATTTTCGCCGCAATCTCTTACGCTTATAAAAAAATTGAAAACAATTAATGGCGGAGAGGGTGGGATTTGAACCCACGAGTGAGTTGCCCCACTGCTGGTTTTCAAGACCAGTGCTTTCAACCGCTCAGCCACCTCTCCAGAAGGATGGTTTATAAGCATTATCTAGCATTTCATCAATATTAATAAGTTATAATCGTTAAATTTCTTCATTTTGAGGGTTTAATGCTTATATGACTTAATTTTAAATTATGTTATCAAAAATATAATGAAAAATTATTTGAAAGTATTTTTAATTTTTTTGATATTTATATTTTCTAGCACTGCAATTGCTGAAAATCAGGATTTTAATAAGTGGGTTAAAGAATTTAAGAAAAAAGCTATTAGCCAAGGAATAAGCAAAACAACAGTAGATAAGGCTTTTTCTAGAATAGTCTTTATAGAAAAGCTGTTAATTTACGACAAGAGACAACCTGAATTTATTGAGAAAACCGAAACTTATTTGGGAAAAAGAGTAACTCGCTCCAGAATATATACCGCCAAAAAACTATTAGTGCAGAAAAAAGACTTGCTTTTAAAAGTTGAGAAAGATTTTGGTGTGCCCAAAGAGTTTTTGCTTGCGCTTTGGGGTATAGAAACAAACTTTGGTGTACATAGGGGTAAAATTGATATTTTATCTGCGTTAGCAACCATGTCTTACGACAAAAGAAGATCTGCTTACTTTTCTAAAGAGCTCATCACACTTCTCAAGCTTATAGATGCTAAAAAAGTTGACATAAACTCAATGTATGGGTCCTGGGCTGGTGCTCATGGTAATTTTCAATTTATGCCCTCCTCAATAGCCAATTACGCAGTTGATTATGATAAAGATGGAAAAATTGACCTGGTTAATTCACTAGAAGATTCATTCGCATCAGCAGCAAATTACCTAAAAACCATTGGATGGAATCAAAACATTACCTGGGGATCAGAGGCTACCGCCAGCAAGAAAATTAATAAAAAGTTTATCACTACCGATGCAAGAGATTTGCAAAAAGGAATGACCTACAAAAAATGGTTAGAGCTAGGGGTTGTGGCCAAGAACAGTCTCGTGGTATCTGATAATTTTAAACTGGTGAGACCAGACGGGCTTGATGGGCCAATTTATCTTATAAGTACCAATTATGAAAAATTGCTTCACTGGAATAGATCCTTAAGATTTGCTGTTTCTATCGGTGTTTTTTCGGATAGCTTAATTTATGATTAAAAAAAAATTATTAATTTTCTTTTTATTTCTTGGTTTGCATTCTTGTGCAAACGTAAATCAAGAATCCAAGCTTTATGAAGACGTCGGTTTTCTTGGAAAGTTGAGCGATATTAAGGTTTTTGATACAAAATTAGATGCCATTGTTGTAAATACTTACCCTGGAATCTCTATAAAAATTACCAATCTTTTAAACAAAAAAAATTTAACATTAAAGAATATTGAAAAAAAAACAATTAGTGGGTCAAGACTGATATACGTTTCAGAATCTGTGATAAGAAAGTTGGAAGTTAACAAAAATCTTCCCTATGTTAAAATAGAAGAGATTCGTAACTCCAAGTCAAATCCTACTTTTGTAGCCAATAAAGCAGAAATATTTCAGGAAGAAAAAAAAGTACTTAACACCTCAATAGTAAGCAATGTCGAGGTGGTTTCCTTGAGCAAACCCAGATTGAAAGAAAACGTTGCCACTAATAAGAAAATTTACCTAGAATTTGGTTCTTTTTATTACATTGATTACGCTAAGGAATTGCAGAAGAATTTAAAGAGTTTTCTTAGTTTTGAAAATATTGCTATAGAGGGAGGTAAGAAAAATTATCGTGTCACAATCGGGCCTATTTCTAGTATAAGTATCTATGATCAATTGTTTTTTAAGCTTAAAAATAAAAATTACGAAGGATATAAAATTTTAATTAAATGAAAAAAATAAGTATTTTTATTGTTGTTGCTTTAGTCGCTTTATCAAGCAGAGCTTATTCTATCGACACTACTGCAAAACAGGCAATCTTAATTGATTTTAGTTCTGGAGAGATTCTTTTTAAAAAAAATGAAGACCACAAAATATCACCTGCATCTTTAACGAAAATCATGACATCAATTGTCGCTTTTGATTTAATCAAAAAAGGTCAGCTGAAGCTTGATGAGAAAGTAACCATTTCAACTAAGGCTTGGAGAATGTCTAAGCAGGGCTACTCTTCCATGTTTATTATGCCAAATGACAAAATCACTGTCGAAAATCTTTTAAAAGGAATAATTATAGCTTCAGGAAATGATGCGTGCCTCGCACTAGCTGAAGGTATAGCTGGGTCTGAAGAATCCTTTGCTATTATGATGAATGAAAAAGCAAAAGATATCGGTATGAAAAATACAAATTTTTCTAACGCTTCAGGAATTTTTTCTGGAGATAATTATTCAACAGTTGCAGATGTGGGAATGATGTCTGTGTATTTGATAAAAAATTATCCAGAGCTTTACAAGACTTACAGTGAAAAAAGTTTTACCTGGGATAGAACAGGAGGTAAGCCAATTACTCAATCCAATAGAAATTCCCTCCTATACAGAAATAGCAACGTTGACGGCATTAAAACAGGTCACCTGAGCGACTCTGGATTTTCTCTGGCTGCTTCAATGAAGAATGGAGAGAGAAGGCTGGTTAGTGTTGTGAGTGGCACAGCTTCTAATGCAGAAAGAACCAGGGAATCTTTGAAGTTACTAAATTACGCAGTTATCATTACTGATCTTGTAAAAATTAAAAAAGACAATCCTTTATTAGTAGCGGAATTTTGGAATGGAAAACTTAACCAAACCAAGCTACATCTGAAAGATGATGTATTTTTCGCTTATTCTAAAAGAAAATCAAGAAATCTGAATTTAACCATAAACATAGATCAGCCAATTAAAAAACAATTTAAAATAAATGACGAACTTGGTCTGCTTAAAATTCAAGATAAAAATGGCTTTTCTAAAGAATATACTCTTTACGCATCTGAAAATTATACAAAAATAAATTTCATAAGAAAATTCATTAACACAATTAATTTTCTAGTATGGGGATAGAAAGGGGTTTTTTTGTCACCTTTGAGGGAATTGAGGGTTCAGGAAAATCTACTCAGATTGCTTTATTGTCTTCATTTTTAAAAAAAAAAATTACAAAAAAAGTTTTTTTAACCCGCGAGCCGGGAGGTACTAAAATATCTGAGAAAATTAGGGAATTGGTCATTAATGATCTTGATGAAAAATCAAACTCTTTAACGGAGCTCCTCTTATTGTTTGCAGCTAGAGCTGAGCATTATGATTTAATTAGAGAAAAATTAAATAAAAATTACATAGTTTTGTGCGACCGGTACATTGATTCAACAGTTGCTTATCAGCATTACAATGGGGATATAAAATTAGATGTAATTAATTATCTGCAGAAGCTTATAGATCCAAAAAACAAACCTGACCTCACAATCCTTCTTGATATAGATCCCGTTGTTAGCAAAAGCAGAATTTTAAAAAGGAATAAAAAATTAGATAGATTTGACAAGGAATCGGTGGGCAAAATGAATAAAATTAGAAAAGCTTTTCTTAAAATAGCCAAACTAAACAAAAAAAGAGTTATTGTGATTTCTAACAACTTGTCAAAAAAAGATGTTCAGACTAATGTTCAAAATCAAGTATTAAAGTTTATAAATAGATGAACAAAACTAAAAACATAACAAGACAAAGTATTTATGACCTTGTTCATTCAGAGCTCGGTTTGTCAAAAAATTATTGCTCAAATTTTGTTGATGATATCTTTAACATCATAATTACTGGGATTAAAAAAGAAAAGAAAGTTAAGATTTCATTGTTTGGGACATTTTCAAACAAAGAAAAAAAAAGTAGAATTGGCAGGAATCCCAAAACCAAAGAAGAAAAAGTTATTTCTTCTAGAAATGTTGTAACTTTCAAACCATCGAAATTTTTACTAAAGAAAATTAATAAATTTTCTTAATGATTGACAAAAAACCATCTGCATTCAAAACTATAAGTGAGGTGGCCAAAGAACTGCTGTTAATAGATAGAAATACCAATAAGCCAAAAACCCACGTTATTAGATTTTGGCAAAAAAAGTTTAAAATTTTAAAACCTAGCTTAGTTCTAAAAAAACACCGTTATTACTCCGAAAATGATGTTGAAATTTTAAAAAGGATTAAATTTCTCCTAAAAGATAAGGGGATGACAATTAATGGAGCTAATAAACTAATAGAAAAAGAATATTCTGTTGACTATAAAAAAATCAACAATATAAGTTCCACATCAAAGCTAGTAAAACTAAAACAAATAATAAAAGATATTAAAAAGATATTGTAATGGCAAAAAAATCAACGATTAAAGTTAGACTGGTTCCTGAGAGTAAACCAAATAGTCCTTTCAACTATTATGTTAAAAAACCAACAGCAGGGGATAAAGCTAAAGATAAATTAAAAATGAAAAAATATAATCCTGCCACAAGAAAACATGAGTGGTTTGTTGAAAAAAAACTACCGCCGCACAGCAAATAGTTAAATTTTTCCTCTCTCCAATTTAATAAAAGAATTAATCATCGCTTTCCATAAATTCAAGACAATAAAAGATTCTACTTTTAATTTTTTTCCTTTTTGAACTAGATTTTTTAGCATTAAATTAATTCTTTTTTTATCGACAATCTCACTTCTCTTTTTGAATTTTGTGATTTTTATCACCTGTTTTCTTCTTAAGCTTAAAAGCTTTAAAATTTTAAGATCAATAGCGTCAATATTCTTCCTTACTTTTTTAATATTTTTTGATTTGGCTATTAGAGACAATTTATCTTTTTTATTCATGTTAATAAAATTGTATAAAAGATCATGGACAACATTCAACTAAATAAATTTTTCAGATTGTGGCACCTGATCGTTATTTTATTGTTAATATCGCTAATTAGCATAGGTGGATTTACAAGACTAACTAATTCTGGACTTTCTATAACTAATTGGGAACTTTTTTCAGGCATCCTGCCTCCGCTAAATGAGCAGAGTTGGGACAGTTATTTTTCTCTCTACAAAACAATACCTCAGTACAATGAGATAAATGCAGGCATGACCATCCATGAGTTCAAATACATCTTTTGGTGGGAGTATATCCATAGGTTATTGGCTCGATTTCTTGGATTGGTTTATTTGTTGCCGTTTATTTTTTTTGTTTTAAGGAAAATCATCTATAAAAATAATTTTTATTATTACTTATCAATTCTTTTGCTATTTATTTTTCAAGGCTTTTTAGGATGGTTTATGGTAAAAAGCGGACTTTCCGTCAATATCGATGTTAGCCATTTTAGGCTTGCTGCTCATTTGGGAGTTGCTGTAATAATTCTGCTCCTTATTTTTTGGGCCTTCCTGAATTCTCGCAATCAACAACTAGGTATAAAATTATTTACAAACTCTTATCTTCTATTAATTTTTTTATTGCTGATTTATATCCAAATCATTTTTGGAGCTTTTACCTCAGGATTAGATGCTGGTCGCATCTACCAAACCTGGCCCTACATGAACTTGAATTTTTTACCTGACGAAGTAACATTAAAATCTTTTTTTTCTAAAGAAATATTTACCGACAGAGCTCATGTGCAGTTATTGCACAGGCTAAATGCATATTTGATATGTGTAGTTTTTGTTATTTTTTATGCTTACAAATTAATAAAAAGAGAGACTCATCTGACAGGTCTTGCTTGGATATTGTTTTTTTTAATTATTCAAATTTTTCTTGGCATAACCACTCTTATTAGCGGATTAAACATCTATCTGGCTGCACTGCACCAGTTAACATCCATATTCTTAGTTATGTCCATTGTTTCCTCTATTTATAGGCTTAAATTATAATTTCAGATGTTGACATTTCTACAGTCAAACAGTAATTACACGATCTTTCATGACTGATTTTATTAAAAAAAGCGAAATTAAAAATAACTGGGTTCATATAGACGCTACTAATGCTGTAGTAGGCAGATTGGCTGCACAAATATCAAAAATTCTAAGAGGTAAGAATAAGGTCACTTTCACTCCTCACATGGATGACGGAGACTTTGTTGTTGTTACTAATGTTTCTAAAATTAAATTTACGGGTAAAAAGTTTGATGACAAAAGATACTATAGACACACAGGTCATCCTGGGGGAATTAAAGAAACGTCGCCAAAACTCCTAATGGCAAAAAAACCTGAGGAAATTCTTAAACTTGCAGTTAAAAGAATGTTGCCAGATGGTCCTTTGGCTAAGAAACAGTTAACTAAATTAAAAATTTATAAAGATGAAAATCATCCTCACATAGCTCAAAAATTAACAGAATTTAATTTTGCAGCTATAAACAAAAAAAATACAGTAGTTAATTAATGTCATTAGATATAAAAATCACAAAAGAAGCTCACTACGCGACAGGAAAAAGAAAAGATGCAGTTGCTAGAGTTTGGGTTTTGGTTGGATCAGGAAAAATATCTGTTAACGGAAAACTTTATACAGAATATTTTAAAAGACCTGTTCATCAGTTACTCATAGAAAAACCACTAAATATTACTGAGAAAAAAAATGCTGTTGATATTCGTTGCACAGTTAAAGGTGGCGGTATGTCAGGCCAAGCAGGAGCGATTACTCACGGTATTTCAAAAGCCCTGGTAGCTTCTGACCCTGCTATTAGAAAAACTGTCAAAAAAGATAAGTTGTTGACCAGAGATTCCAGATCAGTGGAAAGAAAAAAATACGGTCAAAAGAAAGCAAGAGCTCGCTTTCAGTTCTCTAAAAGATAATCAACAATTACCATTTTTTTATTTTCCCTTTTATTTTCAAGGAAATGAAAGTATTAATTTAAATATAGCATGAAAAAAATTAAAGTTGCAATAGCTGGAGCTACTGGTTTTACAGGTTTGGAGCTTGTTAAAATTTTATTGAAACACCCAGGTGTGGAAATAGTTGAGCTGTTTGCCCAATCAAATTTGGGTAAAGCAATTTCTTATTTTGACAAATCAATAAAAAATACAAAAAAGCTACCCGCTATATCTTCGATGAAAGCGTCTAATCTTTCCAAAATAGATGTAATTTTTACAGCTTTGCCGCATGGAGAGGCGCATATGGTTGCGAAGAGATTGAGAAAAAATTCGGTTTTGATAGATCTGTCTGCTGATTTTAGAATAAGCAGTAAATCGGTATATGAAAAATGGTATAAAGTTCCACACCTTGCTATTGATAAGCAGAAAAACGCTGTTTATGGATTAAGTGAAATTAACAGATCCTTAATTAAAAAAACTAATATTATTTCTTGTCCAGGATGCTATCCAACATCGATTTTATTACCGCTGATACCTTTGCTAAAAAAAAAATTAATTAATCACAAGACAATAAAAGCTGATTGCAAGTCTGGTTATTCTGGAGCAGGAAAAAAAACTGAGGACAAAAATCTATACCCCAATATTAATGAAAACTTAGCTATTTATGGAGTTGGACAACACAGACACATGCCGGAGATTGATCAGGAATTATCAAAACATGCTAAGAAAAAAATCAATATAACTTTCACTCCTCATTTAATCCCAACTTTTAGAGGAATTTTATCAACGATATATTTGGACTTATCTAAAAACATTACTTCAAATATGGTGTATAAATGCTTAGTTAATTTTTATAAAAATGAGAGGTTTGTAAAAATTCTAGACTCAAAAACCATGGTTAATACCAATAATGTTGTTAATACCAATTACTGTAATATAGCGGTTTATGACAATAGATTTAAAAATCAAATTATTATAGCAAGCAGCATAGATAATCTTGTGAAGGGAGCGGCAGGACAAGCTGTGCAGAATTTTAATATTAGATATGGATTTGCTGAAAATCTTTCTTTAAATTAAATGAAAACTTTTAATATAGCTATCGTCGGTTTAGGAAACATTGGACTTGAGGTTTACAAAAACCTATTAAAAAATAAAAGAAATATTCTCGATAAGACAGGATTTAAAATAAACATATCGCACGTAAGTGCCAAAAATCTCAAAAAGAAAAGAGCAATCTTTATCCCAAAAAAATTATGGGTAAGAAATCCTCTGGACCTGCCCAACATTAAGGAGATTGATATTGTAGTTGAGCTTATTGGCGGAAGTGAAGGCATGGCTAAAAAATTGGTTTTTGCTTCAATAGCTAATGGCAAACATTGTATAACAGCCAATAAAGCCTTAATCGCAAAGCATGGGGACCAATTATCTGTATTAGCTGAAAAAAAATCTGTTAATCTTTTATTTGAAGCCTCAGTAGCTGGAGGAATTCCAATAATAAGATCCATAAAGCAGGGCTTGATCGCTAACAAGATTAAACATGTTTATGGAATTTTGAATGGGACAACTAATTTTATATTGTCAGAAATGGAGAAAAGCGGCTCTAGTTTTGAAGACGCACTTAAACTGGCTCAGCTTAAAGGTTATGCGGAAAGCAACCCGTATGCAGACATTAGCGGCAACGATGTGGCTTCTAAAATTTCAATATTAAGCTCGATCTGTTTCGGTAGTAAAATAATCAACAAGGGATTCTTGGTAGAGGGAATTTCAAATATAGAACTTTTGGACATACAGTTTGCTAAAAAACTGGGGTATAGAATTAAATTATTGGCAATATCAGAAATTATTAACAACAAAATTAAACAAAGGGTTCATCCAGCATTAATTCCATCTAGTCTTGATATAGCCAATATTGATGGCGTTACAAATGCGGTTGTTGTCGATGGTGATCCTATAGGAAGAACTATTTATGAAGGTGCTGGAGCTGGTAAGGGACCAACTTCCTCATCCATCATTTCTGACATCGCTTCTATTATGGTCGGTAATGATGATTTTTCATTTGGCTTGTCTCCTGCAGCAAAAAAAACATATAAACTTTTTAATTTCAAAGATCATGTGAGCAAATATTATTTACGTTTTTTAGTTCACGATAAGCCTGGAGTCCTTTCTGTAATAACTTCTGTCTTGGCAAAGAATAGAATTTCTATCCAAAATTTAATTCAAGATCCAGATATAAAAAAACTTTCGAATGTTATGATAGTTACCCATCTAGCAAAAGAAGAGCTTGTTCAAAAAGCAATCAAAACTCTATCTAAAAATAAAAAAATATTTAAAAAAATAACAATGATTAGAGTTCGAGATGAAAGCAAACTGTAGTGTTAGACCCTAAACTTTTAGAGCAGTTTTCTATAGTAGCAGCTAGAGCTGCTTACTCCTCTTCGTTGCTAAAAGGAAAAAATGATAAAATTGCTGCTGACCAAGCCGCTGTAGATTCTATGAGAAACTATCTAAACAAAATAGATATGAATGGAAAAATAGTTATAGGTGAAGGTGAGATGGATGAGGCGCCAATGCTTTATATTGGGGAGATCCTTGGAACAGGAAAGGGGGAACCTCTTGATATTGCTGTGGATCCTTTAGATGGAACCATATTAACAGCCAAAAACTTGCCGGATGCCATTTCGGTGATTGCCGTATCTGAAAAGGGAAATTTGTTGCAAGCTCCAGATACATATATGGAAAAAATTGCTATAGGACCTGGATACCCGGAAAATATTATAGATTTAGACAGCTCTATTGAAGATAACTTAAAAAATATTGCAGAGTTCAAATCAGTTAAAGTGTCTGACCTAACAGTTTGTTTATTGGAAAGAGATAGGCATAAAAAAATAATTCAATCCCTAAAAAAAATGTCTGCTAAAATAAAATTTATTTCTGATGGGGATGTTCTGGGAGCTATTTACACCTGCATGGATAATTTTAAAGTAGATATGTATGTGGGTATTGGTGGTGCTCCAGAAGGTGTATTGGCGGCAGCAGCGATCAAGTGTTTCGGTGGTCAATTTCAAGGTAGACTAGTCATTTCAGACAATGATGAAAAATTAAGAGCTACTAAACTCGGTATTACTGACATGAAAAAAAAATATTATTTAAATGATATCATCAAAGGAGACGTCATTTTTTGTGCAGCTGGAGTTACAGATGGTGAAATGCTAAAGGGAATAAGAGTCGATGGTTTAAATTTTCTATCTGACTTGCTAATCTCACATTCCGAAGGAAAAGTTACAAAAATATACACACAAACGCTGGAAATATGATCAGCCGTTCAGTTTCTGATCGGAATTGGATTTTAAGTAAATTCGACGAAAAAAAAGTTAAAAAAATCAATCAAGAACTGGGTATTAGCGAACTATTAGCGAGATTGTTATCTATTAGAAATATTCAGCCAGATGAATGCGAGAATTTTTTAAATCCTAAAATAAAAAACTCCATGCCAAATCCTTTTTCTTTGAAGGGGATGGATTTAGCTGTGGAACAAGTAATTAAGCATGTAAAGAGCAAAAGCAAAATTTGTATTTTTGGTGACTACGATGTTGATGGAGCTTCATCAAGCGCGATATTAGGAAAGTTTTTAAGATATTTAAAATGTGATTTTTTTATCTTTATACCAGACCGTATTAAAGATGGTTATGGTCCAAGTCCCAAGAGCTTTGAAGAGATTATCAATAAAGGTACGCAACTGATTATTACAGTTGATTGCGGAACTACCTCTTTTGAAGCAATAGAGTACGCTAACAGCAAAAAAGTGGATGTTGTTGTGATAGATCATCATCAATCAACAGAAATTTTACCCACTGCATGTGCCATAGTAAATCCCAATAGATTTGATGAAACTTCAGATCTTACTTATTTGTGTGCTGCTGGAGTATCTTTTTTGTTTTTATCTGCTGTAATTAATAAACTTAGAAACAAAGATTATTTCAAAAATAATAACATTCAAGAACCTGACCTTCTAAATTATTTAGATTTAGTTACACTGGGAACAGTCTGCGACGTTGTTCCTTTGCTTGGTCTTAACAGGGCCTTTGTATTTCAGGGCTTAAAAGTAATAACAAAAAGAAATAATATTGGGATTAAGACTCTTGCTGATATGGCAAATATTAACGCTAAAATTTCAACTTATCATATCGGATACATTCTTGGACCAAAAATCAATGCCGGAGGAAGAATTGGCAAATCAGAGTATGGGACGAATCTTCTTTTAACAGAAGATCCAGAAAAGGCTTTTTCTATTTCTAAAGAGATGAATATTCTAAATGAAAAAAGAAAAAGCATTGAAAATATTATGCTTGAAGAGGCTATCATTTTAGCAAAGCAAAAAGATAATAATCCAGTGATTGTTTTAAGCTCAAATAGTTGGCATGAGGGAGTCATTGGAATTATTGCTAGCAGAATAAAAGACCAATTTAATAAACCGGCATATATAATTAATTTGGAAGGTCAGGTAGGGAAGGGGTCGGCTAGATCTGTCTCTGGTTTTGATATTGGTAGGGCAATAGTAAGATGTAAACAATTAAACATTATATCTAAAGGTGGTGGACATAAAATGGCCGCTGGTTTTTCTATAGACAGAAATAAGATAGATGAATTCGAACTTCTTATGATCGAGCTTTTTAACAAAAGCGGGTGCGAATCATCCAGGGAACAAGATTTGTATATCGACACAGTCTTAGCAGCCAGTGCCGTAAATGAGGATTTTTTTAATGAGATTAACAAGCTGGCTCCTTTTGGATCTGCAAATAGAGAGCCTAGATTTGTAATTGAGAATATTTCTATAATTAAGTCTCTAATATTAAAAGATATTCATATTAAAGCGATCTGCAAAACGTCCAGTAACACTAATATTAATGTTATATGCTTTAATAGCGTTAATACTCCGATGGGTAGCTACTTGATAAATTCTAAAAATAAAAAATATGACATTGCAGGAAGATTGTCTTTAAATGAATGGAACGGGAAAAGAGAGGTCCAATTTCTTCTTGATGATCTTGCCATATCTCAAAATTAATCTACTTTTTGATTGATTAATTACAAAATTGTCAATAAAAACCCCCTGACTGGTCCCTTCGTCTATCGGTTAGGACATGTGGTTTTCATCCATAAAAGAGGGGTTCGATTCCCCTAGGGACCGCCAAAATAATTATAGCTTGTTATAATATAGCTTTTAATTTTTTAACTATTTTTGAGCTTTGAGGATTTGTAATGGAGCTATACACGTCTTCAATTTTTCCATCTTTATTTATAAGAACTTTGTAAAAATTCCACTTGGGAATTCCAGATTTTCCATAATTATGCTCGACCCACTTATAGAAAGGGTGTTGTTGATCTCCTAAAACTTTAATCTTGTCCATTAAAGGAAAAGTTATTCCAAATTTGCTCTCACAAAAGTTTTTTATTTCCTGGTTGGTACCTGGCTCTTGACCACCAAAATCATTTGAAGGAAGGCCTATAACAACTAGTCCCTTATCTTTGTATTCTGTATACAGGTTTTGAAGATCTTCGTACTGGTTAGTGAAACCGCATTGGCTAGCAACGTTCACAATTAAAAGAGTTTTTCCCTTGTGTTGATTTAAATCGTAGTCCTTGTTGTTTATGTCCTTAAAGGAAAAGTTGTAACCAGTTTTATCATATTTTGATGAAACTTTTGAAGCAAAAAAGGAAAACATAATTATTAAAATTATTATTAAATTTTTAATTTTTGGCATTTTTTTTAGTAGATGCTACTAACAATCCATACCCCATAACTGCAGAGAGTAAAGATCCTAGCAGAACCCCAATTTTGACCTCATCCATAAAGGGAGAGTTTGGAAAGGCAAGATTGCCCACAAATAAACTCATCGTAAAGCCTATTCCTGTTAAGATACCCACTGCATAAAAATTTACCCATGAGCAGTTTTTAGGTTTGTCAGCCCAACCCAATTTAATTGCTACTATAGAAAAAGCAAACACCCCAAGCTGCTTTCCAACAAACAAGCCAAGCAACACACCCATTGTAACTTTGTCTAAAATTTGCACAAATGTAATGCCTTCCAAATTCACACCTGCATTTGCAAATGCAAAAATAGGCATAATAATAAATGAAACATAAGGAGCTACAGAATGTTCGATTTTTTTTAGCAAGGAAGTTCTGTGAGATCCTCCTTTTTTATGAGGCACTGTAATCGCCAGAAGGACTCCAGATATTGTCGCGTGAATTCCGGACTCGTGAGTAAAATACCACATAAAAAGTCCTACAATAATATAAGGAAGTGATGTTTTGACACCATTTTTATTAAAAACTAATAAAATAGCAAAAGATGCAAACATTAAAAAAAGATAAGAAAGATTCAGATCCGAGGAGTAAAAAATAGCTATTATAATTATTGCACCCAGGTCATCAATAATTGCTAGTGCAACTAAAAAAACTTTTAAAGAAAGGGGGACCCGTTTTCCCAACAAAGACAAAACACCTATGGAAAAAGCAATATCAGTTGCAGACGGTATTGCCCAACCCTTTAAAGTTTCTGGAGTGTCAAAATTTATTAAAACGTAAATTGAAGCTGGAACTAGCATTCCACCAACAGCAGCTATGATAGGTAGCATAGCTTGTTTGGGCTTTGAAAGCTCTCCTTCTAAAAACTCTCTCTTGATTTCTAATCCAACCACTAAGAAAAAAACCGCCATTAAAGCGTCATTAATCCAGTGAAAAACTGACAGTTTCATATAAAAACTGCCGAGCTGAAGGGTAATGTATTTTTCTAAGATAGAAAAATATTCAACTGAGATAGCTGAATTGCTAACTATTAATGCCAAAATTGTCATTACAAGCAAGACAATTCCCGCTGAAGTTTCGTGCTTAATAAACCATTTGATAAATGAGTTTGCTTGATTAATCATAGTGGCGTCTTGTAACATTATTTTTTTAAAAGATAAATTGAATTTCTTTTAAATTTTCTAAAATCTTGTATACCATCATAAAGATCGGGGCATAGCGCAGCCTGGTAGCGCATCTGGTTTGGGACCAGAGGGTCGTAAGTTCGAATCTTACTGCCCCGACCATTAAAAAAATATGAAAAAAGCAAAGATTTATTCGCCATCAAAAACTGCGATGCAGTCAGGTCAATCCAAAAAAAGTTCTTGGTTTCTTCAGTTTAGCAAAGAAGATCTGGAAAAAGATTTTGTTATGGGTTGGGATTCGTCAATGGACACGAACAAACAAGTAAAAATTTCCTTTGAGACAAAAGAAGATGCAATTAAATATGCTGAAAAAAATAATATTTCTTTTAATGTTATGGAACCGAAAAAAAGAAAGATTATTTTAAAATCCTACTCTGATAATTTTACAAAAAATTAAATGCTAAAAAGTTTCTTTCTAAATAAAAAGTGGCTACTTTGGTCATGGGGTGGTGCATTTCTTTTGGCTATATCACTGCTTGTCCAAGTAACAATCACCGTTAAAATTAACCAGTGGTACAAGGGATTTTATGATGTTCTGCAAAAACCTATGGACTATTCTATAAATGTTTTTTGGGAAAAAATTTTTGAGTTTATCTATTTAGCTTTGCCTTATGTGGTGTTGGCAACATTTACAGCTTATTTCACGAGACTATATGCATTTAGATGGCGTGAGGCTATGACATTTGATTACCTTCCTGCCTGGACAGCTGGACCCACTAAAGTAGAGGGCGCTTCACAAAGGATGCAAGAAGATACAATGAGATTTGCAAAAATTGTTGAAAGCTTAGGACTTCAAGTTGTGAGAGCGTTAATGACGCTTATAGCTTTTACACCTATACTATGGACTCTTTCAGACAAAGTTGTTGTAAGTTTTTTCAAAGACATTCCTGGATCTTTAGTTTGGGTAGCCTTCGCTACCAGTCTTGGTAGCATGTTAATCAGCTGGGTTGTTGGATGGAAATTACCAGGCTTAGAATACAATAATCAAAAAGTAGAAGCGGAATTTAGAAAAGAATTGGTTTATGGTGAGGATGATAGGGTCGCGTATGCAAAACCAGATACCGTTCTTCAACTATTCTCTGGAATAAAATTTAACTACCACAGACTTTATTTGCACTATGGATATTTTGATATTTGGGTAAATATATACGACCAATTTATGGTCATCGTGCCTTATCTTGTGATGGCACCTGGTTTGTTTACTGGAGCAATAACTCTAGGTTTTGTGATTCAGGTTTCCAATGCATTTCAGAGGGTACATGGAAGTTTTGCTCTGTTCACTCATAACTGGACTACCATTACTGAGCTAAGATCTATTCACAAACGTTTGAAAGAATTTGAATTGGCAATTGGCTACAAATAGAAATCGTCAGCCTGTATCAATAATATTTAAGACTTTATCTTTTTTAAAAATTTTCAATAAGCAAGAGTAGTGATCCTCAATATTCATATTCAATTCTTGTATATTTTCAATTTCATTTTTAGCAACTTCAAATAGATCGGAATGATAGACTGGATCTGCAATCAAAAAATCTTTTTCTCCACTTTGTTTATAGCCAATAATGTCTCCGAAACCCCTTAGCTTTAAGTCTTCTTCAGAAATAAAAAAGCCATCCAAGGATGATTTTAATATCTGAATTCTTTTTTTTCCATTTTCTCCTATATTTTTCGAATACAATAGTAAGCAATAAGCGTCCTTTGTCCCTCTACCAACACGACCTCTCAACTGATGAAGTTGGGACAATCCAAAGCGCTCACAGTTTTCAATGATCATGGTATTCGCATTTTGATTATCAATGCCGACTTCTATAACTGTTGTGGAAACAATAACTTTCGTTATGCCCTTGATAAAGTCTTCCATGACCTTATCTTTCTCGTCGCTCTTCATCGACCCATGTATCAATCCCACTTCCACATTTAATTTTTTTTTTAAGTATTCAAATCTTTTAACAGCTGCTGTCAGTTTTAATTTTTCACTCTCTTCAATAAGCGGTGTTACCCAATAAATCTGATCATTGTCATCTAATCGCTTGTTTAAAAAAGTTAGGACATCATCAATTTTTTCACCTGATTTTGATAGAGTGCTAATGTTTGTGTTGTTAAAAGGCTTTTCATCAATTGTTGAAATATCCATATCTCCATAAGTGGTAAGTATTAATGTTCTTGGTATGGGAGTTGCTGTCATTAGCAAAACGTCTGTATTGACATTGCCCTTAAGCGACAGATCAATTCTTTGTTGAACCCCGAATTTATGCTGTTCATCAATGATAATTAATCCTAAATTTTTGAATAATGTTTTTTCCTGAAAAAGAGAGTGGGTGCCAATAATAACATCTATTTTATTTTCTGACAAAAGTGTTCGAATATCGCTTTGTTCTGAATTTTTTATTTTACTAGATAGTAATTCAATTTTACAATTTGTATCTGCAAGTATTCTTTTGAATAATTGGCAATGCTGTTTGGCCAGCAGTTCTGTCGGGCATAAAAAGGCAACTTGATACCCAGCTTTCACAACGGCAAATGCTGATATCATGGAGACTACAGTTTTTCCGCTACCAACATCCCCCTGCAATACTCTAAGCATTTTTTTTTCGGATGTAATATCGTTTACAATTTCAGCGCAAACTTTATTTTGAGAAGAGGTTAGTGAGAAAGGTATTTTTTTTCTAATCTCAGCTAAAGTTTCCTCTTCTATAATCTTTGGTTTTTTTATTAATTTTTTTATTCTCTTTTTAATTTCTGAAAAAATTAACAAATTGCTAAATATTTCATCAAATGCTAATCGCTTATAGTACTTGGATTGCTTATCAACATCATGAATATTGTTCGGGTTGTGCAAGCTGTAAATAGCCTCGTACCAAGTGGGCCAACCCATTTCATTTAAAAAATCTTTTCTATGCCATTCTTCAATTTCTTTTAATTTACCGATTTCCTCTTTGTAGATTTTTTGTATTGTTTTAGATGAAATTCCCACAATAGAAGGGTATTTCGCCATGATTTTTTTTATGTCCTTTTCTTTATCGATAGACTGAACATAATCAGGATTGGTTATTTGGAATTTGTTTTTATAAAAACCAACTTTACCGCTAATCATGACCTCTTCATCTAGAGGCAATATTTGCTTTATATACGTTTCTCTTGAATTGAAAAAAATAATATCAATTGTTCCAAATTCATCTTTGCATACCACTTTGTTGGGAAGATTTCTAAATCTTGGAAGGTAGTATTTTACAGGTCTAACAAATATCGTGGATATTTTTCCAACTTCAAGATGATCAAGTTTAGGGCAGAAGCTTCTATCGATTGCTCCTGTAGGCAGGTTTAAAAACAAATCAATTTTATTTTCTATGCCTCTATCCGATAATTTTTTTGAAATAACGGGACCGACACCTTTGATTTTATTTATAGAAGAGAACAGGTCGTTAAAATTCATTTGATATTTTTTTCATTACTTATAAAAGCATTTAATGATCTCTAGCATAGACGACTTTAGAAAAAAACTTTTGTTCAGGTCCTCTCACAGAGGCACTAAAGAAATGGATCTGTTATTAGGAGGTTTTTTTCAAGAAAATTACCAGATATTAAGCGAATCCGAACTGCTAGAATTTCAAGACATTTTGGAACTCACAGATAAAGCTCTTAGCGATTGGTTGATTATGAACAAAAACAATGAGGACATTGAAAATATTGCGATTTCAAAAAAAATTAAAGAGTTTGTTTTTGTCGTAGATAAGAACAAATAGTATTGTTTATTAACAGCATATAGTTTAAAAGCATTTTTATATGGACACAAAAGCTCTCGGACAATTCGTACCTTTAATACTAATTTTTGTTATATTTTATTTCTTGCTAATTCGACCTCAGCAAAAAAAAGTTAAAGATCATAAAGCAATGATCGACGCTGTTGGCAGAGGTGACACCATCGTTACAGGCGGAGGATTAATCGGGAAGGTTGTTCGTGTTCTCGAGGACGATAAAGCGGAACTGGAAATTGCAGACAACATAACAATTAAAATTATCAGATCATCCATTTCGGCTGTACTTAGTAAAACTGAACCAAAGTAAATCTGCGTGTTATACTTTTCTCGCTTTAAAGTATTGTCGATTTTTGTAACTTTGCTTCTTGGAATATACTTTTTCATTCCTAATATAGCGCAATTAAATAATAATTTTTTATTTCCTAACAAAAAAGTAAATTTAGGATTGGATCTCCAAGGCGGCTCTTACATTTTGTTAGAAATTGATTCCAAACCGCTAGTGGATCAAAAACTCCAAACTAAAAGCTTGGAATTAAGAAGGGAGTTGAGACAAAAAAATATCAACTATTTAAATTTTAGAACAGAAAAAAATTCATTACTATTTGATTTTAAGGAAGATCAAAAAAATCTCTTAGAGCAAGTTCTGAATGATAAATTAATCAATTCTAGCGTAGGTGCGACTGCTAGAGAATTTTCTATTACATATCAAGCAAACATTGTCAGGATCACTTTTACAGAAGACCTTATTAACATGGTCAAAAAAAATGCCTTAGAGCAGTCTATTGAGATTGTGAGAAACAGAATTGATGAACTCGGCACAAAAGAGCCTAATATCATCACCAGAGGGCAGGATAGAATTTTAGTTGAATTGCCTGGCCTAAAAGATCCGGGAGAAATAAAAAAATTACTAGGAAAAACAGCTAAGTTAACTTTTAGATTTTTATCAAATACCAATGATGAAAAATCTATGGGTATTGAAGCTCTAAACTCTTCAAAAAAAGACGCAAAATACAGTGTCGAAAAAAGAATTGTTATTTCAGGAGAAAATTTAATTGATGCACAGCTTGGTTTTGATGAGTTATCAAACTCATCAGTTGTTAACTTTAAGTTAGACAATTTAGGATCCAGAAAATTTGGTGCGGCAAGCAAAGATAATATTGGAAGGAATTTAGCAATTGTTCTTGATAACGAGGTTATCAGTGCCCCAGTAATTAGGAGCGCTATTGTGACCGGTAATGGGCAAATATCTGGTAACTTCACAGCTCAAGAAGCGAATGAGTTAGCAATTCTATTAAGATCGGGAGCTCTACCGGCACCACTAAGCATTATTGAAGAACGAACTGTTGGCCCTGATCTTGGAAAAGAATCTATTCAGAATGGAATATTTTCTTTGATAATTGGATTGTTTCTGGTCGTAGCGTATATGCTTTACAACTATAGAATTCTTGGTTTGTTTTCTAACATCTCGCTTTTTGCAAACTTGATACTAATCACATCAACATTGAGTATTCTAGGTTCAACTTTGACCTTGCCAGGAATAGCAGGAATTATCTTAACAGTTGGTATGGCCGTAGACTCAAATGTTTTAATTTACGAAAGAATTAAAGAAGAATTGAAAATTGAAAAAAGCAATTTGATAGCTTTTGATACTGCCTATAAAAAAGTTTTAACTACAATATTAGACTCAAATATCACAACCTTAATAGCTGCCTTTGTTCTTTACTTTATGGGATCTGGTCCGGTAAAAGGTTTTGCCATCACTTTAGCGATAGGTATCATTTCAACATTTTTTACCACCTACGTGTTTGGCAGATATCTTGTGTCCATCTATGTAAAAAAAAATAAAGAAAACTTAATCAGAATATAAACATGAGCTTTTACGATAATAAATACGATTTTTTAAAGTACAAAAATTTTTTTATGATTTTGTCTCTAGTATTATTTTCTTTATCAGTGTTATTTTTTTATACCAAAGGTCTTAATCTGGGTGTTGATTTTAAAGGCGGTACGGTAATTGAGATGAAATTTGCAGAGGCAAACAAATCAGAGGATATTAGGAAATCTTTGCTGAAGATAAACTTGGGTGATGTGAAAGTTAAGGAGTTTGGTTCTAATAAAGAATTTTTAGCGACTATTGAAAAAAAAGGCGAAAATAATGATTTTGTTGCTTCTATAAAAAATCATCTAGAAAAAGATTTGAATAAAAAAATTGATTTCAGGAGGGTTGAAGTAGTTGGTTCCAAAATTAGCAAAGAACTTACAATGGACGGAATATATTCAGTAATACTGGCCCTAGTTTTAATGTTAATTTATATTTGGTTTCGTTTTGAATGGCAGTTTAGTGTAGGCTCAATAATAGCTCTAGTACATGACGTTATCATTACAATAGGAGCCTTTAGTCTTATTGGTTATGAATTTAACTTATCTATTGTAGCTGCGATACTAACCATAGTTGGTTACTCCATGAACGATACCGTTATTATTTATGACAGAATAAGAGAATTTTTAAAAAAAGACGATAAGCAAGAAATTGGTGCTCTTATAAACGATTCTATTAATTCCACGCTATCTAGAACTTTAAAGACTTCTGGAACCACATTATTAGCCTTGGTTTCTATTTACTTTTTTGGAGGAGAAATTTTGAAAGGTTTTTCTTTTGCTATGATTTGGGGAGTTTTAATAGGAACTTATTCATCCATATTTATTGCGTCACCTATATTAATATTCTTTAACGTAAAAAGAAACTGGGATGAGGTTGTGGACAATACGCCTTAAGAAATTAGGCTTTTTTCGAATATTTTCTTTCTAAGATTTTTTTTAAATATTGCCCAGTATAGCTTTCATTAACATTAACAATCTGCTCAGGCGTTCCCTCAAACAATAAACTGCCACCTTTGTCACCGCCTTCAGGACCCATATCAACAATCCAATCAGCTGTTTTTATAACTTCCATATTATGCTCAATAACAACAACAGTGTTTCCTTTTTGAACAAACGCTTGCAAAACTTCTAGTAATTTTTTTACGTCATGAACATGCAGTCCTGTAGTGGGCTCATCCAATATATAAATTGTTCTTCCTGTTGATCTTTTGGAAAGTTCTTTTGCTAACTTAATTCTTTGAGCCTCACCGCCAGAAAGGGTAGTAGCTTGCTGTCCAATTTTCATATAACCAAGTCCAACTTTCTGCAAAGTTAAAAGCTTGTCTCTTATGGTTGGAATGTTTTCGAAAAAATTAACACTTTCATCTACCGACATACTCAAAACATCGGCAATACTTTTGTCCTTATGTCTAACTTCTAGAGTTTCTCTATTGTATCTTTTTCCCTTACAAACATCACACTCCACATAAACATCTGGCAAAAAGTGCATCTCATAAGTTATAACACCGTCACCCTCACAAGCTTCGCAGCGACCTCCTTTAACGTTAAAAGAAAATCTTCCTGGCTTATATCCTCGAGATTTCGATTCTGGCAGATTTGTGAACCAGTCTCTAATTGGAGTAAAAGCCCCTGAATATGTAGCTGGGTTTGATCTTGGAGTTCTTCCGATAGGTGATTGATCAATATCGATAATTTTGTCCAAATATTCATACCCCTTTAAACCCTTGAATGGTTGGGGCATGTTTCGGGTTATAACTTTGTTAATCATTAGATTTAAAGCTCTATAGAGAGTGTGGAGAATAAGTGTTGATTTCCCGCTTCCAGAAACTCCTGTTACACAGGTAAAAGTTCCAAGCGGAATTTTTGTAGAAACATTTTTTAAATTATTCCCAGTGGCACCAATTAACTGAAGGTATTTTCCATTAACTGCAGTTCTCCTATTTTTCGGTAATGATATAAATTTTCTTCCAGACAAGTAGTCGCCTGTCAGGCTATTTTTGTCTTTGGAAATATGCTCGTAAGTACCTTGGGATACAATCTCACCACCATGAATTCCTGCTCCTGGTCCTATATCTATAATATGGTCTGAATGAGCCATAGCTTCCTCGTCATGCTCAACCACAATCACTGTATTACCTAAATCCCTCAAACGCTTTAAAGCTTCAATAAGCTTTATATTGTCTTTTTGGTGAAGACCGATTGATGGCTCATCCAAAACATACAATACACCTGTTAAACCAGATCCTATTTGAGATGCCAAACGTATCCTCTGAGATTCTCCACCGGACAAAGTTCCAGATCCTCTTGATAGATTTAAATAGTCCAATCCAACATTCGTTAAAAAATTAAGTCTTTCATTAATTTCTTTTAAAATGTGTGATGCAATTTGATTTTCTTTTTCTGTGAGAATCTTGTTTAATGATTTGAACCAACTATGAGCATCTTTAATTGAAAACTTAGTAACCTCACTTATGTTTTTATCATTTATTTTTACACAAAGAGCCTCTTCTTTCAATCTAAAGCCGGAGCATCTTTCGCATTCCTTTTCATTTTGATACTGAGCAATTTCTTCTCTTTTCCAGTCGCTATCTGTCTCTAAATAGCGTCTTTCTAAATTATTTATAACACCCTCAAATTTTTTTTTATTTGCATATTTTTCGTAGCCATCATCATAACTAAATTTTATTTCCTCATTCTCAGATCCGTACAAAATAATATTTTGAACTTCTTTTGTTAATTTTTTCCAATCAACATCTAAAGAAAAATCGTAATGCTTGGCAAGTGCTGCTAATGTTTGAGCGTAGTACAAACTTGAAGAATTAGCCCATGGTTTTATAGCCCCATCTATTAAAGACAGTCTTTCGTCTGGAACGACTAGTTTGGGATCTACATACAAGTCCACCCCAAGACCTTCGCACTCAGAACAGGCTCCATAAGGGCTATTGAATGAGAACAGCCTAGGTTCAATTTCTTCTATGGTAAAACCACTTTCAGGACAGGCAAACTTTGAAGAAAAAACAATTTTTTCAGTTTTTTGATGCTCTTTTGCAATGCCTTCATTAATATGCTCAACATAGACTAGGCCGTCAGACAAGCTTAGGGCGCTTTCCAAGCTTTCGGCCATTCTTTTTTGTTCGTCTTTTTTGTTTAAAAATTTATCTATTAAAACATCAAGGTTGTGAGTAATTTTTTTATTAAGATCTGGTGTTTCGTCAATATCAAATAACTTGTCATCTATTTTTATTTTTGCAAAACCTCTTTTCTTTAAAGATAATATTTCTTTTTTGTATTCACCTTTTCTGCCCCTGACTATTGGCGAGTATATAAATATTCGAGAAGGTTTTGGGAGATCTAAGATTTTATCTACCATTTCTGAAATCGTCTGCGATTTAATAGGAAGTCCAGTAAAAGGTGAGTAGGGAACACCCACACGAGCGTATAGAACCCTCATATAGTCATAAATTTCCGTAACTGTAGCTACAATTGACCTTGGATTTTTCGAGGTTGTTTTTTGTTCAATAGATATAGCTGGGGACAATCCCTCTATAAGATCTACATTGGGTTTTTTCATTCTGTCTAAAAACTGTCTAGCGTAAGACGAAAGGCTTTCCACATATCGTCTCTGTCCTTCTGCATAAATTGTATCAAAAGCTAAAGAAGATTTTCCAGAACCAGACAGGCCTGTAATGACAACAAATTGATCCCTTGGAATCTCAACAGATAAATTTTTTAAATTGTGCTCTTTTGCACCTTTAACAACAATTTTTTTAAGCATTTTGCTTGTGGATATAAGTAATTTTATTCATTTAATATGCGGTATATGGTATAAGCATATTATCTTATTATTAATACTAACATAAATTAAATTATACATATGGCTGGAAGTTTGAATAAAGTTTTATTGATCGGCAGATTGGGTAATGACCCAGAAATTAAGCAAATGCAAAATGGCAAAAGTGTTGCGAGACTAAGCGTTGCAACAAGCGAGAATTGGAAAGATAAAAATTCAGGTGAGAAAAAAGAAAAAACAGAATGGCATCGCGTCGTTATTTTCAATGAAGGCTTGGTTAATGTAGTTCAACAATATTTGAAAAAAGGTGCTCAAATTTACATAGAGGGCCAACTATCAACTAATAAATATACTGATAGCAATGGGGTAGAAAAGTATAGTACGCAAATTGTACTTCAAGGATTCAATTCAACTTTAAAAATGCTTGGTGGCGGCTCAAGAACTGGTGATTCTAGTTCTGACGATTCTTCTAGCAGCTCCTTACCTTCCGATGAAATAAGTCCTCCTTCGGATTTAGATGATGAAGTTCCTTTTTAGATTTTTTTAGTAATGATCGATAAAAAAGTCGAAATCAGAAATATTACAGATGAGATGAAGTCGTCCTATCTATCGTACGCTATGAGCGTGATAGTTTCTAGGGCGCTACCTGATGCTAGAGACGGATTAAAGCCTGTGCATAGAAGAATTATATATGCGATGTACAAAGGTGGGTATGATTGGTCAAAGCAATTTAGAAAATCAGCGAGAGTTGTTGGAGATGTAATTGGCAAGTATCACCCTCATGGTGACCAAGCTGTTTATGATGCTCTTGTAAGATTGGCTCAAGATTTTTCTATGAGCGTTACGCTTCTTGATGGCCAAGGAAATTTTGGCTCACTAGATGGGGACCGCGCGGCTGCAATGCGTTACACGGAAACTCGATTGGCAAAAATTTCTGAATTTCTTATTTCCGATATAGACAAAAACACTGTTGATTTTCAAAATAACTATGACGATACCGAGTTGGAACCTGTTGTTTTGCCAGCTCAATACCCAAATCTATTGGTCAATGGTGCCGGAGGTATCGCTGTTGGTATGGCGACCAATATACCACCCCACAATCTCGGAGAAGTTATTGATGGGACCTTGAAATATATCGATAACAACGACATTACGATTAAAGAGCTAATGAAATCTATTCCTGGCCCTGACTTTCCTACGGGAGGAATTATCATTGGAAAGCAAGATATAGTTCCTGGATATGAAAAAGGCAGAGGTTCAATTAAAATTAGAGGGGAAGTTGAAGTAGAAGAAGGACAAAAGGATAGAAAAAAAATTATTATTAAGTCAGTGCCTTATCAAGTTAATAAAACTGTATTGATTGAAAAAATTGCACAGCTTATTAGGGATAAAAAAATTGAAGGAGTTTCTGACCTAAGAGACGAGTCAAATAAAGACGGTGTACGTATTGCGATAGAGATAAGAAAGAACATCTCTGAACAAGTTATTATTAACCAACTTTATAAATTTTCACCATTGCAAAGCTCTTTTGGCTTCAACACTTTAGCTATTAATGAAAAAAAACCAGAGCTTTTAAATTTAAAACAATTTATTCAAATTTTTGTAGCTTTTAGAGAAAAAGTTATAACAAAAAGAACTCTTTTTGACCTGAAGAGAGCTAAAGATAGGGTTCATATTCTTATTGGTCTATTTATTTCTATAGAAAATATTGACGAAGTGATTTCTATTATTAGAAAGTCTAAAAATCCTAGTGATGCAAAAACACTATTGCTCAAAAAAAAATGGAACTTTCAGAAATCTAAAATTGATAAAAACATAATAGAAATAAGTGAACTATCAACTAAAGACGAGTATCAATTAAGTGACCACCAAGTTAAAGCAATTCTAGAATTAAGATTGCAAAAACTAACTGGGATAGGACACGATGAAATCAACTCTGAATTAAACGATCTTTATCAACTAATCCTTAAGTATAAAAAAATTCTAAATGACAAAAAAGAGTTGTTAAGTCTGATTAAAGCTGAATTGGCTGAAATTAAGAAAAAATTTGCAGTACCTAGAAGAACCAAGCTAATTGGGTCTGTAGAAACTGTTGAAATTGAAGATGTTATCCAGGAAGAAAAAGTAATAGTCACAGCAACAAATAATGGCTACATCAAAAGAACCCCTTTAACTTCGGTACGATCTCAGAAAAGAGGTGGCAAAGGAAAAACTGGAATTGTAACAAGGGAAGAGGATTTTGTTAGCCAATTGTTTACTGTTAGCACTTTAACTTCTGTTTTGTTTTTTTCATCAAAAGGAATTGTTTATAGATTGAAAGCTTGGAAAATACCCGAGGGGTCAAATACCTCAAAAGGAAAAGCACTATCAAATATTTTTCCAATTAGTGCTGATGCCAAAATTAGCTCTATCTTGCCATTGCCACAAGACGAGTCTACCTGGAAAGACACTTTTTTAGTTTTTGTAACATCTGGTGGTAAAATTAGAAAAAATAGCCTTTCTGATTTTGAAAATATTCAAGCCAATGGAAAAATTGCAATGAAATTGGAAAAGGGAGATCAGATTATTAGTGTTAAAATAGTTAATAAAGATCATGATGTTATGCTGAATACTTATTCGGGAAAAAGTTTAAGAATAAGTTCTAGCAAAATACGAATTTTTAAAGGCAGATCTTCCAAGGGAATAAAGGGAATAAATTTAAAAAATGATGACAAAGTAATATCTCTAACTGTTTTAAATCATATAAAAATTACATCCGACGAATCTAAGGCATATATAAAAAAATCAAGACAAGACGATGAGGATACTGAAGAGACAAATTTTGAAATAAGTGCAAAAAAATTTGATGAATTAAAATTAAAAGAAGAGTTTATTTTAACAATTACTGAAAATGGTTATGGAAAAAGATCTTCTTCTTATGAGTTTAGAGAAAGCGGCAGAGGTGGGCAGGGAATAATTAATATCGTTACCTCTGAAAGAAATGGAAGTATAGCTGCTTCATATTCAGTTAAAAATGATGATGATATAATGTTAATTACTAATAGCGGCCAAATGATTAGGTGCAAAGTGAGTGAGATTAGGATTACTGGACGTAACACTCAAGGTGTTAGAATATTTAAAGTTGAGGATAACGACAAGGTTGTTTCCTCTGTGTGCTTAACCGAAGAAACTGAAGATTAATTCGTATGAAAAAAAAAGGACTATATCCAGGTACATTTGATCCAATAACTCTTGGTCATGTAGATATCATTAGAAGAGCAGCGCTTGTAGTCGACATTCTTTACGTTGGAATAGCGGTTAATAAAAATAAAAAAACTCTTTTTTCTGCAGATGAGAGAGCTGAAATTGTTAAAAAATCATTAAACAATTCATTGAAAAGTACTAGCAATATAAAAGTAGTTACTTTTGATACACTTACGGTTAACTATTGTAAAAAAATTAAGGCCTCTATAATTTTTAGGGGTTTGCGGGTTGTAACTGACTTTGAATATGAATTTCAATTAGCCGGCATGAACAATAGGCTAGAAGGGAAAATACAAACAATTTTCCTGATGGCAGACATAGAAAATCAATTAATTTCCTCAAATATGGTTAAAGAAATAGCCGAACTTGGCGGCAATGTTAGTAAATTTGCTCCGAAAGAAGCAATAGTGTATTTAAATAAAAAATTTAAAAATAAAAAATGAGATTTTTTTTCGTAAAAATTCTAATTCTAATAGTCTTGTTTTTATCAACCATAAAAGGAGAAGCAGTGGAAAACCCAAAAATTATTTTAACAACCAAATACGGAGATGTAAAAATTGAGCTATTCAAGGATATAGCGCCCAATCACGTTAATAGAATTTTAGAATTGAGCAAAGCTGGAAAGTACGATGGAGTTGCTTTTCATAGAGTAATCGAAGGATTCATGGCCCAAACAGGAGACATTCAGCATGGAAATACAAAAAACAAATTCAATGCTGCCTTAGTAGGAACGGGTGGATCGGATCTTCCAGATTTAACTCAAGAATTTAACAACACTTCTCATGACCGTGGAATTTTGTCTATGGCAAGATCTCAAGATTCAAATAGTGCTAACAGTCAGTTTTTTATATGTTTTGAAAAGGCTCCGCACCTAGATAGGCAGTACACAGCTTTTGGTAAAGTTACAGAAGGTATGGAGTTTATTGACAAGCTTAAAAAGGGTGCTCCTGGTTCAGGATCAGTATCTAATCCAGACGTTATTGTAAAAATAACAGTCCTTTAATTTTCAATGCCATGCTCATTTAAAGTTTTAAATGAAAATGCTGGCGCACGATTAGGAAAAATTATTACTAGCAGGGGAGAAATTGATACCCCTGCTTTTATGCCGGTAGGAACTGCAGCTACCGTCAAAGCTTTATTAATTGATCAGGTAAAAAGCACAGGCGCCCAAATTATTTTGGGAAATACTTATCATTTAATGCTACGTCCTGGAATTGAGCGCATCAGCAGAGTGGGTGGCTTGCATCAATTCATGAATTGCGACCTTCCTATTTTAACAGATTCTGGGGGCTTTCAGGTAATGTCTCTTTCTAAGATAAATAAAATTACTGATGATGGAGTTTTCTTCAATTCTCATATAGATGGGAAAAAGATTTTCCTATCACCAGAAGTTAGTATTCAAATACAAAAAAGTCTTAACTCAGATATTGTTATGATTTTTGATGAATGTCCTGAATATTCACTGGACAAAAGTAGAGTTTCTAAAGCAGTAAATCTCTCGATAGATTGGGCCAAAAGATCTAAAGCAGAGTTTGGTATTAATAAAGAAAAGATGCTTTTTGGTATTGTTCAAGGCGGTGTATTTAATGATCTGCGAAAAGATTCTTTGAATAGGCTTCAAGAAATTGGTTTTGATGGTTATGCTTTAGGTGGTCTGGCAGTAGGTGAGAAGCAAAATGAAATGTTTGAAGTTTTAGACAATATAAAAGATTATCTTCCGAAAGATAAGCCTCACTACTTGATGGGCGTTGGCACTCCAGCTGATATAATGGGCGCTGTTAAAAGAGGAATAGATATGTTTGACTGTGTACTACCAACAAGATCTGGAAGAACAGGGTTGGCTTATACTTGGACTGGGAAAAAAAATTTAAAAAATGCCAAATATTCAATGGATGACACTCCACTAGATCCTAAAGTTAATTGTCCAGCATCTCAAAACTATTCATGCAGTTATTTAAATCATCTTGTAAATTCTCATGAAATACTAGCCTCGATTCTTTTAAGCTGGCATAACGTTGCATTTTATCAGGACTTAATGCAAAAGATTCGGAATTCAATAGCTGCTAATGATTTTGAAAATTTTTACAATCAGCACTTTGCTATTCTAAACAGCTAATAAAGTGTTATTTTTTTTACAAAAAAAGAGAAAAGAAATCTGCATTTCTATTGATTAATAGGACAATCTTTTATAGACAGTAGCCTCTTAATATATTGAAATATCACTGTTTCTTGTTAAGTTAATACTTAGTGTGGGCCCGTAGCTCAGTTGGTAGAGCAATTCCCTTTTAAGGAATGGGTCACAAGTTCAAATCTTGTCGGGCTCACCAATTATGATCAAAGTTATTAAGTACTTCATATTAAAGTGCGATAAGTGCAAATCTGAAATCAAAGTCTCTCCAGATGTCTATCGTCAAAAAAAGAAAATTACCTGCGATAGCTGTTTAAGTAAATTATTTAAAAAATTTAAATATCTTTAATTTTTGGAAATTTTTTTCTGACAGAAGGTATCCAGCTTCTTATCTGTGCAATTCTATTTGCGGATGAGGGGTGTGTGCTTAAAAATTGCGGTGGTTCCTTGCCCTTGTTTGCTTCTTGCATTCTTTTCCATAGCTCTGCACCTTCATACAAATCGTATCCCGTCATTGAACAAAATGCTAACCCTAAGTAATCAGCTTCAGTTTCCTGAATTCTGCTAAATGGATTAAATATTCCGACTTGAAGAATGTCAATGCCACTAGATTGACCAATTGTATTTCTTGTTCGGCTGATGGCACCACCTAAAAAAATATCAGCCACTGTTGTCCCTACATTTAAAGCCAAAGACGCACTTGCTCTCTCAACAGAGTGCTTTGCCACTGCGTGTGCAATTTCGTGACCCATAACATTTGCTAAACCGTCTTTATTTTTAGTTATTTTTAGTATTCCACTATAAACTGCAATTTTGCCACCGGGCATGCACCAGGCATTTAATGTTTTGTCGTCATCAACCAACATATACTCCCAGTTAAAATCTTTAGTCGGATCTTTAATTTTTTTACTTTTGAAATACGCTGATATAGCCACTTGCATTTTGGATCCGATAGTTTCTATTAAATTTAAAGTATCCGTATCCTTGCTAAGTTTTGCTTTTTTTTTGAAATTTGCATAAGCCGTTGCGGCTTGGCTATTGATTGTTGATTCTGGAAAAAAGGTTACCTGATTCCTTCCGGTTATGGGAGCTGTAGAGCAGGAGGAGAGGGTGTAGCCACAACAACCGCATCCTATATATTTTAAAAAATCTCTTCTTTTCATAAAAAATACTGTATTATTAGATCTATTATTACTATTATTAAAAATTAAATCTATTCAAAATTAAAAATGTCAAAAATAATTGAGCCAAAAAAAACTTTTTTATCTCGCATCAGAACCTATTTCTTAACTGGTGTTGTTGTTCTTATTCCTATTGGAATAACGATTTATTTGACTGTTTTGATAATGAGCATCTCTCCTTTTTTGATACCAGAGGGTATCAACCCGAACAAACATCTGCCTTTTAATATTCCTGGATTGGAATTTTTAATAGCTTTCCTTATTATTACTTTTATTGGAATGGTATCTTTAACTTTTATTGGAAGGACACTGCTAGCTTTTTGGCAAAGAATTTTAAATAAAATACCTATTTTAAGGACAATTTATAATGGGGTAGGGCAACTCACTAAGAATTTTGCATCTGGAAATAACAAGTCTAAAAAAATTGTCTTAGTTGAGTATCCAAGAAAAGGTATCTGGTCAATTGGATTTGCTACAGGAAAAAATACTGGTGAGATAGCGTCTAAAGCCGGGAAAGGAAAAAAATTTGTTAATGTTTTTATTCCAACCACTCCTAATCCTACCAGTGGATTTTTACTAATGGTTCCCAATAAAGATTTAATATACTTGGACATGAACTTCGAAGAAGCTTCGAAATTTATAATGTCAGCTGGATCAATTAATCCTGGGTCTAAGCAATAAGGGTTACAACGGTGCTCAAAATTATAACATCCGGTGCCTTAGCCGCTGCCTTGGAGAAAGTACTTCCTGTTTTTTCAAAAGAATATGGCGTTTCTTACAGCCTTAATTATGGATCCTCTTTTGGAGAAGCTCATGATTCTATCCCCTCGAGAATTAAAAATGGAGAAAGTTTCGATTTCTATTTTTTAGCTGAAGGGGCGCTTTTAAAACATGCTAAAGAGGGTATTGTTGACATTGATTCAAAAGTTAATTTGATATCATCCAGTATAGGAATTGCCGTAAAGGACGGTGGACGTTCTTTTAAAATAGACACGCTCAGCTCTTTCAAGCAAGCTCTGATCGATGCCAATTCCATTGCTTACGCAGCCAGTGCTAGTGGTATTTATTTAAGTGAGACTGTGTTCCCGTCGTTGTTTCCTGAAAACAGTAGCATTAAAGCAAAGTCGATAAAAATTCTTAGTGAAAGAGTTGGAAATGTCCTTGTCAGAGGTGAGGCTGAAATTGGCTTTCAGCAACTTAGTGAGCTTATGCCGATTAAAGGATTGTCTATAATAGGCAAACTACCAATTGAGATAAGGAAATCCTTTATATTCAGCTGTGCTATTGGGAACAACACTTTACACATTAAGGAATATGATCGATTTTTGAGTTTTATTAAACAAGAGCAAATTGTTAAAATTATCAATAATACTGGTGTTGATATACTGTAAATATATATTTACTATTTCTTAATGCATAAGATTAATTTATTTATTTAAGTAATTGATTTAATACTATTTTTTCTATTCTAAGTAATTTTATTTTTTTTACAATTCCTTCAGCTGCAGAGTATCATCCTATCTTACCATCAGATTTAATTACTCTATGACAGGGTATTTTTGGTGGATTTTGGTTCTTTGCAATTGCATTTGCTACAGCCCTTGCAGATTTTGGCTTTCCTAATGCTTTTGCTACCTGCTAGTAAGTTCTAACCTTGCCCATTGATATCTTCGTCAAGTAATTCCACACTTTTATCTGAAATTTTGTTTCCTTTGCAGGCATTATAGCAAAAAAATCTCTATTTTTTCTCCGTCCCTTAATGTTTTCAACTTAATAAGGTCATTTTTATCGATAGCATCCCCCCATGTATTTACTGATGATTTTATAGGGAGTATTTGTATTATCTTATTTACAGTGTTTGCATTTCTTGCTTTGCACCTAATTACAAGGCTGTTCATCTAAATTCAAAATTCATATTTTAACAATTTATGCTATTGACATTCATTTTAAAGAGTTATATTATTTCCGATAATTAATGGTTATCGGAAATGAATGAATTAGTTAATAAATTACAGGATCTGGAAAAAGAAACTTTTCTAAACTTGGGGAGCTCAAAATCCATTAATACACTGCGTGCTTACAGATCTGATTTTTTTGATTTTGAAAAGTTTTGCTCAAAATACAGCTTCAATTCATTACCATCGGATCCAAAAATTGTTAGCCTTTACCTGACTGATTTAAGCAAAAATAACAAATTTAGCACTCTAAAAAGGAGGTTGGCTTCAATTAGTGTAATTCACAAAATAAAAGGCTTTCATATCGATATCAAGCATCCCATTATAAGGGAAAATTTAATCGGAATAAAAAGAAAAATAGGATCATATCAAAAAGGAAAAAAACCTATTTTAATCAGTGATTTGTACAAAGTTATTGACTTTATAGAAATAAATAAAGTAAATAAATATTTACTATCATTAAGAGACAAAACCATACTGCTATTGGGATTTGCAGGAGGATTTAGAAGGTCTGAATTGGTAGATTTAGAAAAATCTGACTTGGAGTTTGTTTCTGAGGGGTTAAAAATAACACTTAAAAAATCAAAAAGTGATCAGTACGGCCAAGGGCTAGTAAAAGGCATACCTTACTTTAAAAAAACCAAATATTGCCCCGTAATAGCAGTTCAGGACTGGTTGTCATCCTCTAGCAATCTTAATGAAAAAAGGCTGTTCCCCTACTCTGATAAAACCGTAGCTTTAATAGTTAAAAAATACCTTGGCCTGATAGGCCTTGATAGCAATCAATATTCTGCACATAGCTTAAGATCTGGTTTTGCAACATCTACAGCCGCTTCAGGCGCTGATGAAAGAAGCATAATGATTATGACCGGTCATAAATCAACAGAAATGGTGAGAAGGTACATTAAAGAAGCAAATTTATTTAAAAACAACGCCTTAAACAAGCTGAATATATAAAAATTAGTCCCTAAATGAATTTTTTATAAAAACCAAATCTGAGTAAAGGCAGTTTGACAAAATATATCCTCTTGAAGAAATGTACTTATAAAGTTCTGAATTTAAAACATTTTCTATATTTAAGTTTTTAATCTCTATTTGAGAAATTGAAAGATCAAGATATTCGACAACCAGAATTTTTGGCTCATATTTATCTAAATCAAAACCTTTAAGAACATCTAGCTCATGCCCTTCAACATCCACGCTCATAAAATCAAACTTTTCATTTGCATAAGGGGAGTTCTCAATGATTTTATTTAGCGTATTGGTGGTAACTTTTACGACCTGGGTAACCTTGGCTTTTTGAAAGTCACTAACCTCTTTAACCAAGGTGTTTATAGGTGATTTTTTATGATAAAAATATAGATCTTTTTCAGAAATTTCACCTGACAACGCTGCGCGTACATTGTGGTCATATTTTCTAGCAGCATTAAAAGTGTCAATATTACCAGAATCAAGATCTACATTTATTCCTTCCCATCCCTTTTTGTACAACAGATAGGTATTGTTATTTTTTATTGGCTGTTGACAGCCCACATCAATATAAAATCCATTGTTTTGGTTTTTAAATATTTTTTCCATGATGGAATCTACACCACTGAAAGAGTAATAAAAATTTTTAGTAGAATAATTTTTGTAAAATATTTTTAATATATTAAAAATTTTTTTATACATCAGCTAGGCTTGCCAATTGAATTTTTTTATTGTTTTTCTACCCATAGTTTTATTGACAATGTAATTAGCAACAACTTCTGAATTAAATCTTTCTAATGAAGCTTTTTTTCCATTTTTCGCAATTTTAATTCTACTTTTGGGATTGTTTTTATAAAAGTGAATTTTTTTTACCAGGTCATTAATGCCACTGTAAAACACAGCTTCATTTGACTTGATAATTTCATTCAGTTTTGTTTTTTTGTCAATAAACGTTAACACGCCATTCCCCATAAGTTGGGATATGCGATCACTGCTATAATACTTTAATGTTGGCCCCCTACTTAAATTTAATGCCATGCTGCAATTACTAAGTTTTTCTAAAAATTCAGCACCCCAGACTGGCTGGATATTGTTTAATCCGTATAAGTCAAAATTCACACCTTTTGATTTTTCAACTAATTGATTTAAAAAAAATTCTCGGTCATCAAATTTATTTATTTTTAGGATTCCCCTATGAACACCATGACTCATTGCAAAAAACAGATCTTTTGACGTCTTGTTATCATAAACAGAAAGTGTTTCGAAAGATTTGTCCGTAGGATTGGGGATAAAATATGCATTGGGTATTTTTTTTGAGAGGGAGTCTGGAGACGTTGTTAAAAAAGTAGCATCAATAAGATGGGTTAACTTTTTGATTCTTTGTAAATTTTTAAAATAATCTGGTCCATTAGGAACTAGCGGATCTAGAAACCACTGACAAAGTTTTGTATTATTAATTTTTTTTAAGCTGCTGATTGTGCGACCACTTACAGAATCGGCATGGCCCATAATTATGAGATCTGCCTGAAAGTTTATGTGAGTTTTAATTATTTTTTCATTTAATTTTTTTGACCCATCAAAATCAAAAAGAGACTTGGATTGGTGCAGAACATCTCTATCGCTAATAGTCAAAACGTTATGTCCTAGTTTAATTAATCCTGCTGTAATTTTTTTTCCTGTATTAAAATGTAGCCTTCCATCAAATCTTTCATTCATGTTTGTTATATGAATAATTTTTAATTTATTATTATTAATTTTTTTAATGAATGTAGATCTAATATTATCAAGAATCTTTGTTTGGGTTTGCAAATTATATTTGAAATTATTAAAAATATCTAACTGCCTCTTCCTCAAATTTTTAATATTGGAAACTAGCATTAACAGTTTTTTGAATATCTCTATATGATTGTTATTTTTTAAAATAATTGAATTGCCATCTATAGTCTCCGTGAGACCTCCTTTATTAGAAACAATTGATATGCAGCCTCTACTGGAGGCCTCAATTGGCAATCGTCCAAGAGGTTCGTCCCTTATTGAGTTGGCAATTGCTATAGATGCATGTTCGTAAAACTTTAAAACCTTACTATTGCTCATTTGACCAAACTCCCTTGTATTGGGACTGACACCGATTAGCCTTCTATCTTCTGTTCCTATTGAGAAAGATTTCCAGGTAGGAAATTTTTTTTGAAACATACTCATTGCATTTAAATATATATCGTACCCTTTGTCGGAATTTAATTTTCCTACGAAAAGTACAATATTTTTTTTTACTGGAAATTTTTTAATTGTCTTAACGCCTGGATAAAAAACATGAAGTTCAGGGCCGTCGTTGATATTCGTGTCTTTTAAAAACTGTTGTTTAATCCAATCGCTTAAAAAAACGATTTTGTCACAATTCTTAGCGATAAACTCTCTTTGCTCGGGTTTGTGTGAATTCTTGAGATTAACAGGGTCATTATGAAAAAATAAAATAAATTTTTTATACGGAAAATTTTTTTTTAAATAAAAAAAATATTCAGGTCGATTATGTATCTCTATTATAGAGCTAGAATCCATTGCAATAAATGATGCAGCCGATTGTACGTAGGACTTGTTTTTAAATAGTCTTGATTTCTTTATTGGAATAAAAATATTTTTATTCATAGGATCTTTGGTGGCAGAGCCGTAAATTTTTGTAGATTTTTTATACCGAGAGTGTTTGAGATGAGAATTTACCAGTATAGAGACAGCTCCAGCCGAAACTGTGCTATAAGTTTCTTTTAAAGGAAGTAAAATAGAAATTTTCATAAGCTAAATATTAAAAGCTTTAAAAAAATTTTCAGATGTTTTTTCCCCTACCTCATCCAAGCTAATATTTTTTAATTTTGAAACTTTTTGAGCCACGTACACAACATTCTCAGGTGAATTTTTTTTACCCCTATATGGGTCTGGGGACAAATAGGGAGAGTCAGTCTCAATTAACATGCGTTCTATTGGAACGTATTTCACAACATCTTGCAACTCTATAGTATTTTTAAAGGTTATAATGCCACTAAAAGAAATGTAACAGCCCATATCTAGCAATGATTTGGCAAACTTTAACGTTCCTGTAAAACAATGTATTAAAAATCTAACATCTCTATTTTTTGAATTATTTTTAATAATACTCAAGGTTTCTTCTTCAGCATCCCTCGTGTGAACTATTATAGTAGCGTTATCTTCTTTCGCGTATTTTATATGTGTCTCAAAAAGATCGGTTTGCCTACTTTTGTGTTCTGTCGAATGAAAAAAATCCAAACCTGTTTCACCATAAGCAATATTTTTACTATTTTGATTATATAACTTTTGAATTTCGCTGTCATTGTCTACATTTAGGTGGGATTCGGAAGGGTGAATTCCTATGGATGAGTAAATATTTTTGTATGTTTTGGAAATCTCGCTGCACTGAATCGAGGATTCAATATTTGTTCCTATGGTTAAAAGATTTGTGACTTTAGAATCTTTGCATTTCTGCACAATTTCTGGAAGATTGTTAATTAATGGTTCGTAGGTTAAATGACAGTGAGAATCTATAAGCATTAAATGTGCTTTTTAAACAACAATCCTGGCATGGTTAACTCGGTATTGCTTTCAAGGTTTTTGCTAATGAGCTCCAAGGATAAGTTTTCTTGGACAATTCCCATGCAAGAGAGAAAATTCTCTGACTTTGCAGGCATAATTGGGTGCAATAACACAAAAATATTTTTTAAAGCATTGAGAGCTACGTAAAGAATAGTCCCCACCCTATCATCAGAATTCTTAATTTTAGCCCACGGCTCTTCGTCGTTAACATATTTATTAATTTTTGATGAATAGGCTACTACTTCCCTAATGTAGTTATGTATTTCTAAATTATCCATAATTTTTTTTAATAAATCTGGAGAAATTATCAACAAGTCGGATTCCTCTTTTGTCAATTTTGCCTCCGGGATTTTGTTTGAAAAATGCTTGTTAGTTAAAGTAAAAATTCTTTGACTTAAATTACCGATATTATTTGCCAAGTCACTATTTATACAATTTTTTAAATTATCAATATTAATTTTTCCATCTAGGCCGTAAATAACTTCTTTCATCAGGTAATACCTAATTTCATCAAGTCCAAATTCGTCTATGATTTCAATGGGGTCTAAAATATTCCCCTTAGATTTGGACATTTTTTCATCCCCTGAAAGAATCCATCCATGACCAAAAACTTTTTTCGGCAAAGGAATATCCGCTGCCATTAAAAAAGCCGGCCAATAAACAGCATGAAATCTTAAAATATCTTTTCCAATTATATGTATATCAGCGGGCCAGAATGACTTATCAGCAAAGAAATTTGCAGCCGTAACATAATTGGTTAAAGCATCTAACCACACGTACATAATATGCTTGTCATTTCCAGGCACGGGGATCCCCCAGTCAAAAGATGTCCTGGATATTGAAAGATCTTTTAAGCCACTTTTTACAAAGCTGATAACTTCGTTTTTTCTAGAAGCTGGCTGTATAAAATCAGGGTTTTTTTCATAAAAATTAAGTAACAAATTCTGGAATTCAGAAAGTTTAAAGAAAAAGGACTCCTCCTCTACCCATTCAACAACACTACCTGTTGCTGAGCAAATTTTTTGGCTATCCAGGGATTTAATTTCATCTTCGGAATAAAAAGCTTCATCAGAAACCGAATACCAGCCACTATACTTCGAGAGATAGATTTGGTTTTTTTCTTCTAAAATTTTCCACAACTTTTGCACTGTTTCCAAATGCCTTTTTTCAGTTGTTCTAATAAAGTCTGTATTGCTCAAATTCAATTTTTTAGTTAGATCTAAAAAAACTTTTGATATCTTGTTGCAAAAATCTATTGGGGTTAAATTCTCTTTGATAGCTGATTTTTGAATTTTTTGCCCATGCTCATCGGTCCCGGTTAAAAATTTAACATCAAACCCATCTAATCTTTTAAATCTAGCAATAACATCCGCTGAAATGCTAGAGTAGGCGTGTCCCATATGAGGCTTGGCTGATGGGTAATAAATTGGTGTAGTTATATAAAAACTTTTTTTCAATTAAGCCGCCTTTTTTAAAATTTTAATTGCCGCATTAATGTCAGCGTTAAATTTCAAAGAATCATTAATGTTATTAACAAACAAACTATAGAAGTAATTACTTTTTTCATAATTGTATTTAAATTGCTTTAGGAAAAAATTCTTAGCAAATTCAATGCCGTAACCCAGTGAGTTATATTTTTTATTTTTTTTAAAATCGTCTAAGGAGTACGTGATTATATCAATGAGCTGAAGGCTTTCAATGGAATGTTCTTTTAAATAGAAAATTCTATTAATCTTGGAGCCTGGCGTATCGAATTCATTAAAAATATCCAAATTATTAAATGCTTGGAGATCAAAATCTCCTACAAGTTTTTCAAAAATGGCTAAGGATTCAAGTTTTGATATTTTGATATTTAATTTAAAACACCTAGACAGTATAGTGCTGCTAACTACCCCAGTGGAATTTCTAAGTAAGAAAAAATATGTATTTTCCGGTGGTTTTTCCAGAATTTTCAGCAAGGCATTAGATGAGTTTGAATTTAAATCTTCTGCATTTAATATCAAAATAAATCTAGATTTGCCCAAAAAGGTCTCGTAAGAACAGGATGAAATAACTTCTCTTATTTGATCTACAGTAATATGTGAAGACTTGTCATTTTTTTGAATAACCTTGATATTGTCATATTCGTTATTTAGGATTTTGCTGAACAAATCTAAACTATTAATGCAAAAATTTTTTAAATAGCTTGCCTTGTCTATTTTCGTTAATTCTAAATATGCCAAAAAATGCAGTAACAAAGTTTTTTTTCCAATTCCTTTTTCACCAGAAAATAAAATGGAACTGGGTAGTTGTTTTCTTGAATATAGGCTGCTTATAAAATTAAAATGCTCATTGTGTGAATAGAGTGAACTATTTATTTTACTCATTTTCTAAATTACTTTTTATCTTTTTAACAAGATTTCCACGCAAAATTTTAGCAGACAATTTTAATGAATAGTAAAAAGCAAGCCCATCAGCTCCTCCATGACTCTTGATAACGGGTCCATTCAATCCAAGAAAAATTCCGCCGTTATATTTTCTTGGATCGAGATTATTTTTTATTTTTTTAAAAATAAAATAGCTAATTAGGTAGCAGAGCTTTCCAAATAAAGAACTGGAAAAAATATTTTTAATTTCTTTAGTGATAAAATAGACAGTTCCCTCAGCGGTTTTTAGAGCTATATTTCCTGAGAATCCATCAGTAACGATGACGTCAACGTTACCATCTTTGATTTGATTTCCTTCTATATAGCCATGAAATAAAAAACTATTTTTTTTCTCAGCTAATTGGTTGAAAGCGTTTTTTAACTCTTCATGGCCCTTAATTTCTTCCGACCCAACATTTAGTAGGCCAACCACAGGCTCTTGCTTATCAAATATAACCTTGTAAAGCTCAGACCCAATTTTGGAAAACTCTATGTAATTTTTTTCATTAAATTCAATGTTGGCACCCAAATCCAAAACTATACTTGTTCCCTTAAGATTTGGCCATAACCCAGCTATTGCTGGTTTATCTATACTATCCATCATTTTAATTAATAACTTAGATATCACAAGCAAAGCTCCTGTGTTTCCTGAGGATATGATCAAATGAGATTCTTTATTTTTAACGCTCTCGATAGCCCTCCACATGCTACTATCTTTGCCTACTTTAATGGCATCTCTTACAGAGTTCTTGTCCTCAATTTTTGTTTCGCAGTTAAAAATTTTGTAATTATCAGCGCTAATATTTCTGAAATTTCCTATTGATTTTTTTATTAAATCTTCTTTTCCGTAAATATTAAAAAAAATATTTTTATCTTCCTTTAAAAAAAGACTTATACCTTCTACGATTTTATTTGGTGAGTTGTCTCCACCCATTGCGTCGATAGCAATGATGTGATCAATGCTAGTCATATTATTTAATACTACGATTTTGGTTTAAATATTTGTTTGCCGTTATACATTCCGGTTTTGGAATCAACATGATGCGAAAGTCTAAATTCTCCGCTTTTTTTATCTTCAATAACATTTTTAAATTCAGCTGCTCTATGAGACCTTCTCATTTTTTTTCTAGATACTGAGGTTTTTCTTTTTGGAACAGCCATTTTTAAAATATGTTAATTTTGATTGGTTTTTATCAATATTTGTTCCAAAATCAATATAATAATAGTCAAAAATAAGAATATATGAATATATACGCTAATCTTTTGATATAAAGATAGCCAATTTATGAAAAAAAAATTAATTCCAGCTCTCTTCTGTATTAGTCTCTTCTTTTTTTCTTGTTCTTTAACTCCAAACATTAAACTAAGCGGTGTGGCCGATTTAGACAAAAAACAAGAGGTGCTATCAATCGGAACAACAAATAAAAACGACACAATTAACTATCTGGGAGAAACAATTTTAAAAGAATACCCTGCAGAAAATAATTGGGCTTATATTGAAACTGAAGAACTTAAAACTATTTTTGGACGAAATAAAGTAATAAAAAACAACGTCTTACTACTTCAATTTGATAGCAAGGGCATTCTCTCTAAGAAGAATATGTTGACCATCAATGACCTTAAAAAATTAAATTTGGACCAGACAACAACAGCTTCGCAATCTATTAATTCCTCTTTCTCTAAAAAGCTTTTTTCAAGCATGAGAAAGAGGTTTGATAATAGTAGATCTAAATAGTTATTTAAAACTAGCCAGCAATCATTGCCAATAATAATAAAGCAACAATATTTGTTATTTTAATCATTGGGTTAATGGCCGGACCTGCAGTATCTTTGTAGGGGTCTCCAACAGTATCGCCGGTAACAGCAGCCTTGTGAGCTTCTGAACCTTTTCCACCAAAATGGCCGTCTTCAATATATTTTTTTGCGTTATCCCAAGCTCCACCGCCAGCAGTCATTGAAATTGCCAAAAACAAACCGGTAACGATAACACCTAAAAGCATTGCGCCAAGAGCTGAAAGAGCAGCAACTTGTCCGGCAAATGACAATACAACATAGTACAACACTATCGGCGAAAGAACCGGAAGCATTGAAGGCACAATCATTTCTTTAATTGCAGTCTTTGTTAAAATATCTACGCACTGTCTATAATCAGGTTTTTGAGTTCCCTTCATAATTCCAGGCATTTTTTTAAACTGTCGTCTAACTTCAACAACAACAGCACCGCCTGCTCTACCAACAGCTTGCATTCCCATGGAGGCAAACAAGTATGGCAACAAACCACCTATTAGAAGTCCAACAACAACATAAGGATTTGAAAGATCAAAAGTAACAACAACTCCTTTTAATGAAGATCCAGCTTGTGCTGAAAAATACTTAATGTCTTCAGTGTAAGCTGAAAATAAAACCAAAGCACCTAAACCTGCAGAACCAATTGCATAACCTTTAGTAACTGCTTTTGTTGTATTTCCAACCGCATCTAAAGCATCTGTAGTTTTTCTAACGCTTTTTGGTAATTTGGACATTTCAGCAATTCCACCGGCATTATCTGTAACTGGTCCGTAAGCATCTAAAGCAACAACCATTCCTGTTAAAGCTAACATCGTAGTTACTGCAATAGCGATTCCATAAAGACCTGCAATTAAATTTGTAGAAACAATACCAACAACAATAATTAAAGCAGGTATCGCTGTAGCTTCCATAGAAACAGCAAGTCCTTGAATAACATTTGTTCCATGGCCTGTTGTAGAAGCTTTTGCTACTGACTGAACTGGTCTGTAGTTAGTTCCCGTATAGTATTCAGTAATCCAAATAAGAAGACCCGTGATTACCAATCCAATAGCTCCACAAATATACAAGCTCATTCCAGTAAAATTCAATCCTTTTAATGAGTAAGCTTTGTTTAATCCAATTACATAATCAGTAACTGGGTAAAGAACGACTAAAGACAAAACAGCAGAAACAAGAAAACCTTTGTACAAGGCTCCCATAATATTTTTCTTTTTTCCCAATTTTACAAAAAAAGTTCCAACAATTGAAGTTAATAGACAAGCTCCACCAATGCTTAGTGGATAAATCATCATGCCCATATCACCTTGAAAAAATATAGAAGACAAAACCATAGTAGCAACAATAGTTACTGCGTAAGTTTCAAATAAATCTGCTGCCATACCAGCACAATCACCCACGTTATCACCAACGTTATCTGCAATAACCGCTGGGTTTCTAGGATCATCCTCAGGAATTCCAGCTTCAACTTTTCCAACTAAATCAGCACCAACATCGGCACCTTTAGTAAAGATACCTCCGCCCAATCTAGCAAAAATAGATATTAAAGAAGCTCCAAATCCTAATGCAACAAGAGCATTAACCACTTCTCTTTCTTCAACTTTAAACTTAAGTAAAAAGTAATAATAAACCGCAATAGCTAAAAGAGCTAAACCAGCAACCAACATTCCAGTAACTGCTCCAGATTTAAATGCTATATTAAGACCTTGAGCCAAACCTTTTCTTGAAGCTTCAGCTGTCCTTACGTTAGCTTGAACAGAAATCAACATTCCCACGTAACCAGCGATACCAGAAAGGGTAGCTCCAATTAAATAACCTAATCCAACCCATTCATTAAATAAAAAATAAATTAAAATCAAAACAGCAAAACCAACCATCGCAATAGTTTTGTACTGTCTATCTAAATATGCTTTTGCTCCAATTTGAATTGCAGCAGCAATTTCTTGCATTTTTGCATTTCCAGGGCTTGCACTTAAAATTTGTTTACTTGCGATAAAACCATAAAGCACTGAGATAACACCACAACCGATAACAAGGTTTAAAATTAAACTTGGACTTAACATATTTTGATTCCTTTATTTTGTTGATTTCGAAAAAAAGCATACATGCCAAAATTGTTAAGCAAAATCAACAAAAAATTAACAAATTTAATGATGTTGCAATTTAAAATTTATCGAGATTTTCTTTTAAAAACAGAGTCTAAAACGGCATTTACTAAGCCTTTTTGACTTGACTCATAATACATTTCTGTAACCGCCAAATATTCATCTATCACAACCTTAAAGGGAACTTTTGGCAAGTACTCGATCTCAAAAATAGCTGCTTTTAAAATGATTTTTAGAATCATATCTAAATTTTTAAAGCTGACTTTTTCAGACAAGTTTTTGGAGAGAATTTCATCAAGTTCTTTTTCCTTGTCAAAAAAACCATTAAAAACTTTTTTTATAATTCTAATGTAAGAACTTTTTGGAAATGAAATTGGATGTTGAGAGTCGCTAATTCTCTCATAAATTTTTTGGACTACAACAAGTCGAGAGCTACCCTTCATCTAGATATGCCTCAACAATGAGACAACTGCTTCAGCTGCTTCTGTGCCTTTATTCTTGGCTTTGGATTTTGAACTTCGCTCTACTGCCTGCTTATAATTTAGAGATGTTATAATTCCATTGGTAACAGGAATACCAGATCTCACTGACAGATCTAGCAACGAATAAACTATTGCTGATGATATAAAGTCAAAATGAGGTGTCTTTCCTTTAATAATGCAACCGAGACCAATAAAAAATTTATATTTTTTTTTCTTAATCTGATGTGCGATTAAAGTTGGTATTTCCAAAGATCCTTTTACAGTCTTAATATCAGCATCAAGTACATTTTTTTTTAATGTGGTGATGCAGCTCTTTACTAGATTTTCAGAAATATCTTTGTAGTAATCAGATACAACTATGAGACCTTTTTTTTTCATTTAAGAATTTCCTGTTTGGTAATTTTTATTCCAAACCCATGTAGCGCGACTAAGCGTTTTTTTGCACTTGAAACTAAAATCATTTTTTTTATTTTTAAATTCTTTAGAATTTGAGCTCCCACACCATAGTACCTTAAAGAGTTTTCTTTGGTAATATTTTTCTTTATATTTTTAGATGAGAAAGTTTTTGGCATATCAGAAAGATCTCCCTCTCTTATAATTAGTAAAACACAGTTTGGTGTTTTTTTAAAAAAAATTAATGTTTTTGCAACCTTGGTGTTGATGCTCTTATTTAGGAATATGTCTATGGAGTTGGAAGACAATACTCTAACTTTTGGAATATTTTTTTCAGATATAGATCCCTTTATAATTGCCAAATGCTGCAAACCATCCAATTTATTTACAAACGTTTTTAATAAGTATTGTGACTGGTCAAAATTAAAAAATCTTTTTTCCTTCAAATGAATAAGCGTTTCTTTTTTTAATCTATAAGAAATCAGGTCTTCAATTTTGGCAATTTTAAGCTTATGTTTTTTTGCATACTCCATAAGCTGATCTTGTTTAGCCATTGAACCATCATCGTTCATAATTTCGCATATCACAGCCGAAGATCCTGTCTTTGACAGTTTGGCAATATCCACGGATGCCTCCGTATGACCCGCTCTTACTAGGCAACCTCCGTTTCTTGCCACTAAAGGAAAAATATGTCCTGGCGTTGCGATATCATTTTTTGAAGAATTTTTTTTAATAGCAGTTAAAATAGTTTTGCACCTGTCGCATGCTGATATTCCAGTTGTCACTCCTTTTCTTGCTTCTATGCTAATTGTAAATGCTGTTTTTAATCTAGATTGGTTAGAGCTTGGCATTAGCTGCAGACCTAGCTGATCGGCTTTAGATTTTTCCAGCGCAAGACAAATCAGTCCCCTGCCGTACTTGGCCATGAAATTAATTTTTTCGGGTGTTGTTTTGTTGGCTAAAAAAACAAGATCTCCCTCATTCTCTCTATTTTCATCATCTACCAAAATAAAAATTTTTCCTTTTTTTGCATCGGAAATAACTGTTTCTATTTTTGAAAATTTTGGTTTTTTTTTCATTTATTTTGAATTTTATGCAAATATTTAATAACAATATCAAATTCAACGTTAACAACATCGTTTTTGTTTAATTTAATAATATTAGTCATTTTTAACGTATGAGGAATAATAACTAATGAAAATTTGTTATTACCGGCTTTAACAATAGTTAAGGAAACTCCATTTATAGAAATCGATCCTTTATCGACAAGCAAGGTGGCGAAGGACTTTGGGATCTGGATGTTAATAGTCCAAGTTTTGGACAGCTTTTCTAAAGACAGCACTTTTCCTGTCGTGTCTACGTGGCCTTGAACAAAATGACCAGTTATTTCATCTCCAAACTTTAATGATCTCTCAAAATTAACAATGCTATTTTTTTTAATAAATTTAAAATTAGTGATTTCGAATGTCTTATAAGAGATAAAAAAAAATAAACTTTTTTTTACACATTTAACTAAAGTTAAGCATACACCATTAATAGCTATTGATGTGCCAATATCTTTTTTGGAATAAGTAAGATTTGAATAAATTTCTAATTCAAAACCTTTATTTTTTTTTAAGATTTTTAAAACTTTGCCTGTGTTTTTTATAATTCCTGTAAACATTTTCAAATACCAAATAACTCATCATTGGATAAATTTATATCTACTTTAGATCTAGATAGATTATTAGCGCACAAAGACCAAATTAGAGATTTCGCTGAAGAAAGGACTTTTGGGGCGTTTAAATTCGACCTTATAAGCAAATATTTATTAACTAAATTACTTTTTTCGAATAATTTCAAAGTTTTGAGGCCTCCTTCTACTAATAATCTCCTAGATCCAAGAGAATAAATTCTTGTTAAAATTTCATTGGGTGAAATTATGCCGCTAGTTGTTTTTATTTTTTCAAGATGAAAATATTTTTTATACTTAGAAACTTTCTTTATGTCTTCACAGCTGTGAAAAATTGTTGCTTTTTTTTGTTGCAGGTGGAGGTGTTTTGGCTTGATGGTTAAATTACCGTTGATGATAAAAATTTTCGGAGAAAATTGAAAAAGTCCTGACAACCTACAATTTAATTTCGGAAAATCTTTTAAGAATGTATTCTTTCCGACTAATATAGAATCGTTCGTGTATCTTAATAAATGGGAAAATTTCAAGGAGTGGCTGTTAGTGAAATATTTTTTACCTTTCCATATGGTAGAAAAATTTTTAGTTAGCGCTAGTTTTCCGGTAACGTAGGGCTTTTTTGTTGTGACTGAATAGGTATACTTGTTATTCAATTTTTGATTAGTTATTTTTTTTCTATCAACTAAAATTCTATTCTTATTTAAAAAATTAAATCCTTTGTTTTTAACAATTGGGTTGTGGTCTTCGCTAGAACAATAAACTTCTTTTACATTTTTTTTTTTAATAATGCTGGTGCATGGTGGTGTCTTTCCAAAATGATTGCATGGTTCTAAAGTGACAAACACTCGTTTTTTGCTTTTGTTATCTAGTTTAACTAAGGCATTGTATTCTGCATGAGGTCTTCCTCTTGCAGAAGTGCGGCCAGTCGACAGAATTTCATTACTAAAATTTGTAACCACACATCCCACTGAAGGGTTTTCTCCAGTGGTGTACATATTTATCCTAGCAAGGCTAACTGCCAATTCTGAAAAATACTTTCTATGAAAATTATTTAATTTTTGGGACATTAATTTTGTCCACAAATTCTTCGAAATCTTTAACTTCTTTAAAATTTGTATAAACAGATGCAAACCTCACATAAGCTACCGGGTCTATTTCTTTCAGTCCGTCCATGACAAATTTTCCTATGGTTGTGGACATAACCTCATTTTGACCAAGGTCTTCAAGGTTTCTATAAATTTTAGAAACAAATTTCTCTATGGTATCCGAGTCAACTGGCCTCTTCCGCAAAGAGATCATGACCGACCTTGTTAGCTTATCTCTATCAAATGGAGATTTTCTTCCATTCTTTTTTATAACTGTAATTTCTCTAAACTGGACTCTTTCAAAAGTGGTAAATCTTTGATTGCAACAACTACTCAATCTTCTTCTTCTAATGGCAGTTCCGTCTTCGGTTGCTCTGGAATCTATTACTGAAGTATCCTTGTCTTTGCAAAATGGGCAGATCATAAATATTAATAAATTGGAAATTTGGCACAAAGGGCCTTAACTTTCTCCTGAACCTTTTTTTCTATAGCACTGTTGTCTTCTTTGTTTTTTTTAAGCCCGATTAATACTTCGTTGATATATTCGCCAATCAGCTTAAATTCTGTAGACCCAAGGCCCCTTGTCGTACAAGCTGGTGTCCCCAGTCTTATTCCCGAGGTTATCCATGGTTTTTGTTCGTCGTAAGGTATTCCATTCTTATTGCAAGTTAGATTGGCTTTTCCAAGAGAGATCTCTGCCTCTTTACCTGTTAACCCAAAAGGGCGAAGATCTAACAAAACAAGATGTGTATCTGTTCCACCAGAAAAAATTTCAATTCCACAATTTTTTAATGTTTCAGATAAAATCTTAGCGTTAGCGACAACATTTTTTACATATACTTTAAAATCTTCTGTAAGCGCTTCTTTAAAGCAAACTGCTTTTGCAGCAACAACATGCATCAAAGGTCCTCCTTGCAAGCCAGGAAATACTGCAGAGTTAAATTTTTTTGCAAGCTCTTCGTCATTAGTAAGTATAATGCCCCCACGAGGTCCTCTCAAAACTTTATGAGTAGTTGAAGTTACTACATGAGCGTGATCGCATGGATTTGGATACACCTGCCCAGCAACAAGCCCTGAAAAATGGGCCATGTCTACTAGCAACTTTGCTCCCACTTCGTCGGCAATGTCTCTGAATTTTTTAAAATCTATAATTCTGGAATACGCACTGCCTCCAGCAATAATTAATTTAGGATTATTTATTTTAGCTAATGACAAAACTGAATCATAGTCGATTAAACCAGTAACCTTATCTACTCCGTAAGCTATTGCGTTAAACCACTTTCCTGATTGAGCGGGCGGAGCTCCATGCGTTAGGTGACCTCCTTGATCAATTCCCATTCCTAAAATTGTATCCCCCGGGTTTAATAGGGCTAAAAAAACAGCGCCATTAGCTTGGGCTCCTGAATGAGGCTGCACATTTGCAAACTTAACATTGAACAATTTTGTAACTCTTTCTATCGCCAAATTTTCTGCAATATCCACGAACTCGCAGCCACCATAATATCTTTTTCCAGGGTAGCCTTCTGCATACTTATTTGTCAAAACAGAACCTTGCGCATCAAGAACAGCTTGTGACACGATATTTTCTGAAGCTATAAGTTCAAGATGATTTTTTTGCCTATCAAGCTCTTTTGCAATTGAGATATGTAGATCGGGATCAGATTCTTTTAAAGTTTTTTTAAAAAAGTTATTTATTATAATATTTTCTTTTGACATATTTAATTTAGTAACTTGACTCTTCTTGAATGTCTACCACCTTCAAATTCCGTGCTTAAAAAAGACAGTACACATTGAGTTGCTATTTTTTTACTGGTCACTCTAGAACCTAAGCAAATAACATTGGCATTATTATGCTGCCTTGAAAGCTTTGATGCATTGATAGAGTTTGCTAAGGCAGATCTCACATTTTTAAATCTATTAGAAGCAATGGACATTCCAATGCCTGATCCGCAAACTAAGATTCCATAATTTTTAGAATTGATTTTTTTAGCTAATTTTTTTGCATATGTGGGGTAGTCGACAGATTTGTTTTCATTCTTAGTTCCCAAATCTAGTATTTTAAAATTTCTCTTTTTAAGTTCTTTTTTAATGCTTTCCTTTAAGGAAAATCCAGCATGGTCAGATGCAATTACTATGTTTTTTATTAGAAAATTGTGTTTTAGCTTCATTGAGTGCTACATATATACAAGAAAGATATTTAAACTACAATATTTGGTATGTATTAATGGTGGTATTAAAACTAAAACATCACTAGAAAAAATTAAAATTAATCAAAACATGTTTCCATTTACAAGACTAAGAAGAACTAGAATGTATGATTGGTCAAGAAGAGTGGTGCAAGAATCAAGCATTTCAAGCTCAGATTTAATTCTACCTATTTTTATAAAAGATGGAAAAAAAGTAATTGATGAAATCAAGTCTATGCCTGATGTCTACAAATATAGTGTCGACACATTGGAGAAGGTGGTCAAGCAAGCAATTAAAAACAAAATACCTGCCATAGCTCTATTTCCAGAAATCGATAACAGTAAAAAAAATGACAAAGGAAGTGAGGCGCTAAATAAAAATAATCTCATTTGCAATGCTGTTAGAGAAATTAAAAAAAATTTTGGTAATGAGATTGGTGTTATATGCGACGTTGCTCTTGATCCTTACACTTCACATGGTCACGATGGTGTATTGAGTGGCAATGTAGTTGATAACGATGAAACAATAAAAATTCTTATAGAGCAATCCTTAATCCAAGCTGAGGCTGGTTGTGATATTCTTGCTCCATCTGACATGATGGATGGAAGAATAGGTGAAATTAGAAAATCTTTAGAGAAAAATAATTTTAAAAATACTCAATTGTTATCTTATGCAGCAAAATATGCTTCTAATTTTTACGGTCCTTTTAGAAGTGCTATAGGTAGTGAAGCAAAATTAAAAAGCGATAAGAAAAACTATCAAATGGATTTCCATAATTCCAAAGAATCGCTAAGAGAAATTAATCTTGATGTTAATGAGGGTGCTGACATGATTATGATAAAACCTGCCCTTGCCTACTTGGATATAATTTCATTAGCAAAACAAAATTTTAACATACCCGTTATTGCTTACAATGTTTCTGGTGAATACTCGATGATTAAGAATGCAATTAAAAATAAAATACTTTCTGAGGATGTTATCTATGAAATGATGATTTCCTTTAAAAGGGCTGGGGCCAGTGCTGTCATTACTTATTTTGCTAACGAGATTGCTGAAAAACTCGCCAAGAATTAGCTATTATATTTTCTATTAAAAAAAACTAATGGTTTTTTTTTAGATAAGATTTTATACTTAAGAACCTTGTGCAAAACAAGATAATGATCTCCGGCACTAAGTTTTTTGTGCAAGCTGCACGTTAAATATCCTAAAGAATTAGAAATAATTGAATTGTAAAATTCTTTGTCGAATTGGTTGTTCGTGCTAGCAAGTTGATTGGATATGTTTTTTTGCTTATTTGATAAAAAAATAATTGTATATTTGTATTTTTTTCTTACAAAAAATTTTAGAGAGGAGGATTTTTTGTCAATGCACCACATGACTAGAGCTGGATTTAACGAAACTGAAGAAAAAGAATTTACAGTAATGCCCGTAAATTTAGAATTGTTTTCTGAAACAATGGAAGTTATTCCCGTTGTAAACAAAGCAAGGCAATTTCTTAATTGGGATGAGTTCATGAATACTATCCTTTTTTACCCCAAGAGATAATATTCCACAATCTTTCATGAAAATAATACAAAAATAGTTTTGTAAAAACTTCAATACCAGCAATCCAGGAGCTCGTGGTTAGGCTACCGCTAATAAACCATGCTATCAAAAAGGTGTCTATAGATGCAAAGACTCTCCAGCTAAGAGTCTTTAATAAACTTCTTCTTTTTCTCTCTGTCATTGGATTAGTTTATAGTTGTTCCCGAAACCTCTGGATATGCTTGAAAATGAGCTGTCTAGCTTGATAATTTTTCCTGCTTTAGCCCTTGAGGATATAAATTTTTTCAAATTCAATTTACCCATAATACTATTTGAATAATTGTCAGCTACTTCTAATTTTTTACTAATTAAGGACATGGCCAATAGTGATGAACCTTTTGATTTAAATAAAATAATTCCCGTTCCCTTTTCCTGCTCGGGTATTTCCTTAATATCAAATATTAAAGCTCTTGCTTCTTTTTGACTCTTCAGCAGTACTAATAAATTACTTTTACCTTGCTCATATTTTGTTGCGGAATGCAAAAAATCATTTTTCTTTGTTTTGAAAACTTTTTTTCCACTTTTTTTATTAGAAACTAAATTATTAGAATTTATAAAAAAACCAAATCCATTATTTGAACATAATAAAATTTTTTCATTTTCTTTATATAAAAAAACGTCGATTATTTGCTCATTGTCAGTTAATGAGAAATAAGAAGAAAAAGGTTTTCCTTTTTGCGATCCAAAGATAAAGTTCTCACCTTCAAGCGTGTAAGACTTACCGAAAGAAGAAAGAAATATAAATTTTTCTGATTTTTTTCCATTAGCAATTATATATTCATTTTCAGCAAAATCTTTATCAGTTTTGCATAATGAGCAACCAATTCTAGATTTTAAGAATCCGTTCCTTGAGATCGTAACAGATATAGGGTCTGTAGATTTCAACTCTTCATTTAACTCCTCTGTATTAATTTTATTAAATTTTTCAATTTGTGTTTTTCTAGGACCATAAGTTGATTGTTCTCCAAAATGGAAGATAACCTCCTCTATTTCTTTATCTATTTCTTTTTTCTGAAGCAATTTCGATCCAAGCAATTTTGTTAAAAACTTTTTACTATTGAGCAGTTTGCTATTTTCATCTTCTATTTCCTTTTCTTCAATTTTTCTTAAACCACGCAGTTTCATATCCAGGATTGCATTGACCTGATTCTCTGTAAATCTGTGCTTTTTTATTAATTCCTTTTTAGGGTTATTGGAATTTCTAATTATTTTAATAATGTTATTTAAATGCTTAAACACAATCAAAAATCCTTTTAGAATTTCCAGTTTTAGGTTGATTTTATTTAAAGAAAATTTAGATTTTCTACCCAGAATTACATAACGATGTTTTAGAAAATTCGACAAAACTTCTTTTATTGTCATGACCTTTGGTTCCAATTTATGATTAAGAACATTCATGTTAAGGAAGAATTTTACTTCTAGCTCTGTTTGTTGATAGAGACTGTTCATTAAAATTACGGGATCAATATTTCTATTCTTTGGCCTGATAACAATCCTGATGTTCTCGTCTGATTCATCGATCACATTATCTATTAGTTTGTTTTTTTTATTTATTATTAAGTCTGCAATTTTTTCAATTAATTTTGATTTGTTAACCTGATAAGGGATTTGATTGATCGATATTTGGTACTGACCTTTTCCAAGGTCTTCAATTTTATATTTTGCTCTTAATTCAAAAAAACCTCTTCCAGTTGTGTAAGCTTTTACAATTTCATTTTTATCAAGATTTAATATGCCGCCGGTTGGGAAATCTGGGCCCTTTATTATTTTTAATAAATCTTTAATTGAACAATCTTTATGATTATTCAAATATTTAAGCGCCAAGCAAATTTCTTCCAGATTGTGTGGCGGTATATTTGTCGCCATACCAACAGCAATTCCGGATGAGCCATTCGCTAATAAATTAGGAAAAGCCGAGGGAAGAACTGTGGGCTCGCTTAATTCACCGTCATATGTTTTTCTAAAATCGACAGTATCTGAATCTATGTCTTTCAATAAGAATTCAGATACCAGTGTAAGCTTTGTTTCTGTATATCGCATGGCCGCTGCGTTATCGCCGTCGATATTGCCAAAGTTACCTTGGCCATTAATCAGGGTATATTTTGTAGAAAAATCCTGGGCTAGGCGCACCAGGGCATCGTAAACGGACTGGTCTCCGTGAGGGTGAAATTTACCTATTACATCACCCACTACTCTTGCTGATTTTTTGAAACTAGACTTAGGACTTAAATCTAGCAGATACATTGCGTAAATTAGCCTTCTGTGGACAGGCTTAAGACCATCTCTAACATCCGGCAAAGCTCTTTGGGTTATTGTGGATAATGCATAGGCTAAATATTTCTTAGCAAATTGATTCCTCAATTGGTCTTCGGTGATATTAGTTATTTTCATTTGCTTTTTTTTCAATTCTTTCTCTTACCTCGGGAAAACGTATTCTATTAGGTTCGAAAATAAATTTTTTTAAAATAAATTTATTAACAACCAAACCCCTGTAAAGATCTGTATTGTCATAATCACTTGAGCTGTCAATTAAAAAATTTGGGTAAGTAAATTTTTTGGTATCAATTTCAAAAATCCACTCAGATGAATTATTTTTATAAAAATTAAAATTTTTATTATCAGGATTTATCTCAAAGCCAATAGATTTTAACAATTCTTGTTCCCATTCAATATACATTTTTAAAGAATTTTTTTCAGAAAGATTCTCTAAAAAAAAATTAGAATGATTGTATAGTTCAAAATAATCATGTCGTTCAGCTAATAATTTGCAACAAAGTTCGGCTAATGACTGAATAAGACTTAATTTGTTTGATTGGTCAAAAAATTTTGCTGTTATTGCATCTTTCAGTTCAAGATTGTAATAGCCAATTGCATCTTCAGATTTAGACTTCCAGTTAATGAAAAATTTATTTCCGACCTGTAGGTAATTTTTTTTTTTCTTGGAGGTAGCACCATAAACAATTCCGTTATGCAATCCGTGTCTATTCGTAATAAAAGTTGCTACTGAAGAATTTTCTGAATAGTTATTAATTTTTAGCAAATAGCCGGTATCTTGCCAGATCATTATCTTTTTTTTAATAAAACTTTTAAGAAAAGATTGCACTTACATTTCAGAACCTTCTCCATTTCGCTTCTCGCATACGACCCTATCGCCTTAATAGAACGACCATCTTTTCCTAAAATAATTTTTTTATGACTCAGTGTTGTTGCAATAATTTTTTGATGAATGGTATAGTTTGCTCCTTTGACAATTTTATCTGTAACAATTGATACTTGATATGGAATTTCTTGATTTAAATACTTCAAAATACCTTCTCTTGTGATTTCTGCTAAAAAGATTTCTTTAGATATATTGGTGGTATTATTTTTTTTATAAATCCACTCTTTCTCTGGCAAAGCACTTGAGACTTTATCCAAAAGCTTGCTGATATTTTTTTTCTTTAGAGCCGACAAATAAAAAATTGCATTAAAAGATTCTATATATTTAATCTCAGAAATTTTTTCTAAAATATAGTCATTATCCACAAGATCGATTTTATTAATAATTAAAAATTTTTCTTTTTTATAATTTTGAATAATTTTTTCTATTTGGTCTAAATAGTGAAACTTTGAAGTTATATCTAAAATGATTAACAGCAAATCTGAGCGATCTATACTTGATAAAACATCTTTAAAATAATTGGCGTCATTTTTTTTTTGATAGAAACCAGGAGTGTCAATAAATACTATCTGCGTATCTTTGTAATTTTTAACAGCATCTAGAGATTTTAATGTTGTTTGAACCTTATGAGAAACAATCGATACCTTTTTTTCAAAAATTGCATTTAATAGGGTTGATTTGCCGGAATTGGTCGGCCCAGATATTGCTACGTAACCACACTTTTTAATCATACCTCACCTATAAAGTTTAAAAGCTTTTCTGCAGCTGATTGTTCGGCTCTTTTTTTAGATGCGCCCTCTCCCGAAAATGATTTGCTATAAGCTATTTTTACAGAAACTTTAAACACAGGCTTATGCGAAGGTCCTTCGTTTGAAAGGTTCTTATATACTGGTAGCTTTTTGTACTTTTTTAAAGAGTGTTCTTGAAGTCTTGTTTTTGGATCTATCTCAATATTAACAGATCTTTTGAGGTTATCCTTCCATAGTTTTAATACAAATTTATTTACTTCTTCAAAACCATGATCTAAATAAAATGCGCCAATAAGACTTTCACACAAATCTCCAAAAATTTTTCCATGCCCTATTTTATTTTTTTTTTGCGATCCGCTTAGCAAAATGTACTTTTCTAACTTCAAGTTCTCCACAACTTGTGTGCAGACTTTTTTATTAACCAAAGCTGCTAGTTTTTTATCCAAAACACCCTCGACGTCTGAAGGATACAAGCGAGACAGCTCGGTTGCTATCACCAATCCCAAAACACGATCTCCAATAAATTCCAATCTTTCATTATTAGATTCTGACAATTTGGAGATACTTTTGTGCGTAAGTGCTTTTTCCAAAAGGTTTATATTTTTAAACTTAATACCTAATATTTTTTCAACTTTGCTTAAAATGCTTTGATTCATTAAATAAGTTTTTTAAAAATTCTATTAAATCTAATTGATTTGTGCCATTTCCAAAAAGTGAACATATCTCCTATTTTTGAATTGTTAGAAAAGAATAAAAACTGAGCTTTTCCCACTAAATTATCTTTATGCACGTATCCAACGCTTGTCAAAAATCGACTATCTTTCGAGCAATCCCTGTTGTCTCCCATAAAAAAATAATGTTCTTTAGGTATTTTGTATAGGTCTGTATTTTTCATTGACTTTTCAGTAGCGTAAAAAATATTATATTTCCTAGATTCGCTAATCTGCTCTGAAAATTCATTAACATCGAATTGTTGCTCTCCACAAAAAACAGTTGTCTTTTTTACAAAATCTTTTTTTATCTTTTTGTTGTTTAAAAATAACTCACCATTTATTAACTGAACGGTGTCACCAGGTATGCCTATCAATCTTTTGATATAATCCGTTCTATTGTCGGAAGGTGTTTTGAAAACAATTATATCACCACGTTGTGGTTCTGAAAAAAAAATTCTATTTGAAATAATCTTGATACTAAATGGGAAAGAATGCCTACTGTAACCATAGGAAAATTTTGTGACAAAAAGTCTGTCACCAACTAACAGCGTTCGTTCCATTGATGATGAGGGGATGTAAAATGGTTGTAATAAAATAGATCTAATAATAACAGCAAGAAACAATGCGATAAAAACAGTTTTTACATTTTCTATAATTTTTATTTTAATCATAAAGCTATTTGCTCGCAATCACAAAGGCAACAGCCCACGGATAGTCATCGGAGATGCTCAAATAAAATTTCATTTTTTTTAGCTTGTTTTGAATTGTATGAAAATAAGGCTTTCCAGATTCTTGATTTAACACTTCAAAATCTAAAAAGGAAAGGTTTTTACCTATACCTGTGCCAAGAGCCTTCGAAAAAGCTTCTTTTGCAGCAAATCTCATTGCAATTTTAGAGGCCTTGTTTAGCTTGAATTGATCGAGAATCTTTATCTCTTTGCTGGTAAACACTTTTTTTAAAAACAGTTTTTCACCTTTCTTAATAATTTTTTCTATTCTTTTAATACTTACAATATCTGTTCCGACACCAATAATTTTCATTTTATTTTTTTATAATTTTTAAGAATTGTTTAACAGTCATGCTTAAGCTATTAAAAATTGATTCAGAGATAACAAAATGACCTATGTTATATTCTGTAATTTCTAATATTTTTTTTATTTTTTTTGTAGTGATGTAATTTAATCCATGGCCACAATGGACGCCCATATTTTTTTTAGATGCAAATTTTGCAACTGATTGTATTTTATTAAATTCTTTTTTTGCCTTGAGTGTTTTTTTTTCTTCAATGTAATTACAAAAAGCTCCTGTATGAATTTCAATATTGTTGGCATTTAACTTGTAGGCTTGTTGGGCAGTTTTAATTTTAGGATCAATGAAAAGGGAAACAAGAATATTTTTAGATTGTAATTTTTTAATTGTTTTTTTTAAAAAACTATAATTATGAAGCAAGTTTAACCCCCCTTCTGTTGTAAGCTCTTTTCTTTTCTCTGGGACCAGACATACAAATTTAGGTTTGATTTTAATAGCAAAAGAAACCATTTTTTCTGTCAATGCCATTTCTAGATTCAGTGGTTTTTTCAAAACTTTTTTAAGACTTATTACGTCGGCAGTTTTTATATGTCGCTGGTCTTCCCTTAGGTGGACAGTGATAGAATCCGCTCCTGACTTAATAACCTCTAATGCAGCTCTGTTGACGGATGGAAAAATACCACCCCTGGCATTTCTGAGAGTTGCAACATGATCAATGTTAATACCGAGTCTATACTTGGATGTCATTACACTACTTCTCTACTGCCAGGTTTTGCTGCTTTAACATTTTTTAAATATTCAGGAAGATTATCAGCTGAAAAAGTTGGTATATCGAACGAAATTTGAGAGATGATCTTGCTTTCAATAAGAGATTTTCCTGAAGAGCGGTCAATAATGCAAGCAAATCCAGAAACTGAACCGCCAAACTCCTCGATAGCTCGAGCACACTCCAAACTAGATTTTCCGGTTGTAATAACATCTTCCACTATCAAGACTTTTTTAAGATTGTTTAGATCAAAGCCTCTTTTAAGCGTAAATTTTCCATCTACCCTTTCTGTAAAAATGCTTGGAACATTAACATGTCTAGCAACTTCATAGCCAGCCAAGATACCTCCAATTGCTGGAGAAACTATTGCTTCAAAACGTATGTTGGAATTTTTTATTTTTTCTGCCAAGGATTTACAAACTCTCTCTGCTTTTAAGGGATGCATTAATAGCTTTGCACATTGAACGTATTTTTCACTTCTTAATCCTGAGGATAGAATGAAATGCCCCTCTAACAAGGCTCCAGTTTCTTTCAAAAGATCTATAGTTTCATTATCAGTTAACATCTTTGTCAATCTTTCTGTTTCTTATAATTTTAAAATTTAATGATCTTGCTTTTAGTTGGGAAATCAAATTTGTAAAATCTTTTAAATTATTAATCTCAACATCAAATATAAAGCTCAAAAAATCCTCTTTCTTGTCGACTAGTTCAACATTAACAATGTTGCATTTGTTTAATCCTATCAAACTGCAGATCTCTCCCAATGTTCCCGCTTGATGACTTAACAAAACCCATATGCTAGATCTGTGTATTTTTTTCTCTTTATTTGCAGGCATCTTATCATGCCAGTATTTTCTTATAGCAGCCCTTGCTTTTCCAGTCTTAGAAAAAGACAACCAATGAAGAGATGGAGATTTTTTTACAGAAGTTATAATTTCAACCTGATCTCCATTAATCAGCTGCGTTTGTAAAGGTAGTTCCTTACCATTGATTTTTACTCCTATACACGTATCACCGACATCGGAATGAACAGAGTATGCAAAGTCAATTGCTGTTGCATTCAATGGCAATCTAATTACAGCTCCTTTTGGGGTAAAGCAAAAAACCTGATCTTGAAAAAGCTGCAACTTTGTATATTCAAAATAGTGCTCGGGGTTCTCACCGCTCTCAAGGAGCTCCACAAGGTCTTGTAGCCAAGTATAAGTATGAATCGAATTCTTGCTTACACGTTCATTGTCTTTATAGCTCCAATGCGAGGCAATACCTCGCTCTGCAAAATCATGCATTTGTTTTGTTCGAATTTGAATCTCTATTCTTTGATTAAAAGGACCTATGACGGTAGTGTGCAAAGAGGAATAGTGATTAGATTTAGGTGTGGATATATAATCCTTGAACCTACCTGGAACCATTTTCCATTTTTGATGAAAAATTCCCAATGCCCTATAACAATCGCTTGCGTTATCTAAAATTATTCTAAAGCCTACAATGTCAGTAATTTGCTCTAAAGAAATTTTCTTCGTCTGAATTTTTTTCCATATTGAAAAGCAAGATTTTTCCCTGCCTGCAATAATAGGATTTATATTGTTTTCTACCAATATTGTTTTCAACTGTCCGGAAATATCTGAAAAGAGTTTTTGTGTATTTGGATAAATGCTTTCAAGCCTATCATTAATTAATTTTCTTGCCTCAAAATTTAAAACTTTAAATGATAAATCTTCTAGTTCATCTCGAATGTTGTGCATGCCCATGCGCTCAGCCAGTGGCGCATAAATTTCCATAGTTTCTTTAGCTATTCTATCCCTTCTTTCTTCTGAGGTTATAGATTCAATGGTTCTCATATTGTGCAAACGATCGGCTAATTTCACAATTAAAACTCGAATATCTTTTGATGTTGCTAAGATTAATTTTCTAAAATTTTCAGCTACTGTAAATTCTTTATTTTTGCTTTCTAACCTTGATAGCTTAGTAACCCCCTCTACTAAGTCGGCTATTTCGACACCAAATTTTTTTTTAACATCCTCCAAAGTAGCGCTAGTGTCTTCGATGGTATCGTGCAGCAAAGCCGTTGTTATGGTTGGTCCGTCCAATTTTAATTCTGCCAAAATATTTGCTACTGCAATTGGATGGCTTATGTAAGGTTCTCCAGAATCTCTTTTTTGCTCTGCATGTACTTTTTCAGCAAACATGTAGGCTTCTTTAAGTTTTTCAACATCAGCAAAATTATTGTAGCTTTTTATTTTGTTAATAAGCTGTTCTTGATTGAGCATAAAAAAACTATATCAAAAAATTATAACTTAGTAATCTTATTGTCTTTAAATTTACTGATTTTGGCTATCAATTGAGATATGTGCTTTCCAGATCTTGGATTTTTCCATGCTGAGTTTATTTCAGAAAGTGGCATTAAAACAAAAAGTCTATTCTCAATGCTAATATGTGGCAACTTTAGATTCGTGGCATCATTAGAAAATTCAATATTTCTGGAACAATAATCAATAATATCTATATCTAAAGTTCTAGGGTCATTTTTTTTTAGACGCTTGCGTCCAAATTTTTTTTCTATTGTTAAAATAATTTTTAACAACTTCTTCGGGTTTGCGAGTGTACTTACTAGGGCGACTGAGTTTGTGAATTCTGGGTCCTTAGGATTTGGGTAAGCTTTGCTTTTGTAAAAAGAAGATTTTTTTACAATTTTAACACCATGTTTGGAAAGTTCTGAATATGACTTTTTTATAACAAATATAGAGCTGCCGTGTACAGATTTAAGATTTGACCCAAACGACAAATAAATCATTTTAAATTCTAGCTTGTCTTTCTAAAGATTCTTGATTTTTCTCTATCCCAATCTCTATTTTTTTTAGTCTCTCTTTTATCGTGATTTTTTTTTCCTTTTCCGAGTGCAATTTGAATTTTAGCGATACCTTTTTTGTTAAAGTAAATTTTCAAAGGAACAATGCTGTATCCGTCTCTATTAACTCTGCCTATGAGCTTATCAATTTCTTTTTTTTTTAATAAAAGCTTTCTTAATCTTTTTGGATCATGATTGTTATAACTCGACTGAGAGTATTGAGGTATGTAAGAATTAAATAAAAAAATCTCACCTTCTTGATCGACCGCATAAGATTCTGCGATATTAGCTTTACCAAGTCTCAAGGATTTAACTTCTGGACCCAATAACTCAATACCAGACTCAAAAATTTCTTCAAAAAAATAATTGAAACTTGCTTTTCTGTTTTGACAAACGATGTTGTCGACAGATTTATTTTTTGCGTTCATTTAAACAATAGACAATTGTTCTAAAACTTTTCTAATTTTTAGCTTTGAATCATCCGTGGCTTTAACCAGTGGCAACCTAACCTCTTCGCTCATTAGATTTAACAAGCTCAATGAATATTTTGCTGGAACTGGATTGCTCTCTACAAACATTATATTGTGCAGATCTAATAATTTATTAAAAATATTTTTTGCGTCCTGGTCTTTTCCACCAAGAGAGAGATTTTGAAAATCAGAGCATAGTTTTGGTGCAACATTTGACGAGACGGATATACAGCCAGATCCTCCTCTTGTGTTAAACTCGTGTGCATTTTCATCATTTCCCGTAAGCATTAAAAAATCTTTTCCCATTGCTTTTAACTGCGCATCAACTCTATCCAAATCTCCAGTTGCATCTTTAACTCCAATGATATTTTTAAGCTCAAATAGTCTGGTCATGGTATCCACGCTCATATCAACCACGCACCTTCCTGGAATGTTGTAAATAATTATTGGTATTCCGCAGCTATCATTTATGGCTTTGTAATGCTGATAAAGCCCTTCCTGAGTTGGCTTGTTATAATATGGCGTTACGACTAGAGCCGCGTCTACTTTTGCTTTTTCAGCATACTTTGTCAGTTCTATTGCTTCCTTAGTTGAGTTTGATCCAGTTCCAGCGATAACTGGAACTCTTCCATTTGACACACGAACTGCAATATCAATAATTTTTTTATGCTCTGTATAATCCAATGTTGGAGATTCTCCCGTGGTTCCTCCTGGCACTAGGCCTGAAGTTCCATTGGAAATTTGAAATTCTATGAAATTTTCAAAGCTTTTAACATCTAATTCACCGTTTTTAAATGGCGTGACTAAAGCTGTAATAGATCCTTTAAACATAATAACTTATTGTGTAATTAAGCTGAGATATAACATAAAAAAAATAATTAATAACCCTATATTAATGAAGCAAATCCAAAAATTATTAGTAGTCTCGATACTTTTTTTGCTTTCAGCGCAAGGAGCGTATGCAAAATTAATTTCTCCAAAAGATAAGCCTGCTAACTTTGCGAATTTAGAAAAAACAGATCTACCCAATCAAGCTGAAATTAAAAAAAAACCACAAACAATTGATATAAAAAAGAAAGAGGTTTTAAAGGCTCCTGCTATAAAAAGGGAAGTTATTAAAAAAAACCTAGCTACCGAAATTAAGAAAGAAAATATTTTACCAAAAGAAGAAGTAAAAAATAAAGAAAACACCGATAGTAAAATTTCTAAGGAAGAGGAAATAATAACTGTAGATCAAATTATTCCACAAAAAAAACCGCTGCTACTGGGAACTAGCTCTGCTCAAGGCTCCACTGTGTTAAACGAGAAAGATTTTGCCATTGCTAAAAAAACTTTTTCTTACGTAAAGCAGAGGTCTTGGAAGGCTGCTTTTGACACTGCAAAAAAATCTTCGGATAAAATATTAATGAAAACTATCAGGTGGATTTACTTAAAAGATTCTAATAATCAGGCTACTTTTTATGACTACGTTAATTTTGTAAATGAAAACAAAGATTGGCCTAGAATTGATAGGCTTAGATACTTAGCTGAACATAAAATTGATTATAAAAACACCTCTCCGAATGATGTCATAAATTTTTTTAAAAACACTCCTCCCACAAGTGGTTATGGTGTGCTTAGGTTGGGTGAGGCCTATTTAATAAAAGGACAAATAACTAAAGGGACTCCTTTGATCAAGGAAGGATTTAAAAATGCCTTTCTAGACAAGAATGACATTGGGTATGTAGCTAAAAAGTTTCAAGAGATAATTGGACCTGATGACTTTATTGAGAGAGCTAAATTTATGGCTTGGGAGCAGGAATACTGGGAGCTTAACAGAACAATACCCTACTTACCCAAAGGGTATAAAGAGCTATACCATGCTCGTTTTTCTTTAATGACGAGATCTTATGGAGTCGACCAAGCAATATCCAGGGTCCCTGCAAAATTTTCTAAAGATATTGGCTTAGAATTTGACCGAATGAAATGGAGAAGAAAAAGAGGAAGATACGATTCTGCTTTAGAAATAATTGAAACATATAGTGCTGACCCAAGCGTCTTGGTTAAACCTGAGTTATGGATGAAAGAAAAACTAATTATTGCTAGAAAAAAAATAGATGAAAAAAAATACCAAGCTGCCTACGAATTATTTATAAATCATGGCATTACGGATTCTGCCTACCTGTCGGATGCGGAGTGGCATGCTGGTTGGCTAGCGTTAAGCTTTCTTAATAAACCAGTAGACGCAGCCAAACATTTTCAAATCATGTACGATTCTGTTAGCTATCCAGTTAGTAGATCTAGGGGTGCTTTCTGGCTTGCAAAATCTTATGAGCGCATGAGTAACAAAAGTGAAGCAGACAAATGGTACTCAATAGCAAGCAATTACAACGCAACTTTTTACGGTCAGTTAGCGGCCAGTAAAATCGGCAAAAAAATCATTCAAGTAAAGAATGATTACTCCCTGAATTCAGAGAGGTATGAAAAATTCTTACAGAGTGAGGTGGCAAAAGCTATCATTCTTTTATTTGAACTAAAACAAAGCTCACAAGCAAAAGATCTTTTAAAACACCTAGGAGCTGAAAAATCACCTCTTGAATTAAGAACTTTTGCTGGAACATTATCGCAAAAAATAAATCGTTTGGATTATTCAATACAAATTGCAAAGCAGGCTTCTTATGAGGGAATTGCTCTACTAGAACTTAACTACCCAGTCATCGAAACACCAAAAATTGTAGCCGGTAAAGAAATTTTAAACCAGGCTTATATTTTAGCTCTAATTAGGCAGGAGAGTGAATTTGATGCTTCAGCAAATAGCTATGTAGGTGCCAGAGGATTAATGCAGATAATGCCCGCTACTGGACGAGCGCTAAGCAAAAAAACAGGTTTAAGTTATAGCGTTCAAAAATTAACTGATGATGAATTTTACAATCTTCAGCTAGGTTCATTTTATCTTTCTAATTTGTATGAAAATTTCGATAACAATATTTATTTGGCTCTTGCCGCATACAACGCTGGTCCACAAAGAGTTAGTAAGTGGATAAAAAAATATGGAGACCCAAGAAAAAAACAAATAGATACTCTAGATTTTCTCGAACATATTCCATTTCAGGAAACAAGAAATTACGTACAAAGAGTAATGGAAAATATAAATGTTTACAAATTTATATTGGCAAAAAAATCTGTAGAAAACAATATAGAAAAACTTTTGTATAATTCAAAAAACTAAAACTCTTTATTTAAATTAAATTTTCTAATATTTTTTCTAGAATTTTCAAATAACTTTCTATGTTTAATTGACTTTTCATGAATACGTCTTCTCCAAAATTTAAAGGACGGTGGTTTGAGATTCGATCTCATTATTTTAATAACTTCCGATTCTGATTTGTTAGATTTTTCTTTTATTTCTTCGAAAGTAATGCGGTCTGCCCAAGCCGCCCAAATAATCCAATTAATAGAATTGGTGTCTTTAGGCTCAGGATTTGAAGATTTGGTTACAGGTCTGTCAGATTTTTTTTTATGCATTTAAAGATTTTAGAAAATTAATCATTGTGGCAGCGTCACTAACATCAAATTTTCCATTTTCATCTTTGAAAATCTTTACTATTTCGTTGTTATTTACATACATGGAATATCTAAAAGACCTCATACCCATGCCAGCCTCTGATCTGTCCGTAAGCATGCCCATACCTTTAGTGAAGTCACCATTGCCGTCTGGTATAAAATTGACTTTTTTAATATTAAAATTTTTCTTCCAGACATTTTGAACAAAAGGATCATTCATACTAAGGCAATAAATTTCATCTATCCCATGTTTTTTTATTTCATCATATTTGTCTTCATAGCTTGGGAGGTGGTAGTCCGAACAGGTTGGTGTAAATGCTCCTGGTAGGGCAAATATGATGATTTTTTTATTCGAAAATAAATCATCTGTATTCTTTTCAATATATTTACTGTCAATCCTAAATACAAAATTAACATTTGGAATTTTATTGGTCATATTGTTTTCTCCTTGTTTTTGTTAAATTCTCTCATTGCAAATCGTTTTTTTTGGTCTTGTGTAAGTCCGTCAAAACAATGTGGGCAACTTATCCCTTGCTCGTATTTTTCTGACTGCTTATCTTTGGCGCTAATAGGCATTCTACATCCATAACACATGGTGTAATTGCCGGGAATAGATTTGTGCATTACAGAAACTCTTTTGTCAAAAACATAACATTCTCCACTCCATAAGCTTTCCTTTTCTGGAATAGTATTGATGTAATTAAGAATGCCTCCTTGTAATTGATAAACTTCGTCAACGCCTTTCTCCCTTAGGTATTCAGAAGCTTTTTCACAGCGAATCCCTCCAGTACAAAACATTGCTAATTTTTTATTATTTTTTTTTATAAAATCATCGGAGAAATAATCCTTAAACTCTCTAAAATTATTAACCTTTGGATTAATTGCTCCCTTAAATGAGCCAATCTCGTGTTCGAACGGTTTCCTAATATCTATTAAAAAAACATCTTCTTTTTGTATAAAATCATTCCACTCTTGTGGCTGAATATGTCTTCCTTGGCGTTCCAAAACTTTTTTTTCAATGGGCACAACCTCTTTTTTAATTTTTACTTTTGGTCGTTCAAAGGGAGTTTCATTTGCAACAGAGGTGTTGCTAGAATCGTAAGAAGAAAAGCAAAATAGGCTAAAAATGAATTGATCAAACCTGTCTATAAAGCCTTGGTTTCCAGAAACAGTGCCATTGATACCCTCAGGTGACAAAATTATTGTTCCTTTCAATTTGTTATCAATAAGAAATTTTTTTACCAGAAGCTGGTATTTGCCCAAATTTTCTAAAATAATAAACTTGTAAAAACTTGCTATGTCGTATTTTTTTTCTTTTTGCATAAAGTCATTCCATCGCCTATGGAAATCATTGTTGTATCTACTCTATTATCATTTTTTATATAGTTATTGAACTCTCTAATTATCTCTGTTTTTTCGTCAGTGATTTCAGGATTTGCCACCTTGTCTTTCCAAAGAACATTATCAAAAACGATTAAACCATTTTCAGTTATTAAACTTAAACAACTTTCAAAGTAAGTTTTGTAGCCAGACTTGTCTGCATCAATAAAAATAAAATCAAATAACAAGCCTTCGTTAATAAATTTGTTTAAAGATACTTTTGCATCCTCATTGATTAATTTTATTTTTTGTTCCACGCCTGCTTTTTTCCAAAAATCAATTGCATAAGCAGCTGTTTTAGCGTCCTTATCTATGGTTATAATTTTTCCATCTGTATTTAACGCTAGTGCCATGGACAATGTGCTATAGCCCATAAAAGTGCCGAGCTCCAAAACATTGCTATAATTTCCAATTTTAATTAAAAAATTTAAAAATGATGCCTGCTCTGGAGTTACTTGCATATTCGCAATATTTCCCAGGGTGTGGAAAGAAAATTCTCTTAGCTCTTTTTGAGCGTTAGTTTCTGTAATATTTTTTCTAAGATATTTTTCTAAATGGCTATCTAAATGAAGACCTTTAATCACAGATTATTTTAGTTTTTCTTTAAGAATATCATTAATTAATTTAGGGCTTCCTTTGCCCTCAGTCTCTTTCATTGCCTGTCCTACAAAAAATCCAAAAAGCTTATCTTTCCCTGACTTGTACTGCTCCACTTTGTCTTGATTGCTTTTCACAATTGTTTCAATAATTTTTTCCAATTCTTTTGGATCTGATTGTTGCTTCAAGGCTTTCTCCTCAACTATCTTATCCGGATCCTGATCGTTTTTAACCATCTCCTCAAACACTTTTTTTGCAATTTTTCCTGAAATAGTGTTGCCTTTAATCAGATTAATTAATTTAGATAAATTTTTTGCTGAAACGGGTGAATCTTTAATTTCTTTTCCTTCTTTGTTTAAAACACCAAAAAGCTCCACAATCATCCAGTTTGCAGCTAACTTATAATCAGAATTTTTTGCAACTTCTTCGTAGTACTCTGAAATATCCTGATCCGTAATAACAATGCTAGCATCATAGCTTGAAAGACCAAAGTCGTTCATTAGTCTTGCTTTTTTTTCGTCTGGCAATTCTGGTAGGGAATCTTTAATTTTATTTACAAATTCCTGATCTAAAATCAAAGGTAGTAAATCTGGATCTGGAAAATATCTATAGTCATGAGCGTCCTCTTTGCTTCTCATGGTCCTAGTTTCAATTTTTTTAGTATCAAAAAGTCTTGTTTCTTGATCGATTTTTCCACCTTCTTCGATAATTTCCACTTGTCTTTTCGCCTCGTATTCTATCGCTTGCTGCATAAACTTAATGGAGTTAACATTTTTAATCTCGCATCTAGTTCCCAGTTCAGTAGTGCCTGCTTTTCGAACTGAAACATTGACATCGGCCCTTAAAGAACCCTCGTCCATATTCCCGTCGCAAGTATTTAAATACCTCATTATAGATCTTAGTTTTTTAACGTATTGAGCAACTTCTTCTGGGGATCTTAAATCTGGCTTTCCGACTATCTCCATTAAAGCAATACCCGATCTATTCAGATCAACAAAAGAATTTTGGGGGTCCTGATCGTGTAGGCTTTTTCCAGCATCTTGCTCCAAATGCAATCTTTCAATGCCGACTACTTTTGTCCCGTAGGGCATGTCCAAAATAATCTCTCCCTCACCAACGATGGGAAATTTAAATTGTGAAATCTGATAGCCCTGTGGAAGATCAGCATAAAAATAATTCTTTCTATCAAATTTAGAAAAATTATTAATTTTTGCTTTTAGGCCAAGTCCTGTTCTAACTGCCTGTTCTACACAATACCTATTAATAACTGGCAGCATTCCAGGCATTGCAGCATCAACTAAACTAACTTGCGAATTTGGATCGGATCCAAATTTAGTTGAAGAGCTAGAAAATAACTTTGCATTAGATGTAACCTGCGCATGGACTTCTAAACCAATCACAACTTCCCATTGTCCAGTCTTGCCTTCTATGAGGTAATCAAATTTTTTATCCGTCATTTACATCCACCAATCTTTAACTTGCGATTTGAAAGAAATTTTTTCTTCCAATGAGCAAGCGGCGTTTAAAATTGTTTGTTCGTCGAAGGATTTTCCAATAAGTTGCAATCCTAGGGGCAATCCAAATTCATCGAAACCTGCTGGTATAGATATAGCAGGCAATCCAGCTAGGTTAATAGGAACTGTAAACACATCATTCAAATACATGGAAATAGGGTCATTAGTCTTATCGCCAATCTTAAATGCTGATGATGGTGCTGTTGGCGTTAAGATTGTATCGATCTCTTTAAAAACAGAATCAAAGTCATTCTTAATTAATCTTCTAACCTGCTGGGCTTTTAAATAATAAGCATCATAATAACCAGATGACAAAACGTAGGTACCAATCATAATTCTTCGCTTAACTTCATTTCCAAATCCTTGGGATCTGGTATTTTCATACATTTCAATCAAATCCTTACCACTAGCTCTAAATCCATATTTAACGCCGTCATACCTAGCCAAATTTGAAGACGCTTCGGCTGGTGCAATAATATAATAAGTGGGAAGTGCGTATTTAGTATGGGGCAAAGAAATATTCTTAATAATCGCACCAGATTCTCTCATCCATTCGATCCCCTTGTCCCAAAGAGTTTGGATTTCCTTTGGCATGCTGTCTACAATATATTCTTTGGGTATGCCTACTTTAAGGCCTTTAATATCTTTGTTTAAATTTTTTAAAAAATTTCCCTTCTTAATGTCTGCTGATGTTGAATCTTTTTCATCATGACCAGAAATAACATCAAGCATTAATGCACTGTCAGCAACATCCTTAGTCATTGGTCCTGCCTGATCTAAAGATGAGGCAAAAGCAACTATTCCCCAGCGTGAACATCTCCCATAAGTTGGTTTCAAGCCAACAATTCCAGTAAAGGCGGCTGGCTGCCTGATGGATCCTCCGGTATCAGTTCCAACTGTTGAAGATGTTAAATCAGCAGCAACAGCAGAAGAGCAGCCACCGGAAGAACCCCCCGGAACTAAATTTTCATTATTTTTTTGATAAGGGTTGATGACATTTCCGTAAGCACTAGTTTCATTGGAAGAGCCCATGGCGAATTCATCGCAATTTAATTTGCCCAACAGAATAGCTCCACTATCCCAAAGCTTAGAGGTAACTGTAGATTCGTAGGTTGGAATAAAATCTTTTAAAATTCTACTAGATGCGGTTGTTTGAACATCCTTTGTGCAAAAAAGATCCTTTACAGCAATTGGGGCTCCTGCCAAATCTCCGTCTTTAAGATTGTTATCGTCAATTTTTTTAGCAGAGATAGTCGCTTGATCTAAAGTTTCGGTAACAAAAGTGTTTAATTTTTTTGATTTTTTTATTCTATCTACATAAGCGCTGGTAGCTTCCAAAGCTGAAATTTCTCTAGATTTTATTTTTTTAGTTAAAGTAACTAATGTTAACTTTGCGATTTCGCTCATGATTATTCAATTACCTTTGGCACGACAAAGTAATCTTTGTTTTTGTTAGGAGAATTTTTTAAAATATCTTCTTTTTCATTTGTTTTTTTAACAACATCTTCTCTTTGGAAAAGTTTTTGATCAACGACTGAAGAAAGGGGTTCAATATTTTTGATGTCCAGCTCATTTAGCTGCTCCACAAATTTTAAAATGGAATTAAGATCCTTAATCATGGAAGTCTCAAACTCTTCATTTGAGGCTATCCTAGATAGTTTAGAAATTTTCTTTACTGTTTCCTTATTAATTGTCATTAGACTTAGTGAAAAATTAAGCTAAATTAACACTTTAATGGAAACTTACAACCTTTTAGAGAATTCTGCTTTTGCAAAACAAATTGGTAAAAGTTCGCGATTGCTTGGCATCGATCCGGGAAAAAGAAATGTGGGAATAGCAATCTGCGATCCCGCACGAACGGTTGCCACTCCCTACGAAACTATTCACGTGAAAAAACTTAAAGATCTAATTAACGGAGTTAGTAAAATTATTTTAGAAAATGACATAAAAGGAATTGTTGTTGGACATCCAATTAATATGGATGGCACTGAAGGTCCGCGCTCACAATCTACTAAAGATTTTGTAAAAAATATTCTCAAACACATTAGTCTTCCTATAACATTATGGGATGAAAGACTTTCAAGTGAAGGTGCATTTAGGGGCATGGAGGCCCTGGATTCAAATAGCTCTTCAAAAAAAGACAAATTAGATGAGAATTCAGCAGCTTTTATTCTTCAAGGATTTGTAGATTATCTGCAGAAAAAATAACTTGCCATAGCATCTAAATCAGCCTATAGACCTGATTTTAATGGCAACAAATCAAACGCAAGCTATTAAATTCAATCACAAACATCTCTTAGGAATCCAATATTTATCTATACCTGAAGTCAATTTGATTTTAGATGCATCTTTAGCTTTTGTTAAGCTAAACAGGCAGGAAAATAAAAAACTAAAAATTTTAAACGGCAAAACCCAAATCAATTTATTTTTTGAAAACTCAACCAGAACTTTAAGCTCTTTTGAGCTAGCTGGAAAACGATTGGGGGCTGATGTTATGAACATGAATGTCGCTAACTCCTCAATCAAAAAAGGAGAGACGTTAATTGATACGGCCATGACTCTGAATGCAATGCATCCAGATATTCTTGTAATTCGACACCAAGACTCAGGGGCTGCAAATTTATTATCTCAAAAGGTTAATTGCGCAGTGATCAATGCTGGGGATGGGACGCGTGAACACCCTACCCAAGCATTATTAGACGCCATGACTATAAAAATGAAAAAAGGAAAAATTGAAGGTTTGAGAGTAACTATATGCGGAGACATCATGCACTCCAGGGTGGCTCGATCTAACATTTATTTACTAAATATGCTTGGCGCAGAAGTAAGAGTTGTTGCCCCTTCAACTTTAATGCCCAAACACATCGAGTCTTTTGGTGTTAAGGCATTCACGGATATGGAAAAAGGCTTGGAAGGCTCTGATATTATTATGATGCTAAGAATGCAGACCGAAAGAATGGAAGGATCTCTTATGCCTTCAACAAGAGAGTATTATGAATTTTTCGGTCTAGATTATAAAAAAATAAAAAATGCTAAAACTGATGCTTTGATTATGCATCCCGGTCCCATGAATAGAGGAATAGAAATTGATACAAGCTTAGCAGATGACATCAACAGGAGTATTATTGTTCAGCAAGTGGAGATGGGTGTTGCAGTTAGAATGGCCGTTCTTAAAATTTTAATGGAAAACAAACAATGAAAAAACAATGTATTACCAATACTAGAATTGTAGATCCTCGCAATAACATTGATGAGATTGGTGGTGTTTTAATTAACGAAGAGGGAAGAATTCAGGCGCTAGGTTCAAAGGTAACTAGGGACAATGCATCCGATGCTATTGTCTACGACTGCAAAAATAAAATAACTATACCTGGTATTGTTGATATGAGAGTATTTGTTGGTGAACCAGGATTTGAGTATAAAGAAAATTTTAGAACTTTAAGTCAGGCAGCTCTATCTGGTGGGGTTACGGCAGTAGCCACGATGCCCAATACCAATCCGGTTATAGACAATGTTTCCACTTTGGATTTTGTCAAAAGAAGGTCTAGAGACAAATCGGCTATCAAAATATTTCCCTTAGCAACACTAACAAAAAATGCCGAAGGAAAAGATATGACTGAATTTGGACTATTGAAGTTAAGGGGTGCATGGGGATTTACCGATGGTCTCAACTGCGTTCAAAGCAACAAGGTGATGGATAGAATTTTCAATTATGGAAAAAATAAAGATATATTAATTATTCAATTCGCTCAGGATAATGAATTGTCTGAAAATGGAGTTGTTAACGATAGTCTTCTAGCAACTAAACTAGGCCTCAAAAGTATTCCTGCCATTGCAGAGCAATTAATTATTGAAAGAGACTTACGATTACTGGAGCAACACCAAACTAAGTACCACATAGCCTTGATATCCTCCCAAAAATCGCTTGAGATCATAAAAGATGCCAAAGCAAAAGGATTAAAATTTACAGTTGGAGTTTCAATTAACAATCTCTCTTTAAATGATAATGACATCGGAGACTTTAGAACATTTCTTAAACTTTCTCCTCCTCTAAGATCAGAAGAAGATAGACTAGCTTTAATTCAGGGCGTTAAAGATGGTCTTATTGATGTGATTGTATCTGATCACAAGCCTGAAGATGAAGAATCTAAAAGATTAACTTTCCAACAGGCTGCAACTGGGGCTTCTGGTATAGAGACCTTACTACCATTAGCGCTGGAACTGGTTCACAACGGAAGTTGTAATTTAAATTTATTAATTGAAAATCTAACCTCTAATCCTGCTAAAATTCTAGGGATTAGAAATGGGACTCTGTCTATTGGCAGTGAAGCGGATATAGCAATTTTCGACTTAGAAAAACCATGGGTTTTTAAAAGAGAAAATATATTGTCAAAATCTAAAAACACCGCAATAGAAAATAGAAAACTTCAAGGCAAGGTAGAAAGAACTTTTATTAACGGAAAGCTCGTATTCGAAGAATAATGGATATTTTCTATATTATCATTTATTCTTATCTTCTAGGCAGCATACCCTTCGGTTTTATTTACTCAAAAATTATTGGTTATGGAGATATACGAAAAATAGGCTCAGGAAACATTGGAGCAACCAATGCCTTGCGCACAGGTAGCAAATTATTAGCCCTGCTCACGCTCCTTTCCGATATTTTCAAAGGCTCGATAGCTGTCTTGTGTACTTTAAAATTTTATCCTGAGTATTATTATTTATCAGCTGTAGTTGTTTATTTGGCTCACATATTTCCGGTCTGGTTAAAATTTAAAGGAGGCAAAGGAGTTGCAACATTCATAGGAATTGTTTTAGTTATAAATCACATTTCTTTTCTTATTTTTATTATTAGTTGGCTAGCTGTCTCAAGATTATTCAAAATTTCTTCTCTATCTGCTCTTGTTGCATTTGCGATATTGCTTGTCTCCTCTTTGTTTTTTCAAAATTTAGAAGAAACATTTTTTTACTTTTTCTTTTTTGCATTTTCAGTTTTCACTCACAGAGAAAATATTGCACGCTTAATAGCTGGAAATGAAAAAAAGTTGTAATAGAGATCTGAAAAAGTTCCATATTGCTTGGATTTTCTATACTCTCTATATTAAGTAATTTGACAAATCCCTACTTTTTTGAGAGGTCTTAAATCTTTAAAATAAATCAATGAATCTTTTAATAGTAGAAAGCCCTGCGAAAGCTAAAACAATCAACAAATATTTGGGATCCGATTATATTGTGTTGGCTAGCTTTGGTCATGTAAGAGACCTGCCTTCCAAAAATGGCTCTGTTGACACTGAGAATAAGTTTAACATGCTGTGGGAAATCGATACCACATCAAAAAAACACATAAAAGAAATTGCAGAAGCAGCAAAAAATAGCGATAAAATTATTCTGGCAACAGATCCTGACCGTGAGGGTGAGGCTATTGCTTGGCACGTTAAACACATTTTGGATGATCTTAATTTAATTAAAGGTAAAAAAGTTGAGCGAGTCGTCTTTAATGAAATTACTAAAAAAGCAGTTCTGCATGGAATTGAAAATCCTAGAGACATTAATATTGAACTTGTTAATGCCTACTTGGCAAGACGTGCATTAGATTATTTAGTTGGCTTTAATATATCTCCCATCTTATGGACAAAACTTCCAGGGTCTAAGTCTGCTGGTCGCGTCCAGTCTGTAGCTTTAAAAGTTATAGTAGAAAGAGAATATGAAATTGAATTGTTTAAACCCGAAGAATTTTGGACCATTGGAGCTATTTTTAAAAATAAAGAAAACAGAGATATCAATACAAAGCTAAATATTTTCGATTCTAAAAAAGTAGAAAAGTTTTCTTTTCAAAATGAGGAAGTTGCAAAAAAGACCGTTGAGACTATTAACAAACACACCTACCAAGTCTCCAGCATAGAAAGTAAACCTTTTAAGAGAAATCCTTACGCCCCATTTAGAACTTCTACTATGCAACAAGATGCATCTAGAAAGTTAGGCTTTGGTGCTTCAAGAACTATGCAAATTGCCCAAAGACTTTATCAGGGTATAGACATGGAAGGTGAAACTGTTGGACTGATTACCTACATGAGGACTGATGGAGCCGATATATCTGTCGATGCCATTGCTGAGTGCAGAAAATATATTAAAGAAATTCTGGGTGAAAAATACCTTCCAGCGGATGCAAGAAATTATTCTGGGAAAAAATCAAAGAATGCTCAAGAAGCCCATGAAGCCATTAGACCTACGGACATAAGCCGAACACCCGATATGCTAAGGTCCGTTCTCGATAAAGATCAATTTAGACTTTATGAGCTTATATGGAATCGTACTGTTGCGTCTCAAATGGAAAGTGCTGAATTTGAGAGAACGGCAATTGATTTTTCAAATTCAGATAACAGTATTGTTTTTAGAGCAAATGGCTCTATCCAAAAATTTGATGGATTTCTTAAATTATACCAAGAAGTAAAAGAGGAAGAGGATAAGGATGATAAAGAAAAAGAAGAATCTGATGAAGACAACATATTGCCAGAGGTGGCTAAAGATGAGCAGATAGATCTTGCTAATGTTGTCAATGAACAGCATTTTACACAACCTCCACCAAGATATTCTGAGGCAAGTTTGGTTAAAAAATTAGAGGAACTAGGAATTGGTAGACCCTCCACTTATGCTAGTATAATTTCAGTTCTCTCAACACGAAATTATGTAGAAGTTCTTAATAAAAAATTTATTCCCACTGATAGAGGAAAATTAATTACCGCTTTTTTAAATCAACTTTTTTCTCAGTATGTGGACTACAATTTTACAGCGGGCCTAGAAGAAAGTTTAGATGATATCACGTCTGGAAAAATTGACTGGATTGAAGTTTTATCCAAATTCTGGAAAGAGTTTAATGAGAATGTTTCCAAAGTTAAAGAGCTGAGAACTAGAGAAATTCTAGACATGATGAATGTTAGCTTGGGTGAGATTATTTTTGACAAAGACGATTCTGGAAAAATTAAGAGAGCTTGTGAATGCGGTGGAGAACTAAGTTTGAAAATTGGAAGATTTGGAGCCTTTATTGGTTGTTCAGAATATCCTGACTGCAAATTTACCAGACCACTATCTAGGATCAAAGCAGCTGAACAAGATTACTTAGCAGAGCCTAAGGAAATTGGAAAAACAGAAGACGACAAAAACATTGTTTTAAAGAAGGGAAGGTTTGGTCCGTACTTACAAGTTGGCAATGAAGAAAAGGAAATGAAAAACGTGTCTATTCCAAAGGGAATATCTCTTGATGATATCAATTTAGAAAAAGCTAGATTTCTAGCTGGCTTACCCAAGATTTTGGGTCAATATCCAGAAAATAATATGGATATTACGCTTAACAATGGCAGATATGGCCCATATATAAAATGTGATAAAAAATCAGCCACTTTAGAGGCTCCTGAAGACATATTTACCATAGGTCTCAATAGAGCCGTCACAATGATTGCAGAGGCAAAACCAGGAAGAAGGTCTTCTAATGAGATCAAAACGATTGGAGAGCACCCTGAAGACAAAAAGCCAATAAAAATTATGAAAGGCTCATATGGCCCTTATGTGAAATACAAAACTATTAACGCAACCATTCCAGATGACAAAGATCCTGAAAGCATTACTATGGAAGAGGCATTGGATTTAATACAAAAAAGACTTGAGTATGACGCTTCCAAAAAAGGTAAAACCTTAAAAAAAAAGCACCAAAAAAAACCAAAAAAAAAAGAAAAGGAGAAAGAAAATGTTGAAGATTGATGAGTTGATTAAAAAATTAGGAATTACATTGCCAACCCCACCCTCACCTGTTGGAAATTATGTGGCACACACTATTGTGAATAATTTGGTTTATATATCGGGACAATTACCACTCAATAGTAAGGGTGAGCTAACTCTAGGAAAACTAGGTGACAACTTGACACTGGAACAGGGAAAAGAAGCTGCAAAATTATGCATTCTAAATAGTATTGGTCATTTAAAAAATGCCGTTCAAGACTTAGATAGAGTTAAAAAATGTATTAAAATTAATGGATATGTAAATTGCACTAAAGATTTCAAGGAACATCCCTTATTGCTAAATGCGGCATCTGATATTCTTGTTCAGATATTTGGTGATAAAGGAAAGCACACTAGAGCTGTTGTGGGCGTAGAGAGCCTACCTCTTGGAGCTGCTGTTGAAATAGAAGCTCTTTTTGAAATTGAAAACTAGTTTATAAATTGTTTAGACAATTTCTTAATCTCTATTTTCTTTATATCAAAAACAAATTCTTGCTTTTCAGTGTTAACGATAACTAGACCGCCATCCATTAACTTTCCGTGAATTATTTCATTGGCTAGAGGCTTTTTGATTTTTTCATCTATAAACCGTGCAATTGGTCTTGCTCCCATAGTTTTGCTGTAGCCAAGCTCGCAAATTAAACTGTATGCAGATTCAGACAATTCAATACTTATGTCTCTTGCGTTCAATTGAGTCTCAAGCTCCAAAATAAACTTGCTAACAATTTGTCTAATTACAGATTTGTCTAAATGATTGAATCTAATCAACGCATCCAATCTATTTCTAAATTCTGGTGAAAAAATTTTATTAATAGTTTCAATATCAACCTGATTGTCTTTGTTTTTTACAAATCCAAGTTCATTTTTTTCCAAGTCGGTAGCACCTGCATTAGTAGTTAGAATAAGAACAATATTTCTAAAATCTATTTTTTTTCCGTTTTGGTCTGTTAAAATTCCATAGTCCATGATTTGCAATAAAATATTATAAATATCTTGATGGGCCTTTTCAATTTCGTCAATTAACAAAACTGCATGAGGATTTTTTTCAACAGACTCGGTCAACTGCCCTCCCTGATCAAATCCCACGTATCCTGGGGGTGCGCCTATGAGTTTAGAAACGGTGTGACGCTCAGAATATTCTGACATATCAAAACGCAACAATTCAACTCCAAGCGTGTTTGCAAGTTGCTTTGCCAGCTCTGTCTTTCCTACTCCTGTGGGTCCACTAAACAAATAGTTGCCGATCGTTTTTCTAGAATCTCTTAGTCCTGATCTGGATAATTTTATTGAGCTTGCCAAAGCGTCAATGGCATGGTCCTGGCCGTAAATTAATCTTTTTAAATTTTTATCTATATCTCTCAAATAATTTCTATCGTTAAGAGTAATGTTCTTTTCTGGAATTTTTGTCATTTTAGAAACAATTTTTTCAATATCCTCTTCTGTTAAAATTTCTTTTTTCTTATCTTGGGGCTGCAAAGACTCGTACGAACCCAACTCATCAATAATATCTATAGACTTGTCTGGTAATTTCTTATTGCCAATATATTTAGACGAAAGATCGACAGAAGCACGGATAGCTTCATCTGAGTATTTAACGTTGTGAAATTCTTCATATCTGTTTTTGAGGCCGTACATGATTTTGTAAGCCTCTTCTACGCTTGGCTCAGAAACATCTATTTTTTGAAATCTTCTTTGCAAAGCCCTATCTTTTTCAAAATACTGTCTGTACTCAGAAAACGTTGTCGATCCAATGCATCTTATTTGACCTGACTGAAGTGCTGGTTTTAACATGTTTGCAGCATCCATGGAGTTTCCAGAAGTTGATCCTGTTCCGATTAAAGAGTGAATTTCATCAATAAAAAGAATGAAATTTTTATTTTTCTCAATTTCATTAATAATAGATTTTAACCTCTCTTCAAAATCACCTCTGTATCTTGTGCCTGCTATAAGGACTCCCATATCTAAAGAATAAATCACACTGTCTTTAAGAACATCTGGTACCTGGTTATTAAAAATTTTATGGGCAAGACCTTCCACAATAGCTGTTTTTCCAACCCCTGGATCACCTACTAATAAAGGATTATTTTTGGTCCTTCTGCATATAATTTGGGTTATGCGGTCCACCTCTTCTGCCCTGCCAATTAAAGTATCAATATTATTTTTCTCAGCTTTTTTGATAAGATTAATACAATACGTATCCAGTGCAGAATTTTTTACAGAAGAATTGGTTTTCGCAGTATCGCCAAAATTATCACTATAAGAAAAACTATCAATTTTGGTAATGCCGTGAGAAATAAAATTAACGACGTCATATCTGGTGACTTCCTGCTCTTGCAAAAAGTATGTAGCATGACTTTCTCTTTCTGCAAATAAAGAAACTAAGATATTAGCCCCCGTCACTTCATTCTTGCCAGAAGACTGTACATGAACTATCGATCTTTGAATGACTCTTTGAAAACCAGCTGTGGGCTGTGGTTCAGTATCTTTTTCCGTGTTAATAATATTTTCCAATTCATTATCAATATAATATTCTAAATTTTCTTTAAGCAAACCCGTGTCAACGCTACAAGCTTTCATAACATTCAAGGCATCTGTCTCATCCGTTAAAGATAGTAGTAAATGCTCGAGTGTTACGTATTGATGATTTTTTTCAGAAGCTATTTTAAAAGCTTGGGAAATTGCATTCTCTAAAGATTTGGTAAAAGTTGCCATCTATTGAGACTCCATAATAGCCTTTAAAGGAAACTTGTTTTGCTTTGCGTAATTGTTAACTTGCGAAACAAGTGTTGTTGCTATGTCTTTCGCATAGGTTCCAACAATACAATATCCCTCCTTGTGAATTTTTAACATAACTTGATTTGCTTTATGCAGGGATAGATTAAAAAACATAGTCAAAATTTTAACAACAAATTCCATTGTTGTAAAATCATCATTTAAAATTATTACATTGTAAAGAATGGGTATTTTAATTTTTGTTGATAATCCAACTTTTCTTGATTTAACAAGATCTTTAGACATTAAATGGCCTGCCAATAGAGTGGTACTTTATATTTTTATTTGAAAAGTAATCAGGATCATATAAATTTCTTAGATCGTAAATTAATAAATTTTTTTTATTTCTAATCTTTTCAAAATCTAGACTTTTGAACTCTTCCCACTCAGTGTGAATAATTACCAAGTCTGAAAACTGGATAGCCTCTTCAATGTTATCAGTATACTTAACTGATTTATAACGATCAAGAATTTTTTTTTGTCCTGTTGGTTCGAAATAACTAATCATGCAGCCTTTTTTTATTAAAGACGGAATTATTTTCAAACAAGAAGAACCTCTCATGTCGTCCGTGTTTGCTTTGAAGGTTACTCCCAAAAAAGTAACCTTATTATTTTTTGGTTTTTTTAAAATTTTGAGTATTTGAGAAGTTATTAAAGAGCTTCTATTATCATTGGAGCCAATTACGCTTTTTACCAATGTTAAATCTACTTTGAATTCTTTTCCGGTGTTTGCCAAAGCTTTAGTGTCTTTTGGAAAACACGACCCTCCATAAGCAGGTCCAGCACGAAGAAAACGTGATCCAATTCTTGCATCGGTTCCTATACCTAGAGATATGTCTTCAATGTTGATGCCAGTTTTTTCACAAAGGTTGGCCATTTCATTGATAAAAGTGATTTTGGTAGCCAAAAATGCGTTGGCTGCATATTTTATTAGTTCGGCCGCTCTTCTCTTAACGACTAAAAACTTTCCTCCCTTTTTGATGATCGGAGCATAAAGTTTTTCCATTATAGGAGAAACTTTCTTTGGATTGTTTGTTCCTATGACAACACGATCGGGGTATCTAAAATCTCTTATTGCCTCACCTTCTCTTAAAAACTCAGGATTGGAAACTACGTCAAATAAATTTTTATTATTTTTTTGCGATAAAATTTTCTCAATTTTGTCTCCTGTGCCAAGAGGCACTGTGGATTTTGTAACTATAATTTTGTAAGAATTTATATTTTTCGAAATAATTTTTGCCACATTGAATACTCCCGTTAAATCAGCTGAAGAACCATTTTTTGAAGTAGGCGTCCCAACAGCAATAAAAATCACTTGAGATTTTTTGATTGCATTGTTGCTATCTGTTGTAAATTTAATTCTTTTCGCATCAAAATTTTTCAAGACCAATTCTTCTAATCCTGGCTCATAAATTGGAATTATTCCATTTTCCAAGTTAGAAATTTTTTCCTCATCCTTGTCTACACAAAAAACAGAATTGCCAAAATCAGAAAATAACACTCCGGAAACAAGCCCGACATATCCGGTTCCTATAAAACAAATGTTCATTTACTTGTATCCAATATAGTTAAAGGAGTTAATGTAACCATCAATTGTGCCGCAATCTAAATATGTTCCCTTAAAAATACAACCTTTAAAAGACTCTCCGCCTGCTAACATCATTGACATGGCATCTGTAATTTGAATTTCTCCAAGCTTTCCTTTTTTGGTTTTGGCAAGATACTTGTAAATTTTTTTACTCAAAATATATCGACCGATAATTGCAAAAGAAGATGGACTTTCTTTGACCGATGGCTTTTCTACTAGCTTATCAAGACTCAAAACATTATTAATTTTTTTATGATAACCGACAATTCCATACCTGCTAACTATATTTTTTTTTACTTTTTTGATGGCAATGACAGATCCTTTATTTTTTTTATAGATATTGATTAATTCTTGTGAGCAGTTTTTGTTTATTACAATATCGTCTGGAAGAATTAATAAAAAGTGATCTGAGGTTATTTTGTTTTTACAGGTATTAACTGCATCACCAAGGCCTTTGGCAGAATTCTGATAGACAAATTTAATTTTTTTTTTATATTTAGTTAGTAATTTTAATTTTTTAAGTAGCTCGGGATTATTTTTAACCTTTTTTTCAAGCGCAATATCTTTGTCGAAGTAGGTTTTGATTATGTTTTTCTTTTTTGATATAATTAAAAAAATCTCTTCAATTCCACTTTCTTGACATTCAAGAAGAATTCTTTCTAAAATTGACAATTTTCCCAATGGCCATAATTCCTTGGGGACAACCTTGGTTAAGGGCAACATCCTTGTTCCTAGTCCGGCTAATGGTATAATTGCTTGTGTAATCATAAGTTAATATTAATGAATTTGTCTTAAATGAAAATCATCAAAAAATCTAATACAATCAACAAAATTCTAGAAAAATATCATAATGTTGGTTTTGTGCCGACCATGGGGACACTTCACGAAGGCCACATATCTCTAATTAGAAAAAGTAAGAAAGAATCGTCTAAAACCGTTGTTAGTATTTTTGTAAATCCAAAACAATTTACAAAAAAAAAAGATTTTGAGAGTTATCCAAAAAAAATAAACGAAGATATAAAAATATGTAAAAAAAATAATATTGATTATCTATTTCTTCCCACTTTCAACGAAATTTATAATTGGGACAGTGGAAAAACAATTTATCCTAAAATAAAAAATATTATGGAGCAAAAATTTAGAAAAAACCATTTCAAAGGTGTGCTTAACGTTATAGCAAAATTATTTTCCATTATTAAGAATACTAAAGTTTATATGGGAGAAAAAGATTACCAGCAATTACACACAGTCAGACAGTTTTGTAAAATAAACAAAATACAATCAAAAATCATAGCTTGCAAAACCATTAGGTCAAAGGATGGCTATGCCTTTTCTTCAAGAAACTTACTTCTCAACAAAAACTTTCATCAAATTATGAGATCTGTTTATAAAATAATACATCGATACAAGATTCAAAATTCAAACAGAGCGTTCAATAGAAGTGTCTTACAGTACGATATTAAAAAAGCTGGTGTTGAAAAAATTGATTATATCGATCTTATTAATTTACAAACTTTCTCCAAGGAAAAGAGGGTTTCGAAAAAAGCTAATATATTTATAGCTTATTACTTAAATGGAGTAAGGCTAATTGATAATATTTAAATATTTAAAATAAAACTTGCCAGTCCTAAAAAAGACAAAAAACCGAATATATCTGTAACCGTTGTTACAAAAACACTTGATGAAATTGCAGGGTCAATTTTCAATTTATCCAGGGATACTGGAATTAATATTCCAAAAAATCCTGCTACCGTCATATTAATGATCATTGCTACAGCGATAAGAATTGAAAGTCCAACATCATGAAACCAAAAAAAAATAAGAAGAGCTGATATTGCGGCAAATATCAAACCATTAAAAAAACCAACCAAAAACTCTTTGGAAATAATTTTTTTAACATTGCTGGAGATCAATTCTTTTTTTGCAAGTAAGCGCACCGTAACGGTTAAAGTCTGTGTACCAGCATTCCCTCCCATGGAAGCTACGATGGGCATTAAAATTGCTAAAGCCACCACTTTTTCAATACTTGCATTAAAAACACTGATGACAGAAGAGGCCAAAATTGCTGTAAGCAAATTAATTGAAAGCCAAATAAATCTTTTTTTAGTAATGCCAAAGGCACTATCTGAAATTTCTTCATCACTAACACCAGCAAGTCTAAATGTGTCCTCCTCCGCTTCTTCCTTAATAACGGTAACAATGTCGTCACCCGTAATCATTCCAATTAAGTGATTGTTTTTATCTACCACACCGGCAGAAAACAAATTGTATTGTTCAAAATTATAAGCGACATGCTCCTGGTCCATTTCTGCTGGTATTAAAAATTTATTACTATTCATGATAGAGCTCATTGTAATGTTTCTTTCTGTTCTCAGGACTCGTGAAGAAGGAACAGAACCAACAGGAATATTTAATTCATTAATAATAAAAATTTCTAGAAATTCCTTGGGTAGTTCCTCAGTTTCTCGCAGGTAATCAATGGTTTGTCCGACAGTCCAACCTTGGGGAACGGCTGCAAATTCTCTTTGCATTATTCGAGCAGCAGAATCTTCCGGGTAAGAACTTAGGGTTTCCTCCAGTTCATTCTTATCTTCTAGTGGAATTCTAGTGAGCACTTCATTTTTCTTAGTCTCGGATAAATTTTCAACAATTTGCAAGGCATTATCAGATTCTAGACTGTTAATAATTTTGACAATTTTATCAGCAGAAATTTTTTCTAGAATTTCTTTCTGCAGCTCATCCGTAAGCTCAACAATAACATTAGGATTGATGTTAAAATTTTCTAAAGCAATAAGTTCAAATCGTTGTTTTTCTGGTAAATTGGTAACTACTTCCGCGACATCTGATGCATGCAATTTGGACAGCAAATCATTAACTGCTATCAGGTTTTTGTCATCAATTTTGTTAATTAAGTCTTCTAGAAAATTCTTGCCTATACTAAACTCTACTTTCTTTGACTTGATTTCGTTATTGTTTTTCATGATAATAAAAGTATTTTTCACTGTATAATGAATATTGAAATAAAAATCAGTAAAAAACCAATCGAATACAAAGCTGCCGTTGACTATCTAGAAGAAAGAGCGCTCAATATTCATCAAAATAAACAGGGCGAGCTAATCTGGATTCTTGAGCACCAGGATGTTTACACCTGTGGAACTGGTGGCAAAGATGAGGAATTGCTCGATCCTGAAAAATTTCCTATCTTCAAAAGTAATAGAGGTGGAAAATGGACCTACCATGGAAAAGGTCAGAAAGTTGTTTATTTTGTTTTAGACATGAATGTAAGGGGAAAAGAAATCAAAAAATTAGTTAGAAATGTTGAAAAATGGTTAATGGAAACACTGAACGAATACAAAATCACATCACACAATGATCCTGAGAATGTCGGAATCTGGGTTAAAAAAAATAATTTAGAATACAAAATTGCAGCTATTGGAATTAAAGTAAAAAAATGGATTGCCTACCATGGCTTTGCTTTGAATTTGGATGTAGACAAAACCAACTATGATGGAATTATTCCATGCGGCATTTCTAGCAAAGGAATTATTAATTTTTCTGAGATGCAAACACTCCCCTCTGAAGATGAATTGAACCAGGTAATCTTAAATAAATTTAAAACAATTTTTACAGATTAGATTCTTTTAAAAAATTTTTAAATTGTATTGGAGGTTCGGTTTTGTAGGTTTTGTCTTTTCCATTATAAGAGAAAGTAATTTCATGACTATGCAACATTAAATAATCATCTTTATTTTTATAATGAGGATTATAGTACTTGTTGTCTCCTACTATTGGATTGTTTATTTTAAAAAACTGCTGTCTTAACTGATGCTTTCTACCTGTTATTGGTGAGGCCTGGACATAAGAAAAATTATTATTTTTAGACAATACAAAAAAATCAGTTTCCGCCTTAAATGTCTTCACTTGGTTTTTTTCTTTAAATGTCAAATCGTGCTCTAGTGTTCCTTCGTGATATGGCAAACTTCCATGCAGAATTGCTAAATAACTTTTTTTTATTGTTTTGTTTCTAAATTGCTCAGACAAAAATTGGGCAAAAGGCCTATTGCATGCAAATATGATTAATCCCGAAGTATCCTTGTCAATCCTGTGAACAAGATAAAATTTTTTATTTTCTGAAAATTTATTTAAAATATCGATGACATTTTTAGGAGATTTGCTACCTGACTGGACAGCAATACCGGCAGGCTTATTTAAAATCATATAATCTTGATTTTCAAAAATTATATTATTAGTAATTTCCTTGTGCTCGTAAAGACTTGCTTTATAGGAAAATTTTTTATTTTCTTCTTGATCCTGATAATCAATGTTTACCAAAACTTCATCGCCGATTTGAAGCTTGTAAGAACTTTTTATTTTTTTTCTATTTACCTTAATTTTTCCAGACCTCAATGACTTTTCAATAAAAGATTGGTGTAATTTGTGGACCTTCGACTTTAACCACCTGTCTATTCTTGTGTTTAAATACTCACTATCTACAATAAATTTTTCACTAATTTTCATTAAATCAAGTTAGAAACTTTTTGTCCCATAATAAAAAAACCCAAGCCCAAAAATACAGATATGCAGATATAAAAAGCGGTTTGTAAATAAAGAGATTTGTTTATTAAATAAAACATATCCATAGAAAAAGTTGAGAACGTTGTGAAACCACCGAGCAAACCTATGGTGATACACACTCTAATATTTTCATTTATTATCCCGCGGTCAAACAAGGAAATAAACAAACCAATGAAAAAAGATCCTAATAAATTAACGGTAACAGTGCTGACTGGAAAACTTGAATAATATATTTTTGGGGTGATGATAAAAAAAAAGTATCTCAATACACTTCCAGCTGCTCCAAATAAAGCAACCAGTAGATAGAGCTTCATTACTTTTTAGTTTTTTTGGTGTCTTTTGATTCTATTGCTGGACTTACAACTTCTGTATTTTCTTTATCTTCTACTTTTTTTTGAACAGGACCAGAGTCTTGTCCTTTAGCATTGAAGTCTTTATCTACCAACTCTATGTATGCTGTAGGAGCATTGTCACCAAAACGAAAACCAGATTTTACAACTCTACAATACCCACCATTTCTTGATTCATATCTTTTGGATAAAATAGTGGTAAGTTTCGCAACAGAGCTTTTGTCTTGCAGCTTAGAAAAAAGAGTTTTTTTTGCTGCTAGAGTATTTTTCTTACCGATAGTAATAACTTTATCGATTATAGATTTTAATTCTTTCGCTTTTGGAACGGTAGTTTGAATCTGCTCATGCTTAATCAAAGAATTAATCATGTTCTGAAACATAGCTTTTCTATGTTCTGAAGTTCTGTTTAATTTTCTATGGCCGTATCCGTGTCTCATATGATTTATTTATACTCTTCTTCTAGTCTTTTTGACAACTCTGCAATATTCTCAGGCGGCCAGTTAGGAATTTCAATGCCAAGATATAAAGACATTCCTGACAGAACTTCTTTAATCTCATTAAGGGACTTTCTTCCAAAGTTAGGAGTTCTAAGCATTTCTCCTTCAGTTTTTTGAACAAGGTCTCCGATGTAGATAATATTATCATTTTTCAAACAGTTCATGGATCGAACAGAAAGTTCAAGCTCATCAACTCTTCTTAAAAGATTTTTATTAAATTCTGGCTCACTTTGTGTTGGTTGAACAATAACTTCTTTAGGCTCATCAAAGTTAATGAACAAAGACAACTGATCTTGCAATATTCTAGCTGCAAAAGCTAAACAATCATCGGCAGCAACCGATCCGTTAGTCTCAATTTCCATAGTAAGTTTATCGTAATCGATCGACAAACCTTCCCTTGTATTCGAAACGTTATAAGAAACTCTTTTCACTGGGCTAAAAACAGAATCAATAGGTATTAAACCTAATGGTGAATCTTTTTCTCTGTTTTTGTCAGCTGAAACATATCCTTTTCCAGTGTTAACAATTAATTCCATATACACTTTGGTATTTTCATCCAAGTTACAAATTACTTGCTCAGGATTTAAAATTTTAATATCTGGGTTTGGATTGATCATTTTAGCTGTGATTTCTCCAGGACCTTTTGCGTCTAATATTAATTTCTTTGGACCATTGGTATTCAACTTTAAAGACAATGACTTAACATTAAGAACTATATCCGTAACGTCTTCTCTTATTCCATTAATAGAAGAGAATTCATGCAAGACTCCGTCGATTTGAATTGCTGTAACTGCTGTTCCTTGAATAGATGATAGCAAAACTCTTCGAAGCGCATTACCTAGAGTTAGGGCAAAACCTCTTTCTAAAGGTTCTACAACAATTTTTGCAAATTTTTTATCTTCGCTGGCTTGAATATCAATTTTAGAAGGTTTGATTAATTCTTTCCAATTTTTATCTATCAATTTTAGCTCCTGTTTTTTTAGTGGGTTAAACTCTTCTTTTTTTTGGTGGTCTGCATCCGTTGTGTGCTACCGGACTAGTGTCTTTAATCGACAAAATTTTAAATCCTCTTGCTTGCAATGCTCTTAATGCCGTCTCACGTCCAGATCCTGGACCTTTAACTTCAACATCAATATTTTTCAAACCATACTCCGCTGCCTTTAAAGCCGCATCGTCAGCTGCAACTTGCGCTGCGTAAGGAGTTGACTTTCTAGAACCTTTAAAACCTTTTGATCCTGCTGAAGACCATGACAGAACATTTCCGTCTTTGTCAGTAATGGAAATGATCGTATTGTTAAATGTTGCGCTAACATAAGCTTTACCGTTAACAACAATTCTCTTTTCTTTTTTCTTTAATTTAAACTTGCTCTTTTTTTTAGAATCTGGCTTTTTAGAATCTGCCTTCTTAGTCTCTGAGGGCTTAGCATCTGCTGCTTTATTTTTAATATCTTCAGTGCTCATAATTATTTTTTCATTACTGTTAATTTCTTACCGGCAATCGCTATAGCTTTTCCTTTTCTTGTTCTAGCGTTTGAATGAGTTCTCTGTCCTCTAACTGGTAATTTTTTTCTATGCCTTGTTCCTCTGTACGTTCCCAAATCTCTTAAACGTTTAATGTTTAGTGAAATATCTCTTCGCAAATCTCCTTCAACTTTATAATTCTTGTCTATTAGTTCTCTTACTTTTAAAATTTCATCTTCTGATAAATTGTTTACTCGCTTCGCTCTATCTATATTTAATTCTTTGCAAATTTTTTCAGCATAACTGTCTCCAATTCCATAAATGTATTGAAGGGCTATAAAAACTTGTTTGTTTAATGGAAGATTAATTCCTGATATACGAGCCATACTAAGTGATTGTAATTGTTAATTTATAAAAACTGTCGGAGTATATGAATCCTTGTTTTAAAGTCAACTTTTTAACTCCTTGATAATAGTAGATATTTGCTGGGAAACCTCATTAATATTAGCCATTGCATCAATATCCTTAACTATGTTTTTGCTAGAATAGTAGTCAAGTATTGGGAGAGTCGATTCATCATGGGTTTTTAGTCTCTTCGAGACAGTTTCTTCATTATCGTCCGATCTTTTGATCATAACTCTGCCTGAGCAGCCTGGTTTTTCGCACGATGTTGGTGGATCAAAAAATTCATTAAAAGTTTTTTTACAAACTGAACAAGAAACTCTGCCCGAGATCCTTTTTGTAAGCACCGAATAGTCTACTTTTAGGTTCAGGACCAAAGAAATAGATTGTGAGTATTTTAACAAAAGACTATCTAAAGTTTTTGCCTGATCAATGTTTCTAGGAAAGCCGTCAAAAATAATTGTATTGTGAATAGCTTTATCACTTAATTTTTTCTCAATCAAATTATTGATAATATCGTCAGAAACTAACTTCCCCGCATTCATTAACACCTCGATTTCTGAAGCAAGTTTGGATCCGCTGCTAAGTTCCTCTCTAAGAAGATCTCCAGTTGAAAGTTGAAAAAGATTGAAGTTTTTTATTAAAAAAGAAGACTGAGTTCCTTTTCCTGCTCCTGGAGGTCCGAATATTACTATGTTCATTTACTTTGTAAATTTTGTTTTTTTAATTAAAGACGCATACTGCGCACTCATCATTCTTGTCTGAACTTGTGTAATCGTATCCATAGCTACAACTACTACAATTAATAAAGATGTTCCTCCGAGGTAAAAAGGTATCGGATATTTTGATATCAATACTTCTGGTAACAAACAAATAACAACCAAGTAGGCAGATCCTATTACCGTTAATTTTGTTAATAAGCTTTCGATAAATTCTGCAGTTTTGTCTCCTGGTCTAATTCCCGGAACAAATCCACCGTGTTTTTTTAGGTTGTCAGAAGTTTCTGTGGGATTGAAAATTATAGAAGTGTAAAAAAATGAAAAGAAGACAATACCAGCGGCATAAAAAATCATGTACAGAGGTTTTCCTTGCCCCAATAAAGAAGTAATGGAAAGCACCCAGGTATTAGAAGTTGTAGAAAAATTAGACAAAGTTATAGGAAGTAATAGTAAGGCAGAGGCAAAGATCGCAGGTATCACGCCTGCTGTATTAACCTTCAAAGGCAAGTAAGAAGATTCTCCTCCATACATTTTGTTACCCATTTGTCTTTTTGGATATTGAATTAAAATTCTTCGTTGGGCTCTTTCAAAAAAAACAATAAAATATATCGCTCCTAGCAAAAGAAAAATAATTGATAAAATAATAACGCTTGAAATGGCACCTGTTCTGCCCATCTCGAAAGTAGAAGCTAAAGCTCTAGGTATTTCAGCAACTATACCTGAAAAAATAATTAAAGAAATTCCGTTTCCGATGCCTCTAGCTGTAATCTGCTCTCCCAACCACATAACTAGAATAGTTCCTGTTAATAAAGTAATTGTAGTAATTAACCTGAAATACATACCAGCTTCCAAAACTAGACCTGGGGAATTTTCTAAACTGACTGATACGCCAAAACCCTGGATTAAAGCAAGCAACACTGTGCCATATCTTGTGTATTGCGTTATTTTTCTTCTTCCGTACTCACCTTGGTTTTTAAGATTTTTAAAATACTCCGTAACTCCTGTTAACAATTGAATAATAATAGATGCGGAAATATATGGCATAATTCCTAAGGTAAGAATTGCCATACGTTGCACAGCTCCACCGGCAAACACGTTAAACATTCCAAGCAAACTTCTTTCATTGCCAGTTAGTAGGTTTTTTAATGCATCTGGATCAATTCCTGGAATTGGAACGTAGGTACAAAAACGATAAATTATTAATATAAGTAAAGTATATAAAATTCTTTTGCTAAGATCGCTTGTTTGGGAAAAGAGACCCGGTCCACTATTCGAATTATCTGAAAAGTTAGACATGCAATTACTTAACTATTTCTATTGAACCGCCAGATTTTTCTATTTTATTTTTTGCGCTTTCACTAACCGAATGAGCCAAGACATTAACTTTATGTTTAATTTCACCTGTTCCTAATATTTTAACTTTAACATATTTTGCACTTTTCTTATCTTTTGAAAATAGCAAGCTGCTCAAATCTATTTTTTCAGCAATATTGATCTTTTTCTTATCGATCATATTAGAAATATCTCTTAGATTAATTACAAGATTATTTGCTCTTTTGCGAATAGCATTAAAACCACGCTTAGGTAATCTTCTAAATAAAGGCATTTGGCCACCTTCAAAACTTTTAATGGAAACACCCGAACGAGCTTTTTGACCTTTTACACCTCGGCCTGCAGTCTTTCCTTTTCCAGAACCGATACCACGACCAACTCTTTTTGATTTTTTAAAAATTTTAATTCCAATGTCATTAAGTTTCATAATTTATCTCCTAGAAACGATATCTTTAATTTTTTTTCCCCTGATTAAAGAAATATCTTTTGGTGTTTGCTGGCTAGACAAGGCTGCAAAAGAAGCTCTCACCACATTGTAAGGGTTTGCTGAGCCAATTGATTTTCCAACCACATCTTGAATACCTGACATTTCGCATATTGCTCGCACTGCTCCACCGGCAATAATACCTGTACCTGCAGGCGCACTTCTCAAAATAACTTTTCCTGCTCCACTCTTTCCTTTAACGTCGTGATGCAAAGTTCTTCCGTCTCTTAAAGGTATTTTAATTAAAGATTTTTTAGCAGCCTCTGAAGCTTTTTTAATTGCGTCCGGTACTTGCTTTGCTTTTCCTTGACCAAAACCAACTTGACCTTTTTGATTTCCGGCAACCACAAGAGCTGCAAATCCAAATCTTCTTCCACCCTTAACAACTTTAGTAATTCTGTTAATTGCGACTAATTTTTCTTTAATTTCTGAAACTTTGCTCATATTTAAAACTTAAGTCCTCCGCTTCTTGCCGCTTCAGCAAGTGATTTAACTCTACCATGATACCTATAACTTCCTCTGTCGAAGTACACTTCTTTAATGCCTTTTTCGATACTTCTTTCCGCAATTAACTTGCCAACTACTTTTGACAACTCTGTCTTATTGTTTTTTTCAATAGTTTTTTCTTTTGAAGACGCACTAGCAATGGTTACTCTCTTGGTGTCATCAATAAGTTGAGCGTAGATATTTTTAGCAGATCTGAATACTGTCAATCTAGGCATGTCCTTGTTTACACGCTTTAACTTAGATCTGTTTCTTTTCTGTCTAATTAGAGTTCTATTTCTCATTATTTTTTCTTACCTTCTTTTTTAAGTATAAACTGACCTTCGCTTGTAATACCCTTTTGCTTATAAGGTTCAACAGGTTTTAAAAATTTAATATCAGCAGCAACTTTTCCTATTAATTGTTTATCATTACCATTCAGGGTTATTTTTGTTTGCTTGTCTATTTTCACTGTTATTCCTTCTGGAATATCAAATAAAATATCATGACTAAATCCTAATTGAAATTGGATTTGCTTGCCCTGCAAATTGGCTCTAAAACCAACACCGTTTAAATTTAGATTTATTTCATAGCCTTCTGAAATTCCAATAATAATATTATTAATCAAACTTCTTTGCAGCCCCCAAAGAACCTTAGTTTGATCAGTTGTATTTTTTGGCGTTATAATAACAGCATTGTTTTCAATTTTTGTTTCTAGATGCTTTGTATTTAGAGTTAATTCTTTTTTGCCTTTAGGACCTTCCATGGAAATTTTATTTCCATCGATAGCCACTTTTACTCCGGCAGGTATAGCAATATGTTTTTTTCCAATTTTTGACATAAATATTAAGAAATACTACAGATTATTTCTCCTCCAAGTTTTTGATCTCTTGCTTCGTTATCAGATAAGATACCTTTAGAAGTTGAAAGAATAGAAATACCAAGTCCGTTTAACACTCTAGGTAAGCTTTCAAATTTTGTATAGATTCTTCTTCCTGGTTTTGAAATTCTTTTAATTTCTCGGATCACAGGAGTCCCGTGAACATATTTCAAATTTACTTTCAACTCTTCAAAAGAATTTTCATTTTCCTTAACCATTTCGTAACTTGAAATAAAACCCTCTCTTTGCATTGCATCGAGAACATATTTCTTAAATTTTGAACTTGGAATTAATACCGCAGGATGCTCCTTCATTTGAGCGTTCCTAATTCTAGTTAGCATATCTCCAATTGGATCTGTTATTGTCATATATATTCCTTTCCTACCAACTTGATTTTGTCATGCCTGGAATTTTACCCATAGAAGCTAATTTTCTAAGTGCAATTCTAGACATTTTTAGTTTTCGGTAATAACCATGTGGTCTACCTGTAATTTCGCATCTATTTCTTATTCTGGTCTTAGCAGAATTTTTAGGAAGTTTTGCAAGCTTCAAAGTGGCTGCAAATCTTTCATTTAAATTTATTTTTTTATCCATCACTATGGCTTTTAACGCGCTTCGTTTTTTTTCAAACTTTTTGGACATTTTAACTCTTTTTAAATTTCTGTGTATTGCTGATGTTTTAGCCATTAATTAGATCCTTTCTTATAAAATGGGAAATTGAAGCTGTCCAATAAGGCTCTAGAAGCTTCCTGGTTCTTTGTTGAAGTTACAACAGTGATATCTAACCCTCTCATTTTTTCTATTTTATCAAAACTAACTTCTGGGAAAATCACGTGCTCTTTTATACCAAAACTATAATTAGCTTCTTGGTCAAAACTATCAGGATTTAGACCTCTAAAGTCTTTAATTCTTGGCAAAGCCATAGTGATCAATCTGTCTAAGAAAAAGTACATATTGTTTTTTCGCAAAGTTACTTTTAAGCCCAAAGGAACACCCTCTCTTGTTTTGAAATTTGCAACGGCTTTTTTAGATTTTGTAACAATTGGCAATTGACCAGTTAAATTTCCAAGATCTGTTTGGATGCTTTTTAAAATTTTACTATCACTAGCATCAAGTCCTAAGCCCATGTTTAAAACTATTTTTTCTAGTTTTGGAACTTCCATCGCATTTTTAATAGATAGGCTCTTAATTAGATTTTGCGAGATTTCTTCTTGATAAATTTTTTTAAGTCTTGGTATCATTATTTTCTCTTTTTAGTTTTTTTAGTTGCTTTTGTTGCTTTTTTTATATTTTTTTTCGCAGATTTTTTTTTAATAGTAGACTTCTTACTTGATTGAAAAAGGGCTAAATAAATTTTTTTAATTACTGATGTCATTATTAGCTCTTTTTTGTTTTTTTAATTGGTTTTGTTACTTTTTTTATATCTTTTTTCGCAGAGTTTTTTTTCATTTTTTTCTTTTCGCCTTCTAATTTAGATTTCTTGCTTTTAATTTCTTTTTTACTCACTTCTTTTTTCCCCTCAACAGACTTCTTGTCTGATTGAACAAGAGATAAATTTGACAAATGAATAGATTTTTCAATACTAACAACCCCACCCTTGCTTTCTTTCGTAGCTTTTTGATGTTTTTTTACAAGATTTAAGCCTTTAACAATTGCTCTCTTGTTCAAAATACCTCTTCTAGATATCAGCTTAATAATTTCAATAATTTCTCCTGTTTTTCCTTTTTCATCTCCGGCAATAATTTTTACTGTATTTCCTTTTTTTAATTGTGTTTTCATTACAAAACCTCCGGAGCTAAAGAAATAATTTTCATATGGTTTTTAACCCTAAGTTCTCTTGTTACTGGTCCAAAAATACGAGTTCCTATTGGTTCGTTATTGGCGCCAATTAGAACGGCTGCATTAGTATCAAATTTGATACAAGAGCCATCGGCTCTATAAATTTGCTTCCTAGTCCTTACGACTACAGCTTTATGAACGTCCCCTTTTTTAACTTTTCCTTTTGGCATTGCGTCTTTAATACTGACAACAATAACATCACCTATGGATGCGTATCTTCTTTTAGAGCCGCCCAAAACCTTGATGCACTCAATACGTTTTGCTCCCGTATTGTCAGCCACTTCCATTTCTGTGTGAACTTGAATCATTATTTATCTCCTAAAACTTTCCATTTTTTTAACTTTGAAATTGGCGCCGATTCTATAATTTTAACAGTATCTCCTACAGCAAAAGTGCCTTCTTCGTAATGAGCATGATATTTTTTCGATCTCTTAATAACTTTTAGAAGAACCGGATGTCTAAATTTTCTTATTACTTCAATAACTAAAGTTTTAAGATTTTTAGTACTAACCACTTTTCCTTGCAAAACTCTTTTTGTCATTATGCTTTCTTCTTCTGGTTTATAAATGTTAAAATTTTAGCTATAGTTCTTCTAACAATGGTAATTCTGGCGCTATTAGTAATTTGCGAATTCATTTTCTGAATTCTTAAATTGAATTGCTCTTTTTTAAAGTTACCTAACTCTTTCTCAAGCTGTGTAACTGATAAATTTTTTATATCTTTTGTTTTCATATTAAATATTCATATTTCTTTTAACTACTTTTGTTTTAATCGGTAGTTTTGATGCCGCTCTGTCAAAAGCTTCTTTAGCAACCAAATCCGTAACACCGTCTATTTCAAAAAGAATTCTACCAGGCTTTACTCTGCAAATATAATACTCCACATTTCCCTTGCCCTTACCCATTCTAACCTCGATTGGTTTTTTAGAAACTGGAATGTTTGGAAAAATTCTCAACCAAACACGACCTGCTCTTTTCATGTGCCTAGTCAAAGCAACTCTGGCTGCCTCGATTTGTCTTGAAGTAATTCTTTCTGGCTCTAATGCTTGCAAACCGTGAGATCCAAAATTAATTGTAGCTCCACGCTCAGCATGACCATGAATTCTTCCCTTATGAGCTTTTCTATATTTTGTTCGAGCTGGCTGTAACATTATTTTTTCTCTTCCTCTTTTTCACTATCAATTTTTTTCTGAAGGTCTTTTTGGAATACTACACCTTTGTAAATATACACTTTAATTCCAATAATTCCGTAAGTTGTCATAGCTTCTACTTCTGCATAATCAATTTCAGCTCTAAGAGTGTGCAATGGAACACTGCCTTCCCTTAACCATTCAGTTCTTGCTATTTCATTACCAGCCAATCTTCCGCTAATCATAACTTTGATACCCTTGGCTCCAATTCTCATAGTTGATTGCATAGCTCTTTTCATAGCTTTTCTATAAGCAATCCTTTTTTCAATTTGCTGAGCGATATTTTCTCCAACCAAGTAAGCGTCCAACTCTGGTTTTCTAATTTCTTTAATATTTACAGACACTTCATCGGAAGTAATTTTGGAAATATTACTTTTAATTTTTTCAATATCAGAACCTTTTTTACCGATTACAAATCCTGGTCTAGATGTAAAAATTGTAACGTTGCATTTTTTAGTAGGTCGTTCGATTAAAATTTTTGAGATACCAGAATTTTTAATATTTGTGTTAATGTATTTTCTAATTTTAAAATCCTGAATTAAAAAAGTTCCGTAGTTCTCTTTTTTTGCAAACCACACAGAATCCCAAGTTCTGTTAATTTTAAGTCTAATACCTATTGGATTAATCTTTTGTCCCATTTCTTATGCTTCCTTTGCTGCTGCTGCTTCTTTTTTTTCAGAAACAATAATTGTTAAATTACTATAATGTTTTTTAATACTAGCAGCTCTTCCTTTTGCTCTAGGTCTAAATCTTTTAAGTGTAATTCCTTTTCCTACATAAGCTTCTTTTATAAACAAAGAGTCTATGTCTAATTGATTGTTATTTTCTGCGTTGGCAACTGCAGATTTGATTGTTTTGATAATTTCCTTAGAAACTCGTTTGTTATTAAATTGAAGATCTCTTAATACGATATCTACTTTTTTCCCTCTAATAGATTGCAAAATTTCATTGACCTTTCTAGTTCCTGAACGCAGATTATTGTACACTGCTTTAACTATAGATAGATCTTGTTTAATTTTTGCCATTTTTATTTTTAATCTGTTTTCTTTGCCGGCACTGCTTTTTTATCTGATGCCGTGTGACCATTAAATTGTCTCGTGGGAGAAAATTCACCTAATTTATGACCGATCATTTCCTCTGAAACAGTAATGGGTATAAATTTTTTACCATTATGAATTTCGAATTTTTGCCCGATAAATTCAGGTATAATAGTTGAATTTCTTGACCATGTTTTAATTGGTCTCTTTGAATCTGATGATTTTTGCTTTTCAACTTTTTTGATCAAGCTAGGGTGAACAAAAGGTCCCTTCCAAATAGAACGTGCCATAACCTACCTTTTTTTCTTTCTGGAAATAATAAACTGATCTGTTTTTTTATTATTTCTTGTTTTTAATCCTTTAGTGCCCTGACCCCAAGGAGTAACAGGATGTCTTCCTCCAGAAGTTTTACCTTCACCACCTCCGTGTGGGTGATCAACTGGGTTCATAACAACACCTCGTGACTGAGGTCTAATACCTAACCACCTATTTCTACCTGCTTTTCCAATTTTAACGTTTTTCTTATCTATGTTTGATAATTGGCCAATCGTTGCTCTACAATCAGATCTAACTTTTCTAACTTCTCCAGAAGCCAAACGAACTAATGTATAGTCTCCGTCAATTCCCATTACTTGAGCTGATGTTCCGGCTGATCTCACCATCACTCCACCTTTACCTGGCGTGAGTTCGATATTGTGTATGTTGGTAGCACCAGGAATGTCTTTAACTTTCATGCAATTTCCTGGTTTAATTTCCAATTTATCTCCTGAATAAATTTTATCTCCTATATTGATGCCCTCTGGTGCCAAAAGATAAGATAAAGTCTTATCCTCATACTCAACTAGCATAATATTTGCGCTTCTAAACGGATCGTGTTCAAATCTTTTTACTTCTGCGGCCATTTCAAATTTATTTCTTTTAAAATCTATAATTCTGTATCTTTTTTTGTGTCCAGCACTTCTGTGTCTAGAGGTAATTCTTCCTTGGTTGTTTCTTCCAATAGAACGATTAATTTTCTTGGTAAGGGTTTTTTCAGGACCACCTTTCCAAAGATGTGAGCGATCAACTAAGATCGTTCCTCTCATCGATTTTGTATACGGTTTGTAACTTTTAAGTGCCATAATTAAATTCCTGCTGCAATATCAATACTTTGGCCTTCTTTCAAAGTAATAATAGCTTTTTTATATCCTGATTTTTTTGCAATTCGTCCCTTAACTATCTTAGTTCTATCTTTTGAATTAAGAGTGTTAATTTTTACTACATTCACTTTGTATAATTTTTCGATACTCTTTTTAATTAGGGTTTTTGATGCTGTTCTTGAAACTTTGAATGTAACTTTGTTCAAGCTGCTCATATTAGTGCTTTTTTCAGTAATAATAGGAGTTAAAATAATATCATATACGAAATTTTGGTTTCTCATTTTGTCAATCTATCCTGTAATGTTTTTAAAGCTTCTTTAGTAAAAAGAACTTTTTGAAATTTAATCAAATCATAAACATTAGTTCCAATCACTTTTAATCTTTTTGCATTGGGAATGTTTTTTATACTTTTTAAAAATTTTTCAGAAGCACCCTCATGATGAATAATCAGTGCAGACCTTGTTTCCAATTTGGACAGAAAATTATCAAAAGATTTTGTTTTAAACGTATCCATTTTAGGTTCTTCGAAAACATTAATTTGATTAGTCAAAACTTTAGAAGACAAGGCGCTTATCAAACCAAGATTTCTAATTTTTTTATTTAATTTAGTTAATCTCGTTTGACCCCTGTGTCTTGGTCCGTGAGCGATACCACCGCCAACAAATATGGGAGCTGTAATATTACCATGTCTAGCACCACCAGATCCTTTTTGTTGAACGATTTTTCTTCTTGATCCTTTAACTTCTCCTCTGGATTTCGTGTGCCCTTTTTTCTTTCTTTGGTTGTTTAATTGCCAGTTAATAACCAATTGAATCAAATCTTTTCTTGGCTTGAATGAAAAAACTTTATCAGAAACTTCGTGAGTTCCTATTTTTTTACCTTCAATATTAATTTCTTCTAATTTCATATTAATCTTTCTTAGCTTCTTCTTTGCTTTCTTCTTTAGCTGCTACTGCTGCCTCTTTAGCAGCTACTTTTTCTGCTTTAGCCGCTTCTTTAGCTTCTTTTGCTACGTTTTTCTTATCTTTTTTATCAGATTTGGCCGTTTCCAAATCTGCAAAGTAAGATGTTAGTCTTTCTTGAACACTAGATTTGTTTTTTCGTTTTATAGCTTCTGTAATTTCCACATATGAATTTTTGCTGCCAGGAACAGAACCTCTTAAATACAAAAGATTATTAGTCAAATCAGCTTCTACAATTTCCAAACCTTGGGTAGTTCTAAATTTATCACCCATATGACCTGCCATTTTTTTTCCTTTAAAAACTTTTCCTGGATCTTGACGTTGACCTGTTGATCCGTGAGATCTGTGAGATACTGAAACACCGTGAGTAGCTCTTAAGCCACCAAAGTTCCATCTCTTCATAACACCGGCGAATCCTTTACCGATAGTTTTTGATCTGACATCTACATATTTTTTATCTTTCAATATTTCCAACGTAACGTCTGTACCAGCTTTAAATTCTTGAGTGTTTTCCATTCTGTATTCTTTTAAAAATTTTTTAGCTTCTAATGATTTTTTTGCGTAAAAACCCTTCATAGATTGAGTTAATTTTGAACTTTTAATATGACCATAACCAACTAAAATAGCTGAATAACCTCTTTTATCTTTTTCAATCACTTCAATAATTTTTCCTGGCTCAACTTGCAAAACAGTCACAGGAACAGCTTCTCCACTTTCATAGAATTTTTGTGTCATGCCAATTTTTTTTCCGATCAATCCTAAAGCCATAACTAAATTTTTATCTCCACGTCTACACCCGCAGCCAAATCAAGCTTCATTAAAGCTTCGATTGTTTGAGGAGTAGGATCCACAATATCTATGAGTCGTTTATGCGTTCTTGTTTCAAATTGCTCTCTGCTTTTTTTATCAATATGCGGAGATCTCAAAACAGTAATAATTTCTTTTGTTGTAGGAAGAGGTATTGGCCCTTTTATCTGAGCACCTGTTCTTTTAGCTGTATTCACGATTTCAAGAGTAGACTGATCTAAAATCTTATGATCGTAAGCTTGCAATCTAATTCTTATTTGTTGTTTTTCCATAATTTACGCTAATTTCTTTGTTACTTCGTCCTGAACATTTTGAGGAACTTTTTCATAATGATCAAACGTCATAGTATATTGAGCTCTTCCTTGAGACATTGACCTCAAAGTATTTACATAACCAAACATGTTTGCCAATGGCACCATTGCATTAATTACTGTCGCATTTCCACGCTTGTCTGTTGAACCAATTTGGCCTCTTCTGCTATTTAAATCTCCAATAACATCGCCCATATGGTCATCAGGAGTTACCACTTCGACTTTCATAATCGGTTCTAAAAGTTTTAATCCAGCTTTTGTACAGGCTTCTTTAAATCCCATTCTTCCTGCAATCTCAAAAGCAAGAGCGCTTGAGTCAACATCATGATGCAACCCATCTAATAAAGTAACTTTGTAATCTAACATTGGAAATCCAGCTAAAATTCCAGAATCAGCGACTCCTTCAATTCCTTTTTCAACACCCGGTATAAATTCTTTAGGTATAGCACCACCTTTAATAAGATTTTCAATCTCCCGACCTTTTCCAGGTGCTTGTGGTTCAACGCTTAGTTTAATTTTAGCAAATTGTCCTGCACCACCGCTCTGTTTTTTATGAGTATATTCGACAGTAGCTGTTCCTTGAATTGTTTCTCTATAAGCAACTTGTGGCGCTCCAATGTTTGCTTCCACTTTAAATTCTCTTTTCATTCTATCTATGATGATATCCAAATGTAATTCACCCATACCTTTAATGATAGTTTGACCAGACTCATTGTCTGAAGAAACTCTAAAAGAAGGATCTTCTTTAGCAAGACGCGCAAGCGCCTCTCCCATTTTCTCTTGGTCAGCTTTGGTTTTTGGTTCAACAGCAATTTCAATAACCGGATCTGGAAAATCCATGGGCTCAAGAACTATTAAGTTAGAAGGATCGCATAAAGTATGTCCTGTAATAGTATGCTTAAGACCTGCTAATGCAACAATGTCCCCTGTTGATGCTGTTTTGATATCTTCTCTGTCGTTTGCATGCATAAGTAACATTCTACCAACTCTTTCTTCTTTATCTTTAGTAGTGTTCATTACACCTGTTCCCGCATTCAATGTTCCTGAGTAAATTCTAATAAATGTTAAAGATCCAACAAATGGATCATTTGCAACCTTAAATGCCAATGCTGCGAAAGGCTCAGAATTTCCAAATTTTCTTACAACAACATCTTCAGTCTCTGGCTTAGTTCCTGAAATCTCGCCGATATCTAAAGGACTTGGCAAGTAATCTACAACTGCATCTAACAAGGGTTGAACACCTTTGTTTTTAAAAGCAGATCCACATATTACTGGCACGAAAGAAAAATTTAACGTTCCTTGACGAATACATTTTTTTAAGTCACTTTCTGAAATTTCTTTTCCCTCAAGATAAGATTCCATTAACTTCTCGTCTTGTTCAACTGCCATTTCTACTAATTCTTTTCTATACTTGTCGGCCTCAGCCTTTAGATCTGCAGGAATCTCTACCAAATCAAATTTTGCACCTAAGCTTTCGTCATTCCAAACGATCCCTTTCATTCTAACCAAGTCAATAACACCCTTGAGGTCTGTCTCTAAGCCAATTGGTAACTGAAGAAGTAATGGCTTGGCCCCTAATCGTTCTCTAATCATGTCAACACACATGAAAAAGTTAGCGCCCGTTCTGTCTAATTTGTTTATAAAACACATTCTTGGAACTTTATATTTATCTGCTTGTCTCCAAACAGTTTCAGATTGTGGCTCTACACCAGCAACACCGTCAAATACCGCAACAGCTCCATCTAAAACTTTTAATGATCTTTCTACCTCAATAGTGAAATCAACGTGTCCTGGTGTGTCTATAATATTAATTCTGTGCTCATTCCAAAAACAAGTTGTGGCCGCAGAAGTAATTGTAATTCCTCTTTCTTGCTCTTGCTCCATCCAGTCCATAGTTGCTGCACCGTCATGAACTTCTCCAATTTTATGTTCTTTGCCTGTGTAATATAGAATACGCTCTGTTGTAGTAGTTTTTCCAGCATCAATGTGGGCCATGATGCCAATGTTTCTATATTTATCTTTTGAAATTTCTTTATCCATAAATTACCATCTAAAATGCGCGAAAGCTTTGTTAGCTTCTGCCATTTTGTGTGTGTCTTCTTTTTTCTTAATGGCGTTACCTTTATTGGTAGACGCATCTAAAAATTCTTTCGACAATCTTTCTTGCATTGTCTTATCTCCTCTTTTCTTTGAAGATTCTATTAACCATCTAATAGCTAATGCTTGAGCTCTATCAGATCTAACTTCAACCGGAACTTGGTAGGTGGCCCCACCAACTCTTCTAGATTTAACTTCTAAGTTTGGTTTCACGTTTTTGATAGCTTCGTTAAATACTTCTAATGGATCTTGTTTTGATTTTTCTTTGATAATTTCAAAAGTTCTGTAAACAATTTTTTCTGCTACAGTTTTTTTTCCATCAAGCATTAGGGAATTGATAAATTTGGTAATAACTTTTGTTCCGTAAACTGGATCAGCTTCTACTTGTCTTTTAATCTGGGCTCTTCTTCTAGACATGATTATTTAGGTCTCTTAGTTCCGTACTTAGAACGTTGTTGTTTTCTTCCTGCTACCCCTTGTGTATCTAGAAGTCCTCTAACAGTATGATAACGCACACCTGGTAAATCTTTAACACGACCACCTCTAATCATAACGACTGAGTGTTCTTGCAAGTTATGACCTTCTCCTGGAATGTAACTTGTAACTTCAAATCCATTAGACAATCTAACTCTTGCAACTTTTCTTAATGCTGAATTCGGTTTTTTGGGAGTAGTTGTATACACTCTAGTACACACACCTCTTTTTAAAGGACAAGCTTCAAGCGCAGGAACTTTATTCCTAGCGACAACTTTTTTGCGTTTCTTTTTTAACAACTGATTAATAGTTGGCATAATATTTTTAAAATTAATTTTTTTAAGGAAAGCTTACGAAGAACTTGTAAAACGGTAGTTGTTTAAAGCGAATAAAGGCCTTACGTGCTACCTTAAAAATTTCGCTATTAATACTGATTTATTTTATAAGGTCAACAACAACCTTGATAAAAAAACACTTATTTTTATAGACGTTTTGGGCTACAGGGCTGTTTCTTCAACAGCTTCGGATTTTTTATTTTTGATCTTTGCTTGTAACTCAATGTCCTTTTGGTGAGCTACATTATTGAGTCTAATTCGGCTCATTCCGCTACCAGCAGGTATCAGTCTTCCCACAATAACGTTCTCTTTTAGACCAAATAATTCGTCAGATTTTCCTTTAATAGCAGCATCCGTCAAAACTCTAGTAGTCTCTTGGAATGAAGCTGCGGAAATAAATGATTTAGTTTGCAATGAAGCTTTAGTGATACCCAGTAATACTGGGGTTGAAACTATTTGTTTTTTTCCTTCTTTTTTCAATTCAGCATTTAAATTAACAACATCAATTCTATCGATAATTTCTCCTAGCAAATAATTACTGTCTCCAGGCTCTCTAATATCAACTTTTCTCAACATTTGTCTTAAAATAACTTCGATATGCTTATCGTTAATGACAACACCCTGAAGTCTGTATACGCCTTGGACTTCATTAACAAAATATTCAGTCAAGTACTCTACACCAAGAATTTTTAAAATATCATGAGTAGCAGGACTTCCATCAAGCAAATACTCTCCCTTTGAAATACTTTCACCAGGATTAAAGTTAATTTGTTTTCCTTTGGGAATTAAATAATTAGATTCTACTCCGCCTTCTCCTTGAATAGTAATTTTTTGTTTTCCTCGAATCTCTTTTCCAAAAATTATTTTTCCGTCATTTTCGGCAATGATAGCACCTTCTTTCGGTTTTCTTGCTTCGAATAATTCGGCAACACGAGGTAATCCTCCTGTTATATCTTTTGTTTTCGATGTAGCTTTTGGCAGTCTAGCCAAAACGTCACCGGCATTAACTTTGGAACCGTCAGCAACTGATAAAATCGTTTCTGGAGATAAGTAATATCTAGCTTCATTTCCATCTGCTTTTGTTACCACCTCATCGTTCTTGTCTCTCAAAGTAAGTCTTGGTTTTAGGTCTAAATTTTTAGATTGAGATCTCCAATCCAATACAATTTTTGAAGAAATTCCAGTATTTTCATCTGTTTTATCAGAAATGGACGCCCCATCTACAAGATCGACGTAGTTTACAATACCGGCTGTTTCAGAGATCACTGGCAAAGTATAAGGATCCCATTCGCAAATTTTTTGATTTTTCTTAACTGGCTGATCAGGTCTTACAAAAAGTTTTGTTCCATATGGAACTTTGTAAGAAGCTTTTACATACCCGTCTTTTTCAATTGTAATCTCGATATTTCTACCCATTACAATTAAATTTTTAGAAGAGTCTTCTACTAAATTTTTACTTACTAATTTTAAAATACCATCCGATGGTGCAATTACAGAAGATTCCTCTTTAAAGGATGCTGTTCCTCCAACGTGAAAGGTTCTCATAGTTAATTGCGTACCTGGCTCACCAATAGATTGTGCAGCTATCATTCCTACGCATTCACCTATAGAAACTGCTTTTCCTCTAGCTAAATCTCTACCGTAACATTTTTGACATACGCCTTTTTGACTAGAACAAGTGATCACTGAATAAACTTTGCATGTTTTTACCCCTGCAGATTCAATTAGGTCACATTTTTCTTCATCAATCATTTGTTTTTTCTTAACAAGAACTTCTCCCGTTAAAGAATTTTTAATATCTTCAGCAGAATATCTTCCAAGCGCTCTTTCAGCCAAACTTACTAGAACATTTCCACCCTCAATAATTTCACCAATGGTGATCGGCTTGTCATTTCCGCAATCTAGTAATGAAATAATTACATCTTGAGAAACATCACACAATCTTCTTGTTAGGTATCCAGAGTTAGCTGTTTTCAATGCTGTATCAGCCAAACCTTTACGTGCTCCGTGAGTAGATGTGAAATATTCTAAAATAGTAAGACCTTCTTTAAAATTTGAAATAATAGGTGTCTCAATAATTTCTCCTGAAGGTTTTGCCATCAATCCCCTCATTCCAGCTAACTGCTTCATCTGAGCCGCTGAACCCCTAGCGCCAGAATCTGCCATCATAAATACTGAGTTAATTTGAATTTTTCCTTCTTTGTCTTTTTTCGGAGTGGAAATAATGTTCATCATTTCAGCTGCAATTTTATCTGTACACTTAGACCACTGATCAATTACCTTGTTATATTTTTCACCTTTAGTAATCAGTCCTTCAGCATATTGATTTTCGTACTCTTCGACTAATTTTTTAGCGTCTTTAATGATTCTTTTTTTGCTTTCTGGAATAATAAGATCGTCTTTTCCAAAAGATATACCTGCTTTAAATGCATTTTTGAATCCCAATGTCATCAAACGATCACAGAATATAACTGTTTCTTTTTGTCCGCAGAATCTAAAAACTTTATCTATAACTTCAGAAATATTTTTCTTAGAAAGAGTTCTGTTAATTAAATCAAATTTGATATCTTTGTGTTTTGGTAAAATATTGGAAATAATAAATCTTCCAGCAGTACTTTCGAATTTTTTGAATATTAGATTTCCATTTACATCTTTAGTCTCAAATCTTGAGATGATTTTAGAATGAATATGAATGTTTCCACCCTCAATAGCTTGTTCGATTTCATTGATATTTAAAAAATACCCTTGAGGTTTTTCATCTTTATTTTCTAATGGCTCTTGTGCCAAGTAGTAAATTCCTAAAACCATATCCTGACTCGGTACAATAATTGGTTTTCCGTTAGCAGGATGTAAAATATTGTTTGTAGACATCATCAAAACTCTAGCTTCAAGCTGAGCTTCAATGCTTAATGGAACGTGAACTGCCATTTGGTCACCGTCAAAGTCAGCGTTAAATGCTGCTGTTACCAGAGGATGTAATTGGATAGCCTTCATCTCTGTCAACACAGGTTCAAAAGCCTGAACTCCCAATCTGTGCAAAGTTGGAGCTCTGTTTAATAACACTGGGTGCTGTCTAATAACGTGATCTAAAATATCCCAAACTTCTTGTTTTTCTTTTTCCACAATTTTTTTTGCTTGTTTAATCGTTGTGGCATATCCAAGCTTGTCTAATCTTGCATAAACGAATGGCTTAAATAATTCGAGAGCCATTTTTTTAGGAAGACCACACTGATGAAGTTTTAATTCTGGACCAGAAACAATTACGGATCTTCCAGAGTAATCTACTCGTTTACCTAATAAATTTTGTCTAAATCTACCTTGTTTTCCTTTAAGCATTTCAGCTAAAGATTTCAAAGGTCTTTTTCCTGTACCTGTAATTACTCTTCCTCTTCTTCCATTGTCAAATAAAGCGTCTACCGATTCCTGTAGCATTCTTTTTTCATTTCTAACAATAATGTCCGGAGCTCTTAGATCCATCAATCTTCTCAAACGATTGTTTCTGTTAATTACTCTTCGGTATAAATCGTTTAAATCTGATGTTGCAAATCTTCCGCCATCCAAAGGAACTAGCGGTCTAAGTTCAGGTGGAATAACTGGCAAAGTCGTTAAAATCATCCACTCAGCTTTGTTTCCAGACGAAATAAAAGACTCAATTAATTTTAATCTTTTAATTGTTCTTTCTTCATTAACTTTAGATGTAATAGTTTTTAACTCTTCTCTTAAACGGTCTCTATCCGCTTCCATATCTAAATTAGCCAAACAATCTCTAATAGCGGAAGCTCCAATTCCTGCTGTGAATGAATCCTCACCAAAATCTCCTTGAGCTTTTAAAAATTCTTCTTCGGTAACAATTTGATTTCTGTTAAATGGTGTCAAACCAGGCTCAATAACAATAAAATTCTCATAGTATAAAACTTTTTCTAAATCTTTTAATTTCAAATCTAGAGCTAAAGCAATTCTGCTAGGTAATGATTTTAAAAACCAGATGTGAGAAACGGGAGTTGCCAAATCAATATGGCCCATTCTGTCTCTTCGTACGTTTGATTTTGTAATTTCAGTTCCACATTTTTCACATATAATTCCTCGGAACTTCATTCCTTTGTATTTTCCACACAAACATTCGTAATCTTTTACTGGTCCAAATATTCTGGCGCAAAAAAGACCGTCTTTTTCTGGCTTAAAAGTTCTATAATTAATTGTTTCTGGCTTTTTAATCTCTCCAAAAGACCATGATTTAATTTTCTCAGGGCTAGCAAGAGATATTTTGATGCTAGAAAATACATCTTTGCTTATTTTTTTTGAAAATAGATTTGATAATTCTTTACTCATATTTAATTAAGCTCCAAGTTTAATGCTAATGATCTAATCTCTTTAACCAAAACGTTGAAAGATTCTGGAATACCTGATTCAAAATCATCATCGCCTTTAACAATTGTTTCGTAAACTTTAGTTCTTCCAGCAACGTCATCTGACTTAACGGTCAAAATTTCTTGTAATGTATAAGCGGCTCCATAAGCCTCTAATGCCCAGACTTCCATTTCTCCAAATCTTTGTCCACCAAACTGAGCCTTTCCACCCAAAGGTTGTTGAGTAACCAAACTGTAAGGTCCTGTAGATCTCGCATGAATTTTGTCGTCTACCATGTGGTAGAGTTTAAGCATGTAAATAATTCCTACCGTTACTTCTCTGTCAAATTTTTCACCTGTTCTACCGTCATACAAAGTTGTTTGTCCGCTCTCTGGCAATCCAGCAAATTTTAGCATACTAGTAACATCTTCAACGCTAGCTCCATCAAATACAGGAGTTGCTATAGGTACACCGTGAGTTAAATTTTGAAGAACTTCAGATAGCTCGTTATTATTTAAATTTTGAATTTCTTTTTCGATTTCTTTGTCATTATAAATAGAAGACAATGCATCTTTAGTATGAGAGGCATTCTTTACACTCTTTTGAAAATCATTAAGTATATGTTTAATTTTCTCTCCTAATTCAGCACATGCCCATCCTAAATGAGTCTCTAAAATTTGACCCACGTTCATACGACTTGGAACACCAAGAGGATTTAAAACAATATCAACCTGTTTTCCATTTGCCATGTAAGGCATATCTTCCACTGGAACAATTTTACTAATAACACCTTTGTTACCGTGTCTACCTGCCATTTTATCACCTGGCTGAAGCTTTCTCTTCATGGCTATAAAAACCTTAACCATTTTCATAACGCCCGGTAAGAGCTCATCTCCTCTTTCGATTTTGTCTACTTTGTCATCAAATCTGACTTGAATATCTTTTTTTGCTTTTGAATATTGCTCTTTTAATGCAGCTAGATCACTTAAAGATTTTTCACTATCCGTAGATAATTTCAGAACATCGGCTAAGGTAAGCTCTGAAAGAATTTCTTTAGTAAGCTTGGTGTCTTTAGTAATTTTTTTAAAATCTTCACCCAAGCATGTATTTTCCAAAATTTCCACCGCTCTGCTCTTGATGTTCATTTCTAAAATAGTCTCTTCGGCTTGCTTGTCGTCTAATACAGATTCAATTTCTGCTTTCTCAATAGACAAAGCTCTTTCGTCTTTTTCAATACCGTGTCTGTTAAAAACTCTAACTTCAACAACGGTTCCACCTGTACCCGATGGCATTTTCAAAGAAGTATCCCTAACATCAATTGCTTTTTCTCCAAAAATTGCTCTTAATAATTTTTCTTCAGAAGTAACTTTTGTGTCTCCTTTGGGAGTTAATTTTCCTACTAAAATGTCGCCAGGCTTAACTTCTGCACCAACATAAACAATACCAGATTCATCTAAATTTCTTAACGCTTCTTCGCTGGTGTTTGGAATATCTCTAGTAATTTCTTCAGGTCCTAATTTTGTATCTCGAGCCATAACATCATACTCTTCAATGTGAATAGAGGTGAATACGTCTTCTGAAACGCATCTTTCTGATATTAAAATTGAATCTTCAAAATTGTAACCAAGCCAAGGCATAAAAGCCACCATTACGTTTTTACCTAATGCAAGTTCACCAAATTGTGTAGATGGTCCATCAGCAATAACATCTCCTTGTTTAACTACATCACCAACTTTAACCAAAGGTCTTTGGTTAGTGCAGGTATTTTGATTTGATCTTTGAAATTTTTGTAAATTGTAAATATCAACGCTAGAAATAGTTAAATCTTTTTCAGCAGTTGCTTTCACCACTATTCTTTTACCGTCAATTTTTTCTACCACTCCGTCTCTTCGAGCAACAATAGTAGCTCCCGAATCTAAAGCGACATCTTTTTCCATACCAGTTCCGACTAGAGGCGATTCATTTTTAATCAAAGGAACTGCTTGTCTCATCATGTTAGATCCCATCAATGCTCTATTCGCATCGTCGTTTTCCAAGAAAGGAATTAAAGCTGCAGCAACCGAGACAACTTGTTTCGGTGAAACGTCCATGTAATCAATGTTTTCAGGTTTAGCTAATTCAAAACCAAGATTTTTTCTGCAAGAAACCAATTCATCTTTGAAAGAACTGTCGTCACCCAAAGGAGAGTTTGCTTGCGCAATAGTAAATTTACCCTCTTCCATTGCTGAAAGATGATGGATTTCTTTTGTTACTTTTGCATTTTTTACAACTCGGTATGGGCTTTCAATAAAACCGTATCTGTTTACTTGCGAGTAAGTAGCTAAGCTATTAATCAAACCAATGTTTGGTCCTTCTGGAGTCTCAATAGGACAAATTCTTCCGTAATGCGTTGGATGAACGTCTCGAACTTCAAATCCTGCTCGCTCTCTCGTCAAACCTCCTGGCCCTAAAGCTGAAACTCTTCGTTTGTGAGTAATTTCTGCTAATGGATTGGTTTGATCCATAAACTGAGATAATTGAGAAGTTCCAAAAAATTCTTTCAAAGAAGCTGCAATAGGTTTTGAATTAATTAAATCCTGTGGCATCACAGTATCAATCTCCACAGAAGACATTTTTTCTTTAATTGCCCTCTCCATTCTAACCAAACCAACTCTAAATTGATTTTCAACAAGCTCACCTACAGATCTAACTCTTCTGTTACCTAAGTGATCAATATCATCAACATCTTCTTTTCCATCTTTAAGGCGAAGCATTTTTGCAACAATCCTAAGGATATCTTCTTTCGTTAAAACAGTATTTTTTACATCGACGTCTAAATCTAATTTGCTATTTAACTTCACTCTGCCCACATCTGAAAGATCGTATCTAGTGTTGTTGAAGAACAAATTGTTAAATAAGTTTCTTGAAGTTTCTGGAGTAGGCGGTTCGCCTGGTCTAAGAACTCTATAGATGTCCATACAAGCTTCATCGGAGTTATTATTTTTTTCCACTACCAAAGTATTTCTAAGGTAAGAGCCAATGTTAATTCCGTCTATGTCCGAAAGATAAAAAGTCTTAATTCCTAATTTGCTGAGTTTTTCAGCAGTTTCTGCATCAATTTCGTCTCCAGATTCAAAGTAAACTTCACCTGTTTTTTCATTGATGATGTCGTTAGAAAAATATCTTCCTATAACTTCTTCGAAATTAACAATAACGTTTTTAAGACCTTCTTTTTGAAATTTTAAAGCTAATGGCAAAGGAATTTTCGTTCCTTCTTTAGCAACTTTTTTATTAGTGTCAGCATCAACTAGATCAAATCTAAGTTTAGCATTTTTGTATTTTTCAGCAATAAATTTTGTTTTACATGTGCCGTCCGCAAGCAAATCGTATCTAATCGGAGTGTGAAACAAGTTTAGCAATTCATCTTTACTGTGGCCTAGAGCCATCAATAAAGTAGTTGCTGGAATTTTTCTTTTTCTATCAATTCTAAAATATAAAATATCTTTAATATCGTACTCTAAATCCAACCAAGAACCACGGTAAGGAATTACTCTACAATTAAAAAGTAGTTTTCCGCTTGAGTGTGATTTTCCTTTATCATGATCTAAAAATAAACCAGGACTTCTGTGCATTTGGTTTACCACTACACGGTCTGTACCATTGATAACAAAAGTTCCTTTATCCGTCATCAAAGGAACGTCGCTCATGTAAACTTCTTGTTCTTTAGCTGATAAAATTTGTTTTGTTTGTGCCTCTTCGTTAATATCGTAGGCAACTAATCTCAATGTTACTTTTAAAGGTGCTGAATAAGTTAATCCTCTTTGCTTACATTCAGCAACATCGTATTTTTCTTTTTCAAAACGATAAGAAATATATTCGATAGTTGCATGACCAGCAAAATCTTCTATTGGAAAAACTTCTCTAAAAACTTTATCTAAGCCAGATTTGTTTTCAGAATTCAAATTAACAAAGCTGCTATACGAATCTCTTTGAACTTGAATTAAATCTGGAATTTTTAAAATATTCTCTAGCTTACCAAAACTTTTTCTAATTTTTTTTTTATCTGTAAAAGATAAATGCATAATTATTTCTATTACCCAGTTTTACCTGGATTTAAATTGGTAACGTTAAACTTATTTTAAATCTACTTTAGCGCCGATGTCTGCAAATTTTTTCTGCAACTCTTCAGCATCTTTTTTGCTAACACCTTGTTTCAATTCTTTAGGTGCAGCTTCCACAAGATCTTTTGCTTCTTTCAAGCCAAGTCCTGTAAATGCTCGAACTTCTTTAATCGCGCCGATTTTATTTTCACCGATGGATGTAAGTACAACAGTAAATTCAGATTTTTCTTCTGCAGGAGCAGCTCCACCGCCAGCAGCCACAACAGCTACGGGAGCAGCAGCACTTACGCCCCACTTCTCTTCTAAAATTTTTGATAATTCTGCAGCCTGAACTACAGTTAGGCTTGATAAGTCTTCTACAATTTTATTTAAGTCAGTCATGTTTATTCTATCCCTTGAATTGTGTGGTTAATCTATTTTTAAACTTTTTGCGTGCGCCAAATTAGCAATTTTTGCGCCAGGTGCAAGCAAAATACTTATTATTTGTTGAGCAGGCGTTTGTAATATACCCACGATTTTCGCTCTTGCTTCGTTCAGTGTCGGTAATGTCGCAATCTTAGCAACATCTTCTGGTGCCAAAACTTTACTATCCATCACTCCGCCAACAATTTTTAACATCTCATTAGTTTTTTGAAAGTTAACTAATGTCTTGGCTAAAGTAATGGGATCCTTGGATAAAGCCACTCCGGTTTGGCCAGTAAATAAAGCAATGGCCTCCTCGTGTTGGGTGTCTTTTAAAGCAATTTTTGTAATTCTGTTTTTAGTAACTTTTAACAAAGCTCCAGCTTCACGCATTTTTTTTCGTAAATCATCAAGCTGAGTAACGTTTAGTCCTTGATAGTGATAAACCATCATGGCGCTATTCGCATTTAAACTTTCTTTCAGGGAAGTAATGTATGTATTTTTTTCTTCTCTATTCATCTTTTTAATTTTCTAAGCTTATTTTCACAGAAGGTCCCATGGAATTAGTTGCAAAAACTCCTTTAATATAATTTCCCTTTATGCCAGCTGGCTTATCTTTTTCTATAGCATCATACACTGATTTAAAATTCTCAATAATTTTTTTATCTTCGAAATTAACTCTGCCAATGGATAAGCTTAAGTTCCCATCTTTATCACATCTAATTTCTACTTTTCCTTTTTTAATATCGGTAACTGCCTTGGTAATATTCGCTGAAACTGTTCCAAATTTTGGATTTGGCATAATGCCTTTAGGACCCAATACTTTTCCCAATTTTCCCACTTTAGACATCATGTCTGGCGTGGAAATTAAAATATCAAAATCTATTTTTCCAGAATTGATAGTTTCGATTAAATCTTCAGATCCAGCAAGTTCTGCTCCTGCAGTTTTTGCTTCATCAATTTTGTCATTTCCGCAAATGACTGCAATTTTAATTTTTCTTCCGTTACCATTTGGTAAATCAACTACTGTTCTCAAAACACTGTCAGGCTTTGTTTTGTCTACTGCTAAAGCAAAACTAACATCAAAAGATTCAACAAATTTTGCCTTTGCTTTTTCTTTTATAATTTTAACAGCCTCTTCAATTTTCAATGATTTGTTTTTATCAAAATCTTTGACTAGGGCTCTGTATCTTTTTGACTTTAAATCTTTGCTCATTATTCTTTTACCTGTATTCCCATAGATCTTGCAGATCCTGCAATAATTTTAATTGCTTGCTCAATATCAAAAGCATTTAAATCTTTCATTTTTGCTTCCGCTATTTTTTTTAATTGCTCTTTAGTAATCGTTCCAACAGAAACTCGTCCTGGTTCTTTAGATCCAGATTTTAATTTCATTGCTTCTTTAATCAAATAGGAAGCTGGTGGAGTTTTGATAATGAAATCAAATTTTTTATCTTTATAAATAGTGATGACTACAGGAACAGGTTGTCCCATAAATTCTTTTGTCTTATCGTTAAAAGCTTTGCAGAATTCCATAATATTAATTCCACGCTGACCTAACGCTGGACCAACTGGGGGTGCTGGATTTGCCTGACCACCTTTGATCTGCAATTTTAAATAACCTGTAATTTCTTTTGCCATAAAAAACCTATAATTTTTCCACCTGCGTATAATCTAAATCTACTGGTGTCGGCCTACCAAATATAGAAACTGAAACCTTAAGTCTAGATTTTTCTTCATCTATTTCTTCAATTAATCCATTAAATGAAGCAAATGGGCCATCCGAAACCTTAACCTGCTCTCCAATATTGAAAATAACAGAGTTGGTAGGGTTAGAAACACTTTCTTCCATATTTCCAAGAATTTTTTGAACTTCTGCTTCTGCTATAGGAGATGGTTTTCCTTGCGGTCCTAAAAATCCACTTACTTTTTTAAGATCTTTTATTAAATGATAAATGGCATCAGTCATGTTTAGTTTTGCCAAAACATAACCTGGGAAATATTTCTTTTTAACTATAGTTTTTTTACCTTTTTTAATCTCGGTAATATCCTGAGTAGGAACTAACACCTGATCAAAATGGTCTTTTAGATTAGCTTTTACCAATTCCTCTTCTATCTGTTCAGACACCTTCTTCTCAAATCCAGAATAAGCTTGAACAATGTACCATTTCATCATGTTAAATTTAAGCTCCAATTAAAAAGTTAAGACCTAGTTTAAAAAATTGGTCCAAAAGTAAAAAAAACAAAGAAGCGATAACTGCCATTGCAATAACCATCACCGACCCCATCAAAGCTTCTTTGCTAGATGGCCAAGTGATTTTATAAATCTCTTGTTTAACACTTCTGAAGAAGTTTAATGGATTTTGCATAGTTATCTATATCTCAATTCTGGCAGGAGTGAAGAGACTTGAACTCTTAGCCTCCGGTTTTGGAGACCGGCGCTCTACCAGTTGAGCTACACTCCTTTGTAGAGTTTACTCTATAACTTTAGTTACTACTCCCGCTCCAACAGTTCTTCCACCTTCTCTAATTGCAAATTTAAGATTTTCACTCATCGCAATCGGATTGATTAAAGTTACTGTCATTTTAGCATCATCGCCTGGCATGATCATTTCTGTTCCTGCTGGTAATGTTACTTCACCGGTAACGTCCGTAGTTCTAAAATAAAACTGAGGTCTATACTTTGTAAAGAAAGGAGTGTGTCTTCCACCTTCTTCTTTTTTCAAAATATAAGCTTGAGCTTCAAATTTTGTATGGGGTTTAACAGAGCCTGGTTTTGCAAGAACTTGTCCTCTCTCCACTTGCTCTCTCTCAATTCCTCGAAGAAGAATTCCAACGTTATCTCCTGCTTCACCTGAATCAAGAAGTTTTCTAAACATCTCCACTCCAGTACAAACTGATTTTTGAGTATCTCTGATTCCAACGATCTCAATTTCTTCACCAGTCTTCACCTGTCCAAGTTCAATTCTACCCGTAACAACTGTTCCTCGTCCTGAAATTGAAAACACGTCTTCAATTGGCATCAAGAAAGGTTTGTCAACCGGTCTAGTTGGTTGAGGAATATTTTCATCAACTGCTTTCATTAATTCTAAAATAGGTTTTATTCCCATTTCCATATCACCTTCTAAAGCTTTAGTAGCCGATCCTTTAATGATGGGAATAGTGTCGCCTGGATATTTATAAGAAGTAAGTAGTTCTCTAATTTCCATTTCCACTAAATCTAAAAGTTCTTTGTCATCAACTGTGTCGCATTTATTTAAAAATACTACTAACGCAGGAACACCAACTTGTCTTGCAAGTAGAATGTGTTCTCTTGTTTGTGGCATAGGTCCGTCAGCTGCATTCACAACTAAAATTGCACCGTCCATTTGCGCAGCACCTGTGATCATGTTTTTTACATAGTCGGCGTGACCAGGACAATCCACGTGAGCGTAATGTCTTGCTTTAGTTTCATACTCAACGTGAGCAGTTGAAATTGTAATTCCCCTTGCTTTTTCTTCTGGAGATTTATCGATTTGATCGTACGCAGTAAATGTTGCAGAAGAACCTTCTCCCGCTGTAGATAAAACTTTTGTAATCGCTGCAGTTAAAGTTGTTTTCCCGTGATCCACGTGGCCGATTGTACCGATGTTACAGTGTGGTTTATTCCTGTTAAATTTCTCTTTAGACATTATATTTTTTAATCCTTATTTATTAGTTTAATTTTTTATTGGAGCGGGTGAAGAGAATCGAACTCTCACAACCAGCTTGGAAGGCTGGAGTTCTACCATTGAACTACACCCGCAGTACCAAACTGTTATACCCACAACAGCCAAGTGCTTATAGCATTAAAGTTCGAATAATCAACTGTTTGAAAAGCTACAAAAACTTAACAAATAGTAGACTTTTTTGGTGGAGGGAGAAGGATTCGCACCTTCGAAGGCCGGAGCCAGCGGGTTTACAGCCCGCCCCATTTGACTGCTTTGGTATCCCTCCAGAATTAAAAAAGATAAATATATTTAATTTACAATTTATACAATAATATAATTATTTAATGAAAACATTTTGGATATGCGGGCACCATTCAGTTAATGAGTGCATTAAAAACTCCAAAAGACAAATTATCGAAATAATATGTAAAGAACATAGCTCAACAGAGTCTCTCTGCATTCAAAATAAAATTAAATACAGATTCTACAAAAGAAAAGATGAAAATAAAATTTTACAGAGCAATTTACAGGTTGCGCATCAAAATACTTTCGCAAAAATTGTATCTTTTAAAAATTTGGAACTAAACAATGTGTCTGAATCCAATAAAATAAATTTAATTGCTCTTGAAAATATTACAGACATCCGAAACATAGGGTCTATTATAAGAACTTCTCTTTGTTTTGGTATTAGCGGCATTGTTATTGAAAAAAAAAACTTCAAATCTGACAGTGTTGAACTTTTTAAATCAGCCTCTGGTGCAATGGAATACATGGATATCTATGCTATCTCTAATTTAAATCAATTTTTAACGGGTATTAAAAAAAAAAATTACTTTATTTATGGACTCGATTCTAACCAGGGAGAAGAATTTAATGAAAAATCTATTTCAAAAAATGGAAATGTATTTGTCTTGGGAGCAGAAGGTCTTGGGTTAAAGGAGTTAACTAAAAAAAATTGCGATTTTCTAATTAAGTTAAATATAGCTAGTAAAATAGGAAGCTTAAATGTTTCTAACGCCTGTAGCGCAGCTCTTGCAATTTTTAATTATATTCAAGACAAAAAAAAGGCCCAATAAAATATTGGGCCTTTTTAATATTTAATTAACTAAAATTAAAACTTAGTTACAGTTCTAAGTTCAATTTTTTCGTTATCAGTACCAGATACTCCACCAATACTATCAGCTGTGTAGTATCCTAAAGTCATGCCTAATCCACCAAAGTCATAACCAATTTGCAATGATCGATATTTTTCATCTGATGCTATCGCGTCAACATCTACTTTACCTTCGTAGACACCAACAGAAAGAACATCGCTTACTTTATAAGCAACACCGTAAGTAGTGATAGATTTATCAACAGTTGAACCAGCAGCTGTGTTTATAGTTTTTCCATAACCAACAGTTGCTCCACCCATTGAATATTGAGCACCATAAGTTCTTCCTTCTTGGTCAGAAGTTCCACTATCTTTTACGGCTTTAGCATTAGATACACCATATCCAATTTTTAAACCTTCAACACCAAATCCACCGCTGATGGCCAGATCGTAACCAGAAGCAAGATTAGTTACAGCTACTGTAGTTGCAGCTCCTCTAGCTGCGTTATCAGAAGCACCAGTTGCATCGGTATTACTAGTAGAGGGTGAATACACACCAGCTACTGTAAACATAGGAGTTGTGTGTTTAAGATAAATTCCATTATTACCGTGAACTGAGTAGACACCAGCGATACTTCCTGATTTCAAGCCAGCATCATGCCATGGTTGTGCGATGTGGGGAGTAAAATCTTCTTGTGAAACGTTATCAGCTACGCCATCAACATCGTTACCAACTGCAAACATAGTTCCACCAGTAGTAGTCAAACTAAGGTATTGATCAGTTGTCAAACCGTTCTCAACGCCAAATCCAGCTGTCATAGTCAATCCATTTGTCAATTTTTTTGAAGTTGAAAGATCGATACTAGTTTCATGTCCAATTGACATTGGATCAGCATTAGCAGCTACTCCAGAGCTTTTGCTCTCAGTCATGCCAATTGTAGTTTCTAATGAACCAGAAACTATAGTTTCTGCAAAAGAAGAACCTGCAAAAAGAACAGTGCTAACTAAAGCAGTTCCTATTAGTAGTTTTTTCATTGTTTTTTCCTTTATTTAAGTTAAGTTATATTCGTGTATATAGCTTTTTTTAAAAATTCTAACTAAATGCTATTTAAATTTAAAATTTAATTAAAAAGTGTTGTATTTTTACAACAATTAAAATGATGAGCAAAAAGTTAATAAATAGTTATTTTTTAGTCATATTACTCGGCCTTTTTTTAAATGGATGCAATTCAAACAAAAAAGATGAAGGTCTTATAAAAAAAGACGAACCAATTAACATGAAAGAGCGAATTCTCGCAAGAAACGATGGAATGATTTTTAATAGCGCAAAAAATGCGATCGGTGGAGGGAGGCAGTATGAGTTTGCTACTTCAAATGTTTTGTGGAGAGCTACTTTAGAAAGTCTCAAAGAAATACCTATTTTGTCAGCTAATTATTCTGGTGGATTGCTAGTTACAGATTGGATTGATGTCAGCCAAAAAGGACAATCCTACAAGATTCAAGTAACTTTTAAATCAAACGAATTGTCTACAAACTCAATAGAAATAAAAACTTTTTTAAAAACATGCTCTGAAAACTATATGTCTTGCAAGGTATCGTCAGGATCTGAAAAAACTAATGAAGAAGTAAAAATCAAAATTCTAAATAAAGCTAGAGAGTTAAAAATTCAATCTTCCAAAAAATAAAAAAATAATTTTGGCGGGAGTGACGAGACTCGAACTCGCGACCTCTAGCGTGACAGGCCAGCGCTCTAACCAACTGAGCTACACCCCCGAATTTGTTGGTGGGCGATGAGAGACTCGAACTCCCGACCCTCTCGGTGTAAACGAGATGCTCTACCAACTGAGCTAATCGCCCTAGATCCAGAAAAAAACTTATAGCAGGAAATTAAATTGTCACAAGACATTATAATTGATTAATGTGTACTTTCTTGGATGGAGTCTTTATTGTTTCCTGGGATTTGCTGAATTTCAACCCATTGAACTGGTTTAAGTTCACTTACCAAAGCAATCTTAAGAACCTCCTCTACATGTTTAACAGGAATTATCTTAAGTCCTTCTTTAACATTTTGAGGAATTTCTTTTAAATCTTTCTCGTTCTCATCTGGAATAATTGCAGTTTTAATACCACCTCTTAAAGCCGCCAATAATTTTTCTTTTAACCCTCCAATGGGTAACACTCTACCGCTCAAAGTTACTTCTCCTGTCATCGCTACATCTTTTCTAACCGCAACGCCTGTTAAAGCTGAAACGATAGATGTTACCATGGCAATACCTGCGGATGGTCCGTCTTTAGGAGTCGCACCTTCTGGAACGTGAATATGAATATCTTTCTTGTCAAAGGTCGGCGGGATGATTCCAAAGTCTAAACATTTTGATCTAACAAAAGATTTGGCAGCTCTCATGGACTCTTTCATTACATCTCCAAGCTTTCCTGTAAGTTCTAACTTTCCTTTTCCTGGCATCACCAGTGTTTCAATCGATAACAATTCTCCACCAACTTCTGTCCAAGCCAAGCCAGTAACTACTCCTACTTTGTCATCTTCTTCAATTTCGCCGTATTTAAATTTTTGCACTCCAAGATAATCCTCAATATTGGCACTCTTAATATCTACAGCTATATTTTTACTGGTAACAATTTCCTTAACTGCTTTTCTAGTAAGCTTGGATAGCTCTCTTTCTAAATTTCGAACTCCAGACTCTCTAGTGTAATGTCTAATAATATTTTTAACAGAGTCGTCATCTATGGACCACTCCGCATCTTTCAGGCCACTGTCTTTGATTTGTTTCGGGATAAGATATTTTTTTGCAATCTCTAATTTTTCATCCTCTGTATAACCAGAGATTCTAATAACTTCCATTCTATCCAGCAACGGTCCAGGAATATTAAGAGTGTTTGCCGTGGTTACGAACATTACGTTGGATAGATCGTAGTCAACTTCCAGATAATGATCGTTAAAAGTATTGTTTTGCTCTGGATCAAGCGCTTCAAGTAGCGCAGAAGATGGATCTCCTCTGTAGTCGTTTCCAATTTTATCAATTTCATCTAACAAAATAAGTGGATTTTTAGTTCCAGTTTTCTTCATCATCTGAATAATTTTTCCTGGCAAACTACCAATGTACGTTCTTCTGTGGCCTCTGATTTCCGCTTCATCACGAACACCGCCGAGAGACATTCTTACAAATTCACGTCCTGTTGCTTTGGCAATAGATTTTCCTAAAGATGTTTTTCCCACACCAGGAGCTCCCACCAAACACAAAATAGGTCCTTTAATTTTTTGTATTCTAGACTGAACTGCAAGAAACTCTAAAATTCTATCTTTGACTTTTTCCAAACCAAAATGGTCTTCATCTAAAATTTTTTGAGCCTGATTAATGTCCGTATTTACCTTTGAGGATTTGGACCATGGCAACGCAACCATCCAGTCTAAATAATTTCGGACCACAGTAGATTCTGCTGACATCGGACTCATCATTTTTAATTTTTTTAATTCTGCGTAACATTTGTCTTCCGCTTCTTTGCTCATCTTTGCTTTTTTAATAGCATCTTCTAAAACCTTATTTTCATCCTTGCCATCTTCAATTTCACCTAGCTCTTTTTGAATAGCTTTTAATTGCTCATTTAAATAATATTCTCTTTGAGTTTTTTCCATTTGGTTTTTAACTCTGCCTCTAATGCGTTTTTCCACAGACAAAACATCAATCTCATTGTCTAGATAACCCAGGATAGCTTCTAATTTTTTTTGAATGTCAGTAGTTTCTAACAATTTTTGTTTTTCAAAAAGATCAATGCTTAAGTTCGATGCCACTTTATTAGCTATAACAGAAGGGTCATTTTCATTTTTAAAATTAAGATTATTTTCCTCGCTAAGTTTTTTTGAAATTTTTGAAAGTTTGTCGTACTTGTTAATAATAGCTTTAGACAAAGAGATGGCCTCTGTTTTTTTAGAGTCCAAAATCACTTCCTCGCAGCTTGCTAGTAAAAAATCTTTATTGTCTTTAAATTCAGTAATTTTAACTACGCTTTTTCCTTCTACTAAAATTTTAACCGTACCGTCTGGCAGTTTTAATAGCTGCAAGATTTCTCCAAGAGTTCCGTAGGAATATACCTCTTTACCTTGTGGATCATCAATATCAGCATTCTTTTGAGCAACTAGAATAATTTTTTTATATTTGGTAGTTACAGCCTCTAAAGCATTGATCGACTTTTCTCGTCCAACAAATAAAGGAATGGCAGAATTCGGAAACACAATAATGTCTCTTAATGGCAAAACTGGGTATTCTTTAAGATTGTCGTTGGCTGGCTTGTTCATAATTACCCCTAATAAGTAATTATTAATTAAAGTAATACAAGTGTGATTTTGACCAACTGTTAATAAGCTAGTTGGCTATTTTTGTCTCTTTTGGAGTTTTTTTTGAATAAATTAGAAGTGGTGTTGCTACACCTGAAATAACTTCTTTATTAACCACAACCTCTTCCACACCTTCCAATGAAGGAAGATCAAACATGGTTTGAAGCAATACTTCCTCAATAATAGATCTTAGTCCTCTAGCTCCAGTTTTTCTCTTAATAGCTTTTTCGGCTATTGCTTTTAATGCGTCTTTAGAGAAAGAAAGTTTTACACCTTCTATTTCAAACAGCTTGGCGTATTGTTTAGTTAATGCATTTTTTGGCTCTTCTAAAATTTTAATTAAAGACACTTCATCAAGATCTTCCAACGTAGATATAATGGGAAGTCTTCCAATAAATTCTGGGATCAATCCAAATTTTAATAAATCTTCTGGTTCTACACTTTGTAATAATTCTCCTACTTTTTTCTCTGCCTTAGTATTTAGCTTAGCACCAAATCCAATGGACGAACCTTTGTCTCTTGATGAAATAATTTTATCAATTCCAGCAAAAGCACCACCGCAAATAAATAATATATTAGTTGTGTCTACTTGCAAAAATTCTTGTTGTGGATGTTTTCTTCCACCTTGAGGTGGAACGCTAGCAACCGTACCTTCCATAATTTTCAACAAAGCTTGCTGAACACCTTCTCCGGAAACATCTCTGGTAATAGATGGATTTTCAGTTTTTCTACTGATTTTATCCACCTCATCAATATAGACAATTCCTCTTTGTGCTTTTTCGACATTGTAATCTGCTGCCTGAAGTAATTTTAAAATAATATTCTCAACATCTTCCCCTACGTATCCAGCTTCCGTTAGCGTAGTTGCGTCCGCCATAGTAAAGGGAACGTCTAAAATTCTTGCTAACGTTTGTGCTAATAATGTTTTTCCACAACCCGTTGGGCCCATTAATAAAATATTTGATTTGGCTAATTCGACATCGCCTTTGTTATTTTTTCCTTCGTAATTTAATCTCTTGTAGTGATTATGAACTGCTACAGATAAAATCTGTTTTGCTTTTTTCTGACCGATCACGTATTCATCTAGAGACGCGTAAATTTCTTTCGGACTAGGAACTCCCTCTTCATTTTTAGAAAAATTACTTTTGCTCTCTTCTTTAATAATATCCATACAGAGCTCAACACACTCATCGCAGATAAAAACAGTTGGTCCTGCAATTAGTTTTCTAACTTCGTGTTGGCTCTTTCCGCAGAAAGAACAATAAAGAGTATTTTTAGTTTCTTTGCTCATTTTCGAATCAGTTTTGATTACAATAATATGAGGAACAGGCTCATATCAAGCATTAGTTGTATAGCGATCTAAATATGGTGGGTAAAATGAGATTTTGGCTATTAGTCAGTTCTTTTTTCAACGACTTTGTCAATCAAACCAAAAGCTTTGGCTTCGTTAGCGCTCATGAATCTATCACGCTCTAAAGCTTCTGCAATTTTTTCTACACTCTGGCCTGTGTGTTTGGAGTAAATTTCATTTAGTCTTTTTTTAGTTTGAAGAATTTCTTTAGCATGAATCTCGATGTCAGTAGCTTGACCTTGAAATCCTGCAGACGGCTGATGAACCATAACTCTAGAATTGGGAAGTGACATTCTTTGTCCTTTTTCTCCAGCAGCTAATAAAAAAGATCCCATGGAGCATGCCTGTCCAATACATAACGTTGCAACCGCAGGCTTGATATATTGCATGGTATCGTAAATCGCTAAACCATCGGTTACAATTCCACCTGGACTATTAATGTACATAAAAATTTCTTTTGAATTATTTTCAGATTCTAAAAATAATAATTGAGCAGATACTAAGCTTGAAATTTGAGAGTTGATGGGACCTACTAAAAAAATAATTCTTTCTTTTAAAAGTCTAGAATAAATATCATAAGCTCTTTCGCCCCTGGGTGTTTGTTCAACAACCATGGGTACGAGGGTGTTCATGTACACATCGAAAGGATCTTTCATACGAATCAGAATTTACTCTTTTTAACTATTTTTTGCTAGTTTTTTTAGGCTTATCTTCTTTTTTTGCCTTTGTTTTGACGTTAGGTTTGTCTTTCCTACCCTCTTCATCTGCTGAATTAAAAACTTTTAGCAACTCATCTTTGCTCAAAATCTTAGTTGTTACTTTTACCTTGCTCTTTATCAACTCAACCACCTTATCTTCAAATACCGGGCCTCTTAACTTGCTAAGCTCACCTGGATTTTTTTGATAAAAATCTCTAATATTTTTTTCCTGACCGGGGTAATTTCTAAGTTGCTTTTCAAGCTCCATTTTCAATTCTTCAGATGTAATCTTAATGCCATTTTCTTCACCAGTCTTATTTAAAACCAGAGCAAGCTTTACTCTTCGTTTTGCAATATCTAACGCAGACTTTTTATCACTGTCTGATAATTTAATTTTGTCATGATCGTGATCGTGCTTAAATTGCTCACCTTTAGCCTTTAATTCATCCATTTTTTCGTGAACTAGAGTGTGCTCAACGTTATGAATCTCATCATCCAGAAGACTTTTTGGCAATTCAAAATCAAAACTATTGTCTAAATTATCTAAAATTTCTTTTTTCAAAAGTTGTTCTGATACGCTGTCAAACTCTCTAGAAATTTGCTTGCCCACCATGTCTTCTAAATCTTTCAAATCTTTTGCTCCAAAATTTTTGGCAAATTCATCATCAATCTTTTGATCTTCTGATTCTTTAACCTCTACAATTGTACATTTAAATTCAGCAGGTTTTCCTGCAAGTTCTTTGTTTGGATAATTGTCTGGAAGATTTACTTTAGCTACTTTTTCATCTCCTTTTGAAGATCCAACTAGCTGCTTGTCAAAGCCGGGAATAAAAAGATCCTTACCAAGGACTATTTGTAATTTTTCACCTTTATTTCCTTCGAAAGCTTTTCCTTCTACTGTTGCTTCAAAATTAAAAACAACTAGATCGTCATTTGCTGCTTTGTCATTTTTATCAACGTACTTTTTATTGCCGTCAGCAATATTTTTAAGTCTCTCATCGATTTCTTTCTTGTCTGACTTAACTTCGTATTTATTTAAAGTAATTTTTTCAAAATCAATTTTTTTAATTTCAGGAACCTGCTCTACTGAAATAGTAAACTCTAAATTTTTTCCTTCTCCTGAAGTTTGAACATCTATTTTTGGTTGACTGGCTGGGGTAATTTTATTTTCTTTTAATGCTTCGTACGTAGATTCTTGTAGAATTTTCTCAGCAACTTCACCGTACACAGATGTACCGAATTGTTTTTTCAACAACTCCATAGGAGCCTTACCAGGTCTAAATCCTTTTAGATTGATAGTGTCTTTTAACTCTACTAGTCTTGCCTCGATCTTTTTCTCAATCTCTTTTTTTTCTACTACTACTTTTAGATCTGAGTGCAGACCTTTTGACGATGTTACAGTTGCCTTCATAGTTCCTCTTCTGGTGCGGTATGAGGGACTTGAACCCCCATGCCTTTCAGCGCTAGATCCTAAGTCTAGTGTGTCTGCCAATTCCACCAATACCGCTATTAATTTTTGGCTATTTATATTGTTTTTTGAATTTTAATCAATTGAAGATAATTCATATTATGCGCGTCTGAGCGTCTATAAACGTCGAAAGTTTGCTCTTTTAAATTTTTTTAATGACATGCTTGATTAAACTTTTTTAATCTCCAGTAATTATAAGGCCAAGGCGTTACAAAACCAACCGCCAACATAATTGGTATCGCCCACCAAACAATTATAGCGCCACCGGTGAGCAGATAATCTGTAGCATTCATAGAAATTTCCATACTAACCATAGAAATGAAACTCATCCCAAATGCTGTTTGCAAAGCTTTGGTAAAATTAAATTGTTGTCTCATTAAAATATAAGTTTCAAGCATAATGCTAGTAAGCAATCCATTAATCACAGCCAAGATCATAATTCCCAAAATGGGAAAGGGAATTTGTGTAAGCTGGAAAAACAAAATAGTTCCAAAGTCACCGATGGAACATCCAACTACACACCACATGGTATTTTTAGCACTTCTCTTCCAGGTGTGTTTGCACGACCAGTTAAATGCTGCGCTAGTTTGATCCATATTTGATTACTGAGCCGTCCAGGCGCCGTCTAAAGATATACTGGATCCGGTAATTTGGCCTGCTTCTTTGCTACATAAAAAATATATCATAGCTGCGATATCTTCTTTTTTAACGAACTTTAATGACGGTTGTTTTTCTCTTAACATTTCAATCCCAGCTTCTTTTGTTGGAATATTTTTATTCTTCGCTACCACATCAATTTGATCTTGGATTAATTCTGTAAGGACAAACCCTGGACACAAGGAGTTGCAGGTTATGGGATCCTGTGCAGTTTCAAGAGCTGTAACTTTTGTCAAACCAACCAATCCATGCTTTGAAGCTGTGTAAGCAGATTTATTTACCGATCCTATTAATCCGTGCGTAGAAGCTATGTTAACAATTCTACCCCATTTATTTTTTCTCATTATTGGTAAAATTTCTTTTGTAAATAAAAATGGGGTGGTGAGATTAATGTCCATCATTTTTCTCCAGACTTTTTCTGGATACTTATCTATTGGCATAACAAACTGGATGCCTGCGCAATTAATCAGTGCATCAATTTTTTTAAATTTATTCACTGATGCTTTCACTACTTTTTTTACATTTCTAGAGCTGGTTAGCTCAATATTCATTAGCAAAGATCGTTTAAAATTGAATTTTTTTTGGAGCTGCTTAATAGTTGCTTGCTTAGTCACGCCCGCAGCAATTACATTGAATCCCCTCTTATAAAACAGCTCCATAATAGAAAGACCGATCACTCCTGCGCCTCCAGTTACTAGAATTGTTTTTTTCATCTGTTTATATCTACCTTAATCTTTGCAAATGTTAACATACTAAGGAATTTTCTAGTATCGACACAATCTAAAGTTGCTTTGGTAGTCTCTTTCGGTATTTGTATTGTGCATATCAGGCATAGCATAAAAACATTCAAAAATTAGCTTAAATAGTATTAATTAGCCCTCAAGTTAAAACTAATTAAGGAACAACAAGGAGCAAAATGACAGCTGAGAATATTTTAAAAATAATTAAAGAAAAAGAAATTGATTTTGTTGATCTCAGGTTTACTGACGTAAAAGGTAAGCTGCAACATATGACGCAAGATATCAGCACGATCGATGCTGACTTCTTAAATGACGGAACTTTTTTTGACGGATCATCTATCGCTGGATGGAAAGCAATTAACGATTCTGACATGATACTAAAACCAGATTTATCAAGAACTTTTGTAGATCCTTTTACATCTCATAACACTCTTGTTATTTTTTGCGACATCATGGATCCAATGACAAAAGATTATTACGAAAGAGATCCTAGATCGATTGCGAAAAAAGCTGAGGCTTATTTAAAAACTACTGGAATTGGAGACACAATTTATTTTGGTCCTGAACCGGAGTTTTTTATATTTGATGATGTTAAAATTGCTAACAATATGAACAAAGTTTCATTTGAAATTGATAGCAATGAAGGTCCTTACAATTCAGACAAAAAATATGAGAACGGTAACTTGGGTCATAGGCCTGTTGTTAAAGGTGGTTACTTTCCAGTACCTCCCGTTGATAGCTGTCAAGATTTGAGAGCTGAAGCATTAAAAGCAATGAAGGAAATGGGTGTGAAAGTTGAAAAGCATCACCACGAAGTTGCTCCTTCTCAACATGAGTTGGGAACAATGTTTGATACTATGGTGACTAACGCTGACAACATGCAAATTTATAAATATGCTGTTCAGATGGTTGCCAACTCTTTTGGAAAAACTGCAACGTTCATGGCAAAACCAATTAAAGGCGACAATGGATCGGGTATGCACTGTCACCAATCTATTTGGAAAGATGGGAAACCTCTTTTTGCTGGAGACAAATATGCAGGACTTTCTCAAGATTGCTTGTACTACATTGGTGGAATTATTAAGCATGCGAAAGCACTTAATGCTTTTACTAACTCTACAACAAACAGTTATAAAAGATTAATTCCTGGATTTGAGGCTCCGGTAATTCTGGCTTACTCTGCAAGAAATAGATCCGCTAGTTGTCGTATCCCTTACAGCTCCAGTCCTAAAGGAAAAAGAGTTGAAGTAAGATTCCCAGATGCTGCTGGAAACCCATACTTAACTTTTGCCTGCATGCTGATGGCTGGACTTGATGGCATCAAAAACAAAATTGATCCCGGCAAACCATTCGATCAAGACTTGTACGCTTTATCTGCTGAAGAGCTTAAGGGTGTGCCGCAAGTTTGTGGCTCATTAAGAGAAGCTTTAGAAAATTTAGATAAAGACAGAAGCTTCTTAACTGCTGGTGGAGTATTTACGGATGATCAAATTGATGCTTATATTGAGCTAAAAATGAACGAGGTGTACAATTTAGAACACACTCCTCATCCAGTTGAATACCAAATGTATTACAGCTGCTAATATAAACTTTTAAAAATTAAAACCCCGTATGAACATACGGGGTTTTTTTTGCCTAAAATTTACAAAATATTGCCCTGTACCTTTTTAAAAATTAATCTATTGCTGTAAACGTGGTCGCAAAAAAAAGTAACTATTCAGCTAAAGATATTGAGGTCCTAGAAGGTCTTGCGCCAGTAAGAAAAAGACCAGGAATGTATATTGGTGGAACGGATGAGACTGCTTACCACCATCTTGCCAATGAAATTATTGACAACTGCATGGATGAAGTAGTTGCCGGAGAAGCTTCTGAGATCACTGTTATTCTAAACAAAAATGGTTCTTTAACTATTGCCGATAATGGCAGAGGTATACCCATAGATAAGCATCCTAAAAAAAATAAAACTGCCTTGGAAGTTGTGATGACAACACTTCACTCAGGAGGAAAATTTAAAGAAGACGGTGTTTACTCAACTTCAGCTGGTTTGCATGGTGTTGGTTTGTCGGTTGTGAATGCCCTGTCTTCCAAAATGAAAGTGGAAGTTTTTAAGAAGAAAAAAATATATTTTCAAGACTATTCAAGAGGAAAACCATTAAACAAACTTACCCAAAAAGGAACTTCTTCTACAGCCAATGGGACTAGAGTGACTTTTTTACCGGATGAAGAAATTTTTGGAAAAGAATTAAATTTCATACCGTCAAAAATTTACGAGACCTGCAGAAATAAAGCGTTTCTTTTTAAGGGTGTTAAAATTAATTGGGAATGCGACAAGAGCTTGCTCAATAGAAAAGATAGCCTTCCAAGCAAAGACACTCTTTTTTATCCTGAAGGATTGGAGCAATACTTAAGATCTGAACTAGAAAATGCTAAAAAAATTCACGATAAGCCTAGTTTTTTAAAGGGTGACTTTGAAGATAAAAAAGGAAAAGTAGAATTTGTTATTCAGTGGCATGACAATAAAAATAACTTCACCAAATCATTTGCAAATACGGTTCCTACAGCAAATGGAGGAACCCACGAAAGCGGATTTCGAGCTGGTATAGCAAAAGCAATTAGACAATTTGCAAAAGTAAAAAATAACAAAACGGTTATCAAAGCTTCCCAGGATGATATTTTTAATAACGCTAGCTACATCGTCTCTGTTTTTATTGGCAATCCAGAGTTTGAGGGGCAAACAAAAAACAAGCTTTCCTCTGCATTTGTGCTGAAATACTGCGATCAAACAGTATCCACATTGTTTGAGGATTGGCTTAATAGAAATTCAAAAGCTGCAAAATCTATTATTGATTTTATTGAAGAAAAAATCAGAGAAAGAAATCTCTATGAATTAAATGATAACGTTGAAAGACAGACTTCTTTTAGAAAAATTAGATTGCCTGGAAAACTGGCTGATTGTGCTAGTGACAAAACTGAAGGAACGGAGCTGTTTATTGTAGAGGGAGATTCTGCAGGAGGATCGGCGAAACAAGCTAGGGATAGATACACTCAAGCCATACTTCCCTTAAGAGGAAAAATTCTCAATGTAAAAAATTCCAATACTTCAAAAATTCTTGCCAATACAGAAATCAGTAACTTATTACAAGCGTTAGGCTGCCAAAGAGGGAAAAATTATAATCGAAAAGACTTGAGATACGAAAAGATTATCATCATGACAGATGCCGATGTAGATGGTGACCACATATCCACTTTGCTTTTGACTTTCTTTTTTATTGAAATGCCAGAGCTAATTAAAGATGGAAGATTATTTATGGCAGTGCCCCCTCTTTATAAAATTACTGCTGGTGCCCAATCTTTTTATGTAAAGGACGACAAAGAGAAAGACAAAATTGTTAAAGGCTTAAAGAAGAATGTCAAAATTGAAATTAGTAGATTTAAAGGACTGGGTGAAATGATGCCAGCACAACTAAAAGAAACAACGATGAATAAAGAAACCAGAGGTTTGATTAAAGTATGCGTTCCCACCAACAAAGCCAAGTACAAAGTGACTAGCAAACTAGTCAATGATCTCATGGGAAAAGACGCAGACTTAAGACTTAAATTTATATCTGAGAATGCAGGAAAAAGTTTAAATTTAGATATTTAATACTTGGTGCCCTCGGCCGGACTCGAACCGGCACTCCCCGGAGGGCAAGGATTTTAAATCCTTTGTGTCTACCAATTCCACCACGAGGGCACTTTTGTTTTAAAAAAATTAAAACAATTCTTTTTATAATTTGGAGAGTTTTTAAACAACTAAAATATATTTAATTTGCAGAGAACTTTTTAATCATTTCCTCAACTTCTTCTTTGCACTTTAACACTTTATCTTGATCAACAGCCCTCATAACTAGAACTGTTCCAAAACTATCCTCTCGGGAGTATGGATAGCTACCAATGTCTATATCTGGGTACCTGTCTTGAATTTTTGAAAGATCCACTGCTATGCTGCTTTCTCTGACCTTGGCATCACAAGAAACAGAAATAATTTTTTTACCACTTACTAAAATATCTTTTAATGGCGGCAGCATTAATTCTACATAACTAGGGATTCCCGGCAAAACAAAAACATTTTCTATATAAAAAGCCGGAGCTGAACCCTGTTCGTTGTATATTAAATTTGCACCCTCTGGCATCCTGGCCATTTTTTTTCTTCCTTCATTAAAATCTGAGTTTGCATAGTATTTTTCAAGAATAGCGTAAGCTTCTTTATTGTAATCATATTTTCTTCCAAAAGCTTTCGCGACCGATTCTGAAGTAATATCATCGTGAGTAGGCCCTATTCCACCTGTAGTAAAGACATACTGATACTTTTTTTTTAACTCATTGAGCGTGGTGATAATTATATTTTCTTTATCTGGGATAACTCTCACTTCTTCAACACTAATGCCCAAATCTCCCAACCATTTTGCTATGAAGCTTGTGTTTTTATCAACAGTTCTGCCTGATAATATTTCATTACCTATAATTAGAATAGCTGATGTAAATTCTTTACTGAAGTTCATTATGAAATTTAAAGATAAATTAATATCGTCAAAATTTAAAAAAAGATACAAAAGATTTTTTGCAGATGTAGAAAGCAAAGGAGAAACTTTGGTTTCTCACTGTGCAAATTCCGGCTCCATGCTTGGTCTTTTAAGCAGGAATAATAAGGCTTGGATATCGACTTCTGACAATCCAGATAGAAAATTAAAATATACTTTGGAAATTATTAATGACGGCAGCTCCAATGTCGGTGTGAACACTCACCTAGCAAATAGAATTGTTGAAGAAGCTGTGCAAAATAAAAAAATTAAAGAAATACAGAGCTATTCAGATTATCAGCGTGAGGTAAAATTTGGCAGTAATTCAAGATTTGATTTTGAATTGACTGGTAAAAGTAAAAAAGCATTTTTAGAAGTAAAGAATGTGACTCTTTCTAGGGAAAAAGGAATTGCAGAATTTCCAGATGCGGTCACCACCAGAGGCCTCAAGCATCTTCAGGAGTTAGAAAATGCCATCATGCAAGGTTACGAATCTTACCTTATTTACCTAGTGCAACGAGAAGATTGTGAATCTTTTCAAATAGCAAAAGACATAGATAGCAAGTATCACCAGGGTTTTTTAAAGGCTAAAAAAAATGGAGTTAAATTTATAAGTTATTCGTGTAAAGTCAGTGAAAAAGAAATTTACGTTAACAAGTCAATAAAAATTATATTTAAATAAGTGTCTGTACAGCAATATTCCTTTGAGGATTTTAAAAAATTAAAAAAAGCTGGAGAAATCACAGCTCAAGCGTTAGATTTCTTAGAAGACAAAATCAAACCAGGGATTACAACTGACTACATAGACAAAATTGCCAGCGAGTTTCTTCGTTCTAAAAACGCAACATCCGCGCCTCTCTTTTACAAAGGTTTTCCAAAATCGATATGCACTTCGGTTAATCATGTTGTTTGTCACGGCATACCCTCTGACAAAGTTTTGAATGATGGCGATATAGTAAATATTGATATCACTAGTTATATCAATGAGTTTCATGGAGATTCTTCAAGAATGTACTGTGTGGGAACTCCTGCTGTAAAAGCAAAAAAGCTAGTGGATGTTACTTACGAATCTCTTGTCATGGCAATTAAAATTCTAAAACCTGGAGTCACTCTTGGTGACATAGGATATGAAATTCAAAGTTATGTCGAAAAAGAAGGATTTTCAGTTGTCAAAGATTTTTGCGGTCATGGTATTGGCAGACTGTTCCATGAAGAGCCAAGTATTTTACATTATGGAAAAAAAAACCAAGGATTGAAGATAAAAGAAGGTATGGTATTTACCATTGAACCAATGATTAACGCTGGAAAGTACGATACAAAACTATTAAATGATGGCTGGACTGCTGTTACCAAAGACAAGTCGCTATCTGCACAATTTGAACATACGGTTGGTATAACTAACAATGGTTACGAAGTTTTTACACTGTCTAAAAATTACGATAAAAGCTTACATGAATGATTCCAAGATATAGCAGAGATATAGTTACAGATATTTGGTCCCAAGAAACTAAATACAAAATCTGGCTCGACATTGAAATATATGCGGCCGAGGCCATGGAAAAATACAAAATTATTCCCAAAGGTGTTGCTGCAAAAGTAAGAAAGAAATCTAAAATTAACGTTAAGAGAATTGATGCTATAGAAAAAGTAACTAAACACGATGTTATTGCATTTTTAACTTCTATTGCAGAAAAAGTAGGCCCTGAAGCAAAATTTCTTCACCATGGTATGACTTCCTCTGATGTTTTGGACACTTGTTTTAATATTCAATTGCAAAGATCAGGTAAAATTTTGTTAGATGATCTAGATCAACTTTTAAAAACCCTTAAGCAAAAAGCTTATAAACATAAAAATACTATTTGCATGGGTCGCAGCCACGGTATTCATGCTGAGCCTATTACCTTTGGTTTGAAGCTTGCAACTTATTACGAAGAGTTCAAAAGAAACAAAAAAAGATTGGAAGATGCTGTAAAAGAAATATCCACATGTGCCATCTCTGGTGCCGTAGGAACTTTTGCTCATATCACGCCTAAAGTTGAAGAGTATGTTTCTAAAAAATTAAATTTAACACCGGAGCCGATTTCAACACAGATAATTCCAAGAGATAGACATGCTCAGTTTTTTAGTGTGCTAGGTATTATCGCAAGTTCTGCTGAAAGACTTGCAACAGAGGTAAGGCATTTGCAAAGAACAGAAGTACTAGAGGCTGAAGAATATTTTTCTTCTGGTCAAAAAGGATCTTCAGCAATGCCTCACAAAAGAAATCCAGTTTTATCTGAAAATATCACAGGTCTTGCAAGACTAGTTCGAAGCTATGTATTTCCTGCTATGGAAAACATTGTCTTATGGCACGAGAGAGACATCAGTCATTCAAGTGTGGAGAGAAATATTGGTCCCGATGCGACGATAACTTTAGATTTTTTATTAAGCAGATTGAATGGTGTTGTAAAAAATCTGGTTGTTCACCAAGACAATATGAATGCTAACATGAATAAATTTAAAGGTTTGGTTTTTTCTCAAGGCGTTATGCTAAAATTAACCCAAAAAGGCGTTAAAAGAGAAGATGCTTACAAAACCGTGCAAAGCAATGCGATGAAAACATGGGATAACCATGAAGATTTTTATACTAATTTAAGCAAAGATAAGTTAATTAAAAAACATCTAACAACAAAAGAACTTGGGAAACTTTTTGATCTTAATTATCATACCAAAAATGTTAATTATATCTTCTCAAGAGTTTTTAAAAAATGAGTAGAAGAAAATTAATTTACGAAGGCAAAGCCAAAATTTTATACGAAGGTCCTGAACGAGGAACGTATATTCAATACTTCAAAGATGATGCCACTGCTTTTAATAATCAAAAAAAAGCAATTATCGATGGCAAGGGTGTTTTAAATAATAGAATTTCTGAATTTTTATTAACTCAACTCAATGAGATGGGAATTGAAACTCATCTAATTAAGCGAATAAATATGAGAGAACAGCTAATCAAGGCTGTTGAGATAGTGCCTATTGAGTTTGTAGTAAGAAATATTGCTGCAGGAACTTTTTCAAAACGTCTTGGTATCCCTGAGGGCACACAGTTAAAAAGACCTATTATTGAGTACTACTACAAAAATGATGAGTTAGGTGATCCTTTGATTACAGAAGAGCATATAGACATAAACGGCTGGGCAACTATGGACGAGCTTGCTATAGCAACCGACACTTCGCTTAGAATAAATGATTTTTTAATTGGCCTATTTAGAGCTGTGGGAATTAAATTGGTAGATTTCAAATTGGAGTTTGGGAGAATTTGGAAAGATGATGAAAAAAGAGTTATTTTAGCTGACGAAATTAGCCCGGATACATGTAGGCTTTGGGACGTAAAAGATGAAAGAAAATTAGACAAAGATAGATTTAGAAGAGATTTGGGAGGACTTATGGAAGCATATCAAGAAGTTGCCAAAAGACTCGGAATCATGCCAGAAGGAAGCAATATCAAAGAGATTAAATCGGGAATTTCTAAAAACTTTAAAATTAAAAAATAAATTGAAATTTGAAATTTTTGTAACCCTAAAAAAAGAGGTTTTAGATCCTCAGGGTAAAGCCGTTGAAGGTGCTATTCAAAACTTAGGCCTATCCTCCATTTCCAATATCAGACAAGGAAAATATTTTACTTTAGAAGTGAACGAAACTGATGAAAAAAAAGCCAAACAACAAGCTGAAGAAGCTTGTAAAAAACTTTTGGCCAATCTTACCATCGAAGAATACTCAATTGAAAAGCTAAGTTAATGAAGGCGTCGGTTATCGTATTTCCAGGATCGAATTGCGATAGAGATATTCAGGTAGCACTAGAGCAATTTCAAATAACCACCACTATGGTTTGGCATCAAGAAACTAGTCTTCCAAAATGTGATTTGGTTGTTTTGCCAGGTGGTTTTTCTTATGGTGATTATCTCAGATGCGGAAGTATGGCTTCAAAATCCAAAGTTATGAATGAAGTTGTTCGGCATGCAAATAACGGTGGTTATGTTTTTGGAATTTGCAATGGTTTTCAAGTGTTGACAGAGTCTGGCTTATTGCCTGGAGCTCTTTTAAAAAACAACAAGCTAAAATTTATCTGCAAGAATGTGCATGTCAAAACTGTTAACAATCAAACAGCCTTTACTAAAAAAATTTCTGAAAATAAAATACTAACCATTCCTATTGCTCATAATGAAGGGAACTATTTTGCCTCTAAGGATGAAATTCAGTCCTTAAAAGACAATGATCAAATTGTATTTCAGTATTGCGATAAAGAAGGAAATATTTCAGGAGAATCCAATCCTAACGGTTCTTTTTTAAATATCGCAGGTATTACCAATAAAAATAAAAACGTTCTTGGCATGATGCCCCACCCTGAAAGAGCAATCGATCAGTTGCTAGGTGGTGTGGGTGGTCAGGAAATATTTAGATCTTTATTATAAATGGAACTAACAAACGTTGATCAGGCTAAACAACTAGGTTTAACCGCTTCTGAGTTTGACAAAATAAAAGAGCTAATAGGTCGGACACCCAATTTTACAGAACTTGGTATTTTTTCTGCTATGTGGAATGAGCACTGTTCCTACAAGTCGTCTAGAGTCTGGCTTTCAAAACTTCCGACAAAAAACAAATATGTAATACAAGGACCGGGTGAGAATGCGGGAGTTATTGACATTGGTGATGATGATGTTGCTATTTTTAAAATAGAAAGTCACAACCATCCTTCTTATATTGAGCCTTACCAAGGGGCGGCAACTGGTGTCGGCGGAATATTAAGAGATGTATTTACTATGGGAGCAAGACCCATTGCTAATCTTAACTCTATTAGATTTGGACGTCCCGAACATCCAAAGACAAAATACCTTTTGAATGGAGTTGTTTCTGGAATTGCAGGTTACGGCAATTGCATGGGGATACCCACTATTGGTGGCGAAGTGGAATTTGACGAATGTTACGATGGAAATATTCTAGTAAACGCAATGAATATTGGTCTTGCAAAAAAAGATAAGGTTTTCTTATCCATAGCAAGCGGCGTTGGAAACCCAGTGATTTATGTTGGTTCGAAAACTGGTAGAGACGGAATTCATGGAGCCTCTATGGCTTCACAAGAGTTTGATGATAACTCTGAAGCAAAAAAACCAACCGTTCAAGTCGGCGATCCTTTTGCTGAAAAACTTCTTTTGGAAGCTTGTTTGGAGCTAATGAAAACAGATACTATTATTTCAATCCAAGACATGGGTGCGGCTGGTCTAACTTCTTCCTCTGTGGAAATGGCCTCCAAAGGAAAGCTTGGAATAGAAATTGATTTAAACAAAGTTCCTTGCAGAGAAACAGAAATGCAACCTTTTGAACTAATGTTATCAGAAAGCCAAGAGCGAATGCTAATTGTTTTAAAAGAAGGAAAAGAGCAAGAAGCTGAAAAAATATTTAAAAAATGGGATTTGGATTTTGCTGTGATAGGAAAACTGACCGATAGCAAAAATCTAGTGCTTCATTTTAATAAAGAGTTAGTTTGCGATATACCGATTACCTCACTTGCTGACGAGGCCCCTAAATATAATAGAGAATGGGTTTCAACACCTCTTCCTGAAGAAATTAATATGGATCAAAAATTAAAAGATCTGAATATCAAAGACTGTTTAGAAAAACTTCTAAGTCACGAAAACCAAGCTAACAAATCATGGGTGTGGGAACAGTATGATCATATGGTTATGGGGGATACGGTGCAAAAACCAGGTGGTGACGCGGCCGTAGTTAGAGTTCACGGAACTAACAAAGCCTTAGCTGCGACTGTGGATTGTACACCGAGATATTGTTTTGCTCATCCTCACACTGGTGGGATGCAAGCGGTCTGTGAAACTTATAGAAATTTATCAGCTGTAGGAGCGGAACCCAGAGCTATTACCAATTGTTTAAATTTTGGTAACCCTGAAAAAAAAGAAATCATGGGTCAATTTGTTGATGTGATCGAAGGAATTAGCGAAGCTTGTGTAGCTTTGGATTATCCAGTGATTTCTGGAAACGTTTCGCTTTATAATGAAACCAATGGTGTTGCCATCAAACCAACGCCTACTATTGGTGGAGTTGGATTTATTCAAGATGTAAACAAATCTATGACCCTGTCTTTAAAATCTTCTGATAGTCTTCTTTTGGTTGTTGGAGAAACTAAAGGTCACATTCACCAAAGTGCGCTATGTCATGACATTCTTCATCTCAAAAAAGGTCCTCCTCCAGCTATTAATCTTAATGAGGAAAAGAAAAATAGTTTTTTTGTAAGGGAACTTATTGATAAAAAAATAGCAAAATCTGCCCATGATATTTCGGATGGAGGAATAGCGTTAGCTATAGCAGAAATGTGCATGGCTGGTAAAATGGGCGCAAAAATCATTACTAATTTAATCGATGCGGAAAGAGTAAAATTTTTATTTGGTGAAGATCAGGCCAGATATTTAATTGAAATTAAAAATGAAGATTGTGAAAACGTTATGAAATTAGCGAAAGAACAGGAAATAAGCCTTTTACAATTAGGTTCCACTAAAAAAGAAAATTTAACCATTGATGAAATGAAGATTTCAGTTGATGATTTGTTAAAATTAAACAATAAATGGTTTCACAACTATAACTCAAACTAAATGGCTATTAAACAAGAAGAAATAGAAAGACTACTTAAAGAAGGATTTCCTGATGCGGACATTGAAATTCAGGATCTTGCCGGCGATGACAATCATTTTTCAGCCAAAATAAAATCTTCTAGCTTCAAAGGAAAAAGTAGAGTTCAGCAACACCAGATGGTATACAACTCACTCAAGGGAAAAATGGGCAATGAGCTGCATGCCTTAGCATTAACAACAGAGGAAAAATAATGATCGCACAAGAAAAAATACAAAATATAATTTCAAGTAATGAAGTGGTCCTTTTTATGAAGGGAACTCCTGATATGCCACAGTGTGGATTTTCCATGGCTGTGGTTAATGCTCTAAAACATTTGGATGTAAAGTTTGATGGCATCAATGTTTTAGAAGACGAAGAAATAAGAAATGGAATTAAAACTTTTAGTGACTGGCCTACGATCCCTCAATTATATATTAAAGGTGAGTTTATTGGTGGATGCGATATCGTAAAAGAAATGTTTGAAAAAAAAGAGCTTCAAGCTCTATTGGACGATAAAAAAATTAATTATAAAAAATAAATTATCTAGAATAGTATTCAACTACTAGATTTGGTTCCATTAATGCTGGATAAGGTATTTCTTCCATTTTAGGAACTCTTGTAAATTTCGCAGAAAATTGTTTGTGATCAGCAACGATGTATTCTGGTACGTCTCTTTCTTTATTGGAAACTGCACTTAGAATAACTGCTAATTGTTTGGAAGATTCTTTTACTTCGATCACGTCATTTTCTTTTACCGTGTAGCTAGAAATGTTAACTTTTTTTCCGTTTACTCTGATGTGACCGTGATTAATAACTTGTCTTGCTTGAAATACGGTTTGTGCAAACTTAGCTCTATAGATCACAGCGTCTAATCTAGACTCCAGAATACCAACTAAGTTTTCTCCTGTATTTCCTCTAATTCTGTCTGCTTCTTTAAATACATTTCTGAACTGTCTTTCATTCAGATTGCCGTAGTAACTTTTTAATTTTTGTTTAGCTTGAAGCTGAATTTTATAGTCAGAAGGCTTTCCTCTAGCCTTAGTTTGTCCGTGTTGACCTGGACCAAAAGCTCTTTTATTAAATGGACTTTTTGGACGACCCCAGAGATTAACTCCTAATCGTCTATCTACTTTATGTTTTGCCTGTATTCGTTTTGTCATTATTTAAGATAGGCACTTATAAACATCGGGGGTTTTTTGTCAATAAGCCTTTAAAATCAATACTTCCTAAAGGAGCTAAAAATACCCATTAAAGTACGCAGTTCTCTTGTGGTTAGCGGTTGTTTTGCAAAGATATTCTTAATGCTCTTGACCATGAACAGTTTTTTTTCTGGAGGTCTAAAAAAACCAGTTTTTTCCAGATTTCCGATAAGAAAATCATAAAATTTAAACAGGTCTTTTTGGCTGGCTATTTCGCTCTTATCGGTATTTTTGTACTTAATGTTTTTAAATTTAGAAGCGTAAAGACTGTGAGCAATAATAGAAACGGCATGAGACAAATTTAGAGATTCGTATTTTTTGTCTGTTGGGATTTTTAACAGGTAGTTAGAACTAATTAAATCTTCATTGCTTAGTCCAGCATTTTCTGGACCAAACAAAATTGCAATTTTTTGCTTACTAGCAACGATAACTTTAATAGCCTCTTCTATGGAAAATATTTTTTTATTTATATTTCTAATTCTAGCAGTAGTCGCGAAAACAATATCACTTTTATTCAAAGCTTCTTTGGTGGAATTAAACACTTTTGCTTTATGAATAATATCTACTGCTTTGACAGAGGTGTATACCGCTTTAATATTGGGCCATTTTTCCTTAGGGCTGACAATGGACAGATTGGATAGGCCGAAGTTTTTCATGGCTCTTGCTGTCGCGCCAATATTTTCACCAATCTGTGGTTTGACCAAAACAATTGAGATATTTTTTAAATTCATTTTTAGATTACAGGAGCTTTTGATTTGTACAACTTGTAATCAATACTATCAATCAAAGCTCTGAAGGAAGCTTCAATAATATTTGGAGAAACTCCGATGGTGAACCAGCTATTGTTAGTTTTGTCTGCGCTCTCAATAGAAACTCTAGTGACAGCGTTAGTTCCTGTGTTTAGAATTCTAACCTTGTAATCAATTAATTGTAAATCTGAAAGATATTCAGAATACTTTCCGATATTGACTAAATTATTTCTGATAGCTTGGTCCAATGCGTTCACTGGGCCATTGCCCTCTCCTTCACAAAGATATTCTTTTCCATCAATAACCAAAGTTGCTTTTGCATAAGAATTCGCGTTCTTAGAAACTTTTTCATTCTTAACAACTTTTACTTCGTAATTTTTTATCTCAATGTAGTTGGGAACCTCTCCCAACAATCGTCTTGTAAGCAATTCGAAAGATGCGTCTGCTCCATCGTATGAGTAACCAGCAAATTCTCTATCTTTGACTTCATCTAAAATTTTTTGAATTTTGGGATCTTTTGGATCAATTACAATTCCTAATTTTTCTAATCGTGAAATAATATTAGATCTGCCGGCCTGATCTGAAATCACTACAGATCTTCTATTGCCTACTAGTTCTGGGTTAATATGCTCATAAGTTTTTGGGTCTTTTTGCACTGCAGAAACATGTAGTCCCCCCTTATGTGCAAACGCAGAAGATCCGACATAAGCAGCTCTTTTGTTGGATTTTCTATTCAAAATTTCATCAAGCAGTCTTGAGCAGTCGGTCAAGTATGATATTTTTTCACGGTTAACGGAAATGTCAAATCGTTCATTAAAATACTCCTTCAAAAGTAAGGTTGGAATAATAGAAACGAGATTTGCATTGCCGCATCTCTCTCCTAGTCCGTTTAAGGTCCCTTGGATTTGTCTAGCCCCAGCAACAACTGCTGCTAGAGAATTTGCCACTGCATTTTCCGTGTCATTGTGTGTATGAATACCAATATTTTTTCCTGGAATAATTTTTATTACATCGCTTACAATATTTAAGATCTCATGGGGCAACGTCCCCCCATTGGTGTCACAAAGCACAATCCACCTTGCTCCATTATCATAGGCAGCCTTAATGCAGCTAATTGCGTAATCCTTGTTGTTTTTATAACCATCAAAAAAATGTTCGGCATCAAACATGAATTCTTTTTTATTTTTAACAAAATGTTTAGCTGTTTCTCTAATATTTTTTAAATTTTCATCATTGGAAATCTGCAAGGCGATATCCACATGATAGTCCCAAGTTTTTCCAACAACACAAACTGATTTTGTATTGGCATTCAATAATGCTGCTAGACCAGGGTCGTTATCTGCGCTTCTTCCATGTTTTTTGGTCATGCCGAAAGCAACTAGGACTGAATCTTTGCTGTCTGGCTGTGAATTGAAAAAACTAGTGTCCAAAGGATTGGCTCCTGGCCAACCTGCCTCAATGTAATCCACGCCTAAAGTTGATAGTGCCTTTGTAATTTTAGCTTTATCATCAATACTAAAATCAACACCTTGTGTTTGAGCTCCATCTCTCAAAGTAGTGTCGAATAAATAAATCTTTTCTTTGGTCATTATTTGTATTTCCAAGTAGTTTTGTTTTGATCATCTTCAATCAGAACTCCCTTGTCGTTTAGGATATCTCTGATCTCATCGGATTTTTTAAAATCTTTTTTGTCTCTTATTGTGTTTCTTTCGGAGATTAGAATCTCAATTTCTTCTTTTGATAAAGATTTTTCTCCCTTAGAACTATTCCATGCATTTTGATCCTTGTTGAACAGCCCCAACAATTTACAAGCTGAGGAAAGTTGAGCTGCTGACTCTTCATTTCCTGTCAATGCTTCTTGGTAGAGTCTATGAATTTCCGAAATATACTGTGGAGTATTTAAATCATCTTTTAACGCGTCTAAAAGAGCCTGACTAAGAGCCACTTCTTTTTTGGAATAAAATTTGTACCACTTACTTAAAGTTTTATAAGAAGTTTCCAAAATCTTATCGTTCCAATCAAAGGGTTGCCTATAGTGAGTGCTAAGCATAGCTAGTCTAATTACTTGACCGTCGTATTTGTCTTTTAATTGATTAATAGTAATAAAATTATTGTCAGACTTTGACATTTTTTCTTTATTTACAGTGACATAACCATTGTGCATCCAAAAATTGGCTAATACCTTGGTTTTATTCGCGCAAACAGATTGGGCTATTTCATTTTCATGATGTGGAAAAATCAAGTCTAACCCCCCACCGTGTATATCAAATTCTTTTCCCAAATACTTTTCTGACATAGCTGAACACTCCAAATGCCATCCCGGTCTGCCCCTGCCCCATGGAGAATCCCATCCTAGCTCTTCGCTTGAAGATGGTTTCCACAAAACAAAATCTGCTGGTGTTTTTTTAGATTGAGAAATTTCCACTCTAGCTCCAGCAATTAATTCTGATACTTTTTTATTAGAAAGTTTTCCATAATCAGCATATTTGGAAACTTCAAAATACACATGGTCATTTTGAACATAGGCAAAATTTGTATCGATTAATTTTTTAGTTAAATCGATCATTTCTTTTATGTGCTCTGTAGCTCTAGGCTCAACAGTTGGAATTAGACATCCTAAATAAACACAATCTTCATGAAAATCTTTTGTTACTTTTTTTGTAAGATCGTTAATGGAAATATTGTTTTTCTTTGCAGAATCTATAATTTTATCGTCTACATCTGTTATATTTCTAGCGTACTGTACATGTTTATTTCCATAAATTTCTTGTAGCAATCTAAACAATAAGTCAAAGACAATTAGGGGCCTAGCGTTTCCAACGTGAGGGTAATCATAAACCGTGGGTCCACAAACATACAGACGAACATTTTGTTTATCTATGGGAATAAATAATTGCTTATTCCTTGATACTGTATTGTAAAGATGTAGATTACTCATCAAATTTACAGACCGGTATTAAATTCATTTTGTGCAAATTTGCTTCTCTAATTTTTAAATACTTTGAATAATTTTTTGAATTAGGATTGTTCATGGCTTCTTCTAATTCTTGATACGTCATACCAAGTTGTTGTTCATCATTTCTTCCGTCAGCCCACAGTCCGTCTGTTGGTGCTGCATCAATAATAGACTGGTTAAGTCCCAATTCTTTTCCCATGTCCCATACCTGAGTTTTTGCACAATCTGCAATAGGAGAAATATCAACCCCTCCATCTCCATACTTTGTAAAAAAACCAACACCAAAGTCTTCAACTTTATTTCCAGTCCCAACAACAATCCCGTTATTAGATCCTGCAACTTGATACAAAGTTGTCATTCTTAATCTTGCCCTACTGTTAGCAAAAGCATGTTCGCTTGAATGTTTCCCAGATGCTTTTTCAAATTCAGTAAAAACATGGTCTAAATTTACATTAACAACTTCTACATTTTTAAAATTACTAGCTAGCCACTGACAATGAGCTTTGCTTAAATCATCTTGATCTTTAATTTGCCTTATGGGCATAGATAGTGCGTAAGTTTTCATTCCAGAAGCTGCACAAATGGTACTGACAACGGCAGAATCTATTCCACCAGACACTCCTACAACTAAACTGTCAGGGTTTTTGGGCATTTTAGAGCAGTAGTCTAAAATCCATCCTGTAATAAATATAATTCGTTCTTTGGGTTCCATTCTAATTTTTAACTTAAATATCTTAAAAAATCTAAGAAAATTACGATGCTTTTTGAATTCCGCCTTTGGCGTAATTGGAATTCTTTTTAATTTCTTCAGAAATTAAAAAAGCAAGCTCCAATGCCTGGCTGGCATTAAGTCTGGGATCGCAGTGAGTGTGGTATCTGTCTGACAAATCTTTGTCGGTAATATTTTGAGCTCCACCAACGCACTCTGTAACATCCTGTCCAGTCATTTCGATGTGCAAGCCACCACCGAAGGTTCCTTCTGATTGATGAACTTGAAAAAAATTTTTAGTTTCTGAGATAATACTCTCAAAAGGTCTGGTTTTGTAACCTGTGGATGCCTTAACCGTATTTCCATGCATAGGGTCACAAGACCAAATAACAGTTCTTCCCGCTTTTTTAACTGCACGTATTAATTTTGGCAAAAACTTTCCTACCTGATCATGACCAAATCTTGCAATCAAAGTAATTTTTCCAGCTTCATTTTCTGGATTTAAAACCTCAGTTAATTTTACAATTTCTTCAGGATCAGATGTTGGTCCGCATTTAATTCCCAAGGGATTTTTAATGCCCCTACAAAACTCAACGTGTCCACCATCCAATTGTCTAGTTCTGTCACCAATCCATAAAAAATGAGCTGAGGTATCATGGTATTCTCCAGTAGTAGAATCGACACGAGTCATTGCCTCCTCAACTGGCAATAATAAAGCTTCATGACTTGTAAAAAAATTAACAGTTCTTAATCTTCTATTATTCTCTGAGGTAATACCGCAAGCATTCATAAATCCCAAAGCATCAGTCACTTTTTGTTCAATTTCTTTGTACTTGTCTTTTGCATTTTCTTTAACAAAAGACATATTCCACAAATGAACTTTATTTAAGTCAGCAAAGCCTCCTTGAGAAAAAGCTCTTAATAAATTTAATGTTGAAGCTGCTTGAGAGTAAGCTTTTAACAAACGATCTGGATCTGGCTTTCTACCCTCTGGATCAAAGGTCATAGAATTGATGTTATCACCTAGGTAACTTGGTAACTCTACTCCATTCAAGGTTTCTGTTGGTGCGCTTCTTGGTTTTGAAAATTGCCCTGCTATTCTTCCCAACTTAACAATCGGTAGATTGGAAGATACAGTTAATACTAAGGACATCTGCAAAAGCAGTTTAAAAAAATCTCTTATATTATTCGGATGAAACTCTGCAAAGCTTTCAGCGCAATCACCTCCCTGTAATAAAAATGCTTTTCCTTGACTAACTTTTGCCAAGTGCTCTTTTAAAGATCGGGACTCACCCGCAAATACTAATGGGGGGAAATTGGAAAGTTCTTTTAAAACACTATTCAGCTTATCCTGATTGGGGTACTCAGGTATGTGTTTTGCAGGTTTACTTCTCCAGCTATTTGGCTTCCAATTAGTCATATACAACTTGGAGTATATAAACTTAGTTGACTCGCTCAACAAGTAATTTATTCGACTGTAACTGATTTTGCTAAATTTCTAGGCTTATCTATGTCGTATCCTTTATTTTTTGCAGCGTGAAAGGCTAACATTTGCATGGGCAAAGTTAATAAAAAGGGTAGCAATTCGTCAGAGGTTTGTTCGACTACAATTTTTTTCCAAACATTATCACTGCTAATCTCATCTTTGCTCTTATTGCTAATAAGCAGAACCTTAGCACCTCTAGATATAACCTCTTGCATATTGGACAATGTTTTTTCGTAATATTTATCTCTAGGAGCAAGAACTACCACCGGCATTCCATTTTCTATTAGAGCTAAAGGGCCGTGCTTCATTTCTCCGGCTGGATACCCTTCTGCATGAACGTAGCATAATTCTTTTAGCTTAAGTGCACCTTCCATTGCTATTGGATAAGCCAAGCCTCTACCCAAAAACATAGATCCTTTTGCTTCAGCAAAAGTATTGCTGATCTCTTCTATTTCAGATTCAATTTGAAGAGTTCTTTTAATTGCATCGGGAAGTTTTTTTAATAGTTTTATTTTATTTTCAAAATCGTTTTTCTTTATATCTTCTCTGACAAAGGAAATTTTTAAAGTCAGAATATACAATACCAACATTTGTCCAGTAAAAGCTTTTGTTGACGCAACACCAATTTCTGCACCACAATGAATTGGTAAAACAAAATCAGAATTTCTTGCTATAGAACTTTCAACTACATTGACTACACTGAGAGTTTTCATTTTATTTTTATTACAAAGCTCTAGTGCGGCAAAAGTATCCGCTGTCTCTCCTGATTGAGAAACAAAAATGTATAAACTATTTTTTTTAAATTTATTAGTTTTGTAGCGAAACTCAGAAGCAATATCGATAGCAACATCCAAGGATGTTAGCTCCTCAATCCAATATTTTGCAATCATGCAGGCATGGTAAGCCGTTCCACACCCGACTAAAGTAATCGAATCTATTTTTTTTAAATCCCAAGGAAAATTATAAATATTAATATCATCTCTAAGATGGTCGACATATTCACTAATGCAAGATTTGGCTGTATTGGACTGTTCAAAGATTTCTTTTTGCATGAAGGTTTTAAAATCACCTTTTTCATAGTCATCTGTTTTTTCAGATAAAATTAATATTTTTTTATTAACTTTTTTACCCTTAGAATTGTAAAACTCAGCCTGATCTTTTTTTAAAACACAAATATCCCCATCATCCAAATAAGATATTTTATTGGTCATGGATTTTAATGCGTAAGAATCTGAACCTAGATAATTTTCATTGTCTCCATATCCAACAGCTAATGGCGATCCTCTTCTAGCTCCAATTATTAAGTCAGGATTGCTTTTAAAAAGAATGCCCAAAGCATAACTTCCATGCAGTTTTTCTAGTGTTTTTTGAACTGCAACTATTAATTTATTTTTTTTTAAATTTACAGTAAGAAGAGCTGTTATCACTTCCGTATCGGTTTGAGATTTAAATACATAACCTTTTTTCTCTAATAATTTTTTTAATAAAGTGGAGTTTTCAATGATTCCATTATGAACCACAGAAACGCTTTCTGATGAGTGTGGATGAGCATTGATCTCATTAGGAGCTCCATGTGTAGCCCAACGCACGTGGCCAATTCCAACTATGCCTTTGAGAGATTTTTTAGAACAGATTTTTTCTAGCTTACTAACTCTTCCTTCACATTTAACCTCATCTATAAAACTATCTAAAAATGTTGCTATACCAGCAGAGTCATACCCTCGGTACTCAAGCTTTTTTAATGAATTGATAATATTATTTACAACCGGTTTTGAACTGATGATTCCAATAATCCCACACATCTATTTCTTTTTTCTTTTTTTTAATAATTTTACTTTTTTTTGCTCAGATCTTGTGAGAGCCAAAGTATTGTTCTGTACATCTCTAGTAATTACAGAACCAGCTCCGACAATAGAATTGCTTCCAACGGTAACTGGGGCAACTAATGAAGTGTTAGAACCAATAAAAGATCCGCTCTTAATAGTAGTTTTGCTTTTTTTAACTCCGTCATAATTGCAAGTAATGGTTCCAGCACCAATATTCACATTCTCACCCATGTTTGTGTCTCCAATGTATGAAAGATGGTTGATTTTGGAGTTTTTGCCAATCTTCGAATTTTTTATTTCTACAAAGTTACCCACTTTTGAATTATCTTCCAAAATAGTTCCAGGTCTAATTCTTGCGTAAGGTCCCACTGTAACTTTATTTTTTATTGTAGAATTTTCGATGTGAGAAAAGGAATGGACGACAACATTATTGCCAATTTTAACTTTTGAACCAATTATAACATAAGGCTCAATCCTGACATTCTTTCCAAAAATAGTATCTTTGGATAAAAAAACAGTTTCAGGAGCTATCATCTGAACTCCCTTCTTCATTGCTTTTTTTCTTAATTGATCTTGCATAACAGTCTCTGCAATTCCAAGCTCATTCATATCGTTAATGCCCAGGGCAGTTTTTGAATTATTTGCGGTAACAAGCTTGTTTTTATAATTATACTTTTTTGACAATTTTACAATGTCCGTTAGATAAAACTCTTTTTTAACATTGTTATTTTTAATCTGGCTCACTAATTGCAAAGCTTTTGAGCTAAGAGCTACTATTCCTGAATTGCAAATCTTGATCTTTCTTTGGTCTGCATTAGAATCTTTGAACTCAACAATCTCTTCCACTTTTCCTTTTTTTTCAACAATAATTCCGTATGAATTATTATGCTCAGGTTGAAAACCCAGAATAACCACATCGTTTTTCTTCAACTGGTTCTTAATATTTTTTAAATCATTAAAATCCACCAATGGATTGTCTCCATACAAAACTAATAGATTGGTATTTTTTAGTTTATTTTTTTTTTGAAAGATCTGTACTGCATGGCCGGTTCCAAGCTGTGGCTCTTGTAGAAATAGTTGAATGCCTGGATATTGCTCTTTCAAATCAACAATATCCTTATTGATCATTATAGAAATTTTTAATGGATTTAATTGTTTAGCTTTTGAAATAACATGCTCGATCATTGAAACCCCAACTACTGTATGCAAAACTTTGGGTATATTTGAATTCATTCTGGTTCCCTTGCCAGCAGCCAAAATAAGAATTTGAAGATTGTTTGCCATTTTTAGATGCTTCATATAATAATGAAAAAAGTATCTTAACTCACAAATTATTGCCTACTAAAACTTTAATAAATGACAAGCAAAGCTATTCTTTTTGATCTTGATGGAACCCTGGTAGAGACAGCTCCTGATTTAATGGCTGCTCACAATCATGTAATGGAAAAATACGGTTATGAAAAAAAACCTTTGGGAGATATTAGGTATTTAGCTGGCAGAGGTGCTGCTGCTATGCTTTTGCGTTCTGTAGACTCGCAAGGACATCTTAACAACCAAAATAAAATTGACGAACCAACACACAAAGAGATGACTAAAGAGTTTATTGATTTTTATGCAGCGAATATTTCTAAGACTTCAGTTGTCAATGAGGGAGTTGTGGAATTTTTAGATTGGTGCAAAGATAAAAAGATTCACTTGGCTGTCTGTACCAATAAAATGGAGCATCTAGCTATAAAACTTTTAAAAGAAATAAAGTTATATGACTATTTTGATTTTATAGCAGGAGCCGATACTTTTAATTACAGAAAGCCAGACCCACAGCACTTAACTTCTATTCTTGAAATCTTAAATATTCCAATTAAGAATTCCATCATGGTTGGCGATAGCGAAACAGATGCTGATGCTGCCAAGGCTGCTAAAATTAAATTCATACTAGTCAAGGGTGGTTATACAGAAAAGAATTATGATCAAATATTTAACGATCATTTGGTTGATACTTTTAAAGAAATACAGCCAATAACTCAAAAAATTCTAAATATTTAAAAAAGTTTTTGGGAATCCTAAAAAAAACATCTATAAATCTACCCTATGCATTTTGTAAAAAAACTACCTAACGAAAAAAGACAAGATTTGGTCAATAAGCTAAAAACTGGAAAACTACTTAGGTTTCCAGGGGCTTACAACGCACTTGTTGCAAAATTAGTTGAAGATATTGGCTATGATGGTGTGTACGTATCTGGAGGTGTTATGGCAAATGATCTGGGCATGCCCGATATTGGGCTTACCACTTTGCATGACGTATCCACAAAATCTCATCAGATTGCAAGAGTAACTAATCTTCCAACCATTATTGATATTGATACTGGCTTTGGAGAGGCCATGAATGTTTCTAGAACTATTGAAACCATTGAAGCGCTTGGAATATCCGGTTGTCACATTGAGGATCAAATGAATCCTAAAAGATGTGGTCATCTAGATAATAAAGATCTTGTATCTACAGAGGAAATGGTAAAAAAAATTAAAGCAGCAGTAAAAGCCAAAAAAGATAAAAATTTTCAAATCATTGCAAGAACAGACGCTAACGCTGTCGAGGGATTGAAAAAAACAATAGCAAGAGCTCAAGCTTATGTGGATGCCGGAGCTGATATTGTATTTCCTGAGGCATTAAAAGATGAAAAAGAATTTGCTGAATTTAGAAAAAAAATAAAAGTATTTTTACTGTCTAATATGACAGAGTTTGGAAAATCCAAACTTCTAACAGCCAAAGAACTTGGAGACTTGGGATACAACATTGTGATTTATCCAGTCACAAGTCAAAGATTGGCGTTAAAAAATGTTGAGGATGGCTTGAGACAGATCTTTGAAGAAGGTCATCAAAATAATGTAATTGATAAAATGCAAACTAGAAAAAGATTGTATGAACTGGTTGATTACGAAAAATATGGTGAATTTGACCAATCCGTGTTCAATTTTTCTACAAAAGGACATGAGTAATGAGCGATGAGATAAAAAAAGGATTGGTAGGAGTGATTTCTGATGAAACAAAAATATCTGAAGTTATGCCTGATATCAACTCCCTAACCTACAGGGGTTATGCTGTTCAAGATTTGTGCAAGAGCTGCTCTTTTGAAGAAGTTTCATACTTAATTCTAAATGGGGAACTTCCAAATACAGATCAATTAAAAGAATTTGAAAAAAAAGAAAGATCTAATAGAAAAATTAGTGAAAGCTTAAAAGAAATTATCAAACAATATCCAAAAAAAGCTCACCCTATGGATACTACCAGGACTTCTGTGAGTCACATGGGTTTAGAAGATGCTCAAACAGCTGACAATTCTCCTGAAGCTAATATGGCAAAGGCAATTAGACTGCTTGCAAAAATATCTACAGCTGTTGCTGCCAATTTCAGAACTAGAAAAGGTCAAGATATTATCGAACCAGATGAAAATTTAGGTTTTTCGGAAAATTTCTTCCATATGTGTTTTGACAAAATTCCAAGCAAAGAAGTTGTGAAAGCTTTCGATGTATCGCTTATTCTTTATGCAGAACATAGTTTTAATGCATCTACTTTTACTACAAGAGTGATCACAAGTTCTCTCTCAGACATGCATGGGGCAGTTTGCGGAGGTATTGCTAGCTTAAAGGGGCCATTACATGGTGGTGCCAATGAAGCGGTAATGCACATGCTCAATGAAATTAAAGAACCTGAAAATGCAAAAGAATACATCTTAAATAAAATAAAAAACAAAGAAGTAATTATGGGATTTGGCCACAGAGTATACAGAAGTGGTGACTCCCGCGTTCCTACCATGACAGAATATTTTTACAAAACTGCTGAATTTTACAAAAACGATAAGCTTCCAGCTATTTCAAAAATACTAGCTGAGACTATGTTGAAAGAAAAAAACATTCACCCTAATTTAGATTTTCCAGCAGGTCCTGCTTATCATCTAATGGGTTTTGATATTGATTTCTTCACACCTATTTTTATTGTTTCAAGAATTGCAGGATGGTCTGCGCATATTATGGAACAATTTTCTAGCAATAAACTAATACGACCCCTGTCTAAATACACAGGTTCCGCTCATAGAAAAATTGACTAGTTCCTAACTATTTTTTCTATAAAATTCAGAAACTATATACAGACCTAACGCAACTACTAGACCAATTCCAAAAGCAAACAAAAGTGTTCCTTCCCCTAAAGTTCCTCCTAAATACCAACCCACAGAAGCTACTGCTATCTCGATGAAAGTTCTTACAGATGCTATAGGTAATTTAGTTTTTCTTTGAAGACCCGTCATCAACCCATCTCTTGGGCCTGGCCCTAAGTTGGCAATCAAATACAAGCCACTTCCAAATCCAACAAGTAGCACTCCACAAGCTAACATTATAAATTTAGATATATAAATTTCAGGTGTGGGTATGAAAGCAATAGAAAGATCTATCATTGCTGCAATAATGATAGTATTTAAAAAAGTGCCTATACCAGGTTTTTGTCCTAAAAAGATCCAAAGAGATAATACTAAAATGCTTATTAAAAAGGTTATAAAACCTATAGAAAAATTGACATTCAAGGAAATGCCCTGGGCCAATACTTGCCAAGGTGAGTTTCCTATATAAGAAATCATTATCAACCCTTCCCCAAGCCAAACAGAGAAAGTCCGATACATAAAAAAATAAATGTGGAAATTTTTGGTTTAAAATTTAATGGATTTTTTGAACTCCACGAAACTTTAGGAATACTTCGAATAGATAAAAACATTTTATTATAACAATTTACTTTTATTATCTCTTAACGGAACTATTTGTGCAAAAATTACTGCTATTAAAATTATTAATATTCCAAGAATTTTTATTTCATTTAAAAACTGATCTAACAGTACCCATCCAAAAATTGCTGCAATACCCCCTTCTAAGGAAAGTATAATTGCAACTGGTGCTGGGTTTAAATTTTGCTGGGCATAAATTTGAAGCAAAAAGGCTATACCGCTAGATATTACTCCTACATAAAGTAACTCTTGGTATTCCAATAGGATGTTTGAAAAAATCACCTCTTCAAAAACGTAAGCTGGGACAAGAGCAACTATCGCACCCACTAAACATTGAAAAGCAGCGATAGTTATTGGATAGTTAAATATTCTTAAAAACTTTGAAATAAAAACTATATGAAATGCCCAGAAAAAAGCATTGATTACAGACAACGTATCTCCCTCTCTAATGGTAATATCATCAAGTTCCGTTAATAGAAAGCCACCTAACAAACACATTAAAACAGAAGGCCATATAGACCAGTGAATATTTTTGGAAAAAAGAAAATAAGCAACGAATGGAACTAGCACTACATACAAAATAGTAAATACTGCTGTGTTAGCCACATCCGTACGTAGCAATGCAAATTGCTGCAGACACATTCCAGCTGAAAGCAAAAAACCTAATAAACATATGTAAGAAATAATAATTTTATAATGAACTTTTGTTTTTTTAATCTTTTTAAATTCATAAATAAAAAAAAATGGCAAAAGACAGAGGAACGCAATCACCATTCTTGCTCCGGTAAAAGTGAAAGGACCAATATGATCCATTCCCATATCTTGCGCTACAAAAGCACTTCCCCATATAAAAGCACAGGAAATTGCGCAAATAAAAGAAAATAGTTTTTTATTCATTTGATAATTGAATTGTATTTTTTAAAGGGAAATTTGAGCAAAACGATTTGTTAAAGTGTCAATTTTAAGAGAGTTTTGATTGGCAAAATCATCAATTGCTTTTTTTACTTCTGGAATGCAAAAATTTTCAGCATAGTCATCACAAAGAATTTTCGAATTCTTTTTAAGTCCCTGAAAAAGTATAGTTAAATCATTAATAACGGTTACATAACTATGCCCTCCATCTAAAAAAACATAATCGATTTCAGCTAAAGAAACTTTGGTTAAGTTCTCTCTGGAATCTCCTTTTAGCAATGTAACTTGGCGGGTAAAACTATCTAATAATTTACTAACACTTTCTAATGAGTTTAAGTTCTCTTTTTTGATAAAGTTGTAGTAAATATTTTTTAATGGGTTGGAAAATTTTTGATCTTTTAAAAAATTAGGTTCAATTTCATCATCATTGCTTTTTTTTTCGGAACCAAACAAATCAATTCCAAAGTATTTGAAGCTTCCACTATTTTTTTTGTTTAAAAGCTCACAAACATTTCTAGCGGTCACTCCACAAAAAACTCCTACTTCTAGGAAATTTTGGACTTCGAATTGATTAATATGGTTTAAAACAAAGTCGCCAAATGGTTTTTTAAGCCCCGTTTTTCTCCAATAATTTTTATATACCATCAAAAAAATTACTTGGTAAAATCAAACGCCTCAACCCAAGAACCTTTAGTAGAAGCTTTAGAGTACTCAGTAGCTCTACCTTCAAAGAAGTTCATGTGCTCAACGCCATTCAACATGTCGTCTAGCCAAGTTAATGGATTCTTTTTAACATCATACAAATCGTTTAATCGAAGCTGTGCTAATCTGCGATTTGCAATCCATCTAATATAAATTTTTACTTCCTCGGCTTTTAAGCCTTCAATATCGCCCATTTCGAAGGCAAGATCGATAAAAGCGTCTTCGTGCTCAATAATAGTAGAGCAAGATTCGTAAATTTCTTTTTTTAAGCTCTCGTCTAACAATCCTGGATTTTCATCACAGAATGTATTGAAAATTTTGATCATGGAATTGCAATGAAGAGTTTCATCTCGTACAGACCAAGTAACGATCTGACCCATCCCCTTCATTTTATTAAATCTTGGGAAATTAAGTAAGATGGCAAAGCTAGCAAACAACTGCAGACCCTCTGTGAATGCGCTGAATACAGCAACTGTCTTAGCAATTTCTCTTTTGTTGCTCATGTCAAAGTTTTGCATGTAGTCGTACTTATCTTTCATCTCTTTGTACTTTAAGAATGCAGAATATTCTGTTTCGGGCATTCCAATGGTGTCTAGTAAGTGAGAGTAAGCAGCAACGTGAACTGTTTCCATAGAAGCAAAAGCTGTCATCATCATCAACACTTCTGTAGGTTTGAATACAGTTGTGTAATGTCTTAAATAACAGTTGTTCACTTCCACATCAGCTTGTGTGAAAAATCTAAAAATTTGGGTTAGAAGATTTTTTTCATGCGGTAATAATTTTTTTTGCCAGTCCCTAACATCTTCTGCTAAAGGAACTTCTTCCGGTAACCAATGAATTCTTTGTTGAGTTAACCAAGCGTCGTAGCACCAAGGATATCTAAAAGGTTTGTAGACAATTTTCTCTTTTAGCAATCCGTGTTCGGTGCAATAATTTTCTGTAATAATAGGTTTTGCAACTTCTGCTTTTGGGGCTACTGACATGATAAACACTCCTCGTAATTTGCTGCTTCGCCGCTAGCAGGAGCAACTGGTTGATTTTTAGCAGCGTTCGCTACCGTTTGATTGATTACTTCTGCACGTTGGATAGATTTAGATCTACAATAGTACAAACTCTTCAATCCTTTTTTCCAAGCTTGGAAATGCACTTGGTGCAAATCACGCTTATGAACATCTGCTGGCAAAAAAACATTTAAAGACTGAGCTTGTGAAATGTAAGGAGTTCTATCTGCTGAATGATCAATCAACCAACGTTGGTCAATTTCAAAAGCAGTTTTGAACACGTCTTTTTCATGGTCTGATAAAAAGTCTAGGTGCATAATAGAACCTTGGTTGGTGGTAATAGAAGACCAAACTTCATCTGTATCTTTTTCATGCTTAACCAATAATTCTTTAAGGTATCTGTTTCTGACGTTGAATGATCCAGAAAGAGTTTTGTGCGTATAGCTATTTGCAGCTACAGGCTCAATTCCAGGAGATGCACCGCCACAAATAATGGAGATAGAAGCTGTGGGAGCAATCGCAGTTTTGTTAGAAAACCTTTCCATAATTCCATAATCCGCAGCATCAGGACATGCTCCTCTTTCTTCAGAAAGTTTTATAGAAGCGGCGTTTACTTCTTTATCAATTTGTTTGAACATTTTATTATTCCAAACTTTTGCCATCACTGATTCAATCGGGATAGAATGTTTTTGTAAGAATGAATGAAAACCCATCACTCCAAGACCAACGCTTCGTTCTCTCATAGCTGCATACGTTGCATCTCTAAAAGAATCTGGAGCTCTATCGATAAAGTCAGTTAAAACATTATCTAAGAATCTCATTATGTCTTCGATGATATTTGGATCGTCTTTCCACTCGTCGTACGTTTCAAGATTTAAAGAAGACAAGCAACAAACTGCCGTTCTATCTCTACCCGCTTTATCAATTCCTGTTGGCAAAGTAATTTCGCTACATAGATTAGAAGTTTTAACCGTAAGACCCGCAAGCTTGTGATGCTCCGGTATCATTCTGTTTACTGTATCAATAAACACAATGTAAGGCTCTCCCGTTTCTACTCGTGCAGTAAGAAGTCTAATCCATAAATTTCTTGCTGAAATTTTTGATTGTACAGTTGCATCATAAGGACTTTTTAGTGGCCACTGCTCATCAAGCTCAATCGCTCTCATGAAAGCATCTGTAACTAAAACTCCGTGATGTAAATTTAAAGCTCTACGATTTGGATCTCCACCAGTAGGTCTTCTCATTTCAATAAATTCTTCGATCTCAGGATGATCAATGGGCAAATAACAAGCAGCTGAACCACGTCGTAAAGATCCTTGGCTGATTGCTAGCGTTAATGAATCCATCACTTTAATAAAAGGCATGATGCCAGAAGTTTTTCCAACTCTACCAACTTGTTCACCAATAGATCTTAAATTTCCCCAGTAACTTCCAATTCCGCCACCTTTGGCAGCAAGCCAAACGTTCTCGCTCCACAAATCTACAATTCCAGTTAAAGAATCAGATGCTTCGTTTAAGAAACAAGAAATAGGAAGTCCACGTTCAGTTCCAGCATTGGAAAGAACTGGTGTCGATGGCATAAACCATAAGTTACTAATGTAGTTGTAAATTCTTTGTCCATGAAGATTGTCGTCAGCGTAAGTACTTGCAACTCTTGCAAACAAATCCTGGAAGGATTCTCCCTCATTTAAATATCTGTCTACTAAAGTAGCCCTACCAAAGTCGGTTAATTTCAAATCTTTGCTTCTATCGATCTTGATAGTGATTCCCTTTTCATTCTGAAAAAGCTCAGTTTCATTGGTTAAAGAGAATAGATCAGGTCTTTTTAGGTCCTGTAAGTTCTCGTTAGATTTCTTAATGATGTTTGATTCATCACTTTCAACAGCATTTTTTATTGCCAGAGCTAAATTTTCTTGCATAATCTTATAATTATTACAGTTTTTTTAAAAACAACTATATGTTGTGGTTCAGAATGACTGATATACCATTAGTTATAGTCGATCAAGAGAACATATAATGAACAAAAACAAAAATCCATAAGAAAATTAGAATAGGCAAATAAATTACTATAAACATTGAAAATTATTTTATGAACAATTTTAAGCTAGTTGTTAACCAAAATGGCTTCCGAGAATATGATGCTAGATGGCTATATCCGGATGACATCAATCTAGAAGGCATCAAACACTTGGGTATAGGTCTTGGAACTCAGATTGTGAGTCGCACCAAAAAAAATCCACGAGTTATAGTTGGTCACGACTACAGATCTTACAGCGAAGACATTAAAAAATCATTGATCGAAGGACTGATGCTTGCAGGATGTGCTGTAGAAGATGTGGGATTGTCACTCTCCCCTATGGTTTACTTTGCGCAATTTGAATTGGGTGCAGATGCAGTTGCTATGGTCACAGCAAGTCACAATGAAAATGGCTGGACGGGTGTAAAAATGGGAATTGAAAAAGCATTAACTCATGCGCCAGAAGAAATGGCAGAACTAAAAGATATAGTTCTTAATCAAAAATTTAAATTAAATAAGGGAAGCTACAAAGAAATAAAAGGGTTTAAGGAAGTTTATACCAACGATCTTGTTTCTAAAAATAAAATTAAAAAAAAGATTAAAGCAGTAGTTGCTTGTGGAAATGGAACCGCTGGAATATTTGCACCTGATATTTTACGAGGCATTGGTTGTGAAGTGGTAGAGCTAGATTGTAATTTAGATTTTACTTTTCCCAAATACAATCCCAATCCAGAAGATTTAGAAATGCTGCATGCAATAGCAAAAGCTGTGAAAGAAAATAACGCTGACGTAGGATTTGGCTTTGATGGAGATGGAGACAGAGTTGGTGTCATTGATAATTTAGGTGAAGAGATATTCTCAGATAAAATTGGGCTTCTGATTGCAAGAAACCTTGCACCCAAACACAAAGGTTCAAAGTTTGTGGTCGATGTTAAATCAACAGGGCTATTTACTCATGATAAAGTGTTAAAAGAAAATGACTGTGAAACGATTTATTGGAAAACAGGACACTCGCACATTAAGAGAAAAGTGAATAAAGAAAAAGCACTGGCAGGCTTTGAAAAAAGTGGTCACTTCTTTTTTAATCAGCCACTAGGTTTTGGTTATGATGATGGAATTAATTCTGCGATTCAAGTTTGTCACTTACTTGATCATCAAAATAAAAAAATGAATGATCTTATTAATGAATTGCCAAAAACATATCAGACACCCACCATGGCACCTTTTTGTAAAGATGAAGAGAAATATAAAGTAGTGGAAGACTTGATAAAGCAAGTAGAAGAATTAAAAAAAACTACCAAGATAGACGGTCAAGCTATCACCGATGTATTGACGGTCAATGGGGTTAGATTTTCGTTAGAAGATGGGTCTTGGGGGCTTATTAGAGCCTCATCAAACAAGCCTTCTTTAGTAGTAGTTACAGAAAGCCCAACTTCGGATCAGAGAAAGAAAAAGATCTTTGATTTTATCGATGATCTACTGCAAAAAACCGGTAAAATTGGCGAATACGATCAAAAAATATAATATCCTTTAGTCCAATATCCATAAACACAACGAGTTCCATTTCTGGAGCAGTCATAAGTATCATGAAGAACGCCGTCTTTGACAACCGTTATGTGCTTAGAGCAAGACACAATTAAGGTTCCCATGGGAAGCTCTTCTTTTTTCAAATGCACCTTGCAACCCTGGCCTATAAACATGGTGGGCGTCCACTTCCATCCTAGCTTTTGCAAATACTTCTTTAATACAACTCGGTGTGTTCCTGCTCTCGGGCTGTCATTTTTTTGTTTTAAACTTTTAGCGAGCCTAGTTCTCGATGTATTTCTAAACTCTTCATTTTCTTTATACAGATCTTCATAGACTTCTGAATAAGCAATCCCGGTTGCGATCGCAATGGATCTAACTACGCAGTCCCCTGCTTTTCCTTTGTAGCCAGCAGCAGCTCTACCACCATCATCCATTTTAAGTTCTAAATTGCTTGTAGAAAATAATCTTTTAAAAAACATCATAATTTATTTTGCTTGGCTGATTCTGATCTTTGAGAGTTTCTAATAAAATATCAAGACTATTAGAAATATCACTCTTCATCTGTTCTGGGGCATTAACAATAAAAAAACCAGTTCCTTGCATTCTAAGAAAAGAGTTTTTTAATTTAACATGAATCTGTGTGGTATTCTTGATTTTAAGATTTAGAAATTGTTGGACAAAGGTATCTGTTTTCTCCGATTCTAATACAGGGTACCAAATCAAATAACAGACATCGGGAAATTGACTGGAGTTATGTTTGACTAATTTGCTAATTTTTTCATACTCATTTTTAAGTTCGTAGGAAGGATCAATCAGAACCAATCTAGTTCCCTTATAAGAAGTGATCATTTTATCGAGCGAAGCAAAGGCATCTTTTTTCTCAATAACTATTCTAGGATCTTGATCAAAATTCTTCTTTAAAATCTCAAACTCATTATTGTGTAGCTCTGATAGATAAATGGCATCTTCCTTATCCAGAGCTAGAGAGGACAAAAAACAGGAGCCTGGATAAATTTCAATCTTGTTTCCTTGTTTATTTGGGTTCGTTTTTCTTACTAAGTTTAGATAGTTATTAATCAAGGGGTCGTTTAATTCTGCATTTAATACTTTAGAAATTCCGTTTAAGTATTCTTTATTCTTCTCCATAAAAGGATCGGTTAAAGAATATTTTCCCGCAGCTGCAAAAGGATCGATAAAAGTGAATGGCTTATTCTTTTTTAGTTCATGCAAAAGATAAACTAGAATGAAGTGCTTAAAGACATCGGCAAAGTTTCCTGCATGAAATCCGTGCCTGTAGCTTAGCATTTAAATAACTTTTCTTAATTTTTCTAAAATCTTGGATAGTGCAACTTTAGTATATGGCTTGCCTTTGACCACCCAAACCGACAAAGGCCAACTAGGATCTTGTTTGTGTCTAGCGATCACATGGATGTGCAATTGAGGTATGATATTGCCTACTTTTTCCACATTAAGATTGAAGCAAGTAAAATTCTTTTTCATAACTTTGCTACAATACTGAATCTCATCCATTAACCTAATCTGATCTTTTCTATTCAGATCCAAAATCTGACCGACACCTTTTCTCTTAGGTAGAAGCATGATCCAGGGAAACTTGGCATTATCATTTAGTCTTACTTGGCAGAGTTTTAAATCAGTAATGTAATAACTAGTTTTCTCAAATTTTTTATGTATTTTGAACATATAACTAAATTACATAACTATTTTATAATGGATTTAAAGAAAATTAATCAAAAAATAAAAAGTTTCGTCAAAGCTAGGGATTGGGAACAGTTTCATTCTCCCAAAAACCTCGCCATGGCCCTATCGGTGGAAGCATCCGAACTAGTAGAAATCTTTCAGTGGCTAAAAGAATCCGACATTAAAAAAGTGGATAAAGAAAAAGTAGCAGATGAAATTGCTGATATCTTTTTCTATCTACTTAGAATCTCTCAAAAAATGAATATTGATATTGAAAAAAGCTTTCACAATAAAATGATCAAAAATATAAAAAAATATCCTGTACAATTGTCTAAAGGAAAATCAGATAAGCGATATTAAATAATCGCACCTTGTTGCATTAAAGCGTCTATCTCATCATTCGTAAAACCATTGTCTAATAAGATTTGCTTGGTGTGCTGACCAAAAGTTGGTGACTCTTTCGTATCTTCTACTTTGGTATCTGAAAATTTAACCGGCATACCTATGGCTTTAAAGGAGCCTGCTTTGGTATTTTTTACATCAACTATCATCTTTCTTGCGATGGTTTGAGGGTCTTCAAACATTTCTGTAACTGTATGGATAGGACCACACGGAAGACCTTTTTCATCGAAAATTGCAAGCCACTCTTCTGAATTTTTTTTTTCCAATTCTTTTTTTAATATTTCGATTAACTCTGAAATATTTTTCATACGATGGGCATTGCTGCTAAATTTCTCATTGTCTTGAAGATCTTTTCTTCCCAATGCATCAATTAGATGTAACCATGTATTTTGATTGGATGCTCCCACGGTGATCCATTTATCTTTGGTTTTAAAAGCTTGGTATGGTGCTGTAAGAGGATGGGCAGAGCCTAGTGGACCTGGCGCAACTCCTGTTGCAGAAGCAATAGCAGATTGCCAATAAGTGTGAACAATTCCAGCTTCATACAAAGATGTATCTACCCGCTGACCTACTCCGGTTCTTTCTCTTGCAACTAATGCAGCCAATACTCCCATTGCTGCTAAAATTCCTGCAGTAATATCTGTTACTGGTGCTCCTACTTTCATGGGAGGTCTATCTTTACTTTCCCCGGTCACGCTCATAAGTCCACTCATACCTTGGGCTATTAAATCAAATCCACCCTTGTCTGCATAAGGTCCTGTTCTGCCGTAGCCTGAAATTTCACAAAGGATAATACGAGGATTTATTTTTTTTAATTCCTCATAACCAATGCCCAATCGTTCTAAAGTTCCTTTGCGGTAATTTTCAACAACCACATCCGCATTTTTTACTAATCTTTTAAAAACTTCTACTCCCTCTTTTTTCTTCAAATCTAAAGTCATGCCTTTTTTGTTACGATTCATCATCATAAAAGCAGCAGCTTCTCCATTTACATCAGGTGGTAAAAACCGTCTGGTATCATCTCCCCCAGGAATTTTTTCTATTTTGATTACTTCAGCACCAAGATCAGCCAACATCAAACCGCAGGTAGGTCCTGCCATAATTTGGGCAAGCTCCAAAACCTTAATTCCTTTAATAGGACCTGACATATTACTTATTTTTAAATTTAGGCTTAGTTTTGCTTAGGAATGATTTGTAACCAATTTGAAAATCTTCTGTGTTGTAGCACTTGTAACCAAGGTCATTTAATTTGTTAGAGATTTTTGTTTTCACAATTAATTCTTCTGCGAACTTCTTGTGCCATCTTGCAACTAATGGAGCGCCATCGCAAATTCTCTCTACTGTTTTGTAAGTTTCTTTTTCCACATCTTGATCTGGAACCACTCGGTTGACGAGGCCTTTTACATAAGCTTCTTCTGAACTGAAAATTCTTCCCTCTAGTAAGATTTCCATAGTCACAGATCTTCCTACCAATTGCAATAACGCCTGTAACTCACGTGGAGCCATAGTTAAACCTAATCTTTTAATTGGCACACCAAAGGTAGAAGAGTTTCCGCAAATTCTCAAATCACAACAAGCAGCAATCTCTAAACCTCCACCGACACAAATTCCCTCGATCAAAGCAACCGTCGGGATCGCACATTCTTGAATAGCCGCCAAGGTTCCATGAAGATGTACACCGTAATCTTTGGCAAGTTTGCTATTGGATCTTGTTTTTTCAAATTCACCAATATCATTTCCAGGAGAAAAAGATTTTCCGCCTTTTCCACGTATCACTACACATCTTATAGTTTTATTTTTTTTAAGATCTTTGAAAATAGAACCCAGTTTTTTCCACATGGGTTTAGTTAGGGCGTTTAATTTTTCAGGTCTGTTTAAAGAAACTTCTAAAACATGTTCATTAATTTGCTTAGCTTGAATTAAATCAGTCATGCCTATCTATAGAAATATTCTACTAAACCCATCGGAACAAATGGAACATAAGTTACTAGCATCAAAACAACAAACAAAACTGCAATAAACATAATATTAATTTTAGAAACTTCCCAAATATCTGCTTTTGCTACTGAGCAGGCAGTAACTAATACACTGGCTACAGGTGGGGTTTGCTGACCTATAGCTAAATTTAATGTTACAATAATTCCAAAATGAACAGGATCAATTCCAGCTGCACTAACTAAAGGCATAACAATTGGAACAACTACAATAATTGCTGCTGCAGAGTGAAGAAAAAGTCCAATAATTAATAAAAAAACATTTAAAAGTGCCAAAATGATAAATTTATTATCTGTAAATCCTGTAATAGAATTTGCAACGTTTTGAGGCACTTGTTCAATAGTTAAAAATTCTCCGATTAAAACAGAGGCTGCAACTAACAACATCACGATTGCTGTTGAAGAAGCTCCTTCAATTGTTGCTTCAAAAAATTGTTTAAAATTAAGTTCTCTATATATTGCTCCAATAATACAAGCTGCAACAACGGCTAAACCGGCTCCTTCTGTTGCTGTAACAAAGCCTCCAAAAATACCTCCTAAAATAATTAAAGGAAGCACAAATGCCAAAGACGCCTCTTTTCCGGTTTTTCTTAGATTCTTTAAATTAAAATTTTCCTCAATAGGAAAATTTTTTCTTATTGCATAAACATAAGAAACAAGCATCATTCCAAATCCACCAATAATTCCTGGAATAATTCCTGCAACAAATAATTGAACTACAGATGTTTGTGCCATCACAGCATACAAAATCATTGGAATAGAAGGAGGAATAATAACTGCCAACGAAGCCGATGAGGATGTAACAGCAGCCGCAAATGCGGCTGGATAACCTTTTTTCTTCATCGCTGGGATTAAAATAGATCCTAGTGCCGCAACATCAGCAACTGCAGAGCCAGAAATTTCAGCAAAAAACATTGAGGTTGCGATATTAATCATACTCAATCCACCTCTAACAAATCCCACTAAAGCTGAAGCAAAAGCAATTAATCTTCTAGAAATTCCTGAGGTATTCATAATTGCACCTGCTAAAATAAACAAAGGAATAGCGATCAAAGGAAAATTGGTAGAGCCAACGTACATCACGATTGCTGAATCTATTAAAAAATCAGATCCTTGTTTAACAACCATGGCAATGATTGTTGTCACCGCAAGTCCTATGGCAATGGGAACGTTAATGGCTAATAGCAGCAACAAAACAGCAAACATCGTTAATACGATCATGATTGTTTTTCTTTCATAATATCTGCGTAGTCTTCTTTTAATCTCAAAGTTTCAGAAACAATAAATAAAAGAGAACCAACAGGAATAACCGATTGAACAAAAGATTGTGACACCCATTCTATAGTGGTCATGGTTTCTCCATAAATAAGCTTCATCACAATAATTCCGTAAAAAGTCAGTAAGGCAAAAAAACCATAAACAACTACTTTAGATAAAACAAATAAACCTTTTCGAATACCAAGTGGAAATGATTTTAAAATGCCAGGAACTCCGATGTGCGCTCCTTTTAAAGCTGCGTAAGCTGATCCATAATAAGTAAGCCAAGCGAGTTGCACTGATGCTACTTCATCGTACCAAATTAGCGCATTGCCGCTCCAACGATAGATCACACCAATCACTACGACTGCAGCCAATGCTATCATCATGATAAACATTAAGTATTGTAAAAATAAATCGTAGTATTTTCTAAAATTTTCCATTCTTAATTCTTTTAATATGAAAATCGGCCCCACTTTGCAATGGGGCCGATTAATTGTTCTTAATTAATTAGCTAAAGCTTGAATGCTTTTAACCAATGATGCACCTGTTTTTACTTCAGAAGCAAATTGATCATAAACACCGCCGCTAGCTTTCACGAAAGCTGCTTTGTTAGCAGTGTTTACTTTAACACCTGCTTTTTTAATAACATTTAACAAAGATTCTTCGTCAGCAGCCGCACGTTTGTAAACAAACGCTTGGTTTTCTTTTGCCGCAGCCTCTAAAGCTTTTCTTACATCCGCAGGTAGCTTGTTGTAGCTAGATTTGTGAACCGCTACGTACGCTGGAGTGTATACGTGACCTGTGATGGATAGATATTTTTGAACCTCTTGAAATTTAGCACTAGCGATTTGAGTGTATGGATTTTCTTGTCCATCCATAGTTCCCGTTTGTAACGCTGTGAACACTTCAGAGAATGCCATTGGAGTAGGATTTGCTCCATAAGATTGGAACATTTTTAATCTCCATTTAGATTTGGGAGTTCTCAACTTAATACCCTTTAAATCTTCTGGGGTGTTAATTGGTCGAACGTTATTGGTAATGTGTCTAAATCCATTTTCCCAAACACCGATAAATTTATATCCAGTTTTTGCTTCAAGATTTTTTACCATTTTTGGCAAAACTTCAGATTCCACTTTCATCATATGATCTCTATCTTTGATGATAAATGGCATATCAAATACACCAAATTCATCATGGACAGATGCCATCACAGAAGAAGGCAACCAGATGTCTACCGTTCCTAATTTTAATTTTTGCATTCCTGCTTTGTCATCGCCAAGCTGTGACGATCCAAATACAACAACTTTTGCTTTGCTACCTAGTTTTGCATTTGCTATTTTCGCAAAATTATCAGCTGAAGCAGCGAATAATGAACCTGGTTTTCCTACGTGACCAAATTTTAATTCTAATGCTTGTGAAGCTGAGGCGATAAAAATAACAGATGTAAGTAAAGCAACTATTTTTCTTAATTTTCTCATTTGTCCCCCTTAATTAATTTATAACTATCTAACTTAAAGAATTTACAAAGAAAAATCTAGACTAATGAATATTTATTTATTTTGATAAATAATCGATGGCAGCCATGATACCACCAGCTTTATAAGGAATCTTTGCTTTTTTTAATCCCATCTCGACACCTGCGAGAACACCCATAAGCATCAATTCATTCAAATCACCTAAGTGACCGATTCTAAATACTTTGCCCTTAACTTTATTAAAGCTAGCTCCGAGAGACATGTCGTATTCATCTAAAATTATTTTTCTCAAATTATCTGCGTCGTGTCCTTCCGGCAACAAAACGGTTGTCAAAGTATTTGAATATTCTTTAGGATTTTTACACAAAATTTCTAAACCCCAAGCTTGCACTGTCAGTCTAGTAGCTTCTGCTAATCTTGCGTGTCTTTCAAATACGTTGTCTAGCCCTTCTTCTGCTAACATATCAAGCGCTTCTTCAAGTCCGTAAATTAAAGTAGTAGCCGGTGTGTATGGATAATAACCAGTCTTGTTAGCATCAATCATGGCTTGCCAATCCCAATAATGTTTTGTCATTTTAGCATTTTTATATGCTTCTAAGGCTTTTGCACTAACAGCATTAAAAGAAAGTCCTGGAGGAAGTAACAAACCTTTTTGCGAACCTCCTACGGTAACATCGACTTTCCATTCATCGTGTCTGTAATCCATAGATCCCAAAGAAGAAATGGTATCCACCATAAACAAAGCTGGATGATTAACTGAATCAATTGCTTTTCTTATACCAGCAATATCATTGGAAATTCCTGCGGAAGTTTCGTTATGCAAAACAAATACCGCTTTAATTTTTTTGTCTTTATCTTCTGATAATTTTTGAGCAACTACTTTCGGGTCCACTCCATATCTCCAGTCACCTGGTACCATTTCTACGTCTAATTTTAATTTTTCTGCTTGCTCTTTCCATCTTATGGAGAATTCACCTGTTTCAAAAAATAAAACTTTATCACCAACGTTTAATGTATTTACAATCGCAGCTTCCCAAGCTCCTGTTCCAGATCCTGGAAACATAATGACGGGTTGCGATGTTTTGAAAACTGTTTTTAATTTTTCTAATACTTTTTTAGAAATTTCACCAAACTCTGGTCCACGGTGATCCACCACTGCTCGGTCCATAGCTCTTAATACTCGGTCAGGAATATTGGTAGGTCCTGGTATTTGTAAAAAATGTCGTCCCGCTTTGAAAGAATTTGATTTTGCCATACGCGTATATATGATGTTTTGAATACTTAATCAAATTGAAATATAGTAATAAATGATGGATTTAATTGATCACATTGAAGTTTACAGTCTGCAAGGTCCTGCGCAAAAAAAACCTTATTGGGTCAGTCACTTTATTGTTCCTAATGCTAATGAGCTTTTAATTAAGCTAACAACAAAAGATGGAATTCAAGGATTTGGTATGGCTACCAGCTATACAGATATCACTCCTATCCTAAAACCATTTACCAATGATTTTGCTGATCACATTATGGGAATGAATCCTTATCAACCTGAAGAGATTTACAATAAACTTTTTAATTTAACCGATACGAGAATTTCCAATGAAAAAAAATGGAGCCGAGAAGCTTTAATTAGAATTTCTTCTGCGGTGGATATTGCATGTTGGGATATTATTGGAAAGAAAGCAGGTCTTCCCCTGTATCAAATTTTTGGTGGTTTTAGAGATAAAGTGCCTTGCTATGTTACTTGCGCCTACTACCAAGATGGAAAAGACAATACTCAACTTAAAGACGAAATTCAAAAATTAGTTGCAGAGGGTCATCAAGGATTCAAGGGTAAGGTGGGAGGATTATCTTTAGAGGAAGATGTAAAGAGAATGCAAATTATTAGAGATGTGATTGGCCCAGATAAAGATCTTATGATTGATGTCAATCGTGCATGGGATTTAAAAACAGCTATTCAAGCTTGTAAATTATTAGAACCATTAAAGCCTACTTGGCTAGAAGAGCCAGTAAGGTGGGCAGATGATAAAAGACAAACTACTTTACTAGCAAAGCAAACATCGATCCCTATCTCAGGGGGAGAAAGTGAAATCACTAGCTTTGGCTGTCGTTCTTTTATTGAAGAAGGTGCTATTCAAATTTTGCAATTTGATGTGACGATGTTTGGTGGTTTTACTCATGGAAAAAAATTAACAGCGCTTTGTGAATTGAATCATGTGGATGTGGCTCCTCATCACGATTGTTATATTCACGCACAATTAGTGGCCTCTTCTCCTGCTGGAAGAATTGTAGAATCTTTTCCAGATCCTGAAAGGGATCCTCTTCAAGCAGAATTATTTTCCAATCCTCCTGAAATTAAAAATGGATGGTTAACATTGAATAAAGAGCCTGGGTTAGGACTAACCCTATCTCCAAGTGCGATGAAAAAGTTTGGGACTTTAATTTATCAAAGTAAAAAATAGTGCTACTAATCTGAAGTAGCAACAATGAATCAAAATCAAATAGAAAAAATTGCAAAAGAAATACAAGGTCGGGTGAGAGGCACGGTTTTGTTTGATGATTTTTCTCGAGGCAGATACAGCACCGATTCTTCTCTATATCAAATAACACCCGTTGGGGTGGTAGTTCCTAAGGATACCAATGATGTTTTGGAGTTGATGAACTACTCTCAAAAAAACAATATTCCATTACTGGCAAGAGGTGGCGGTAGTTCGCAATGTGGTCAGACCGTTGGTGATTGTATTGTTTTAGATTATTCCAAGCATCAAAACAAAATTTTAGATTTAAATGTTGCTGAAAAAACAGTTTGGGTAGAACCAGGCATTGTTCTTGATCAACTGAATGCACATTTGAAACAATATGGACTTTGGTTTCCAGTAGATGTTTCGACTAGTAGCAGAGCAACTATTGGTGGGATGACTGCGAATAATAGTTGTGGCTCCAGATCTTTATATTACGGCAACATGGTGAACAACGTCCTGGCGGTGCAAGCTATACTGGATGACGGAACTATTCACACCTTTGATGACATAGATAAGAATTATTTAGAAATTACTAATAATCACAACCGTAAATACGAAATTATTAAAAAATTTTTAGAAGTGAAGGAAAGAACTAAGGAAGAGATTAATTTGCACTTCCCTATCACCCAAAGAAGAGTGGGTGGATATAACATCGACTTAATTAATCCCAATGGCTTTAATACCTCCAATATTCTGGTTGGTTCTGAAGGAACTTTGTCTTTATTTAATAAAGTAAAATTAAAACTATGGGAGATGCCAAAGCAAAAAGTGTTAGGGGTTTGTTTTTTCAAAAGTTTTAGCGAAGCCATGACGATTGTAAAAGAAATGGTCAAACTACAGCCAACTACCGTCGAGCTACTAGATAAAAATTTAATCGATCTTGCAAAAGCAATCCCACTGTATGCTGGTGAAATTAACAAATACATCAAAGGAGATCCGGAAGCGGTACTGATGGTAGAATTTATTGATGACGATATCAGTCTTATCAGACAAAAACTTAAGGATTTAGAAAGTCTGGTTAAAACAGACAATGCAGCAAACGATTTTTCTGCTCATGAAAATTTACAAGACCAAAAAGCTATTTTTGAAATCAGAAAAGCAGGTCTTAATATTTTAATGTCGATGAAGGGTGATAAAAAAGCGGTAGCCTTCATTGAGGATTGTGCTGTCACTTTAGAACATTTGGCTGACTATACGGCTGGATTAAAAGAAGTGTTTAAAAAATATAACACTAGCGGAATGTTTTACGCTCATGCATCGGTGGGAACTTTGCACGTCAGACCGGTGTTAAATATGAAGACCGAACAAGATGTAAAAAACATGAGATCTATTGCCGAAGAAGCTTTTGCTATGGTGAAGAAATATAAAGGATCACATTCTGGTGAGCATGGGGACGGAATTGTTAGATCTGAATTTCATGAGATGATGTTTGGTAAAAAAATCGTTGGTGCTTTTGAAGAAATTAAAGACAGCTTTGATCCTAAAGCCCTTTTAAATCCAGGAAAAATTGTCAGACCCTATAAATCCGATGATAGATCTTTGATGAGATACAAAGCTGATTACAAGGCAGAAAATATATCCACTCATTATGACTGGTCGCAGTGGGGGCAATTCTCCGATGCTGTAGAAATGTGCAATAATAATGGAGCTTGTAGAAAATTAGATTCAGGAGTGATGTGCCCTTCCTACCGTGTCACTAAAGATGAAAAAGATTTGGTTAGAGGAAGAGCCAATACCTTAAGGTTAGCGCTTTCTAATCAATTACCAGAAGGATCCTTTGCATCAAAAGAAATGTTCGAGACCATGGAACTTTGTGTTAGTTGCAAAGCTTGTCAACGAGAGTGTCCGATGAGTGTTGATATGGCAAAAATGAAAAGTGAATTTTTATCTCACTACTACAAAAAATTTACCATGGGCATTAAAGATAAAATTATATCGGATATGCCAAAATTCATTTGGCTACTGAAAATAGTATCCCCTATTTTTAATAAGGTAAAAAATATTCCCCTTCTCGATAAGCTTATTGAACTATCCGGTTTTTCTACCAAAAGAGAAATGCCAGAAGTGCAAAGTATTACACCTTTAAAAGAAATTTATAACACCCAACTCAAATCACAAAATAAAATTATTCTGCTAGCGGATACATTTAATATTAACTTTGAGATTAAAAATATTATGTATGCCATCAAAGTATTAAATAAGTTTGGTTTTGAAGCCATCATCCCAAGTTTTGATGATAGCAATTTATCTAGACCTCTGTGTTGTGGAAGAACCTACATCTCTTATGGTCAAATGGATAAAGCCAAGTTCGAGATGAATAGAGTTACTGATTATTTATATGAAAACGGTTATGCAGAAATGCCAGTAGTAGGAATTGAACCATCGTGTCTTCTTACCTTCAATGATGAATATAGATCCATCAAAGGAATTAAGAATAGAGATAAATTAAAAAACAAATTTTATTTAATTGAAGAATTTATCTTAGAACAAATTAAACAAGGAAACACTGTCAACGCTCATGCTTATCACAAGAATGTTTTAGTTCATGGCCACTGTCACCAAAAATCACAGGATCGTTTTAAAGGATTGTTAGAACTGCTAAGCACTCTTAAGATTAGTCACCAACCCATTGATAGTAGCTGTTGTGGAATGGCAGGATCTTTTGGTTATAGCTCTAAATATTATGAAGTTTCTAAAAAGATGGCTAATCTTTCTTTGATACCAGCGATTAATAACAGCCCCGATGACGTGGTGGTTGCTAACGGAACTAGCTGTAGGCAGCAAATATTTGATTTTTCTAAAAGAGACGCCAAGCACGTCACAGAGTTACTATTTAATATATTTGAAAGAGTTAATTAAACAAACTCATAACTAATTCTTAATAGTTAATATATGGCCCAAACATATGACGTTATTATAATAGGCGCTGGTGCGGCTGGCATGATGAGCGCCATTGAAGCCGGAAAAAGAGGAAGATCTGTTCTTTTATTGGATCATGCAAAAAAAATAGGTGAGAAAATCCGCATCTCAGGAGGTGGAAGATGCAATTTCACCAACATCAATACCCATGCAAATAAATTTATTTCTAACAATCCTGATTTCGTCAAATCTGCTTTAAGTCAATATACGCAAAACGATTTCATAGAGCTGATTAGCAAACATCATATTAAATTTCATGAAAAGAAATTAGGTCAGCTTTTTTGTGATGACAGTGCACAACAAATTATCGATATGTTGCTTGTAGAATGTGAACAAGCCAAGGTTACTTTAAAAAAAGAAATACACATTAGTGATATTGGCAAAGTTAAAGATCAATATTTTATCACGGTTGGATCAGAGCAATACTTTTGTCATTCATTAATTATCGCAACCGGTGGTCTTTCGGTTCCCAAAATAGGTGCTAGTAAATTTGGTTACGATGTAGCAAAACAATTCAATATGAAAGTTACCGAAACCTTGCCAGCTCTAGTTCCTCTCACCTTTGCAGAAACAATTCTTGAGATGTGTAAAGAGCTCACTGGTTTATCGGTAGAGTCCGTGATCTCTCTTGCTAAAACTTCCTTTGAAGAAGGAATGTTATTTACTCACAGAGGTTTGAGTGGTCCTTCGATATTGCAAATTTCTTCCTACTGGAAGTTAGGAACAAACATCAAGATCAATCTTGCTCCGAAACTAGATGTGTTCACATTCTTAGAAAATAAAAAAAAGTCAGATCCCAAATATGACATCCATGTAATCATTGCAGAAATTCTTCCGAAAAGATTGGCTCATAAGATCTGTGATAGTAACCAGGTAGCTGGGAACATATGCGAACTATCGAATAAATCATTAAAACAGTTAAGTGATTCTATTAATGCCTGGGTAGTGAACCCCACAGGATCGGAAGGTTATAGGACAGCGGAAGTTACTCTGGGTGGTGTCGATACCGATGAACTATCTTCTAAAACTATGATGTCGAAGAACAATCCTGGTTTGTTTTTTATTGGAGAGGTTGTGGATGTTACCGGTCACTTAGGTGGATATAATTTTCAGTGGGCCTGGTCTTCAGGTTATGTAGCTGGGCAATACGCTTAAATAAATCAATCGAATTTATTATAAAATAATTACCAAGGAATTTCCTGTTTGTTAAAGAAAAATTTTCCACTGGGTCCATCCTTGTCTAAAGTGGCAGCCCAAATAATTCCCGGAACTGACTCTTCAATAGTCAACAAAGCTTCTTCCCCGCCCATATCAGTTTTTACCCATCCTGGATGCACAGAATTTACCTTGATGCCCTGTAACTCGCTATCACAAATTTTCGTAACTGCATTTAAAGCGCTTTTAGTTATTCTGTACGAAGGCATCCCAGAGCTCATTTCTGACAAAGATCCTAGAACAGAACTAAAATTAACAATAATTCCGTTTGTACTTTTTTTTAACAGATCGGAAAATGACTGAATCATCATAATAGGCCCTATTAAATTAGTTTGAACACTTTGATTTAACTGCTCTAAAGACATTGTTTTTTTGTTGGTGCCACTTGGGCAGATACTCTCATTTCTATCATTCAGTATTCCCGCATTGTTAATCAAGGTATCAATTTTGTCATATTTTTTTGACAATCTAACTTTTAACTTTTGAATAGAATCTAAATTACCAACATCCAGTTCGTAAAAACTTGCTTTATAATTTTTATCTAGGCACTTGATTTTGGTCTCATTTAAACTCTGAAGATCTCTAGCTGTAAAAATTACAGTATGACCAAGTTTACAAAGCGCTAAACCAGTGGCATTTCCTATTCCTCTATTGGATCCGGTAATTAAAATAATTCTACTTGTCATATTTAAATTTTATAAAACTAATTTATTTTTTTAATCGTACTAATTATATTATTAATGGTTTTGCTTTTTAAGTCATAAGAAATTTCAGCTTCTCTTATATTTACCTTTCTGAATTTAATAATCTGTCCCGGTGGTATTTGGACCAAGTCATCAAAATCAGCTGATATAACAACGGCAATTTTTGGGTATCCTCCAATCGTTTGGTGATCTGATAACAATACTATAGGCTGACCATCTGCTGGGATTTGTATAGAACCCTTTGCAATCCCCTCAGATTTAATATTAGGACTTTTGGAATGTTCAATTTTGGGCCCTTTCAATCTCATGCCCATTTTGTCTGTCAAATTTGAGATAGCAAACTCGGACTGAAAAAAATCTTCCAATCCTTTTTTGCTAAAATAATCAGACTGAGGCCCTTCCAAAACTCTAATTTTATTTTTTCCTATTTTTTCGGGAACTCTTAATAAATCATACTCTGTCCTAGAGGCATCACTTTTTTTCAAAACGAAAGAATCGCCCTCCATTATTTTAGACCCCATATTTTGTCCAATGCCTGATTTGTAATTAGCAGAAACACTACCAAAATAATCTTCTAGCTGAATACCCCCCTCAAAACCAAGATAACCATAAACAGAATTTGAAACCGAAACTATATCTACGATATCTCCCGATTCTAAAAAATAACTTCTATAAGAAACACCTGAAATTTTAATGTTGTTTTTTTTATAAATTTTAAAAACAATATCTCCTGCAATAGCAATTTTGCAGCTTCCTTGAGTTATGGAAAATTTTGGACCTTGATATGCAAATTCAATCAATGATTCATTTTCTCTATTCTGTAAAATGGCATTGCAAATTTTGGAATTGGTTCTGTCTATACTTCCACCCTCCACAATTCCCAAATATTGAACAAAAGTTCGCCCTTGATCCTGATATGTGGTTGAGACTCCAGCTCGTTCTATTTTAACCGAACATGGCATTAACAATCTAACTCCCTTGGGTCAAATTTAGAAAAGCTATTTTTATCCATCCTATACAGCTCAACCGTATCTCCTGGAGAAAGCAATGAAGGATACTCTTTATTGCTTTGATCAAATAATTTTGCAGGCGTTCTACCTATGATGCTCCAACCGCAAGGACTTTTTCTTGGAAAAATACAGCAAAATTTTTCTGCAATAATAACCGACCCCTCAGCAATTTCTACTCTTGGCGTTTCTAGTCTTGGAACGTAAAGAGAGCTGTCCAAATCTCCCATGTAGGGCAATCCTGGCATAAAGCCAATCATGTACACATAAAAATTTGTTTTTTGATGTAGATCTATAATTTTATCTATATTCAAACCAGTAGACTTGGATACATTTTCTTGGTCAATACCGAATTCTACATCATAACAAACTGGCAATTTCCAATTTTTTCCTAGTTGAGAAATGGATTCAGTAGCAAAGTTTAAATTTTCAATGAAATGCAATACTTTTTTTAGGTCTATTAATTGCAAATCAAAACTTATTAATAATTTATTATAAGAGGGAACGCAGTTTTTAATACCAATAATTTCTTTATTGGAAATTTTACTCTGAACAATCTTAAATACAGAAATTACATTGGAGTTAACTTCCTTGGTAACCTCTTCGCCAAAATCACACAGAACAGCCTGGTCTCCAAATGATGAGATTTTTTTAATCATTTTAATTTTAAGCTTTTACTATATATTTTAAAGTATTTTTATGGAAACAAACATTAATTCTGATCTAGGAGAAAAATCTTCTCATTCATCGACGGATAATGATCCTCTATTATTGAATATTATCAATACAGCCAATGTTGCGTGTGGTTATCATGCGGGTGACACAGAGACTATCGAAAACACTATACAGATAGCTAAAAAAAATAATGTTAGTGTAGGCTCACATCCATCTTTTAAAGACCGGGAAAATTTTGGTCGCAAAAGGCTAAATTTGTCAAAATCTGAAATTAAAAAACTTATTACCGACCAATTGGAAATTATGGCAATTGCATGCGATAAACTTAAATACAAATCTACACATGTAAAACCCCATGGTGCCTTAAATAATATGGCATGTGAAGATTATGATTTGGCTCTTATTATTGGAGAAGCGGTTAAAGAATTTGATCGGGAATTGATATTTATGGTTTTGGCTCAGTCAGAAATGGAGAAGGCAGCTACAAATCTAAAGATGCCTTACGCATCTGAAATATTTGCTGACAGAAATTACGAAGATAATGGCACTCTAGTTTCTAGAAATTTAAATCATGCACTAATTACTGATCCCAAGAAGTCTCTTGATCATGTTATGCGAATGCTTGAGAACAAATCAATATTTAGCCATTCTGGAAAAAAAATTCCATGCCTCATTGATACTATTTGCTTACATGGTGATGGAAAAACAGCCGTTCCTTTGGCAAGATTTTTAAAAGAAGGTCTTGAAAAAAACGGCTATGTATTAAAGCCATTAGATCAATTAAGTAAATTTCAATAATTTTTAAATCGTATAATTTTTTTTTTCTTAAAATCAAAAATACTTAGCTGCTTAATTTCAATAGATTTTTTATCAATTCTTTGCGTGGGTGTTCTGGGAAATTTGTCAATAAATGACCAATATCTAGGAAAGCTAATCTTTGAAAATTTATTTTTAAGAGAATTGGCATATGAAAAAAGTGAAGTACTGGAGTTATTTTTTTTTAAAATAATTATTAAGATTTCATTTTCTCCAACAGACGCTGATACGGGTAAAGCTGCACTCTCAGAAATTTTTTTATGAGCATTGGTTATATTTTCTAGATCCCAGGCAGAAATATTGATTCCCCTGACTCGTATAGAATCTCTTGATCTGCCCACATAAATTAATTCATATTTATTATTATATTTTGCCAAATCCCCAGTTTGAAAAAAATTTTTCTTATTAATTTTTCGTTGTCCAAGATATCCAGGGGTAATAGAACCTTTAATTTTTTCTTTGATTGCAATCTCACCAATACAATTAATTTTTTTAATTATTTTTTTATTTTCATCAATTAGCTTTACATTTAACCAGGGGACTGGAATTCCAATAACTCCTTGTGTGTTGTTATAATTAATTGTCGTAAAGCTAGATGCTTCTGTCATTCCATAAACTTCTCTGATGGGAATTTTGAATCTTTTTACAAAAGATCGATAAACACTAGGTCTACACCCTGCTCCATATGCAATTTTGATAAAATTGTTTTTCTCAAATTTACTAGAATTATTTTTAAGCAATATCTCAAGGATGCCACCTAAGTAATGCAAAATAGTAATTTTGTAATTTCTTATTAATTTCCAAAATATTTTTTTTGAAAATTTTTTAATTAAATATACTCTGGTTGGAAACAGTAAGGCCATTACGACCAGTTGAATTCCAGCAATATGGTGCAGGGCCTCCCAGAGTAAATAACCATCGTGCTTGGTTTGTTTGGATGCAATGTGGTTTCCAATGGCTGATAATAGTAGCATTTTTTGGGTTATCATTACTCCTTTAGGGGGGCCAGAAGTTCCTGATGTAAAGACAATAGCGCATGTGCTGTGCAAACTTTGTTTAGCTAATTTCACTACCGAAGTTGAGAATCTGTCAAAATTAGTTAAATTTTTTTCAACACTAATAATTTTTTTTAAATTTATTTTTTTAAATAATTTAACAAACTCCTCTTTTGTCAAAACTAACTTGGGGTTTGTCATATTGAGAACGAAATTCAAATAACTTTGCTCTCTATCTGTGCTTAAGGGAATCCATATGGCTCCATAGGTTACCACGGCTAGCATTAAAATAATTTGCTCTATTGAGTTGTTAAAATAACCAATAATTTTTTGATTTTTTTCAATTCCTCTTTTTTTTAAAAAAAGATGAATCGATAATATTTTTTTATGCACTTCGGAAAAAGTTATTTTTTCTTGATCTGAATATATAAAAACTCGATGTGGATTTTTTTTTAAGTTTAACTCGATGCAATAAGACAAATCCTTACTAGCCTTGTCTAATTTCATTAATCTACGAATTTAAAAATTTTTGAGACATGGTTTGAGGTGCTTTGCTTTTAAAGCTAATTTTGTGTATTTTTTCCGCCTGCTTAAATGCCTTGTCCAAATCTTTCTTAATCATAAACCAGAAGTTTCTTTTTGTTAACATCATTGCTGTCGGTGATTTACTTTCTAATTCTTTGGCAATTTTTAAAGACTCAGAATAAACTTTCTTTTTAGATGTTAACTTGTGAATAAATCCAAGTTTACTAGCTTCGGTGCCATCAATAAGCTCTCCTGTAAGCGTTAACTCAATAGTTTTGGACATTCCTAAAAATATTTTCATGATTGCAGGACCCGTAACACTTGCTATTCCATTGTTAATTTCTACCTGTCCAAATCTTGCCCGCTTATGTGTAATAATAAAATCTGCCAATAGAGCTAGTTGAAAACCTGAACCTGCAGCAACACCATTCACTGCAGCAATTATAGGTTTTTCTATTGAACGAATTGCATAATAAACTTTCTTAAAACTTTGAATCCAAATTTTGGTATTTATTTTATTTGTTATTTCGTTCAAGTCTTGTCCTGAACAAAATCCTTTTGTTCCAGATCCGGTAATAATAATAGATTTTACTAATTTGTTTTTATTGCAAGCATTTACAATCTCACAAATTTTATTTCGCATTTCACTGTCCCATGCGTTCAAAATTTTTGAATTATTAAGAGTAATTACAGCTGTATTGCTGTAAATTTTAAATAATATCTTTGAAGATTTCATCATTATAATTAAAATCTAACCTGCTCCAGGCCCTTTAATAGTGCTGGGAAGATAAGTTGCTAATTCTGGAAAGTATATAAGCACAAAAATCATAACAACCATCATCATAAACATTGGAAATGCTGCTTTTGCTAAAAAAAACATATTGTGCTTAGTCATTCCTTGCAAAACAAATAAATTAAAACCTACTGGAGGAGTAATTTGTGCCATCTCCACCAAAACAGTTAAAAATATTCCAAACCAAATAACGTCAATACCTGCTTTTCTAATCATAGGCTCAATTACTGCCATCGTTAGGACGATTGAAGAAATGCCGTCCAAAAAACAACCCAGCACAATATAAAAAACCATTAAACACATAAGCAGTTCAAAATTGGTCAATCCAAGAGAACCTATCCATTCTGCAATAGATCTTGGCAAACCAGTAAATCCCATGGATAATGTTAAAAATGCTCCACCTGCTAAAATAAATGCAATCATGCAAGATGTTTTAGTCGCACCCATCAAGCTGTCGGTAAAAGTTTTTAAATTTAACGATCCCTGTAGTGATGACAAAAACAATCCTCCCAAAACTCCAAATGCTGCCGCCTCTGTTGGAGTGGCCCACCCCAAGTACATAGATCCAATCACAAAAGAAATTAAAGCAAAAATAGGAAGTAAAAATCTAGAATTTTTTATTTTTTGAAAAAAACTTAATTCCGGATCTTTTGGGGGCATATTTTTTTTATTAATTGTAGCCCAAATTCCTACATAGAGCATAAATAACAATGCCAATACCAATCCTGGAAATACTCCTGCCATGAATAACTGCACAACCGACTCATTAATTGTGACACCGTACACAATCAAAGTTAATGAAGGAGGTATCATCAATCCTAAAGTAGAAGATCCAGCTAAGGTACCGATAGTTAAATGTTCAGGATAATTTCTTTTTCTTAATTCTGGGATCGACATTTTTCCAACAGTTGTCAAAGTAGCAGCTGATGAGCCTGAAACAGCAGCAAAAAAAGTGCAGCCTACAATGTTGGTGTGCAATAAGCGTCCAGGTAAATTGTTCATCCATGGTGCTAAACCTTTAAATAAATCTTCTGACAGTCTGGTTCTATATAAAATTTCTCCCATCCAAATAAATAAAGGGAGAGCTGTTAATGACCAACTAGAAGCAGTGGACCATATGGTGGTGATCATGGCATCTCCTGCTGGTCGATTGGTGAATAATTCCATTCCAACAAAAGCGACTCCTATTAACGAGAGAGCGATCCAAACACCACTTCCTAACAAAAAGAATAATGTAAACAAAAATATTAAAGTTAAATATAAATTTTCCATGTTAATCGATCATTTTATCATCAACTCGTTCTACTTCTTCATAACCTAAGAACAAAATCTGATATAGACGATCTAAAAAAGCTATAGACATCACTAGCACACCCAAAACCATAACCAGTTGAGGTATCCAGACTGGCCATGCGTCTTCAGACTGTGAAATATCATTAAAAATTAATGAAAAATATACAGCTCTGCAGCTGTAATAAAAAAAATAAACACTTAACATGCTACCAATACTGTAGCACCAGATTTCCGCCCCTCTCCTTTTGCCGCCCAATCTATGCAAAAGAATTTTTACCCTAATATGACCGTCTTCATTCAGCGTATGTGCTAAAGCAAAAAAAGCTGAGCCAGCCATTGCATAGCCTGCGTATGCAGTTGCTCCTGGGAAGGTAAATCCAGTCCACCTAGTTAGCATTTGGATAACAATAATTGTTAAAACTAATAACAAAAAGAATGAAGCTACATGGGCAGAGTGTAAATATAGTTTATCTAAAAATTTTCTCATACTTACAAAACAACCCATCACTCGATAAAAATGATGGGTTGTTAAATATTGTTTATTTAGATTTATTGTATTGAGTTAATATTTTTTTACCAGTATCACCGGCACTTTTTTCCCAATCAGTAGCCATTGTTTTTCCAATAGATTTCAGTTCTTCTAAAAATTTTCCTTTTGCTTTTTGAACTTTCATTCCATTAGCTGATAATTGAGTCATGTACCAACCAGTTAACTGTTCAGATCTAGCTGTTCCTGCTTTTTGAGCAAGCATAGCAACACCTTTAATAATATTTTGATCTTTCTTGTTTAACTTGTCCCAAGCTTTCTTGTTCATGAACACATAGTTTCTTGGCAACCAAGCATTAACTTCGTAAAAATGAGTTAAGTGTTCCCAAACTTTTCGATCATAACCAGTTGCGCCTGAAGAAACAAAAGATTCGGCAACCCCAGTTGCTAAAGCTTGTGATAATTCGGCAGCTTCCACTTGAACAGGCAACATTCCCATTAACTTAGCAATTTGAGCCGTTGCACTATTATAAGATCTAAATTTTACCCCTTTTGTATCAGCAGTAGAATTTACCTCTTTCTTGAAATAAAGTCCTTGTGGTGGCCAAGGCACAGAATAAAGCAATTCTAAACCTTGTTTGTTTAGAGTTGTTCTAAGTTCAGGCTCAAAAGCTGCATATAGCTTTTCTGAGTCCTTGAATGAAGTTGCAATAAATGGAACTGAATCTGTTCCAAATATAGGGCTTTCATTTTGATGGGCAGATAAAATTCTTTCTCCAATCAGAACTTGTCCTGTTTGAACTGCTTTTTTAATATCATTGCCTTTAATCAAAGATCCACCTGGATGAACTTTGATATCTATTTCACCTCCAGTAGCCGTTCTCAAAGCATCAGCAAAAAAAACTCCGTTTTCACTGTGAAAATTTGATGCGGCATATGCCATTGGCATGTCTATTTTCATTTTTGCATTTGAAATGGTTGAAAAAATGAATGAAACAAAGATAACTGTAAAAAATTTAACAAAATCTTTCCAATTTGTCTTCATAAGTACCTCCCTTGTTTGATGTATTCTTATTTCATCTTAATTTTAAAAAAAAATCAACATCTATTTTAAAATCTGTCTGCTTTATAGGAGTTTAAAGAAATAATATCGTTATCCTGAAGAATACTCTTGGATAATAACTCGCCCGTCTTGGGACCAGTTGTTAAACCTATGTGTTGATGCCCATATCCAAAATACACGTTCTCACTAGAAGGAGATTGCCCTATTACTGGCAAACTATCGGCTGTCGCAGGTCTGTGACCTGACCATTTTTTAATATTAGAATATGTAAGGGCTGGAAACATTTCGTGGGCATTGCTTATTATTTTATTAAAAGCTTTTTCTGAAGGTTCGCTATTTAACGAACCAAATTCGACCAGACCAGCAAATCTCAAGCCTGTTTGCATAGGAGTTATTCCAAATTTCATAAATGCGTTCATGATTGGAAATTTCAAATTGATGTTGGGTTCTTCAAATTCGACATGATAGCCACGCTCAGACTGGACGGCGACTGTAGAGCCAAACTTTTGCACAAGATTATTGGAAAATACTCCGCAAGTAATGGCACATCTATCAAATTGGTAATTTTTTAAATTTTTAGTCACAACATGGATTCTGTTTTCTACTTCTTCAATATCAATAACCTCTTCTTCTATAATTGATCCTCCCAATTTTTTTACTTCATCTACCAAATCAGATAAATATTGCATGCTGTTAGAAATGTAGCCCATATTATCAAGTCTAATACCAAATTTATAATCCTTATCTAGGTCTGGATAGGTATTTTGGAGCTCCTCTGATTGCACTTCTTTCCATTGATAGCCAAAATTTTTTCTTACTGTCCAGGAATAGTCATTCTCATAATCAGTTTTATTTTTGTAAATATAAAAAAAAGAACTTTCCTTGATCCATCTAGAGGCTTGCGTATTTAAAGATAATTTTTTATGCATAGCCACGGTGTCGATGGTTAGTGGTTTTAAATTTTCAGCAATATAATTAACTTTTTCTTTTGAAGAGAAGGATAAATATTTTAAAAGCCAAGGTATCATAGATATCCAACCTGGAAATCTTAGGAATAATGGTCCATATTTAGAAAAAATCATTTTTGGTATTTTGGATAAAATACCAGGAGTTAATACTGGGACGATAGAGGTTGAAGATAACCAGCCAGCGTTTCCAAATGATGCGGGATTGTCTAAAATTTTTTTATCAAAAATAGTGACTTCACAGCCTCTTCGTAAAAGAAAAATTGCAGTGCTAATACCAACGATTCCACCACCAATAATGGAAACTTTTTTATCTAATTTATTAGTTACGCTATCCATTCGCTTACCGGAGCATTAGCTTCTTGAAGGGGCTCTGAAATAATATCAATCAAGCTTGGTTTCTTTAATGATAGAGCTTTTTTAATAGTCTTTTTTATATCCTCTGGTTTTTCCACCCTAAAAGACTCTAGTCCATATGCTTTTGCTACTTCTGCATGATTTGTTCTTGTAAAATCAACAGAGTAATAACGTTCATCAAAATTTGTTTTTTGTCCAGCTTTGATCCATCCGTAAACACTATTGGAAAGAACTATAAAAATTATTGGCAGATTTAAGCGTACTGCTGTTTCCAACTCCCCAACTGCTAATCCAAAGCTGCCGTCTCCCATTACTGAAACCACCCTATTGTCTGGTTTGCCGATCTGCACACCTATAGCTGCTGGCAAGGCATATCCTAAAGCTCCATGAGCTCGATTGGTTAAAAAATATTTTCCAGCTTTTTTTAGCTTAAAAAATGCAGCAAAATATGGACAGGGAGTGCCTGCGTCGGCAACAACATAACAATCGTTGGGCAATACAGAGTTTAAATCAGCGACAATTCTCTCCGGCTTGATTGGAGTTACGTTGCTTGTAGCTAAATTGTTAAAATTTTTCCACTTTTCTTGTTTAGATTTTTTAATATCTTCTTTTCCGTTAAAAACTTTTTGCAATCCCTGTTCTTTTAAATCTTCCAAAAATAGCCTAGCATCTGAAACAATAGAAAGTTCTGTTTTATAATTTGCAGAAATAACTTCAGGATCATTATCAATATGAATAATTTTTTGATTATGACTTGGGTATTGCCACTTCTCAGTAGTGACTGAACCTGCTCTGCATCCAATAAAAATAATCAAATCTGCATTTTGAACAACTTTTCTTGTTTCTAATACTGCTCCATTACTTCCAACCACGCCCAAATAGTTTTCGTGATCATCTTCAAGAGTTCCTTTTCCTGATATAGTTGATGCAACAGCGATATTGTTTTTTTCCACAATTTCCTTAAATATTTTTTCAGCCCTAGCAAACAAAATTGCTCCTCCACATATAATTAAAGGTTTGCTGGACTGTTCAATAATTTTAATAAAATCTTTTATATTTTTTTTGGATGTCTTTGTTGGCCAAGCTGGAAAAGAATAAAAATCTTTTTGAGACCAAATGTCAGCTGGGTCAATTTCTGATTTCTGAACATCTATGGGAAAACACAAATGGACAGCCCCAGGTCTTCCTGTGCTGCTAACTCTAAATGCTTTTCGAATTAGACTTGGTAAATTTTTTGCATTTTCTAAAGTAGCATTCCATTTTGTTAATGGTTTAAATAGTTCTTCTTGTCTCAATTCGGTTAAAGGATATTTTCCGATAGACGATCTTGCTACATCACTAGTAATGGCAATTAAGCCTACTGAAGATTCATTTGCCTCAATAACTCCGGGTATAATATAGGTAGCGCCACCTCCGCTTGGACCTTCGCAAATTCCAATTTTACCAGTCACTCGAGCATAAGCTTCAGCCATATAACTGGCGTGCCTCTCATCTCTGGTCAGTATATGCTTAATTTTGTGATCCAGCGTATAAAGAGCGTCGTAGAATGGCAAACTTGTATCTCCACACAATCCAAAAATATACTCAACCCCGTTAGCTTCGAGCAACTTCACCATTGCTTCTGCCCCATTAATTGAATTTGTTTTTGATTGTTTCATAAAATTTATTTGGTTAGTTATTAGGTTTTGATATTATATAATTGAATTAAATCAAAATAGTAATTCATATGATTCTTAAAAATAAAAATCCCAATATAGCAAAAGGTGGTAAAACTATTTACGGGGGAACGGTTGGAATTTGTATGCTCGATACTCAATTTCCTAGAATTCCTGGTGATATAGCAAACGCTAGAACTTGGAATGTTCCGGTTCTTTATAGAGTAGTTCCAAAATCCACTCCTAGACAAGCAGTGTATGGAAAAGGCGAAGGGATCTTGGAGGGTTTTATAGATGCAGCAAAAGAACTCGTTAAAATGGGGGCTGATGGAATTACTACCAATTGTGGATTTTTGTGCTTATTCCAAGAAAAGATGGCCGAAGCAGTACAGGTTCCGGTAGCCACATCTTCTTTAATGCAAGTGCCTTTGGTTCAAAAACTTTTGCCAAAAAATAAAAGAGTAGGAATTTTAACCATACATAAACCTTCACTTACTGATCAACACTTAGAAGCAGCTGGTATTTCTTTAGATACTCCAATCATGGGAACAGAAAATGGAAAAGAATTTACCAGAGCTATACTGGAGGATGAAATGGAAATGAATATTGATGATGCCAGAGAGGATCATATTGAGGCCGCCAAGAAACTTATTAAAGATAACCCTAATATTGGAGCTATTGTAATGGAGTGCACCAATATGAGCCCCTTTGCTGCCGATGTAAGAAAAGAAGTGGGTTTACCTGTATTTAGTATTTACACATTTATAGAATGGTTTCAGTCTGGTCTGCTACCTTCAAGATTTAGTCTGGATCATGATGATCCCAGAAAATAGAAAGTCTCCCTCTTGGAAAATATATTTGAATTATTTTCATCAGAAACATTTTATTTACTCTGCTTTTGTACAATTTTTTTAGGGGCTATCATACAAAGTTCTGTTGGTTTTGGATTCGGAATTTCTGCTGCAATTTTAATCTTATTTGATCCAAGATTGGTTCCTGGAACTATTTTGGTCATGGGTACTTTTTTAGCAACGACCAATGCTATTATTAGCTTTAAAAATATTTACACTAAGGACTTAATAGTTTCATTGTCAGGAAGAATTTTAGGATCGTTAATTTCTCTTCCATTGCTACTCCTAACATTCGGTAAGGAAAGTTTTTTAATTGTTTTTGCTATTATTTTAATTATCGCAGTTTATTTTAGTGCCAAAAAATTTAATATTGTCGCAAATGCCAAAAACGTTTTTCTAGCCAGCACCATATCTGGATTTATGGGAACCATAACAGGAATTGGAGGCCCCCCCATGGGCATTGTTTATCAAAATTCCAAAAGTGTAAATGTGAGCGCAACTCTTAATGCATTTTTTTCTATTGGGGCTTTCATTTCCGTTATAATGCTAATGTACACTGACATAATTCACAAAATAGATTTTTATAAAGCATTGATGCTATTGCCGGCTGTAATTCTGGGAATATCAGTCAGTAAATTAAGTTTCATTAAAAATTACATAGATAATAGATTTAAAAATGTGGTCTTAGCAATATGTGTTATTACTGCAGCTTTAATTATGCTTAAATTCATTATTGGAAAAATTTAATATACTGAATGAATATTACAACCAAAGCGTATTTAAATGCATTTATTGGAATTGTTATTTTTTCAGCAACTCTACCTGTAACAAAGCTTGCGCTTGGGACTGATAATACTCAACTGACACCTGAGTTTATCACCTTTGGTAGATCTGCGATTGCCGGGCTATTTTCAATTATATTTTTATTTATTAATAAAAAAAAAATTCCTGATTTTAAAAGTTTTATTCAATTGTCAATTCTTGCTATTCTTTTAATTTTTTTATTTCCTTTGCTAATATCTTATGGAGTAAAAGACAATGAAGCTATTCATTCTGGTGTAATTCTAGGATCTCTTCCCTTGTTCACGTCATTATCTGCTTCGATCTACTTTAAACAAAAAGAATCATTTTTATTTTGGCTATTTTCATTTGTAGGTTTTTTTTGTATTTTTATATTTTCTATTCTTTCATTTGAAAATTTTAACCTGAATAAAATAATAAACTTTAACCTGTCGGATCTAATACTTTTTTTTGCAGTCCTAACAGCTTCTGTTGGGTATGTTGTGGGATCAAAATTATCAAGGCAGCTTGGGTCATTAACTGTTATTTCTTGGGCGCTAACAATATCTCTTCCAATCACAATACCGTTTTCAATCCTACTATATCCGACTAACACTATAGGTTCGGATTCTTGGTTGGCATTTTTTTATTTGGCTATTATGGCTCAATGGATTGGTTATTTTTTTTGGTATAACGGATTAAGTTTGGGGGGTGAGATTAAAATAGGTCAGGTGCAATTAATTTACCCTTTTGCTTCATTTGTTTTTTCAATCTTCCTATTAAATGAAAAACTTAATTTTTTTACTTTTATGTTTAGTGCTTTAATTATTGTAATTATTTATCTAACAAAACGATTTAGTCATAATTAAAATTAAATTTTAAAATAACTTCTCTAGAGTAAAATTAAAAAAAAACTAATAAAATTTTTCATTTATACAAATGTTATAAGAAGATTTTTAATATTGGCCAAAAAATAATAGATTTATTATTTTCCAAAAATACCAAGTTTAACTTCATAATCTACGGCTACACCGTAATCTGGATCATCATCACTATCGACCATTAGCTGCCCGGTTCTACTTAATAAGCGGTGGCAATCTTTAGTTAGATGTCTGAGTTTAATTTTCTTTCCTATGCTGGAATATCTATCAGCAATATCTTCAATCGCTTTTAAAGCAGATTGGTCAATCACTTTAGATCTGGCAAAATCTATAATTACCACTTCAGGATCTTGTTCTGGTTTAAAAATTTCTAAAAAACTATCCGTCGAACTAAAAAATAAGGGTCCTTCAATTTCATAAACCTTTGCACCGCTTTCACGAATAGAAGGTCGTTCCGTGGCTCTAATTCTTGATGCAGATTTCCATGCAAAGACTAGCGCCGACACAATAACTCCAACCACTACTGCTAAAGCCAAATCTTTATAGACCGTGACTATGGTAACTAAAATAATTACTAAGGCATCGGATCTTGGAACTACTAATAATAATTTTAACGAGTTCCAGGCAAAAGTTCCGATCACTACCATAAACATAACTCCGACTAATGCAGCGATAGGAATAAGTTCAATTAATGATGAGGTGTATAAAATAAATATAAGAAGAAACAAAGCAGCAGCTACTGCTGCAATACGAGTTCTTCCCCCTGACTTCACATTGATCATCGATTGACCGATCATGGCGCAACCACCCATACCTCCAAAAAATCCTGTAACTGTATTAGCCAATCCTTGTGCTAAACATTCTTTGCTAGCCCCACCTCTTTTGTTGGTAATTTCACTTACTAAATTCAAAGTTAATAAACTTTCGATCAAACCAATCGCTGCTAAAATAAAAGCATAGGGAAAAATAATCTTTAAAGTTTCAAAATTAAGAGGAACGTCAGGAATAGAAAAATCAGGAAGTCCGCCTTTAACGCTCGCAAGATCCCCCACTCTAGGAATGGGAATGTCAAAAGCAATCACCAAACCCGTAACTGCTAAAATAGAAACTAAGGTTGCAGGTAAAGCTTTGGTAATTTTAGGGAGTAGCCAAATCACAAACATCGTTAATACAACAAAGCCAAGGGAATAAAGAAGTGTGTCTCCAGACATCCAAACCAATTCTCCGTTGGAATTTGCTTTTTTAAACTGGCTGAGTTGAGATAATCCGATGACAATAGCTAAACCATTAACAAAACCTAGCATCACTGGTTGGGGTACCATTCGAATAAATTTTCCTAATTTGAAAATTCCAGCAATTAGCTGGATTATTCCCATCAAGACGACCGTAGCAAATAAGTATTGTGCACCGTGAAGCATTACTAAAGAAACCATCACTACAGCCAAAGCGCCGGTGGCTCCTGAAATCATTCCAGGTCGTCCTCCTATTAAAGCGGTAATTAAACCAACAATAAAAGCAGCATACAATCCGGCCAAGGGAGCAACTCCTGCAACAAAGGCAAAAGCTATAGCTTCCGGAACTAAAGCAAGTGCAACGGTAAGTCCTGATAAAATTTCAGTTTTAAATAGAAAGAAAGAAACCCCTTCTTTGGGGATGTAATCGTTGTCACCATATCCCATGGATTGGGCAAATGACTTTAAGGTTGTTTTAATCACTAATAATAATTGTTTTATATTGTTGTTTATTTAATTTCTTTCAAAGGAAGAAGGAAGAAGAAACTAAGAACTGCTTTTATCTATTTGAGAGACAAGCCTATTCTAATATAGTTTTTAGACAGAGATGCAACATCTTGCTGTTTGTTTCAAAGTATCTTAATTAACAATCATAGCTGAATATTACTAAATTTATGTTTTTTAAAAATTTATATATAGAAATTAAAGAAGTTGCAGTTCCGCTCTTCAAAATCTTAGTACCTTTTGTATTTATTGTTAAGTTGTTGGAAATGATTGGTGCCATAACTTTTCTCTCCAAGTTATTTGGACCCATAATGCAACTGATTGGTCTACCACCAGAACTAGGCATTGTTTGGGTTACTGCCTTTATTGTAAATATTTATGCAGGGCTAGTTTTGTTTATCAATATCATTCCAGGACTAGAAGTGACTGTGGCTCAAATTACTATTTTAACTACTGCGATATTAATTGCTCATAATCTATTAGTAGAATCTGCAATTTCAAAATCTATAGGGATCTCTTTTACGTATACCTTTGTGTTTAGATTGGCTTATGCATTGCTGATCTGTTTTTTTCTAAATCTGGCCTATCTTCATTTTAATTTTCTCCAAGAAACTTATTCGACTTTATTTACAATCGAACCCATACGAGAAGGAGCTGTGTATTGGTTGCAAGATCAGGCGCTAAATTTACTTTATGTGTTTATGATTGTGGTGGTGATGATTACCATTTTGCAATTACTAAAAGAAATTGGAGTAGAAAGTTTTTTAAAAAAAGCACTCGTTCCTGTTTTAAAAATTTTTGGTATCAGCAAAGACGCGACTAATATTATCATTGTCGGTATGACGATCGGTCTTCAATTTGGTGGTGGAATTTTAATTAAGGAAGTAAAGAGCGGAAAGATAGACAAACAAAGTGTTTTTCTAGCCGTATCTTTATTGAATGTGGTTCATGCCATTATTGAAGATACTATTTTAATGCTAGCCGTAGGCGGTCACTATTCTGGAGTTTTCTTTACTAGAATAATATTTGGTTTGCTTGTCTCGCTGGTAATATTCAAGATATATCAAAAATTTGATACTTTTTTTGAAAAATATATTTTCAGCAAAAACTTAAGGGCTTTACCGAAAATTAAAGATTGAATTTAAATTATAATTCAATAAAAACTCTTCATGGTTAAAGCAGTTAGAATTCAAAAATTTGGCGGTCCGGAAGAACTTCAGTTAGTAAATATTGAACTTCCCAAGTTAAACCCCAATGAAGTTTTGCTAAAAAATCTGTCGATTGGTCTTAATTATATTGATGTGTATCATCGTACTGGTTTGTACCCTATTCCATTACCAAGCGGCATTGGCTTGGAAGCTTGCGGAATTGTAGAAGAAATCGGATCTGGAGTTACTCTATTTAAAGCGGGAGATCGAGTTGCCCATTCATCTATGCCGATTGGTTCTTATTCAGAAAAGCAAATATTTCCTCAAGAAAAATTAGTCTCGGTTCCCAAAGGAGTTTCGGATGAACTGGCTTCGGTAATGATGTTAAAAGGAATTACTGCAGAATATTTGCTACATAGAGCCTATCCAGCGAAAAAAGGAGATAAGGTTTTGTTTCACGCTGCTGCAGGCGGAGTAGGTCAAATTTTATGTCAGTGGGCAAATGCCATTGGCTGCACAGTTATTGGAACGGTTGGTTCTAAAGAAAAAGAAGCGATTGCTAAGCAAAATGGTTGTCATCACGTAATCAATTACACGGATCATAATTTTGTCGAAGAGGTAGAAAAAATTGTTGGAAAAAATGGAATTGATGTTGTCTACGATGGTGTTGGCGCTACGACTTTTGAAGGATCGATCGAAGTATTAAAAGTTAGAGGAATGATGGTTGCCTTTGGAAATGCTTCTGGCTACGTCAAAACCCTTGATATTAAAAAGCACATTAATACCAAAGGATTGTTTTTCACTCGTCCTTCGATTGCTCACTACACTATGACTAGAAAAGAATTGGAAGATTCTGCAGCTAAGGTGTTTGACGCTCTTCTTGCTGGAAAATTTAAAGTAGAAATATTTAAAAAATATAAATTATCTGAAGTTCAAAAAGCTCACGAAGAATTAGAAGCAAGGCTACTTAAAGGCCCTTCTGTTATTATTCCTTAAAAGTTAAGGTACTCGTAAAAAGAACGAGCTGAAATCACTAGTAAAAAAATTCCAAATACTTTGCTTAACGTATTTTTATCAATTTGATGCACTAGTCTTGCGCCTATGGGGGCCATGATCATGGTGACCGGAACGAATACTAAAAACCCAGGAAGATTGACATAACCAAAACTCAAAGGTGCTGTGACATGATCAAAATAATTGCCGCTTAAAGACATGCTTACTGCGCCAATCACTGAAATGACAAATCCAATAGCAGCAGAAGTTCCTATTGCATTTCTAATGGAGTATCCAAACATACGCATAAAAGGAACTGATAACGAACCTCCACCAATACCCAAAGGAACTGAAATAAATCCAATAAATGTTCCTATGCCACTTTTAATATAAGTGGGTATGTCTCTTGGAGTTGCGCCTAGTTTTTCTCTAAAGAAAATAAAAAACAATCCGACAAAACCTGAAAAGATAGAAAAGATTAATAACAATCTTTTAGTTTCCAAATTAGAAGCCAGTAACGTTCCCAGAATTACTCCTAGAGCTACAAAAATACCGAATGATTTAATTAAGGTAAAATCAACCGCTTTAAATTCCATGTGGGTTCTGGTCGACATAACAGAGGTGGGAATAATAATTGCAAGGGATGTTCCTAAAGACAAATGCATTTTAGTTGATTCATCAAATCCCAAAACGGTAAAAGCATAATAAAGCGCTGGAACCATAATAATTCCTCCGCCTACTCCCAGTAGACCTGCCATAAATCCAGAAACCATAGCTGCAACCGCCATGACTGAAACTAAATTAAATAATTGAGAAAAATCTAAAAAATCAAACATATTTATACTACTAGCACTTCCAAAGTGCGCAGACCATCAATGCTTGCTACTAGCTTGTCATTTTTTGCTACAGGGCCAACTCCAGCTGGAGTTCCCGTCATAATTAAATCACCTGCTTGCAGTTTATTAAATCTAGATAGAAACGCTATCATGGTAGGAATTTTCCAAATCATCATATTCAGATCTCCCTTTTGTTTAACCGCACCATTGCTAGTTAAAGATATAGAGCCTTGCTCCATGGTTCCTGCTTTATCAAAAAGTGTAATCATTCCCATGGGAGCTGAATGTTCAAATGCTTTGCCGATTTCCCAAGGCTTACCGCCTTTTTTTGCTTCTGCTTGTAAATCTCTTCTGGTCATATCTAAAGCAACTGCATAACCAAACACATGGCTATAAGCATCAGATTCAGAAATATTAGACCCACCGCTTTTCAACGCCACTACTAATTCCACTTCGTGATGAACATCTTTGGTCTCGCTCGGATAAGTAAAAGTTCCTGAAGTATCTACGTTGTCAGGATTCTTTTGAAAAAATATTGGGTTTTCTTTTTTGGGATCGTTTCCCATTTCACTTACGTGATCTGCATAATTTCTACCGATGCAATACACTCTGCGTATTGGAAATTGCTGATCGGTTCCTTCTACTGCAACAGTTGCTTGTTTCGGTGCTGGGATAATAAAGTTAGACATAAGTTATACTGCTAATTTTTCTTTTTCGTTATTCTGAACAATCTCTAGTATATGATTGACCTTTTGGAAATCAGAATCTCGCGCCATCATGTTAGCAGATAAGTACCTTTTCCACTCCGTGGATCCTTTTTGTCCGTGATAGAGGCCCACCGTATGACGCATAATTTGATTGACCCTAGTTCCTTTTTTTACTTCTTCAGAAACATACTTTACTAGCTCTTCGACAATTTCAGTTCTAGTTAAAATATCAGAATTATCAAAAATCTCTCTTTCAATATCCGCTAAAAAATAAGGAGACTGATAAATAGCTCTACCAATCATCACCCCGTCGACATTGGATAAATGCTCTTTAATCTCTGAACACGTAGTGATTCCTCCGTTAATAATAATTTCTAAATTTGGGTTTTCTTTTTTAATTTGATTGACCATGGGGTAATTTAATTTTGGTATTTTTAGATTTTCTCTTGGCGACAATCCTTTTAAGATTGCTTTTCTTGCATGAAGAATAATAGTTTTGCATCCAGTGGCAGCCATTTTTTCCACAAAATTATTTAAATAATCAAAGTCTTCGACATCATCAAATCCAATTCTGGTTTTGGCAGTAACAGGGATATTGCAGGCCTGAACCATAGCATCTAGGCATTCGGCAACTAAATCTGGTTCTTTAATTAAACAAGCTCCAAATTTATTCTTTTGAACTTTTTTACTAGGACAGCCCAGATTGATATTAATTTCATCATAACCCATGTCTTCTGCAATTTTGGCAACTTCTGCTAAATCTTTTTTATTCGATCCACCTACCTGAAGCGCCAAAGGCTTTTCAAAATTATTAAATCCCAATACTTTTTGACGATCTCCTTTTAAAGCAGCGCCGGTTGCGACCATTTCTGTATACAGCAGTACATGCTTGCTAATTAGCCTTAGGAAATAACGATCGTGTCTATCGGTGCAATCCATCATAGGAGCCACCGATATAGTTCTATCAATGTTAGACATATTTTTTTATTTTATCAGAATAGGATATTTGATTTTGATTAATATAATCTTCATGAATTTTTTCCAACTTATCTAAGTGATAAATGTAATTCACCATCACTCCAAAAGATTCTTTGTATCCATAATCTGAAATATTGGCGTTCACAGTAATATCCTGAATACTTGCACCATTACCTAAATGAAATCTAGTCACTGAATTAACCGGTTTGTTGTTCACTTTTTCTTTAATGAGATAGTGAGCCACTAATTTTTTAACGATAGCTTTGTGTTCGACAATTCTAGGGTCCCCTACTTTTACATCGGCGTTATGCAAAAATTTAATTTTAGAAAAACCCTCCGCACCAATAATGGAGATGATTTTTGCTTCCTCTAAATAATTAAACCAATCAACAAAGCCTGGCAAAGGCGACAGGGTTCCAAAGTGCTTAATCTTTGAATTCTCTTGCTGAATTTCATAGACCACTCGTTTAATTAAAAAATTTCCCAAGGTAACATTGGTCAAACCCTGCTGACAGTTGCTGATAGAATAAAAGGTTGCAGTATCGGCTTTTAACTTGCTGTCCATAGTCGGCTTAATAATATCTTGTATGCAGGTCGCTAAGCCTTCGGTGAAAGCAACTTGAACAAAAATTAAAGGTTCGTCATGTAAGACTGGGTGAAAATAAGCAAAGAATCTTCTGTCTTCTTGAAGTCTTCTTTTCAAATCGTCCATATCTTTAATCTTATGAACTTTTTCATACTTAATAATTCTCTCTAAGATTGCTGCTTTCGTCTCCCAAGTAATTTTTTCTAACTTTAAAAAACCAGGGTTAAACCAAGATCTAAATAAGTGCCGAAAGTCTTCGTCCAAATCTTGTAATGAAGGATCTTCCAATACACATTGTAAAAGATCTTCGCGCATTGAAACCAAAAAAGCAGTTCCGTTAGGAGCCATATTCATTCTTCTAATAAACTCTTGTCTACGGCCCTCGGCTAAAGCTGCTAAGCTTTTTAATGTTTCTTTGCTTTTGTCTTTTACAAACTCAATGGATTTCTGTTCCACCAAATCCATATTGGGTTTTAGCTTTTTATCTATCTCTTGAAAAAATTTCTTTTTGTCTTCGATGGAAAGTTCTTTGTAAGTTTCAGATATTTCTCTAGCAATGGCGATACCACTTGCAATTCCTTTGTAAGAGATCAGATCATCCGATAGCTCTAATAAGGATGCTACATTTCTTTTGCCCGTAAAGGTTTTCGAAAGAAGCTCCTTGCCAGCATCGGCAATAGAGTTAATAATTTTTTTTAAAAACATTTATCCTAATAAGTAATTTGGTAACCAAGTTGCAATTCCTGGGAAAAAACAAAGTATAACAATTGCAAGAACCATACATAACATAAATGGCAACGATCCTCTTAAAATTTCAGGCAAAGTAATGTCTGGGGATATTCCTTTAATAACGTACAAATTCAATCCTACTGGTGGTGTAATCAGGCCAATTTCCATATTGATCGTCAGAATAACTGCAAACCAAATAGGATCAAAACCCACTCCTTCAATAATAGGAAGTAAAATTGGCGCTGTCATTAGAATAATAGCAACCGGTGGAAGAAAGAATCCTGCCACTAATAAAAAGATATTAATAATAAATAACAACACCCATTTATTAACTTCTAAACCCGTCATAACTTCTGCAATAGTTTGTGTGACGTATAAATTGGAAAGAGTAAAACTAAATAAATAAGAACATGCGATGATCATCATGATCATTACGCTTTCTTTCATCGATCCTCGTAAAATACTCCATAGTTTTTTAGGACTGTAGATTTTGTAAATAACCACAACTAAGACTATGCAAAAAAATGCTCCGATTCCAGCTGCTTCCGATGGTGTTGCGATACCGCCATACAATACGTACAGCACTGCAACTACTACTGTTAAAAAAGGAAGTATTCTTGGTAAAATTTCAAAACGCTCTTTCCAAGTAAAATGATTAAAGACAACGCTTGTGGCATTTGCATCTTTGTTAGTTCTCCACGTTTTAAAAATAGCCCAGGCCATAAATAAACCAGTGAGCATAATGCCCGGAAATATTCCTGCCATAAATAATTGACCAATCGAATTTTCAGTAGAAATACCATAAACAATCATAGTAATACTTGGTGGAATTAAAATTCCAAGTGTTCCTCCTGCTGCTATCGTTCCAGCGCTAATTTCTTTGGAGTAACCACGTGATCGCATTTCAGGAATTCCCATTTTTCCAATCGCAGCACAAGTTGCCGGAGATGATCCGCTTAATGCCGCAAACAATGCACAGGCTCCTAAATTAGAAACTACCAATCCACCAGGAACTCTATTTAACCAGCGATCTAACGCAGTATACAAATCTTTTCCGGCAGGAGACGATGCTACTGCCATTCCCATGACAATAAACATGGGGATCGACACGATCGTAAATTCCATCAATCCTTCCATAAAAGTGTCTGCAATAACTTTAGTCATTCCAAACCCTTCAAAAATAAGTAAGAAAGAAATCGCGACAAATCCAAGACCAAATGCAACTGGAATACCTAAGGCGAAAACACCAATCGTCGTTACCGTAACTAATAAACCAATGATTGCTGGATCCATTTATTTAATTACCTCTTCTAAAGTTGGCGGAGCAAAAGGCATCGCTCTATTGGTAGCTAACGAAAGAATGTCAGCAATATATTGTAAAATCATGACAAAAAAACCAATGGGCAAAGATATGTGCAGCTTCCATAAGGGAGCGTTCCACATGGTGCCTGTAGTGTGATTGTTAACGTACGCATCCCACCAAACTTCGCAGGACAATACAAAAATAACTGTACAAAAAATTAAAGATAAAGCAGAACAGATAATTGCTAGAATTAACCTTCCTTTGTGGCCTAAATAATGAGGTAATAACTCCACATTAACATGACCTCTTTCTAACAAAACATAAGGACTACCGATAAAAGTAGCTCCTGCTAAAGAATAAATAACGTACTCGGTTTGCCACGAAGTAGTAAGATTAAAAACATATCGCTCCACCACCATATTAAGAATTGCCAGAATAGCAGTGATAAGAAGAATGGTGGCAACTGTTCCGCACCATCTAGATAAAGAATGTACAAATTTAATATAGGTGTCCATAAATTCAATACTTTTTAGACTTAAACTAACAAAACCCCAATAATATTCTTGGGGTTTTGTTGATAAATAAAACAGTAAATATTATTTAACTGCTAATGCTTTTTCGATTAATGATGCTCCAGTTGGAACTTTTGCTGAGAAATCTTTAAATGAAGTTTTCTTAGCGATAGCCACCCAGTCATTATAATCTTTTTCACTCATGTAAGCTAATTTAACGCCTTTAGCTTTATAAGTGTCTTCCATTTTTTTATCCAAAGCAGCAACTTGTCCAGACATATAGTCTTCTGCTTTTTTTCCTGCAGCTAATAAAGCAGATTTTTGCTTCGCATTAAGTGCATTGAAAGATTTTTTAGAGATAAGAATTGGCTCGTACATGAACCAAAGACCAAATTTTCCTGGGGGTGTAGCACATTTCACTTGTTCGTAAATTTTAAATGAAACGAAGCTTCCTGAACTAGTGTTAACGCCAGTAAGTACACCAGTTTGTAAACCAGCGTATACTTCAGAACTTGCCATAGAAGCAATAGACGCTCCAGCACCTTCTAGCATTTTGTTAAACATTGGTCCTGCAGCTCGCATAACTTGTCCTTTAACCGAAGCTGGACTTGTAATACAAGTTTTTTTAGAAGCAAATCCACCACCTAACCATGCATCAGCTAAAACTATAGCTCCTGCACCGTCGATAATTTTTCTGATGTCATCCATAAATGGCGACTTATTGATTCTTTTTGCATGATCATGATTTTTTACAATTCCTGGCATCAATGTAATTGAAAATTCAGGATGAAAAGAGTTAGCGTAGTCTAGTGGAAAAGAAGTCATATCTAATTGACCATCTACTAAAGGTTTCCACTGAGCTTTTGCTTTGTATAAAGATTGGCCTGGGTATACTTGAATCTTAAAGTCTACGTTAGCTTTTGCTACATCTCTAGCAATCATTTGAACCATTTCATCACGAGCATCGCCTTTTCCGCCTGGAAACTGATGTGAAGCTTTCCAAGTAACAGCAAAAGATGAAGTAGTGATAAATGATAATGTAACTAATGATAAAATAATTTTATTAAAAATTTTCATTATTATTATTCCCCTGTTAAGTTAAATTTAAGTTTTTGAAACTTATCCGATTAATGGATTATTTAAAACATCTTATTTCTCTGTAATTATCAGGGTAAATTGTATAAATAATAACAAAAATTATGATGGATGGACCTTTAAAGGGATTATTAGTGCTGGATTTAACTAGAGTTCTAGTTGGTCCTTATTGCACTATGGTCTTATCTGATCTCGGAGCCCGCGTGATCAAGGTAGAAGCTCCTGAAGTCGGTGACGATTCAAGAAAATTTGGTCCTTTTGTAGAAGATCAGTCAGCTTACTTTATGTCTTTAAATAGAGGTAAAGAAAGTATCGCTCTTAACTTAAAGAATGAAGACGATAAAAAGATTTTTGAAAGAATTTTAGAAAAAGCCGATATCTTAGTTGAAAATTTTAAGCCGGGAACTTTGGAACGATGGGGTTATGGCTGGAATGATTTAAAAGATAAGTATCCTAAATTAATTTACGCATCTGCATCTGGGTTTGGTCAAACAGGTCCGATGAAAGGACTTCCCGCTTACGACATGGTGGTGCAAGGTATGGGTGGATTAATGAGTGTGACTGGTCAGCCCGATTCTGAACCTACTAGAGTAGGAACTTCCATTGGAGATATTACAGCAGGATTATTTACTGCCATAGGAATTAACGCAGCTTTATACGATAGACAAAAAACAGGACGAGGAATGCAAATTGATGTGTCGATGTTAGATTGTCAAATTGCTATTTTAGAAAATGCTATCGCACGATATTTGTCTAAAGGTGAAATTCCAAAACCGATGGGATCACGTCATCCATCGATCGCTCCTTTTGAAGCTTTCAAAACAAAAAACAGCTACATTATTATTGCTGCCGGTAACGATAAGTTATTTGAAGGTATGTGTCTTACGCTAGGTTGCGATTGTTACAAACTCGACCGCTTTAAAGACAATCAATCAAGAACTAATAACATAGACGAGTTAAAGAAAATCATAGAAGCAAAACTACTACATAAAACTACCGAAGAATGGGTTGCTCTATTTACCGAAAAGAAAATTCCGTGTGGTCCCATTAATAATATTAAAGAGGCGGTGGACAATCCACAAATTCAATTTAGAAATATGATCGTCAGCGCTAATCATGACAAGATTGGTAATTTTAAAATGGCAGGAAATCCTATTAAGATGTCACCTTATAAAGATGAAACAACTAGAGGTGATATACCTAATTTAGACCAACACCGAGATAAAATTTTAAAGGAATTTAAGTAAAAAACTATTCTGCTTTTTCTTCAGCAGTTTCATCCACTACATCATCTGATGAATCATCATTATCATCGTCATCGTCTGATGCCGCTGCGTTAGCTGCTGGAACTTTTCTAGATCTTTTAGAAGGTAAGATCGCTAGACCTGATTTGGAAACTTCACCTTTGTAAATCTCTTCAAAGGCATCGCCTTCAGGAGCATCGAAATCTTCTTGAACAGTTGCGTCTTCTGGATGGTCACGAGCTCTATCGATGGTTGCTTCTGTAAGTTTTTTGATATCAATTTTTTTATCTCCGATTTCTCTTAAAGAAATTACAGTTTTTTTATCATTATCTTCATCCACTAAAGGTGCATCTCCCGCTCCAATTTGCAGGGTTCGTTCCTTAGCTAAGATGATTAAATCGTATTGATTATCTACTTGTTCTAAACAATCTTCTACTGTTACACGTGCCATAAGTTGTGGGTCTTCTAATGACTTTAGACTTTAAAATCAAGCAATTTTTACTGGCTTATAGTCTCTAAATTTAAGTAATAATAAGAGATTAGCAAAGACCAGATAACCCAGCATCATGGTGAATATTTGATTAATGCTGAACTGATGATCAATCAAATAACCGAATAATGCAGGTGCAATAGCAGTGGAGAATACAAAAAAGGAAACTGTGATCGATCTAATTCCACCCAAATGCTTAGTCCCATAAATTTCAGACCAAGTAGAAGTAAGTAGCACTGCTGAAGTTCCGTTGGTCATGGCAATTAACATCATCATGGCCATAGGTGTAAAAGTCCAGCTACTAAAAATCACGAGTAGATAAGCCGACATCGTCGGGACTAAATAAAACGGCAATACTTTAATGGCTGAAAAACGATCGATCAAAAATCCAGATACTGCCAAAGCAACCACGCTAAAAGCTGCATACATAGTAAATCCTTGTGCCAAAAATAACATCGACCAGTTTTTGCTTTCAAAAATATAAGACTGATTAATAAAAATACCGGTAGTTAAAAATCCAGGTGCAAGTACTGCTGGCAACAAACAATAAAATTTTAAATCACGAAGCACTTCTGATCTAGTCCAATTTTTAATTTCATAATTAACCGCCGGTTTAACTCCTGACTTTTCGGTAGTGCCATCGACATAATTTTTTAAATTAAAAAATACAAAAGGAATAACCAAGCATAAAACAAAAATAGAAATACCAAGCCAAACCATCTTCCATGAATAAAACTTCATGATAAAAATAATCAGATAAGGCAAGAACCCCTCTCCCAAAGTCAAACCAAGCCATGAAATACTAAGAGCTTTACCGCGGTTGAGATCAAAGAACTTTGCCATGGAAGTAGATGCGGTATGAGTCATTAAACCTTGGCCAGATAATCTAAGAAAGTAAATGGCAAAGAATAACAGAATGATATTGGTCACTAAGGTAAGAAAAAAAGTAGCAAAAGCTAGGAACAGACAAACAAAAATAGAAAAATAAATAATTTTAAAGTCATCAATCTTTTTTCCTATCCAAATTAAAGAAAAACTACTCAAAAGCGTGGCTAAGGAATAGATCAAACCAAATTCAGAGTGAGTCAAGTTAAGATCTTGCCTGATAAATGGATTAAAAATACCGATAAAAAAAGTTTGACCAAAGCTAGAACAAAATGTCAAAATGAAACCAAATAAAAGAAATCTAAAATTATTTTTAACGAATTGAAAATTAAACATTTAATAAAATAAAGGAGATAAGAAGAATGTCAAAAAAAGTAGCTTTCATAGGTCTTGGAGTCATGGGTTACCCCATGGCGGGATTTATAGCAAAAGCCGGCCACGATGTAACGGTTTATAATAGAACAACTGCGAAAGCAGAAAAATGGGCAAAAGAATTTGACGGAAAACATGCGCCAACTCCTAAAGATGCGGCTAAGGATTCTGACTTTGTATTTACTTGTGTAGGCAACGATAACGATCTGAAGGAAGTAACCATGGGTGAGCATGGTGCCTTTCACTCTGTTAAAGAAGGAGCCATCTTCATAGATAACACTACTGCTTCTGCAAAAATTGCAAGAGAGCTAAATGAAGAAGCTAAAAAAAGAAAATTTGGATTTCTTGATGCTCCTGTATCTGGTGGCCAAGCAGGTGCAGAAAGCGGTCAACTAACAGTGATGATCGGTGGCGATCAAGCAGATTACGCAAAAGCAGAACCGGTGATTGATCACTATGCAAAAAAAATTAAATTACTAGGATCTTCTGGTTCTGGACAACTTGCGAAAATGGTCAATCAAATTTGTATTGCAGGATTAGTTCAGGGTTTATCCGAAGCTATTAGGTTTGGACAAAATGCAGGATTAAACATGGAAGATGTCATTGAAGTCATTTCCAAAGGTGCTGCTCAATCTTGGCAAATGGAAAACCGCTACAAAACGATGATCACAGACAAGTTTGATTACGGCTTTGCAGTAGACTGGATGAGAAAAGATTTATCGATCGCGATGGCAGAAGCTAAAAATAATGGCTCTACCCTTCCGGTTACAGAAATCATCGACACGTTTTATGGCGAAGTGCAAAAAAATGGTGGAAACCGTTTTGACACTTCTAGCTTAATTACCAGACTACCTAAAAAAAAATAACACTGTGAAAGATATTGAGCCTGGATTTTATAATAACAAGGATTTAATCCTTGATGAAATCTGGGCTCTACTTTCTAAAGGCGTCAAAGATAGAAACGAAGACTTTAGACTTCCCGTCGTTGTGCTTAATTCCAAACAAGGTCCTGATGCTAGAATTGTAGTTTTGCGAGGAGCATTTAAAGAACATAACACCCTACGATTTAACACCGACATCCGATCAGAAAAAATAGAATTCATTAAAAACAATAATCAAATTTATTTTCTCTTTTACAATAAAGAAAGAAAGATCCAAGTCAGAGCCACCGGCACCGCTAGCATTCATTATAAGAATAGGATTACGGAAGAAGCTTGGAAAAAAACTCAAGTAATGAGCAGAAAATGTTATCTTGCCGAACACGCTCCCGGAACAATCAGTGAAGATCCTACTTCTGGAATTCCTGCGCAATATGATGGTGGGACCATGGTTCCCTTAGAAGAAAGTGAATCTGGATATGATAATTTTTCAATAGTAGATAGCAAAATTCACACCTTCGAATGGTTATACCTAGCATCGAAAGGTCACCGTAGAGCTAAGATTGAATTAACGGATAGTGGCCCAAAAAATTATTGGGTAACCCCTTAATTATTGCCTAAGCCACAAATAGAAGAATGTAAGTTGCGCTTATCACACCTGCAGAAACAGCGGCTATTAAACCAACCAAAAAAGGCTTGGCACCTAGTTTTTTAAGCTCTACAAAATTAGTTAACAACCCCATAGCAGCCATAGCCATGGTTAAAAATATTTCTGAATAATTTTTAATAGTTGAAATAATTAGCTTCCAAGAACCTTTGTCAATAATAGTGCTAATATTTTGCACAATGTAGTAGTCACCAACACTTCTTATTACCGCAAACATAATAAATCCCAGTATGAAAAAAGGAAATATTTTAATGATGGAATAGCTCTGTCCAGGATTGTTTTTAGAATTATAAAAATGGGCAATCAACGGAATAAATATAACCAAAAAACTATTTCTAACTAATTTAGTTACCGTTGAAGAATTTATTACTTCTGGATTGGCAAACTGTTCTGCATAGATTAGACCTGAAGCTGCAACTTGTGCAGTCTCATGAATAGCCGTTCCCAAAAACAAACCGACTGGAAGCGCCTGATTATCAAATAAAACATTAGCTAAATACGGATAAAGAAACATGGCCAACACACCAAAAATAGTAATATTGGCAATAGCGTATGCAACCTCTTCTTTTTTGGCATTAATAACTGGTGCAGTTGCAATAATAGCTGTTGCTCCGCAAATACCCGTTCCAATAGAAATGAGATACGACATTTTCTCTGAAACTTTTAAATACTTAATAAAAAATTTTACAATTAATAAAATTCCAACAATGCAAATTATTACTAATGGTATTGCTTTAATACCAAAAGCAAGCAACTCACTAAAACTCAATCTAATACCAAGTAAAATAATTCCTAATCTCAATACAAATTTAGCAACAAACTCAAAACCTTTCTCAATATTTAAAAACCAAGGAAATAAATTTCCCAAAAACATTCCAATAATAATTGCAATAATCACAGCAGAGATTGGACTTTTTTTATAACCTAATAAATTCTCTCCAATATAATGACTCAATTGTTGTGCTGATAAAGCAACAATTAAAGTTAATAGGACTCCAGTTATGATTTTTACTTTTGAATTCATAAATAATTTGATTAATTTTTTATTTAAATGCCCACTCGTAAGCAAACAAGGAAACAGCACCACCGGTATGAATAAAAAGTAACTTATCCTGCTTAGAAAAATAATTGTTCTTAATAAGATCTATCATTCCTGCAAAACCTTTTCCTGAGTAGACAGGATCAAGTAGAATTGCCTCTTTCTTTGCAAGAAGAAGCGTAGCTTCCTTCATGGACTCGGTAGGTAAGCCATATCCATCACCCACATATCCATCAAATGCCAAAACTTCTTCTTTTTTTAACTCTTCACACTCTAAAAGATTGCAAGTATCTTTTGCAACATCATAAACTTTGCTCTCTTGGACATCTTTTTTAAATCTAACGCTAATTCCAACAACCGGAACTTCATAATTAAAGAATTTTTTTCCAGCTAGTAATCCGGCTTGAGTTCCTGCGCTTCCAGTCCCATGAACTATATGACTAAAATTAATTTTTTTCTTATCGTTTATAATTTCATTAACGCACTCCACATAACCCAAGGCGCCAAGCGCATTAGAGCCTCCGCCTGGAATGAAATAAACATTAGTTCCTTTTTTTTTAATTTGCTCCACTCTTTCTAAAGCATATTCTTTTACATCTCTATCAAGAGGACAATTTTCAATTTCGGCTCCAAAAATTTTATCCAAAAATACATTTCCTGAATTCAAGTATGCTTCAGGAGGATTTTTCAATCTATGTTCTAAAATAACTAAACATTTAACTCCTAATAATGTTGCTGCTGCTGCGGTTTGTCTGGCGTGATTAGATTGGACAGCTCCAATGGTAACCACCAGCTCTGCTTTTTTATTCATAGCATCAGCCATAAGAAATTCTAATTTTCGAGTTTTGTTTCCTCCTGTAGCCAAACCAGTGCAATCATCTCTTTTCATATAGATCTGGGGGCCTCCGAGATAATCTGAAATATTTTTTAAGTGTTCAATTGGTGTTGGAAAATGTCCTAATTTAATTCTTGGAAATTTATTTAAATTTTTATTTGTCATAAAATGACTTATATTATTAATTAAATATTATGCCAGTTTTAAATAACATCCACTACCTAGACTCTGAATCGGGAAAAGAATTAGTTTTGATTCATGGTTTTTAGGCAGCAATGCACTTTGGAAATATCAAATAAAAGAATTTCAAAAATACTTTAGGGTAATAGCCATTGACCTTCCAGGATATGGCAAAAGCAATAAAGCTAAGCCTTTGAATGGCATTAAAAAATTTTCAAAAGCTGTAGAAAAATTATTGCATACATTAAAAATAAACAATTTTTATCTTATGGGTCACTCAATGGGTAGCATCATTGGTTGGAGCCAAAGGCCTAGGTTTAGAAGTGCTGGAAGCTTTGCAATATACTAATGTTGGACAGGGAATATTAGCAGGAATTGCAATTCTATTTTGTGTACTAATATTGGACAAGATAGTTCAGGGCAAAAAAAATTAATTATCAAGTAATTTCTATATAACTATAGATTAAAAGGTTCTTTTTTATTAATTTTAAAAAAAACTTAGTGTATGAAATTTCTAATAATCATTTGCCTCGTTATTATTTGACATGTCAAAGTAAATTATGTTGAATACTAAGAAATAAAAATAAAGGAGTACAATATGTTTAAGGCAATACTAAAGACAGTTTTTGCATTGATACTTACAGTGTCATTCGCACAAGCTGCTGATTATGGAACTTTAAAAAAAATTAAAGATTCCGGTACAATAACAATTGGGCACAGAGAATCTTCCGTTCCTTTTGCTTACTACAACAAATCTCAAAAACCAATTGGTTACTCAATGGATTTGTGTGAAAAAATTGTTCAAAGAGCCGAAAAAGAAATTGGGAAAAAATTAAATAGAAAATATTACCCAGTTAACCCAAAAACAAGAATTCAGTTGCTTGCGAATGGAACAATTGACATTGAATGCGGTTCAACAACAAACAACCTAACTAGACAACAGCAAATTGATTATGCTCATGTAACTTTTATTACAGGAACTAAACTTTTGGTTAAAAAATCTAGTGGCATTACATCTATTGATGGAATGAAAGGCAAAAAAATTGCTTTAGCTCAAGGAACTACTAATGAAAAAGCTGTTACAAAAGTTAATTCTGACAGAGGTCTTGGTATTAAAGTTGTGAATGTAAAAGACCATGCAGAAGGTTTTTTAGCCTTAGAAACTGGAAGGGTTGATGCTTATTCAACAGACCATATTTTACTTTTTGGATTAATTTCAAAAGCAAAAAAACCAGCTGATTATGCTGTTGTTGGAAAATTCTTATCTTACGACCCATATGCAATTATGATTCGAAGAGATGATTCAGCAATGCGCTTAATTGCTAATTCTGAACTTTCAGACTTGTTTAGATCTGGTGAAATTAACAAGATTTATGACAAGTGGTTCATGAATAAGTTACCAGAAGGTGGAAATGCTTTAGGAGTTCCTCAAACGGATCTTTTATCAGCTGCATTTACTATGCAGGCTTTACCATACTAATCTAATTTTTAATTTGTGGGCGGCTTCCTCTGGTGGCGCCCACTAAATTAAACCCCAGCTATTAACTTTTATGAAATACAACTGGAATTGGTCTGTTTTATTTGAGCCTCAGTATTTTGACTGGATTATTTCAGGAACATTGTGGACCCTTTATCTTTCGATAGCAGCCTCCATAATCGCTTTTTTCTTGGGTTCATTGATTGGAATATTCAGAACTTTAGATAACAAGATTTTAAAATCTATTGGAACTATTTATGTAGAAATATTTAGAAATATTCCTTTATTACTTCAGATGTTTATTTGGTATTTTGTATTTCCAGAGCTTGTTCCGGAAAATTTTGGAAACTGGCTAAAACAAGATCTCCCTAATCCAGAATTTTCATCAGCATTGCTTTGTTTGGGAACTTATACGGCTTCACGAGTAGCAGAACAAGTTAGGTCAGGTATCAATTCAGTTTCTAATGGCGTCGGTAGCGCCGGTTATGCCACTGGTCTTACCACCTATCAGTTATATGTTTATATTTTATTACCCATAGCTTATCGAATTATAATTCCTCCATTAACTTCGGAATTTTTAACCGTTTTTAAAAATTCTTCTTTGGCACTAACGATTGGACTTTTAGAGCTAACCGCTAGAAGTAATATGATTATGGACTGGACCTTTCAAGGATTTGAAGCTTTTACAGCTGCCACCGTTATTTATGTATCGATCACAATGATGGTTACATTGATCATGCAAAAAATAGAAAGCAAAAGCAAAATACCAGGATTTATAAGGGAGAAAGCGTGATAAAAAATTTTGATTTTGATGTCATTACAGGTTCCATTCCTTTTTTGTGGAAAGGATTGCAAGTTAGTTTTTATTTAACTTTCCTGGCACTTGTCGGAGGAATTGTCTTTGGCACCCTATTGGCTTTAATGAGAATTTCTAATATTAAATTTTTAAAATACTTCTCAATGACATATGTAAATTTTTTGAGGTCCATGCCTTTGATATTAGTTATTTTTTGGTTTTTCTTTTTAATTCCTGTAATTATTGGAAGACCCATAGGAGGTTTTTATTCAGCCGTTATTGCTTTTACAATGTTTGAAGCGGCTTATTATAGTGAGATTATTAGAGCTGGTTTGTTAAGCGTTTCTAGCAATCAAATTTCTGCCGCCAGAGCAACTGGTTTGTCTTATTCTCAATCAATGATTTATGTAATTTTGCCACAAGCTTTTAGAAATATGGTGCCAATTTTGCTAACCCAAGCTGTTGTTTTGTTTCAAGATACCTCGCTGGTTTATGTAGTTAGTCTAAGAGATTTTATGACTGCAAGCTCTATAGTTGCGCAAAGCCAATCTAGGTTGGTGGAGATGTATCTATTTGCAGCTCTAGTTTATTTTTCAATATGCTTTGCTTTTTCCTTTATGATTAAAAGAATTCAAAATAGAAAGGTGACAACATGATCGAATTAAAAAATGTAAGTAAGTGGTATGATGATTTCCAAGTTTTGAATGACTGTAGCGTTCAGATACAAAAAAAAGATGTAATGGTAATTTGCGGACCATCTGGCTCAGGAAAATCTACTCTTATTAAATGCATTAATGGCTTAGAAAAAATTGAAAAAGGTGATATTTTTGTAGACAATATACATGTCAATGATCCGAAAACTAATTTAAATGAATTACGTGCTAAAATTGGCATGGTTTTTCAAAATTTTGAGCTCTATCCTCATATGACGGTATTGCAAAATATATCTTTATCGCAAATTAAAGTTTTAAAAAGAACTGCTGACGAAGCCAATGAAAAATCAATTTCACTTCTCGAAAGAGTTGGCTTAAAAGATCAAGCCTCTAAGTACCCCGCGAATCTTTCGGGTGGTCAACAACAGCGTGTAGCCATTGCTCGTGCTTTGGCCATGGATCCAATAGCAATGCTTTTTGACGAACCTACGTCAGCACTTGATCCTGAGATGATCAATGAAGTATTGGACGTTATGATTGAATTAGCTCAAGATGGTATGACGATGGCGGTAGTTACTCATGAAATGGGCTTTGCTAAAAAGGTGGCTGATAAAATTTTATTTATGGATGAAGGAAGAATTGAAGAAATGGCAAGTAAAGAAACTTTTTTTGAGAACCCTAAATCCGATAGAACAAAGCTATTTTTGTCTAAAATTTTATCTCACTAATCCTTAATAAAATTACATTGAAAATAATGCTTATGAGCATAGTCAATAACTATGTTTAAAGTTTTAAAAAACTCTTGGGCTCTCTTTATTGGCTTGGCATTCATTATGATTGCACATGGCTTGCAAGGAAATTTGCTTGGGGTTCGGGCCGTATATGAAAAGTTTAGTCTGATATCTACAGGAATTATAATGTCTGGCTTTTATATTGGTTATTTTATAGGAGCTAAAAATATTTTATCCTTAATTCATCGAGTGGGACATATTCGTGTATTTGCTGCAATGGCCTCTTCTGCGTCTTTGGTTATTTTAATTCATTCTATGTATGTCCATCCGTTTACTTGGTTTGTTGCAAGAATTTTATCCGGAATCTGCATGGTAGGAATTTATACCATTGTCGAAAGCTGGTTAAATGATCGATCTACCAATCAAACAAGGGGTAAGGTTTTATCTATCTATATGATCATTAGTTATGTCGGCATGGGGTCAGGAATGCTTCTGCTTAATTTTCAACAACCTGAAAGTTTTGAACCCTTTATTCTTATATCTGTTTTAATGTCGTTATCACTCATACCTATTTTATTAACTAGAAGAAAACCTCCGTCATTTAAAAAAATAAAAAATTTAAAAATTTATGAACTTTATAAAATATCCCCTCTGGGTATTGTAAGTTCCGTATTAACTGGATTTATCCATTCTGCAGTATTTACTTTGCTCGCAGTGTATGCGGCGGCGATGAATTTTACTTTAATTGAAATCGGTTTTCTTACTTTTTTGCTTACTGTCTCGGGTGCACTTGCTCAATTTCCTATAGGATATTTATCTGACTTATTGGACAGAAGAAAAATAATTGCAATTTGCTCTTTGTTAGGTGCTTGTGCTGCTTTTGTATTGGTATTTTTATCTTCTTCTATTTTTTCCTCCCCTCTTGTTAAATTTTTATTTTATGTATTTATTGTTTTGTATGCATTTTGTAGTTTGCCATTATTTTCATTAAATCTATCGCATACTAACGATTTTATTTCTAAAGATAAGTTTGTAGCCGCAGGAGCTGGTTTGCAATTTGCTTTTGCATTAGGGGCAATAGCTGGTCCATTCGTATGCTCTTTATTTATGGGATTTATTGGCCCTGAAGGATTGTTTATTTTTCTAGTTTTTGGCAATGCTTTCATTGGATTGTTTGCCCTGTATCGAATGAGCGTTCGTTCAGTGGTAGACAATAAAGATAATCAGTTTTTTCCTATCCCTAGAAGTATCACACCGACGGGGATGGAGCTAAATCCAGCTATTAAATCTGAAAAATAAAGTTTAGTTATCAATAGTACTCAAACTTCTTTTGATTATATCTGGTATCGAAAGGTCACCGTAGAGCTAAGATTGAATTAACGGATAGTGGCCCAAAAACTTATTGGGTAACCCCTTAATTATTGCCTAAGCCACAAATAGAAGAATGTAAGTTGCGCTTATCGCTCCTGCAGAAACGTGGCGCAAATAACCAATCGCACATCAAAGGACAAATTTTTTTTACTTTTGAGCGCACTATCTAGCCATTAGTTTTTTTATAACCAACGTTATTTTTTTATTAAATCTAAAAATAATTTTACTTTAAATATTTTTTTTCTATTCCTGCGCCAACTGTATATTTTGGATCTACAAAATTACCTAGTCTGACTTTGCCGACTTGACTTAAAATCATGTAAATGTCCCACTGATCAAATGCAAAATCTTTAACTAGCCACCTGACTAATTCTCGGTAAGCTATTCTAGTCGCATCTTCTAAGGGTCTTGTGCTGCCAATAGCCATCAACATATTTTCAGTTTCAAGTCTTGGCCAATCAATAGTATAATTTTTTATTAGATCGACTTTAATTGTTGTCGTTGTAGGGTATTCTACTGCTACACCACAAACTTCTCCGTCACCTTGACAAGCATGTGCGTCGCCAATAAAAAGTCTTGCGCCTGGACTTCTTACGGGAAGATAGGTTATGCTTCCAGGTCCCATATCAGGAAGATCCATATTGCCTCCATGGTTATCTGGGGTAAGTGAATTAATTGAATCAATTTCAGGGGAACAGCTTAGAGTACCAATGTGAGGCTTGTAAGGTAAAGTAATTCTGTCTGACCAGTATACATTTTTTTCATCCAAATTTATTTTTCTAACTATTTCAGGAAGTGGCTCATTTAAAGTTGCCGTGTAAGCTGTTCCTGTTAATGCTCCAAATTCTTGGATCAGGCAGCAAGTTCCTAAAGGATTTTGTCCTCTTGGTACCATTTTGTCTATATAAACAGCGATAGCATCTCCTTTTTCAGCTCCCTCGATCATAATTGGTCCGTTTTGAGGATTTAAAAATGGCATCATTAATTTTTCACTAGGCTTGTCAGTTTCTTTTTGTATTTTACCTTCAAATGCATCTCTAGTTTCAACCACCACCGTATCACCTGGTTTAATATGCATGACTGGGTTTGAATAAGGTCCTATTGTGTAGTGATAGTTTCCTTGAGTCTCTTCAGTTAGATAGTGTGTTTCTCCTGTTCTGTCTTTACCAACTCCTCTAGACATCATGATTGAATTTTTTAACCAAGTCATATTTTTCCTTTCTAATTGTTAGTGGGATTCAAGACTGAGCAAGTCTCTCGCCTTTTCGACAGAGCTCAACTGTGAAGCCATTAAAGTTTTAATATTACTACCTTTGTGTACCAGAATACAATCCGATTCTAATTGACTAATAAAAGAAATATTCTGCTCCACAACTAAAAATGCAGTATTAAATTTTTTAGAAAGTGTTTTCAGGGTATCTGCAATAAAAGATACAATGGATGGCTGAATTCCTTCTGAAGGCTCATCTAATATAACGATTTCAGGATTAAATATTAAAGCTCTGGCAATGGCTAATTGCTGTTGTTGCCCGCCACTTAAAGAAGCGCCGTTGTCATCTTTTTTTTCTTTTAGTATAGGAAAAATATTATAAATATTTTTCAATTTTTCTTTAACATCAAATTTTAATTTTTTTCTTGTGAATATGGGAAGCATAATATTTTGCTCTACAGTCAACGAGCTAAAAATTTCTCTTCCTTGTGGAACATAACCTATACCCAGCATTGAACGTAGTGAAGGATCTGACTTGGATATGTCTTCATTTTTAAAATAAATCGAACCTTCTTTCGGTTCTATTAAACCCATCACAGTTTTCATTAGCGTCGTTTTTCCCATTCCATTTCTGCCAGTGAAGGCGAGTATTTCACCTTTGTTAATTTTAAAAGAAAAATTATTAACTACAGTTGTTGATCCGTAGCCGGAGGATAGTTTTTTAATTTCTAATAAATTATTATCGCTCATTAACCAACACCTAAATATATATTATTTACATCCTTGTCTGATAAAACTTCTGGGACGCTACCTTCAAAAAATATTTTACCTAAATGCAAAACCGAGACTCTGGTGGCTATTTGTTTGACAAAATCCATGTCATGACCAACAATCACAAAAGTAATTCCTTGCTTGTTGAGTTTTTTAATTATATTGCCAGTTTTTTCCGTCTCTTCAAATGATAACCCAGCCGTAGGTTCATCTAAAAATACAAGATCAGGTTTAGATAATGTTGCAAGAGCAATATCTAACCATTGTTTTTTGCCATGGGAAAGATCTCCTGCTAATGTTTTTTTTTCATTTTCTAAAGAAAAATCATTTAATAAACTTTCTAGGTCAAAAGATTTTCCCATATTGTTTGCTAAAGACAAATTTTCCAAAACTGTTAATTCAGAAAAAACTGATGGGGCTTGAAATTTAATCCCCATCCCAAGCTTAATTCTTTCATGTGTTTTTAACTTTTCAATATTTTTATTTTTATACAAAATGATTCCATTGTTGGGGGTGTGAAAACCAATAACAAGTTTGAAAAAAGTACTTTTACCAGCCCCGTTAGGGCCAATAACAAATCTGATTTCACCCTGGTCCACAGATAAAGAGACGTCTTCTAAAGCGATAAAGCCTCCAAATTTTTTAGTTAATAATTTAGTTTCTAAGATTGTAGCCATTTAAATTTTTTAATTAATTTATTTTTTAACATCAAAATAATTCCATCTGGAAAAAATATTGTAGCAATTACTAATATCAAACCCATTGTAATAATTGCGAATTGAGCGCCATTAATTGCTAATGTTTGTGACAACCATACCAAAAATACAGTTCCTACAAAAACTGACAAAAAATCTTTTTTTCCGCTAGCAGCAACCCAAACTACTGGCAAAGCTGCTGAAACCAATCCCATTGATGATGGTGTGATATATCCACCCCAATTAGTGTATAAAATTCCACTTAACCCAGCCAACATTGAAGCAATTACAAATGCCATCAACTGAACACGCTGAACATTATGACCTAGACTTGCTACTCTATCTCTATTTTCTTTGGTAGCAAAAAAAATTAAACCAGTTTTTGAATTTTTAAATTTATACAAAGATAAAAGAATAATGGCTGCAATAAACAATATGAAATAATATTGTGTTATCCCTTCTACTAAACCAAATTTCAAATCCTGAAAACCTATTGTTGGCATACCCTGCATACCATTAAATCCATTAAGTCTTGCAAGGCCTATTGTATACTCTGGACCTGCTGTTTGTTGCATGAATGTTTCAAATACTATTGTTATAGCTAAAGTTACTATACCTATAAACACATCGTAAATTCCTCCATAGAATAAAAAATATCCTACAACCAGACCAAAAAGTCCTGTTACCAGTAGTGCCAAAATTGGCGACCAAATACCTACTCCTGCTACACCGAGAAAATTAATGCTAATTACAGAAAAAGAATATCCAGCTAATCCGAAAAAAGCTGTCTGGCCAAAACTTAGAACGCCTCCCATTCCCCAGATAACAGCTAAACCAAGTGAAATAAAACTCCAGCACATAAAATAAGAGATATTATTTAAATAATAACTATCTAGAAAAAAAGGAACTACTCCTAATATTAAGAATATTATAATTGCTAATTTATTTTTTTTTATATTAAGTTTCATTTCTACTTTTCTTTGCTTATTAGCCCGCTAAAACCCTTTGGCAAAAATCTTATAATAATTATTACAGAAAATAATAAAGCTATAATTCCGATTGTGGCTTTATAAAAAAATGTAACGGAAGTTTGGACTGTACTTAAAAATGCAGCCGCAGGTACTAGGCCAATAAAAGGACTGGCGCCTGCTGTAACTACGGTGATGAAAGCGCTTACAATAAAAGCTTGTCCAATACTTGGAACAATAGTCATTGTGGGTGCATAAAGAGCTCCCGTAACTCCAGCTAAACCAGCTCCAATTGCAAATGTTACTGAATAAACATTTTTAACATTAACCCCCATTGATGAGGCTATTTCTGGTTTTTCAATTGTGGCTCTAGCCAAAGCACCAAAACTGGTCTTCATAAACAAAATATATAGCAAAGCTAACAACGCAATAGAGAAAAATATTAAAAATATTCTATATTCAGAATAAGAATAATCACCGAGTTTAAAATTACCCATAGGAGTCTGCAGACCTTCATATGATGGTCCAAAAATAACTAAAAAAGATTGCGAAACTATTAAGCTTATACCCCAAGTGGCAACAACTGAATCTAGAGGTCTTCCGTACAAGTGACGGATAATTAATTTTTCTAATATCAAACCAAATAATATTGTTACTAAAACTCCAACAGCCATGGCAATCGGCAAAGGTAAATGCAGAACTTTTCCTGAGATTACGGTTCCATATGCTCCAACAGTTATAAATTCACCATGTGCTAAATTTATAATTTTCATCATTCCGAAAATAACCGCTAGCCCTATTGCAGATAATAATAGAAATGAAAGTGCATCTCCAAATTGATAAGCAATATTAAAAAGCATAATCATAAATTAAATTTTCTCGACTTTGTTTTGTATAAAAAAACTTAGCGATATTTTCATATCGCTAAGTTTTTAAGTTTTTATTTATTTTTTTGGTGGTTTACTAGGTGTGTACTGAGAATAATCAGCCTTTACAGGTAAATTACAACCAGCTTGACCTAACCAATAAGGCTTAATGTCTTTCCAAACTTTTGGTATGGACACTTTGTGTCCTTTTCCAACGTTAACCAAGAAAATCGTATGACTTCCGTGGTGACTTTTTGGATCAATTGACACAACTCCTGAAGGGCCGTCAAAAGAAATACCAGTCTCTAGAGCGGCAATTACTTTTGATTTATTTGTAGTGCCAGCTAGAGCAACTGCTTTTGCATAAATATTAATTGCATTATATGCATTTGCAGCTTCCATATTTATATATGGTTCATTTGGATATACAGCGCGAAATCTTTTGACAAAATCTTTGCTTTTGTCATGATATTCGCCAGATTTAATTACATCATGCACTTCTTCAATGTAGTTAACCGTTACGTACATATTTTCTAATGCTGGAGGAGCAAATCTTTTATGTTCGTAAGCTTGACCTACGTTAATTGAAGTAGCCATTGGAATTCCCAAACCTGCCGCTGCTTGCTGTTCATAGAAAGAAGCTTGTTTTGCTCCAACTAATAAAGTCATCAAGACGTCTGGTTTAGCTTTTTGTATCTTCTGAATAGTTTGACTGTATTGAGAAACATCAAGTGGAATAAATTCTTCTCCCACTAAAGTTCCTCCATTTTCTTTTACAATCTGTCTTACCCATTCTGCAGATATTTGTCCAAAATTGTAATCAGCAGCGATTACATATACTTTTTTTCCATATTTCTGCATCATCCAAGGAACTAATGTGCTAAATTGTTGTTCTGGAACAGCTCCAGTTACAAAAACGTTTTTATCGCAGACTCCACCCTCGTATTGATTGTTATAGAAGTAAAGCATTTTTGCTTTACCCATGATAGGTCTGATTGCTTCTCTTGACGCACTTGAGAAAGCTCCAAACACTACATCGACTTTATCTTTTTCTATTAATCTTCTGGCAAACTCTTGAAAACGTGTGTTGTCTGACTGAGTATCGTATCTTACGATTTCAAGTTTTTTTCCTAGCACTCCACCCTTGGCATTTATTTCTTTAACTGCCAATTCATAAGCGTGGATTTTTGGAACTACTGCGATTGCAAAATTTCCAGTTTCATCTTCCAATATGCCCAACTTTATAGTTGTTGCGGACCAAGCACTTGAAACTAATAAAAATAAAAATGATGCAATTAGTGTTGTTAGTTTTTTCATTTTTTTTCCTTTATTGTTTTTTTTAAAGGCTACATGGAATTAAAAGAAATTAATACTTATATAATTTGCATTTGAGATATGCCTATTTAGTAGGTATTTGTAAATTTTAAAACTATTTTCAAAAACAACTAGAGATTGAAAAATGATTATGCTATCCACTATTAAAAAAATTATTAAACTGGTAAATATCAAATATTATGAAAGAGAAATTAAAATTTAAAGTAGCAGCAGTTCAATACGAACCTAGTCAATTTAATAAAAAATTAAATATAGATTCTTTATTAAAGCTGTCTGAACAAGCTGCTGAAGAAGGTGCAAAACTTATAGTAACGCCAGAAATGGGAACTACGGGATACTGTTGGATGGATAGAAAAGAAGTTGAACCCTACGTTGAGGTTATTCCTGGATACACAACGGATAAATTTTTAGAAATAACAAAAAAATATAATTGCTACATAGTGGTAGGTATGCCCGAAATAGATAAAGAAACTAATTTATTTTATAACTCGGCAGTTCTTATTGGACCCAATGGAATTGTTGGCAAACACAGAAAAAGTCACTCATACATTGCTGAACCTAAGTGGTCCGCTCCAGGACAGGAACATTTGGTGTTTGAAACTGAAATAGGAAAAATAGGAATTTTAATTTGCATGGACATACATTTTATAGAGACCGCAAGATTAGTTGCTTTGCAAGAAGCCGATATAATTGTTCATATTAGCAATTGGTTAGGAGAGCGAACGCCCGGATCGTATTGGATAAGTCGCGCATTTGAAAATAGTTGCTATTTAATTGAAGGTAATAGATGGGGGCTGGAAAGAACGGTTCAATTTAGTGGAGGGAGCTGTGTCATTAATCCTGACGGGTCTATTGCATCTGTAATCGATAAAGGTGATGGAATTGCTTATGCAAATATTGATCTCAATTGGCCAAGAGAAAGAAAAGTGTTAGATGAAAAAATTTTTAATGATAGACGGCCTGAAATGTATATGAACCTACCAACAGATCCTTATTTGTGGAATCCTTTAGAATTTTTTGGTTTATATGGTTTAAATCCTCTTCCAAAAGGAAAAAAATCAAAAATTTCAATTACTCAAATGACAACAACAAATAAAATAAAAGATAATTTAACTAAAATGCTTCAATATTTAAATTTAGCTAAAGAAGCAAAAAGTGAAATGGTAGTATTTCCTGAACTGTGTCTGACTGGACACTTAAACAGGAATTCTTCACCTTTAAAAAGAGAATCTAAAGAAATTAGTATTTTAGCTGATTATGCAAATATAAATGACATTTATATCTATTTTGGATTTGCAGAAGAAGAAGAGGGTCAATTTTTTAATTCCACGGCTTTATTAGGTCCTGAAGGCTTGTTAGGTATTTATAAAAAAATTCACTTAAACAAAGAAGATAAAAAGTGGGCTTCCGAAGGTAATGAATGGAAATTGTTTGATACAAAAATTGGAAGAATTGGACTGATGATAGGATACGATGCAATTTTTCCAGAGTCTGCTAGATGTTTAGGTTTGCAAGGTTGTGATATTATTTTGTGTGCATCAGCCCAAAAAGGAATTTTCACTCACGGACACAAAGGAAGTGAAATAAGACAGAATTATCCTATACCAATGGGAGCAGACCCAAATCATTGGAATCATTTTCGTATAAGAGGTGGAGAAAATAATGTTTATTTTTTATACTCCAATATTTGTGACAAAAAAAATAATTTTTTAGGTAAAAGCGGTATTTTTGGTCCAGATCCATTTAAATTTCCTAGAGAAGAAAGCTTGATTCATAATAATGAGGATATTACACATCTTATGATTGATACCTCAAACTTAGACACTAGTTATCCAACCAATGTAGTAAGAGATAAATTTATGATGTCAATGAGACAGCCTCAACATTACATACCGCTGGTTAAACGCAATCATTAGTATTTTTTAATCCTTTTTAATATCTTCATGGCTACCGTAGAGCTAAAATTGAATTAACGGATAGTGGATCTAAAGCCCACTGGGACTCCTTAACTATATTAAAAACTTTAATCTAAGCTTGTAATAAAATCTTCTAAGGTTTGTTTTAGTGTTGGCGTGTATTTCATCATATGTCCTTCATGGGCTGGAAAATAACTATACTTCTTAGATTGAGCCTGCTTAAATATTCGCTGCCCCATGCTGATAGGAACTATGATATCGGATCCGCCGTGCATAATAAGAATAGGTGCGGTGATGTTTTTTATTTTATCAATGCTTTTGTATTTGTCTTTTAAAATAAGATTAACTGGAAGATAAGGATAATAAATCTTAGCTGTATCTACCATGGAAGTATAAGGAGATTCTAGAATAACCCCTGCCAAATTTTGCTTTTGTGCAACTTCCACTGCCACTCCAGTTCCCAGAGATTCTCCATATAGAATGATTTTGTTTTTAGGAACATTGTTCTTCTCTAACCAACTAATGGCACTTCTTGCATCTTCATACAATCCTGCTTCGGTGGGATTTCCTTTATTGCCGCTAAACCCTCTCCAGGAAATGATTAGATAATTAAGACCTAAATTCTTAAATTCATTTAATTTATAAATTCTATTATCAAGATCTCCTGCATTACCGTGAAAAAAAAGAACAGTGTAGGTATTGGCGGGGTTTTGATAAGACCACGATTTGAGAGCAATTCCCTCAGCCGATGTTATCTCCAACCGCTCTGCAGCTACATTTAATGTGGTTGATCTTAAATGATTGTTAATATTCGGTAGATATAAAAAGCTCCTCTGAAATACATACATATATAGAGAGGTAAGCAGATAAAAAATAGCAATAGATACAGCGCTATATAAGTAAAACTTTTTTAAATACATCTGGGCATTATACCAATTTAACGCTTAATTTAAATTCATCTTAATTATCAATAGTACTCAAACTTCTTTTTTTTAACATTTCTCCAGCTCTGCGAATGTCCTAACTTTCCTTTGTTAATCGGTCCCGAAGCAGTCACCCAACCCATACCACGACGAGGATCTTTTTTGGGTCTTGATGAAAAAACAATCTTGCTGACAAGGCTAGACTGCCTTTGCTTTTCTAGTTCCAGCTGTCTTTTTTTCTTCATGTCTTCCTGGTAGCGATCTAGCTCATTGGGATCTCTCTTCTCTTCTTGTTTATGAACAAAGATTATAGGAGCAGGCGCTGCAGATGTTTCTGCAGCTACCTTGATTTGATATTTTTTAGGAACTTTTTTTCCTTGCATCTGATAAAGAAGTCTAGGATTTTCTTTTAACAATCGTTCTTTATTCTCTCCTAAAAATACCCCCACCTTCTCTTTGATCTTGTTCATAAAGTATCGGTGATTGGGTTGAACCGATTCAAGTTTGGTCCTCCGTTCCTTGCCAAACCAGTCTTTTTTATTTTTCTTAAAAGGACTAATTTTGTCGTTGCTCATAGTGATCCTCCTTATATTCTTTGAGCTCTTTGATTAGCTTAGTAAACCGAAGCAAAAGTTTCGTTTCATACACGCTCAACTTCACCGTTGCATTACCGCTGTTACAATCCCTAATAAAAGAAAGTCCCATCAATAAGTTTTGATATTTGACTTTGCTTTGATCGGTTTTGGCAAAATCCAAATGCTGAACTTCTTTGAGTTTGCTTTTGTATTCATCGGCTTCATAGGTTTGCATCTCGTAGGCAAGTAGTCCGCTTTGAATTTTATCGCACCTTCTCAAATTCCAAGCTGTTTGGATTATGCGGTTAGCGATTTGCATACTTAACATATCCACTGGCTGCAGTTCTTTAATGAGACTTTTATTGAACTCATTAAACACTTCTTGATTCTCCCCAATGGTGATTACATCATAGGCAAATAAGCCATGCTTAATAGCATTGCGACTTGCCCATTTTCTTCCCGCTTCCGTTCTCGGACCTGTGCTTTTTTGAGCATTACGTCGGTTGGCTAAAACTTTCTTTAAGGAAGTAACCTTTTTTTCACTACTCATTGTTCTTACCTCCCAACTTCTTCAGATCGTCATACAGCTCTAACAACAATTGTTGCTCCATAGGATTTAAGTGGCCACCTTCCAGGACCGAGATTAAATAAAGAATTTGCGATTCGTCATCGACCATGCCTCCCGTAGACAGCAAAGTGCGCATCTGTTGCATCACTTGCATGGGCTGCATCGATAAAGGTTTCATCGGTTGATCGATCCTACCGTTATCCATTAACGAGCCAACGCTACCACCCTTGGCATAGTTAGATCTTGTGGAAGATAGGCATCGCTTCAAAAGCTCAATGCATTCTTGGTTTATGTTAGAATAATCAGACCCATTCTGATTAGACACCAGCTGAGCTGGGTTTTTCTTTAATATAGTCATAGTTTTTTCCTATTATTGTCAAACACCAAACAAGCTCACATAGCTGTGATGATGCTTAAGTTTATATTTTTGATATTTAGGCCTAACTGAAAACTATGTGTTTAAAGCTGGCGCATAGTTAGGAAGAACTATGAACTTACAAAATAACTATACCGGCAAAAGCATTATGGGGTCAAGGGAACAAAATTAGAACAAAATAAAAAAATTAAAAGCCATATATTTTTTCAACCAGAATATCATTTGATTTTTCAATTTTTGACAAAGCAACAATTTGTTCATCGAACGAAATTTCTTTTTTATAAAATGCATATTTAATTTTCTTTGCACTTTGAAAAATATCAATAAATTTTTTAGTCAATTCTTTTGTTGGCACAACAATAGGCAATTTTCTTGCATCATTAATTTGAAAATGTGAACTATTATTTAAAAAATTTTCTTGATATTCGGCTATAAATTTAGAGTTTATCAAACAAACTAAATATCTATTATCAATTTTTGAATTAACACTAGAAAGTGACATGCTTGTTACGTCATGAACACTTTCTTCTTTTATTCTTGATTTTAAATAAGTTGTATGAACGTCGCTCCAACAAAAACCAGTTTTAAAAAAAAAGTTATGACCTTGCCATCTAGCCAGATCACTTGTCTTTAGAAAATTTACACTTTTGAAGTCCCATTTAATATAATAAGGAGTATCAAAAACCCATCTATTTCCCTCTTTGTCACCCTTGTCATATTTTACATATATTTTTTCCTTTGCATTAATACCTGCGCTTTTTTCTTCTGAGGTCATTTGGTTAATTTCTTTAATTTCATTTTTTTTTATTATTTTATACAAAAAACCTTGGCCAAAAATATCTCTTCCTAAAAATTGCTTTATAGACCAAAACAATTCTCTAATTTTTTTCTCACTAGCTTTTGACAAATAAATTTCGGATTTTTGAAGGCTATCTATTATTTCCAATTCTGGAAATTTTTTACAAATTTTGCTTTTCTGCTCTTTTAAGATTGAGAATAATTTGACAGGTCTTTGAGAATAAACTCTATTAGCTTCAATGCTATCTTCTACGCATCCAACAAAATCTCCATTATCACCTGTTTGCATACCTACAGCACCATTGGTAACAAGACCTAATAAAGTGATATCGCCCTCATTTAATTCAGAATTATATTTTTTTATAATTTCTATATTTTGCGAAATAGCTAAGCTAGTTTTAATTGCTGGCCAATATCTATCGTAAATTTTTTTTATACCAGGAATAATTGAATTTCTAATTTTAAGATTTTTTTTATTTGGATTAAAAAAAACACTGTTTATGTTTTTTGCATAAATATCAGAATCTACAAGTGTGGTATTTTGTATCTTTTTATTTAAAAAAACCTGATTTAAGAAAAACTCCCAACCTGGCATATCTATTTTTTGTATATTCTCAAGATTTTCTGAGTCTAAATTTTTAAGATCTAAAAAATTAAAGTTGTAATTTTCAACTTCTTTTTTCTTTTGAGCAATAAATATACAGGTATCCACCATAGCTGAAAAGGCCTTTGGCGTTGGTGCCAAACACAATAACTTATTTTCTAATATTTTTTTTCTTAAGTTTAGCTTTGTTTGCAATGTCATAAATGTATCAGAGGTAATAAAAGCAACTATTCCATTGGGTTTAGAAATCAAAAAAGCAAGGAACGTAAAGTGGCTGTATAAATCATCTACGAAGTCAAAATTTGTCTTCAATTGTTCTCTCCAGGACAGTTTTGAAATTTCTTTTACTCCAATGTAGGGAGGATTCCCTATAACAACATCAAATCCTTTATTGTTTAAAAAAACTTCTGAAAAAAATATTTTCCATGGAAAAAAATTTTTATCTACTTTTCCAGAAATTAAATCATTTAATTCAATTTCTGACATATTTATTTTACTTTTATTAAAATCTTTTCTAGATTCTACATTTGTTTTAAAAACATTAAAAATTTTTTCTTCTATTTCTTTTTTTAATAATTTTTTTTTATTATGTGAGATGGTTTTGAAAAAAACAGATTGAAGATCAGCTAATTCTGAAAGCAATTTGGTTGTTGACTGCTCACCCAGATAATCTTCTAAACTTGTTTTTTCGGGATTTTCAAAAATTGATTCCCCTAATTTAAAATTTTCGAAGGTCTCAAGCAAACTATTCCCTTGAACAATTTTAAAGTCAAGATTTGGCAATGGTTCAATTTTTTCATAATCATCTTCATCAACTACTAAAGATAGCCACAGTCTTAGCTTGGCAATTTCTATCGCAGAATCGTCAACATCCACTCCATAGATGGAATTTTGAATACAATCTTTTTTAAAATAATAAGAAGAATTTTTATACTTCCTCTCAACATAAGGTGAAAGTGCCATCCTCAATCTAACAATTAAATTCATCATTGATACTGGGAAAGCACCAGATCCAATTGCAGGATCGCAGATTTTAATTTTTCTCAACAATTCATCAATTAGACCTGCGCTGGAATAAATTTTTGAAGATTTCTTGATGTCAAAAGAAACCTTGCATACAAAATCATTAAGACTTACGGAATCTATTTTTTCTTTAATATTTTCTTTTAAGTGATAAAATATACTTTCTTCGCACATATAGTTTACTATTGATCTGGGCGTGTAAAACGAACCTCCTGACTTTCTAATATTTTCAGGTAACAAATTTTCAAAAACCCTCCCTATCATTTCAGGATCTATGGCTATTTCTTTTTCTTCTGGATCTTCTTCTTGAACTGTAAAATTGTATCTATCAAATACCTCTATTAATTTTTTAAAAACATCATTGCTCAAAGTGATTTCGGTTTGCGACCAGTCATAATTTTTTATTGGCTCAAACAAACCTCCATTTAAAAATGGAATTTTACAACCCAGCAAGGAAAAAATTTCATCCTTACGTTCTGACCCTAGGCCTTCATAAAACAAGGGCTCTAAAATATCATTGAAAAAATTATCATATTTTGAGTATTTTTTTTCAAATAAATTTTTAAAAAAAATCTTATCTCCCGATCCCCAATTTCCGTAATTCCCAAATTTGTCTTTTTTTATTCCTAGCCATCCTTTTTTTTGTAAAAAATATATGAAAACAATTTGACCTAATAATTTTTTTGAAAAATTAATTTCTTCTAAATTATTATTTTTAAAATCTTGATTTATTTTTTTATCTTGCTTCCTTAGGTTTTTAAGGTCCTGCTCAATATCGAGACAAAGCTTTTTATAGCTATCAAAGAATTCACTAGAAACCTTTTCCACACTAAAAGCCTCAAGCAAATCTTCTATTTTGAGAGAGCCTTTTCTATCTTTCAATAAAGAAAACCTTTCAGCTGCTGTACTACAAGATTCTGTTTCGCCTAAAAGATAAGTGTATCTCTTAGCTTCTGATTCAACTTTAAGCAAACTTCCGTCTTTTCCTAATTCTGAATACTTTGTAGAAAACGTTAATCTATAATTGTCACCCTGATTGTCATAAATAACCAAAACTCCGTGATTTGTAACTTGATCAATGTAATTAATAACCAAGTTCCTCAATTCAACTTTGTTTTTATATATATTTAAATTTTTTTTTAACTTTACTTCGAAGAGTGCAATTTTTTTTTTATCTTCAAGAATTAAGTTTCCAATTTGAAGAAAATCTAAAATTTTATCATTCTGGTTTTCAAGTTTTACGGGTTCTCTAAAAAACTCAACTCCATCAAATATCATTTTTGAAAGATTTTTCCAATTCTCTCTACTGTATTTTTGATTTAAAATTTTTTTAATTTCTATTTTTTCCATCAGCTAAAAGATTCTGAAATAATAATTTCTGGTGGAGAAATTTCCATTACACTTACGTTTTCGCTTTCATTAATTGGATATTTTATTAATATGTTCAACAAACTATCTATAATTTTTGGAGGATTTAATTTTGATTTTTGAGCTGATTTTTTTAAACGATTAACTTCTCTTTGTAATTGAATAAATTTTGATAATTTTACTGCTATTTTTGCATTTTCAATTAAGGTTTTTTCTTCTCCATTCAAAAAATCAAGTCTCGAACATGCATCCAAATAAGCTAGTGCTTGTTTGGTTTGAGGTCCAAGCTTGTAATCACCTCCCTGCATTTCCGAAGCTTTCTTGTTTTGATCTTCATCAAACTTTTTTATTGCAAGCTTTACTTGCTCATGATGATTTTCATGTAATTTAATTCCTTTTTCATTTTTTTCTGCTTTAAAAATCAAAGCTGCTTCTAAAAAAGTCTTTTCATGAACTTTGTTATTCTTGTCAATTATGTAAAAGCTATTCCTTCTTTCATTTTTAACAAATGTCACTGTTGTTTTGTTTAAATTATTTTTCTTATCTTTTCTGCCTGTTCTTTGTCTTTTTTCTTGGGATTTCAATTTTCTATAATGTTCTTCATTTTTTTCTCTAAATTCACGCAGATCAATTAAAAATTGTAATTTTTCGTTTCTTTCTTCATCAAGATCTTTATCAAAAATACCAAAAGTTTGTGTCTCTTCTGCATCGTGATATATTTGACTATCTTCACCTAGTGCTTCATGGAATGACTGGAGTTTTAAATAGGCCCTTCTTTCAAGTCCAATATCATCTTCCACATTAGATGTGGGGAAAAAATTATAAACATGTATCCTATTTGCTTTGGAGCCAATTCTGTTAACTCTTCCAATTCTTTGAATTAATTTTGTAGAATTCCAAGGCGTGTCGTAGTTAATGATAACATTAGATCTGTGTAAATTAATTCCTTCTGACAAAACGTCTGTTGAGATTAGTATATTGTACTCATTGGTTTTTTCCCCATCGTAGTTTTCGTCAAATTCAGACTGCAATACTGGTTTTAACCTTGCTTTATTCGTACCATCAACTGAAAGAACTTTGCTAAAATTATCTTTTTGCAACCTTTGCACTAAATAATTGGTTGTAACTTTTGCCTCTGAAAAAATAACAATTTTTCCACCTGTGTTTCTATCTTTCTTAAAAAATTCATTTTTTAGATAATTTAAAAAAATATCATACTTTGGATCTTCTTTTATTACTTTCCATTTTTCATGTAAGTTTTTAACAATATCGAAATCATTAATGATAGTATCAAAATAGCCTTTTTTAAAATCTTCTGGTTTGTATACGATACCAGCATCTTTGTTATTATTTAATAATTCTTCTAATTCTTCCTCGTTATCATCCATAATAAATTTAGCCACATCTATTTTTTCTATTTTAGAAAAAATATAGACTCGTTTATTTTGATATTGGGTTACTTTTGAAGATAGCTGAATATATAAATTCTCTAAAGTTTTCTTGAATGCCTCAAAACTACTATCAAGTCTTTTTATCAACAAAGTTTTCATGAGATCTGCCAGCGCAGAAAAAGCAACTTCAGGTACTTCGTATTTTTCTCTAAACTCTGGTTTTAGATTTTTAATTTCCTGATATATAGAATAATTTAATTCCTTAATTACCTTAATGGTCTCGTCGTACAAAATTTCTATTTTATCATTTAATTTGTAAAAAACCTTATTTGGCTTGCCTGTTATGGGAAAAATAATATTTTGATCTTCAAGATTTTTTCTATACTGTTCAATTTGCATCAAATCAGTTCTTGTTCTTCTAATCATAATTTGACTAATGATTTTTTCCCTTATTTCTCCGTAAATTGATTTCAGATTCTCTTTTATTTTTTTTTTATCACTAATTTTTTTTAATAGATCGTAGCTTTTAATTTTTTGATTGAAAAAAAAATCTAAATTAGATATTTCTAAAGTAGAATTTTTACCATCTTGAAATAATAAAATTTGATTTTTTATATCCTCAGGTGTGTTATTTAAAGGGGAAGCTGAAATTAAAATTATTTTTTTCTTTAAAAAAAAACCAGCATCATTTTTCAAATTGGATGGAGTTTTACACAATCTTTGTAATTCGTTATAGGAGGATGCTGTATTAGATCTAAACTTATGAGCCTCATCAACAATTATTAAGTCAAAAGAGCTTGGATCAAACTCTGCTTCATTTAATTTATGAAAACTTCTATTTGGTAAAAATTTCCAATTAGAAAGTTTAAAATCTTCCAAAACTGTTTTCCAGTCCTCTTCAATTGTTGCTGGAGCAATAATCAAAGTTTTATTTATGTGTCCATACTTGTATAAATTGTAATTAAAAACTTTTTTTGCTACCAGCGTAGAGATGAGGGTCTTTCCTGTTCCCACCACGTCTGATAAAAAAAAACCGTTATGTTTTTTTAACAATTCAAAACCCTCATTTACTGCATCCGCTTGATAATCTAGCCTTTTATATTTTTTTGGAATATCGGTTACAGAGGATGGATCAAAATTTACACTTTCACCAAAATATTCGATTAAAAGTTTATAATATAGCTCATATGGGGTTATTGATTCATTTAAATAAGTCTCATCAATTAAGCTAATAATATTTTTTTTAATTTCATCGACTGGTAATATGTCAATCGCTTCTTGCCACAATTTATTAAACTCTTGTGAGGCAAAATTTACATCGTCGAAATCTTTCAATTCTACATTAAACTCATAATTCGATTCTGGCAATGTGCCGATTCCTGTTGCTGACAAATTAGATGAACCCGATATTACCGATCCTGAATTATGTTCATTAAAATTTTTCGGTTTAAAAATATAAATCTTTGCATGAATAGTCTTGGAAGGGTGTGCGGCTATTTCAATTTTTCCTGATATCACATCTTTTACAAAATGAAGAATGCCCTCTTCAATATTTTTATCGTAGTCTGAATGCTGAATGTCTTTTTTTAAATGTTGTTTTAATTCTTCTAATGCTTTTTCACTATTTGATTCAAATTCCAAACCCACTTGGTGATATTTTTTGATTATATTATCGACATTTATACCAACTAAAATTCTTACTTTTGGAACATTTTCCAAATATTTTCTAATAGCAAAATAACCAGAGGCTCTTAGATATCCTACCAAAGAATCGAAATTATTTACTTGAGTATTTTTAAAAATCCCATCAAATTTCTTATAAAGTGTGTTTCCATCTTGATTTGTAAAAAATTTTGTTGTCATTTTTTTAATGCTTATTTACTCTTTTCTTTTCTCCACAAAACATAAAATAGAATAATTAGAGCTGGTTGTACAATCACAAAAATAACGATATTGGCTAATTCGTAGCCCATGCCTGTAAATTCACCTATGACTTCTAGTACCCATACGCACCAATTGAAAAAATCATGAATCATGATGGTTATTTTTTAATTAGCTTTAAATACGGTTTTCTTACTCTGGTGATATCCAAAGATCCTTTCATGAGGTTTAGATTCACATCTACTTCATACCTATCATCTGTTTCTTTTTTAAAGTCTTCAATTAATCCATCTAGTTCATCTAGATCCGATAGCTTCGTATTTTCCTTATCCAGCTCTACGCTTAGGCCTTTGATCTTATTTTTTAGTTTTTTAAGTTTTTTAATTTTTTTCATGTCTTTTACCTAATTTCACTCTCCTACGATTCTTCTATTGAGCTGATAATACATTAAATAGATATTCCTCTCTAGTGTCACCAAGTAGGCCTTACAAGGGCAAGGGATTATCCTCGCAAAATAGAGCTTAATAAGCTGAATTAAAAAAATAAATAAAATGTAATATAATAAATGTATGGATGGATTTGATTTTTCAGAAGATGAAGTGGCCAAAGAGTTTATCTGCCCAGAATGCAATTCTAAAGAAGAGCCTGAAAAGATGTTTATTTCTAAAGGCCCACCCGCAGAATCATCTAGCAAAAAATCAGATCCTTGGGATAGTGTATTACAGCAAATGGAATGCGTTTCTTGTCATATGATTATTCCAGCACATCTAGGACAACGTTGGAATGATTTAAGTTTGGAACAAGCTCAAAAACAATGGAAAGATTTGTATAAAAAAAATAACAAAAAACAAAAATTCTAGAATTGAAAAATGATAGTTAACAGTTGGTATAATGGCTACAGTCCTAAAGAGCGAGATGAGAAATATAGAGAATTAAAGCGTCTTATTAGTATTGGAACATTAGATTCAGCTAAAGGACCTTGTGATTTGTGCTGTGATCCTGATGTTGCGGTTGAGTATCATGATGAAGATTATGGTAAGCCCTACATTTGGACTAAACCTGCTTTATTGTGTTTGTGCAGACACTGTCATCGCTACAAGCTTCATAAAAGGTTTAAGAACGTAAATTCCTGGAATATCTTTCTAGCCCATATAAGACGAGGTGGTTATGCAAGGGACTTAAAGAATATAAAAATTAAAAAAGAACTTAAAGAATTTGAAAAAGGGACCATCAAAAATCTACAATTATTAAGAAAATATAAGCAGACTATAGGTAGCGAGTGGTTTTCTAATATTCGTATGGACATTGAAAGCTTACAAGACCCATCCGCAAGACCTAGATAAAACTTAAATTTTTTCTAGAAAATTAAAAAGCATCGACTTATGTGTTTATTTTTTTTATTAATCTAAAAGACTATGCCCTCTATTGGTAAGACAATTTTTGGGAAATTTTTTTTGGAATGGTTATTTATTTCCTTTTTTAAGATTTTCTTCAGCCCACAGTGGTTGTAGATTTGTGTAATGTGCTATTTTTGCAAGTAGTTCAGGAGTATTAGCTTTGTCTAAATGGCTATTTAAATAATGAACCTTGCTCATCTATTTAATTCATCATCCTCAAGAAATCTGTCTAAATTATCAACCATCTCATTGTTATCAGTAGGTTTAATTATGTCATTGTTACTTTTTAGCTCAAATTGTTCTTCTTTTTTTGTAATCAAGTCTTTTGCTTTATTTAAAAATTTATAAAAATAAAAATAACTAAAAGTTACAATCAAGATTAATGTATTTTTAATTAAGAAAGAAATGCCTATATAGTTTCCAGAATTTTTTTCTTTAAACTCAATGTACTTTAAGTATTCATTATGAAAGTAAATTATCAAAAATAAGATAATTGCAGTAAATAAAATTCCACTCAATCGGTCTTTAGCCCAATGATAAATTTGACCCCAGATAAATTGTTTTGTAAGCCATTTAATCATTAGAAGTTTGTAATCCCAAATAAAGCTAATATTGTCGTTACAGCGCCACTAACACTAAAGTTTTTAATAAGCTTTTTCTCTTCTTTTTGAATCATTTTACGCATTTGTTCTTTTGTAAAATCACTCTCTTTCTTTTGAGCAAACTCAAGTTTCTCCCTAATGCTTTCTATTGCTTTTTTACGTATAAATTTTTTACCATATTTAATAGAAGCATTAGTTACTTCTTTTGATTTCTCAATAGAAGCTGTAGCAATTTCTTTTGATTTTTCTATAGTTGTATTGGCTACTTCTTTTGATTTTTCTATGGCTGTATTTGCGGTGCTTTTAATTTTATCTAGCATTTTCTTTATTACTTTTTATTGCAACACTGTATCTATTAATTAAAGATTCCACAAATGGATCAATCTCTCTATCAAAATATGTAGCGCCAATATCCCATTTCTTTTTATTAGAAGTTCCTTCATTTTTATTAAATGGTTTAATAGATCTCTCTAAAACTTCCTTGTTTATGTTTAAAATTTTCAATTTTATTTCCTCACCATTAGATTCTTTTATGAATTTCTCTAAATCTTTTTTAGTGGGATTTTTTTTTTCATTAATTTGTATAACAAAATTTCCAGCTTCTATATTGGCATTCTTAACAGGCGTACTTTCTCTAATCTCTGTTTTGTTTCCTTTTGCATGATAGATAACAAGAACTTTATCTGGATCTTTTAACATTGGTATATCCGATACATTATAATGAACTTTCTCATTAATATTTCCGTCTTCTAATATTTCTTTAATAAAGTAGGCCTCATCTTCACCATAAAGAAAAACTTTTTTTTTAGTTCTGGTTAATGCCACGTAAAATACTCGTCTTTCTTCTGCATTACTCAATTCTTTTTCTAAATTTAAACCATCCTCTCTGTCATAGTTAGCTAGTTTTAACAAAGGATCATCTTCAATTGTACTTGGAAAACCTAAATGACCATCACTAATATTTAATATAAAAACATAATCGGCTTCAGCCCCCTTTGCTGAATGAATAGTAGAAAATTTAAACAAGTTTTTTTTAATTTTGAAAATATTATGTAGATACATTTTTAAATCTTCATACCCATTATTATATATAAACTCTCTATATCTAGATAAAAAAAGAATTGTTTTAACATTCTTATTATTTTGAAAAATCTCATCTAGGTTCTCTAGTAATTTTTTTTTAAGGGAGAAATCTATTCTAAAATTAGAATGATTTTTTTGTCTATATATTTCAACTGGAATTTTATTAAAACTTCCCATCCCAGTAATATTTTTTTTTAGTTGTTTGGGGTTTTTTTGAATAAACGATGACGTTAGTTCACACAACTTTTGATTAAATCTATAAGTTAGGCCAAGCTCTTTTATTGTTGCTTTTCCAAAGTATTCCTTAAACTTGCTGACTATTATATCTATATCTCCTCCACTAAAACGATATATAGATTGCCAATCATCTCCTACTACAAAGAGTTGAACATCTTTATTCTTGTTTTGTATTTCTTTTATTACCTCTGCTCTTAATGGGGATATATCCTGAAACTCATCTACTATTAAAAATTTAATATTTTTATTCTCAATATAATTTTTACCTTGAAGAAGCATATCTGCATAATCCACTCTATTTTCATCTTTTAATTTTTTTTGATAATGCAAATAAATACCTTCAAATAATTCAATAAAAGCTCTAGCTCTCTTATTTGAATTATTCTCAAATAATTTTTTAAACCAATTAGATGTGAATTGGGATTTAAGTTTAATTAAATCTGCGCCTCTTTCTTTAAAGTTTGATAAGAAACCTGAAACAAACAATGCAAATACATTGACGTATCCGGCTTCTTTAAAACTCTTTAAAGCCTCCAAGTCTGATAAAGCGTCCTCCCCCGGAAATTTTATTCCTTTTGCTTTTAGTTGTTTGGTTAGTTCCTCGAATAATGTTCCTTCTATTTTTTGATAGCTATAAGTTGTTATTAATTTACCTTTAAATAAAGATTTTTTTATTTTGTAATCTTCAATGTATTTTTCTCTGTTCCTAAAATATGAGGGCGGATTAAAATTTTTATCTAATGCAAAATGTTCGTAATATTCATCATAAATAATTTTTCCATTATTATCTTTTTTGATTATATGAAAGTCAGGTCGATATCCTCTTGATATACCAGAATCATTCCATTCCGGTGGTAATTTTTCCTTATATTCTTCCTCATAGTTAAACTCTATTCCATTTAAGTATAAAAAATTTGCAATTTCTAATTCTTCAATACTTTTAACTTCTAGCGGTATTTCGTTACCATTCTTTTTAATTACTTTAAGTGCAATGTGACGTGGTTTTATATGTCGTTCATATTCGTCCATACTATGAATATTTTTAAAAATATTTTTGTAATGGGAAATCTCGGATAAAAAAAAAGTATTAATTTTTTTCAAAAAAGATTGATCCATTGAAGAAATTTTTTCTATTATTTCTATAAAAAATTTTGCACTTTTTAATTTGTCTTCGTTTCCTTCTAAAAATTTAGCTAATTGTTTGTTTTCGTTTTTTTTTATTAGATCGTAGCAATAACTATGAAACGTATGTATTTTTCTATCTACAAACTTATTTAATTTTTCACACCAGTGTAAAGTTTGATTAATTTTTTCATTACAATCGGGACATATTTTATCCTTTGATATGGAAACTCTTTTAATCTTTTCTGCTAAATCTGGAAATTCTTCGGCTAACTTTCCAAATCTATCCCTTAAATCATTTGCAACTTTATTATTGTAAGCGACAACAATTATTTCTTCTGGTTCTCCCAATTTTTGGTCAAGTATATTCAAAATTTTAGCAAGTATAGTGAATGTTTTGCCTGAACCTGCCCCGGCATTAACTAGTATATTTTTACCATTTGCCAATATTGCTTCTCTTTGACTGGTTTCAAGTTTTTTTCCTTCAATCCCAATGTCTATCGCGTAGGGCATAATTTAAATTTCTTATTAATTTTTTAAGCTACCAGACCTTAAATTTAGTGTCTATGTGATGGCATTGGAACGATGTCAATGGGCTAGGAAATAACGACTTTTTAATAAAAGTATTGACTATAAAAATCTCCAAAAAAAATAGCTGAAACAATCATGGTAGCTGAAAGTGCAATCAGAAAATAAACAAAGACTGTCCTTAAATTGTTTGGTTTGGAATACCACTTTGAATAAGAAAATTCTTTTTTGTTTATGCCTTTTACAATCAAAATATCATTAGGAGCAATGTCAGCAGAAAATACAGTTCCAACGGGTAACCCTTTAGCCAAAACCCAAGATTTGCTTTCTATATCCCAAGTTACAGAAGCACCTCCGTCATCTACAGTTTTAGCAACTGCACAGACTAGACCACCACTTATTCTAGGTTCTATAGCTAATTCTATTGGCGATTTAAGCTCTGTCATTTTCCAATCCCCAAATTCTACTCCAAAAATCTCGGCAATAGAACCCTATGAAACGGATGGGAAATGGTGGTTTGGTAAAGATGGGCTGATGCTTGTTTGATGATGGTGTTGGATTTTTCTATGCAGAGCTTTTGGCCTTGTTCGATGGCAGGAACTAAACCTGTAAGGTTCCAACTGTTGTTGGGAATGTCAAAATAATCATGAGCGATGAAGGTTGGATTGTCAGAGATAACAATTTCATATTTTGGGTTCTTACTTAAGTAGGAAACATATTCCTTGAGAGGAAAGACACCGATATGAAACATGGCTATATAGCCCATGAGAAAAGATTGAACAGCAATCACCTTCGCTTCAAAGTGTTTTCCATTAATTGTCGTAGGAACCATGCTTCCTTGCAGATCTAGGATCTTGGGGTTTTTCAAATAAGTATAGGAGCTAAAGAGGAGGTGGAGACGATCGCATTGGTTGCTTTTAATAATAAACCGCAATCTGTCTCCATGTGTTACCTCCCCGTGCACAGCTACATATGCAAAGGTATTAAGCCAACTTACTTCTGGCTCTTCACTGCTAGCTACCGGTGGGAACAATAAAAGAAAAAAAATAAATAAAATTGTTCTGATCATCGGATATTTTCTTTGTACATAACTAATGTGGTACAATTAAAGGCTGCTTACCCAACAATGAACATATTTGCAGTTTTTTTATGGGAGAATAAGAACGGATACAAAGTGTTGCCTCAATTCATTAAAAAAACTATCTAACCCTTACCCTTTGCACTTGAATCTAGAGATAAGCTTCCGGAAAATAGTTAATAAGTTTTAAAATTGAAGGTCAAAAAAATTATGAAATTTTTTTTTGGAATGGTATGGATATATGGATATTTAAAGAATTTTTAATATGACAAATAATAAATTGGCAATAATTGGTGGAAGTGGTCTCTACAATGTAGAAGATTTTAAGGAAAGAAAATTTCTTAAAATAGATACTGCATGGGGGCAACCTTCCGATGATATTTTAAAAACAAAATACAATAATAAAGAAATTTATTTTTTACCCAGACATGGAAGAGGACACACCATATCCCCTACAAAAATTAATTTTAGAGCCAATATAGATGCTTTAAAACAGCTTGGGGTTACCGATATAGTTTCCATTTCAGCAGTCGGATCTTTAAAAGAGGATTTGCATCCTGGAAAATTTGTTATTATCGATCAATTTATAGATAGAACTTTTGCTAGAAATAAAACTTTTTTTGATGATGAAATTGTTGCCCATGTTTCAATGGCACATCCCACATCAAATGGATTGATGAATGCTTGTGAAGAAGCAATTGCGAAAGAGAATATAAAGTATCAAAGAGGTGGTACCTATGTGGTTATGGAAGGTCCCCAATTTTCAACCCTAGCAGAGTCTAATTTATACAGATCTTGGAATGCGGATGTGATTGGTATGACTAATATGCCAGAAGCAAAACTCGCTAGAGAAGCCGAAATTAGATACGCATCTGTGTCGATGGTTACGGATTTTGATTGTTGGCATCCAGATCATGAAAATGTGGATGTTCAAAAGGTTATTAAGGTTTTATTAAGTAATGCCGAAAAAGCGAAAGGTATGATTAAAAATATTATTAACAATTTTGAAAGTCATATTGATTCCAAAGACCCAACCAATAACTGTTTAGATGTGGCAATTATTACATCTCCTGAGAAAAGAACTCAAAAAACAATTGATAAATTAAAAAATGTGGCTGGAAGATTTTTTAAAAAGTAAAAATAATATTGGGTAATTACAGCTTTAGCTGAGACAGAACAGTAGGTTTCCTAATCAATCGATTAGTTTAAGATAGATTTAATGGTAATAAAAAGTTTAATTGTAGCTATAGGGATCTTGTTTTTTTTTTCTTTAGAATATCTATTTCCTAAAGAAAAAATTAAACTTAGAGACAAATTATCAAGAATATTTAAAAACATCTTCTTTTGGTTGGTGAATATCGGGATTACCCCAATTATTATTTTGCCCATTACCTTGTATGCCACTCAGTTTGAACTTCATGGATTATTTAACTTTGAAAATGCAATTTTCAAATTTTTATTTCAGTTAATAATTATTGATCTATTTTTATATTGGTGGCACCGATTAAATCATCAAATACCATTTCTATGGAGATTTCATCACGTACATCATCTAGATGAGACATTGGATATTTCATCTGGTGTACGCTTTCATTTTGGTGAGGTAATCTTGAGTGCTTTAGTAAGATCCGTAATCATTATTACTTTTAATATATCCTTAATCAATTTATTATTAATTGAAGCAATTATTTTACTTAGTTCAATTTTTCATCACTCTAATATTAATCTACCTTCAAAATTAGAAAAAATTTTATCGAGCTTTATCGTAACGCCTTCTATTCACTGGGTTCATCATCATAAACGACAAAGTGAAACAGATGCAAATTACTCAACTATTTTTAGTTGGTGGGATAAAATTTTTAATTCTAAATCAAGTTTTGAGCGAAAAATTAAAATGCCCATTGGAGTTGAAGGAGATCAGGAGCAAAGTTTAACTCAACTTATCTTAAGACCCTTCGTTAAATAAATTACTCACTAAATTGTTTTTGATTAGAGTAAAGCAATGTGTGTAGCTTTTTATATGTAGCATTAATGAAATGATTTTTTTCTTTTAAAACTTTGTACACTTTGGATAAATCTTCCTTAACATCAATGTCCTGATAAAACTTATTATTTATAAATAACTGAGATATATTTTTGGTCAAATCCTTAAGAACACTATCCGTTCCATATTTGATTTTATCTAATACATCTAAAATTTTATTATCTGATGTTGCAAGTAAACAAAAACCACCATCCAAGGTTGGGTAAAATACACTCTTAGCAGGTCTTACTTTTAAACTATCAATAATATCTTGTGCAGTTAAAAAAGGAATATCCGATCCAACAATGACTACTTTCTGAAAATATTTTAAATTAAATTTAATAACCTCCTTCATAGATCTTCCAAGTTCCTCTTGAGAAGTTAGATACAACCCATCTGTTTTTTTTGAAAACATAAATGCATAATCTTTGTGAATGTTCTCAGATACTGTAATTTGATGAATCGATTTATCTGATTTAATTTCTTTAATATTGTCAGTTACAATTTCAATTAAGTTTTCATTAAGCTCATTGACAAATGTTTCCGTTAATTCTTTTCTAAGTCTTGTTTTGGACTTTAAAGATTTAGGATCTTTAATAAAATGACAAATAACACTAGTTGCACGTTGCTTTCTAAATTGTAGGATTTGCGAAACTGTTTTTGATAAAGTGATTAATGTTTGGGATACAGGTCTTGATATATACTTTTCATTAGAACTAATGATAAATTTTTCTATAATATTAATCTTAATTCCAATTCTTTTTGCTTTCCAAATAAGCTCATGGTCCTCCCCTTCGTATAAACCAGCATTAAATTCACCTATACAATTAAACAATTGTTTATCTATGATAAAAGACTGATCTCCAAATGGTAGGCCTAAATATTTAGTTCTAAAATTGGCACCTTTTGCATTTAATTTAAGTTGTTCGTCATTGAATTTTAATAAGAAAGTATTGATCTTTTCTTGATCTATTTTTTCTAAATCCGATGGATCAATTAATGATAAGTCACTATCAAGATGAACAAACCAAAGTAATGGATTGTTTGCAGCTCTAGCTCCTGCATTTAAAGCTTTTGCTCTACTGGAATCTTGAATAGTTACAAATTGATCTACACGCTCTTCTAGTTTTTTTGCTTCGATATTTTGACTGGAAGATGCAACTATAATCTCATGCTCTTTAAATTTATCTTTTAATTGATCGAATAATTCAAAGTTTTGATCGTTAGGACCTATGGGTACTACAATTGATAATTTCACGGTTTATTTAAATAGGTCTCTTATAGAGCCAATACCAACAAACCAATAAAAACGTAATTTGTTAAAAATACTTTTTTTAGATAATGCTCTGAGACGGTGGTACTCCGTAATCCCGCATTCTGTTTTAATATATTTTTCTATAGGTTCATTCATTTTTTGAGTCTTTTATATATGAATTTAACTAATAAAGGAAAAATTCCAATTAAAGTTAATGACGTAATAACTTTTAAAGTTAAAATTTCTTCAATTGAGTTTAAATTACCGATTTGCACTCCTGCATTCACAAAAATTGCAGTTCCTATAAACATCCCTACTTGAGATACTAAGTAAAATTCTAAAGCTCTCATTTTAGTAAGTCCAAAGACAAGATTTATAATAAAAAAAGGAAATATAGGACTTAATCTTAAAAATAATAAATATAACCAGCCATCTGTTTCTATTCCTTTGTTAGCTTTTTCTAAATATTTTCCAAACTTATCTTGTGTGTAATTTCTTAAGGCATACCTTGAAAATAAAAAACAAAATGTTGATCCTATTGAACTTGCAAATGAAACTAGGATTAAACCTGCCCAAAAACCAAACAAGGCTCCAGCTAATAATGTTTTAAGTAATGAAATTGGTAAAGCAAAAGCGGTGACTATTACGTAAAGAATAAAAAATAGTACAAAATAAAGTATATAGTTTTTATTCACTAACAACTGAATGTCTTGATACGTATCTTTGATAATTGAAAATGATACGATTTCACTTAAATCAATAAAATAACTTGCAACTACGATTAGAAAAAAAATTAATCCAAAAAATACTTTGCCTCTATTGTTTTTCATTATTTTTTAGCTACAGCTAGATTCACCTAAAACGCAAAATTTTGAACAGTGTTTATGGTTGAGGTATATTTTTTTTAGTGAACTTGTTAAGTTTTTTCCAAGATCAAATTCATCTTCGTAAGGAAGTAATGTGCAAGATATAACGCTTGGTTTTTCTGAACCTTTTTTTTTAACAACCATTCTTGACCAAGAACACATCATATCATCAGGGTTTTTACCTAATATGTTCCAGCAATCAGTAGTAATTTCAGGAGTATCAACCTTTTCATCCATTTCAGTAAAGGTTACTAGCTGTTCTTTTGATTTTGAATCTAGTTTTAAATTATATGTATCAATGAATTGATTAAAATTATCTCTTAGTTGATCTTCTTGCTCGCTCCATAATAATCTTGTTGCTAATGTGTAATTAAAATTATTTTGATTTAGCCACTGAAGACCTTCCATCATTACATCAAATGTATTCTTACCTCTTATCTCTTCATGCTTTTCTTTTTGATAATGATCAATTGAAACTCTAATTGTTAAATCTTGATGATTTAGTTTTAAAAGATCTTCTTTTCTATTTAACATTGGTTTCATCGCATTAGACAAAACAAGTACTTTGAAATTTTTTGATAAAGAATAGTCAATCATTTTTAGAATATCTTTATTCATAAAAGGCTCACCCCCTGTAAAAGCTATTTCATTCGTTCCTAGATTGTTATCAATCGCCTCATCAATGAATGACTTAACTTCCTCAATAGTTATATAAACCAATCGATCATTTTTAGGACTAGACTCGATATAACAATTTTTACATTCAATGTTACAAAGTGTTCCTGTATTAAACCAAAGAGTTTTGATCTTTTTAGCCTCGATAAAAGCACGTTTGCTTCCATCCGCTGTTAGGATTGGGTCTTTAAATTTATTTTCTGATATATTGGTCATAATTAAAAATTAATTAGCAAAAGTTTACTTATTTTTATTGTCAATTTAAAGTCCTAATAATTTTCAATACTAACTAGCGATAAGATTTATTAGCTCAATCGAAAGATGTTCTACTGGTCATTTTGCCTATACATTATCCCCTGCTTTGGAATTGGTGTTTTTAAAATATTTAAATCAAACTTTTTAAAGATATCTGTGCTTGGCCAATAGCCAGACTTCAGTGTTTTAGCATAATAAACGTTGAGTTTAATTTTCATCATCTTTTTATGAGTGGCTAAGTGATTGCAAGTAAATGATTTATGTTCAATTTTATCTTTTTCTGGATCTTTAAGTTCTTCTAAATTAACTTTTCTTGCACTCTCAATATCTAGTTTTGTCCTTTTTCTTATAACTACAGGTTTTCCTCTCCAAAGAACTATTACAGTTTTGCCTAGCTCGATATTACCAATATCTATTTCAGTAGTTGATACGGCTTTAACAGATGCATCTGGATTCATTTGATTAATTAAAGGCCAAACAATCGCTCCTACTCCAACAGCCCCTAGGGTATATAAAGCTGTAAATAAAAATTCTCTTCTTACAGGTTTTTTATCTTCTGAAATATTTTTTATTTTGATATTTAATGACAGGCTTGATTAAATTTTTTAAGCCTCCAATAATTGTAAGGCCATGGTGTTAGAAATCCTACCATTAACATAATGGGTACTACCCACCACGTAAGTATAGCTCCACCCGTTAAATAATAATCTGTTAAATTCATCGTGGTTTCCATAGCCACCATTGAAATGAAACTCATGCCACAAGCTGTTTTTAATGCTTTAACAAATTTAAAATCTTGTCTAATTAAAATAAAAGTTTCAAGCATAATACTGGTTAGTAAACCATTGATGATTGCTAAGATCATTATACCGAGAACAGGAAAAGGGGTTTGAGTTAGTTGAAAATATAGTATGGTTCCAAAATCACCAATTACACAGCCGATAACACACCACATGGTATTCTTGGCACTTTTTCTCCACGTGTGTTTACACGACCAATTAAAATCTTCAGATGCAATGTTTTTTTCTATCATTTATTAGTTGATTTAAACTGAAACAATCATGTTCACATCGCAAGTAAACAACCCAGAGCATAACAAGTTTTATTTCAATATTTTCTAATTCCTTAAGTATAATTAAGCATTTATTACTGATTCATGCTTATTAAATAGAAATAATAATTTAAAACATAAAACGTGAACCGATAACAAAGCTTACGTTAGTTAAGTCTTTGCCTTCTTCTCTAGCCATGTCAGCAGTTTCACCAAATTTTTTTCCTAAGGATATACCAATATAAGGTGAAAGGGTTCGATCAACGAGATCATAACTCAAGCGTAAACCTGCTTCGATAGAATTAAGGCCAGACCCAACACCTATTGCTTTATCATCAGAAAAAGCAAAATTGATATCTACAGAAGGCTGAAGAATTAAATAGTTTGTGATAAGAAGTTCATATTCAGCATCCAGTCTTGCAGATGTATTTCCTTTTTCGCTAAAAAAGATGTCCGCATCTACTTCAATCCATTGTGGAGCAAGGCCTGTCATACCAATAACACCGTACAAACGATCTTCTTCTTTAGAAGGTGTATCTAGTCTCACCCCAGCTTTAACATCAAAGAAAGTTGATAGGGGCTTTGAAAGCATTATTCTGTTTTCCAATTCTTCTTTATCACCTGATTTTGTATTGATTTCGCCACTTCCATACCAGTTCAAATGAATTTCGTCGGTACCAATAAATGCACTGCCATTCCAGTTAAAAGATTCTCCACTTTTATCACTTAAACGATATTCGAACTGTTCAATACTTGCGCCGTAATAAATACTAGATTCTTTCGCATAAGATGGTGGTGAAAAAATAATTACAGAGAAAAATAATAATACCCACAATCGTTTATTAGTGAAAATATTTTTCATGTAGCGCTATTTCTATTGCTGAGCACTAGACGTCAGGGATGCTTGCTGATTAGGAATGCCTTCAACGATTATTTTACGAAACATGCCAGTACCTGCATGATAAGATAAATGACAATGGAAAGCCCATTCCCCTATGGCATCAACTTCTGTTTCTGTATAAAGTGTTGTGCCAGGTGCAACGCTAACCGTGTGCTTAATGGGGTTCCATTTACCAGCACCTGTATCCAATATGCTCCACATTCCATGAAGATGCATAGGATGGGACATCATTGTTTCATTAACAAATTTAAAACGAACACGTTCGCCATATTGAAGTTTAATAGGATCTGCATCTTCGTATTTTTTTCCATTTATAGACCAAATATAACGATCCATATTTCCGGTTAAGCGAATTTCAATTTCACGAGTGGCATCCCTATCTTTGTATAATATTTTTTGCGTTTTAAGATCTGAATAAGATAGAAACTTGCCTTCATTATCTGCTTTAGGAGTGAGACCGCTCCCTGCAGCATAAAATGGATCAGCCTTTGAGTTACCCATTGTCATTTTACTATGGTCCATACCTTTCATCGGCATATCCATTTTACTGTGGTCCATGCCTTTCATTGGCATTTTCATTTTGCTATGGTCCATTTTGCCATCAACCATTTTCATTTTACTATGGTCCATGCCTTTCATGGACATATCCATAGTTCCATGATCCATACCCATATCAGCCATAGTTAAAGTTGGCTTATCTCCCATAATCGGAATGTTGGCTTGCATACCTTCACGTGGTGCAAGCGTTGCTCTGCCAAAAGCTGATTTGGCCATAGAAGCTGCAAAAATACTATAAGCGATATCTTCTTCTGGCTGCACAATTACATCATAAGTTTCTGCAACAGCAATTCTCAATTCATCAACACGAACGGGTTGTACATTGTTACCGTCCGCTGCCACTACAGTCATTTTAAGCCCAGGAATTTTAATGTCAAAATAAGTCATTGCCGATGAATTAATAAATCTTAAACGAATTTTTTCACCTTTTTTAAATAAACCCGTCCAATTATCACTGGCAGTTTTTCCATTGATTAAAGGAATGAAGCCTTGGACATCTTCAATATCTGTTTTCATCATTCTCATGCTGCCCCAAGCCTTACGGTCATCCACGGTTTCAGATAAACCATTTTTTTTTGACTCTTTAATAAAATCTATTAATGTTTCTTGCTGTCGATTATAGTAATCTGGCATCATTTTAAGATTACGCATAATTCTATCTCCCGAATGCGGATGTGCATCCGTTAACTGAACAACATAATCACGGTCATACTTAAAAGGTTCGCGTCCCTTAGATTCAATAACAATCGCTCCATACGCTCCATCTGGTTCTTGAAAACCACTATGGCTGTGAAACCAATAAGTGCCTGATTGAACAATTGGAAAATTATAGGTGAATGTTTCACCGGGCTTTATGCCTTCATAACTAATATTGGGAACTCCATCTTGTTGGTAAGGTAAAATTAATCCATGCCAATGAATAGAGGTAGTTACATCTAAATTATTAGTTACATTAATAGTAACATCTTCCCCTTCTTTAAAACGCAATGTAGGCCCTGGGGTTGCCCCGTTATAACCAATGGCTTGGCGTTTAAATTTACCTGCATCCAATGTAACTTTATCAACGCTAAGATTATAAGTTTCAGCCATAGCAGATAGGCTAAAAAATATTAACAATATAAATGAAGTTACTATTTTCATAAATTTTATTAATTAAACTTGATCTTGCTTATTACCATTCCAGATTCGTAGTGACCGGGAATATTGCAAGCGATCTCTAAAGCTACTTTGTCTTTAAATTTCCAAATAATTTCACCTTGCTTGCCTGGTTCTAATAAAACACTGTTAGGGTCGTCATGAGTCATTGGACCATGCCCCATTCCCATATCTTTTTTCATAGCTTCTTTATTAATACGGTCTACTTCTAAGACACCATGTTCCACCATCATCATCATTTCTTTTTGATGCTTTAGATGCATTTCAGCTGTGCCAATATTAAATTCATGAACCATTGCTCCCTTATTTTTAACAATGAAACGTACCGTTTCCCCAGCTTTGATGGAAAAATTTTCAGGTTCATAATAATTATCAAACATGGTCACTTCAATGGTTCTGCTAACATCGCTAGCTTTTCCGGGCTCTCCCGCATGGCCACCAGAATGTTTTCCGGCTGCATGAACCCATGGTGTAGATAAAGTTGCTAATAAAACTGATATAGAGAGAATAGATTTTAAATTCATAATGCGTTTATATTTAATCCTTTTTAATTATTGATTGTTGTTTTTTAAAATAATGTTTATAGTAAATGAGTGCATAAACCTTCCACTTACAGGAGAGTCAAGTTAACATTAAGAGTTTAAATTTATAATATTACTTAGCATAATAGTCTAGAAATATGAGTTTTTACTCTTTAAAAGAAAGTGTTAAGTAAAAGAATTACAAAATTTACACAAAGTAGAGAATCAAATGAAAATTAGTGAAGCTGCAAGAAAAATCAAAGTTCCGATTAAAAAAATAAGGTATTACTCTGATATTGGACTTATTAGACCCACTAGAATTAACAATGGTTATAGGGATTTTACAGAAAGCGACTTAATAAAACTTCAATTAATAGTAAACTCGAGATCTTTTGGTTTTTCTATAAAAGAATGTTCAATGCTAATAAAATTATTTGAAAACAAAAGTAGATATAGTAAAGATGTTAAGAAAATTGCTGCACTAAAAATAACAGACATTGAAAATAAAATTAAATCCTTAAATATGTTAAAAAAAAATTTACAAAAAATATCAAACCAATGCAAGGGTGATAGTAATCCCAATTGCTCAATTTTAGATAATTTAGCATCACTAAATTAATTTATAGTTTTAGACGAACGCGTAATTATTTTTTGAAAGCTTTTGTTAACTCATGAAAGCAGCTTTATATGGTCATGAATACTGAATATTGCCCATCAATAAGCTGGTAAATAACATAAGGCGCTTCTTTCTTACCTGGCATACCAGGTGTCCCTATGGGCATTCCAGGCAAAGCTATGCCGTCAATATCAGGTTGTTCTTTTAGTAATTTATTTATCGCCTCAATAGGCACATGACCTTCTATAAAATATTTACCCACAACACTAGTATGGCAAGATTGCATTTCTCCTGGAATATTGTGTTTTTTTTTAATCGAATCGAGACTTGTCATATTTGTTTTTTTTACCTTAAATTGTTCTCCTTCAAGAAATAAAACATATCCATCACAACATCCACAAGTTGGAGTTTTGAAGATTTCGAATGTATATTTGCTAGCTTTTACAACAGGAAAATCATCTTGTTTATTAGTGACAAAGTTAAAAATATAAACAGAGGATATCAATAAAACTACTAATATAACTGATATAGAAAATTTAGATTTTAAATTCATAATTTATTTTTGCTTGATTTTTTTTTAATTGTTAATTATTATTTTTTATAATTACACTCACAATATTGAAAAATTATCATAACTCTTAATAAGCAGTCAATTCAACATTGACGCGGTTGCACAAATATTAACTCACAATTCAAGACAATAAAACTCTGTGAATTGGCTGGGAAAGATGAGTTTATTTTAAGAATCTTGATTGTAGTCTTCATCGTAAGGTAAGTTTGATGCATATTCCGATGGTTCGTTCTTTTTAATAACCCGCTCTACATTTTTAGCTTCTAAATCTTGACCTAAAAAATCAAAAACCTTTTCATCGAATATAAGATCTTTGTAAGCAATTTTTCTTACCAGGTAAATACCTTCCATGGATTTGGCTCTACTTAAAGCTACATAGGTTTGGCCGTGAGCAAAAGAACCTCTATCTAAATCGATAGCTACTTTTTCAAAAGTCTGTCCTTGGGATTTGTGGATGGTGGAAGCCCAAGCTAACTTCAGTGGATACTGGGAAAAGGTTGCAACCACTTTGCGTTTAATTTCATCGGAGGCAACAGTGAATTGAATTTTTTCCCATCTACTTTTTCCTAAGACAAAAACTTCATCCTTAATTTTAATGCTAATAGAATTGGGCTTTAATTCATGAATAATTGCAAGGGTTCCATTCGACCATCTCCTTGGTTCATTACCAACGTCATTTTGAGTTAACATAACCTGAGCTCCTATTTTTAACTTTAGTGTTTCTGGTGACGGACAATCTTTTTCTTTAAAATCTCCCTTGATAGATCCCTCGTACTCAAAATGTTTAGAATCTAACTCTGCTAATTTAGAATTATTAATCTTGTCTACTTTGGCATTGGTGGTGGAAAGTAAAATAACGCCTTTCGGTACTTTAAAATCTGGTCCTTGATATCTTTGATTAATTTGTGCCAAATCTTGATCGTTTACTTTGGCTATTCTAAATTTGTTCAATAAATCAATGAATGACTTATCAGATTGCCTAAATATTTTAGTTAACTCGTTAATTTTAAAATTGGATTGGTAAAAAACTTGAGAGTTAAAAAAATAACTACCATCAGGATAAATGCTTTTCATTACATCCCCTTCTAAGTTTTGATTAACGATGGGAGACAGTTGTAACAAATCTCCGAACATGACTACTTGAACACCTCCAAATACTTTGTTGTTTCCCCTATTCTTTCTCAACGATTCATCAATGGCGTCGAGAATATCCGCCCGCATCATCGAGCACTCATCAATAAGCAACACTTCCATTTTTTTTAACAAAGCTTTGTCTTTTAGAAACCTAACGTCTTCTTTTCTTATAAAAGTGGGAGGTAATTTAAAGAGCTTATGAATCGTCATGCCTCTTGCTTTAATTGCTGTCAAACCCGTGGGAGCTACAATCGCATGGGGTCTTTTGGTATTCTGTCTAAAGTATTCCAGCAAAGTAGACTTTCCACATCCTGCTTTTCCGGTAATGAATAGATTGGATTTGGTATGCTCAATGGTATTAAAGATATTTTTAAATTCTTCGGTTAATACAAAGGATCTGGGTAAATCAGTTCCAGTATCTAGTTCTATTTTGTCAGGCATTTTTTTCTTTTTAAAAATATATCAAATACAACTATCAGAGCGGACTAGAGAATGACAGTGGGGATAGTTGGATGAATAGAGATAGGTAACTAATTTTTTACCTTCATGTGCTCTTTACTATGCTTCTTATAAATTTCTTTAAACTCAGCTAAACTAATGGAATTATCTTTATTTAAATCCATTTCTTTAAACAATGCTTCTTTTGAGCCATGCTCTTCTTTGCTCTTATGATTGTTTCTGCTATGCGCTTCATAAGTTTGATTAAATTCGGTTGCACTAATAGATTTGTCATTATTTAAATCCATTGCTTTAAATATCATATCGCTCGTGCCATGTTTTTTGTGATGGTTATGTTTCTCTGAAAAAGCATTACCACACCACAACAAAACCAGAATCAATCCAAATAATATTTTCCTCATCCTAGAAACTTATCTCAGAATCTAACATAAATAAATGATGGAAATCTAGGCTGGAAAATAAAGGAGTGTTATCAATATTGCTTAATGGAATGGACTTTGTTTACCCCAGTTAATATCTTAAGACATTAAGACGGAAGACTTATATAGTTAGGTTATTAATTATAAAATTTATAAAAAATGAACTTTCAAAAAAATGTTAATTTGCATGTGGACAATTCTGCAAAGTTGCTCAATTTTAATGATGATTTGCTAGAACATATAAAGTCCATTCATTCGCTAATTAAGGTGAATGTAGGAGTTGAATTGGACGGTACAATTCATAACTTCACAGGATGGAGAGCGGTTCATTCGGAACACATTCTTCCTAGCAAAGGGGGAATGAGATATTCTGAAAGTGTAGATCAAGACGATACAGAAGCATTAGCATCTTTAATGACCTACAAATGTGCAATTGTTAACATTCCTTTTGGCGGATCTAAAGGCGGCTTAAAGATAAATCCAAAAAATTATACCATGCCCCAATTGAGAATTATCACCAAAGCTTTTGCAACTAAATTAATCAATAAAGGTTTTATTTCTCCCGCACTAAACGTTCCCGCTCCTGATATGGGCACATCCGAAAGGGAGATGGAATGGATTATGGAAACTTACAAATCTCTAAGACCAGATGACATTAATTATAGAGGATGTGTTACTGGCAAACCTTTGCACAGTGGTGGTATAGCGGGCAGAACCGAAGCTACCGGCAGAGGCATTGAAGAAGCTATCAGGGAAATATTCAGACATCCAGATATTATTAAAGAATCTGGGTTGCAGAATGAATTAAAGGACAACAAGATTATTATTCAGGGATTTGGAAATGTAGGCAGCAACTTAGCTAAACATTTGTACAATCGAGACCAAGCTAAAATTATAGCTATCGGGGAAAGAGATGGTTATTTGTTTAACGAAAACGGCATCGACATAAATGCTTTAAGTGAATTTTACCAAACTAATAAAAATATTAATGATTCAAAGCTTGGAGTATTTAAAAATAAGCCTGAAGAGCTCTTAGAGCTACCTTGTGATATTTTAATACCTGCCGCATTAGAAAATGTCATCACCATAGAAAATGTGAATAACATAAAGTGCAAATTAATTATTGAGGCCGCAAATGGCCCCATTTCTTTTGAGGCTGACCAAAAATTATATGAAAAAGGAATTGTAGTGATACCCGATATCTACGTCAATGCAGGAGGAGTGGTAGTCTCTTATTTTGAGTGGGTCAAAAATATTTCTCATATACGTTTTGGAAGATTAGAAAAAAGATTTCAAGAACAAAAAATATTAGAAATTATTGATTTGATTGATAAAAAAACAAATACCAAAACAGACTACGCTACCATTAAAAATGTTCTCCATGGTGCAGATGAAGAGGATTTAGCTTTTTCTGGTTTAGAAGATTCTATGCGAAATGCGTTTATGGAAATTTACAATACAAAAAAACAAATTAAAAGATCATTTCGTGAAAGCACCTATTATATTGCTTTAAAAAAATTAAGAAATTTTTATACGCCTGAAGGCTTTCCTAAAAAATAACGAATTAAAATTTATTTTTGAATAGGATTGTCCAGATGACCTGTTTTGACATAAATCATCGCTCCTTTTGATTTGGCAAAAGGGGCATACTTACTATAACGAGGACTTCTTATCCATGTGCCTGTTGGGTAACTATCGTGTTCATTATGAAATACTCCTTTGATTACAAAAATTTCTTCACCCCCTGGATGAACGTGCGGATTAAAAATTGTATTAGGAGCCCACTTAACTAAAGCTGTGCCAACACCGTCAAATTCATGAAGAGGCATTACGGATAGACCGGGAACCGTTCCTGGATGCCAAGTTGCAGTGCTCGTATGAATGCAAACAGTTTCTAAATCATCCTGGTGAAAGTGTCTTAATTTTACAAATAAAGTGCAGCCTTCTTTTGAAAAAAAAGTGTGTGAACTTTTTGGTGGATTTCTAAGATACGATCCTGCAGGATAATCTCCAAATTCATCAGAGAACACTCCCTCTAAAACTAAAATTTCTTCACCACCATTATGAGCATGGCGAGTAAAAGAAGAGTTAGCTGCATATTTAACAACGGTACTTGCGACTGCAACTTCACCACCAACTCTATCTAAATATTTTCTCTCCACTCCAGGAACAGGTGACTGTTCCCAATTCATATCTTAAGTATTCATCACTGCCTTTAAGGCAAAATCAGCATTAACCATCATTTTAATAAATAAAGTTTCATTTATTTATATTACAATTAAGATAATAGAACCCCGTGAATCGGATGATGGTTTTGATTAGGCTTAATAAAATCTAGACATAAGCTTCCGGGAAATATTTGCTTAATTTAAAAACGTGTTCGCGACTAGCCTTTTTCACTATCTAAGTGAGCCATCATAGGCTCAGCATATCGCGTTCCAGTCGCTATACCTTCAGGAAAAGCCTCGTCTAACCATTTTATTTCTTGAGGGTTCAAATTGATTTCAAGAGCTTTAAAAGAGTTATATTTTTTTCGATAATAATAATTTAAAACTCTATTAAAAAAGAGAGAACGAATAATGAAAATATTATGCATATTATATGATGATCCAAAAAGCGGAATGCCTACAAGTTATCCATTAAAGGCACTTCCTAAACTGGAAAAATATCCAGATGGGATGACACTACCAACGCCAAAAGCAATTGATTTTAATCCTGGTGAATTGTTAGGTTGTGTTTCAGGAGAATTAGGTTTAAGAAAATTTTTAGAAGACCAGGGACATACACTAGTTGTTACCTCGGATAAAGATGCTGAAGGTTGTGTTGCAGATAAAGAATTAGTTGACGCTGATATAGTTATATCACAACCGTTCTTTCCATATTATCTAACAAGAAAAAAAATGGAATCAGCACCAAATTTAAAAATAGCAATTACAGCAGGTATTGGTTCTGACCACGTAGATTTACAAGCGGCGATGGATAATAAAGTTGATGTAGTTGAAGTAACTTATTGTAATTCAAGGTCAGTTGCTGAACATATTGTTATGATGATTTTATCTTTAGTTAGAGATTATCATAATCAACACAGAATAGTAAATGAAGGCGGTTGGCATATTGCTGACGCTGTAAAACGTTCTTATGATGTGGAAGGTATGCACGTAGGTACTATTGCGGCCGGACGTATAGGTTATGATATGTTAAGAAAAATGGCGCCGTTTGATGTACATTTACATTACTTTGATAAACATAGATTACCTAAAGATAAAGAAAAAGAATTGAATTTAACTTATCACGATTCAGTAAAATCTTTAGTTGCTGTTTGTGATGTTATTAACATAAGTTGTCCACTTCATCCTGAAACGGAAAACTTATTTAATGATGAATTGATCAGCAAATGTAAACCAGGTGCGTATATTATTAATACTGCTAGAGGTAAAATCTGTAATAAGGATGCAATAGCAAAAGCACTTAAATCTGGACAGTTGAGTGGATATGCTGGAGACGTTTGGTTTCCACAACCAGCACCTAATGATCACGTTTGGAGAACTATGCCTAATCATGGTATGACCCCACACACTTCAGGAACAACTTTATCAGCGCAAGCAAGATATGCCGCTGGCACAAGAGAAATATTAGAATGTTTCTTTGATAAAAAACCAATTAGAAATGAATATCTAATTGTTAAAGATGGTCAACTTGCAGGCATGGGAGCACATTCTTATACTAAAGGTAGTGCAACTGGCGGATCAGAAGAAGCTGCAAAGTATAAAAAATAGAAGATACAGAAACAACCGAGCTTACGCTTCTCTACAAGTAAATGTGCAGACTACAACATTGCAGTCTGCGTCGCTCATGCTCTCTTTTTTACCATATTCTTGTTTTATTATCTGATTATAAAAAAAAGAAAGTCATTTATCAAAAAACTTAAACGTAAAATAAAGCAAAGACCATCATTTTAACTATTTAAGTAAATTCTTATTTTTTTTATGCTAATTCAATCGCCTATTGTCTTTCTTTAATAAATAAAGATATCTATAATATATTAAATGCATAACAATTTAGGTAAATTTTCTGCCCGATAAAATTATTTAACTTCATTTAATAAAAATTACTATGCAACTGGAAAATATATCGTTTTTGTTTAATATTAAAAATCTCACTTTATGAAAGCCTATATTATTCACGAAAATGATGAGTGGACTCAACCGCTTAAAGAGCAACTAAAAAAATTGTCTGTGCCCTTTGAAGATTGGCATATGGCAAAAGTTAATTTAAACACCGACTCTATTCCACCGGCTGGAGTTTTTTACAATCGGATGAGTGCTTCTTCCCATTCAAGAGGACATCGATTTGCACCTGAGTATACGGCTGTGATTTTAAATTGGCTATCTTTTCATAATAGACGAATTATCAATGGTGAAAACTCACTATCTTTGGAAATTAGCAAATCGTTACAATATAAAAAATTAAATGAGCACAATATTAAAACACCAAAATCTATTTTTTGCTCGGGAAAAGAAAATATTTTATCTTCAGCAAATCATTTTACTGGGCCTTTTATCACTAAGCACAATAGAGCTGGACGTGGACTTGGGGTTAAATTATTTCAAAATAAAACTGAACTTGAAAAGTATGTAAATGGAGATCAATTTGAAGATTCCATTGATGGTATTACAATTTTACAAGAATATATTATGGCGGATCCAAAGGTGATCACGCGTGTTGAGTTTATTAGTTCAAAATTTTTCTACGCGGTACAAGTAGACGCGAGTGATAGTTTTGAACTATGCCCAGCCGATGCTTGTAATATTGAAGAACAGTTCTGCCCCACCAATGCTGATGGAAATAAATTTATGATCGTTAAAGATTATAAAAATCCGATTATCGAAAAATATGAAAAGTTTTTAAAGGCAAATAATGTTGAAGTTGCAGGCATTGAATATATTAAGGACAAAAATGGAGTTAGTTACACATATGATGTGAATACCAATACTAACTACAATTCTCCTGCAGAGAAAAAAACAAATTTATCTGGAATGGGAATGATTGCGGAGTTTCTTAAATCTGAACTTAATAAATTGAAAACAAGTATTAATTAATTACTTTAATTTAAAATCTTACGCAAGACAATGTTCTCCCCCGTTCTCAGGCGTCAGACAGAGCTGCTAAATATAGCTTAGCAATTATTGATATTTAAGAATTGTAGAAACAGCTACTAAATGCAATATTCTGTTATCTTTTAGTTTTTTAAAATAATGATTTATGCATTACATATAACTATTGTTTTTACTTTTTCAAAGTGTATTTAAAATTATATCACTATGTACAATTTATTAGATCCCGCTATTTTATTTTTTCTTTTTGGGGTCTTTGCTGGAACTATTCGTTCTAATTTGGAAATTCCACCTGCGATTACTAAGTTTCTTTCTTTGTATCTACTTATGGCTTTGGGTTTAAAGGGAGGATTTGCTTTACAAAAAGCAGGGCTAAACTTTAACGTAGCTATCACTTTGCTTATTGGAATGTTTTTGGCAATTATTATTCCTATTATTGGTTATTGGGTTTTAAAAAGAAAAGTAAGCGCAGATGATGCGGCTGCTATTGCAGCTACTTACGGATCTGTGAGTGCTGTTACTTTTATTACAGCGGGACAATATTTAGATTTAAATGAAATCAGCTATGGTGGGCACATGGCAGCAACCATGGCCTTGATGGAATCTCCTGCTATTTTATTAGCTATTCTTTTATCTAGCTATTCTAAGAAACAAAAAAAATCTAACACTAAGGACATCCTTCACAAATCTTTCACCGATGGTGCACAACTAATTTTGATTGGGGCAATGGTAGTAGGTTTAATCACCGGTGACAAAGGTGAGAGCATTATGGCTCCCTTCTCTATTGACTTGTTTAAAGGTATGCTTGCATTCTTTCTACTAGATATGGGATTGATGGTAGCAAAAAACTTCAAGGAAGTGATCAATAAACCAATCTATCTTCTTATGTATGGAGTTGTTGCCCCTCCTGCTCATGCACTGTTAGCGCTTCTTCTTTGTTTATTCTTTTCTATTTCGTTGGGCGAAACCATAATACTAATGGTATTGGCTGCAAGCGCCTCCTACATTGCTGTACCTGCAGCGCTAAAGTACGCACTGCCAAAAGCTAACCCTGGTTTGTATTTTGGAATGTCTTTAGGCTTAACTTTTCCCATTAATATTATTATTGGAATTCCACTCTACACTTACATTGCGAAGTTATTTATCCAATAGAGCTTCTTAAAGAAGGATACTTAAATATTACAGGTCGGAAGTGTACTCGCCACGAGCTGGATAGTTTTTAGTAATAGCAAACTCTACCGCTTTGATCAGATCTGTAAATGAAGGCCTTGCAAAAGGCATAGTTTGAGTAGATCCATAATATAACGTTTTATCAGGCTTAACTAAAAAGATACCTGGTTCTGAAAATTTTGCTGGCTCTTCAATACCTATGGAAGTTTTTCCAATACCCTCAGAAATATATAAACCCCATTGTTTAGCGTCAGCTAAAGATAAGCCATAACCAAATTTTAATTCTGGAAATCCTACTTTGGTCGCAAATTCTTCTGCTCTTTCTTTCGTATCAGAAGATACGACCACTACTTCTACACCTTTGTCTTGGTAGTCTTTTAGTAGGCTTCCTAATTCTTTTGTATACATGGCACATAAAGGGCAATGAAGACCTCTATAAAAAACTATTAAATTAAAGCTTTTTGGATTTTCTTTTTCTAAATCAAACGTTCCCCCATTCACTAATGGGAAAGTAAGTTTGGGGACTTTAGTTCTAGGAATGAGCATGTGCTAAGCTTTTATAGATTTGTAGAAGAATGACAACCTTACAATCCTATTTGTTTATTCGGAGGCTATAAGAATTGTTTATTAGGCAAAGAAGTTTTCAGGAACATCTGCATTCTTTCTTCCCACAATAGCGTAATAATAAAGGTGCACTCCGCCTACCGATACTCGGTGACGATATCGTTCTAAGTTATAAATATCTAAATACTCTGAAAAGATTAATTCCTTAATGGTTTTAGAAAAACCTGTGTTGTCTTTACTATCGAGAAAAGTTTCTTTAATATTGAAGGCAATCCAGCCATTATTATCAATCATGTTAAAGGCATTGATAAAAGCTTTTGGAGGAATATCGCCAAATCCTAAGGCTGCTACTGTTACTAAGCAATTGCAGTTCCAGGCTTTAATGTTTTCCCTAGTTTTGTTGTCTAAGTTTTCAAAATCACAAATATAGTAATTGTCATAAAGACCAGGACGATCTCGAAGTGTAGCTTCTTTGGCTTCTGGGACAATATCAATACCCACCAATCTTGATACTCCGTGTGTTTTTAACTCCTCCCCCATCATGCCGTTACCAGCTCCAAAATCTAATACTCGTAGTTCAGACATATTCTCTTGAGATTGGCTAAGGGCATTTTTGAGTAGTGTTGAAATTTTAACCGGTGATGTGCATTTCAAACGGTCATAAAACAACTGCTCATACAAGCCAGGTTCTTTATAAATTTCAGCATAATCATGAAATCTTAATTTAACTTTTTCATCCGGATCTTCTTTCCAATAATGAAAATACACCTCGTCCTGATGCAAGTGATCGACATTTTCTTGTGGAAACGCAATTTGATAATTATTTTTCATAATGGTTTTTATTAGAGATGTTCAGAATTTTTTAGCAAAACAAAATTGATTATAGAACATACGGTCGAGCTAAGCAAATTGGGATAAGTTTTTATATAATCGTGACCGAATGCAGCAATAGGGTATTTTTAGATACTATTTTTATTTATTAAAATTTTTCTTAAATAAATTATTTACGATTATTTGGTGTTATCTAGAATAAATTTAGAAACAACTCTGGCAACTTCTTCTTTGTTGGTTGAAAACCAATGATGGCCTCCGTCAAATGCGGTAGTCATCGGCAACCCTTCCGTTAATAGCATCAGCTCTGTTTTGTTTGAATTTTTTTTCACTAAATCGTTTTGAAAATATTTTTGCTGCTTAGGATGCTGAGCTGCTTTCAAATCTCGCGCATGCTGAATAATTAAAATGGGCAAATTCATTTTGTATCCAATCTTAGAAACTGGCATATTATAATAAACACTTCCAGTCTCTCTTCCATCTTTTCTTTCAGCTCGTGCAACATAAGGAGATGCAAAAATTAAACCCGCATAAGTATCCGATGGTCTAGTTTTTTCGTCACCTGCCAAAGTTCCTATCATTCTTGGGCCACCAGAACTGCTGCCGCCTAACCAAATGGGTCTGTTCAGTTTTTTTTTATAATATTCGGTTGCTACTTTCTGACGGTAAATTACATGATCTTCAAAAGCTGTATATTGATAACCCTGTCTATTTTTAGAACTTTGTGGAATAGGAGATGCCACCATGATGATATCGAACTTACCTTGTAAGTTAACAATAGGTTGATAGTCCAAACCTATGTAAGTACCCTCGCCTCCACCATAGAACATTATGACTGGCTTATTTTTGTCTCCATCACCCTTGTACCATTTGGTAGAAATACTACCCAATTCTGGTTTACACTCTTTAACTTCGCAGGGTATAGGAATAGTTTCTTCATTGGAAAAAGATTGTCCTGAATAAACAAAGTTCATTAAAACCGAAAGAACCAAGATGACGACTGCTCTTAATTGAGACATGATTGAATTTTACCACCTCTTGTATCGTTAATCCATTAGAATGAAGACACCATGTAAAAAAATTAGTGAGCAAATCCGAGCTTGATTAAAAAGGACTAACCATTAAGTTGCATGGGTAAATTTACTTCCACAATATACATGCAAGAATAAAGCCCGCACCAAAAGCATAAAGAGCAATACGAATATATTTTTCCTGTGTGCTGCTAGGATTTTTTTTAGCAATGGCCATGCCAATCATTAAGGAGCCCATTAAAAGAAGAAGCTGTTGAGGAGTCATGTGAATATTGCTAATTATACAGATGCTTAGATTAACGTTTATCCCTTTAATTTAAAAGAACATTTATATCAAAAATATTATCGGCTTAGCATTTTCTAGAAGTAAAAAAATTATAAATTGATACTATCTAAATGATTAGAAACTTATGCTACCTACTATAAAAGAAAATTTTTCTAGAGCTTTTTTTGCTTTTCTATTTTCTATGATTACCATTGGAATTCTTTCTTTCTTAAGCTTTAAAACTCCCTATGGTTTATTTCTAGCTGGATCCTTTGGATCTTCTATGGTCTTGCTATTCGGATACCCTGAGAGTCCATTTGCCCAACCTAAAAATGTTTTTTTTGGACATTTGGTAACTTCTTTAGTTGGTGTGCTGGTGTTGCAGTTTGTACCTGTAGATCAGTTTTTGCAGATAGCGATTGCGGTTAGTTTAGGAATATTTGTAATGATATTACTTGGCATCACTCATCCTCCTGCAGGCGGTAATCCCATAATTGTAATACTAGGAATGGCTTCTTACAAATACTTGCTCAACCCCATTATTTTAGGATCGGTCATAATGATAGCGTGCGCTATTATTATAAACCGTTTTATTTTAAAGAAAAATTACCCGACGAACTGGGTAAATTAATTCAAGTAACTCCAACTAATTGATTGTAGCTTATTTTGTTAATCATAATTTAATAGATTGCCTCATGGATTAATTATTCATAATCTGTGTGCAAGGTTGTTTATGATTTTTCTTTCTGCTTTATTTTTGTTAACCGCCATTTTGTACTCTAGCGTAGGTTTTGGAGGAGGATCTACTTATCTGGCTTTATTATTATTATGGAATACTCCTTATGCTATTTTCCCTATTCTTGCTTTGGCCTGCAATATAGCTGTGGTTTCGGGAAATTCTTTTAATTACATACGTCATGGTCATTTTAATAAAGATTTGCTTTTACCTTATTTAATTGGCTCCATTCCATTTGCATATTGGGGAGGGTCTCTCGTAATAGAAAAAAATATTTTTGAAATTATTTTATTTATCGTTTTATTGATTGCGGGAATTTTGCTGTTACTCAATTTTAAATTTTTTGGGGCTGAAAAAAAATCTTATAAAAAAACACCTTTCTACGTTTCTGTAAGCATTGGTTCTGTTTTGGGATTGGTATCTGGAATAGTTGGGATTGGTGGCGGAATTTTTTTAAGTCCAATACTTTTTTTACTTCAGGCAGGAAAACCGCGTGATATCGCGACTACCGCTTCTATTTTTATTTTAATTAACTCTATTTCAGGTCTGATTGCTCAATTGCAAAAAAATCATGTAGCTACAGAAATTCTAGACCATTGGTTTTTAATTCTATGCGTTGTGATTGGTGGTCAAATTGGAAATTATTTAAATCTTAAAATTCTACCCTCCAAAGGATTGGCAGCACTAACAGCTATTCTGGTGTTATTTGTTGCTTTACGAATGGGATTAAAAATTTTTTAAGATAAAGATTTAACTAAACTAAGATTTAAAACTGCAATTAATATAATAAATTATTTTCCTGCACTTTTGGCCACATAAAAAGCAACCGCATCAATCTCTTTGGGTGTTAGCATGCCCGATTCTCCATAGGCAGGCATAATATTCAAGCCTTCTGTTACAACTTTTACAACCTGAGCCATAGTTGGTTTTAATTCGTCCAAGACTGGGCCTACTTCTCCAGTTGCTCCAGCGGCTTTAAGAGTATGACAAGACATACATATTCCCTTGCCAGTAAATATTTTTTTACCTTCTGACATTTGATCTGCTTTAACTGCAAATGTCAGAAAGTTTAAAGATAACAGTATTAAAAATATTTTTTTAACCAACGTCAATCATCACGCTGTGGTCTTTCCAACCGTTATGTGAATAGGCTCTTCTATTTTCCATTCTTAGTTCGGGTTGTGACTGTCCACCAGCGTAGGCTCTGCTTGCCAAATTATAAGTTCCTGGTTTCAAATCAAGCTCAAGCACAAATTGTCTCCAAGCAAACTTTCCAAGATCAGGACCTACTAATTTTGCAGTTTTCCAATTTTTTCCAAAATCAGTTGATATTTCCACTTTAGATAAGGCTTCTGTACCGCCAAATGCTACTCCTGTGATTACAACATTTCCGATAGCAATTTTTCCGCTATCATCGTTTGGTTTAACAATCCAAGACTTTACGGGCATTTCCCAACAAGTAGGATAGCTAGATCCTTTTTTGCCAATTGGAGATACTCGATAACTTGATTTCATAAATTTCACACCTGATTCAGATTTAGTGAAAGAAAGTTTATTTATATGTTTGACGTTATTTACACCAAAATATCCAGGCGTAACTAAACGCAGAGGTGCTCCGTGCACATTTGGCAAATCAACTCCATTCATTTCCCAAGCTAAGATTGAATCTTTGTGCACTTTTAATGGAACCGATCTTTCCATCAACGAATTCTTAGGATCTTGACCTTTTGGCAAATCTCCGCCTGTTCCTGTCATAAATTTAACATCACTAGCTAACCCACCGCAAATATTCACAATGTCAGAAACTGGAATTCCAGCCCAAACTACACAGGCAGCTGCCCCTGTTTTCCACTGAGAGCCTGAAGGTCCATGTTTAAAATACCCTCTTCCATTTCCAGAGCACTGAAGTACCGTTGCTACAGTGGTAAATCCCAGAGATTTTAATTCTTTTAAACTGAATGTTCTTGGATTTTTAACTCCCTCTATATTAATAGTCCAATTTTCTTTTTTTCCAATTTGAGCGTCTGTTAATGTAGGTAAATTATTTCTAACATAAATGTGTCTTATAGGAGTAATAACACTCGACCCAATATCTTCTCTATGTGTCTCAAGACCACTTTTAGAATGCACAATTAATGTAGATCTTTTTTTCCATTTTGCAAAATCTGGCAAATCTTTTGCCTTGTCTTCCGCATGGTTTGCATGAGCTATACTGCCAGGAAATACAGTTGAGGCAGCTGCAAGTCCTGCAATAGTTGCAGATCCTGCTAAAAAATTTCTTCTTGAGTTATTTGATATCTTGTTTTTCATTTAATTCTCCTTTTTAATTAAAGCACCTAATCCTATTCTATTGTAAATTAAAATTTTAAACTTCACTTTTTACGAGTATAAAAACAATTTTTAAGCGAATTGCATTATTAAAAATTCTTAAATATGTTACATTTTTAGCATGAACAGAATGTCCGATAGTTTTGGAAGATCGTTTCCCTACATTCGCTTGTCCATTACTGACGTGTGCAATTTTAAATGTGGGTATTGTCTTCCTAATGGATATTTCAAAGTAGAGAATAAACCAGGATTTTTAAATCTAAGTGAAATATCTAATCTAGTGGCTGCTTTTACGGAGCTTGGTGTTTCAAAAATTAGAATAACAGGCGGAGAACCTACGGTTCGAAAAGATTTTTTTGAAGTGTTAAAAAATATTAAATCTGAACACAAAATTAACAATCTAGTAATCACAACCAATGGTTATAAGCTTAATGAAATTGCTGAAGAGCTAATTGCAACTGGAATTAATGGAATTAATATTAGCATTGACAGCTTAGATAGAAATAAGTTTAAAGAAATTACTGGCAAAGATCGCTTACCACAAATTTTAGAGGGAATTAGTATTTTACAAAGTAAAGGTTTTAAAAATATTAAAGTCAATGCTGTCTTACTTAAAAATGTTAATGACAGCCTGGAAGAATTCCAAAGTTGGGAACGTTTTATAAATAATAATGAAATTGATTTTAGATATATTGAGCTAATGCAAACTGGTGACAATCTTGAATATTTTACAAAATATCATGTTTCAGCATCTATTTTTAGAAAGTATATTGAAAGCACAGATTGGAAAGAAATTGCTAAAATCAGTGGTGCGGGTCCATCCATAAATTATGTTCACTCGAAATTTAAAGGAAAGTTTGGAATTATAGCTCCCTACTCTAAAGATTTTTGTAGCACATGTAATCGTTTAAGAGTTACTGCAAAAGGTGAATTGCGACTATGCTTGTTTGGCAACACTGGCACTGATCTACGACCTTACTTGCAAAATCAAAGTCAAAAAGATGAATTAATAGAAATAATTTTAAAACAACTTCGTTTTAAAAAAGAATCTCATTACTTAGAAATGGGCAATACTGGGATCACACCTCACTTGGCTTCAATAGGTGGGTAATATCATGACAAGTCTAAAAATTATTAATCAAAAAGAATTAAAGGACTGGGCAAAAGAATTATTTTTAGAACATAATTACAAAATGATTGATGTCTCAGACAAGCAGCCTACTTTTAGAAAAGCATTGGCTACTGGAAAAATTATTGTTGGCAAAGAAACCTTTGAATTAATTCAAACAAAAAAAATGCCCAAAGGTGATCCTATTAGTTTGGCCGAGATAGCCGCTGTTCTTGGTGTAAAAAAAACTAGTGACATTATTCCCTTATGTCACCCACTCCCTATCGATCATACGGCTACCAAGATTATTATGAACGAAGATGATTACTCATTAGAAGTTTATTGTGTGGTATCGGCACATGCCAAAACTGGTGTGGAAATGGAAGCTATTATGGGAGTCAACACAGCTCTCATTACCATTTATGATTTGAGCAAAATTGTAAATCCAGACTTAAGAATTGAAGGTATAAAATTATTAGTAAAGCAAGGCGGCAAGAGCGGACTGTGGCTCAATCCTGGGGGATTACCTGATTTTTTATCTGAACTGTTTTAGGTATGAAGATTAAAATAGAATTATTTGGAGCTGCGAGGGATTTTTCTGATCAAGACTACTTAGAATTAACACTTCCAGAGCTTAGCAGTATAAAAGAAGTTCGTGAAAATTTAATAGATTTTATTGAAACTAAATATCCTGAAAACAAAAACTATCTAGAAATTGTCAAACGATCTGCATTTGCCAATGAACATAATGAAATTGTCCAAGAACAGTACCAGTTATCTGCTCATTCTAAGCTATGTATCATACCACCTGTGGGAGGTGGTTAATGTTTCACGGCAAGGTAATAGAATCTTCTAAAGAATCTTTATCTTTAGACAAAGCTCAACAATTTATTGCTTCAGAAAAATGCGGCGCGTCTTTATTTTTTATTGGAACTGTACGTAATCATAACAATAATAAAAATGTTACTGGAATTACTTACGATTCGCACGATGCAATTGTAGAGAAAAGTTTTAAAGAAATTTTTGAAGAAGCGGTTGAGAAGCTAACCATTGAACATCCGGCTGTGTATATTGAGCACGCAAAAGGTTATATTCCTTTAGGAGGAATATCAATTGTTATTGCTGTTGCCACAAAACACAGATCTCAGGCATATGATTTATCTAGATACATTATTGAAGAAATTAAAAAAAGAACTCCCATTTGGAAAAAAGAACATTATGACAATGAGGAAACAAGCTGGCTCAAAGGAACTGCGATAATAGATAAGCAGGGCTGACAATGAAAAAAGTATTAAGCTCAGAAATTACATCCGAAAGTATTTATAAAAGTCGACGTTCCTTTATTAAAAAATTGGGACTTTCTGCTGGATCTTTGATGGTAGGATCTAATTTTTTTTTCAATAACTCTTTAGAAGCAGAAGAGAAAGACAAGCTTACCAAATACAGAGATATTGTTAGCTATAATAATTATTATGAATTTGGGACCTCCAAAGAAGATCCTTCTGAAAATTCTGAAAAATTTACTACAACACCATGGTCTATTCAAATCGAAGGTGAAGTGGACAAGCCAATAACTGTTTCGTATGAAAGTATGATTAAAAATTTTCCTATTCAAGAAAGAATATATAGACTTCGTTGTGTTGAAGGATGGTCTATGGTTATTCCATGGATGGGATTTTCTTTAAATCATTTATTAAAAAAAGTTTCTATTAAAAATACAGCAAAGTTTGTTGAATTTGAAAGTGTGTACAGACCCAAACAAATGATTGGTCAACAAAGTAATATTCTACCCTGGCCTTATACAGAAGGCTTGCGATTAGATGAGGCGATGCACCCTCTAACAATAATGGCCACAGGCTTGTATGGAAAAGAACTGCCCAATCAAAATGGAGCTCCCTTAAGATTAGTAGTTCCATGGAAATATGGATTCAAAAGCGCAAAAGCAATTGTAAAAATAAAACTAGTAAAATCTATGCCCGTTTCCTCATGGATGAAAGCTGCGAGTCAGGAGTATGGATTTTATTCAAATGTGAATCCTGGTGTGGATCATCCAAGATGGTCACAAGCAACAGAGCGAAGAATAGGAGATTCAATCTTAAGTCCTAGAAGACCTACTAAACTTTTTAATGGCTATGAATCCGAAGTGTCTAGCTTTTACAAAGGAATGGATCTTAAAAAATATTACTAATCACCTTGAACTACAACTCCTCCTATCTAAAAAAAATAGTATTCATAGTTTGTTTGTGGCCGATTATATCTATTAGTTTTGTACTCTTCACAAATAGCTTTAGTGCTAATCCTGTGAATGAAATCATTCATCATTTTGGAAAATGGACTCTAATTTTTATTTGCCTTACATTGAGCATAAGTCCACTTCGTCGAATAACAAAATCGAACAATTGGCTTATCTATAGAAAAATGCTGGGACTATTTGTTTTTTTTTATGCCAGCATTCACCTTTTGTCTTACGCAGGTTTGGATCATCATTTTGCGTGGAATATAATTTTAGAAGATATTATTAAACATCGCTACGTCTTAGTGGGAGCAACTGCTTGGCTTTTGCTCTTGCCTCTAGCAATTACCTCCTCTCAAAAAATGAAAAAAATATTAAAATATAACTGGATCAAGTTACATCGACTTGTTTATATAATTGCTGTATTGGGAGTTCTTCATTATTTGTGGTTGGTCAAAAAAGATTTGACTCAACCAATGCTCTACGCAGCAATAATTACTATTTTATTATTATTTAGAATTAAGTTTAAAAAAAATTAACTACAAAAGAATTTGATTGGGCAAAAGGCACTGCACTTATTGATTCATCTTCCTAAGTGATTAGGAACAAATATAGTAACTTCTAAATTTGGTAACTTTAATATATATTGCTAGTTATGAATAATAATATTAAAAAAGAAATTCAATCTTCTACGTTTGAAAGGTTGTTAGAGCATTTAAAAGAAAGAAAAGATGTGCAAAATCTTGATTTAATGAATCTTGCAGGTTTTTGCAGAAACTGTCTTTCTAGATGGTATAGAGAAGAGGCAGAAAAAAAAGAAATTACCATTTCAGATCCTGAAGCTAGAGAGCATGTGTACGGAATGCCCTATGCTGAATGGAAAGACAAATACCAAAAATAAATTATTTTATTTTTCTTTAAGTCTTGGAATGAGGCTGATGAAATTACAAGGCTCAAATCTTGAATCAAGTTGATATTTTAAAATATCCTCCCAAGCGTCTGTCACGGCTCCACTTGATCCTGGCAAAGCGAAAATATAAGTTCCTTTACAAAGCACTGCCATAGCTCTGGATTGAATAGTGGAGGTGCCAATTTTTTTATAACTAATTAATCTAAACAATTCGCCAAACCCTGGGATATCCTTTTCTTTAATTTCATCTAGCACCTCAGGAGTAAGATCCCTACCTGTTAACCCAGTTCCACCAGTAGTAATAATGACATCCACTTCTTTGCTAGAACACCAATCTAATAAAATTTTTTTAATAAGCTGTTTATCGTCTTTAACAATTTCTTTGTGCGTTAAGCCATGCCCTTTTTCTCTAATTTTTTTTGCAAGTATCGCCCCTGATGTATCGGTTGCTTCTATTCTAGTATCTGAAATGGTTAAAACAGATATGTTAATTGCTTTAAATATTTTTTGGCTACTAATTGGCATTTAGATTATAGCTTATACTAGAAGATTAACTTTGGCACAATAATCATCCCGAGTAAGATTTGATATTTATTTAAATTAAAGAATTTTTTCTAAAAGTTTCAGCAACTTTTTTAACATTTACAGAAGAAGTTTCTCATGTCGCTTAGAGGGCATTTAAAGCTATGTCTGAACGAAAGTACAATACACCCGTTAATAAAGCAGCAGTTGCTATTCTCAAATCCATTAAATTTCTTTCCTTATTGGATTAATGTTTTATATTTTAATCATGAATCATAACTATATTTTAGATGTTGTGCTAAGGAGAAAGATTTAATAAAAAATGCTGAAAGAAAAGTGGAGACTTGGGCTGATAGAGTGGGTGTCCAAACAGTTCAGATACAGTTTGAAAATTACGATCCTTTTTTTAATATTAATACCAAAGAAGATTTAGACAAAGCAAAGATACTACTTAAAAATAATGATTAGTTATAAGCAGTCAAAACATATTTTAAAAAAATCACTAATTAAAATTGGAGATGAATATATTCATAGTGGCAATAGTTTAAACAGAGTTTCGTCTGCAAATATTATATCTACTATAAACTATCCTTCCGCTAATAATACTTCGTTTGATGGTTTTGCTATTTGCTCCAAAGACACTAAAAATTTAAGCAAAAACAATTCGAAGAAATTTAGAATTGTTGGAAGCGTTATTCCCGGAAATAAGCCAATGACAAAAAAAATTAAAAAATTCGATGCTGTTGAAATTATGACGGGCGGAGTGATACTTAAGCCTTTTGATGCAATTATACCAATTGAGCAAATTATTTTTTATCCGAATAAAAAAGAAGCTAAATATATTGTCATTGATAAAAAAATGAAAAAAAATGAGCATGTGAGGTTTTTAGGCTCCGATTATAAGAAGAATGATTTGATTGTTAAAAAAGGCACTATTATTCAGCCTAATCATATTCTCGCTTTAAAAACGCTGGGAATTAAAAAGATAAAAGTTAAAAAAAAGCTGAACATATTATTTTTTTCAACAGGTAGTGAGATTTCTAATCAGGATAATATACCCAATTGGAAAGTTAGAAATTCTAATAGTCACTATATCAAGTCATTAAGTAATCATTTTTTATTTAACTTTATAAGCGGTGGAATTCTTAAGGATAATCATGAAAAAATTTTTAGAAATCAGATCAAAAAAATGTGTAATGCGAGAATAGATATGATTGTTACTTCCGGAGCTGTTTCTGCTGGAAAATTCGACTTTGTTCCCGGTGTCATCAAAGATTTTAAATTATCTAATTTTTTTAAAGGGGTAGCAATCAGGCCTGGAAAGCCAATTTTATTTGCTAAGATTAAAGGAAACCAAAAAGTTATTTTTGGATTACCTGGAAATCCCATTTCTTCCGCTGCTTGTTTTAGGTTTTTTGTCCAACCTTACATAATGGATATCTTGGGTGTTCCAACCGAAAAACCAGTGAAGGCTATTCTAAATAAGGGCTATACGAAAAATAATGACTTTACTCATTTTGCAAAATGTAGGTTAAAATCGAACCATGACGGCAAACTAGTAGTAGAAGTCTTGCAAGGACAAGAGTCTTTTAGAATAAAATCATTCGTAAGTTCTAATATTTGGGCACTTTTTCCATCAGAAAAATCTAAATTTTTAAAAGGAGAAATTATCGATTGTTATTTTCCAAATTTTTCCAACTCGAGTTTAATTTAATTTAAATAACTTAAAGATAAATTTTCTATTAACTTTGGAACTTTGATTTTTGCAACTGAATACTCCTTGTTAGAGGTAAGTCCATTTTTAGCAATAAGCAAAATCATTTCTTCGTAGCCTATGTTTAAGTTGTATGAGCAGGCTCTGTAAAAATAACCTTTTCTCAAACCTGGCATCAAGTTTGCTTCGATAAAATAAGGAATTCCTAGATGATTCATCTTGATATCTATTCTGCCTAAAGACTTTCCTCCCAAAGCTCTAAATGATTTTTTAGCTAGAGTGCACAACTGTTGAAATATTTTACTATTCGTTACCGGGATAACTTCTTCACTGTCATTTTTTTTAATATCGTAATCAAGAATGCAATGACCATTGCTATTTTTCTCAACAACAATTTCTACCGGCATTGCCTTTAAATTTCCGCTCGTGCTATCTTCTAAAATACCAACACTATATTCTTTTCCAGAAAGATAAGTTTCCACTAAAGAAGTAGATTTCTGTTTTATTTTAATATCTAAAACTTTTGCTTCAAAACTTTCAAAATCATAAACAACCGAATTAGAATCAACTCCCCTACTATCTCCGCCTGTGACTGGCTTAATAAACAACGGAAATTCTATTGGTAAAGATTCTTCATTGAGATGCTCTCCTGGCTCTGTAGTAAAAAAATCAGCCGTATTCACCTTGGCTTGTTGCATTATTTCTTTAGCTCTGCTTTTGTCATGCTCATTCTGCAAGGCCTTTCTGCCTGATGCCATATAAGCAATTCCATGTATTTCTAAATAATCATTCAACCAAATAGTTCTTTGATTAAAATCAAAATACTTTACTCCGGAAAAAACTAGATCTGGCTTTCTTATGGCTAATTGCTTCAAATCATTTTCTGTTTTAATTTCTGTAATGATTACGTGGCTATAAGCTGTGCTTAAAATGGCTAAGATATTGTTCTCATTCCAAACAATAGCAACATTCTTTTGGTTGGCTTTTGGGTCGCGAGGCTTTGCAACAATTAATACTTCTATTCTTTTGTTTATTTTGTTTAAGACTGGATATTTTGGTTTAAAGGGCACGGTTGTTTGCAGTATGCCAGGCATAGGTATAATTTTCATAGGTTTCATGATCTTTCGCTTCTTAATAAATAACAGGTTGCATTCGGGGAAAATACCCATGAATGTTAAAATCTTTTAGATCGGTACTTGCCAAAAAATACTTACCAAGGCATTTGAGATGAAATAAAACTAAATATAGTAGTATCTAAAAATACATACTAACATACTCTCTTATAATAAGAAGGTAATTCTCTGTTTATTAGCTAGATTGATTGGACACCAGTCACACTAATTTTGTAAATGATTTTAATTCTTACTCATCTTGATGTGCTGATTGTAAATGTCTTCCGACCAGTACGTTTTAATGTAGGCTAAAATAGAATCTATATCCTCATCACTTAGCTTGTCGCCAAAGCCTAACATTTTTCCTTGGTAATCTTTTATCAACTTGGGTAATCCTAATTTAATAATTTGATGCAACATTTTATCAGGATGGTGCCAGGTATGAGCCGTTCCATTAAGTGGTGGAGCTTTTCGGTGACCGTCTTCATCTAAAGACTGCCAATCTTTAGCTCCGGATAAATTGCTCATATGACAACTAGCGCAGTTCTGATTAAATAATACTTTACCTTTCTCAGTTTGCGCTTTGGAATTTCTTTCAATAGGAAAATGCTTGTCAGCCTGAACCTTGCTACTGAATAAACAAACTAAACAAAAAACGCAGATAAAGCGTAGTAAATTAATCAAGTTGTTCTTTGGCTTCTGCCTCGTAACGTTTAGAGTTCTGAACATATCTTGTTGCATTCTCATGAATGGCTTTAATCTCATCATCGGTTACTTGACGAACCACTTTTCCCGGAGAGCCCATAACCAAAGACCGTTCTGGTATTTGTTTGCCTTCAGTAATTAAAGAATTGGCTCCAATGATAGAATTTTTTCCAATGTGAGCTCCGTTTAATATGGTCGCTCCCATACCAATTAGTGAATCATCTTCTATAGTGCAGCCATGCAAAATCACCGAATGACCTATGGTAATTCCTTTGCCAATAATTAATTTTAATCCAAAGTCGGTATGTAAAACACTGTTGTCTTGGATATTAGTTCCTTCATCAATGGATATGTTTTCGATATCACCTCTAAGCACGGCTCCATACCAAATATTTACATCGTTTTTTAAAATAACATCGCCAGTGACTACCGCCGAAGGGGCAATCCAAACCCGGCCTTCTCTTATTACTTTTTTACTACCTAGTGAATAAATCATAATGCTCTTGTAAATAAGTTTATAATATAGATAACTTAAATGGAAATAAAATGTTTGTCGTAATCACTAGAAATTTTCCACCTGAAGTTGGAGGTATGCAAACCCTCATGGGAGACCTTGCAAGCATTCTTTCAGAACATGGCCCCGTGAAAGTATTTGCAGATCCTGCTGATGGATCTGAAGCATACGATAGAAAGCAAAAATATTCTATTCAGCGGATAACTGGTTTTAAGTTTATACAAAAATATAGAAAAAATAATCAGGTCGAATTATTTTGCACCGAAAACAGAGGCATCAGAGCTATCGTCTCTGATCACTGGAAAAGTATTGAAAAAATTTCTCATAACATCTGCGCCCAAACTCCAACCTTATGTCTTATTCATGGTAAGGAGATTAATCATCCAAAAGGTTCCTTACTGAACACCAGAATGATTAATAGCTTAAAAAAAGCAACGTACGTAATTGCAAATTCTAATTTTACTAAAAAGCTTGCTATCAAAAAAGGAATTAAAGCTGCTAAAATAAAAATTATTAATCCTGGAATTTTTCCTTTAAAGAAAGTAGATAAAAAAGAAAATGAAAAGGCTTTAAATATATTTGGCAATACTAGTCCAAAACTTATTTCTGTAACCAGACTGGAGAAAAGAAAAGGACTTCATTCTGTTATTTTGTCATTAAAAAATCTTCAAGCAGTTCATCCTAATTTTTTATATGTAGTGATAGGACAGGGCCAACAATCAAGCGAATTGAGATCTTTGGCGGACAATATGGGTTTAGCTAGCAATGTTATTTTTTTAGAAGATGTGAATCTGGAATTAAAAAATGCACTGCTACGCAATGCTGATGTTTTTTTAATGCCTTCTATCGAAGATGGGGCTTCGGTTGAGGGATTTGGCATAGCTTTTTTAGAAGCATCCATGCTGAAAACTCCATCTATCGGTGGGGAATTTGGTGGGGCTTCTGATATTGTTAAAGACAACAAAACAGGATTTATTTGTGATGGCACTAAGCACAGTCAAATATACGAGTGCTTAACCAAAATGCTTAGAAACAATCGTTATAAAAAAATGGGAGAAGCTGCAAATAAATATGCTCAAAATTTTCTTTGGAGCAAACAAATCAAAAAATATCTAAAATTAATTTAATCAACTAAGGAGCTACGTTATGCTGTTTGTAAAACAATACCTTAAATGGATTAGCACTGCCCTAGTACTAACTGGGATCTTGCTAACTAATTTAAATATATATCCTTTAAATATTTTCTTTCATGGCCTGGGCGTCGTGGGCTGGACAGTCTCTGGAATTTTACTGAAAGACAAAGCGATTATTACTAATTTCGGACTGCAAATACCTTTGTTTCTATTGGGATTTGCAAAACTAATTTCTTAATAAAGATTCTATTTTTTGAAATACAGTTTCAGCTGAAAGATTGCTCAAATTATCAGATACGATTGCTTTAAATGAATCGGTTTCAATACTCACTTTTTTCGGCGTAGTGTGGGTCCCAAATAAAACCACGCCTTTACATCCCAAATGTGCTGCCATATGCGCCGGTCCAGTATCATTTGCTATTACCAACTTTGCACCCTCGATAATTTTTGCAAGTTGAGAAAAGTTAGTTGGTTTTGCTCCGTCTAAGATTACTTTAGCATTTAATTTATTTGCTTCTACTATTTCTCCCGGACCTGGAGCTACTACGACATCTGATTCTGGAAACTTGGTCTTGATCAAATGAACTAACTCCGCATAATGCGGCCATCGTTTATGTGGTAATTTATTAGAGGAGAAAGGTGAGATAAAAATATAATTTTTTAAATTATCGACATTAAAATTCATATCGACTGCCCAAGAAAAGTCTGGTGTTAAAGAGTATGTGGAATGAATGGAAGTTCTATCTAGTTGTGTTTTAAATCTCTCCAATACCCCGTCATGATCAAAATCTTTCTTTGTCTCGCCTTCTGCAAGAATGGTGTAAGAAGACGACCAATCTTTAATGTTAAATAAATAGTTTCTATAAAATTCTGTTCTTGAAGAGTTTTGTAAATCGATCACCTGGGTAAATTGTTCTGTTGCAATTTTCTTTTTCAGATCCAAAAGATAAAAAATATTCCATCTAGGTTTTCTTTGATCGATCAATACATAGTCGACATAAGGGCATTTTTCAAAAAGACTTTTATAAGCAGCAGACGTAAGAATGGAAATACTATCTTGCTTATAATGATTTCTAATATCTTTTAAAACTCCAGAGATTTGAACAATATCTCCCAGAGAGCCGTGTTTGATAATTAAAATATTTGACATAAACTGGTAATAAAATAACTAATAAAACTATGAATACCACAAATAAAATATTTTCCGAAATATCTGCGGGAGAGTTAATGGATAAAATAACAATTCTAGAAATTAAAAAAATCAAGATTACCGATACCGACAAGCAAATGATTATTAATAAAGAACTAGATAGCCTAAAAGCTACTTACCAAGCTAGTATCGCTCCTACTCCAGAATTAACCGAGCAAATTGCCAAACTCAAAGCCATTAATCTTAAATTATGGGAAATCGAGGAAGGCAAGAGAGAATGCGAGCGACAAAAAGATTTTGGCGAAACCTTTATTGGTCTTGCAAGAAGCGTCTACATTGAAAATGATAACCGAGCTAAAATTAAAGCTGAGATTAATAAATTGACCAACTCAACTATTTCAGAAGTAAAAAGCTACAAGGCTTACTAGTCTGAATGCAGACTGGGAATTTTTTCTCTTAAGATTGCGGGTACTGTGCTGTCAATTTCCGCAAGAATATAACCTACCCCACTTTTCTTTTCAGCCAATATAGCTCCATCTGGAGAAATGATTAAAGAATGACCGTAGGTTTGTCTTTTGTTGCTATGCGTTCCTACCTGCGCTGATGCGAAGATATAACAAAAATTTTCAATCGCTCTTGCTCGCAATAATATATGCCAATGTTTTTCTCCTGTTGTTTTGGTGAAAGCTGCAGGAATGGCCAAATAAGAACAGCCAAGTTTTGCAAGCTTTCTGTACATTTTAGGAAAACGAACATCGTAACAAATAGATAAACCCAACATACCCCAAGGAAGTTCTGCGTGGACCAAATCCTTTCCAGCTAAGAATTTTTTTGATTCTTCATAACTTTCCTCTTTAGAAAACACCGCATCAAACATATGAATTTTATCATAGAAACTCACCGTCTCTCCTTTTGGATTAATTAAAATGGAGCGATTGACTAATTTATTATTAGAAACTTTAATTGGCATCCCGCCTATTAAGAACCATTTTTTATTATCTTTGGAAAATTTTTGAATACTTTTGACAAAAGTATTGTTGTCATAATTTTGTGATTTTTCTATTAACTCTTTATGGTCTGAGGAAAATAAAGATGAGTTTTCTGGAGTGATAATAATATCCGCCCCTCCTGTAGATGCTTGCTGAGAATAATCAAGAATAGTTTTTAGATTCTCATCCACATCATTGCCACTAGTTAACTGCAAGCAAGCGGCTTTAAATTTCATATATTATTTATTGATAGAGCTAACGAAATTCCAAGTACAATCAAAGCTTGGGATAAACACTTCTGAAATTTTTGTATTACCGAAATTATTATTCAAGGTATTGATCCAGGCTTCTACTTGTTTTGGCTTTTTGTGCTTAGATCCAACCTGGGCAGTAATGATACCATTTTTTTTGACAATTCGTTTAATTTCGCTCATGTTTTTCTCAGCAAGATTAATGCAATAAGAGTCATCATTCAAATCTATAAAGAGATGGTCATATTTTTCATTTTCGCTACTTTTAATATTTTGAAATGCATCGCCCCAAATGCAGTTGACATTATTGCTTCTATTGATATTTTTGAATACTTCTGGAAGATATTTTTGGCAGCACTCCACCACTTCCTGGTCTAGCTCAAACCAATCTACATAATTAAAACCGTTATTAATGCATTCTCTGGCTACACCCCCATCGCCACCTCCAATGATAGCCGCAGAACTATTGCTCCCTGATAGCTTTAAAGAAGAATTCACAAAAGTAGATGAATATAATTTTTCATCGCTTTCAGCTACTTGCAGCTCATTATTGATAAATAAAGCGTTACCAAATTCTTTTAATTTCAATATTTCAATAAACTGGCCCTGCCTAGACATAAAGGTTTTGATAAATTCTTCTACGACATAGCTTTTTTGATGACCTTCTGAACTATAGATATCTGGATAGTGATGAATGGTGTCTCGTGGAAACTCTTTTTTAACAACACTAGTATGTTGAATTTCTTGCTTTAGTATTTCAAGGGAAACATTGGGGCTAACTTGGCCACAGGTAAAAAAATCAAAACTAATAATTCCATTTTCTGGAAAAGTATGAAAGCTCATATGACTTTCTTTAAGCAAGGCAATCATGGTTAGCCCTTGGGGGCTAAACTCATACTTGGAAATATTAACAATTCCCACTTTCGCTGCTTTTGCAATTTTATTAATGATATTTTCGTAAAATTCGGGAGAATATTCCTTTTTAACTCCTAGAAAATCAAGTGTTATGTGATCTCCAATTTTAATCATCTTACTCCCTTTCGTTAAAAATTTTATACAGAAGTAAGAAAAAAAATCAACTACTTAACCCAAGAATAGCTTTTAGCTTTTTCCAAAAATAACTCTGAACCTTTTTTGCAATTTGTGGTCCAATCATTTTTCGCATCTTCATTGGCACTATCCGATATAAATTTGAAACATCTAAAGTTAATATTTTGCAATTTACACACTTTGGCTAATGCGTAAGCTTCCATATCCACGACGTCAACATTCATTTCAATTTTTGACTGAACAAAATTATCTCCTGTTCCACAACTATATCCCTGTTTTGAAAAAATTATTTCATGAATAGAATCAAAAGAAGTTTCTCCTAATTGCAAATCCATCAAAGCTCTCGCATCCATATCTCTTTGATAAAACTGAGTGCATTCAATAAGTCCAGATATGTTTTTAACAAGAGCGCCGGCGGTACCAAAATTTACCACCTCGTCAGGTTTGTGTTCTAAAATTAGCTTGGTTAAATGATGTGATGCATTTATTTTACCAACCCCAGTCAAATGGAAAAAATCTAACTCTATAACCTCTTCTTTAAGCGCTGCTACAAACAATCTTTTCATAAGAAAAATATACTATATGAATAAACTACAATATGAATTTAAAAAAATACATAAGATCTGTTCCTAATTATCCCAAAAAAGGAATTTTATTTAGAGATATCACTTCTCTATTAGAGCATAAGCAGGCATTCCAATTTGCCATTAAAAAAATGCACCTATTGAGCAAAAAGATTCCTCATACCAAAATAGCAGCAATAGAATCTAGGGGATTTGTTTTTGCTTCTGCTCTAGCTTATTTGAACAAAAAACCCTTAGTGTTATTGCGCAAGAAAAAAAAATTACCTGGAAAAACTATTTCGCAAAAGTTTATGTTAGAATACGGAATGGGTGTTATTGAAGTGCACCAATCTTCTTTAAAGAAAAAAGATAAAGTTCTTATTGTTGACGATTTAATAGCAACCGGTGGTACCGCGCTTGCAGCTGCTCAATTAGTAGAAAAATGCAAAGCTTCTGTTGCTGCTTTTGTGTTCTTAATTGATTTATTTGATTTGCCTGGAAACAAACTGCTACATTCAAAGGGTTACCAAACTTATAAGCTAATTGATTTTCCCGGACACTAATTGATAATTCCAATTTGTTTTTGCCTGTAGATAATAAATAGTCCGCTAACTACTACAATAGAAGATCCAACTATCATATTTGCCGAAGGTACTTCATTAAAAAATGCATATCCATACAGCATTCCCCACAAAATAACGGTGTATCTAAAAGTAGATGTGGAAGAGATAGATGCAATTTTAATAGTAGCGACTGCAAAGATATAACCACCTGATAATAATATTGCTGAGATGAGTATGAGAATTAATTCACTAGAACTAACTGACTTAAAATGAAACAGCATATATAGGCCAAAAATAATAGTAACTACCAAACATGTTACAAAAGCTATTTGAATACTATCGAACTCATCTTGAAATTTTCTAGTGTAGGTATCTCGGTAAGCAATTAATATAGCGGCTAACAATGGGAATGCAAATGCATAACCAAATTCCAATTTGGTAGGGTTGATAACAATCAATACTCCCGCAAAACCTAAGATCACAGCACCCCACCTTCTCCAACCAACAGTCTCTTTTAATAAAACAGCGCCGCAAGCGGTAATAATAATTGGAGCAAGATTCAGTAATACGTACAGGTCTCCCAACGGAAGGGTGGCAAGTCCGAGAAAAAAAAAGACTGCACAGGTTCCTTCAATAGATCCCCGAATCCATAATTTTTTAGAACTAAGCATTCTTTTTAATTCTAATTTTTTTTTTGCAAACAAGATTAAGCCAATAAACAAACTAGCAAATACACCTCTTATAAACACTATCTCACCTAAAATAGAGATGTCGTAGTCATGAAAAGACAGAATATACTTTACAAAAGAATCGTTGGTGGCAAAAAAAAATTGCGACATCATCATGAAAATAATGCCTTGGCTTTCTAAAGACTGGTTTTTAAATTTGTTAAACACAGATGCAGATTATACGATCAAAGATTCTTAAATCCATAAATATTAAACGATCAATTGAGCAGAAAAACTTGCTTAACCTAGGTAATCTCTTTTTCCTATTTCTACTCCACCGTGTCTAAGTAAGTTGTAAGCGGTCATAACGTGAAAATAAAAATTAGGTATGATCCAACCCACCAAATAAGTGTGACCTTTAAAATCAAATTTATGCTCTCTAATAGAAAAAGAGATGTCTTTTTCCTCAGTGTCATTTAGCTGTTCTGGTTTTATTTTAGCTACATAATCAATCGTTTGTTTAATTCGATTTTGTAGCTGTTCAAATGAACTCTCATTGTCTTCTAATTTTAGAAGTTCTATCCCAGCTAGTCTTCCGCATCCATGACGAACCTGATCTGTTGCAATTTGTATTTGCTTTATAAGATCAAACATATTGGGAAATAACCTAGATTCTAACAATGCCTTAGGTTCAATTTTTTTTGCTTTTGCATGATCTTCAGCTTTTTTTAAAATGACTGAAAGATTATGTAGCATTTTATTTAGCTGCGGAACTGCCGTTTGGTACATAGACATAGATTTGTTTATTATTTCGATTGATTTTCTTGGTTAAAACGAGATGTTACTACTCCCAATGCCAAAGTTAGTAAAGATGATAATCAATGCACAATGTGGCCTTCAGGTGAGATTTTAGAAATGACTTATCTTTTTTTATTAGCTAATTGGCAATATGAAAGTATGCATGATTTGTAAAAAGTAATAAAAAATTTAAAGTGAATTAATAATGTTAAATGATATCGAAATTGCCCAACAAACAAAGATGAAAAAAATATTCAATATTGCCAAAGATAGACTCGGCATTCCTGAGGATGAACTTGAATCTTACGGTCACTACAAAGCCAAAGTTTCCCTGTCTTATTTGGAAAAATTAAAAGACAATAAGGAGGGTAAATTAATTCTAGTTACCGCTATTAGCCCCACGCCCGCAGGTGAAGGAAAGACAACCACCAGCGTTGGTTTGGGGGATGCTTTAAATCTTATTGGTAAGAAAACTATCATTTGTTTAAGAGAGCCCTCTTTGGGACCGGTATTTGGAATGAAAGGTGGAGCAGCTGGAGGTGGTTTTGCACAAATTGTTCCCATGGAAGATATCAACTTGCATTTTACCGGTGACTTTTCAGCAATTGCTTTGGCTCATAATTTATTAGCAGCAATGCTAGATAATCATATTCATCATGGAAACGAATTAGACATTGACATAAAAAGCATTCAGTGGAAGCGTGTAGTTGACATGAATGACCGAGCGTTGCGTCAAATAAGTGTTGGCTTAAGCGATTCCAAAAATGGCTTTCCACGTGAAAGTGGTTTTGAGATTGTTGCAGCGTCTGAAGTTATGGCAATTTTTTGTTTAGCTACTACCATAGAAGATTTAAAAAAACGCTTAGCTCAAATTGTGGTGGCTTATAATCATAAGCAACAACCAGTGTTAGCCAAAGACTTGAAGGCGCATGGGTCAATGACAGTTCTTTTGAAAAATGCATTAGCTCCAAATTTAGTACAAACTTTAGAAAACAATCCTGCATTCGTGCATGGAGGACCTTTTGCTAATATTGCTCATGGTTGCAATTCTGTAATTGCCACTAAAGCTGCTTTAAAATTGGCAGATTATGTGGTTACCGAAGCTGGCTTTGGTGCTGACTTGGGAGCGGAAAAATTTATAGATATTAAATGTAGAAAATCAGGACTTCGTCCCTCAGCAACTGTCATAGTTGCCACTGTGCGTGCCATCAAATACCACGGTGGAGCTGAACTTGCGAATTTAACAACAGAAGATATCGGAGCTTTAGATAAAGGCCTAGTTAACCTAGAGCGTCATGTTGAAAATATAACCAAAGTTCACAATCTTCCTTGCGTTGTAGCGATTAATAAATTTACCAGCGATACTCCTGCTGAAATTGAATTAATTACAAAAAAAATGCAAAAATTAAATGTAAAAATTGTATTAGCCTCTCACTGGGCCGACGGAGGCAAGGGTGCAACTGAATTGGCAAAAACTGTGGTGGATATATGCGAATCAACAAATCAAAAGATGCAATTTGCCTATGAAGACAATGATACTCTTTGGGATAAAATTAATAAAATCGCCAAAAAGATTTATAGAGCCAAAGAAGTAATAGCTGACGAAAAAGTAAAAGCACAAATTAAAAATTTGCAAAATAGTGGTTATGGTCACTATCCAGTTTGTGTTGCAAAAACACAAAGTTCATTTTCAACTGACCCCAAGTTACGTGGAGCACCTACGGATCATGTTATTTCTATTCGCGAAATTCGACTGGCTGCAGGAGCTGAGTTTGTGGTGATGCTTTGCGGTGGTATTATGACTATGCCTGGCTTAGTTAAAGTTCCATCTGCGGAAAAGATTGATTACGTTGACGGCAAAGTTATTGGTTTATTGTAATTTTATTTTTTTTCGTCTTCTTTAGTTGGTAGTTGTGGTTCTGTCTTAACTTCTTCTGTAGTTGACTGTTCTACTTGTGGTTCTGTCTTAACTTCTTCTGTAGTTGACTGTTCTACTTGTGGTTCTGTCTTAACTTCTTCTGTAGTTGACTGTTCTACTTGTGGTTCTGTCTTAACTTCTTCTGTAGTTGACTGTTCTACTTGAGGTTCAGTCTCAGATTCTTTTACTGAGTCTTGCTGACCTTGTTTAAATTCCTCACTACCCAGAATGTCTTTTAGAGTTTGTTTTTTTTCTTTTCTAAGATAAAAATAAGCTGCGATTACCAGGGCCAAAATAAATCCAATTACGTGATATATCGACAGGCCAGAAAAAATAGATTCTTTGCTTGTTGGATTATTTGCTTTTGCAATTTCTTGCTTTGGTGCTTCTGGTTTTGTTTCTAGCTTAGCCAGCTCTTGTTTTTTTGGCTCTAATGTAACTACTTCTTTAATTGGTTCTGGTTTTTTAACTTCTACCGGAGCTTTCTTGATAATTTTTTTTGGCTTTACTACCTCTTTAACTGCCTGTTTGCTTGGCTTAAATTTTTGAACAGTTGTTTCTGGTGTTGTAATTGTTTTGATTATTGCTGATTTTGTCTGGTCTACTTTAATATCTGCAGGTTTGTTTGTTGGTAGACTGGTTGCGATTATAGCTACAACGGAAATGATGAATATATACACAACAATATTCTATAGCATAACTTAGAATTATCAAAGTTACGAAGTCCCATAAGAACAGAATTTATTTTCTAATGTTTTCACTTAATAAGTGTAATGATAAATTTATGGTAGCGGGAAGTGGACTTGAACCACTGACCTCAGCATTGTGATTGTTGGGCGCTATCTGCCTGAAACTTAACAAGAAGCGATATCTTTTTGGCATTAAATTTCCTGTTGTCACACACCAGTCACACAACTGGAGAAACAACAATGGCAACCATAAAAAAACGTAATGGTAAATGAATAGCTATATCGGAAAGTTTTTTTGTTTTGACTTATAAATTTTTAAAATCTTCAACGCTGGATAAGGCCTGGCCTGAATAAGACCCTTCTGAAAAAGATCTTTCATTATCCCATATATTTTTTGGCATAGGTAGGCCCTGAAATACCGCATCTTCAATTGGCTCATTCGGTACTAAATTTAATTTTTCTTTTAACATCAGAACTACTTGCCTAGTATGCTGTCCACTATGCCAAGCTGTTCTTTCCAAAACTTCATGTAAATTTACCTCTCCATAATAAACATTTCCTGGCTGCTTAAAGTCAGTTGTTACTCCATCTCTAAGCCACCATTCTGAAAATTTTTTTCTAACTCTATTCCCATAAACCGCTAGCTCTTCTTTTGTTTCCATTCCCTTAGGTAAAATTGATAACAAAGATTCATAAGTATAAGGTTCGTTGTCCTCTACTCTTCTTAAAAACACATCCTGGATATTAAAAATATGATAAACTAATTGCCTATAGGATCTTGGACGACCTGGAAGTAAAGTGTCAAGTTTTTCATTAGGTATTTGCTCTAAATACCTGGAGGCAGCTTCATTAATTTTGATTATTTTATCCACCATGATTTTTGGCTCAAGCATTTTATGTGCTTGATAATCAAAACCAGCAACTTTGGCGACATCTCTAAATACAGCTCCATTTGCCCAAGCATCTCCTTTGGCAACAATAGGAACCATTTTAACTCCAAATCTTTCTAGATCTTCAAAGCCAGTTTTATCCTCTAATACATTTATAGATTTAAATGGAATTCCATTTTCCATAAGAAATTCTTTAGTCTTGAGGCAGCTGGAGCAACCTGGTTGCCAATATACTTTTACAACTTCTTTTTTCATAGAAACTTTTTATTCAAAGTTACTTAGCGGCTTCTACGGCTTTTTTTGTAGAAGCTAAAATTAAAAAACGTTTTTTTACTAAAATTTTTATATTAAAAATCTTACCATAAAATATGCAATATTTGAATAGCTATAAAGCGAAGGTAAGCATGAGTTTTGCACTACCGACTCCCTACTTGGAGTTGAACAAATCCTGTCACACTGGGGTCACAAATGGGTTGCTGAAATTTTTCTTTTTGATAGATTCTAGGAAATAGTGTCTGGAACTTACAAGTAAAAACACTAGGAAATTGATAAAGTGAATTTTTCTTTTCTATATCCAAAATTAGCTAATGCTTGTCCAAGGAGTTCATTAAGGTAATCTTGTGTATCAACACAATATTTAATCCAAAAATTTGATTGAGGATTGTTAACTACTCTACGGCAACTTGCTAAAAATTATCTATGTATCTTGTAGGTTTTTTTTGAGTGTTTTTCGGATTTACTACTAAACAGGCCGAACATCAAAAATCCTTTTTTTTAAAAGTGTTTTTCATTTATTTAACTAATTTGTTATCTTTCCATTGACCAACATCAATTTGTCCATTTGCGTATGTGAAAGTGCCTTGACCTATTCTTTTGCTGTCTTTCCATTCACCAACATATTTATCTCCATCCGCCCATGCATAAGTGCCTTGACCGTTTTCTTTGTTGTCTTTCCATTCACCAACATATTTATCTCCATTTGAGTATGTGACAGTGCCTTGGCCTTCAAATGCGTTATCGTTAAATTCACCAACATACTTGTCCCCATTTGAGTATATGTAAGTACCTTGACCTTCAAATTCGTTATCATTAAATTCACCAACATACCTGTCCCCATTTGAGTATATGAAAGTACCTTGACCGATTCTTTTGTTGTCTTTCCATTCGCCAACATACTGGTCTTCATTTGCGTATGTGAAAGTACCTTGACCAATTCTTTTGCTGTCTTTCCATTCGCCAACATTCTTATCTCCATTTACGTATGTGAAAGTGCCTTGGCCTTCAAATGCGTTATCGTTAAATTCACCAACATACTTGTCCCCATTTGAGTATATGTAAGTACCTTGACCGATTCTTTTGTTGTCTCTCCATTCACCAACATTCTTGTCTCCATTTACGTATGTGAAAGTGCCTTGACCATTTTCTTTGTTGTCTTTCCACTCACCAACATACTTGTCTCCATTTACGTATGTAACAGTGCCTTGGCCTTCAAATGCGTTATCGTTAAATTCACCAACATACTTGATTCCATTTGCGTATGTGAAAGTGCCTTGACCGCTTTTTTTGTTGTCTTTCCATTCACCAACATGCTTGTCCCCATTTTCCCATGTGTAAGTGCCTTGGCCATTTTTGCAATTTCCTTGAATACATTGAGTGTAAGCATTCCCACTAAACAACAAACCCAGAATAATTATTGCTAAAAGTTTTCTCATTTAATTTTTTAATTTAATCACAAAATTTATAATATTTTAACAAAAAAATCTGAGACCCCTATCCTATATAGGGAAAAAGAATATTCCCCCTAGTATCCCCATTTACAATCCTGTCACACTGGGGTCACAAATGGGTTGTTGAAATTTTTCTTTTTGATAGATTCTAGGAAATAGTGTCTGGAATAGATAAGTGAAACACTTGGAAAACTAAGGTTATTAACTTTTGTTGGTAGCGGGAAGTGGACTTGAACCACTGACCTCAGCGTTATGAGTGCTGCGCTCTAACCACCTGAGCTACCCCGCCATAAAGTATTGGAGATATATAATATATTCTTATTAATTTAAAGTAGGACTAGGCTTTTTTTTTGAAGAACTTTTTGTTCTGGATCTAAATCCATCTCTGCTAGCAGCACCGAATTTGCTACCACCGCCAGGTTTTCTGTCAAAGGGGCCTCGTGTTTTTGAAAAGCTAGATTTTGATTTAGGTTTAAAACCTTCTTTTCTATCTCTAAATCCACCTTCTCTTTTTGGCTTATCACCAAAACTAGAGCTACTTTTTCTTGCGTAGCCTTCTTTTTTTGGTTTTGATCCAAAACCTTCTTTTCTATCTCTAAATCCACCTTCTCTTTTTGGCTTATCACCGAAACTAGAGCTACTTTTTCTTTCGTAGCCTTCGTTTTTTGGTTTTGATCTGAAACCTTCTTTTCGTTCAGATTTAAATCCATCATCTCTTTTGAGTCTGTCAGAAAAACTAGAGCTGCTTTTTCTTGCATAACCTTCGTTTTTTGGTTTTGATCTGAAACCTTCTTTGCGTTCAGATTTAAATTCAGCTGGTTTTCTATCGGAAAAATTTTTTTTACCTTCTCTTTTACCATCTCTTCCGAAGCTACTTCTTTTTTTATCTCTAAAACTAGATTTTCCATCCTTGTCAGAACGAAACCCGTCTCTTGGTCCGCCTCTTTTAAATGATGTTTTTTTATTGTAGCCTTCTCTTCTATCTCCAGATTTTTTGTCTGAAGAACTTTTTAATCCTGGATTTAAAATTCTTTCAATTTCGTACCACTTTTTTTTATCATTCGGCGTAACAAAGCTCCAAGCAGTTCCTGTTGCTCCTGCTCTGCCGGTTCTTCCCATTCTATGAATAAAATCTTCTGCTTGTTGTGGAAGATCGTAATTAATTACGTGTTCTATATGCGGAATGTCCAATCCTCTTGCAGCAATATCGGTTGCAACTAACACATGGATTTTATTTGCTCTAAATTTAGTGATTACTATGTTTCTTTTATTTTGTCTTAAATTTCCATGTAAAGAATCTGCTTCAAATCCTTCTTTGCATAAGTTGAGTGCTAATTTTTTTGCATTATGTTTTGTCTTAACAAATACAAGAGTTGCTCCATGCTTTGTTTTAATCTGTTCTACTAAAGTATTGTATTTATCTTCCTGTCTAAGATTAACTACTTCTTGTTTAATAGTAATAACGGTAGCATTTGCGGGTGCAACACTTACTCGTTCGGCATTTTTTAAATATCTAGCAGACAATCGTTCAATAGAAGAGGGAATGGTTGCGGAAAACATTAGTGTCTGTTTTTCTTTTGGTAAAAATTTTATAATTTCGTCAATTTGAATACTAAATCCCATATCAAGCATTCGGTCCATCTCATCTAAAATAAGAAGATCTACCTGATTAATTAATAAAGACTTTCTGTTTAAGTGATCGTTCACTCTTCCTGGTGTTCCTACGATAATTTGAGGTTTTGCTTTTAATCTTCTCAACTGCTTATTCATTGGCTCTCCACCAACTAAACAAACGCTTTTAATAGCGCTTTGCTGAAACAATAGTTTTTCAACTACATCATTTACTTGCTTAGCAAGTTCACGTGTAGGAACTAAAATAATCGCTTTTTTTGTTTTTTTTCTAGCGATCATTTCAATCATGGGAATACAAAATGCTGCAGTTTTTCCTGTTCCAGTTTGAGCGGAAGCTAAAATATCTTTTTTTTCTAAAATAAGTGGAATGGCTTTAATTTGAATAGGAGTTGGAGTGTCAAATTTCATCTTGATTAAAGATGCATTAAGACTCTCGGTTAAATTCAACTCTTGAAAATTTTGCATAAGGGGTTTTTGTTAATTATTAATTATGGCCTTTAGATATAGTTCCTGGCAGTAAGTCAATGAATAAGAGTGGTTACAATCAAACTGATGAGATTAGGCCTATATTAGAATCATAAGACCCGTGCCTACGAGCAAAACAGCCAAAATAACCTCTATTGTTTTCTTCACTGCCGGATTCGAAATCAAAACTCTAATGGAGCTTCCAAATAATACCCAGATGCTAATCGAAGGCAAATTTACAATCGGGGCTATACAGGTTAAGAACAGAAGTCCTGTAATAAAATTTTCATCCTTTGGGAAAAAAATGCTGACCACAGTAATTGCTATCACCCATGCTTTGGGATTTAAGAGTTGAAATAATGCAGCTTCATAAAATTTCAGGGGTCTACCAGTTTCTTTGGATTCTTTCATATTTAAAGAACCAAACATTCTGTAGGCAAGAAAAAACAAATACAAACATCCTATTATTTTTAATACTTGCTGAACCATGGGATAGGCCTGAAACACAAATCCTAACCCTAGTGAAACTAAGCTGATCTGAACAAAGTGACCAAGAGGGATTCCTAATATATGTGGAATAGTTTTTTTAAAACCATACTTAACACCGGAAGCAAACAGCATGATGTTATTTGGACCTGGCGTAACGAACATAACAAAATAAAAAGAAACTAACGCAAAAGTTAACTCTGTGCTGATCATGGGGAAAATTTATAATTAATTAAGACCGTAAACAAGGCAGACTAAAAAAAGAAAAGAGGCTAACGAGAAAAAAATTACTATTTTGTTGTGTGTAGATTTTTTTTTCTCACTGATGTTATTGGCAATGATTGTAAATACATCCACTTTCTTATTGGATTGTTGTGAATGGCTATTATTGTATTTTTTGTAATTGCTAAAGTTAACAATGGTATTTTTCTCTACACTTCTTGTCTCTTCTCTTACCTTAAAACGACTTAGTAACCCCATGTGTCCCTTTATAAATATCATTATTAAACTACAAAAACGATGACTATGCAACCTATGGTATGAATGATTTTTAGTGACAATATTATTTTTTAATCTAAAAGGGGTTGCAATATATGGGATATCCAAAAAAACATAGGGGCCGCAGAAAAGTGGGCTCCAAGAGAAGAAGAGCTAGAAGAAAAGCTAAGAAGAAGTAGTCCTTAAGTCTTTTAATTCTTTATTCTCTAAGAAGTGGATGCAATCCATCCGCCGCCATATACTCTCACACCTTGTTCATCTTGTTTGTAAAAAACGCATGCTTGTCCAGGAGACACTCCGGGCTCACCTTCTTGAAGTTTAACTAAAGTAGCGTTCTCACTTACTTCACAAGGTAATAATTTTCCTGTTGATCTAACTTTAACAAAAAAATTTCCCATCAATTCTTTTGGCTCGCATAAAAAATTAACATCCTTCACTTTTATAATTGTGACATTTAAATCTTCTCTAGATCCGACTATTACTTCTTTTGTATCAGGATTAATCTTAACCACAAAAATAGCATCTTCTTGTCCACCAATTTTAATTCCCTTTCTTTGTCCAATGGTAAAATTAATAATACCATCATGTTTTCCTAAAACTTTTCCCTGCAAATCAACAATATTACCAGGATCATAAGATTCGGGTCTTAATTTTTCGATTACAGATTTATAATTTCCATTAGGAACAAAACAAATGTCCTGACTATCTGGCTTTTCAGCTACTGCTAGATTCATTTTTTTGGCAATATCTCGAGTTTCTTGTTTTGGCAAATCCGCCAATGGGAATCTTAAAAAATCAAGCTGATCTTGGGTAGTGGAAAATAAAAAGTAACTTTGATCTCTATTGATATCAACCGGTTGATACATATTAGAATTTGTTAGATCTCCTATTCTTTTAACATAGTGTCCAGTAACTAAAGCATCGGCTCCAAGATCTTTGGCTGATTTAAACAGGTCTCTAAACTTAACAGTTTGGTTGCAGCTCACGCAAGGAATGGGTGTCTCTCCTCTTAGATAGCTATCTGCAAATTTTTCTATAACCTCTTCTTTAAATAAACTTTCATAATTAAATACCTGGTGTTCAATATCTAATTGCTCACAAACTTTTTTTGCATCATAAATATCTTTACCAGCACAACAAGTTCCTGCTGTTTTTCCAATTTTGCCGTAATCATATAACTGCAAGGTAATTCCAATAACCTTATAATTTTGCTGTTTCAATAAAGCAGCAACTGTTGAAGAGTCGACCCCTCCTGACATGGCCACTACCACTTTTGTATCTTGTGGTGATTTTGCAAATCCCAAAGAATTTAGTTCTGGTATAATTGTTGAAGTTGCTAAAGACATAAATGATATATATCACTTAATTATTATAAATTAACAATTTTTAAAAATAATGTTTTTTGATTTTGACCCCGGCGATTATGTAACTAACCCCAACAATAAAGAATGGGGAATTGGCCAGGTACAATCGATCATTAAAAACTTAGCTACCGTCAATTTTCAAAATGCTGGTAAAAAAACAATAAATACAGACGAAATTACACTGGAAAAATACGATGAAAAATCTGAACAAAAGTAACTACAAAGGCATTGTTCTAAAACTTATTCCAGCTTTTTTGAAAGCAGGCAGAAAATCCATTGCACTTTCAGGCTCAAAACTAAAAATATTTACCAAACCAGATAACACACCCGTTTCTAATGGAGATCTTGCTGTAGATAAAATTTTACAAACTGCTATTGCAAAAATCACACCAGATATAGAAATAGTCTCGGAAGAGACCATTCAGCGAAATAAAGTAAAAAAGAGAGACACTTTCTGGCTAATCGATCCTATTGATGGAACCAGTTCTTATATAAAGAACAAAAATGAATACACTTTAAATGCAGCGCTAATTGTAAATAAAATACCTGTTTTGGGAGTTGTGTTTGCACCAAAAAAAAAGAGGTTGTTTTACTCTTATGGAAAGGGACATGCTTATGAAATGCGTGGGAAAAAAATAACTAAGCTTAATTGCAATAAAATAAGAAAGAAAACCGTATCTGCTTTAACCAATTCTTCTCACCCCTCTACTGTTATTTTGAGAATTCTTAAAAAATATAAAGCTACGAGTTTTTTGAATGTAAGAAGTTCTTATAAATTTTGCCTAATTGCCAGCGGTGAATATGATGTGTATGCCGCAAGAGCAAGAGCTAAAGAATGGGATATTGCGGCTGGGCATGCTATTGCCGAACATGCTGGTGCCTTAATAACCACGCATCAAAATAAAAAAATAACTTATGGCAAACCTAATTTTTACAACCCGTCTTTATTGGTTAAACGCTCCAATAAAATATAAGGGCGTACTTTAAATGTTTATTTTGGGGTAAGATATTCTAATAAATGATTCCTTTTAGTGTAAAAATAATCCTATGTTAAAAAAAATATTTTTCATCAGTCTTCTTTTTGCCGGCACTAGTTGTGCCCAGCTTACAAGCTTGGTTGGCAATGATGCTGCCCGTACAGCCCTGACTGCTACTGGGGATTATGTTCTTAAAGAAAAAACTGGGAAAACATCGACCGAACATGCACTCTCCTCGGTAACTGACAAGGACTGCTCTTTTAAAGATAGCTCTTTAGAGATAAAAGATATTTGTAAATAAATTGATAAAAACTATTTTAATTATTGTTGTATCGGTATCTATATTTGGAATATTGATATTTAGCTTTGTAAGACAGGCTCTTAAAAGACATATTGACAATCTAGTTGCAGAAGACGCTAAAAAAAAGAGAAAAAAGAAATAGCCTATAGTTTTTTTTCTAGTATTTTCAATTCTTGCTTGTCAATATTCAATACCTCTACTGAAGTATCATAACTAAATCCGGCTCTAGCTAAGACACCAATGTCTTTTTTGAAAAACATCTCTTTATTAGCATCTGGTCGGTACGGTCCAATTCTTCTTCTCTTGCAAATCTTGATTGCGGAATAAAAATCAGGATCTTCGTTATCTTTTTTAATATTTTCAATTGTTTTTTTTAGCAACTCACTGTCGATTCCCTTTAAAGACAAGGTCATTTTTATTTTATTAATAGAATAGCCTCTTTTGAGAAAGCTTTTTGATTTTATCTCAGAATACAAATCGTCATTTACCAGACCTAAGCTGTCTAGCTGTGCAACAATCTTGTCTATCTGTTCTAAAATAATCGACTTATTGGCACTACCCTGCCCATCCGATAAAACTTTTTTAAATAGGTATAGTCGCAAATCTTTTTTAGATGGCTGATATTTGTCTAAATAATTAAGAGCAAGCTCTTTGATTTCCTCATCTGTTTCGTAAGTTTTCTTGCTAGATTTGTAATAATTCATATATAATATTTACCTATCATAACATGGAAACTATCAAAGATTTTTTTACCCTGGAGATTATTTACCTGGTGGCAAACTATGGAGTTATTCCTTTGTGGCTAATGTTGATATTTTTTCCAAATTCAAAATTTACCAATATTATAATTAACACCATTGCCCTTCCAACTATCCTTGCTTTTACGTATGGTTATTTAATCTATCAAGAGTTTTACGCTGGAGGAATGTTTTCTACAGATGCAGCCACTAAAGCAATTGCAAGTTTCCAGTTGTATTCCGGTCTTGATCAACTTGGCTCTTTACTGGCCAACAAAACGTTTCTCTTAACTTTTTGGATCCATTTTTTAACTATTAGTATTTTCACAGGAACCTGGATTGCGAAAGATGCACTTAGAAATGGAATCCACAAATATGTAGTGTTGCTACCATTGGTTCTTACTTATTTTGCAGGTCCACTTGGTTTGTTCCTGTATCTATTCTTAAGACTTATAATTATTCAAAGAGTAAGAATGCATGATTAATAGCTATGAAAAAAATTGATTTTTATTTTGATATAAGTAGTCCCTATTCTTATTTAGCTCATACCCAGTTGAGAAGATTTGAAAAAGAAACTGGGGAAAAAATAAACTATATGCCTATTTTTCTTGGGGGTTTACACCGACTAGCAGATATTCATGCTCCAGGATTAAATCCTTATAAAGGTAAATATTTAATCAAAGATCTAAAGCTTTTTGCCGACAAATACAAAGTCAACTATCAATTCAATAGGTATTTTCCAATTAAAAGCATTCATATTATGCGTGGCGCTCTAGTTGCAGAGCAAAATAATTATTTTCACAACTATATTGATAAATTTTTTATTGCTGCATGGGTTGATTCATTAAATTTAAATGATGAAAAAATATTTGAAAAATTCTTAAAGAATATGAATATTAATTTTGCAGATTTTTTTGAAAAACTATCTGATCCAAAAATTAAAGACGATCTAAAAAACAAAACTGAAGCTGCTTTTAAAAAAGGTATATTTGGAGCTCCTACTTTTGTTGTTAATGGTAAGATGTTCTGGGGCCAAGATAGACTTGAATTTGTTTTTAAAGAAGCAAAAAAATAACTATAGATTGTAACTGCTCTCGCCATGACTACCAAAATCAAGGCCTTCTCCTATTTCTTCTTCTTCTGAAACTCGAAGTCCTACCGTTGCTTGAATAATTTTAACAATAATTACCGTTCCAACAAAAGAAAGCAATGCGACGGTTAAAATTCCTAAAGCTTGAACCATCGTTTGTTCTACCGCTGATTTTTCCAAACCTAGTCCACCGAAAAAATCTGCTGCTAAAATTCCTGCAAACAAAGTTCCAAGCATTCCACCAGCTCCGTGAACCGCAAATACATCTAGAGAGTCGTCGATTTTTAATTTAAATTTTACAAATCCTACGCAGTAGTAGCAAATGCTTCCTGATAAAATTCCAAGAATAATAGCTCCCATGGGACCAATAAATCCTGAAGCTGGAGTTACCGTAGCAAGTCCTGCGATCATACCTGTAATCATTCCGATCAATCCTGGTTTTCCATTTTTAATCCAATCAATAAACATCCAAGTTAAGGTAGCAGTCGCTGCGGAAATGTGTGTAACCAACATGGCCATTCCGGCATTGGCATTTGCTGCTAAAGCTGATCCTGCATTAAAACCAAACCAACCAACCCAAAGCATCGAAGCTCCGATCATTGCTAGCACTGGGCTATGCGGTGGGCTGAATGTTTTTGGAAATCCTTTTCTTGGTCCTAAAAAATATGCGATGACTAGAGCCGAGATACCTGCCGTAGTATGAACTACCAGTCCACCAGCAAAATCAAAAACTCCTAATTTAGCTAACCATCCACCTCCCCAAACCCAATGGGTAGCTGGTGCGTATACTAAAATAAGCCATAAGACGGTGAAAATAACTACTGCAGAAAATTTAATTCTTTCCACAAAAGCTCCAACGATAAGAGCAGGTGTGATAATTGCAAAAGTCATCTGAAACATAACAAAAACTGTTTCGGGAATATCTCCTGTTAAACTTTTTAAAGTAACTGTTTTTAAGAAAACTTTACTTAAATCTCCGATGTAAAGACCTTCTCCACTAAAAGATAAAGAGTAGCCAACTACAAACCAAACCATAGATGCCAAGACCGCAATCACTAAACATTGAGCTAAAACAGAAATGGTATTTTTCGATCTAACTAGTCCAGCATAAAATAAAGCAAGACCGGGTAAGGTCATAAACAGCACTAAAGCTGTTGAGGTTAATATCCATGCTGTATTTGCATTACTCATACTTTGTAAACTATTCTATTCAAATTAAATTAGTTATGACAAAAACGAATACGATTCATGCAAGATATGCATGAAGATTACTTAAGCTGGACTTCTTTTTTTTTAAAACCAAAATCAATCATGGATTGATAACCGCCCTCAACGTGAACCACATTATCAAAACCCATATCCATTAAAGATTTTGATGCTAATGCACTCCTCCAGTTGGAAGCGCAGAATAATATTTTGGTTAACTCAGGTTTTAATTCAGGTTTATAATAAGGACTTTCTGGATCCAACCAAAACTCCAACATACCTCTTGGGATGTGTTTGGCGCCATCTACCGTTCCTGATTTCCATAGCTCTCTGATATCGCGAATATCAATTAATAAGTTATCCTGATTATCTTCTAATAGTTTTTTAACTTCCTTTGGCTTAATAGTTTTGACGACTTTCATTGCGTCATCCACTAGTTGTTTCACTGTTTTTATTTTCATGATGCAAACTCCTGTTTTGAAATTCCCAAATAATACAAAAGAGTTGTAAGATCATTAAACAGTATCTGATTTTCCACGCTATCTTTCACTATTTGATGAGCGTGATAACCGACACCAAGACCAGAATTGGTTAGCATTCCAAGGTCATTAGCGCCATCACCAATTGCAACTACTTGTGCTTTGGAAATGCTTTTTTCTTCTGTTAATTTATTTAAATAATTTAATTTAGAATTTTTTTCTCCAGTAATAGGAATGTACTCTCCTGTAAAAACATCTCCCTCAAATTCAAATTCATTGCTAATTACATTTTGAAATCCCAACTTATTTCCAACATAAGTAGAGATGGGTGCAAAACCTCCAGTAATAAGACAGGTGATAAATCCTTTACTATTAAGGGTGTGCACAAGCGTTTGTGAACCTGGGTGAAATTTTATTCCTAGTAAAACTTTATCAATTAATGATTTTGGTTTATTTTTTAAATAATTGACTCTAAGACTTAAGGTTGTTCGTATATCAATTTTACCTTCCATGGCTAATCTACTCGTTTCATCGATATTAGCTGTGACACCACTAATTTTAACTAGATCATCCAAGGTTTCGTTTTCAATAATCGTAGCATCCATATCAGAAAGGAGAATTTTTTTATCCCTTGTTTCTACTGGCTGAATACAACAGTCTAGTTTTTGTAAGAAAAGGTATTTTCTTAACTCTAGTTTTTGCGTATCAGAAATAGAAGGGGCATAAAAATCACAGGCAACGTCTGATAGTTTTTTGGTATCCGAAATTTCTAGGGAAAAAGTGTTGGTGATATAAGATTTTATATCTTCAATAGCTATAGGCTTTGAATCAACCACAGTAACAACCTGATCTTTATTGATCATTAAAACTTAAGTATTTTGCCTGAATTACTAAAGGAATTTTTTTAATACTTTCTAAAACGGAAGCTTCAATTGCGCTATCAGTAGAAATTAATGCAATCGCCTCTCCACCTGAGGATTTTCTGCCCAAGTTAAAAGTTGCTATGTTGACATTGTTGTCTGCCAATATTTTAGAAAGATCCTTAATAAAACCAGGTTTGTCTTCGTTGCTAATATATAAATTGTGCTTAGATAATTGAGCGTCAATTTCGATTCCCTTAACTTCCACTACTCTTGGTTTTCCTGCAAACAAAGTTCCCGATACAGATCGGGTTTGTTTATCTGTAGTAACAGTTAGCTTGATTAAGGTTTGATATTCAGGCTGCTTTTGATGCTTAACTTCAGAAATTTCAATTGATTTACTTTTTGCAACTAATAAAGAATTAATCACATTCACATTGTCCATAGTTGGCTTTAATAGAGAATAAACAATTGTTTGTAAAAGCGGTTGTGTGTTGATTGTTGCTGCCTGACCTTCAAACTCTACTTGAATAGATTTGATAGCGTTTTCGGTTAGCTGTCCGGCAAAACCGCCTAGCGCAGAACATAATGAAAGATAAGGTTTAACGGATGAGTGTTCTTTTGCAGTTAAAGAAAAAGTGTTAACAGCATTCATAATTGCACCCGTTTTTAAAAAGTCACTAATTTGTTCGGCAATTTGCAAAGAAACTTTTTCTTGGGCTTCTGTGGTGGAAGCTCCTAAGTGCGGTGTTAAAATAAGATTTTTAGTTCCAAGCAATGAGCTTCCTGTTGGTGGTTCATTAACAAAAACATCCAAAGCTGCACTTGCAACATGTCCGCTATCTAAATTTTCTTTTAAAGCATCCTCGTCCACCAGACCGCCTCTTGCGCAGTTAACAATACGAACACCTTTTTTCATTTTAGGAAATGAATCTTTACCTATAATATTTTTTGTTTTTTCAGTAAGTGGTGTATGCAAAGTAATAAAGTCTGAACGTTTAAATAAATCATCTAAAGAAACTTTTTCCACTCCCAATTCTTCTGCTTTTTTGTCTTGTAAGAAAGGGTCAAATGCCAATACTTTAAATTGCAAACCTAAAGCTCTTTGAGCAACAATAGTTCCAATATTTCCGCAACCAATAATTCCTAAATACTTTCCTGTTACCTCTATTCCTTTAATAGAAGATTTTTCCCATTTGCCTTCATGAGTAGTCTGACTTGCAAAAGGAATTTGTCTTGCTGTAGATAAAATTAATGTGATCGCATGTTCTGCTGTAGTAATAGAATTTCCGAACGGAGTATTCATGACAACTTTTCCGTTGCTAGTTGCTGCTTCTAAATCAACGTTATCAACTCCGATACCGGCTCTACCAATAACTTTTAGCTTAGCACAAGACTCGATGACTTTTTTAGTAGCTTTTGTTGCAGACCGGACGACAAGACCATCACACTCTTGTAACTCTTTAATTAAAGCAGCTTCGTCTAAACCGTTTTTAACAATGGCTTCAATTCCATTGTCCGTAAATATACGAACCGCTTCTGCGCTTAGCTTGTCTGCAATAAGAACTTTGAACATTTATTGTTTTATAGTTGTATAAGCCCAATCAATCCATGGCAATAACGTCTCAATATCAGAACTTTCTACCGTAGCCCCACCCCAAATTCTAAAGCCTGGAGGTGCAGTACGGTAAGAGTTGATATCGTAAGCAACTCCTTCTTTTTCTAATAATGAATTGATTTCCTTAAGTTTGGCATCCCTTTCATCTTCACTCAATTTCAAAAACCACTCATCAGTAATTTTTAGACAGATACTGGTAGAAGATATTGTGGAAGGGTCTTCGGCTAAAAAATCAATCCATGGTTTATTTTGAACCCATTTCTTAATAACTTCCAAATTAGATTTTGATTTTTTAATAGCGCCGTCTATTCCGCCTATGCTTTTGATCCAATTTAAGGAATCAAGAGCATCCTCTACACAAAGCATAGAAGGAGTATTAATGGTTTCTCCTTTAAAAATTCCTTCTGCAACCTTCATATTGCTTGCTAATTTGAATATTTTTGGAATAGGCCAGTTAGGTTGGTGAGTGGATAGTCTTTCAATAGCTTTTGGTGACAGCGCGATCATTCCATGAGCAGCTTCCCCACCTAACACTTTTTGCCAAGACCACGTAATCACATCAAGTTTTTTCCAGTCCATTTCTAAAGCAAAAATAGCTGAAGTCGCATCGCAAATTGTAAGTCCTGTTCTGTTATCGGGTATCCAATCTGCATTGGGAACGCAAACACCGGAACTAGTACCGTTCCAATTAAAAATAATATCATTACTAAAATCTAAACCCTTAAGATCAGGGATTTTTCCGTAATCAGCTTTATGTATTTTTAAATTATTAGGCTTTAACTGATCTTTTAAATCTTTTAACCAATCGTTACCAAAATTTTCCCACGCTAATATTTCCACACCCGTCTTCCCGAGCAAAGACCACATCGCAGCTTCAATCGCTCCCGTATCGGATCCAGCCACAATTCCAACCTTGTAATCATCTGGAAGTTTCATAATTTCTTTTGAAAGATTAATAACTTCTAACAATCTTTGTTTTG